>Ga0209579_10000076_pt1 | contig 189118 bp, 154 predicted proteins | sample Coa_R1_2_FD_187152 | JGI IMG/M metagenome (GOLD analysis project Ga0209579, IMG submission 187152) | Surface soil microbial communities from Centralia Pennsylvania, which are recovering from an underground coalmine fire - Coalmine... | ecosystem: Environmental > Terrestrial > Soil >... | reverse complement strand
TTTGCTGAACTCCTTCTGCTGCGTCTGCAGTTCAGTGGCGAGCTGCTGCGATTGCTTCAGCAGGCCCTCGGTCTGCATCGTCGCCTCGATACTATTGAGCACGATTCCGATGCTCGACGTGAGCTGCTCGAGAAACGCCAGGTGTGAAGCGGTAAACACGCTTAGACTGCACAGCTCGATGACCGCTTTCACTCGATCTTCGAAGAGGACCGGCAGCACGATGACATTGCGCGGCTTCGCTTCGAACAGGCCGGAACGGATGGGAGCCGTATTGTCGGGAAGATCGGATATGAGCATGCGGCGTTTTTCTGAAGCGCACTGCCCGATCAACCCCTCGCCCAGCCTGATCCGCTCAAGGTGACCATCCTCTGTTGTCGCGTAAGCCGACAGCAAAACCATGCTGTTCGAGTCTTCCGACTCCATCTGATAGAGCACGCCTTGCTGCGCATTCACCAGTGGCGCCAGCTCCGAGAGCAGCATGCGGCCCACCGTGGTCAGATCGCGCTGGCCCTGCAGCATGCCGGTGAAGCGTGCGAGGTTCGTCTTCAACCAGTCCTGCTCGGTGTTGCGGTCGGTGGTCAGGCGCAGGTTGTCGATCATGGTGTTGATGTTGTCCTTCAGATCCGCAACTTCGCCGCTGGCTTCTACCTGGATCGATCGCGTCAGGTCTCCCTTGGTGACGGCTGTTGCCACTTCGGCGATCGCGCGCACCTGGTTGGTGAGGTTATCGGCCAGGAGGTTCACGTTGCCGGTCAGATCCTTCCACGTTCCGGAGGCGCCGGGTACGTTCGCCTGGCCGCCGAGACGCCCTTCCACGCCGACTTCGCGTGCCACCGTCGTTACCTGGTCGGCAAACGTGGCCAGCGTGTTGGTCATGTTATTGATGGTTTCCGCCAGAGCTGCCACTTCACCCTTGGCGTTCACCGTGAGCTTCTGCGTCAGCTCGCCGTTGGCGACGGCGGTCACCACCTTCACGATGCCGCGCACCTGCTCGGTCAGGTTGGCCGCCATCACGTTCACGTTGTCGGTCAGGTCCTTCCAGGTTCCGGCTACGCCGGGAACTGCCGCCTGGCCTCCGAGCTTGCCCTCTGTTCCCACTTCACGCGCCACGCGGGTCACTTCGGCTGCGAACGCATTGAGCTGGTCCACCATGGTGTTGATGGTGTTCTTCAGCTCGAGAATCTCGCCCTTGACGTCGACCGTGATCTTTCGCGACAGGTCGCCGCGAGCCACAGCAGTCGTCACTTCCGCGATGTTTCGAACCTGGGCGGTGAGGTTTCCCGCCATGGCGTTGACCGAGTCGGTGAGGTCCTTCCAGGTTCCAGCGACACCGGGCACGTTGGCCTGGCCTCCGAGCCGTCCCTCCGAACCCACCTCGCGGGCCACGCGTGTCACTTCGGCAGCGAACGACCGCAGCTGCTCGACCATGGTGTTGAGTGTCTCTTTGAGCTGCAGGATTTCGCCGCGCACGTCGACGGTAATCTTCTTCGAAAGGTCACCTGTAGCGATCGCTGTTGCGACCTCCGCAATGTTGCGCACCTGGCCGGTGAGGTTGGAGGCCATGAAGTTGACGTTGTCGGTAAGGTCCTTCCAAGTTCCGGCCACACCGGGCACCTGGGCCTGGCCGCCCAGCTTGCCGTCGGTGCCCACTTCGCGAGCCACGCGGGTTACTTCGCCTGCAAACGCGTTCAGCTGGTCCACCATGGTGTTAATGGTGTTTTTCAGCTCGAGAATCTCGCCCTTCACGTCGACTGTGATCTTGCGCGACAAATCACCGCGAGCCACGGCCGTCGTCACTTCAGCGATGTTGCGCACCTGCCCGGTCAAGTTGCCGGCCATTGAGTTGACCGAGTCGGTCAGGTCCTTCCATGTTCCGGCCACGCCGGGAACCTGCGCCTGGCCGCCCAGCTTGCCTTCGGAACCCACTTCGCGCGCCACCCGTGTGACTTCGGCAGCGAACGCATTCAGCTGATCCACCATCGTGTTGATGGTTTCCTTCAAAAGCAGAATCTCGCCGCTCACATTGACCGTGATCTTTTTGGAAAGGTCGCCGGTGGCGATTGCCGTCGAAACTTCGGCGATGTTGCGCACCTGGCCAGTCAGGTTCGAGGCCATGGAATTGACCGAGTCGGTCAAATCCTTCCATGTGCCGGCGACACCGGGCACCTGCGCCTGCCCGCCCAGTTTGCCGTCGGTGCCCACTTCGCGGGCTACGCGAGTCACCTCCGAAGCGAATGCACGAAGTTGATCGACCATGGTGTTGATGGTGTCTTTGAGCTCGAGGATTTCGCCGCGGACGTCCACCGTGATCTTGCGGCTCAGGTCGCCGCGAGCCACGGCCGTGGCGACTTCGGCGATGTTGCGAACCTGCGCCGTCAGGTTGCCGGCCATAAAGTTCACCGAGTCGGTAAGATCCTTCCAGGTTCCAGCCACGCCGGAGACCTGGGCCTGACCGCCCAGCTTGCCTTCGGTGCCGACCTCGCGGGCCACGCGCGTTACTTCGCCTGCGAATGCGTTCAGCTGGTCCACCATCGTGTTAATGGTGTTCTTGAGCTCGAGAATCTCGCCCTTCACGTCGACGGTGATCTTGCGGCTCAAATCGCCGCGGGCCACGGCCGTCGTCACTTCGGCGATGTTGCGTACTTGGCCCGTGAGGTTGCCGGCCATCGAGTTCACTGAGTCGGTCAGGTCCTTCCAGGTTCCGGCGACGCCTGGGACGTTGGCTTGGCCGCCGAGCCGTCCTTCCGTGCCGACTTCGCGGGCCACGCGGGTCACTTCGCCAGCGAAGCGGTTCAGCTGATCCACCATGGTATTCAGCGTCTCTTTGAGCTGCAGGATCTCGCCCCGAACGTCGACTGTGATCTTGCGCGAGAGGTCGCCATTGGCAATGGCCGTTGCTACCTCGGCGATGTTACGGACTTGGCCCGTAAGGTTTGAGGCCATAAAGTTCACGTTGTCCGTGAGGTCTTTCCAGGTACCGCCAACGCCGGGCACCTGAGCCTGGCCGCCTAACTTGCCTTCTGTTCCCACCTCGCGGGCGACACGGGTTACTTCGCCAGCAAACGCGTTCAGCTGGTCGACCATCGTGTTGATGGTGTCCTTTAATTCGAGGATTTCGCCTTTCACGTCAACGGTGATTTTGCGGGAAAGGTCGCCGCGGGCCACGGCGGTTGTCACCTCGGCGATGTTGCGGACCTGCGCCGTCAGGTTGCCGGCCATGGCGTTCACTGAGTCAGTCAGATCCTTCCATGTTCCAGCCACGCCCGGGACCACCGCCTGGCCGCCCAGCTTGCCGTCGGTTCCCACCTCGCGGGCAACGCGGGTTACTTCAGAAGCAAAGGAACGCAGCTGATCCACCATGGTGTTGATGGCCTCTTTCAGCTGCAGAATCTCACCGCGCACGTCCACCGTGATCTTGCGGGAAAGGTCGCCGCTGGCCACGGCAGTTGCCACTTCGGCGATGTTGCGCACCTGGCCGGTGAGGTTCGAAGCCATGGAGTTGACCGAATCGGTCAGATCCTTCCAGGTACCGGCGACGCCGGGTACCTGCGCCTGGCCGCCCAGTTTGCCGTCAGTTCCTACTTCGCGGGCCACGCGTGTCACTTCGGCCGTGAACACTCCCAACTGCTGAATCATGGTGTTGACAATGTTGGCAGAGCGGAGGAATTCACCCTCAAGCGGTCGTCCGTCTACGTCGAGCCGGACGGTCTGAGTCAAGTTTCCCTGCGCCACTGCAGCGATCGCGCGGGTGACTTCGTTGGTTGGCCGGAGCAGGTCTTCGGTCAGGGTATTGACCGAAACCTCCATCTCACCCCACGAGCCGCGCAGCTGCTCGAAACGGATCCGCTCGCGCGTCTTGCCTTCCTTTCCAACCGCGAGCCCGACGCGCTTCAACTCGCGCGCCATCTGCTCGTTCGCTGCGATGATGTCATTAAACGTGTCGGCGATCTTGCCTTCAATTCCGGTCCAGGCGCCGGGTAGCCGGACGGAAAAGTCGCCATCGTGCATGGTCTGCAACGCCGCGAGGATTAATCGAAGATCGGGGGATGCCGTGCCAGGCGGAGAGACGTGACCATTGTGTTGCTCTTCGGGCAACGGATCAAGTGTAGCGGTCGCTGCGGTGGCGGCGGGCGTTTGCTGACCCCTCTTCATGCAAGATCTCCTCGCGTCGATAAACGGCTGAATTATCAAATAACTAGGGTGATGCGGGCGCTGGGGAACAGGGGAAGTTCCGCAGTGGCTTTACCGTGCTGGATTGCAAACCATCGCAGTATGGGGCAGAGGACTAGATGCCGCGTTCGCGACGCAGGTTGCCTCCGCTTTCACGGGATTCCAACAATCTTTCCTTGTGCTCGTTTAGCGAACCGGCTCTGGGGCTGGTCAGAAACAATTTAAGATAGACGTACCCGCTCGCATTGACGCTCCGCAGAAGGGCACCGGGACCCGGAGGAAAAATCAGACAAATGGCACTCATCAAGACTTCGAATCCCGCACTCAGCGACAAGACCTTCCGTGAGCTCTCTGGCACCCAATACGGGGGTGTCATCGACGAGTCCAGACGGATGACGCTGAACGGTACCATCAACAAGACCGGCATTCTTCTGGTTTGTGCGATTGCCAGCTCCGCCTGGGTATGGCACCTGTTCCTCCAATCGCGCGACTTAGGCACGATTTCTCCGCTGATGCTGGGCGGAGTGCTAGGCGGGTTGATCTTTGCTCTGGTGACCGTGTTCAAAAAGGAGTGGTCGCCGGTTACGGCACCGATCTACGCCTTGCTTGAGGGGCTGGTGCTTGGCGGGCTTTCATGTCTGGTGGATATTCGCTACCCCGGAATCGCCATCCAAGCCGTCGGTCTGACCTTTGGAACGCTTTTCGTGATGCTGATCGCGTATCGATCTGGTTTGATTCGAGTCACCCAAAAATTCCGGCTCGGCATCATCGCGGCCACCGGCGGCATCATGATCTTCTACCTTGTCGAAATGGTCCTGAGCTTTCTGCACATCCAGTTCGTTGCCATCAATGGAGGGGGCGCTATTGGCATCGGCTTCAGCCTGCTTGTGGTTGGCATCGCAGCGCTGAACCTGGTTCTGGATTTCGATTTCATCGAGCAAGGCGTGAACTACGGCGCGCCGAAATACATGGAGTGGTACGGCGCGTTCGGGATCATGGTCACGCTCGTCTGGCTTTATCTTGAGATCCTGCGCCTGCTCTCCAAAATGCGCAGCAGGAATTAAAGGGGGAGACGCTTTCCGTCGGGCCTAGCAGCCGGTTCCGTTCACCACGGCTCCCACTGTGCGCCACAGAATCTGGAGATCGAGCCAGAGGTTCCAGTTTTCGACATACGCGCGATCGAGAGCGATGTAGTTCTCAAAGGAGGCATTGGTCCGCGACTCCACCTGCCACAGTCCGGTCACGCCGGGCAGTACCCAAAGCCGAATCAGGTGCTCCGGTTTGTAGTGGGCCACCTCCGAGGCGAGCGATGGTCGCGGGCCGACCAAGCTCATATCGCCGCGGAGTACATTCACAAGCTGAGGAAGCTCATCGAGGCTGTACTTGCGCAGAAGCTTGCCGATTCGCGTTACGCGGGGATCGTCGGATAGCTTGAACAGAATTCCATCTCGCTCATTGAACTCTGCCAGGCGGTTGCGGTGGCGGTCGGCATCCGGCACCATGGTTCTAAATTTATAAAAATGGAAGAGGCGTCCGTGTTTACCGACGCGCGTGGATACGTAGATTGCGGGGCCGGGGCAATCGATCCAGATCAGGATTCCGATCAGAATCATCAGGGGAAACAGCGCGACAATCAAAGTAGAGGAAAGCGCGAGATCGAGCGCTCGTTTCACTCCATAACTCAGCCACCGAGGCGACTGGCCCGTAGTCCACGGTCCCTCGAATGACTCGAGTTGCTGTACGACATCGCGATCGAAGTCGGCCACCTGCCCGTTCAAGCGCATCGGCTTTGGTTCTGCCAGCGTGGTATCCATATTCCCCATGGCCCGATTCCACTCCACGTTCGCGTCAATCAGCAGCCGCGAAGCTCTTGGGATCCTCATTCCGTGCAAGCAACAAAAAGACGAGCAGCGCCGCAAACAATGCCGTCACGCCATCTCCTGCAAAGATGAGCTTGTATCCGTATCGAACGACCAGCATTCCAGTCAGTGCCGCGGCGGCGGCCTGCGCCAAGGCTCCGGTTACGTTCTGAAGCGCGGATGCATTGTTGCGTGCTGCTTCCGGCAGACGGCTCATGAGCATGCTGTAAAGGCCAGGTCCCGCACTGAACTGCACCGCCGTGTAGAGCACATAGCAGGCAATCGCTCCGGACACGCCGTGGCTGCCACCGAGGGCAAAGACCGCTACCGCAGTCATGACCTGGAGCCAGATGATTCCGCGCAACGAGCCTGCCCTGCGATAGATCAGCGGCGCCGCCAGGGCCGAGGCGAACTGGGCCAGTTGCGACGCGGAGAACATCTCGCCCACTTGCTGGAGTGACAGGCCCATCCGCTTCTGGAAGTACACCGGCGCAAACGGAATGAAGGCGCCCGTGACCACGTTCCACACCGCAAAGGCAGCGAGAAACCGCATGAGGAAAGGACTGGAAGCCGGGGCGTGATCCGATTGGATCTCCTCATGTCTGCCAAGCTTGAGCCGCGAGATTGGCAGGATTCCCAGCATCGCGATGAGCGCAGCCCCAATGAGTGTGAGCCGAATGCCGAACGCCAGCGAATCGATGGCATGCACCGGCCGCAGCATTCCCGGCAGCCTTCCTCCGAACACGCCGGCAAGGATCCCCGTGCCGATGCCAGTCGCAAACGCAATGCTGAAGGCGAAGACGCGGTTCCGCTCGGTGGTGAGGCGTGCAACGGCCGGCGCGAAACACACCGGCCACGCACTGAGCGCAGATCCCATCAGAAACGCGAGGCCGATCTGCGCCGGCATCCAAAGAATCGATGTGCGGGCGATTCCCAGCAGCGGCGCCACGATGAAGCAAATCAGCAGGGCCTTTTGTAACCCGACGCGCCTCGCAACGATGCTGATGGGCAGGGTTCCAACAACGTTGCCGAGCGTCAGCGCGCCGGTGACGAGGCCCATTGCCCGTTCGTCAAAGTGCAGGTTGAGCAAAAACAGATTGAACAGGAAGAAGTAGAGCCCTACGCCGAAGTCGAAGAAGAATGCCGCGGCAAAGAACGTCCAGAACGGACGGCCGAGCGCATCAGCAGGCCACCAGGTTGCCAGGAACGCAGGCACACCGGCGCGATGACGGGCCACCGTCGCTTCACTGCATGCAGCCGGGGAACTCATTAGTGCCCCCTGTCCGCGAGCCGCTCAAGCCGGTCGATTGCCCATTCAAAGGAGTGATAACGAAGTTCCAGCGGACCCGCGCCGAGCAGGTTGTCGATCATCGCGATTTGCAGTTTGCGCACTGCGGGAGCGCTGAACAGATACTGGAGCATCGAAAAGCGCGCGACTTCGGTCGGGAATTCGACGAGTTCATTGCGGCTGACTCTCTGCCGGTTCAGGAACACCACATGATTCACATGCGAAGTGAATGACAATGAGACCGAGCGCAAAGGTTGAAAATCAAGCTCAATCGAGGGCTTTCCTACCTGCGCTCTTCGAATGACTTCCTTTCCGCTCAGTTCCGAGAAGAGCTCGATTGCCGAGGGACGGAATCGTGCCTGGTTGCAGTTGCCGACCACAAGACAGTCCTGGCGGTTGTTGACCAGGTAACTGGCGTCATCCGTGACGAATGTCCACCCGGCCCGGGCACATGCATAAGACAGCGAAGACTTGCCGGCTCCAGAATCACCGCAAAGAAGAATTCCGCATCCCTCGCGCTCGATACAGGCCGCGTGGATCGGAGTCGTATAGGAAGTGACAAGGATCGCGAGTACCGAGGACTCAAGAAAGAAGTGGCGGAGGTAGCCGCGATGTGCGACGGCTGCCTCAGTCAGCCAAATCACTGCGAACCGCTGGGAAAAATCGACAATGGCGTAATTGTCGGCGTCGGCGACGTATGCCGCCATGTGCTGCTGGATGCGGGCCGTTGGAGCCGGCGGACACTCGATTGAGTTCGTGTTCCTGACTCCGATGCGCAACCGGATCGGCGGTGTATCGAAGAGCTTCACAAATCCCTGCCAGGTTGCTGCCGCCGAGCTCGGGTTTCCCCTGCAATTCGTCTCGATCTGCAGGGGAAACCCGAGCGGATAGAAGGTTTCCCGCAGGGGCATCTCAAATCGCGCGAGCGCGGGATCGCCCAGGTTCACTGGTTCCGATCGGGCGCACGCGGACCGGATTTGTTCGAGGCTCAGCATGGGAGCGTAGTCGTTCACGTAGGATGTCCTCGCCTCAGAATTGGTATTTCAAAGCGATTTGAATGATGCGAGGGTTTGTAGCCGTCGACGTGATCACGCCGAAGCCGGAGCCAAGAATGTTGTTGGGGTTGTTGAAGTTTGCTGTGTTGGTGAGGTTGAACAGTTCGGCACGCACGTGGACGCTATTGGACTCAGCAACGTGAATTGTGCGTTCAAATGCCATGTCAATATTTCGCTGGCCCGGACCGCGTACGAGCCCTACGCCACTGTTGCCAAAATCCGTATCTCCTGGGCCGGTGCCATTCGGAGCTTCGGGCGCGGAGATGAAGGCTAGCGGGTTCAGGTAGCTGCTGAGCACCCGGGAGTAGATCGATCCCGAAGTGGCCGGGTTCGCCCCCGGAACGAGTTGAGCGCGATTCTCAAACGGGTAATTGCCGTAGACAGCGCCGGCGCTCTCATCGAGAATCGTGATCGGAGTTCCGCTCTGCGCCACTGCGACCGTCGAAACCTGCCAATCGCCGATTGCGTGCGAGAGAAGGGAGGGCAGGTAGTGTGCGAAGGACGTGCGATATACGAGGCTCAACACCGCTCGATGTGTGCGATCGAAATCCGTCGGTCCATAGGCTTGGCGAAAGTTCGTCTGATCGTTCGTGACGAGGTGTTCTTCAAAGACATTGCTTCCTGATGATCCGCTGGTCTGATCCAGGTTCCTCGACCACGTATAGCTGCCGAGGAATTCCAAACCGCGGCTCAGGCGCTTGGTCACGCTGGTCTGGAGCGCGTTGTAGTTAGCGTTGAACGACGATTCGCAGAGAAGAGAGCCCGGACTAATTCCTGCAAACGGCACCCGCTGTATCACGTTCGCGGCGGAGTTTTCCGTCGTTCCGTTTAGCGGATTTGCAGCGCTGGCGAGGAGCGCCTGGTTGAATTCCAGGCATCCAGCCTCGTGAAGGGAGCGAGTACCCACATATCCCACCTCGAGCAAGTAGTCACGGGCAAAGGCGATTTGCGCATTCAGGTTGTATTCCTCGGTGTAGGGATCAACCATCTTCCGGGAGATGGCCGTGACGCTCGGGCCGCCTCCGGGAATGCGCGGTGAAAATGCCGGGTAAGTGCTATCGGCCGGCAACAGCGGTACGAACGGTTGTTGCAGAGTGGCTCCGCCGTTCGAAGCGCCGGAGAAGAATTGAAAGGTAGAGAAGGGCTCCTGGGCCAGCAGATTCTCGGCCAACCCTGCGGCGAGCCTGTCGAAATAGAGCCCGTAGCCGCCGCGCAAGAGCACCGTCGGATGTTCGGTAACTCGCAGCACAAAGCCGAAGCGAGGCGAAACATCGTCATGATGCGTGGGGTAGAGCCCCGGTATGGAAGAGCGCACCACGCCGGCCGGCACATCCCCGCGGAAATTGGAAGGAACCACGAATCCGCTCAGCGTGCCCGTTGCTGGAGCATTCAGCGTGGCAATCGTGGGATCAAAGGTCACGAGGCGCCCATTGATATCAGAAGGAGCGCCGAAGATCTCGTAACGTATTCCGCCGTTGAGCACGAGCCGGTTAGAGAGCCGCACATTGTCCTGAAAGAAAGTTGCGAAATCGATGTAGCGCTCGTCCTTGCGAAACAGGCCTGAGCTTCCGTTGCTGAGCGTTACGTTGCTGCTGCCTGTGGGGCTGCCGTTTTGTGTGGCGCTCTCGCCGAGCAGGAAATCGTTGAATGTCTGGATCTCGAGCAGGCCGTCTGTTGAAAACGGGGCGGTCACGTCCACCTGGTGGCGTTTGACTTCCGCTCCGGCGCTCATGGTGTGCCGACCGCGGGTGAGCGATGCCGTGTCTTGCCAGATAAAGCTGTTCGTGACCTGCCACTGGAACGGAGTGCCCGCATCACCGGTCGTGAACAGCCCGTTGATGCTGATTCCGGGCGCGACTGCCTTTGCGTCTGAGGTGCCGGTCGGCGATTCCGTGCCAAGATCGGAGGCAAGGATCGGATTAGCAACCGCTGAATCGCCATCGAAGCGCATGAACCCGAAGCGTGCAATATTCACGAATCGTGTGCCCACGACATGTGTATGAGCGAGTACGAGCATCGTGTTCTGATCGAGTTCATTCGTGCCCCAACCGGGCACGTTGGCGGCGTTGGGTGAGAACGGCTGGATGGTCGGAGCGCGGGAATAGAAGAATCGTCCGGCCAGTTGGTCGCTTGGCGCGAGCTTCTGGTCGATATTGACGGTGTACTGGTCCTCGTTATATTTTGCCGGGATCGCGAAGGTCGACTCTCCGATCGGCATTTGGCCTGGAGCCGTGACGGGCAGCAGGATCTGCGGGCTTGGCACCGCATACTGTCCATTTGAAAATTTGAAATTCAGAAGCGCCAACGCGACAGGATTGATGTTTGAACCGTTACATGCCACTTGCTCTCCGCCCGCCGCGGTTGCATACGGGCAGAACTGCGCGCCCAACGTCGCAGCTGAGCGGTCGGAGGTGAGCTGAGGCAGATCCGCCGTGATTTGGGCTCCCTGACCTTCACCGTTACTCGATCGCAGGCCTTGATAGGCTCCGAAAAAGAAGCTCTTGTCGCGCCAGATGGGCCCGCCGACTGCTGCGCCGAACTGGTTCTGTTTAAGGACAGCACGCGGCTGGTTGGTCAGCTTCGAAAAGAAGCCGTTGGCGTTGAGAAGATCGTTACGCAGGAACTCCCAAGCCGTTCCGTGAAAATGATCGGTGCCGGTCTTGCTGACCACGTCGACATTTGCGCCCGTACCCCTGCCATAGGTTGCATCGAAGTTCGCAGTCTGGACTTTGAATTCCTCGATTGTGTCAGGAGCAGGCACGGCCACCCCGACTTCTTCGCCATCATTTTCGGCGGAGTTCTGGGAGAGATTGTTTGCGTCGACGCCGTTGAACTGGATATTGTTTCCCGTTGTTTTGTTCCCGTTCGCCGATACATCCTGGTTCCCCCGGCCGAGCGCCGCCGCACTTGGCAACTCAACAACAACACCGGGCGACAGCGACAGAATCTGCGTGTAGTTGCGGTTCGAGAGCGGCAGAGCCTGGATCGTACGGTCGTCCACAGCGCGCCCGAGTGTCGAAGTCTCAATCTGAGCCAGCTCTTGTGTGGGTTCCACAACAATGTTCGTTCCCACTCCCGCCACCATGAGGTGAAGGTCGATGACTGCGGTCTCGCCGACCACTACGTTGATCCCCTTGGCAGTCTTCTCAGAAAAGCCGGCTGCGCCAACCGTGATGGCATATGTACCCGGCGCAAGCAGCGGAAAGGTAAAAGTGCCGGCTCCATCGGAGGTCGTAGAACGAGTCACATCGGTGGTCTCGCTTACCAGCGTGACCTGCGCCTGCTGAATGGCAGAAGTGGAAACGTCGTAGACCGTTCCCTTGATGGCTCCGGTACCTGGCGCCTGGCCCCAGACTGCAGCGGCGCTGAGGGCAACCGCGCAAGCCAGGAACGTTCGACGAAGTGAGTCAAATGTCATTTCGATCCTCTTTGCATTTCTGAGTAGTGCTCGGTTGTGCGGCATTCAAGTGTGCTCGCGCTATTGCGCGCTGAGATAGCGAAGGATGGCGCGCTCATCCTGCGCGCTCAAGGAGGCCCGAACACGCATGTGGCGCACCACTGTTCCGGCGATCCGAGGCGAGATGCTCTGGGGCGCCCGATGGCAACGCGAGCAATACTGCTGAAACTTCTCTTCGCCGCTACCTTCGTGGTCGGGAGCACCCGCAGCCTGGGATTGGGATGCGAGTGCCTGCTGCTTCTGTTGAGTATTCTGTGCGCTGAACAGCGGCAGAGCGGCAAGCAGCAAGCCGGTGCAGCAGGACGCGAAGATGCGATTTCGATACTTCGATTGCAGGTTCATTTGCCTCTCCACGTCGGAAAAAGGAACCGATATACGATTCCGGTTTCCCAGATGTTCACGTCGCCGGTTGAGGAGAATTGCCGTGAATAGCTTGCGTTGATCCGGACTTCGTGCGGGAAGTGATAATCCAGGCCGAAATCCGGGCGCCTGGTATTGGCCGATGGCAATCCGTCAGTGGGGTCCGGACTCGATCGAAATGTCTGCTGCCAGCGAATCACCGGTGCGAATCCGCCGCGAATTCCGGGTGCATCCGCATCGTGCGTGAGACGGAACTCACTTTCTATCCAGTACCCCTCGGAGTGCGGTGCGTGCGCATATTCGGATCGGAATTTGACGGGAACATTGGCCGGCTCCCACCACAGATGGATTCCGGCGAAGTTCTCATGCGTGTCCTGGAGCCGCCGGCCATATGACCCGCCGATCTCCAACCGTGGCTGGGGGAAGAAGAGCGAGGCGCGTCCTCCGGCCGAGCGCTCGGCATTGAATTGCTGGTTCTTGCTCGATGCCGAGAAATAGCCGGCATAACTCAACGAGACGTTGGGTGTCGACACCGCGTCGCCGCGGATCATCCCGCCAACACTCGATGCCGTTCCCATCGTGCCAGCGCTGAAAATCAGTGGCGCGCTTTCAAAATTACTGGTCCAGATCGGTGTGAGGCGTTCGTTGTAGGTGCCGAATGGAGTGAGAAACTCTCCAGCCACGATGGTGGCGTGCGGAGCTGCCAGATAATCCAGCTGGAGATACGAGAGACCCTTGAAGGAGGCGCTGGTGTATCCAGGCTGACCGTTTCCCTTGGGAAAGAAGGACTCGAGCAGCGTGGCGCGGCTTTCGACGAGCAAATGATTCCCCAGGGGCGCAGCCAACACCGGAGAGAGAACTGGAATGTAGGTTGTGTTTCCGCCTGTCGTGCTTGTGAGGAATCCCACACCGCCTGAAATCAGCGGGGTGTCCTGCGCAGGCAGGAACAGCGGAACCGCACAGACCGCGACGAGAAACGTAGCGGCGCGGGAAATGGCGCCTCGATGAATACTGAGAATCTTTTCACATCCGGACATGCCAACACCCTAGCGCCGGATCGAAGCGCGGGTGTCAACAAGGCGTCTTCTCTTTGTAAGCGGAATGTCACGGGACCGGAAGTCGAAGAAGAATCGGTGCGGCGCAGCGCTTTGGGCAGCCGCATTCAACAAGAGATTCGGAGCGCCACGACAAAATCATGACAATCCGCTTACACATGTATGACACCCCAATTTCAACCTGCCGGTAGGTTGAACTCAGTCGTACGTGAAAACCTTGTCCCCGATTGGAGTGAACTTGCTCATCATTTGTAGAAATCAAATACCTTCCCTAACCGGGAGGGCAGGCGCAAAGAGGCTTGCGCGAATCGCGATGATTGGAGCGTTTCTATTCCCGGCCCTATTTGCGAGGCCGTCTCTTGCCGCGCCGGATGCCCAAGTTGTCCAGGTGACGGCGAAGCGATTTGCGTTTGAGCCGGCTGAAGTCACCGTGAAGAAAGGCGAGCCCGTTCAACTGGAACTGAAGAGCGCAGATGTTGCCCACGGTGTACGGTTTCGCGAACTGAATGTTGACCTGCATGTTGGGAAAGGAAAGACAGCCGACACGAGGTTTACGCCGGAGAAAACAGGAACGTTTGTCGGACATTGCTCTGTGTTTTGCGGGTCGGGGCATGGGCGAATGACGCTGACGATTCACGTTGTGGACTGACTCATGCGCCGATCCCTTTGTCCGGCAATTCTAGGCTTTGCAGTAGCAATTGTGTTGCTTCCGTTGCTGATCGCGATACACGGATTCAGCGCCGGCACACCCAGCGCATTGGAAACCCGAGTGATTTCGATGGCGAAGCACCAAATCATTGTCGGGAACCGGTCGGAGGTCAATCCTCTGAAGGCCACTTCCGATACGGTAGCTGACGGCAAAGAGGCGTTCTCGCATTACTGCGTTGCGTGTCACGGAATGGACGGCCAGAACACGGGAGTTCCTTTTGTAGATCACATGTCACCGCCGGTTCCATCGCTCGCCTCGCGAGAGGTACAAAGCTACAGCGACGGACAGTTGAAGTGGGTGATCGACAACGGCATCTGGCCCTCGGGCATGCCGGGTTCCAAGGGCACATTGAGCGATGACGAGATCTGGTCGATCGTCGTGTTTCTCCGTCACCTGCCGCCAGCGGGCAGCCAGGGTGAGCCGGAGATGTATAGCCATTGAGTTGCATATGAAAGTTGGCCGGGTCCAGATCGGTATGCGGAAAAAGAGTAGCCTCCTTCATCTCAAAGAAGCGATCCTGGCGAGTTTCTGGGAGCCATCACCCAGCATACGTGCGCGGTTAAGCTGTGTTTCAGCCGCGGAGTGGAAGCGAGTGAAGTACTGGCTCGACGTCAGCGGCCTGGCCCTGTATTTTCTCGATCGTGTTGAAACGCTCGGTCTGCACACATCCGTTCCCGCTTTTATGCTTGACCACTTGCGCAAGGACCATGCTGATAACCGCGAGCGTAATCGATCGCTCCTTGTCGAGGCTGGGGAACTCTGCCGCATTTTGACAGAGCGCGGGGTGGAATTTGCCTTTCTGAAAGGCGCCACGCTTCCTCCAGAGTCGGTTCGAGATCAGGCGCTTAGAAGCCAGGCAGATCTCGACCTGCTTGTCAGGGAGTCGCAAGCAGAAGCGATGAAAGAGGCGCTGGCCGGGCTGGGATACAAGCTGGATGCGGTGAGCGGCGCCACATGGGAATTCAAAGCAGGCCCCGGGACATCCACGCTGAAGAATCTCTACCAGGTGCGGGCTGAACGGTCGGTTGAGGTTCACCTCATCGCCGACTCGGGCGTACCAGATCGACTGGGGCGATCGCACCGGCTTTCAATTCAGGGCTGCCTCATGCCGGCCCTTGCGGCAGCCGACATCTTCGTGCAGCAAGCGCAGCACCTTTTCAAGCATACGTGCGGCGAATATACGCGCGCATCGTGGGTGCTCGAGTATTGGCGCCATCTGTGCGCACGGCGCAACGATATCGCATTCTGGCGCGAAGTTCGGCAGATCGCCGATCGCCAGCCGGGATCCGATATTGCCATCGGAACTGCGACGCTGCTCACTTCATTCGTGTTTGGCCCTTGCGCTCCGCCCGAACTGGCGTGCTGGTCGATGAATCGTTTGTCACCAGCGGTGTGTCTCTGGATTCAGCTCTACGGACGCCGCGTGCTCCTTTCGGACACGCCGGGCAGCAAGCTCTATCTTTTGCTTCGTAAGGAACTGGAGTCAGATTCAGTCGCGGAAACGAGGAAGCGGCGGCGCCTGATGTTTCCCATTCACGTGCCGCGTCGCATCACGCAGCATGAGGCTGGCGAGAAGTTGTCAGTGCGTTTGCATCGCTACTGGAAAGAGGCGGGCTTTTTCGTGCGGCGCACTGTTTTTCATGTGGTCGAAGGCATTCGCTTCGCCATCGAGTCGACACGCTGGCAACGGCGGGTATCGGGAGTGGCGCGATGAATCGCCACCCCAATCGCAAATGGATCGAGCCGAGCGCGATTTTCAGGCTGCTCTACGGAACGGGTGTGCTGATGTTTGTCCCGTTGCTCGCGGCACAGGTGCTGCCAGCCCCTACGGCGGTTCCTGGCGAAGGTTCGTTGCCGGGCAGCACCACGGGAGTCACGGATACGCCGTCATCCAGCATTCCCGCCAACGTGGTTCTCTCTGCGTCCCAAATTATTTCGATTCTCCAGGAACGGCCGCAGGTTGTTGTGGAACTGAAGCAATTGGTGGCCGACAACGCGCCGCAGGGCACGCCGATTCAACCAGAGTCGATTACTGACGAAATGCTGTTCAACCAGATCTCCGCAAGTCCGGAGCTGCGCAGGACGATTACGCTCTTTCTGCGTGCGCGCGGCTACGTTTCCGACGAAGACCTTGCAAGAGACATGTTCACTGGCGAACAGTTCGACACGGACGCGCTTCATCACGACCCTTTGACGCGCGACCAGCTCGACACGGCAGGGAAGCTGGCCGCGTCGTCCGATCGCGCTGATGTGCTCTCAGCGGATGGTCTGCCGCGACGCTCCAGACAGCAACTTGATGGGGCCGCAACGCGATCCGGCGATTTCAATCGCGCTGCGAACCAGTCGAGCGCCGAGCCGAATGCGCCGAACATCACGGATCAGCCAAAGGTCTTACGGGAACCGTCGCCTTATAACCTGATGTCGCTACGCGACCTCTACGCTCAGATACCCGACACGCCGGAACATCTGACGCGCTTCGGCTCCGAGGTCTTCACCCACCGAAATCATTCTGAGATGACATCGATCTCCGGCTCGGTGCCGCTTGGGGTTCCCATTGGTCCCGAATACGTTGTGGGTCCGGGCGATGGGCTCACGATCAGCATGTGGGGCGGAATTTCGCAGACGCTTACCAGAGTGATTGCGCCTGATGGCCATGTCACGCTTCCGGATGCAGGCGACATCCAGGTTGCCGGGCTGACGCTAGCAAAATCGCAGGAGGTCATCCAGGCCGCCCTCAAGCACCAGTACCGCGACGTCCAGATCTCCGTCTCGCTGGCACGGCTGCGCACGATCCTCGTATACGTGGTGGGCGATGCGCAACGGCCCGGAGCCTACGAAATCAGTTCGCTTGCCACGCCTCTCGATGCTTTGTATGCGGCTGGAGGGCCAAGCGCAATCGGCTCGCTGCGCGTTCTCAAGCATCTGCGTGGGGATCAGCAACTGAGCACGTTCGACCTGTACGCGTTTTTGCTGCGTGGCACGCGCGGTCACGACCATCTCCAGGAAGGCGATACCGTGGTTGTGCCACCCGCCGGCCCTCAGGTCGCCGTGTGGGGCGAGGTCAAAAGGCCTGCCATTTACGAATTGACCGATGCCACGAGCCTGTCGGCAGTTCTCGAGGTTGCGGGTGGAATGACAGTGGCGGCGTCGCTCGAGCACATCTCGGTCGAGCACATCGATGCGAACCAGCATCGCGAGACGATCACTGTCCGCCCGCCCGCAGCAGACGATCCGCAATCGTATCTCAAGGCGATTTCGGAGTTCGAAGTGCACGATGGCGATCGAGTTCATATCGCTCCCATCACGCCGTTCAGTGAGCGCGTTGTGTATCTCGAGGGCCATGTGGTTCGCCCGGGTCGTCAGCCCTATCGAGACGGCATGCGTCTCAATGATGTTTTGCGCAGTTATGACGACTTGCTGCCGGAGCCCGCCGCAAAAGCTGAAATCATCCGGCTCGTTCCGCCCGATCTGCACGTGCAGACGATCGATTTCAATGTTGCCGATGCGATGATCGGAAACGGCAACATCCCACTGCAACCCTTCGATACGATCCGGATTCTCGGCCGCTACGATCTTGACGCTCCCAAGGTTGAAATTCGTGGAGAGGTGCTGCGGCCCGGCAGCTATCCACTCTCTGACGGGCTGACTGCTGCTCAACTTGTGCGCATCGCAGGCGGGTTCAAACGCGATGCGCTGGTCGACACCGCGGACCTCATTAGCTATCGCGTGATGAATGGCACGAAGGTCGAAGCCGAGCGAGCCGATGTCCGCATCGGTGATGCAGTCAACCAGGGAGATGCAAGTGCAGATCGGACGCTGAAGGGCGGCGATGTACTCACCATCCACCAGATCACCGGGTGGAACGACATCGGCTCTTCCATCGTGATCGAGGGTGAAGTAGCGCACCCCGGCAGCTATGGCTTCAAGGAAGGAGAACGGCTCAGCGATCTGCTCCGGCGAGCCGGTGGGTTTCGCGAGACAGCCTACCCAGCCGGCGCCATCCTGATTCGCGAGCAGGTGCGCGAACTCGAAGAGAAGAGTCGCGTCGAGTTGATTCGTCAGATTGAAACCAGCGCCGAAGCTGCACGGCTTTCGTCGAATGTTGTCAATGTCGAGCAGGCCGGACGCGCGCAGCTTATCCAGCAACAACAGGAACAGATTCTTTCGCGGCTCAAGAATCAACCGGCGACGGGCCGCCTTGTCATTCGCATCACCCTTGACATCGATGCTTGGGCCGGGTCCGCGGCCGACATCGAAGTGCGAAGCGGAGACGTACTGCGCATTCCCAAGCGCCCTGGATTCGTGCTGGTGAGCGGCCAAGTCTACAACGCATCGGCCATTACCTTCATGCCGGGGAGGAGCGCGGGCTGGTACCTGGAGCGGGCAGGGGGCCCAACTTCGGTGGCAAATCGCAGGGAAATCTTTGTCGTTCGCGCCAATGGCTCGGTCGTGGGCAGACGTTCGGGTGACTGGTTCGATCGGGATGTGCTCTCCACGCGGATGGAGCCGGGCGATGTGGTGGTGGTGCCGCAAAAGATCGTCGGGGCTTCTCTGATGTGGAGAAATCTGCTGAGCACCGCGCAAATTGCATCCTCGATCGCGATCACGGCGGCGGTTGCAGGCCTTTAGGCGAGGATCGTATGCAAGTAGAACAGGAAAACGCGGTTGAATACGGCGTCAAGGCGGCCACCCCAAACTGGGTGTCAAACGCGTTGGTGCTCTGGGCATATCGGGGAGCGCTCGCCCGTACCGCTGTCATCGCGCTCCTCACGAGCGTGGCGATCGCGTTTTTGATTCCCAAGCAATACGAGTCGACTGCCCGCATCATGCCTCCGGAAACCTCGGGCGCCAGCGCGGCATTGCTGACCGCCCTAGCCGGCCGAGGCTCGAGTGAATTTGGCGCTCTTGGCAGCCTTGCCAGCAGCCTCCTGGGTGTGCGCACAACGGGACCGCTTTATGTCGACTTGCTGCGCAGCGGAACGGTGGCCGGCGACCTGATCGACCGATTCCAACTGCAGCAGATCTATCACAAGCGCTATCGCATCGATACGGCAAAGAAGCTTGCCCGTCGCACTTCGGTGGTCGAAGACAAGCGAAGCGGCGTCATCTCCATCACCGTTGAAGACAAGGACCCACAACGGGCGCGCGACATTGCTCTAGGCTATCTGGACGAACTGAACCTGCTGCTGAACAAGACCAACACCTCCTCGGCCCGCCAGGAGCGCATTTTCATCGAACGCCGGCTGCAAAGCGCGCAAGCGGATCTCGAGCGCGCTCAGCAGGACATGAGCGAATTTGCCAGTACTCACACCACGATTGACATCAAGGAGCAGACGCGCGCCACGGTGGACGCAGCCGCACGCCTGGAAAGCGAAGTGATTGTCGAGCAGTCGGAGCTCGACTCACTCAGGCAGATTTATGGTGATGACAACGTGCGCATCCGTGCCGCCCGCGCCCGGCTTGATGATCTGCATCGGCAACTGCAGAAGCTTGGAGGGACATCCGCTCCGTTGTCTTCCGATGACGCAGCGAACTCCGGCGGGCGTGCGCCGCTCGACGTGGACTATCCTTCGCTGCGCCAGATTCCGCGCCTGGCCGTGCCCTATGCCGACATTTTCCGACGGGTTCGGGTGCAGGAAGAAGTGTACGAGATGCTTACGCAGCAGTACGAACTGGCGCGAATCGAGGAAGCAAAGGATATCCCCGTCGTTCGGGTCATCGATATGCCGGGAATACCAGAGAAGAAGTCCTTTCCGCCGCGAACGCTGCTTACGTTGTTACTGACTGTGTTCAGCGTCATCTGCGCAGCAGGTGTAATTCTGGCACGCAACCGCTGGAGCCAGGTGAGTGCCACGGACGCGAGAAAGATCCTTTTCGGTCAGATTTCCGAGAGCGTTGAGTGGCAGACTGCGCGTGTACGTTCCGCATTCGGGAGGCGCTCCCATGCCTGACCCGCATTCCTGCACTTCTCGCGAGACGTCACCATTACTGCCAGGCGTGGTCGGGTTCTATTTCGCGGCCCGGCTATGTCTGACCTTTCTCCTGTTTCAGTCGGACCCAAAGGTCGGCGCATATATTCATTTCTCGCTGCACGGAATATTGCTCGTTGGCGTTGCATTCTATTCATTCGGTCCGGGTTCCAACTCCATCGCTCAACTGACACAAGCGTCTTCATTGCGCTGGGTGCTGGCGTTTCTCGCCGTAGGTTTATCGAGCCTGGCCTGGAGCGTCACGGTTTCAGAGGCCGTTGCTTTTGCCTACTGGTGCGAGCTTGCGTCGGAAGTTCTGATGATCCTCCTGCTCCTCCGCATCGGTGATGTGGAGACGATGGCCGCAGCTATCATGAAGGGCTACATTGCGGGAGCCATCCTGATTGCCATGGTGGAGTGGCTTTCGCCTACGATGTATGACCTTCGTCCTGGAGATGATGATTTCTTCAGCCCCAATGCGATCGGGTTTACCTGCGCGCTTGCCGTTTTCATGATTCAGTTGATGAACCGAACGGGCATCTTGTGGCGCATCATCGCGGGGTTCCTGGCCGTGAGCTTGCTTCGCAGCCTCAGCAAGACGACCATCGCCGCCTTCGTCGTCTCTCAGGGAATACTGCTGTTGCTGGATCGTTCGCGTACATGGAAATTCAAGTCAGCCCTGGTGCTCGCCGCCGGCGCGGTTTTCTGGGTGTTCTCCGGACTGCTGTGGAATTACTACGAGGTCTACACCCACCTTGGCAATGAGTCAGAAACGCTCTCGGGTCGGTTGGGCATCTGGCTATTCGTCTTGCAGCGCTCTGTGGAAAGCCCGTGGATCGGGCATGGCTTCCATTCATTTCGGAATGTCATCCCGCCCTTCGGATCATTCGAAGCATGGCACGCCCACAATGAACTCCTACAGCAGTTCTACGCTTATGGTGCCGTTGGTGTCGTCCTGCTGATCGGTGTCTATAGCAGCCTTTTGCGCCACGCACGCAAAGCATCGTCGCAAGCGCTCCGCACGCAGCTGACGGCGCTCTTGATGTTCATTTTCATCCGCGGACTTGCGGATACCGAGAATTTTGATTTGTCCTTGCCTCTCTGGCTCGTTTCTTTGCTTAGTTGCGCGCTCGCCGCCGGACAGGCAGCAACCCTCAGCGTCGCGAAGGCATCCACTCGTGGATCTGCACCATTGCACCCGCTGACGACTTCCGGCATCGGAGAGTACGCGCCATGATCGTCGTCGTGGCGGCCGTATCTGCCAATCGCTCGATGTCGGGAGTGTCGCGCCATGCCTCAAACCTGGTGAGATGTCTCATTGCGCGACCTGAGGTGAAAGCTCTGCATGTGCTCGTTGCGCCATGGGAGCACAACTACGTGGGTCACGCGATCGCTCGTGTTGATCCGCGGCTTCATATTCACGCCGTTCCGCTCAAACCAGGCACGTTGCGCAGAAATCTCTGGTATTACAAGACGCTGCCCGAGGTTGCGCGGCAGCTGAGAGCCGACGTCGTTCACGTCGGGTATCCGGCGCCGATCCATGGAGGCGATGCATTCCCGTGCCCAACGGTAGTCACACTTCACGATCTCTATCCGTACGACATCCCGTCCAACTTCGGATTTCCGAAGGTGCTGTTCAATCGGATCATTTTGCGACAGGCCTTGCGTAATGCCAGTGCGATCGCGTGCGTTTCAGAGAGCACGCGCATTCGACTTGGCCGTGCAATGCCGGAGCTTCTGTCGAAAACGGTTATTATCTACAACTGCGTGGAAAGCGCTCCCATGGCTGTCAAGCCATCGTTCGTGATGAGCTGGGATGAAAAGCCATTCATTTTCTGCGTCGCCCAGCACCGCCGAAACAAGAACATCCATTTAGCGATTCGCGCATTCGAGCGCGTTCTGAAGGAAGGCTTGATCGATCCGGAGACTCGCCTTCTCATTGTCGGGATGGGAGGTCCCGAATCGAGCCGGATATACCGCTATGTCCGCGATTCTGAACTTACGCGGCATATTGTCTTCGCCAGCGGCATCTCTGACGCAGAGATGAACTGGTGCTATCGGAATTGCGATCTGCTTCTCATTCCGTCGTCCGTTGAGGGGTTTGGCCTTCCCATCGCAGAGGCCCAACTGGCCGGCTGCCGGATTGCCTGCTCCGATATACCGGCGTTCAGGGAAGTCGGTGGAGACGGGTGCCGTTTTGTCCCATTGGGGCCGGGGGCCGAGCAGCGATTCGCCGCTGCAATCGTGGCTTGCCTTGGAGATGACCGGCCTGTTCCGGCGCGGTTGCCGCAATTCATGGCCAAGCACATTGCAAAGCAATACGTCGAGCTTTACATGAAATTGTCGAGCTCTTCCTGCGGCGAACCCCCGAAGCCGGTGGAAGGTCCGAGGCCTGTTGAAACCCACAACACCGAGCCATTTGAGAGAGGGCCGCGAGGCGAGGAGCCGACCGTCGTCCAATCATGAAAGAATTGTCAAACAATTGTCATTTCTCTAAAGTGGGTTTGTGAAGGCCAGCGTGAAAAGGGCAAAATGTCTTTATGGTCAACGATCAGGAGTTAGTTCTGGAAGAGGCGCTTGAAAGGCCGTCAGCGGTGAAACCCGAGCTGGGCACCATTCTCGTGGTCGAAGATGACCCGCGGATGCAGAAGGTGTTAAATCGGATTTTTGTCGAAGAGAACTATTCGATCCTGATTGCGGGAGATGGCAAAACGGGACTGGAACTGTTCCGTGCCCACCGGCCCGTCGCGGTCGTCCTTGACCTGATCCTCCCCCAGATTTCAGGGCGTGAGCTTTGTCAGACCATGAAAAGCATCGCCGCAGACACGCCCGTAATCGTCCTGAGCGCCATCACCGAGGTAGTCGATAAGGTCCTGCTGCTGGAGCTGGGGGCCGACGATTATGTCACTAAGCCGTTTAGTCCGCGTGAGCTGATGGCCCGCGTGCAGGCTGCCATTCGCCGCCGCCGCCGCCCGACCGCATCCCAGGTGTACCGCTTCGGCGAGTGCGAAATCGATTTTGAAAAAATGACCGCGCGTCGTGCCGGTTCTGCCGTCGTTCTCACTTCACACGAGTTCAAGCTTCTGAGGTTCTTTACCGAAAATGCGGAGCGGGTGCTCAGTCGCGAGCTGCTGCTTAACGAGGTTTGGGGATACAACTCGTATCCCACCACGCGCACCGTCGACAATCAGATTCTGAAGCTCCGTCAAAAACTTGAAACAGACTCCGCAAATCCCCGCCATCTCCTTACCATTTACGGAGCAGGGTACAAGTTTGTCCCCTAAGAACGATCGAATGGGTTCCGGATCGAATCAGGAGTAGCGCATGGGCGAGAACAGAGGGATTCGGACCCGCATGCTCCTCGTGGCCGCGATGGCGCTCATCATCGCCGGCGCCACCTTTGGCAGCCTTCTCATTGTTCGCCATCAGCTCGAAGACCAGGTCAGGCAAGGCCTGACGACTGATCTTACTCATTCCGTTTCCACCTTCCAGAACCTCGAAGCACAGCGCCTGAATGCGCTGGAGCATGAGAATGCGCTGCTCGCCGATCTGCCGACCTTAAAGGCAATGATGACGACCAACGACAAGCGCACCATCGAAGATGCTGCGGTGCGTTACTGGAAGATCAGCGGCAACGACCTCTTCGCCCTGACAAATAACCAAGGCCAGGTGATGGCCGTTTACGCGTCCGATCAGCAAGACACGAATCGCCTTGCCGCGGATCTCCACGAGCTTTTCGACTCGCCAGCCTCGCGCTATCTCGTCAGCGCAAACCATCTGTATGCGTGCTCGGTACGGCCCCTCTACTTCGGCACGGATCGAGATGGAGTTCTCCTCGGTTACGTGATCAGCGGTTTCGCCATCGGGCCCGAGATTTTGAGTCAGATCAGCGAGGCTACGTCGGTCGAAAGTGCGTTCTTGAGTCACGGTGGCCCGCTGGCGAGCACACTTGACTCGGGAACACTGAACCAGCTTTCCCGCAGTTCAATTGGCACTGCGCAAGCGGTGAGCACGCCCGTTTCGCTCCAGCTCGGTCGCGAGCATTTCATCGCAGTCACGCGCGATCTGACGGCTAGTGCTTCGGTCCCCCTGGAACTTGTGGTCTTGAAGTCCTTTGATCAGGCTGAAAACTCAATTCGCCTGATCGATCGACTCGTCCTCTCGGCGGGGGTCCTTGCGCTGATCTTCGGAACGCTTTTGATGGTGTGGCTATCGCGCATCGTCACGCGTCCGCTGGAAGACCTTGCGACCGGAGTGCGCGCCTTCGGCGTGGGCGATAGTGCACACCTGCTGCCCAGCGAAGGTACTCGCGAAGTTCGCGAACTGAGTCTCGCCTTCGCCAGGATGCGCGATGAGATCCTGCGCACCAACCAGGCCCTCCTTGAATCGGAACGCCTGGCGACCATTGGGCGCATGGCGAGTTCCGTCTCACACGACTTGCGCCATTACTTGGCCAGTGTCTACGCCAATGCGGAGTTCCTGGCCTCCTCGCCTTTGTCAGAACACGACCGCAACGAGATTCTCGCCGACGTCAGGACGGCGGTACACGGCACCACTGAACTCATCGAATCGATGTTGATTTTTAGCCGTACCGGTAATGCCATTCGACGTTCGCACGAACTGGTCGCTACGTTGATGGAGCGTGCCTTGACCTTGCTTCGAGCACACCCCGATGCCACGGGGATTCAAATTGCGGCAACTTACGGCGATCCGGCCGATTCGGCCGCGCTCGTGGACGGAAAGCAGGTTGAACGCGCCATCTATAACCTGTTACTGAACGCCTGCCAATCCGCACGGCTTGGCAAAGAAGAAGCGCGCGTCGAAGCCAGGCTCGATGTGCGCGATGGAATGATCTTCATTGAAATAGAGGACAACGGGCCGGGCGTCCCGGAGAGCATTCGAAACAGCTTGTTCCAGCCATTTGTGAGCGAAGGCAAACACAAGGGCACGGGCCTCGGTCTCACGCTTTCGCACTGCATTGCGGTGGAACATGGTGGCGAAGTTACTCTGGTGGCGACACGCTCAGGCGAAACCATCTTTCGCATGACAATCGCGCGGGGCATCGTTCAGCAGGCGACGCCCGAAGGTGCGAACCAAAAAGGGTGGGCAGCGGAATGAGCCACAAATGCACAACTCCATTGAGAATCCTGTCGGGCCGGTTCGTCGGGCTGGGTGTTACTCTCGGTTTGCTGGGGACCATTTACGCAACTGGTCCGCACGCGAACGGCCAGGCAGGACCGGATCCCGAACTCGCATCAAGGCTGCAACAGCTTACCGATGCTGTGAATCGAACCCAGTCCCAGCTCGAGCAGTCGCAGCGCCAGCTCGAGGAACTGCGAACAGAGCTCTCCACGCTCCAGCAGCAAATCGCGGAGCTGCACGGTTCGCAGGAGGGTTCCTCGTCGGCCGCACAGCTTTCCGCCGCAGTCGACCAGATTCGGGAACAGCAGCAGCTTGAAGAGACGCAGATCGCAACCCACGAGCAGGCCAAAGTCGAGACTGAATCCCGGTACCCGTTAAAGCTGAATGGACTTGTGCTGATGAACGGGTTCGTCAATAGAACGCAGGTCGACAATCCGGCCAATCCGTCCATTGTTCTTGAAGGAAGGGGCAGCACCGGTGCCACATTGCGCCAGACGGTCCTTGGTTTCAATGCGCGCGGTCCACACGTATTCGGAGCCGAAAGCCGCGCCGACGCCAGCGTCGATTTTGACGGTGCCGCCCTGAGCACCAATACGTCGAGTGCCTATGCCGGCGGCCTGCTCCGTCTGCGGACTATCCACGGTGAGCTCGCGTGGAACCGGACACAGGCGTTCTTCGCGCTCGATCATCCAATTATCGCCCCGAATACTCCTTCCTCACTCACCGCCATTGCGGTGCCGGCTCTTGCATGGTCGGGGAACCTTTGGACATGGAATCCGCAGGTGGGTCTCACACAGGATCTGCCGGTCGCTTCTGCGCGATTCCGCATGCAGGCTGCGCTCATCGACGTTATGAATCCGCCTCCGATCTATGGCGGTTCGGGTTCATCAACCGCGACAGCCGTCGTGTCGCCTAGCTCGGCGGAGGCCAGCCGCTGGCCCGGCGTTGAAAGCCGGCTTGCGCTGCTGAGCGGGGAAGAAACATCAGGTCTTCAGGTTGGCATTGGCGGCTTATATGCGCCACATCGTTCGCTTGGTGGAACGCGCTTCAACACGGCGGCGGGAACGCTGGATTACCGTGTTCCACTTCCTGCTCATGGCGAATGGAGTGGCAGCGTTTATTTCGGCCAGGCTCTCGGAGGACTTGGCGCCGGCGCGTTCAAGGACTACGTGTTCATCGCGAATCCGCTGTCGCCCACTGGCTATTCATTCCGCACGCTCGATGACCTTGGCGGTTGGACGCAGTTCAAGGAGCGTCCGAACGAACGTCTCGAGTTCAATGTGGCGTTTGGAACAGACCAGGTTCCAGCCTCGCAGTTGCGTCCTTATGCAGGCGCCGCAACTGCTTACTACCTGAACCTGGCGCGGAATCGCACTTACACTGGCAATGTGATCTACAGTCCCAGCACGTACCTGATGTTCTCGCTGGAGTACCGCCATCTGCAAAGCTCGCCGGTGAATGACTACACCGCCACAGGAGACGTGATCGGGATTGCGACGGGGTACCGGTTCTGATGGTGTCGAGTCTGCGTGCCTGGTTCGCGCTGATCCTGCTTTCGACGGCAGTTGCGGCTGCGCAGAGCGCGCCCACCGTCGATGTGCGCCTGCGACTCGAGTTTTCCTCGCGGATCGCCAAGCATGCTGCTCCGGCCGCAGTCCTATGGCTCAAGCCACTCGATCAAACACCCCCGGCTCAGGCCGAGCCCGATCACACCTACACCCTCGTGCAGAAGAATCGGATGTTCAACCCACACTTGCTTGTCATTCCTGTGGGGAGCATCGTGCAGTTTCCCAATGCAGATCCTTTCTTCCACAATGTCTTCTCGCTCTTCGACGGAAAACGATTTGATCTTGGGCTGTACGAAGCCGGCTCAACGAAGGCAGTCACTTTCTCGCGCGAGGGGGTGTCCTACATCTTCTGCAATATTCATCCCGAGATGAGCGCCGTCATCGTAACACTTTCCACGAATCTCTATTCTGTTGCCGATTCAACAGGGGCGTTTCATCTCTCCGACGTGCCGGATGGCACTTATGAAATGCACGTCTGGATCGAAGGCGTTGGGCAGCCGTTTCTGGATGGGTTGGTGCGGCGTGTGCATCTCGGTCCTGGCAGCGGCAATCTTGGCAACATCGTGGTCCCGCCCGATATCGTAAAACCGGCTACGCACACCAACCTTTACGGGAAGCCTTATGCTCCGGAAAGTAAGCCGCCCTACTAGCCAGAATTGCTTTCGGGATAGAGTGTCGCCGCCGACCCGCGGAGCAGTTCGTGCGGGTCGCCACGTTCTGCGCCGGAATAGCTTTTCAATCCGGACAGTTGCAGCGCAATTTTGCACATGAATGCAGGATTGTTGCGAAGGTACCTCCACCAGAGATGTCCGGGATCCTGGACCAGCCGATGCAGCCATTGCAGTCCCGCACGCTTCACCCACTGCGCGGAATCCTTGATCCGCCCCGTGTGGTAATCGAACGCTGCGCCTACACCGAACATGAGTGTCGTATCGAGGAGGGGTGAATACTTTCGCATGAACTTTTCCTGGCGCGGGGTGCTGATGCCAACCCAGACGATCGAGGGTCGGAGGAAGCCGAGCCTAGTGATTAATGCACGTTCCTCCTCGGTCGACAGGTCACGAAATGGGGGTGTATACGTGCCAACCACGTGCGCCCACGGAAATCGCTGCGCGAAGTTGTTTGCCAGTTCCTCGGCAACCCCGGGCTTTCCTCCGTAGAGGAAATGGGTGTAATGGGCAAATCGTCTGCGCCCGAACACCTCCAAGATCAAATCAGGGCCGGCCACACGCTGCATTTTCTTGAACCGCTGCCGGCGTCCCACCCAGACCGTCGGCATCCCGTCAGGAAGCGTCATTGCGGCATCTGCATAGGCGTAACGCAGGGCGGGATCGCGCTGAGCTTCCATGATCCCGTGCACTCCGGCCATGCACACCCAGCCTTTTTCCCGTGCCGCCAGGGCGTGCTCGATCCGGTCAAGAGCGCGGTCCATGTCGATCGCTTCCACCTCGATCCCCAGTACATTAGCGTGCGGCTGGCGCGCCCGAGTCAATGCGGCACGATTTGCGGGCCGTGCTGACCCTGCGTATTCCTCCGCGCGTTCTTGAGCATGAAGCGCAAAGTTCGATGCGTACTGGATCTGCGGCGTCATGCATCCTCCCCAACGGGCAAACCAGGTGCGATGTTTTCAATCTGGTAGGCACCCGGACGCAGTTCAATGAAGACCGGGATATAAACGAGCAGCGCAATCAATGCGTAGGCAAGGCGCGCACCAACCATCGCGCGCACGCCGTACATCGGCAGCAATCGCGCGATGATCACAACCATGACGAGCGCTGCCGCTACATTGATCGCGGCAACGGATCGAGCGCGCCCGATCGCAAGGAGCGCATAGGTGCCCGTCACGTTCAGACCGAGAACCGCGGATGCCGCCAGGATTCCAGGTAGAAGCGGCGTGGAAGCCTTCGCAATTTCAGCGTTCGCAAGCAAGTGCAGAACAGGATCGCCAAGGATGAGCAGCAAAACTGCTCCGCCGCCAGTGAGCGCTGCGTTCCCCGCAAGAGCGGCAACGAGCGTTCTTCTAACCAACGTGGATTCGGCCGTCATTCGCTGGCGTGCGATGAAGGGAAACAGAAAATGCAGCCCCGCCGCGGTCAATCCATAAATGGGTTGCGCCATTTGCGCGCAAAGCGCATAGGCGACGATCGCCGATGCCCCCAGCACGGATCCACCAATCAACCGATCGGCCTGGCTGAAAATGACGCCGGTTGTCGCCAATAACCATGTGAACAGCCCAAAGTGCAGGAGTGATTGAGTCGCGGCGGGATCGAAGGAAGGGCCAATGCGGTCCGCGCCGAGCAGTTGCTTGACTCCCATCCACTGCGGGACAAGCCCCAGCGCCATCAAGGCCGCAGAGACCGCCATGATTTCCGCCACACCGCGGCCCAGCAAAGCGAGCAGGGCAGCGGCAGCAAGGCCCAGCATTCGTGCCGACACGCTGAATCGCACCGCGGCTCCGTAGCGCTCGAAGGCTCTCTGGGTGCTCACGCACACGGTTTCAACCGCGCGCAGAAAGGTCATGCCACCGGCGATGCGAAGGCAGGCAAGGCACGCGGACCGCAGAGCCTGGTCTTTCAAAGCGAGATGATCGGCCAGGTACGGGGCCAGCGCCCACAACAAGGCCGCCATTCCGAGTCCAAGCAGAAAGTGAATCCCCATGGCAGCCCGGACAACACGAATCAGCACCCCATCCCGTCCCTTGCCGCGTTCGGTCGCGACGCGTTGGATATTGGCGTCACCGAAACCGGAGGCAACGATTGATCCGATGCTGACAGCCGCCGCAGCAACGGTCCACACACCGTACTCTGCGGCGCCCAGGTGTCGCAGAATCGCCGGGGCAACGGCCAGCATGCCCACGGGGTAGGCCACGTAGTCGAGCACGCCGTAGATCGAGTTGGAGACATGACGCTTCATTGCGGGCACGCCCGGCACGCTGAGGGCGGTTGGGGGAGGGACTTTGCGGACCGAGGGCCATCGCGATCCGCAGAATGCATTCCACTTCTCGACCTTAAGCGGGCAGGAAGGGGCAGGTGTCAGGCAGCCGTCAGGCGATTGTCATTTGATTGTCAGGAATAGAGGGATTCCGGGCAGGGATTTAAGTACCTGTTCGAGGTCGAACTCACTTGTCTATGCTGGGCACCGGATGGGTCCAGGCATAGGCCCTGCCCAGCCAGGAACGGTCCGTTTCCGCGAATGCCAGATGGGGAATCAGCGACCATATTCCGATCAGCGCCAGGAGGACGAGGTTCGGAAACAGAAGTGGCGCCATCGGCGGAGCCCCGTTGATCAGCTTGTCGAACAGTCTTGTCTCCGGTTCCACCAGATTCGCTCGCATGTGAAACCAGAATCCCAGTATGCCAACCAGGGCCTGCGCGATCATGACGACGAAGCAGAGATCGAGAAAGCGTGGCTTGATCTGCACAATCAAAGGAACCGCGAGAAACCCCGCCGCGAACGCAGACGAGATCACCGGGATCCATTCGGCATGCGCGAAGAATCCATTGGAGGCGTGGTCTGTCAGCGACAACACAAAGTTGCCAAAGAATCCACCCAGCGCCAACAGAATGACCCAGCGAGCCCATTCCGCGCTTCGTGACGGGACCATGCGATTCATGACGAGCAGGAACCCGAGTCCTGTGTAGGAAAGGGGAGCAGCGAATGGCGCCGCGTAGGTAAGGCTCTTCAGCGTTCGATCGATAAAAAAGTGGCTCTCCAGGTGATAGAGCACGCCGCCGAGCCCAACAAAAATTGCGAGCCATCCGACGAGATAGCCGAGGTCGCGCCACGGAGCCTGACGCTTCCATTTCCATCGCAAAGCCATTCCGCAAACCAGCACGACCGGAGCTGCCATTGAGAAATAGAGTGGGATGAATTCTGCCGCATTGCGAAACTGGTTGACGGAATGCGCAATGTAGATGTCGGTGGCAAGAATTGCCAGATTGGTTGTGGCAAAGAGTTCGATCAATAGCTCCTGATCCTGAGCCCATGCGAATCCTGGATGTACAAGCAGACGACGCACCCAATCGAGCAAGTTATTTGTGCGCATGCTCTCTCCGCAATTCATCCGCCTGGTGCTGTAGCTCGATGGTCTTTGCCAGCAGCTCGTAGTTTCCATGCCATTGCACAAAATCAGCACCGCCCATGAAGGCGCCATGCTTGCTCGTACGGCCGTCATAGTGCCAAAGGTTGAAATAGGTGAAGTCGATGGGATGTGTGAACGGCGGCCCGGATAGGGTTCCATCCTTATGCAGCCCATCCATGATGTCTTTCGCGGCCTGCACGCGGCCGTTCGTGTTCGCTACCACCTGCTCGGCGCGCGTATAAACCCGGTCGACGAGTGTTTGCGTGTGGCACTGCGTGCAAACCTGCTTCATGTTGATCTGCGCCTGCAGGTAGTTCGGCCGGTGAGTCGTGATCGCATCAGCCAGGTACCAGCCAAGCCGGTCGGAAGGATTATGTGTCACCTTCAATCCGTTGATGCCGCTCATGTGGCAGGTCGCGCAGGTCGGGACAAACATGTCCCGCGTGGTCAGGGTCCGCGGATTGGCATCGAGGTTCAAAAGTGAGCGCTGCGCGGCAAACATGATGCCGTGCTTTGATTCGTTGTAGATCTCGATCTGCGAGTGATCCGGCCCCATGTGGCATTGCCCGCACGTGGACGGCAGTCGCGCCAGGGCGACAGAGCTCGTATGCCGCGAATGGCATTCTGTGCAGGTTCCGATGGTTCCATCTTCATTTGGCTTGCCGATTGCGTGGCATTGCTCGCATCCACCATTCACCGCGACGTGCCCCTCGGGCATCACCAGCGGATTGGGCTGCCTTTTCGTGCCGCCGGGCTGGAACTGCTCGCTGAAGGAAACCTGTTCCGGCTTCAGTCCTTTCTCTCCGTAGACAGCGGCCCAACTCGGCGCTGCATGCCGGCTGCGCAAGAATTCCTGATAAACAGCTTCGTGGCACGACCGGCAGTTGCCGGCTGTCAGGTGCGCGCTCATGACGAACCCGTGATGATCCAGTTTCGTTTGCCCGGCTGTTGGCTGGTGGCAATCCAGGCAGTTCACGCCCTTCTTTGCGTGGGCCGACATTTCGTATTCGTGCACAACCGAATACTGCAGGCGCGCGTGGCATTCCGCGCACTTACCTGACGCCCTGACGAAATCGGCCGTGGGTTGTTCCGTCTCCACTTTAGGCCGGGCGCGATTGATAAGGAAGGCCGACACGATCAGTGCAAAAGCGATGACCACTGCAACAAAGACAGCGCGAAAAGACATGGAATTGACCCCGGCGAACTACTTCGTGGAATGATCGCGCAAATCGCGACGGTTCATGTCCGCTTAGGAATACTGGAACTCTATCAGGCTGAGGCGCGATGCGTATGAATTTCATGCTTCAGAAGTCGCTCAGGCCGTGACGCCCCAGTTTTTAAAGGCGCTGCTTGTCGGCGCACTTCCTGGACGATGCTTCTGCGCGTGGGCAAGGGCCGATCGTGCAGCGGTCAATTCGTCCCCAACAAGCTGAAGCCGAGGCGGACGCACGCGCGACGAGCCGATACCGGCCTCTTCCTGGACCTGCTTGATCAGCTGCACAAACTTCGGAACTGTGTCCATCCGCAACAGCGGCAGGAACCACCGGTACAACTCAAGTGCAGCCTCCATGTGACCATCCGTGGCTCGATTGAAGAGGTCCACGGACTCACGCGGAAGGGCATTGACGAGGCCCGCGATCCATCCGCACGCGCCTGCTTCAATTCCTTCCACGATGGCATCGTCAACACCTACAAGAACGGCCAGGCGGTCCCCGCAGATCGCGCGAATCGCAGTCACGCGGCGCACGTCAGTCGATGACTCCTTGACCGCAACCAAGTTGGGAAAGTCTGCCGCGAGCTCAGCGATCTGTTCCGGAAGAAAATCCGTGCCGTAGGCGACGGGATTGTTATAGAGCATCGCCTCAAGCGGCGTTGCCGTCAGAATCGCAGCGATGTGCGCTTTCGTCTCGCGCCAGTCGCCCTGGTACACGTACGGCGGCAGGATCATCAGCCCCTGTGCACCGGCTTTAGCCGCTGCCTTTGCCAAATCCACGGCCTCCCAGGTCGAAAGCGATGAGATCGCCGCCACGGTGGGAATTGCCGGAGAAACCGCACCGGCGACTGTCTTGATGATCGCGATCTTTTCATCGAACGCCAACGTTGCGGCTTCTCCCAGCGATCCAAGGCAGACAATTCCTGTACACCCGTTGTCCTTGAGCCAGCGCGCGTGGCGATCTATGAAGTCGTGATCCACATGCAGCTGCTCGTCAAAGGCCGTGGTCATTGCCGGCATTACGCCTCTCCAATGCATCGTTGCTCCTTTCGCACCTCGGCTGTCGCCGACGCTCGATACCGCGCGGGAAGATAGGGTTCGGTTGGGATCTCCGGCTGCTTGCCGCATAGCATGGAAACCAGCAATTCAGCCGTGCCGAGCGAGGTCGTGATCCCAAGACCTTCGTGTCCGGTGGCCAGCCATACCGACCCATCGACAACAGAAGGCCCGATCAGCGGCAATTTGTCCGGAGTGGCGGCACGAAAACCGGTCCACACCCGGATCGCTTTCAGCGATGCGAGGCCCGGCATATATTCCGCCGCCCGATTCAGCATGGCGGTTAGGATTGACTGATCGACGCCGGTGCTCGCGTCGCCATATTGCCTTGACGATCCGATCAAGACCTGGCCTGTTTTACGCGGTTGCACGTTGAAGGCGACCGACTCTGCTTTGACAGAGTGGGCGCTCTTCAGGTAACCGAGTTCAACCAGCTGGTGACGCACAAAACCTGGATAGCGGTCCGTGATCACAAGGTGTCCTTTGCGTTTTTTGACTGGTACGCCCGGAGTGAGTTCGGGCGACCAGGCGCCGGTTGCGTTGACCAGCCGCGGTGCGTGCAATTTCGATCCATCATCCAGCAGCATGTCGCCCCCGCCCATCCTGATCACAGACCTGCCGATGAGAAGCACCGCCCCGCGTTCTTGAGCAGTCAATGCCAATTGCCTTGCTACTGCCGGCGGATAAACCACCGCATCTTTCGGAACCAGCAACGCACCCGCCAATCCGGGACGAAGATGCGGCTCCAATTTGGCCAGCTCCGCCGCCGTTACCATGCGGCTCGGAACGTCGCGTTCCGCGTAAAAGCTCTGCTTGCGTTCCGCCTCAGCCAGTTCTTCTTGATCGCCGGCCACCCACAGGGTTCCTGTCGCTTCGTACTCCGCAACTGACGGAAGCGTTGCAGCTCGCGTCTGCCACAGCTTCTGTGAGTAGCGGGTCAATGCGAACTGCGCTTCCGAGTCGTCCATTACGACGATATGCCCCATACCGGCTGCCGTTGCGCCGCTACCCAGTGTGTCCCGCTCGACGAGAGCGACACGCATACCGACTTGTGCGCAAGCCTCGGCGCAGGCCGCACCAACGATGCCGCCGCCGGCGATCACCACGTCGAAGGATTCAGCGCTCACGGTCTGTCACTCGCTGATGCCGAGCCGGAAGGGATCGGCAGAATCAAAGAGCAGCGTCGACTCCGCCGTGACATACGCCGAACCAGTGATGCTGGGGTGAACAATCCCATCGGCAATCCTAACCGCGCCTTCAAAAACTGTTCCTAGGATTCCTTCCTGCCGCCACACGTCACCGGCTTTGAGCTTGCCATCTGCTGCGAGGCAGGCCATCTTCGCGCTCGTGCCCGTCCCGCAGGGCGAGCGATCGTAGGCTTTGCCGGGGCAGACCACGAAATTGCGGCTTTGGTTGGCCGGATCGTGCGGCGGCCCGAACAGCTCAACGTGATCGATCTCGGTGCCGCCTTCGCCCGTGATCCTGGCCGATGCCAGCGCCCCGCGAACCGCCCATGTGAAATCCGTCAACTGATCGACCTGCTTCAATTCCAGCGCGAACGGATGGTGCTCGATCAGAAAAAACCAGTTCCCGCCCCATGCCACGTCGCCCGTCACCAGCCCGAATCCCGGAACATCGACCTCGACCGCTTTTCTGAACCGGTGCGCCGCAACGTTTTGGATTGTGGCGGAGTTCCTCGAATGCAACTGCACTTTCACAATCCCGACCGGTGTCTCGACCGAATGCATGCCGGGAGCGATGCGGCCGAGGTGAGCCAATGTGACGGCAACACCAATCATGCCGTGGCCGCACATGCCGAGGTATCCGGCATTGTTGAAGAAAATGACGGCCGCGGCGCAATTTGGCGAGTCTGGTTCGAGCAGCCACGCGCCAACCATCACATCCGATCCACGCGGTTCGCAGAGGATCGCGCGGCGCATGCGATCGAACTCTCTTTGCAGCCGCTCCAAGCGCGCCCGCAACGGTCCCGCGCCGAGATCGGGACCGCCGGAGAGCACGCAACGCGTGGGCTCGCCGGCTGTGTGCGAATCAACTACGGCGATTCTCATGGATGTGTGGATCACGGTGCTCATGGGTGTTTGGCCAGCTCGAAGAGAAATGAAATCACTCCAGATGTATACATAATTGTATACAATATTCGGCAGGGGTACAGAACCGAATTTCGCCGGAATCTATGAGAGCTTGCCCGAACCAACCGACGATCGAACTCTCCATCAACGGACGTTGCGTGGTCGTTCCCGCGTGCGTGACCGTTGCGGTTGCCCTCCTGATGAGCGGAGATGCATGCCGGGTTTCCGTCTCCGGCGAGAAGCGCGGTCCGCTCTGTGGCATGGGCATCTGCATGGAGTGCTGCGCGACCGTCAACGGCACTCATCATGTGCGCACCTGCCAATTAGAAGCCAGAGCCGGCATGGAGATCGTGATCGAGTGACACACTTCGACGTACTTGTCGTTGGCGCAGGCCCGGCTGGAATGGCAGCCGCAAGTGCCGCTGCTGAATCGGGGTGCAGCGTCGCTCTGCTCGACGACAACGCAACCTCTGGCGGCCAGATCTGGCGCGCCGCCGATTCTGCCAGCGCTTCCCACGCGGTCACCTACTCTGAGTTGTCTCGCCGGCTCATGCATTCAGGTGTTGAGGTTCACAGCCGGTCGTGTGTCGTCGCGCAGCCTGCTCCCGGCACGCTTCGGGTTGAGAGCGATAGGCGTTGCTTCGACATCGAATATAAGCGCCTGATCCTTGCCACCGGGGCGCGAGAGCGCTTTCTGCCGTTTCCGGGGTGGACGCTGCCCGGCGTGATGGGCGCGGGAGGTCTGCAGGCCATGGTCAAGTCCGGGCTGGCGATCGCAGGAAAACGCGTAGTGATCTCCGGAACGGGTCCGCTGCTGCTCGCGGTGGCCTCCGTACTGGTGAAAAGAGGCGCTCGGATTGAAGGAATCTTCGAGCAGGCGCCTATGTCCCGTGCCATTCGTTTCGCGTTTGCGTTGTGTTCACGGCCTGGAAAGCTCTTCGAAGGCCTGAACTACCGGGCAGCCACAATCGGGGTGCCCTACCAGTTCAGTTCCTGGGTCACGCAGACTCACGGAGATGACCATCTGCACGCGGTCACGGTGGCTTCAGGTCGTACAAAACGAGAAATTCCGTGCGACTATCTTGGATGCGGTTATCACCTCGTGCCCAATCTCGAGATACCGCAGTTGCTTGGGTGCCGCATCGAGCGAGGCCATGTCTCGGTCGATGTCACGCAGAGCACCTCAGTGGAAAACGTCTATTGCATTGGAGAATTGGCGGGAATCGGAGGACTCGAAAAGGCTCTCATCGAGGGGCAGATCGCGGGCCTTGCTGCCGCGGGGAAGCCCGCAGTCCACCTCTATGCGCGCCGTGATCGCGCCGTGCGATTCGCCCGCCGTCTTGATGCGTTCTGTGCGCTGCGTTCTGAATTCCGTGACCTCGCCGATGGTCAAACATTCATTTGCCGGTGCGAAGACGTGCCACGGTCCGCTCTGGCCGGAATGGACAGCTGGCGCGAAGCGAAACTCCACACCCGGTGCGGCATGGGCCCCTGCCAGGGACGCATCTGTGGGGCAGCGGCGGAAGTGCTTTTCGGCTGGGAAAACGATTCGGTCCGTCCTCCCATCACACCGGCACGTGTCGGCACGCTCGCTGTATCCACCACAGAAACCGGTGCACCGTGAAATCCGAGCGCAAATTCTAAGGAGTTCTCGATGCGAACTTCGTCAACACGAAAAAAACCGCCAGCACAACGAAAGCCGGCGCGGCCTGAGCACGGATCGAGCGTGAATCTCGCATTCCAGCAGATTCGCGAACTCATCGTGCTCGGTCAGCTCTCGGCAGGGGCCTGGATTCGGGAAAGCGGCTTGAGCGGGCGCTTGAAGATGAGCCGAACGCCGGTTCGCGGAGCGCTCTACCTGCTGCAACGCGAAGGCTACGTAATTCAGGAGAGGACATCATCCAAGTCCCGCATGATGGTTGCTCCACTCACGATCGATGATGCAAGAGAGCTCTATCCGATGATTGGGGCGATTGAAGGCCTGGCAGGCCGCCGGGCAGCCCAGCTGCCCAAACCCGAGCGTAATGCCGCTTGTGCTCGCCTGAGGGCTATCAACCGCCTGCTTGCCGATATCGCACGACGTCGTAACGCCGCCGGGTCAACCATCTTTGATCTGGATCGCGAGTTCCATCGCACCATTGTGTCGGTGGGCGGGGGTCCCCGGCTGCGGCGCCTCCATCAAGCCATCGAGCCTCAGGCCGAGCGCTATTGGCGGCTTTACGCGAACGCGATTATCGACCACCTCGACCAGTCGGTAGAGGAGCATGAAGCCATCATCGCCGGGCTGGCCGACGCCGAAGCCGATCGGCTCGAGAATGCCCTCCGAGCCAATTGGGAAAATGGCTGCAAGCGTCTCGCCCATGTCATGGGGATGTTTGGCGATCAGCGCCATTGGTAGCCGATTTCTTTGTGACAGCTGGACCATTCAAAAGGCGCGGGAGCATAATGTCGTGATCACGGCGCGCTTCCCCGCGGCCGCGAAATCCAGGTTTTCGTCTGACTGCCCCGACCGCTCGCACCGTGCGCGACCGTTCTGCCAGGAGGGATCATGGAGTATTCGCTCAAGCGAATTTCGACTCAAGGCATCGCTGAAGCCATTTCGAAAGTCGAACTCTACCGCATGCTCAATGAGCCCGAGGAAGCGGAGTCGATCTGCCGCGACATTCTGGCGGTCGAACCGCAGCACCAGCTTGCGCTTCGCCTCCTCGGCCTCTCCCTTACTGACCAGTTCACCGGCAGCGGAGCCGATCGCTACCGCGAGGCCGAACAAGTTTTTCAGCGCCTGAACGATCCCTACGAACGCCTCTACTACGCGGGCCTGCTATACGAGCGTCGCGCGAAGGCGCAACTCAAGGCGGGGCACCTGCACCTTTCGCTCGTCGCGCTGTTCGAGCAGGCCCTGAAGAACTTCGCCGATGCAGAAAAGATCCGGCCGGCAGGGAACGATGACGCCATCCTTCGCTGGAATCGCTGCGTCCGCCTGCTTCAGAATCCGGCATACGGATTAGAGGCCCTGGAGCAGGAAGAAGAAGTGTTTGAAGCGCACGACGCGCCGCCGAGATAGCGCTATCGCACCTGCGTCAGAAAATGCCGATCGCTGGCTTGCGTCATGCGCGCGGACGCTTCACAGAATCCGGAACAGCCGCTTCAACGGATCGAAATACCGATCCACGACGCGCTCCTTCAGCGGAATGATCGCGTTCTCGGTGATCGTGATTGATTCGGGGCATACCTGGCGGCAGCACGTCGTGATGTTGCAGTATCCGATGTTGTGCGCGTGCCGCAAATCGCTGACACGGTCCTCAGTATCCAGCGGGTGCATCTCGAGTGCCGCCGCATATACCAGCAGCCGCGGCCCAATGAATTCCTCCTGCTTGTGGTGCTCGCGCAGCACGTGGCAGACGTCCTGGCAAAGGAAGCACTCAATGCATTTGCGAAACTCCTGCACGCGCTCGACGTCGGCTTGCTGGATGCGCCATGTTCCGTCGGGCGCGTCGGCCGGTCGCGGCTTGAATGGCTTGATCGTCTTCTTGGCCCTGAAATTCCAGGAAACATCGGTAACCAAGTCGCGAATCACCGGAAACGTGTGCATCGGCTCGAGGGTGACCGGAACATTGAGGTCGATATCGCTGAGCCTAGTCATGCACATCAATCGAGGCATGCCGTTAATTTCAGCGGAGCACGATCCGCACTTGCCGGCCTTGCAATTCCATCGCACTGCCATGTCTGGCGCCTGCTGCGCCTGGACGCGATGCACCGCATCGAGCACTACCATGCCCTCGTCAACAGGAGTCGTGTAATCCTGAAATCCACCGCCCGCCGAATTACCGCGCCAGATGCGGAATGTAGCTGATGTCGACATCGGTTGAACCTCCAGGGCTCCGCGCCAAGCCCGTGCTACTCATCTGACTAACTCCACTGCCTTTGCCAGGTTCGCTACTTCATCTCTTCGATCACCGCTTTCAACTCAGCGGGAACGGGGATCAGGGCGCGCTTTTCAACCTGCATCTCTCCGTCCAAGGCTTGTTTGATCACAATGTTGTACTTGCCCCACTCGGCATCCTTGTTGGGGAAATCTTCGCGGAACTGAGCGCCTCGGCTCTCTTTGCGCAGCAGCGCTGCCCGCGTGACGGCCTCCGACACGACGATCATGTTGCCCACATCGATCGCAGTATGCCAGCCGTTGTTAAATTCGCAATTGCCGCCGATACCCGTTCGCTCTGCCCGAGCCCGCAATCTCGCGATGGATTCGAGCGCCTTCTCCATTTCGCTTTCTGTGCGGACAATGCCGACCAGATCCTGCATCGTGTCCTGTAGTTCGTGCTGAATCTGGTAGGGATTCTCGCCGGCAGCGCCGCGCTCGAAATGTTGCAGGGCAGTCTTCGCCGTCGACTGCAACGCAGACTCATCCACTGTCGCCGGACCATTTGCTCTTGCAAATTCGGCGGCATAGCGGCCGGCGCGCCGTCCAAATACCAGCAAGTCCGAAAGGGAATTGCCGCCCAGCCGGTTCGCTCCGTGCAATCCTGCCGCAGCTTCACCCGCTGCAAACAAGCCCGGTACCGTTGACATCTGCGAGTCGCCATCCACGCGTACGCCGCCCATCATGTAATGCGTGGTCGGGCCAACTTCCATCGCTTCCTTGGTAATGTCGAGATCGGCGAGCTGCTTAAACTGGTGATACATGCTGGGCAATTTGCGCTTGATGTGCTCGGCGGAATTCGGCAGTCGCTCCTTAATCCACGCGATATCCAGGAACACTCCGCCGTGCGGCGAGCCTCGCCCGGCCTTCACCTCGCGGTTGATGCATCGTGCCACGTGGTCCCGGGTCAGCAGTTCCGGCGGACGGCGTGCGTTCTTGTCGCCCTGCGTATAGCGCCAGCCTTCTTCTTCGCTGTCGGCGGTCTGCTCCTTGTAGTTGTCGGGAATGTCGTCGAACATGAACCGCCGGCCCTCGCTGTTGCGCAGCACGCCACCTTCGCCACGCACGCCTTCCGTCACCAGAATCCCGCTCACGCTGATCGGCCATACCATGCCCGTGGGGTGGAACTGGACAAACTCCATGTCTTCGAGTTCTGCGCCCGCCCGGTACGCCAGCGCGAGTCCGTCGCCCGTGTATTCCCAGCTATTGCTGGTGATTTTGAAAGCGCGCCCGATGCCGCCGGTTGCCAGCACTACGGCCCTCGCCTCCCACAAATGGAATCGGCCTTTTTCGCGGTCGTAGCCGCACGCGCCCGCAATGCGCCCACCATCCATCAGCAGGCTCAGAACGGTGCATTCCATGTGGACATCCATACCTGTATGGATGCCGTGATCCTGTAAGGTTCGGATCATTTCAAGGCCGGTTCGGTCACCCACGTGTGCCAGTCGCGGATAGCGATGACCTCCAAAGTTTCGCTGCAAAATCCTGCCGTCGCTTGTGCGATCGAAGAGCGCGCCCCAGGCCTCGAGTTCGCGTACACACTCTGGCGCCTCCTTTGCGTGCAATTCCGCCATGCGCCAGTTGTTCAGATATTGGCCACCACGCATCGTGTCGGCAAAGTGAACCCGCCAGTTATCGCGGTCGTCGACATTGGCCAGCGCGGCTGCGATGCCGCCCTCGGCCATTACAGTGTGTGCCTTGCCGAGCAGGGACTTGCAAACCACGCCGACTTTTGCGCCATTGGCTCCGGCTTCGATGGCTGCGCGCAACCCCGCGCCGCCTGCTCCGATCACCAGTACGTCGTAGGAGAAGCGGTTGAATTCCGGCATCTACAGAATTCTCCAGTCGTGCCAGATGCCGAGCGAGCAGAGCCGGACGTAGATGTCTGCAAATGCAACCCATACCAGGCTGGTCCAGGCCCATTTTTTGTGGGCGGCATTCAACCGGCTCACGAAGTTATAGATTTTGGCCCGGACGGGGTGCTCTGAGATGCGATCGAACGTGCCACCGATCATGTGCCGGAACGCATGGCACCCGAAGATGTACCCGGCGAGGAGCACGACGTTGATCACGAGCACCAGGCTGCCCACCCCGATTCCAAAACCGTCCGGAAACATAAATCCGCGAATCGCATCCCACACCAGGAATCCCCACACGATGTAGGAGAACCTCAGGAAGTAGCGATGGAAATTCTGCAGGATGAGCGGAAAGGTGCGTTCACCCAGGTAGCTCTTGCGCGGCTCGCCCACTGCGCATGCCGGCGGATCGGCCCAGAAGGACTTGTAATAAGCGCCGCGATAGTAGTAGCAGGTTAGCCGGAACAGGCCAGGTATCCACAGAATCAGCAGCGCCGGCGAGAACGGCAAGAAGTCCGGATACCACTTTGGCTTGGGCCCGAACAGGGCGTACGGCGAACTTCCGAAGAGCTCAGGCGAATAGAACGGAGAGATATAAGGTCCGAAGGTATAGTGAGCGTTCTGGAACGCGGCCCAGTTGGCATAGACCAGGAACGCGCCGAATCCGAGGAAAACCGCTGCAGGAGAAAGCCACCATGGATCGCGGCGTGACGTGCGGCCGAATTTGCCATTTTTCCAGACGATATCCGGAGCAGCGGACATGATCCCTCCGCGCGGAGGGATCAAAAGCAGGCGCCCGCCCCGCGATGGCACCGGATTGTATAGCAGCCGCTGCGCCGCATGCTACCGGCAAATGGAGCGGCTCAAAGAATGCTGCGATCATTCAGGGGTCGGGAAGAGGAGGACAAACGTCGCGCCGCGCCCGGGATTGTTGTTCGAAACCGCGATACCTCCGCCGTGAGCTTCCATGATGCGTTTGCAGATGCTGAGGCCGAGCCCGTAACCGCCCGTCTTCCGCGACCGCGATCGGTCAACCCGATAAAAGGGCTCGAACAGGTTTGGCAAATCAATCGCCGGAATGCCAGGACCGTCGTCCCGCACCTGCACGCGAACCATCCCATCTTCTTCGGCGACGTGAACCTCGACGGGCCGGCTGTCGGGAAGCGAGAATTTGCGAGCGTTCTCCAGCAGGTTTCTCATGACCGTCCTGATCTTTTCGCGATCGATGTCGATGAATAGTTCCAACGAGGGCGCAGACAACCGCACGCCCGGATGTTCATCTCCATGCGCCTCGGCGACCTGGCGCAGCAGGCTCATTAGATCCTGCCGCTCGCGGCGAAGTCCGTGTCCATTGCGAATCCGCTCGAGCTCGAGCAATTCACTGATCATGACCTCCATTTCGTTCAGGTCCTCCACCAGACCGGCTTTATTGTCGTCATCGGGTAGCAATGCGACTGCAACTTTCAGCCGGGTCAGGGGAGAGCGCAATTCGTGACTTACGTCGAGCAGTAGTTGATCGCGGGCCTGGATCATCTGCCTCACACGGCCAACCATCTTGTTGAACGCGTCGGTCAGGGCTCCGAATTCATTGCGGCTCACCACGGGAACTGCGACGTCCAAATCGCCCGTGCTCAGGCGTTGCACGCCGTCATCAAGCAGGCGGACTGGGCGCAGCAGGCGGTGCTGAAAAATAAACGCTGTGCAAACTACCCCGGTCACCAGGAAGAAAAGCAGCCAGAGCATCTTTTCGTGCAGACTGCGCACATGCTCTCCGTAGTTCCACACAAAAAGGTACGACCCTCCATCGGGCGCTGGCTCGAGGAGGTACTCGCGGCCAAGATAAGACTGCGCTCTTCCGGTTTTCACCGCAAGAATGCTCGGAACACGAGGGTTGGTCGACCATGATCCGTGCGGGCCTTCATAGCGAATCTCGACATGAACGCGATGCGCCATGTCGTTCGCGGCCGCATAGTCCGGCGAAGTGGCCGCCAGGCCGCGCGAGAACTGCTCGAATGCCTGCGAAGCTTCGGCCGTAGCTCCAGGAAATACAAAGAAAACAAAGAAAAGGCCGACAATCAACAGCAGCGCGACCGCCATGATAATCATGATGGTCAGGAGCCTTGCGAAAATCGAAATGCGAAGGTGCTTGCTGCCGTCAGGCACGACCGCCCCCAATGAACACGTAGCCCGTGCCGCGGACGGTCCGAATGAAGCTGGGACGCTTCGCTTCGTCGCCTAGCTTCTGACGCAGCCGGCTGATCAGGATGTCGACGGAACGGTCGTAGGCCTCCCAGTCGATTCCGCGGGTTCCATCCAGGATGCGTTCCCGGGTTAGCGCACGTCCTGGATTGCGAACGAGCAATCCAAGCAGTTCGAACTCCGCCGTTGTCAGGCCGAGATCGCGGCCAGCGAGATGCGCACACCGCATCGACCAGTCCACATCCAAATCACCAATGCGCAGTCTTTCGCGATCGTCAGTCCGTGCGCCTCGCCGCAGCACTGCCTGGACACGCGCAACCAGTTCGCGGGGCTCGAATGGTTTGGCCAGGTAATCGTCAGCGCCGAGCTCGAGCCCCACGATGCGGTCCATCACCTCGCCGCGAGCAGTCAGCATGATGATCGGTATGCAGCTGGTTTCGCGCACCTTGCGGCACACGGCGAAACCGTCCATGTCAGGAAGCATGACGTCGAGAATCACAAGATCCGGAGGATCGTTCTTGAGCATGCGCAGCCCGCTCTTGGGATCCGTGGAGGAGTGTACCGTGAAGCCGAAACGATCCATGTACCGCGTCAGAAGCGCATTCAAACGCTCATCATCATCGATAACGAGAACCCTGGTCTTGCGATCGCCGGTGGAGGTCATGGAGTCTGCTCTGCGGATCATTATTCCACCTGCAATGCTTGAATCGGCGGAATCAAAGACGCCCTTCGCGCTGGATACGCGCCAAAGACGATCCCCGATCCAAATACCATTGCAAACGAAGCTGCCAGCATCGAGGGCTCGATCGCAATCTTCCATTGCGCGAAGTACCCGGCCGCGAAAGCGCCTGCGACGCCGATCAACATGCCGGCAAGCCAACCACTCGTCGCCAGCATCATGGCGTCTGCAAGAAACTGAAAAAAGATGTCCTTTGACCTGGCTCCGACCGCCATGCGGAGACCGATCTCACTGGTTCGCTCCTTCACCGACATCAACATCAACGCAAGAATGCCGATTCCTCCGACGATGAGCGAAATACCTGCGAGGCCCACAGCCAGCTCTGTCAATGAGTCTGCAATCTTCCGTTGGGTGGCCAGAGCCTTTGTCTTGTCCTGAATCGCAAAATCATCCGGTTTTCTGTCACCAAGGCGGTGACGAGCGCGCAGAAGTTGTGCAATCCCAGCTTGCACGGTCGACATCTGGCTCGGATCGCGAACGCTGATGAAGATCGGATTGAGCCAGCTGAGATTAAACATGCGGCGCAGTGCGGTGCGGATGGGGATCACAACCTGGTTGTCCTGATCAGACCCATCTGTCTGAATCCCTTTGCTCGTCAGTACTCCAATCACTTCGAAGGGAATACCGCGAAGCCGTAGATCATGGCCGACTGCGTCTCGACCCGGGAAGAGTTCCTGATCGACGCGCGCCCCGAGCACGGCAACCCGCTCCGCTTGCGTGTTGTCATCATTGTCAAGAAAGCGCCCCCGAGCGATTTGGTACCGGCACACCGCCAGATAATCGCTCGTCGTCCCCAGCACCTGGACCGACATCGAACGATTCTCGAATTTGGCGGTGACGGTGTTTTCGAATCCCGGAACAGCCGCTCCAACCAGGTTCATCTCGCGGATGGCAAAATCATCGCCTTCCGTCAGTGTCGTTACGACCCCGCGAATTTGTTTTCTTGCTGCGCTGTTCCTCACCTGCACCGGCCGCACGACCAACAGATTCGTGCCGAGATTCGCGGTCTGTCGCAGAATCTCTCGCTGCGCTCCGGTGCCGAGGGCACTGACAACCACCACCGCGCCCACACTCACGGCAATGCTTGCCAGTGCCAGCACCGCGCGCACCTTGTGGGCAAGCAAAGCCCGCGCGGAAACCCGAAAACTCCGAACCAATTTCATCGCAGTGCATCAATCGGCGACATCCGCGCTGCGCGCTGCGCAGGGAGCAGCCCGGCAGTCAAGCCGACGAGAAGCGACGCGGTGATTCCCACGAACGCCCCACCCCAGGGCGCCACTTCGCCGAGGTGCAGTTTAGTCGCACCCATGCGCGCCAGCGCATACCCGAGCACGATTCCGCCAAGCCCGCCAAGGAGCGTTGTTGCCGCGGTCTCAACAAGGAACTGCAAGCGAATGTCCTCAGTTCTCGCGCCCACTGCGCGACGCAAGCCGATTTCGCTCGCCCGCTCGTTTACCGAGGCAACCATCAGGCTTGCCGACACGATGCCCCCGACAATCAGCGAGATCGCGGCGACCAGAGGCAAATAGAGCAACAAGACCCGCTTGATCGACGCCATCATCTCGCGCACTTCTGACGACGTGAGCAAGGAGAAATCATTCGGTTGATCCGCACTCAACCCGTGCCGCTGGCGCAGGACTTCGCGGATTCCCCTGGCGATCGCTTCCTCATCCGCATCGCTAGCAACCACCAGCTTGGCGCCGGTGATGGTGTCCACGTTTGTGAGCCGACGCATCAGGGTAGAGATCGGCACCGCAATCTCGTTGTCGCGATCCATTCCATGTGGATCGGTTCCCCAAGCCTCAAGGATGCCAATCACGCGAAAGGGAACTGAGCCGATCTCGATATCGGAGCCCACCGGATCCTGGTTTCGAAATAACTGGTTCGCCACCGTCTGACCGATCACCGCGACGCGCGCCGAGGATTGCACCGCCGTGATGTCGAAAAATCCTCCGCGAGCCGCGCTGCGTCCCCACACCGATTCTGCCCGTTCCGACTCGCCGAGGATCTGGGCACTGTCCGAGGCATCGCCATTGCGGACCGTCGTCGTCAGTCCTTGCTGCGGATCCCAATTCTCGATTCCCGGCACCTGCTTGACGACAGCCTCGATGTCGTCGATTTTGAGCCGGGTTCCCGGATTGCGCGGCCCGCCCATCATGTGCGCGCCGCCGTCCTGCACCATGATCGACGCATCCCCGAACACTTGCCGGAACATGACGAGCATCTTGCGCGACATGGTCAGGCTGACCGAAATCACCAAGGTCAATGCGGCCACACCGATGAAGCTGCCCACCATCATGAAACCGGTACGCACCTTGTGGCGACCCATCATGCCGACACTATGCCGGACCAGGCGAATCGTGCTCATAACGCCTCCTCGAGCGCCATCTTCGGAGCGGCCACGCGGTCATCCGCAACAATCCCTCCGCGTTCAATGCGAGCGACGCGTTGGCAATGGTTTGCAATCTCGGCATCATGAGTGACGAGCACTATGGTTCGGCCGGCCCGGTTCAAGCTCTGAAAAATCGCTATCACCTCATTCGCCGATCGCCGGTCGAGATTGCCGGTCGGCTCATCGGCAAGCAAGAGGTCGGGCTCATTCACCAGGGCTCGTGCAATCGCCACCCTCTGTTGCTGCCCGCCTGACAACTCCGATGGCCGATGCGAAAGGCGATCTGAGAGTCCAACCATTTCCAAAGCGCGTCGGCCCATCCCTCGAGTATCGTTCCGGTCGGAGTAGAGCAGCGGCAGTTCGACATTCTCCACGGCGCTGATGCGCGGCAACAGGTGAAAGGTCTGGAACACGAAACCAATCCGCTTATTTCGCCACTGTGCCTGCGCATCCGGACCAAGACCAGCCACATCGTGTCCTCTCAAGCGATAACTGCCGGTGCTGGGGATGTCCAAAAGCCCAAGGATATTCATCAGTGTCGATTTGCCTGATCCCGACGTTCCGACAATAGCCACGAATTCGCCGGCTTCAATCTTCAGCGAGATATCGATCAGGGCATTAACTGCCTCTCCGGTGGGCCGCCTGTACGTTTTGCTGATCCGCTCCAACTCAATCACGAGTCATCCTCCTCACTGGGTATTCACGTCGCCCATCGCCACTTCTTCTCCCTCACGAACGCCGCCGACGATCTCCCAATAGCTGTCGTCACGGATTCCTGTGCTCACCATGCGTTGCTCGGTCTTCGGTCCATTGCGGCAGAGCACGAAGGCTCGGCCGCCTTCGCGGCGCACTGCGCGGATTGGCAGAGTCAGTGCCTGAATGCGCCGGTCAAGGTCCACTGTGACTGTCGTCGTCATCTCCGGGCGAAGCACAAACCCCAGGGTCTGCGCGAAGCGCACTACCACGATGTAATCGACGACGTTGTCGCGAATTTCCGCCTTTGGATGAATTGACGTCACCGTCCCGCGGAATTCGTGATCTCCATAGGTGTCGACCGTGAACCGCGCTTCCTCCCCGATCCGGATTCGCCCGATATCGGTTTCATCCACGTAGGCCCACACCTCAAGCCGCGACAGGTCCAGCAGCGTCACGAATGTGGGTGCGGCGAAACTGGCGGCCACCGTCTCGCCTTCCTGCGTCGAAACCGCCGAGACGACACCGGCAATAGGCGCAAAGATCTGCGTATAGCCCAACTGCGTCGTCGAGTCCGCTAGAGTTGCCCGCGCCTGGTCCCGCTGTTGCCTGGCAACCTCAAACGATTTCTCGGCGAGATCGAGATCGCTGCGCGCAATAATCTGGGCCGCATGGAGTTGCTGCTTGCGATCCAGATCGACCTTTGCATAGTCGAGGTTCGCCTGTGCTACTTCAAGCGCTGCGGCGTCGGCGTCGCGCCTGGCTTTCAGTTCACGGCTGTCCAGCTCCGCCAGCAATTGTCCCTTGTTGACGCGGTCTCCGATCTGCACATGGAGCCGCATCACGACGCCCGACACGCTCGACCCCACGTTCACTTCGGCGCCAATCATCGGCTTGATGACGCCGGTGGCCTTGACCGAGGTTGCGATATCGCGGCGCGCGACCCGCACGACCCGTTCGTCTCGCTGGTTCTGTTGGGAACGAGCGGTACCGAGCCGCATCCATCCCGCGACTCCCAGCGCCACCACTCCCAGCGCGATCCCGCCCCTGACCATTGCGCGCATTTCGCTCCTGCCCAATCGATCTCAGTGTCGGGCAGCGAGGTATCTCAAGATTTTCTGGAATGTAACGGAATGTAACACTCGCGCGGGCTTTCGCCTCACTCGAAAAAGAAACGGTCCATCCGCTGTGCTCACTCAGCCTGAAGAGGAGCGGATGAACCGTTGATTGCAGCTTGGACTTCTTTCTCTCTCCGCCGCGTTCAGGCGAGATCGAAGCGATCGTTGTTCATCACCTTGCTCCACGCAGCCGCGAAGTCCTGCACGAATTTTGGCCCCGCATCGCTGCTTGCGTAGACCTCTGCGATAGCGCGAAGCTGGGAGTTCGAGCCGAAAACAAGATCAACCGCCGTGCCTGTCCACTTGAGTGCGCCCGTTTGCCGGTCGCGGCCCTCCAGTGCGCCTTCAGACTTCTCTGACTTCTGCCACTTCGTACGCATATCCAGCAGGTTTACGAAGAAGTCATTCGTCAGCGTCTCGGGCCTCTTGGTAAAGACTCCATTCTGCGAATGGCCGACGTTTGCGCCAAGCACACGCAAACCGCCAACCAGCACGGTCATCTCCGGAGCGCTCAGGTTCAGCAGGCTCGCCTTATCCAGCAGCATTTCTGAGGCATATCCCTCGAGCCCCTTGCGGGCGTAATTGCGGAACCCATCTGCCATCGGCTCCAGCACCGCGAAGGATGAGGTATCAGTCTGGTCTTGCGAAGCATCGGTACGGCCTGGCGCAAAGGGAATCTTTACCTCGTGACCAGCCTTCTTTGCCGCAGCCTCGATCGCGGCGTCTCCTCCCAGAACAATCACGTCGGCCAGCGACACCCTCTTGCCGCTCGCCTGCGAAGCGTTGAACTTCTTCTGGATGGCCTCGAGCTTCGGCAACACTTTGCTCAGTTCGGCCGGCTCATTGACCTCCCAGTCCTTTTGCGGCTCAAGTCGGATACGCGCGCCATTCGCGCCGCCGCGCTTATCGCTGCCTCGAAACGTCGAGGCCGAGGCCCACGCGGTGGCGACAAGCTGCGGGGTCGACAGCCCGGATGCGAGGATCTCCGCCTTGAGGGCCTCGATGTCCTTGTCGTTGATCAGTTCGTGGTCGACAGCGGGAAGCGGATCCTGCCAGATCAGCACTTCCTTCGGTACCAGCGGTCCCAAGTACCGCGAAATCGGCCCCATGTCGCGGTGCGTCAGCTTGAACCATGCCCGCGCAAACGCATCGGCGAGCTCATCTGGATGCTCCATGAAGTGCCGCGAGATCTTTTCGTACGCCGGATCAACGCGCAGGGCCAGATCCGAAGTCAGCATGAAGGGAGCATGCCGCTTCGACGGATCGTGCGCGTCGGGAACCGTTCCCGCGCCCGCGCCGTTCCTGGGTTTCCATTGATTGCCGCCCGCGGGGCTCTTTGTTAATTCCCACTCGTACCCGAAGAGGGTCTCGAAGTAACTGTTGTCCCACTTCGTTGGAGTGGCCGTCCATGCGCCTTCCAAGCCGCTGGTAATGGTGTCACCACCAATGCCCTTGCCATAGCTGTTCTTCCAGCCGAGGCCCTGGTCCACAATGTCCGCGCCTTCCGGCTCGCGGCCGACGTTGCTCGCAGCAGCAGCTCCATGAGTTTTGCCGAAGGTATGGCCGCCCGCGATCAACGCCACAGTCTCTTCATCGTTCATCGCCATGCGCGCGAAGGTTTCGCGGATGTCATGCGCAGACGCCAGCGGATCCGGGTTGCCATTCGGGCCTTCCGGGTTCACATAGATCAGGCCCATCTGTACCGCAGCCAGCGGATTTGCCAGTTGCCGCTCGCCGCTGTAGCGCTTGTCACCCAGCCAGGTGGTCTCCGGACCCCAATCGATGTCCTCCGGCTCCCAGATATCCACGCGGCCGCCGCCAAACCCGAACGTCTTGAATCCCATGGACTCAAGCGCGACATTACCGGCCAGGATCATCAGATCAGCCCACGAAATCTTTCGTCCATACTTCTGCTTGATTGGCCAGAGCAGCCGGCGGGCTTTGTCCAGACTTGCATTATCGGGCCAGCTATTCAGCGGCGCGAATCGCTGGGCGCCCCGACCGCCGCCTCCACGGCCATCGTGAATTCGGTATGTTCCTGCTGAATGCCAAGCCATGCGAATGAACAGCGGTCCGTAATGGCCGTAGTCAGCCGGCCACCAATCCTGCGAATCGGTCATCAGCTTGTGAAGGTCCCGGACCACCGCGTCCAGATCGAGGCTCTTGAATTCCTTGGCGTAGTTGAACTGTTCGCCCATCGGGTTGGATTGCGTCGAGTTCTGATGCAGGATCCCGACATTCAGCTGTTCGGGCCACCAGTTGCGATTACGGTAGGTTCCTGCCGATGCATGCTTGAGCGTCTCTCCCGCGTACGGGCACTTCAATTCGTCTGACATGATTTCTCCTGGATGAGTCTGCTATGGACGGGTTCAGTATAAGAGCCTGGCAGCGATTGAGACGAATGATCGTATCAATGGCATCAATAGGCGCGAGCAATCGATCCAAGAACCGACATCACCCGCTTGCTTCAGAACGGAATTGACCTGCGTACGGTGCAAGCGTATGCCGGTCGCAAAGAATTGGCATCGACCATGAGGTATCTCCGTCCGGCCAGTGCGAAAGACGCTCAGGAAAAACTGAATCGGGTCAAGTGGTAAATGGGCTGGGCGGCGAAACACCTATCGGGGAAGCTCAAAATACCGTGGGTTTGAACCAGGAGAAACCTCCACCAAGTTTAAGCTTGGAGCGCAAAAGCTCCGGAACGGCGCCACTCGTTGAGTTGTATGCTACCGAGCCGGGCCGTCAGTGGAGGTTCTCTGCCATGACCAGGGAATTCCTGAACGTGCCGAGGACGACTAGCACCGTTCGCCCATCGCGCGACATGCCTAGATTGGCGCCCCAGGGAATCGCCTTCTGTGGGGGGCCATTGAGATTGAGAATCCGTTTGAGCCGGCGCGTGCGGAAAGAGTAGTACATCAGGGCTGGTCCCGGATCTGTATCCGAGTCGACCAGGTAGATGCCGTTTTCGGCAACGGCAAACTCGCCCCAATAGCCGAAGTGGAGCGCGTCCGTCACAAGGTGCGGAGTTCCTCCGCTCACGGGCATGGCCCAGATGCCCCCACCGCTGAGTTTCGAGAAGTAAATAGTCTTTCCGTCGGCCGATTCCAGGCTCATCAATCCGCCATCGTGCGTCAGCTGAGTTTCGCGCCCGGTTGCCAGGTCCTTGTGCCAGATCTGAAAACTGCCGGTGCGATCGGAAGCGAAATAGATCGCCTTTCCATCGTGGGACCAGCTCTCCGGGCCATTGTTGTCGCTTCCGGGAACAACCCTGTGCAGGTTGCGGCCCTCCGCGTCCATCATGATGACCTGCCGGGTCAGTCTCTGGCCCTCGGGCAGAAAGTCGAACACGATCCCTTTGCCGTCGGCGGACCACTGCGGACTGCCGGCGTCGCCGCTTAGGGAGGTCAGTTGCCGCGGATCGCTGCCATCGCCATTACTCTTCCAGATCTGGTCGCGTCCTGACCGCTCCGACTCGAATACGATTTGCCGCCCGTCTGGAGACGGCCGCGGCGCGTAGTCATGAGCAGAGTCGGGCAGAAGTTGTTGTTTGCCGATGATCGCTCCACCCTCGCTCGAGAATTCCGCTCGCCACACGCTGGAACCATTGAAGGCCGACGGCCCCGGATAAACGAGCCGGCGGCCGTCGGGAGAAAGCGCGCCCACTTCGGGATAAGTGGTCTCAGGTTCAATCATCCCGCCACCCTCGGGGATCCGCCACACTCGATCCGTTCCCCCACGGGTGGAATTGAAACAGATGTACTTCCCATCGGCCGTCCACATCAAGCCACCGACTGCGCGATTGTCGGCGGTGAGCCGGGTTGGCATTCCCCCTTCGAGCGGAACAGAGTAAAGATCGGCCGTGCCATTGCTTAGGACCCTGACAAACGCCACAGTGTGCTTGTCCGGCGAAAGGACCCCTCCTGCATCCCCCAGATCCTCGTCCTTCCCGATGCCCACAAGACATCGTTTCGTTCCGGTATCCATTGAAAACACCACGATACTTCTCTGGCCATCGGCGACGCACGCGTCTGCGAGAACCATGAGCTTCCCACCTGCACTCCAGCTGACCGGGGGAACGAACCCGTAGTGGCAATAAATATCGGTGATCCGGTGTTCCGAACCGCCGAGCGCAGGAACCGTGTAGATTGCTCCCCCGTGATCGTCGCAGCGGCCAAAAGCGATCTCCCGCCCGTCGGGCGACCAGGCCGGAGGATTCATATACTCAGCGCGCGTATGAGTGAGCCGAAGAGGCGGCGAGTTTCCGCCGACAAGCTGCACATACAAGTCCCCCCGGCTGGGATGATCTCCGGGATCCCAAACAAAGGCGATCTCCTTTCCGTCTGGCGAGAATGCAGGCCAGTCGACCTCGCCAGGCAAGTTGGTGAGTTGGACAACTCGCACGGGCGGCTTTAGAGATGCGGCATGGTGGCGCTTCACCGAGCGATAGGCAATCCATGCTCCAGATACGATCACACCGGCGACGATAATCGTGGCAAGAAACCATTTCGATCTTTGTCTTTCCGGAATGTTCTGCCGCTGATCGGGGAGGGCGACGATTGGGGAAAGGCGAAGCTGATCGACTGCGTCGACCTCCGTCACTCTCACCGGACACACAAATCGATAGCCGATCGTCGGTACCGTCTCGATGAATCTCGGCTGGCGGCGGTCGTCACCCAGTCGCTTTCTCAATAGCGCAACAGCCCGAGTCAGTGTTGTCTCGTCGACAAACGTCCCCTTCCAGACTTCTTCGAGGAGAACGCTCTTCGAAACCAGCCGACCCTTCGCCCTCACTAGCAGCACGAGGACACGAAGCGATTTGGGTTCGAGTTGAACCCTCCGTCCAGCTTGCTGCAGGCAAAAGTTCTCCTCGTCAAGCATAAAGTCTTCAAATTGATACGACAACGTCATGACCTCGCGCGGGAACGCCCATCAGCAAAACCTAGGAATTTCCTCTGGGGAAAAGCACGACTATTTTACCCTCGTTCGTCAAGCTGCGGGCGAGGTGCGAAATGAACCTTTATACCCGCTGCTTGCTCCTTGTCTGCTGCTTCTCCGGCGCCACCGCTGTCGTTGCGCAACTGAAGTTGCCCTCCCCGGTCCACCTGCTTCATTCCCGGACACGCCTCCTCATCGTCGCGGGCCGCGTTAATGGCAGAGGACCCTATAAATTTATCCTGGACACCGGATCAAACACCACCCTCATCGAATCCTCTCTATTTCGTGAACTGGGTTTGAAGGAGAGCGGTCACCCATCTGCCAAAGTGATCGAGTGGATGGCGCTAGGCAAGCTTGCAGTCGCGAACGAGATTTCGATCGAGGGAGGACCCTCGAGGAGCAATATTCAAGTTCTCGAAGTGAATGGGATCAAACGGCCGGATATCGATCCTTCAATTCGGGGTGTTCTGGGCGAGAATTTTCTGAGCGGTCTTGACTTACTGATCGACAATCGACACCACGAAATCACTTTCGATGACCGGAACATCCTCGCTTCCTCTCTCGATGGAGAGCATCTCGCGTTGGGCCTCACTGTAAATGTCCGCGGAATGCAGCTGAAGAATCGTCCTACGGTTTCTGTTCTAATTCCGGCCCTAGATCCTAAACGTCTTCTTCACTTCCTTGTGGATACCGGAAGCGAGGGGACTTACATTGTCGCTCGCCAACCAGGTTCCATCGGTGCCTCAAATCAAAGCATGGCGTTGCTGGGTGACAGCGCGACCTGCATGTATTGGAAGGATCGCCTGCAACTGGGCCGTACCATCACATCAAGGATTAAGATCACCTCGTGCCTGAAATCGCCGAGTGTTGCCTCGGACAGTGATGGAATTCTTCCTACGTTTATCTTTGACCGCGTCTTCATCGCTCACGCGGACGGCTACCTAATTCTTAGCCCAATCGATGTGTCCAACGTCTCCCCGGCGGTCCGCGGCGAAGAGCACTGTAGGGGAAATGTCGCCAGCATACGCTCGCGATTTGTTGAGCATTCGATTGTGATTGTTCCCGTGATGGTGAACGATTCCGGGCCTTACGATTGGCGTGTTCTGGTGCAGAACGCCAACATTCAGCTGCTCGGGCCACCAATTGCGACTTCTCCTGGATGAATCTGCTATGACCAGTTCTTCCAGTATTAAGAGTCTCGGAACGATTGAGATGATGATCATTTCAATCGCATCAATAGATGTGAGCAATCGATCCCATGGAGTTTACGAGGCGAGAACAGAGGGCGTGAGATTGAGCAACGGGTTGCATGATGCAACCCAGATTGTAGAAGGGAGACGATGGAATTTCCGGTTCAAATCGGAAATTCACGTCACATGAGTGGCGGAGAGAGTGGGATTCGAACCCACGTTAGAGTTTCCCCTAAACACGCTTTCCAAGCGTGCGCCTTCAACCACTCGGCCATCTCTCCACTGAAGGCTGCGGTCTTCTTGAATTTAACACATCGCGACTCGTTCGCCGGCTCCGTTTCGACCGTTCCCAGCATACGCAAACCCCGCTCCAAGTGTGATTGAAATCGTTTACTTCCACTCGCGCCTGGTTTATAGTTCGCTTGCTCAACGAACATTGCTTCGTTCTGTCGCGTAGCGCATTTCTGATCGCGAGGATCCTATGCCTGACATCTCCCGTCGTGACCTGCTCGCCACCGGATTCGCTCTTTCGGCCTCCTCCATCGTGACTCGCTCTGCCTTGGCGCGAACGGTCGAGATCCTCTCCGGCCATCCCGATTCACCGTCTGCCGAGGCGCTCTCCGCGGTCGCGCCGCGCGAGCACCTGCTCTTTGATTTCGGGTGGAGATTCACCTTCGGCAACGGGAGCGATCCATCGAAGGATCTCGGCTTCGGCTTCGACCAGGGCGACTTCGCAAAAACCGGCGAATTCGAATTTGCAAAGGCCAAATTCGATGACTCAAAGTGGCGCCCTGTGAACCTGCCACACGACTGGGCGGTCGAACTGCCGTTTGTCAACGACAAGGAGCAGGAATCCCACGGGTTCAAGCCATTGGGACGCCGCTATCCCGAAACCAGTGTCGGATGGTATCGCCGCATGTTCGACATTCCCGCAACCGACCAGGGCCGGCGAATCTCTGTTGAGTTCGATGGAGCTTTTCGCGACGTCATCCTCTTCGTGAATGGTTGCTTTGTCGGCCGCAACAACAACGGCTATGCGCCGTTCCAGTTCGACATCAGCGACTTCCTCGCCATCGGCGCACGAAACTACTTGGTCGCCCGCGTCGATGCCAGCTTTGGCGATGGCTGGTTCTACGAGGGCGCCGGCATCTATCGTCACGTCTGGCTCACCAAGACCGATCCCTTGCACCTCGGCAAATGGGAGAGCTATGTTCGCTCCTCCGTTGAGGGGAACTCCGCCGCACTCTCGCTTGTTACGCAGGTCGTGAACGAAGGGAAGGAGGCAGAGAACGCCAAAGTTACATGGCAGATTCAGGACGCCTCCGGCAAGACTGTCGTGACAGCCGAAGCGCCGCCTCAATCTGTGCCAATTGATGTGCCCGTCTCCTTCACGACATCGGCGAATCTGACCGACCCAAAGCTTTGGTCTGTCGACGAGCCCAATCTCTACTCTGCCATCGTCACGATTGAAACCGATGGCAAGGCCCGCGACGCCGAGCGAATCAGCTTTGGCGTGCGCACCGCAATTTTTGATCCCGATAAGGGATTCTCGCTCAACGGCAAGTCGATCAAGATTCAGGGCACCTGCAATCACCAGGATCATGCGGGCGTAGGCGCTGCGCTGCCCGATCGCATGCAGTGGTACCGCGCCGGCGTGCTGCTTTCGATGGGCTGCAATGCCGTACGCACCTCGCACAACATGCCGACTCCCGAGTGGGTTGAGGCCTGTGATCGCATGGGTCTGATTATGATGTGCGAGACGCGCCAGATGAGTTCGAACCCCGAAGGCCTGGCGCAGCTTGAAACCATGATCAAGCGATATCGGAATTCGCCCTGCATCATCATCTGGTCGGTCGGCAATGAGGAGTTCGTGCTCCAGGATGAAGAGGCCGAAGAAGGCGCAAAGATCGCCGCCACTATGGTTCGCCGTTGCCACGAGCTTGACCCCACGCGCGTCGTCTCCGCAGCAGTCAATGGAGACAACTCCAAGGGCGTCTCCGATCCTCTCGATATCATCGGGTTTAACTACCAGCTCTCCAAGCCCGACGGCTTTCACAAGACGCACCCGAAGCGCGCCCTCTTCGGATCAGAAACGTCGAGTGCGATTGGCACACGCGGCGTGTATAGCACCGATCCTTTGCGCAACACGGTGAACTCGTACACCGGCGTCGTGCCGTGGGGCGAAACCGCCGAAGAGTGGTGGAGCTTCTATGGTTCGCGGGAGTGGGAGGCCGGCGGCTTTGCGTGGACCGGCTTCGATTACCGCGGCGAGCCTACCCCGTACGGTTGGCCCTCCATCAATTCGCAGTTCGGCATCGTCGACATGTGCGGATTTCCCAAAAATAATTTCTTCTACTACAAGGCGTGGTGGGGCAGGGAACCGTCCCTGCACGTATTTCCGCACTGGAATTTCGAGGGCAGGGAAGGCGACGAAATCTCTGTCTGGGTCTACTCGAATCTCGATTCAGTCGAGCTCTTCGTCAACGGCCAGAGCGCCGGCAGCAAGCAGGTCCCTCATCTTGGCCATGTCGAGTGGAAAGTAAAATACGAGCCCGGCTCGATCGAAGCGCGCGGATCGAAAGACGGCAAAGTGGTTCTGACCGAAAAGCGCGAAACCACGGGCCCCGCTGTCGCGATTAAGGTCACGGCCGACCGGACCGAGATCAACGCAGACGGCGAAGACATCGCGGTTCTCAAGATCGAAGCGCTCGACAAAGAGGGCCGCCTCGTTCCTACTGCCGACAATAACCTCGCCTTCAACATTTCCGGCGAGGGAAAATTCATCGGCGCAGGCAACGGCGATCCCAATTGCCAGCAGAACGACAAGGAACCGAAGCGCGCTCTCTTCAATGGCCTCGCGCAGGTGATCGTGCAATCCATGCGCCGACCGGGGGCAATTCACATCGAGGTGGTGAAGGAAGGATGGGATGGTCCGGAACTGACCCCTGCCAAGATTTCCATCACCACCAAGCCGGTGACGCTGCGTCCCTCTGTTCCAGAAATCCGCATGCGCGGCTGACGCGCGTTCGCGTACACTCTGGGTGCCCCATGGCTCCTGGTTTGGAGACCAGGGATGATTCTCAGGTTTTTCGCGCCTTCGCCGCGAACAGCAATTCATCCACTTCGTCGTATCCGCACGGAACCTCGATGCCGGCCGTCGTAGCTCCAGCTTTCAAAAGCGCATCGACGGATTCCGGCGTTCTTCTGCCCTTCCAGTACGAATCGACGCAGGCTTTCACGGCAAGCGCAAGCGGCGTTCGTGCCCGGCTATCTACGGCATTCACTGTCGCTCCGCGCGCGATGAGCAATTTCACCACCTCCGTCCAGCCACGCCATGCCGCGTTGTGCGGTGCGGAAGTTGCGGGCGTCACATCCCAATAGCCATCTCCTCTTCCGTGGAGAGCGTTTACGTCTACGCCTAGCTCGAGCAGTCTTTGCACACCTTCCGCGTTATTCGTGCCGGCGAACTCAACGAGCAACGTCCCACCGCGGGCCAGGAGGGCGCCAACGAGGTCCGGACTCTCTGCACTCAAGGCGCGAATCTCTGCATCGTCTCCGACTGCGCAGGCCGCGATCAATCGATCCTCACCCTCGAGTTGCGAGTCGATTCCGCGCTCGGCGAGCACTCGCAGCACGTCCCCGCGCCCTCTGCGTGCTGCCAATTGCGCGGCGGATACGCCGTGACCGTTCTTCAGCGTAAAATTCCCGCCATGTTGGAGCATGAGCTCAAGGTTCCGTAGCTGGTTGTCTCGGATTACCGCGTGGTGCAATGGCGAATTCCTCCATCGCGTCATCGCGTTCGGATCGGCTCCGTGTTCGAGCAGCCAACGGATACCCTCCGTATCGTGCCAATCCGCTTTCCGCAGCAGAAGGGTGGTCTGTCCCTCTGCGCTCAGCTTTCCGCTTTCCACGAGTACCTTCATCGCGCCGAGATCATATTCTTCTGCCGCGTGGTACGCCGTCTCTTCATCATTCGGATCGGCGCCATACTCGAGCAGAAGCCGCGTAAGCTCTGCGTGATGCGCAATGCCGGCGGCACCATAGATCGCGGATTCGATGATCTGCCTCGGCTTGGTGTCCAGGTCGATTGTCTCCCACCACCCCGTATTGGCGTCGGAACCCGCGTCCAGCAGCGCACGCGCCGTTCGCACAAACGCCGCACCGCGTGTCTTGTCGAGACGCAGATATCGTGAGAAGCAAAGATGAGTGAGCGCATCCCAGTTTTCCGGCCCGCCTTTCACCGTTGCGCTTGCCGGATCCCGCGCCAGGAAGGCGCGCACGCCGTCTTCATCCGCGCGAATCGCTGCCGTGTGAATGTTTGTTCGCGCCACCTGCGGGTAGCGCGTGAGAATCATCTCTGCTTCTTCCAAGGTTCCGGACGAGTGCGAGTCATTGCGCGGCACGCATGCCGCTCGAATGAACGCCGCAACCGGGTCATCGATTCCGGTGACGTGCCGCTCCAGATTCAACGTCGTGATCTGCGCTGCAAACTTAGGCCAGCTGTCGAAGCCGTGTTCGCGTGCAATGACAAGCTGTGCGTCGGCGATTTTCACGCGCCATTCTGGCTTGTCGTCGGCCTCTGCGAAACGCGGATGGTGACGTTTCACTCTCGCCAGCGCGGCAGGATCTGCGGCGCCGCATGCACGCGCCAGATCCTTGGCCTGTTTCTTGTATTGTTCGAGGTTGGGGCGGAGAGGGATTTCCCGTTCAGGCATACGAAGCTCCTTTCGCTGCTCGCCTGCGGTCCGCATTCTTCAGGCTGAAAGAAGTTTCGTCAAATTGAGAACTTCAGAAGGTGGGCACGGCCCTTTCCGCGGACTGGTTGCGCCCTTCGCGCTTGCTACCAAACTAAGCGAGGACTTTCAGAAAAGTCAATCCGGCTCTGCGATTAGATTGGAACCGCGTATGCTGGCCGCATGCCCGACTACGTCGACGAAATCGGGGGTATCCGCGTCTTCACGTGCGCTTCTGATGGCGCGGCACTCAAATCGGAGCGCGATGCAGTCGATTTGATCAGCGCCACAGCGAGCGCAAACGCCGAATGGACCCTGCTCTCTATCGCGCGACCCTGAGTTCTTTGTGCTTCGTACACGCCTTGCTGGCGAATTCCTACAGAAATTTGTGACCTACGGCAAGCGCATTGCCATCGTAGGCGAGATCCCCGCTGAGTTCATGCAGAGCCGGGCTCTCCGGGACTTCATTTCCGAATGCAATCGGGGCCGGCAGATATGGTTCGTTGAAAGCAGGGAAGAGTTCAGCCGGCGCATCGGCAATCCATAATCAGCGCGTTCGCAAACACAACGGCCGGTCGATCGCAACGGCCCGCGCATTCTCACCGCGCGAAGCTTCCCGAGATTACCAGGCTGCGCTCCTCCGCATCCGTCTCCTCCAGCGAAGCCTTGACCAGCTCTCTGAACGCTGCCATCGCGGGGGAAACCCACTTGTCCTTGTGCCACAGGATGTGCGTCTGGATATCGAACGGCGGTCCTGCCCAGTGCAGCGCCTTGAAATGATGCTGGCGCACCTCTCGCGCAACGGCGATCGCCGGCAACAGCGCGATCCCCATGCCCGCAGCCACACACTGCTTGATCGCTTCCACGCTCGCGAACTCGGTGACGTTTCCAGGCCGGATGTTCTGCATGGCGAGCAGCCGGTCGAGCTTCGCGCGATATCCGCATCCCGACTCGGTGAGCAAGAGTGTTTGTCCTGCCAAATCGGCAGGTTTTACTGTGCGTTGCTGTGCCAGGGCCTGGGTGCCATGCGCCAGCAGAAAGATTCTCTCGAGCCGCAGCGGCTCTGACTGGAAAGCCGGATTCGCGACCGCATCGCGCATGTCGATGACCATGTCGACTTTGCCGGTCTCGAGTTCCACCAGGAGCGTGTTGTCGAGGTGCGGCTTGAAGATCAGCTCGACGTGCGGAAACTTGCGGCGAAATTTCCTGAGCAGCAGCGGCAATCGATAGGTGACGATGCTTTCGGGCGCGCTGATTTTCAACGGCCCACTCGGTTCCGATCCTGCCTTGATCGCGCGTTGCCCTTGTTCCATCGCTGCCAGCGCCTGCTCCGCGAAAGGCAGAAAACGATGCCCGGCATCGGTAAGCACCACGCGACGGCCCAGCCGGTCAAACAGCGGTACTCCCAGTTCGTCCTCGAGGGCCTTGATCTGCGCCGTCACGTTCGATTGCACCGTGTGCACTTTTTCGGCGGTGCGGGTAAAGTTCAGCTCTTCGGCCAGAGCCCTGAAAATCAGTAGTTGCCGCACTTCCATCACTATCTCCAATGCAGATGGAACGTATCATATCAATCTATTGGACAGATGTCACGGGTGATCCCACACTCGCAGAATGAGAGTCGAGCTTCCCCGCCGGCCTCTCAGGCCGGTTACATTCCTTGCTGGTCTTGCGCTGCTCGTTGTGCTTCCGCACGGCGCCCTGGCGTCGGATGAAACCGCGGTCACCAACCTGGTCCATACATCCATCGTCGTGTTCGCCGATCAAAAGCTACCCGGCGCCCAGTGGCAATTGCTCTTTGCCGCGCTCCGCAAGAACCTATCGGCGGTCGCAACCGAGGAGAAGCATATTGATTCCGTGCCTGAGTTTCTGCGCGGAGACGAGCTTGCTCCGGACCGCGCCGTCAATTCTTCCATCCTCGTTTCCTTGCACGGCGACTGCATCCTTATTCCGCAACAGCCGCGCTATATCTGGGGCAAAGCTCTCGGCTGGGTCCCCGAGGTGCGCGGCCAGATCGAGCCTTTTGTACATATCGAGTGCACCCATATCGGCGAACTGCTCGGGCCGGCTGCCATGACGATGAGTTCCGATGAGCGCGCCGCCGCGATGTCAGAAGCCATCGCGCGTGTCATCCTGCACGAATGGGTTCACATCGCCACGCAGAACTCCGCGCATGGTGCCAGCGGCATCACGAAAAGAGCATTCGACGTGCAGGACCTGATACCGCTGAGCGGACGCCCGGAAATTCCGCGGCAAACGGCGAAAAGAAAATCAAGTGGGAAGCAGCCCAAGACGGCCGTTGGCCAGTGATCCATCCTCCAGTTAGATTGGTAGCATGGGCCGCGCGCCAGCCAAATGGAAACCCGAACTGCGGGCGATGATCGCGCTCGCAGTTCCTGTTGTGCTCAGCGAACTCGGGTGGATGGCGCAGGGTGTCGTCGACAACATCATGGTTGGCCGCCTGGGGCCGGCGGCGATCGGCGCCGTGTCATTGGGCAACGCACTCTACTACACGCCATCGCTCTTCGGCATCGGCCTGTTGCTCGGCCTCGATACGCTGGTCTCGCAGGCCTACGGCCGCCGCGATCACGACGAGTGCCACCGCTGGCTGGCGCAGGGAGTCTACATCGCCTGCTTCGTCACGCCTTTGCTGATGTTGTTGATCCAGTTGCTCAGCTATGGCCTGCCGCGCTTTGGCGTGAATGCGGCCGTTGCCGATCCAGCGAGTTCGTATTTGCGCATTCTGAACTGGAGCACGTTGCCGCTGCTTCTTTACGGAGGCACGCGGCGCTACCTCCAGGGTGTCGGCCAGGTCCGCGTCATCACCCTCACCTATGTTCTCGCGAACCTTCTCAACTGGGGAGGCGACTGGGTTCTCATTTACGGACACTGGGGATTTCCCGCGCTAGGCGTCGACGGCTCCGCGCTCTCCACATGCATCGCACGCGTTGGCATGGCGATCGCAATGCTCGCATGCGCCTGGCGATACGAGCGCCGACGCGGCCATCCGCTCTTCCGCCATTGGGCCGGCCCACATCTCGACCAGATGCGCCGCCTGCTGCGTCTGGGCGCTCCGGCCGCCGGCCAGATCCTGCTCGAGGTCGGCGCCTGGAATCTCTCCACGTTTTCTGCCAGCTACCTGACCCCGGTCGCATTGGCGACACACGCCATCGCGCTCAATTACGCGAGCATCAGCTACATGGTGCCGCTGGGAGTTTCTGCCGCTGCCGCCGTCAGTGTCGGCCATGCCATTGGCGCCGGCGATCCAGCACGCGCCCGTCGGGCCGGCTGGCTCGCGCTCGGCCTTGGTACCACCTTCATGATCTGCGCGGGTGTCGCTTTTCTCGTTGCGCCCCGCCCGCTGATCTCGCTTTACACGACCGATCCGCGCGTTCTTGCCGTTGGTCCAACGCTACTCTGGATTGCCGCCGCTTTCCAGATCTTCGACGGCATTCAGACCGTCTGCACCGGGGCGCTGCGCGGGCTTGGCGAGACCCGCGTTCCCATGCTCGCCAATTTGGTTGGTTACTGGATCCTCGGCCTGCCTCTCGGCCTGACGCTGTGCTTCATTCTCCGCTGGGGCATCTACGGCATGTGGATCGGCCTCACCCTGGCGCTCATCGTCATCTCGCTCACACTGCTCGCACGCTGGCGCCGAGACTCCCTCAAGCCCGTGCTGGTCGCCTGAGCGAACTGTGAGTGGTGAGCCAGGTTTGGAATATGCGGTACTATCTTCGCCATGCGGCTTCTCATGCTTTTGATGATTGTGTGCGCGAGCCTGCTCTGGAGCCGGATCGCGGCCTCGCAATCAGAGACAGTTTCGGTACCCAATGGAATGGCCGGAGCTCATCAGAATACTGCCGCCCCCCTCGAATTTGAAGTCGCCACGATCAGGCCGCACCCTGCTGGAGACTACATCAGCTCGCTGGGAGGGCCGCCTGGCAGATTTGACGCGAAAAATGTGACGGTCAGGATGCTGGTCGAAGAGGCCTATGACGTTCCTGCAGATCAGGTCTCCGGTGGACCAGACTGGACTAACTCGCAGCGTTTCGATATCCAAGCCAAGATTCCTGATGCTGAGTGGCAGAAGATCGGCAAGCTCGACTACAACACCCGGCAACAGTACATCGACCTGATGCTCCAGTCACTCCTGAAAAGTCGGTTTCAACTCGCAATCGACAAAGAGCCGAGGGAATTGAGAGTCTATGCTCTCGTCGTGGCAAAAGGGGGTCCAAAGCTTCGTTCCGCCGGTTCGCCGAAACCGGATTCACGAGACGAGGAAGGAAAGTCGTATGCAATGGGAATGGATCAATCTGACATTCCGGTCGCTCAGTTGGCACGCTTCGTTCAGGGATACCTGAGGCTTACGGTCCTCGATCAGACGGGGCTGCCCGGGCGATATGACATCAGCCTTAGGGTGCCGATAGAAAACTCTCCCATTGACGTCGAATCAGCCCTCTTCAGAGCGCTGGAGGACCAGCTTGGCTTAAAGTTGGAATCGCGCAAAGCCAAAGTTGACACTCTCGTGATCCAACATCTTGAGCAGCCCTCAGAGAACTAATCGATCATGAAGCTGTCGCCCCGCAGGCTGCCAGAGCTAACCAACCCGAGACAGAAAAGTCGTACTATGTCCGATATGCGCCTCGCCGTATGTTCGGCTGTTGTGTGTACAGCAATGTTCTGGACCGAGGTTGCCGTCGCGCAGCCACCAACCGACGCCACTGCGCTGGAAGTTTCAACGGTCCGCTTCACAGCACGCGATCAGTTAGGGTATTCCGTTTGGAGCCAACCCGGAATTGGGGTCTTTTCGGCTCATTGCGTCACGCTGCCTTTCTTGATTCATATGGCTTACGGCGTTGATGAAAGCCAAATAGGCGGCAAAGAGAAATGGATGGATTCGGAGTTCTTCGATGTCGTTGCTAAGCCGACAGGGAACATTCCGCTCACCAGAGAACAACTAAAGCCTGTATTGCAACAACTGCTGAAAGAACGATTCCACCTTGCGACCCATCCTGAGGTCGAGCCCATGAAGGGTTATGTGCTTGTTTGTGCAAGGACCGGTTCGAAACTGCAACCCGGCAAAACAGACAAGCCGCCGGGATTTCGCGTTTATGTCGGATCGGGCAGATTGGAGGGTTTCAATTGGTCGACGCAATACCTTGCGTCGATGCTCCAGAATCCAGCGGGCAGGCCGGTCGTCGACCGCACGGGTTTGTCAGGCGTTTACGATATCAAGTTGTATTTCGCGCCAGATCTGGAGCAGGAATCATCCCTTCCGTCCTTGTTCACTGCTCTACACGAAACCCTGGGCCTCGAACTGAAATCTCGCAAGGTCCCGGTTTCAATGCAGGTGATCGATCATGCCGACAGAACTCCCACCGCGAACTGAGCATCTTCTCGCCTGAATTCATTGAACTTATGAATCACTGGCCTCGGTTCGCCAATAATCTTCTAAGGCCCGCGTCTGTCGCCGTCTGTTGCATCCCTATCTGTATTGCAACATTCGGTACTTAAGGTAGTTGCGGCCAATGCGCGCTGTGGGACGCGCATCTGCGAAGTGACTATAATCACACATGTGAGTGAGCGCGTACGCTCCTCCATAATCTACTGAAGGGGATCCCGCCAAATGGCGACTGGAGACCTGGCCCTGGGTCAAGAACAGGGCTCAATGAGCGCCTCTGCGCGCGTCGTAAACGACTTCAGCATAATCGTAGCAACGGTGAACGGGTCCGGCTCGCAATCCGCCAATAGCGTTCTGCTGAAAAGCATCTTCGGAATGGGCGTACCCGTCAGCGGTAAGAACCTCTTCCCGTCGAACATCGCCGGACTTCCCACCTGGTACACCATTCGCGCCAGCAAAGACGGCTACGTGGCCCGCAAGCGCGAAGTCGATGTTCTTGTGGCATTGAACCCGGAAACAGCTAAGGACGACATCCTCAACATGCAGGCCGGCGGTGCCGCCATCTACGAGGAGAACTTCAACCTCAAGCAATATCGCAGCGATGTCGTCTGCTACCCGGTCCCCTTCGACAAGATCACCGCGTCCGTGTGCCCCGAGGCCAAGCTCCGCAAGCTGGTCAAGAACATGGTCTACGTGGGTGTTGTGGCCCAGCTATTCTCCATCGATCTTGATGTCGTAGAGGCGGGCGTGCGCAAGCAGTTTGCCAAAAAGCAGAAAGTCTTCGACCTGAACTTTGGCGCGGTGAAGGCCGGCTACGACTATGCACAGCAGAAGCTGACCAAGCAGGACCCCTACTTCATCGAGAGGATGAACCAGACCGCGGGCAAGATCATCATAGACGGCAACGCCGCCTGCGGCATGGGCGCTGTCTTTGCCGGTGTCACCGTGGTCTCCTGGTATCCCATCACGCCGTCGACTTCTCTGATTGAAGCCACCACAGACCTTCTCAAGAAATTCCGCGTCACGCCCGAAGGCAAGGCGACCTTCGCCGTTGTCCAGGCTGAAGACGAGCTAGCCGCCATCGGCATGGTGCTCGGCGCAGGGTGGGCGGGCGCGCGCTCGATGACTTCCACCTCAGGTCCCGGCATCTCGCTGATGTCAGAATTTGCAGGCCTGGGCTACTATGCCGAAATTCCCGGCGTGATCTTCGACGTGCAGCGGACCGGCCCTTCCACGGGCATGCCAACGCGCACCTCGCAGGCTGACCTGCTGTCGACTGCGTTTCTTTCGCACGGAGACACCAAGCACATTATCCTGTTGCCCGCTTCGGTCAAGGAATGCTTCGAATTCAGCTTCGAGGCATTTAATCTCGCTGAGCGGTTGCAGACACCGATTTTCGTGCTCAGCGATCTCGACCTCGGCATGAACAACTGGATGTCCGAGCCGTTTGCCTATCCCGAGAAGCCGCTCGATCGCGGCAAGGTGCTAACGGCCGAAGACCTCAACCGCCTCGGTAGCTTCGCCCGTTACCGCGACGTGGATGGCGATGCCGTCGGCTGGCGCACGCTGCCAGGCACAAAGCATCCGAAAGCCGCTTACTTCACGCGCGGCTCAGGGCACAACGATGCGGCAGGTTACACAGAAAAGCCCGACGAATATCAGAACGTGGTCGATCGCCTGACGCGCAAGTTTGAAAATGCGCGCAAGCTCGTTCCGGCTCCGGTCGTCGTGCGGGAAGGGAAGTCCAAGGTTGGCTTCATCGCCTTCGGCACCACGGATTTTGCCCTGCGCGAGAGCCTGGACCAGATCAGCAAGGAGTATGGCAAGGACATCGACTATCTTCGCATTCGCGCCTATCCTTTCGCCCACGAGATCCACGACTTCGTCGCTTCGCACGAACGCGTCTACGTGGTGGAACAGGATCGCGACGCGCAGCTGGCCAGCCTGCTCAAGCTTGATCTGCCCGCAGACCAGGTCGTCAAGTTGCGCAGCATCCTTCACTACAACGGGTTGCCCATTGATGCCCGCTCCATCACGGAAGAATTCGCAACCAAGGAGGGCCTCTAGATGGCAACCGCAACACCAACTCCCAAAGTCAACCACATTGGCCTTCCCGTCCTTGAGTACCGCGGCGGCAAGTCCACGCTCTGCGCCGGATGCGGCCACAACGCCATCTCCGAGCGCATCATCGACGCCATGTTCGAAATGGGCGTCGAGCCCGAGCGCGTAATGAAGATGAGCGGCATCGGCTGCTCGTCGAAAAGCCCCGCCTACTTCATGAGCCGCTCGCACAGCTTCAACAGCGTTCACGGCCGCATGCCGTCCGTGTCTACGGGCGCGCTGGTCGCCAACCACCAGATGACCATGATCGGCGTCTCGGGCGACGGCGACACGGCCTCGATCGGCGTCGGCCAGTTCGTTCACCTCATGCGCCGCAATCTGCCCATGATCTACATCATCGAAGACAACGGCGTCTATGGATTGACGAAGGGCCAATTCTCCGCAACGGCAGACATCGGCTCGAAGCTGAAGACCGGAATCGTCAACGATCTGCCTGCCATCGACACCTGCGCACTTGCCATCCAGCTTGGCGCCACCTTCGTCGGCCGCTCGTTCTCGGGCGATAAGAAGCAGCTTCTCTCGATGCTCAAGGCGGCGATCGCCCACAGGGGCACCGTCATGCTCGACGTCATCAGCCCCTGCGTGACCTTCAACGACCACGAGGGCTCGACCAAGAGCTACAAGTTCATGCAGGAAAACGACGAGCCCATCAACGACGTCGGCTTCGTCGCCAGCTTCGACGATATCGATGTCGACTACGATTCCGGCCAGGTCTACGAGGTCGAGATGCACGACGGATCGAGCCTTCGTCTGCGCAAGCTGCACGAGGACTACGACCCGACCGACAAGGCCAACGCCGTACGCACGCTGATGGAAGCCGAAGAGAAGAACGAGGTGCTGACCGGCGTCTTCTACATCAACACGGAGAAGCCGACCTTCATCGACCTGCTCAACGTGGTGGACGAGCCGCTGGCCACGCTGCCCGAATCGCTCACCCGCCCGCCCAAAACAGCGCTCGAAGCCCTGATGAACAACCTCAAATAGGACGATCAACGCTTAGCAAAAAAGCCTCGCGAGCCGCGAGGCTTTTTTGCTCCTATCTGTCGTCATCCTGACCGGCCCCCACGAAATGGGTAAGCGGAGCGAAGGATCTGGTTTCGTTTGCTCTGAAGGGGCACGGCCTCTGCCGTTCGGGCCCTCGGGCTTTGGCACCGAGGAATTTCGCAAGTTACTGGTGTGCAGTCGCCGTAGGATTGATCCGGACGCCCATTCCGTTCAGTTTTTCCCGGGCTGCCTGCGCCTCGGGTGTTTGTGGATGGCGCCGAATCAGCGTCCGCAATTCCTGTACACCCGCCTCGCGGCGATTCAGCTTCAACAGGGCGAGGCCCTTGTGGTATTGGGCCGCCGGAGCCTTCGCGTTGCCGCTGAATCCTTCCAGCACCGCGTTGTAGTCCTTCACAGCTTCGTCGTAATTGCCGTCGCGCGATGCAATCTCGCCCAGGTAAAACTGTGAGGTCCCCGCCATGTCATCCATGGGATAGTAGTGCACGACATCCTGGAATTCGCCAGTGGCCAGCTTGTACCGGCCCGCGTTGAAATCTGTCATTGCGGCCTGAAACGACTGCTGCAGCGGCGGCGTCTGATTTACAGCTGGAGCAGGCCCGCCCATCGCGCCGGGGCCCTGTCCAGGCTGCTGTTGTCCCTCGCCCCCTTGTCCAGGGGCTGGATTACCTTGACTCGGCATGCTGCCCGGTGGTTGGCTCTGGATATTCTGCAACTGGCTCTGAAGATCCGTGATCGATTTCTCTAGCTTCGCCATGTGCGACTTCAATTCGTCCACTGAATCATTCAGTGACTGTACCTGCCCCGCGCTGGCGTCGAGCTTGCCGCTCATTGCTTCGTTCTCGGCATTCAGCTTTTGCTGCAGTGCTGTTACCGTCTGGTTCATCTGCACAGCCTGCTCGGAGGTCTGCTGCGCCAGGTTCTGCAGGATCGCGAACCGCTGATCCATCGTGGTCTGCAGGCGCTGCACCATGTCGAGCAGCTGCTGCACCTGCGTCTGCAGTTGAATGATCTCTTTTGAAGCGGCGTGCGCCGGCGTCGGCACTGTGCCGACAAACACAGCCAGAAGCGCCGTTGCAAGCCATCGATTGCGATAGGTCTCTCGTATGTGCATCGTTCACCCTTCAAATAAGAAGGCGCCGCAGCCGGCGGAGTTGCGCGGTCTGCGGCGACTTGTATACTTTGTTGCGCCCGGCTCGCTGCACGCTATCTCATGCCGGGCCTATGCTTTGCCGGGCTCATTAGCATTCGTAGCCGAGCCCGGATTCAGTCTATTGATCCATTGAGAAACCTGCCCGGCGATTCTGCTGCCAGCATGCCTCGGTCGATTCCGAGCAGAATGGCTTCTCCTTGCCATAGCTGATCACACGGATCCGATCTGCCGCAACTCCAGCGGTCACCAGCGCATTTTTCGCGGCGTTGGCGCGATTTTGCCCCAGCGCCAGGTTGTACTCATCCGATCCGCGCTCATCGCAATAGCCGCCGATCACGATCTTGATATTCGGATTGCTCGCCAGGTACGACGCATCATGCGAAAGTGTGGTTTGTGCATCGCTGCGCACGTCATACGAGTCGTAATCAAAGAAGATGTCCTGCACATTGGCCTTGAAGGCCTCTTCGGCCGACATCGTGTTCGATGGCACCGATACCGCAGGTGGCGCACTCACCGTCACATGGGCTGAGGCCTCTGCTGTGCCGCCATCCCCTCGTGCAACCAGATGATAGGTGGTTGACTGCGAGGGCGTTACCGACTTTGTGCCTGTGGTCGGAACATCGCCAACCCCGTCAATTGAAACGCTTGTCGCATCCGTGGTGCGCCAGTTCAATACAACCTGGTCTCCCGCCGAAATGGTGTCCGGCGTCGCAGTAATCTGGGCCGTGGGCTGCGGTGCAGTAGCGGGAGGCGCGGTGGCAACCGGCGGGGGTGGCTGCTTCTTCTTGCAACCTCCAAGGGCAACTAAACAAACCAGCAAAACAGCAGGAATGAAAATGCGAGCATTTCGTCTCAATGCGGTACTCCTTCTGAAGTCTGCAGCGCAATTTACCACGAACCCAACCATGCTTCGGAACCGCCGCTGCTCGCTGCCTTTCAAGTCCGCACCGTCAGTCCGGTTCGCTAGATGGTTTCAATCGCTTTGGAATGCGCCAACGTTATGGCCGGCCCTGGATTCACGCAGATATCCAGCGTCGACGCGCCAAGTCATCCTTTCCCCGTGCACGCCTCGCTCGGAGAAATTCGGAGACACTAAAAATGATAAAGCAAAAATTTCGTCTCACTTCTATCGCATTTCCGCGCAGGTGCATCGTTGGTACCTGCCGCAGGCGACTCACTTCCAGCTCCAATTCGGCATAAAGTTATTGCCGCTGCGCGTCAGTGCATGCTGCTCGGATCCATCCGAGAGCATGGTCCAGATCTGCGTGTGTCCGCCGATCTGGCGCTCAAACACTATGTGCCGCATATCCGGGGACCACGACGGGTAGTCGTTGCTGCCGGCATCGTGGGTCAGCTGCTGCCAGCGCATCGTGGCCACATCCATGATGTAGATGTCCTGCCCACCAGGCGCCCCAGGTCCGTATTTCCGGTTCCAGCTGAACGTCAGAAACTGCCCCGTCGACGACCACGAAGGAGAAACTGCGTAGCCGCTGTCCGTCATCCGGTGCACGTTTGTGCCGTCCTGGTCCATGATGTAGATCTGCGGCAGCCCCGTTCGTCCGCTCACCCAGGCAATTTGCGCATTGGTGCGAGGATTCCACGTAGGTCCCAGATCAGGTCCACGGAAATACGTAACCCTGTGCGCATTGCTCCCGTCCGCGTTCGCGATCCAGATCTCCGGATCGCCCGACCGAGACGAAGAAAATGCAACCTTGCTTCCGTCTCCGCTCCACGCCGCCGATTGATTCGCGCCACCCACGGCGCCTGCAGGGAAGCTCACCAGCCGATTCAGATCGAGCGAGTACATCCGCACCGACCAACCTTCCTTCCCAAGCGCTGTGAACGCCAACCTTGAGTTATCCGGCGAAATGCGGGGCGACAGCTCGATGCTGCCCGAGTGGGTCACCGGATGCTGATTCTGTCCGTCGTAGTCCATTTCCCAGATCTGCTTCGATCCCGATCGCGAGCTGACAAAGTAAATCTTGGTTTCCGCGATGCCGTTCACGCCGCCGCCTAAGCGGCTGATGATTTCATCGGCAAACCGGTGGGCGACGGTGCGCGCCATGTCTTCGGTGGCGGCTTCGTTGTACTGCTTGCCCAGCACCTGCGGGTTCTGCGTATTGCTCGTGTCAAATAACCATCCGTAGACCACGAGCCGTCCATTCGTCGTCGAGAGCGCGCCGAAAGCCACCATCACCGCGCTCGCCGGAGCTGCCGACCACTGCTGCAGGTTAATCTCCTGGGGCGAGCCGGGTGTCACCGCCGGGGCAAAGCTCTTCGATACCAGGTCGAAGATGCCCGCATTCCAGAGGTCGCTGTAAAGCGTCGCGTCAAACACCGACTTCAGCACCGGCGTCTGCGGATCGGCGCCCACCGGCTTGAAATCCGCTGCCGCAAGGCGAATCTTCGCCTGTCCCAGGTTCGATCCGATCCGGACCCAGTCTTGCGCGAATGTTGGAATGGAAATCAGGCTTGCCAGGATGAGTAAAACTGAAATTGAAAGCCGCGAACAAACCTTCATGCCTTACGCAATCCTTCCTCGGTGGAGTCTTGCGGATCGTGAGAATCGCCGCGGACCCGTAAATCTCCGCTGCCACTCTTTGGCCAGGATCGTGGGGGATCGGCCGCTCTCCTGTTTATTGTAGATGCTCCAGTCTGACCCATCTAGTACTCACAGTAATAGGAGACCATCAGTGTACTTTCGTTGTAACCCTGCGGCAGGGGACCAAAGTTCCCGGCTCGCTGTGCGGCCTGCAGGCACGATCGATCGAGGGTCGGGCTTCCACTGCTGCGTTCCAACTGCACGTCTCCCGGAGAAACGGTGCCATCTCGGTTGATTTTGAAGTCGATATACGCCCTTGCCCCATGCGCGGTGTTCTGATCCACTAATGCCTTGTACCAATTCGACGCCATCGTGCGGCTGATCTGGTTGACGTACCAGCCGAACCGGCTGCCGAAATCGCCGTTGTTCACCGTGGTGGGCCCGTTCGAAAAGCTTTGTTGCGTCGCGTGCGGTATATTTGCGCTCGCCTGCTCGCCATACTGCGCGGTGTACTTGTTCACTTGCTCGACCTGCCGCGGGGGCGTTCGCTGCACCGTCTCTTTCTCGATCTTTTTCTGCTTTCCCTGGATCGGAATCGCCGTCTCGTCCTCGGCCTGCTTGGGTTTCGGTGTCGGAGGAGCGGCCGCATGGCTCGGCGTATCGGTTGCCAGCACATTTTGATTTTGAGGTTCAGTCTGGGGCAGGGGAATCGTGCTGCTTACCAGGTGGACTTGAATCGCGCCGCCCTGCCCGGGACCTCCCCACAGATTGTGATGAAACAGTCCGCCCATCCACCCGTACAGCAGTACAGACACTCCGAGCGCCAGGTGCAGCACGACGGAGCCGGTTGCGGGGGCTCCCAGACGCTCTCCCGTCAGCTCTTGCTCCAGTTGCTCCGTTCCTTCAAGTAGATTGGTCATCGCCGCTCTCTTACGAAATCACGCGTGGATTCCGCCGCTACTCCCCGTTTCCCTGGCGGCCCTTGGTATCCAGCGGCTGCGTCACGATCGAGATGTTCGTAATTCCCGATTGCTTCACCGCATCCATCAGGTGCGCAAACGCGCCAAAGGGCACACGCTCATCGGCGCGCAAATAGACCGTCTGCTTCGACGGATCGACACCCGGTTGTCTCAGCCTCTGCGGCAGTTCCTGCAGCGTGATCATCTTGTCGCCCAGAAACACCTGGCTGTCGCGGTCAATCGTGATCACCTGGCGCGGAACCGTAATTTCCTTGACCGTCCGCGTCTTCGGAACCGAAACTTCGATGCCCGACTGCAGCACCGGCGCCGTGATCATGAAAATCACCAGCAACACGAGCACCACGTCCACCAGCGGCGTGATGTTGATATCCGCCAAAGATGTCTGTGTTCTTCCTGAGCTGGTGGTAAACGCCATGATTCCTCAAACCTCATTACGCCTGGCAATGATCTACGCGGCCGGGGTGTGCTTACTTGTAGAAGCCGCGCTCCATCTCGGGCGCAGGCTCATATTCCTGCCCACCACGTTGCTGGGCCTGCCCGCGCGCCGGAATCTCCTCCAACGCATTCAGCAATTCGCGAATAAAATCATCCGTCGCTGAAGCAAACACCTTGATTCGCGATGTGAACTGGTTGTACGCCACCACCGCCGGCACCGCGACAAACAATCCCGCAGCCGTCGTGATCAGGGCGTCTGCCATGCCCGGGGCCACAGCTCGCAGTGTTGCCGCTCCAGCGGTGCCCAGTCCGTGGAACGCCTGCACCACGCCCATGACCGTGCCGAACAGCCCCACAAACGGGCTTGTGGCAGCGATGGTGGCAAGCCAGGTCAGTCGACGCTCCAGGTGCGTGATCGATTCGCTGGCCGCGGTCTGCGCCGAGCGCTCCAGCGGGGCCAGATTTCGCGGCGGACCGCTTCCGTTGGTCTGACGCTTATATGTTTCGTAAACCTCGATGAAGACCTGCGCCAGCGGGCTCGATTTGTAGTTGTCCGCGACTGCGGAAATCTCCTGTAGACGGCTCGCCCTGCGAAATGCGCGGATGAAATTGCGGCTCTGCCTTTTCGCGGAGCCAAACACCGACAGTTTGCTCAGGATCACAGTCCAAGAGTAAAGACTTGCAAACAGCAGCAACAGCACCACAGCAATCGCGATTGGACTGATGGTGCGTATCATGTCCATTAGCGCGCCGGAGGCCTGCGACCCCGCCGTACTTGGCGAAGCGCCGCTGTCAGCTTGCAGCAGAATCATACAAGCAGCGGTAAGAATTGCCATTCACCTCACCATCCACGGTAACAGACGCGTTGCGTCGTTCCAAGTTATCTATAAGGTGCGCGCAGTACCTCCGGCTGCATCAGGATCAACGATTTCAATGCGCTTGCATTGCTCAACCGCTGCACCTTTTTCGTGGTATGCTGCGCTCGGATTCCATTGTGTCCGCAAGGGTTGTCGTCCTCGGCGTGCGCAACCGGGTGACCCGGCCGCAAAAAAAATTGGCCCGGAAATCCACCGTCACCCGGGAACGCGAATCCACACATGCTCGTTGAGCTGCGCGCCGAGAATTACGCCGTCATCGATCACGCCATCGCCACTTTCGGTCCCGGTCTCAACCTACTGACAGGCGAAACCGGGGCGGGCAAGTCCATCCTCGTCGATGCGCTGGCCCTGCTCATGGGCGGCAAGTCATCGACCGACCTCGTTCGTCACGGCGCAGACAAGGCCATCGTCGCATGTGTCTTCGAATCCACCCCGGCCGCCGACGCGGTCCTCGATGAGAACGGCATCGATTCTGACGGTTCGGAGATCATTCTTCGCCGCGAAATCCTTGCCAACGGCAAAGGCCGCGTCTTCGTCAACAACCAACCTGCCACGGTCACGGTTCTGCGCCAGCTCGCGCCGGAACTCGCTCTCGTGCATGCCCAATCTGAAACGCTTTCCAGCTTCGACCAGGCACAGCAGCGCATCCTTCTCGATCGCTTCGCGGGCGTCTCCACCGATGCTGTCGCAGAGGCCTACACCCGATGGGGCGATGCCCAGGCCAAGCTCGATGACCTCCTTGAGGGCGAGCAGGACCGTCTGCGCATGGTTGATCTCTGGTCCTACCAGAAAAACGAAATCGACGCTGCGCGCCTCGAAGCCGGTGAAGACGAAGCTCTCGAAACCGAAAAGCGCGTCCTCGCCAATGCCGAAAAACTCTATGCTGCCGCGATGAGCGCCTTCGACCAGCTCTACGAAGGCGGAGCGTCTGCTGAGGCGGCCCTTCGTGCTGCCATTCGCAATGTCGATGAGCTCGCCCGATACGATGCGCACTTCACCGAATCGTCCCAGCAGCTCCAATCCGCGCGCGCCATCGTCGGCGACATCAGCTCTACTCTTCGAGATTACGCCGAATCCATAAACGCCAGCCCCGAGCGGCTCGCCGAGATTGAGGATCGCCTCGCGTTGCTCGATCGCCTCAAACGCAAATACGGCCAGACCGTCGCCGACGTGATCGCTTTCGCCGAAGATGCTTCCCGCAAGCTCGCCGAAGTGGAGGACCGCGACGAAATCCTGAAGCAGTTGCGGTCTGAAGTCGCGTCAGCCTCGGCGGTCTATCGGAAATCCGCGACTGCACTCACCGCCGAACGCAAGGCCGCCGCGGCCCGCCTCGCCAAACTTGCCGAGGCGCAGATCAACTCCCTCGCGATGAAGGTCCGCTTCGAGGTCGGGGTGCAACCCCACGAGGCAAACGGAGCCCCAGAGAGAAGCGGATGGACCGCCCATGGTTGGGACACCGTCGAATACCGCATCGCAACTAACCCGGGCGAACCACTGAAGCCTCTCCATGAAATTGCTTCCGGCGGCGAAATGTCTCGCGTTATGCTAGCCCTCAAAGTCACCGTCGAGGAATCGGCGGCCAAGCCCAAAAAGAAAAACCCCACGCCGCGCACGCTCGTCTTTGATGAGATCGACATCGGCATCGGCGGCCGCGCTGCAGAAGCCGTCGGGCAGAAACTCAAGTCTCTCTCGCGCGGCCAACAGGTTCTCTGCGTGACGCACCTGCCCCAGATCGCCGCCTTCGCCTCCCAGCATCTCGTCGTGGAAAAGAAGGAAGACCACGGCCGCACCAAAACGCAAATTCGCGTTCTCGAGGACGGCGCCCGCACCCGCGAAGTCGCCCGCATGCTCTCCGGCGCGAAGGTTACTGACGCGAGCATGGAGCACGCCGCGCAGATGATCGCCTCCAGTCAGTAGAAGCGTGGTTTTTTTCCGATCACTCATCGCTGAGAACTGATCGCTTAGAACTGATTTCTGATTACGCGTCGGTCTTGTCCTTGCCGCCCGTCAGCATGTTCGCCACGGTCTCCAGGATCAACGTTGGATGCAGCGGTTTAGGAAGGATCTGCATGGTACGCTCGGCGGACTGCGTCTTCGGCAGCAACTCTGAGGCACTCGGATGACCGGAGATCAGGATGGACCGGCAACCGGGGTGGTTTTCTGAAATCACGCGCGCCAGTTCAATGCCATTCAGATGCGGCAGCATCACGTCGATGATTGCCACGTCAGGTCGCCAGTCGGCAATGAGCTCGATGGCTTGTTCGGCTGAATAGGCGGTTTGACACACGAACCCTCGGCTTGAGAACACAAGGGCAAGGGTCTCTGCGACGGTGGTCTCATCGTCGACAATCAGTACTTTTCTACGCTCCATCGTCGCTTCCATGACCACCAAACCCTGGGCGGGACTTGGGTTGTGGATGCCTCAATTATGGCTTGCCGCGGAAACGTATTCTCCGCATCCGAGTCCCAGCCGCGAGCATCGAAGAGAACCGCAGGAGCACTCCCCGCGTAGGCTAGGATGCGGCAGACTCCCTGTTAGGATACCTGTGGAAGAGGTAAGTACTTGATTTCATTGATGAAATTTTATCAATGAAATCCCGCTCCATCAACCGAGGGACACAGGATGCCTGGACAGAAAGCAAACTCGGTTGAATGGGCGGATCGTATCCGGCGTCTTTTGGCCACTTTGAAACTGAGCCAAGCCGAACTTGCCGAACGACTCGGCACCTCCCCGCCCACCGTTTCTCGATGGCTGAGCGGCCGCCACGAACCCACAGCCGAAAGTTACGTCGCGCTCGGCAACCTCGCCGGACAGCCCGACGGCATGTACTTCTGGGAACGGGCCGGAATCGAAAGCGACGGCTTCTCGGACAAAAGCTTCCGCGAAGCGCTCTCGTCGCTTCGAATTCATCTTCGCGATTTCAAGCTCATCGCCGGGAAAAGGTTCTCTCACTCTCTGCCCGGAAAGGCAAATGGCGTCGCGATCCCGTTGCTCGGCGTCACAGCTTATGGCGATCGGATCCCGCCTCACGAAGACGTTGCTCTCTCCGAAGCGAGAATTGAAGAGATCATGATCGCTCCGCTCAGTTGGTGTCCTCATCCGGAGCATATGGTGAGCATCCACCTGGAGGGCGATTCCATGCTACCTGTCATTCCTCCAGGCTCGATTCTCTTCGTCGATGCGGCGATGAAGGAGCGCGACCGCCTTCATCAACGAATCGCTGTGGTGGCTCATCGAGACCTGGGATTCAAGGTCGCGCGTTTCCAGCACATGTCCGGCTCGGATTTCCTCGTCTCAGCCAATTACAAGTATCCGCCGCTCGATGTCAGCCATGCGTCCAAGTGGAAGATATTCGGCGAGGTTCTGTGGTGGATTTCACGAGACACCGCGGGCAGCGCTGAGAGCAAGACGGCAGAGAAAAAATAATGGGGCGCAACCGATGCGCCCCAGTTCTTCTGCTTTTCTATTTTATTTATTTTTAAGCTCTAATCGTGATGGTGCGGATGCTCCTCTCGCATGTCGCGTCCCCGGAATTCGCGGTTTCTGTCGGGGTGTCTGTCTGCCCGATCGCCGCGATGCGGATACTCTCCGCGGTATCCATAGTGGGGATCGAAATGGTTATCAATGTGGCCGCGAAAATGCTCTCGCCCGTGAAACCAGGGACCCGCGCCGATGAACACGCCGCCGCGGAACCATTCTGGACCGTAATAGCCATACGGAGCACATCGGTACGGCGCATAATCAAAGTACCCATACGGGCACACCGGCGGAGCTCCGATGGTCACGCTGATCTGACCGGCCCTCGCCTGCGGCACCGTGAGCAGAATCCCGGCAACCGCCGAAAAGAGCACGAACTTAAATCTCTTCATAGTCCCTCCTTCCTGCTTGCTTCTCTTCATCCGCAAGCCGCCTCACATTGCCGGAAGGCGGTCTCGGTGAGCAGGCTCGTTCGTTCCGGCCTGCATCCTTCTTGAGATGAACCCCGCGGCCCGGAAGATGGTTGGTCGCCGCGTGCACGGCTGAAATTGCGCCATGACAATGCCAAATTCTTCGCTGGCTCGTACAACCTTTTTCAGTCAGCCGAGGGCGCTTCATGTTCGCGGCACACTTTCTTTGCGCGTTTGTTTCGTTTCCGACCGGCTTACAACCCTCATGCATGGCCTAACTCTTCCCACTCCCTTGCTCTCTGCTCCATTCTCAAGTGTGTCTGTTGTTCGAGCGACAACATCACTGGCCGCGCACAAGAGATCGAGTCCGTGTCGGTCTCACCTGGCGACACCAATAGCCTTTCGTTGCTCTCCATTGGGCGGCCACCCTAGAATCGATTTCCATGCGCTTCCCCGGAAGGTTTTTGCTCGTCTTTGCGGCTGTGCTGTGCTCCGCCGTCGCTTTCGCGCAGTCATCTCAACATCTCTTTTTTCGCGTCACGCTCGGTTCTCAATTCACCTCGCCGGTTTCTGGCCGAATGATCATCTTCCTTGAGCCGGGCGAGGGAGCAAAATCCGTCGATGAAGACCCCTTCCACCCCACCGCCGTCTACATCGCCGCCAAGGAGGTATCCGATCTCAAGCCCGGCGGCTCCGTCGAAATTGATACCGACGAACTTGCCTATCCCGCGGCCTTCTCGTCGATCAAGCCTGGCGACTACCAGGTCCAGGCTGTCCTCGATGTGGGCCACACCTATAACTACTCCGGCCGGGGCCCTGGAGATCTCATCAGCGACGTGACTCCTTTGCATTCCTATACGCCTGGTCAAAGCGACGAGCCGAATTTGACGCTTGACGCCACTGTGCCGGAGCGGCCTGTACCACCGAATCTTCCCTCGGGTTTCACGCGCGCAGCGCACGAAGCAGATTTCGTCAGTCCTGCGTTGACGGCATTTTTCGGACGCCCAATTCACATGCGCGCCTGGGTTGTTGTGCCACCCGACTACGACTCCGACCCCTCTGCCCACTATCCCACTGTCTACTGGACGCACGGCTTCGGCGCGAATCTTTTTTACGCCAAACTCATGGGCGCAAGACTCTACGAGCGCATGGAGCAGCACAAGATCCCGCCCATGATCTGGGTGATGCTCGACGAATCCGGCGCCACCGGAACGCATGAGTTTGCCAACTCCGTCAACAACGGTCCCTGGGGAACGGCGCTCATCACCGAATTCATCCCTTATCTCGAATCGAAGTACCGCATGGACGCGCGCGTCTCCGGCAGGTTCCTCCAGGGACACTCATCCGGCGGATGGGCAACGCTTCAGTTGCAGGTTAATTATCCGACGATCTTCGGCGGCACATGGTCTACATCTCCCGATCCATCCGATTTCCACGATTTCACCGGCATCGATCTCTACGCGCCCCATGCCAACGCCTATCTTCACGCCGACGGCACGCCCATTCCGATCGTGCGTGATCACGGTAAGGTAATCGGCACCTTTCAGCAGTTCTCTCTCACCGAGCGCGTTCTCGGAGACTACGGCGGCCAGGTCGCTTCGTTCGAGTGGGTCTTCTCGCCGCGCGGCAGCAATGGCCGTCCACTCCCTATGTTTAATCGCGATACCGGCGACGTCGATCCAGCCGTTGTTGCCTACTGGCACGACCATTACGATCTTGCTCACATCGTTCAGTCCACGTGGGCCCAGCGCGGCCCCGATCTTCGCGGAAAGATTCACGTCTTTGTCGGCACCGCGGATACGTTTTACCTTGATGGAGCCGCACACGAATTCGACGCCGTCCTCAAAGATCTCAATGCTGACGCCCATTTCACCTACATCCCCGATCGAACCCACTTCGATCTCTATTTCACGTATCCAAACGGAGGCAAAGAGGATCGTTCGGGTCTTTTCGATCAGATTGCGGCGGAAATGTACGCTGTCGCGCGCCCCGGCAACAATTGGCAATCAGCACAATAGCGACTGCGTCCGCTAAGCGGACTCTTTGAAACCGCGGTTTCCGAGACAGGATCGAGGAGGAAGGACCAAAGAGGTTACCGCGAGCGCGCGGGGCCGGTGGACTCGCGCACCACGAATTCCGGCGCCATGACAATTTCGGAAGGATGGCCGTTCTGGCCGCTGGTTATGCGCTCGAGAAGCACCTGAGCTCCGCGCTGGCCCATCTCGGTGAGCGGCTGGCGGACCGTGGTCAAAGAAGGCGAGTAGTAGGCCGCCGAGAGAATGTCATCGAACCCCACCACTGAAACGTCGTGCGGAATCGAAAGGCCCACGTCCTTGAGCGCGCGAATGGCGCCGATGGCCGCAATATCGTTGAAGCAGAAGATGGCGGTAAAGTCCCGCGTCTTTTCGAGCAAAGCCTTCATCGGCTTGTAGCCGATTTCGGGCGCCATGGGATGATAGCCGGTCTTCATCGACCAGCCCGCAGCGTCGATGCGGGTGACGTGGTCGGGATCGATGGGAAGGCCGAGCTCTTTGGTCACTTTCTGGATGCTCTCCCAGCGGAAATCGGAATCGGGAATGGCCTTTGGTCCACGCATATAGGCGATTTTGCGATGCCCAAGTTCGTGGAGGTGTTTGAGTGCCTGCTCTACAGCGGTGTGGTGGTCGAGCACGATGTTGGTGACGTTTTCAACCACGCTGTGGGCTGAGATGGCGACAACAGGCACAGGCACCGAAATGTGATCAGCCGGCGTGTTGAGCAGCAGGAAGCCGTCGACGGCGCGCTCCACCAGCATCCGCGGGTACTGCTCAATGAGGTCGCGTTTCCAGTCGTGGCAGGCTGTGAAATAGAAGTAATGGGCGCTGGTGAGTTCCTGTACCACCCCGCTCATTACGCGAGTGAAATAGCCTTCGCTCAAGTCGGGCGCCAGTACGCCAACGCTCATGGAGCGGCTTTGGCGGAGCGAGCGGGCGAAGTAATTGGGCCGGTAGTTCAGGCGGGCTGCCGCCTCGATCACGCGATTTCGGGTCTCCTGCGGAATGGACTTTGCCGACGGCGAGTTGTTCAGAACCAGTGAAACCGTGGTCTGAGACAGCTCGAGATGTTCGGCCAGCATCCGCAGATTCACGTGGCCGGGTGGCGTTTTAGCCTTTGCCATGTTGGATTTGTAACACGTTTCACTGGCCACGCAACAGCCGTGGCACATCATTTCATCGATCGGGAAAATCCCGTATCGATCAAAAGAATGAGTGCTTACCTCATCACGATGGGATTGGTCCCCCGCTTCAGCGGAGTCACCTTGCCGTGAAAGACGAATGTGCCGGTCAGGGTTCCGGGCAGGGTGATCGTTCCTTCGAGACCGCCGGCACTTGGCCTGAAGTCAACCGTAATGTCTCCCTGCGGATGAGGGAACGTCGCCTTGATGGGGCCGAGATTGCCAAGGTGAGGGGCGATGCGGACAGTAGAAAAGCCGGGGCTCGCCGGCTCGATTCCGGCAACCAGCGTCAGCAGATCGTAGATGGGGTGGGCCGACCAGGCGTGCGAGTCGGAGCGTGTCTCGCCGGGAACCTCAGGCCAGGTGCTGAAGTGCATGGGCAGGAGCTGGCGCCAGGGATCGAGAGATTTGAGGTAGTCGTCGGCCATGCCGGCATGGTCGAGCGCGCGAGCGAGATAGAAGCGGAAATAGTAGGAGGCGCTCATCATGCCGTCGGGCGAGGTGCCGGGATCGATGGCGAGCATGCGCCGCAGGACTTCCTGCTGACGGTCCTTCGGGATTACGTCGTAAAGGACGGACATGATGTTGGCTTGCTGGCTAAAGATTTTCTGATCGGGATTGTCGGCGATGAGACCGCGCGATGCATTCCAACACTGTGAATAAATGCCTTCGCGGACATGGCCGGCCCGGGAGCGATCGCGGTCGGACTGGACCGGGTCGCCGAGGGCTTTCTCGAGGTCGGCAGCATCGTTGAGCGCGCCGAGATACTCGAGCGTGGTCATGCAGGACTCGCCCGATTTGCTGTAGGTGGGGATCTCCTGCTTGTCCTGGACCCAGTCGATGAAGCTCCACCATGGGACCTCGTGAAGGAGGCCGTCCGGTTGTTCGTAACGGGCAAACCATCCGAGAACAGAGCGAACCCCTGGCAATGAATCGCGTACCGGTTCGGGGTCGGGCCGATACATCCACCAGTCGTGCAGCATGCCGATGTAGAGCAGCGAGAAGGTGGGAATGGTCTGCGGCAGGGAACTGGGATAGCGGCTGCGCGTGAGGCCTTCGGGTATGCGCGAATGGTCGAATGCGCGGAGCGCCTGGAGAGCAAGGCGGTCGTCGCCCGTGACTGCATACGAGATGAGAGCCTGGATGCGCGTGTCGCCGACGTATTGCAGCTGCTCGAAGTAGGGTGTGTCCATGTACGTTTCATGGGCGTCGTCGCGCGCGGTGCGCCAGCTGATCTCCCAGATTTTCGCGAGATCGGGATCAGGGGATTCGAACTTTGCGCGCTCGTCGAAGGGATACGCGGAGAAGTGGGCGGTGATCGACTCGAGCCTCAGCGGCTGATCGCCAGTTTCGATGTCGAGATCGAGATAACGCCATGCGCGCCACCAGAGTGGCTCGAAGGTGCGGTGATCGCCGCCGTCTGGAAGGAATTCGTCCCGAAGGCCGAGGGCTGTGCGGGGATGTTGAGTGCCCTGCGCATCGGTATACGTGCGGGCATCGCGATCGCCTTTGTGGCCTTCGTTGTCGTAGAGGGCCTCGGAGTAGGTCAGCCAGATGCGGGAACCTTTGCCGCCGGAGACGGTGAGTTCTGGGTAAGCGGTGGTGAGGGTTTTGCGGTCGAGAAGAACTCGAGTGTGGATATGGGGAGGCAGAGTGGCGGCGGATTCCGGAAACTTTGACAGACCCGGTTGTTCGTCGCCGATGTTATCGAGACTGACGACTTCTCCCGCCGATTCCGGCGAGTACTCCATGTGCGGAAGGATGTCGGGTACGAGGCCCCAGGGATTGTCGCCGGTGGTGTCGGCAGAGTGGGCTTCGTTCACACCGCTGTAGATGCTGTCGCGCATAGGCGACGCTGCGTCAACCCAGGCCGAAGAGGAGTCGGATGGGGAGTTCCAGTTCCAGTCGTATTGAGCGGCATCGATCTCCTCTCCCGGTCCGGAAGCGAAGTAATCCTGAAGTGTCACGGAGGTGCGGTCGAGGGGGCGATGGCCGGGATCGATTTCAACCTGCCAGCTCTTGGGAGTGCTGATGGATTTGTCGTCGGCAGCGTCGCTCTCCAGCAGGAAAGCGGTGCGATCGGAGAACTGCGCGATGGGCGCATAAACTCCCCAGTTCCACACAGTTGCCATGACGAAATTCGAACCTGCATGAAGGAAAGGGGCGAGGTCGAATCGCTCGTAGCGCCAGTGAACGAGATCGCCTCGTGCGGGTCCATCGCCTGCTCTTTTGCCATTCACGTAGAGGATGAACCGGTTGTCGGCGCTCACGCGGACAATGTAAGTCGAGGGAACAGAGGTGAGCTGAAGAGTGCGCCGGAAGTGGAGAACGATCGGTTCACGGAGCGGAGCCGTCGGATGCGTGATCCAGCGGGCATGCCAGATGCGATGAGGAGGATCGGGGCGGAGGGAATCCTGGCCGGCAAGCGGCAACGAAGCGACAAGGACGGCAACGAGCGTGAGAATTGGGCGCATGAGTTCGGGCTGGCACCTTTCCAGCACAACAGCTTAATGGATGAGCCCGCGCCGTAGCGGATTTACCTCGCGAGTGAGTTTTAGGCGTTTCCACCTGGGTGCGGTCCAACGACGGCGCGGCTGAATTTTGTACGCAATCCCGCGAGATTTTTTGCTTCAGAATGTGATGCGCAGTTCGGCTCCCTTGCCTGAATCCGGCATGACCGCGGTGATGCGATGATGCTCTGCGTCGAAGTTAGTCTGAACCGGGGCTGAAGTGGATCCATCGAGGTTCGACGACGTGGCGCTAGCCGCATTGCCGGTTGCGCCGTACACCTCAATGGACAGATCTGACCACCACGGCGAGAAACTGCCCTGGTGCGGATTCACCGTGACCTCGATTCCGCTTGAGGTCAGCTTGCAGCTGAAACTCATGCGGAGAAAATCGCCGTTCCTGAAGTTGAAACTGACTCCATCGTCGAGATAGAGATTCCCTGCGCAGGCCTCGTTCGCAGATTTGGGCGGATAGACGCGGAGCGTGAGCGGACCGTTCGGCTTTTCATCGGTGCTCTCGACCAGCGGCTGCTCGGGGATGATCGCGCCGGCTCGGGCGAACACCGGAAGCCTATCCGCGTCGTTGTGCAGATGCACTTCGGGCTGCATGACCTGCGCATTGTCGATCCCGGTCCGGTTTGTGTTCGTTTCAACCTGCTCGCCCGTCCAGTAGTCATACCAGCCGACTGGAGGCAGGGCGACGGAGTAGTCGTCCAGTTCATCCGGGAAGGGGCTCTGCGCAATCAGCAGATCGCTTCCGAGAAGGAAACTCCCTGAGTCGTTCAGATCGAGGGGTTCGCTGTCGATCGCGCCATGCGGAAACTCAAGAAACAGCGGCCGGTCGATCGGCAACCCGGTGCGGCTCATCTCCTCCGCCGTCGTATAGAGATAGGGCAGCAGCCGATACCGTTCCTCAATGTAATGACGCCGCACATCGAGGTCTTTCTGCGTTCCGTTCTCCCACGGCTCCTGCGGATGAGTGCCGGAGGAAGTGTGGTCGCGGTCGATGGGCTGAAAGGCCGCCACCTCCAGCCAGCGGGTCAGCAACTCCGGCTGCGGAGAAGCCGCAAAACCGCCCACATCGGCGCCGGCCATCGCAAACCCGCTCAAGCCGAGATTCAACAACTGCGGCACTGTCTGGCGCAGATGGAACCAGTTGCTCGAATTGTCGCCGGTCCAGGTGACCGCGTAGCGCTGGCCGCCCGCATAGCTGGCGCGCGTCATCACGAAGGGGCGTACGTTGGGCCTCAGTTTGAGAACACCTTCATAAGTGCCGCGGCTATTCTGCATGCCGAAGATGTCGTGCACTTCGAGATGATTCGCGACGCGCGTCTTGAATCCCGGCTCCTCAATGCGGTGCCGCACATCGTCCGGCATCGTCTTCGACGGCACAAGGAAGATGGATGGTTCGTTCATGTCGTTCCAGAATCCGGCAATACCCTTGGAAACGAAGTCTCCGTAAAGGGTTCCCCACCAGTCGCGCGACGATTTCTGCGTGAAATCAGGGAAGACTGCTTTGCCCGGCCACACCGTTCCCACATACGTTGAGCCATCGGGATTCTTGACGAAATGATCGCCGGCTATGCCCTCGTCATATGGCTTGTAGCCGATGTTGGGCTGGTCGGCAATGTGGAGATCGGTAATGAGAATGGTTCGAAAATGATCCGCGCTCAGGTCCTTGATCATCTGGTCGAAGTGGGGGAAGCGCTCGGGATCGACCGTGAAAGGCCGGTTCTTGTATTGATAGTCGATGTCGAGCCAGATTACGTCGACGGGGATCTTTTCGCTGCGCAGCTTTGCGGCAATGCGACGCACTTCCGCCTCGGGATAGTAGCTGTAGCGCGATTGCTGATAGCCCAGCGACCAGAGTGGCGGCAGAGGCACAGTTCCCGCTAGCCACGACCACTCCTCGACCACCGCCTTCGGCTCCGGTCCGTACAGGATGTAGTAATCCAGAGGACCGCCGGGCGAACCGAACGAATAGCCATCGCGATATTCCTTGTTGAAGTCGAAACTGGCGCGCCAGGTGTTGTCGAGAAAGATTCCCGCGGCGACCCCGCGCCGGAAGGCGATGAAGTAGGGAATCGATTTGTAAATCGGGTCGGTTGCTTCCTGCCATCCGAACGCGTCGGTGTTCCAGTCGGTGAACGCTTCGTTGCGGCGATCGAGAGGGCCGGGCTTGTCGCCAAGCCCGAAGTAGTGCTCGTCTTCAGGCGAATCTTTGTAGACGCGGAACTCGTCGCCATGGAATTCGATCGGCCGACCGGGCATATCCGCGTTGATGATGTGCCCGTCCATATCGGTGACCACAAGCTGAAGCGGATTCCTGCGGATGGCAAGATGCAGCTTTGCGGTCTTGAATCCGACCGAGCCGCCGGTCGACTCCGGCGTCACCGAAACCGACGCGGTGCGTGATGCGGGCAACACCGCCCATGATGCGTCTTCGGGTAATTCCCCTCGAGGTCCGACGCGCACGCGTAAGACATCATCGCGAAGCGCAGTGACTCGCATCACAGCGGCGCCCGACCTGATTTCGATTCCATTAGTAAAGGACCGGGAAGCGGTAACCCGGTCGAGCCGGACAAAGCCCGAATCTTCCTCGGTCTGACCGGTCCCACTCGCTTGTGACGTTGCGGCTGAAATCAATATTGCAAAAACAACAAACAGAGACCTTACTCCGGGTCGCACTCAGCACCTCAAGGGAGCCAATTTGGTGTTCGTCGAAAGCATACTGCGCAACCCATGCAGATGGGAAAAGATTTGGCGGGCATCGAGAATCGAAACCGAACCAGACAAGGAGCCGGCATCGAATTGAGCCTGCAATCCGGCTCCACGATTTCTCTGGAGCGGTTTCTTGCCCTCCGCCAGAGACCTCGGCGGCCTTGCAGATGAACTTTCGGAGAAATCGGATTGAAACGATCCCTCGATCTGTGTCTGTCATTGATTCTGCTGCTAGCGGCACTCCCTGTCTTACTCGTCTGTGCCGTGCTCATTAAACTCGACTCGAAGGGAGGCGTGCTCTTCCGCCAGGTTCGAATGGGCCGTGGATTCCGCACATTCGAGCTCGTCAAGTTGCGCACCATGGACAGCTCGAAGCGCGGCTGCCGTTACACCTTTGGAGCCGATCCGCGTGTAACCCGGGTGGGCGGCTGGATGCGCAAATACAAGCTCGACGAGTTGCCCCAGCTCTGGAACGTGCTGCGGGGAGACATGAGCCTCGTCGGGCCGCGTCCGGTTGTTCCCGAACTAGCGCTCGAATTCCGTCAGGACTATGAAGCTTTGCTGTCGGTGCGTCCAGGGCTCACGGATCCGGCCACGCTGAAGTATTGCGCTGAATCGGAAATACTAGGACTGGTTGACAATCCGATGGAGCACTTCAAGACCGTCGTTACGCCCGATAAGCTGCGCATCTCGCGCGCCTACCTGCGGCATGCAAACGTCCGAACGGACGTCGCCCTCATGGCACGAACTGCCTTGGCGCTTCTGTCGCTCTCGCTGCAATGGCTCCGGGTTTCGGAATCCGCAGAGGTCGTCGAGGTACGTCGTCCTCCTCAGGCAAATCCGCGGCCAAATCAGAGGCAAAGTCAGGCTCCAGGCATCATTGCCAATTAGAATTTCGGATCCGCTTTACATCCGCGCCTTCAGCGCATTCGCCCGCTTCCTTGTCTCGGCGATAAATGGCTCGCTCTCCTTGCTCTCCGGATTGATTGAGTCAAGATTGATTTCGACATTGGCGAATGCGCCTTGAAAGGCAGCCTTCGCCAGCGCGATGGCCGTGGTCAGGTCCGAGGCCATGTTCGGGCTGGTGATCGGCTTGAGGTTTGCCGCGATCTCGCTTATCTCGGATGCACCCTCGGCCACGCTCAGTGGTACTCTTGTCGCCTGCTGCAAAGCGGTATTGATGAGCTGTGTTCCGTCGGGCGATTCCTTCGCCGCTTTGTAAGCTGCCATCACCGCGTTATACGACGCCGCATCGTCGTCGATGGCAGATTTCAGTTCTTCCCGCAATTGCGTAAGGCGCGCGATGGCTTCGCTGAGTTGGGGAGCGTGCTGTGCATAGGCCTTCTTCCCGCGAGACATGGATGCGACCATCGTGGCGAGGCCGGCCGCCATGGCTCCACTGGCCGCCGCGGCGCTGCCCCCGCCCGGGGTTGCGGTTGGTGCCGCGAGCTGCTCAATGAAGGGCTCGACCCCTGCGCGCAATCCGCCCACTGCCATCTTGCCGCTCATCACGGCTGCGAGACGGTTTTCAAGGATTAGCGATGAGTCGAAATTCTCGACTTGCAGAAACCACTCGGCGGCCTGCTCCAGCGCGAGCTTAGGAATGAGGCCGACGATTTCGCTGGAAACAGGAACCACGCCGTACCGTGAGGCCTCGCGCTTTACGAATTCGAAGACGCGATGAATCGGTGTCTGCTCAAAGTCGGTCAGGTTCATCGAAACCTGCGCCTGGCCCCGCACCAGGAAACCAGCGCCTTTCACGAACCGCAGGCCGCCTGTAGAAAAACGCACCGCCTTGGCGATCTTCTTGGCGATGTCGACGTTGCCGGTGTTGAGAAAGATGTTGTAAGCGATCAGGAATTTTCGGGCTCCGACCACCGTGGCGCCGGCGGTAGGGTGCACGCGCGGTTGGCCAAAGTCAGGCTTGCGTGCCGCGTTGGTCGCGATCTCATCACGGATGCCTTCGAACTGTCCGCGCCGGATGTTTTCGAGGTTCTGGCGGTCGGGCGTGGTGGCCGCGGCTTCGTAAAGGTACACGGGAATTCCAAAGCGGCTCGCGATCTCCGCACCAACGTGGCGAGCCATCGAAACACAATCCTCCAGCGTCACGCCGTCGATTGGAATGAAAGGAACTACGTCGGCAGCGCCCATGCGGGGGTGCGCACCCTGGTGTTGAGTCAGGTCGATGAGCTCCGCGGCTTTGCCGACACCGCGAATCGCGGCTTCCTGGATCGAGTCGCGATCGCCAACCAGAGTGATGACGCAGCGATTGTGGTCCGCGTCCATTTCGCGGTCGAGCAGGTAGACGCCGGGAACCTTCATGGCTTGAACGATGGCGTCGACCTTGGCTGCGTCGCGGCCCTCGGAAAAATTCGGAACGCACTCCACTAATGTGTTTGGCACGTGGAGAAGGATAAATCAGCGGGCGATTGCCTTGACCCGCACCTTCTTCCATCTGGCGGAATCGCTTCCAGAGAAAACGTGGTGGGCCACGGCCAAGGTTCAGTCCGACGTGCTGCCGGCTCCCTCCGCCTTTGCCTTGCCCCGGAGGTCAACTTCTCCCGTCATGACGTGGGCTCGAAGGGAGTATTCGCCATTGGGATTCGACTTGGTGAAGCTGCGGAAGAAGCCTCCTCGATCGGCGTCGTAGGCCTGCGCCTTCACCTCTCCAATCTCTACCGACGCGTCGACGTGCTTGTAATTCCACTCGTGATTCGAGCTGATCGTAATCTGCCCGGCGTAGATATCGATATCCTTGTCGCCCTTGACCTCTTCTACCTTGACCTCGCCTGCACCCATGCGGACATACAGGTTGGTGCGGCGCGGAACCTCGATGCGGACCTGCAAATTGCTGTTGTGCTCGGGTGTACCGGTGATGCGCAACCTCGGGTGCCCCGAACTGCCGGTAAACTCGAGCCGTACATGGTGCGCCTGTTCGGAGTCCTGAGTGGTGCAGGTCACATGGATCTTCTCGTCGTCTGTTCCGATAATGTCCAGGCCGCCGGGACGTGAATCAATGGAGAGTGTGCTGCGCGATCCCAGGGGCGCGTTCAGCTCCTGGCCGCATGGGAAGCGCGTTTCCGCAACGCCGGCGAGATTGCAGGCGAAAAGGGCCGCGCCTGCCGCGGCGCAAAACAATCTCATGGAACCGGATACGCGAACTGCCGGGGGAAGGTTCCCGGGAAAGACTAAATTCGTTCCGGGGCGGGCGTCGCGCTTAACCTACCTATTTCCCCGTGGCATTCCCTCCGGGCTGAAACCCTGCCTCGTTGAACTGCCATAGCAGGAAACTCCACTCATCCGCTGCCTGCTCCTCCAGCTGAGCCTTGGTCGATCCCATTCCGTGACCGCCGGCGTACTCGACGCGCAGCAGGATCGGCTTGCCACTGCCGGTGGCAGCCTGGAGACGCGCAGCCATCTTGCCGGGCTCCCACGAAGCGACGCGAGGATCGTTCCATCCGGTGGTCACCATCACCGCGGGATACTTGGCACCGTCACGCACGTGATGATAGGCGTCCATCGCGTAAAGGTCTTCGAATCCTTCCAATGTCTTTGCGGAGCCAAACTCGGGGATATTCGGCGGACCATTGGGAGTTTCCTCGCTGCGTACGGCATTCGACATGCCGACCCGGTCAAGAGCCGCGGCAAACAGATCTGGCCGCTCGGTGATCGCGCGGCCGATCGTGACCCCACCCGCGCTGGTACCCTCTCCACCGAGCTTTGCTGCTGAGGTGTAGTGGTTATCGATCAGGTATTCCGCGCAGGCAATAAAGTCGCGCCACGTGTTCGGCTTGGTGAGCTTTTCACCCGCCTTGTGCCAGTCTTCGCCGTACTCGCCCCCGCCGCGGGGATGCGCCCACGCGTACACTCCACCCTTTTCAAGCCAGGCCAGCAGCGTTGGGTCGAACTCCGGGTCGATGCTGATGCCGTAAGCGCCGTAGCCGTTCAGCAAAGCTGGATTCGAGCCATCCATCTTTAATCCACGCTTGTGCACGATGGAGAGCGGAACCATCGCGCCGTCCCAGCTCTTCACCTTGACCTCTTCCGACACCACGTCTTCCGGATCGCCAAACGGGCCGAGAGGTTGAAGCTTGGTGTCTTCGATCTTGCTTGTCGCAGGATCGAAGAAGTCGATGCGGGGCGCGCGCGCCCACGAGGTCATGACGAACAGGATGCCTGGAATGCGTTCGTCCGAAGCAGCGAGTCCGACGGCTCCCTCAAACGGAAGTTTTATCTCCTCGGACGCTCCGTCGTAAGGCACCCGCTTCAGGATGCTTACCGTCGCATCGGTCTCCTGCACATAGAGGGCGTCTTTTGCGGTTGTAATCGACTTGATGACGTGCTCACTCTCGGGGATCACCACTTTTGCGTGGGCGACATCGGGATGCGCCAGGCTCGTGACAATCACCTTAAAGTGCGGTGCGTCCTTGTGGGTCTGCAAGTAAAGATCATCGCCGTGCAGCGCGAGCCCGGTTACGTCATCAGGAATGTCGCAGACCTTTTCCCATGGCGTGTCCGGTTTGCCGACGGTGTCGAGCGGCGCCCGGTAGATGGTTCCCTCGTTCAGCACTCCGTGCGCGATATAGCCCACCACCCAGTGTCCATCGACGGTCGTAAATGTGAACGGGATGTCGGTCGCCGCCATCTCGACGCGCGGCGAGACACCCATTCCGAAAGCAGGAACATCGCTGTCGATGTTCGTTCCCACCACATGCAGGTAGTCCATGCTTTTCAGTTCTTCATCGGTCTGCGGCTGGCCTTCCGCGAGCTTCTGCAGCCGGTTATAGAGAAACGCGTGATTGTCGGTCCGCCAGGCGATTCCACCAAAACGGGCGCGGTCGATGGTTTCAGGAAACTCCTTGCCGGTATCGACCTCGAAGATGTGGATGACTGCATTCTCAGAACCCCCGGGGGACACGCCGACCGCCACCATTTTGCCGTCAAACGAGGGATTGTAGTAGCTGATGGCATTGTGTGAGCCTTCGGGCGCGGGATACTTGGCCGGATCGAGCAACAACCGTTCCTGCCCATTCAATCCGTCGCGCACATAGAGCTTTGAGACGATCTCACTGGCGAGCATCTTCTCGTAGAAATACCGTCCGCCGGGAACCATATTGACGTCGCTAACACGGGCCGGCACAGACTGATCCAGTTCCTTGATACGCGCGAGCAACGCGTCACGGCCTGGAATGCGGGACAGCACGGATCGTGTGTAAGCATTCTGGCCTTTGAACCATGCCTCGACTTCGGGGTCTTTGAGGTTCTCGATATAGCGGTAAGGATCAGTCAGCGTCACTCCGAAGTAGTCGGTCGTCACGGCGCGGACTGGCGCAACGGGAGGGGCCGCCGCGTCCTGTGTCCAGGCTGGAGTTGAGCAGAAGAGGGCTGCGATCAAGTTGAGAGCAACAGAGGGCCCGAGCGGCAGCGGCACGCAGAAGAGGGTTTTCATGGGAGCCTCACACAGGTCAAGGAAAGTCTGAGCGCCGATGCTACCGTTCCCAATTCCGCGCGGTCAAGATGAGTTTTCAACATACGTTTATCGCCCCGGCGGGAGGCGCGGCCGCCATCGTCCGCCGGTAGTATCCTCGTATGTGGCGATCGCACCGCGGTCGCGGCAGGGGAAACAGCCATGACTTCCACGACGACGGCGCCCGTGATTCGCGCGCCGCGCGGTACTGAACTACGCTGCAAGAGCTGGCAGCAGGAGGCTGCGCTTCGCTGCCTGATGAACAACCTCGATCCCGAGGTGGGCGAGCGACCGGCAGATCTGGTTGTGTATGGCGGAATCGGTAAAGCCGCGCGAAACTGGGATTGCTTTCATGCCATTGTGCGCGAATTGGAACGGCTGGGGAACGAGGAAACGCTGCTCGTCCAATCGGGCAAGCCGGTTGGAGTTTTCCGCACCCACGATCAGGCGCCGCGCGTGCTGATTGCCAATTCGAACCTGGTCGGCAAGTGGGCCACGTGGGAGCACTTCAACGAGCTCGACCGCAAAGGCCTGATGATGTACGGGCAGATGACCGCGGGTAGCTGGATTTACATTGGCACCCAGGGAATCCTTCAGGGCACTTTTCAGACCTTTGCCGCGCTCGCGGAGCAGCACTTTGGAGGATCGCTCAAGGGCAAATTGGTCGTGACTGGCGGCATGGGCGGCATGGGTGGTGCGCAGCCGCTTTCTGTCACCTTGAATGACGGCGTGTTGCTGTGCGTCGAAGTCGACCGCTCGCGGATTCAGCGGCGCCTCGATACGCGATATTGCGACAAGATCGCCGAGAGCCTCGACGAAGCGCTGGAGGTTTGCGAAACAGCGCGCCGCGATGGGCGGGCGCTCAGTGTGGGGCTGGTGGGCAATTGCGCCGAGGTGCTGCCGGAAATCGTTCGCCGCGGCGTGCAGGTGGATGTGATCACCGACCAGACCAGCGCGCACGATCCGCTGAACGGGTATATTCCGCAAGGACTCTCCTTGAGTGAGGCGGCGGAACTTCGCAAGCGCGACCCGGAGCATTATGTTCGCCGCTCGACGGCAAGCATGGTGACGCATGTCAACGCCATGCTGGCGCTGCAACGCGCCGGAGCGGTCGCGTTCGACTACGGCAATAACATTCGCCGGTTTGCTTTCGATGCGGGTTGCGCGGACGCATTTCTGATCCCAGGATTCGTGCCGGAGTACATTCGGCCGCTTTTCTGCACAGGGCAGGGACCATTTCGCTGGGTCGCTTTGTCGGGCGATCCGAGAGACATCGATCGCACCGATCGGCTTGCCCTTGAACTGTTCCCGCACAACGAGATCCTCACCCGCTGGCTGCACCTGGCGCGCGGGCGTTTCGCCTTTCAGGGATTGCCGTCGCGCATCTGCTGGCTTGGCTACGGAGAGCGCGCGCAGATGGGCCTGGCGATCAACGAGCTCGTTCGCAGGGGGGAGATCTCCGCGCCTATCGCCATGGGCCGCGACCATCTCGATACCGGTTCGGTCGCGAGTCCCTATCGCGAAACCGAAAAAATGCTGGATGGGTCGGATGCGGTGGCCGACTGGCCGATCCTGAACGCGCTGCTGAATACCGCATCAGGCGCGACGTGGGTGAGCTTCCATCATGGCGGCGGAGTCGGCATGGGGTACAGCCTGCACGCGGGGCAGGTAACGGTGGCTGACGGCACCGATGCGGCCGCCGAGCGCATCGGCCGGGTGCTCAATAACGATCCGGGCATCGGGGTGGCTCGGCATGCCGACGCCGGTTATGAGCTGGCGCAACAGACGGCTCGCGAAAAGGGCATTCGGATTCCGATGGCAGGCAAGTAGCTCATGGAAGGTACGCTGGCGGTCGTCAACATCGGGCAGCTCGTCACGCTCGCCGGTCCCGCACGCCCGCGAAGCGGCGAGGAGATGCGGGAACTCGGACTGCTGCAGGATGCGGTTCTCCTGGTCGAACAAGGTCGCATTGCGGCCGTCGGAAGCTACGCGGAACTCTGCTCGCAAATCTCGCCCGGCGCCATCGTGGTGGATGCGGGCGGGCGCTGCGTCACTCCTGGATTTGTCGATGCGCACACGCATCTGGTGTTTGCAGGCAATCGCGCCGAGGAATTTGAGCTGCGCGTGGCGGGAGCGACCTATCAGCAAATTGCGGCGGCGGGCGGGGGTATTCTGCGCACGGTGACGCTGACGCGCGCGGCCCCGGAAGACGAATTGCTCTCAGAAGCGCGCCTGCATCGCGACTGGATGCTGCGCGGGGGGACGACGACGCTCGAAGCCAAGTCGGGCTACGGTCTCGACCGCGCAACCGAGATGCGCATGCTGCGCGTGATCGGGCGACTGGATTCGGAAGGCCCGGCGAAGATCGTTCCCACTCTGCTGGCGGCGCACACCGTTCCGAAGGAATTCGCAGGGAGACGCGACGAGTACGTGCGGTGGATTGAGGACGAGCTGATTCCCGAAGTTTCGAAGGAACGCCTCGCCCGCTATTGCGATGCCTTCTGCGATGAGCACGCATTCACCGTGCAGGAAACGCGCGACGTCTTCTGTGCGGCGAAACGCCATGGCTTGAGATTGCGGATTCACGCCGAGCAGTTCCGGACGGATTCCGGAGCAGCGCTGGCCGCGGAACTGAGCGCCGCTACAGCGGACCACCTGGAGATGGTGACGCGCAAGACGCTTGAACAGCTGAAAGAAGCGGGCGTGCAGCCGGTGGTGTTGCCGGGTTCCGTGTTTGCGCTCGGCCGATCGAATTATCCGCCGGCCCGTCAGATGATCGAGATGGGCCTTGGCGTTGTGCTGGCTACGGACTTCAATCCAGGCTCATCGCCCATTGCATCCATGCCGTTCGTCTTCTCGCTAGCTTGCCTCTATATGGGCATGTCGCCCGCCGAAGCGCTGGCGGCGGGGACGGTGAATGCAGCGTGGAGCCTTGGCCTGGGCGAGACGATCGGCACGCTGGAGAATGGCAAGCGCGCCGACTTCCTGATTCACGAGTTCCAGGATTATCGCGAACTGGCCTACTACATGGCGGCTCCGGCGCGGCCGCGTGTCTACATCGAGGGCAGGGAAGTCACGGTTTGACCGTGATCGCTGCCATGCGGCGAGGCTTCACGCGAGGGGCGCATCCATTGCAGACCGGATGTGAGCGCGGGCCTTGCGCCGCTCGGCAAGAAACACGGCAAGACCGAGCCCGACGAGAAGAGCTGTTCCGCCGAGTACTTTGGCTACGGCGAGCGCCTTGTTGGTCTCTTCGGCGCCGGGAATCATCGAAAGCACGATCGTGATCGAGGTGCTGAGCAGGCCCACCGAGCCAAGCACAATGGCGACGGGTTTGCCGCCCGGGATGCGGCGGATTCCGGGACCAACGGGTTGGCTCTGCAGCCGGATCAGCGAAGCGAAGAGAAACAGGTAGGGAATGAACAGCGAGATCACGCCCATGCTGACCAGCACGTCATAGGCGCCGCGCACTGACGTTCCGGCCTGGCCGAGGAGCGCGACCACCACACCGGCTGCTCCGTAAACCGCGAGCGCTACCCAGGGCGTGCGAAAGCGCCGGTGGACGGAACCAAACGCCGCGGGCAGGTACCGATCGACGCCCGCGACGAAGGGCAGTCGCGCGACCGTGGAGAGATTGCCGGCTGCGTTTCCCACCGCACTCAACGACACGAAGAGAGCCATGGGAACGAGCATCCAGCCGATTCCCAGGTGGTTCGCCAGCATGTGAATGCCGTTGACGAAGCCGTCGGGTCCGCCGACTGCATCACTGGGCAGCGCCACCAGCAGCGCAGCCGTTCCTCCGATATAGCCAATGACCAGGATGGAGCCGCCGATGAGAATGGCCCACGGAACGTTGCGCCGCGGATTTTCCATCTCGTCGCCCATGGCCGATGCGCACTCGATGGCGCTGAAGGCGAAGAAGACGCTGGACCAGAAGACTGCATTGTCGAGCGACCAGTGGGGAACGATGTTGGCGCGGGTGAAATGGGTGGCGGGCCCGAAGCGCCACCACGAAACGCCGGCCATCAACATGAGGATGCTGAGCGGGAGAATGCTGCCGAAGGCGCCAATGTTATTCACCCATCGGGCGATGTCGATGCCCACGATGTTGAGCAGGGTGATCGCCGTGAGCCAGAACGCGGCGAAGGCAATGTAGTACGCCGGGTTTGAAGCAAGCGCCTGTGCCTTTGGCCCGAAGGCGAACAGCGCCGAGGCCGCGCCGAAATAGAGCACGCTTGCGAAGTAGGGGAAGCAGCTGATGCAGTAGACCCAGGCCGCGATGAAGCCTGGAAAATCGCCAAAGGCCTCGCGCGTCCAGACGTAGATGCCGCCTTCTTCCGGATGGCGCGACGAAAGCTCCATGACGCTGGCGGCGAGGGGAATGAAGAAGAAGAGCAGCGCGGCGATCCAGATGACGAGGATGCTGGGCCCGGCCGCCGCGGCGGTGGCGGTCCAGCGGATGCTGAGGATGATGACCACGTAGAGCAGCACGAGGTCGCGCAACCGGATGCTGCGTTTCAGCGCTGGAGTGGAGGCCATGTAGCGCGGAGGATAACAGAGGCAAAGCGGGGGGAACAATGCCAACGTAAGTGGGGTGGCTGCGGTCCCCGGTCTTCAGGTGCGAGGGACCGGCGCGCTGAATTGGATGAAGATTTGAACGCGGCTTCGGCGCGTGGGTTGCGCGATTTCGAAAAACGACGGCATTCCCAGGGTTTCACCCTGGGCTAATTCCGTTTGCTCCCTCCGGGAGTTGGGTTCCAGCTAAGACCTATCGCCGCGGACTCTGATGATGTCGTGCCCTTGTTACGGGCTCGCCGTGCGCGATATCGGACTGAGTTGGTCGGGAAGGGTGGCTGAAAATCAGGCCAAAATTTTGTGGAAAACAGCAAATAAACAAGGGGGGGAGGGGGGTGGGTAATGTTACCGGCCGGACATATCCCTGCCATTGCGGACCGGGCACTTAGTTGACATTTCGAGCCTGGGACATTCGTGCCACGTTGAGTTCGCTGCCGAGGCGTTCACCTTTCCGCACATGTGTCTATGGTGCGCTTTTCGCTGAATAAATCGGCAAGATGGCGGGAGGAGAATTCTGTTTGCCATGTGGAGGATGGGAAAAACAGGCGGACAGAGGACTTGACAAAGAAGAAATAGTGGCCAGTTTTCAGTAGTCAGTGATCAGAGAAACAGGGATTCGTTTTCAGTGGTCAGGGGTCAGAGTTTACTGGAGCTTGCCCGTGTCTTTGAGCACCGCCATGGCGGCGTTGCGGCCGTTGATGCCGATGACGCTGCCGCCGGGATGCGTGCAGGCGCCGCAGAGGTAGACGCCGGGCATGGGCGTGCGCGAGGAGAGCCGGTTGGCGCCCATGTAAGGCGGGAGGCATTCGCCCTGAAAGATGTGTCCGCCGGTGAGGCCGACCTTCTTTTCGATGTCGGCTGGGCCGAGCACCTGCGTGTCGATTACCGCGCCGGGAATGTTGGAGCAGAACCGGGCCAGCGAGTTCATTGCCAGCTTGCGCACTTCGTCGCGGCGCTCGTCCCATGTGTCGCGTGCAAATTTGTAGGGGACGTATTGGGCGAAGACGCTCATGGTGTGAGTACCGGCGGGGACCACGGAGGGATCGTGGGCGCTCTGAAAATACAGCTCGCACCAGAGATGCTCCGGCAACTCGCCGCGGCGGGCAGCCGCGAATCCATCCTTCCACTCCGACTTCGTCAGCGGCGCATTGATTTGCCCGAAATGGTGCGGCTCGCTTAGGCCAGGGCGCGCCTTGAAGTTGGGCAGCTCGCGCAGGTGCACGTTCAGCTTGACGGTGCAGCCTTCGATGGGAACCCGCTCAACTTGCGCGCGCCAAGCGGGGTCGGCGGCTGAACCGAGCAGGCGCAATGTCACGCGAGGATCGGCATTCGAGATGACGATGGGGGCAGCGATCCGCTCGCCGCTTTCGAGCAACACGCCTTCGCCGGGCAGGATCGCGGATACCGGAACGCCGGAGACGACCATTGCGCCGGCTTCTCGCGCGGCATCGCAGAAGTAGAACGAGACCATGCCCATGCCTCCGCGCACGTAGCCCCACATGCCGGGCATGCCGCCGAGACGACCCGAGGCATGATGAAAACGGATCGATGCAGTCCCCTTGTCGAATGGGCTGGCGTTGGTGCCGATGACTCCCTGCCCGAGATAGGCGATTTGAAGGCGCTCGTCGCTGAGGTATCTTTCGACGAGTTCGGCCATCGACCAGTCAAAGAGAAGGGACCGAGCTTCCTCATCGTTGCCGAGGCGCTCCTCGATGTGTTCGCGGGTTGGCGCTTCGCCGATCCAGACATCACCCGGTCCGGCAGGCCGCAGTGCATCGCGGAGGCGGCGGATGATGTCGCACATCGCATTGAATCCCTCGAGGTCGCGGGGAGCGAATCGCCGGATCTCGTCGTTGCAGCGCTTGTCATCGTCCCAGAGCTGAACGCTGGAGCCGTCGAGGAAGGGAACGAAAAGGCCATTGAGGGCGGGTGTCCAGGCGAAGCCGCGCCGGGGAAGATCAAGCTCTTCGACCACTAGCGGATGCAGCAGGCCGGCAAGGTAAGCGCAGGGTGACATGCGGACGCCGGGGAAGGGCTCCTCGATGGTGCAGGCTCCGCCGACTCGCGTGCGGCTTTCGATGGCGAGCACCCGCTGCCCGGCGCGGGCCAGATAGGCAGCGCAGGCCAGGCCGTTGTGTCCGGCGCCTACGATGATGACGTCCCAGATTTTCGTGGCGAGTTCGCTGACTGGAACCGGCAGGCCGATTTCGCCGAGTACCTCGGCAGTGGGCGAGGACATATCGGTATTTACCGTATCATCCGCAGGAACGCCAAAGAGCGGTGGAGGGCAGGCGGGGATCAGGTCATGAAAATGAGACCGGGATGCAAGTACGGGCGGAAGCTCACTAAGGTCGACTTGGCGGAGACTGAGTGGGTGCCATGTCGTTTACCCTTTCGCCAACAGGAGGCGTTGGGCGAACTGAAAAGCTGCCGTTTCAGGGTCTGGCCGGGCGCAGCACGACTTGGCTTCAGGTCCGCGACGCGATGGCGGGGGTGGGGCCGGGGCGGCGCGTCAAGCCCAGGAGAAAAGCCGGAAAGATGTTGTCATAGAAGTATCGGTCGCCACCCCGCGGCGGACCAGCGCAACCGCGCGATTTTTTGAGGCGCAGAGGATGCACTTCCGGCAGCTTTGAACTTGGAGAGTGGGAGTGTAAATATATGATTATAAGGTGAATGGAAGCGAACTTGAGGATTGGGACGCAATCCGTCACGATGCGCAGGTAAACCGGTTTTGCTATTGATTTTTGAAGAAAAAATACTTAAAATGATAACCATAGTGACCACTGGGCCCACAGGATCCCCAGCCTAGCGTCCCAGGTCGTGATCGAAACCCAAATTCCTTTCTTAAGGACCAAAAACCAAATGGCAAAGCGTCGTGGAAATCCGAATTGGGGCAAGCCGGAGCCCATTGGCCCGGTAGTGCCCACTGTTACCTCCTTCGAACAGATTGTGAAGGAGTTCAAGCTCACGCCGGATCAGTACATCCGGTCGACCCGCTTGCGGGAATGGGCTCGGCGGAACAAAAACTCAAAGTACATTCCGGAAGCTCTTCTGGAAGCATGGGGCTTTGAGATCGAATCCACGTTGTAAGCTCGGTCAGTCCTCCTTGGTAAAAGCGCCGCTTTCGAGCGGCGCTTTTGCTGTTCAGGCGCAAATTCGGAGAGAATAGGACTGCCATGCCGGAAAGTGCACGCACGATTGAGCATCCCTTCACCGACGTCCCCGGAGCGCTGGCGGACATTCGCGCCGGCCGAATGGTGGTGGTGGTGGATGACGAGGACCGTGAGAACGAGGGTGATCTGACGCTGGCGGCTGAGCATGCAACGCCGGAAGCGATCAACTTCATGGCGCGGTACGGGCGCGGTCTTATTTGTTTGTCGCTGACTGAGGAGCGCGCGGACTATCTTCGCCTGTTTCCCATGACGCAGCACAACTCTTCGCGATTTGGGACGGCGTTTACCGAGACGATCGAGGCGCGCGAAGGCGTGACGACGGGCATTTCGGCGGCGGACCGTGCGCATACGATTCGAACCGCGATTGCAGCGACAGCCACGTATTCCGATCTGGCTCGTCCGGGGCATATTTTTCCGCTGCGCGCACGCAAGGGCGGGGTGCTGGTGCGGGCGGGGCAGACCGAGGCCTCGGTCGACCTGGCGCGGATGGCGGGTCTGAATCCATCGGGCGTGATCTGCGAGGTGATGCGCGATGACGGGGAGATGGCGCGCATTCCCGATCTCATCCCGTTCTGCAAGGAGCACGGGCTGCGCATTCTGACGGTGGCGGAGCTTATCCGCTATCGACTGCGTCACGAGCGGTACATCGTGCGGGCCGGCGAAAGCATGATCCAGACGAAGTACGGGGAGTTTCGCATGATCGCCTACGAAAGCGAAGTGAATGGCGGCGAGAGCCACATTGCGCTCGTCCGCGGCGACCTTTGCCCCGGATGCCCGGCGTTTCACGAGGGACCTTCCGGGGCGCCAGGCAGCGATGCCCGGCCTCCGTGTACCCATCCGGTTCTAGTGAGGGTGCATACGCGTTGTACGGCGGGGGACGTGTTCTCGGCGGAATGCCATTGCCGCGAGATCCTCGACCAGTCGATGCGCATGATCGCCGAAGAGGGTTGTGGCGCGATCCTATACCTGCACAATACGTCGCGAGGATTCGAAATCGACCATGCGCCGATGGAAGGCAGGCATTTTGGACCCGAAGGAGCGGCCATCCCCGAGGCCGAGTCACGCATCGGAGTTCCGCGGCTGATCCTGCACAAGCAGATTCGCGAGCGGGAAGGGGCGCGCGATCGGAGCGGCAGGATCCTGCGCGCCATCGGGCTTGGGGGCCAGATTCTATCGGACCTGGGGATCCAGCGGATCCGGCTTCTGTCGAATACGCCCATGCACATTCCGGCGCTTGAGGGCTTTGGCCTCGAAATCGTCGAGCAGGTTCCAATTCCCGTGGAAGAGTGCACCCGGGTGGGCTGACCGCAGCATCGGAAGTCCATTTTTACGATAAGCGAGGGCCCCTGGTTGTGTTTTCCCTTGCACTTCTACAAGTATTCGTGTAGAAGCTGTTGTAGAAGTAGAAGGGAAGAAGAAAGCCATGCCCTCGCGCCGCATTGAATTGCCTCAGGGAACCCTGGATCTGCTGATCCTGCGAACTGTCTCGCTCGGTCCGCAACACGGATGGGCCATCGCAGAACGGGTTCAACAGATGTCGAGCGACGTTTTGTGTATCCAGCAGGGATCGCTGTATCCCGCGCTTCACCGGCTGGAGCGCCGCGGGTGGATCAAGGCTCGCTGGGGTATTTCGGATAATAACCGTCGCGCCAAGTATTACGAGCTGACGAAAACCGGGAAAAAGCAGCTTGCCGACGAGCAGGAAGCGTGGGCCAAGCTGACTGCGGCAGTGGCCCAGGTACTACGCGCGGTCTAAGGAGGGCACGATGTTGAGCGATTTGTATTTTCGCTTGCGTTCTCTTTTTCGCCTGCGCTTGCCGCGGCATTGCCGGCACGGCGCGCCACGGCGGTCGACCCAACGGTGGCGCTGCGCTGCGAGTGAGAAGAGCAGTCCGGCGTTGAGGGGAGCGCTTACCGCGTTTCGTTTGCCTTGAGCTTGCGGGTCAAGAACTCCGCGCCGGCGGAATAGGCGCGCACCCAACTGCGACGCAACAGGAAATCGTGGATCTCATCGGGGAAGATCAGCTCCTCGAATTCCACATGCTGACGGCGCAGCGCTTCTACAAGCTGGACTGTTTCGGCAAAAGGAACATTGCGGTCATCGTCGCCGTGGATGAGCAGAACCGGCGACCGCCAGGTGGACACGGACGAAATGGGAGACGATTCAAACGCACGGCGCGCGATCGCTTTTTGCTTTTGCGGGTCGTAGGTGGGTACAAAGGTGGGCATCTCGAGGTTCCAGTCGTGGACGCCATGCATGTCGACGCCTGCGGCAAACAGATCGGATGCGCGAGAGAGCGCAAGCGCTGTCAGGTACCCTCCGTAGCTTCCGCCCCAGCATCCGATGTGTGCGCCATCGACGTCGGGCCGGCTGCGGAGGTAGAGGCCTGCGCCCAGCACATCATGGAATTCACTCGCGCCGTCTGCGCCATAATTCAGCGCCTCGCGAAAATCGAGGCCGTAGCCGATGCCGCTGCGGTAGTTCACGCTGAGCACGACGAAGCCCTTGCTCGCGAGGTATTGATTCATGGCATAGGCATTCGAGTAATACTCCATGTAATGCCAGCCGAGCAGCATCTGGCGCTGGCTTCCGCCGTGGAAGAAGATGGCCGCGGGCCGACGCTCGCCGGGCGTCGAGTCTGGCGGAAGAAAGAGTTGTCCGTGGATTTGCAACCCGTCTGATGCTGAGAAGACCACCTGTTGCGGAGTGATGAACTTCGCGCCGGGAAAATCGGCCGGCACGGCTTGCGGAGCGAGATCGGTGAGGCTGCCATCGTGGACGATGGCCGCCCGCATCGGCACATGAAAGTCCGATCGCAGCATCGCCACTGTTTCGCCGTCGCTTGCGACAACCGGCTGGGTTTCAATGCCGTCCCCGCTGGTGAGCTGCTGGGGCGCTCCGGTGGATCCATCCGCGGCGAAGGTGATGCGCCAAAGATGGCGCCGGTCGACGTCGTTCTGGTTCGAATCGAAGACCAGTGATTTGCGGTCGCGGCTCAAGGACACGTGCTCCACTTCAAAGTTGTCTCCGGGCGTGAGCAGCGATGGCGCACCTCCGTCGGCCGGCACGGAGTAAAAGCGCAGCCAGTGATCGCGCTCCCAGGGAAACACGATGTGGTTTCCGGCAGTCCAATGCAGTTGGTCGTCGGAATCGGTTCCGCGAAACGCGCTGCCTGCGCCATCGATGGCGCGCCAGATCTCGCGACCTTTTCCCGTCGTCACATCGGCGATACGTATCGACCAGGGCAGGGCAGTGCGATGGGGCACGAAGAGCAGTGAATCCGCTTCCCACGGAGCTCGAACAAAGGCGATGCGGGTGGACTCAGGCGACCATACGGGCTCGCTGTCGAGGTCTGTGGACGGATCGAGGTAGGTAACCGAGTTGTCAGCCGGCGCGCAAACCGCAATGAAGCTATGGTCGTCGCGATCGGTCACGAACGCCAGGCGCTTGCCATCGGGCGACCAGCGCAGATGCCCAGCCGTGCCTCGCGTGACGAGCAACTGCCGGGGCTTGGCCTTTTCGTCGTCGAGACGATCGATCCATACCTGTCCTTTCACGAGATAGGCGACGGATTTTCCGTCAGGCGCAACCGCCGGGGAACTGCCGTCGCCAATCAGGCGGGGCTCGCCGCCCTTGAGGCTCACGATCCAAAGCTGCTCGTGCGCTCCATTGGGGAACCACGCGGGATTGGGCACCGGGTGCGTCTCGCCCTGCGCACCTGCGCCGCGCACGAAGACGATCGATTCTGCGTCGGCAGTCCATTCGGCTGCGCTCAGCTCCTGCCCGTCGTCGGCGTCGTAGTGGGTCACCTGCCGCGATGTGAATTTGCTGCCCGCGGGCTCGGCGATCCAGATATTGCGCTTGCCGTCCATGTTCGCGACCCAGGCGAAGCGATTGCCGGATGGGGCTGCAGTGAGATGTGAAGCGAAGGGAGCGCTTAATGCCTGCTCGATGGTGAACCCGGCGTTTTGCGCGGTGGCGGGGCGCGAGAAAATCAGCAAGGCGATTGCGATCGCAGGAATAGGGGATGAGAACGCACGTCTGGCGAGGAAGAATGGGCGTGGCAAGCTGACCCTCCGGAAAAGGCAATTGTGCCATACCGGTGTGGATGAGAAGGGATCAGCTCGCCACTGCAAGCAGAGTGTGGCGCCGGGAGTTCAGGTGCTTGTGGTTACGTGGAGCGCTGTGGGGCGCGAGTGCGGATGCGCACCGCCGGTGCTACCAGCCAAGCACGTAGGCGAAGATGAGCGGTGCGACGATGGAGGCATCGCTCTCGATGATGAACTTGGGCGTCTTCTCGCCGAGCTTACCCCACGTGATTTTTTCGTTGGGCACGGCGCCGGAGTAGGAGCCGTAGCTCGTCGTCGAGTCGGAGATCTGGCAGAAATAGCCCCACAGCGGCACGTTGTCGCGCTGCAGGTCCTGGTGCAGCATGGGGACCACGCAGATGGGAAAATCACCGGCGATGCCGCCCGCGATCTGGAAGAATCCCAGCGACGATTTGGCCGTGCTGGATGTGTACCATTCCGCCAGTTCCATCATGTATTCGATGCCGGTGCGGACCGTGTGCACCTTCTTGACGTCGCGTGAGATGCAGTGGCCGGCATACATGTTCCCCAGGGTCGAGTCTTCCCAGCCGGGCACAAACATGGGCAGGTTCTTTTTCGCCGCGGCGAGCAGCCAGCTGTTTTTCGGGTCGATCTGGTAGGACTTTTCGAGCACGCCCGAGCAGAGAATCTTGTACATGAATTCGTGAGGAAAGAAGCGCTGGCCTGCCTGGTCGGCGCGCACCCACTCCTGCAGCACTTCGTTTTCAATGCGCCGCATGGCTTCCATCTCGGGGATGCAGGTGTCGGTGACGCGATTCATGTGGCGCTTGAGCAGCTTAGCTTCATCGGCCGGCGTCAGGTCGCGATAGTGGGGCACACGCTCGTAGAAATCATGCGCGACGAGATTGAAGACATCTTCTTCGAGGTTTGCGCCGGTGCAGGTGATGGCGTGAACCTTGTCCTGGCGGATCATTTCAGCCAATGAGATGCCGAGCTCGGCCGTGCTCATCGCACCGCCGATGGTGACAAACATTTTTCCGCCCGCGGAGAGGTGGTCGACGTACCCTTTGGCCGCATCGACAAGGGCGGCCGCATTGAAATGACGATAGTGCTGCTTGATAAACGAAGTGATGGCGGACATGCCTTATTTCTTACTCCCGTTGAATACGCTATCACAGTGAGATGACTGCAAAATGAATCCGCAGGCAGCAATGATGCGGGTTTTGCACACTTGGCAGAGATCGCGGAGATGGTGTGTGCGAAGCGCGCGGCGCGAGAAAACAGAAGATCGTACCAAGCAGATATCTGGATCAGAGGCACGGTGCGCCGGTAGCATTGGAGTGATGATTTTGGATGAAGTGGCAATGCAAGAGGCGATTTCACCCTATCGACAAAGACCCGTCGATGGGGACCCCGGCGCTCCCACCCCACGGACGTAGACCTGTCCGTGGGGACCCCGGTGCTCCCACCCCACGGACGTAGACCTGCCCGTGGGGACCCGGTGCTTCGAGAAGTTGGCCCTTGAAGGATCAAACGATGATTTTGGATGAAGTGGCAATGCAAGCGGCAATCGGCGAGGCACGGAAGGCGGCCGAGGCCGGCGAGGTTCCGATCGGTGCGGTGGTGGTTGCCAACGACCGCTTCGTGGGGCTGGGGCAGAATCGCGTGCTGCGCGACAACGATCCGACGGCGCATGCGGAGATGGTGGCACTGCGGGCGGCGGCTGCGGCGCTGGGCAATTACCGGCTGGTTGGATGCACGTTGTATGTGACGCTGGAACCGTGCGCCATGTGCGCGGGCGCGATGATTCATGCGCGGATCGACCGGCTGGTGTTTGCGGCGGCCGATCCCAAGGCGGGAGCGGCGGGATCGGTGCTGGAGGTGCTCAACCATCCGCTGCTGAACCACCAGATGGAGGTGCAGCGGGGATTGATGGCGGAGGAGGCGGGGGAGTTGCTGAAGGGATTCTTCAGGGAAAGGCGGGGAGCAGGGACGTAGGGACAAGGGGCAGATTCCTTGCGAGGTCCAAGCGCATTGCGCTCACGATGCACAGTGACTCAGGAGCGGGTGAGGGCGCGGATGCGATCGGCCTGACCGGGCCATTTAGCGATAAGTTCTCCGGCGGAAGCGTTGCGGTAGTCGGAGAAATCGAAGCCAGGTGTGACGGTGCAGCCGAGCAGGGCTACTTTGCCGTCGCCAATGAGGCGCGTGCCCTGCCAGACGCCCGCGGGTACCACGAGCTGCACGTGCTGGCCAGCGGCCAGGTCTGGTCCGAGAGTGAAGATGGCGGAGCTGCCGTCGGGGAGGAGCTGGAGCATCTCGACGGGGTCACCGAGGTAGAAATGGAACATCTCGTCGGAATCGAGGAGATGCATTTCAGAGAAGGTACTAGGCTCGAGCAGGTAGTAGATGGCGGTGCCGAGGGCGCGGGTTCCACGAGGCAGCGTGATGCTGGATGCCGAGGTGTAGGTGCGGCGAAAGGAGCCTCCCTCGATCGGGTGGGGCTCGAGCCGGAGCAAACTTTTGATTTCTTCCGCGGTCATTGACTTCAAGATTAGCCCAGAAAAAATCGTTAGAATCGGGATATGGACGTACGGGTTTATACGGCGGCATGGTGCAGGGACTGCCGCTCGGCGAAGCAATTTCTTGAATCCCACGGGATTTCTTACACCGAGATTAATGTAGATGCCGATCCGAAGGCTTCGGCCGAGGTGATCCGGCACGTGGGCAAGCGGGCGGTGCCGCAACTGGTGATCGATGGCGAGTGGTTTCAGCCGTACCGGCCGGGTCGCGGGCTGCTGTATGACGAGCTGCATAAGAGGCTGGGGCTAGGGACGTAGGGATCAGGGACCAGGGAACTGGGAAACGAGGAAAAGCAGATCCTTCGCTCCGCTTACCCCACGCGATGAAACTGCATGGGGCTCCAGGCGTGCTCCGCTCAGGATGACAGAGTTCGCGGTATGTGCGAGTCCCAGGGTTTCACCCTGGGCTATTTTTCGTCGGCCCCCTTCCGGGGCCGTAGCGAGTCGCGTGAGGACAAGAGGGGAAAAAGCAGATCTTTTTCGACTGTGGCTTTTACTCCGCTTTGGTGCCCCACGAACCAAGCCCTGTTCGTGGGGACCCCGAAGGCCGCTCCGCTTTGACAACTCCGACGGGAGCGGCATGGGGCCGCACACCTCGTACAATCAAGTGTTGGTCAGGGCGCGGCAAAGCGCCTGAGCCAGGAGACGGCGCTTGATCGAACGCTATACACGCCCGGCGATGGGGCGCATCTGGACAGAAGAGAACAAGTATCGCTGCTGGCTTGAAGTGGAAGCAGCGGCGAGCGCGGTGCTGGCCGAAGACGGCGTGGTTCCGGCGACGGCGGCGGCGGCGATCGCAAAAGGCAACGCTTCGGTCGAGCGAATTCATGAGATCGAGGCCGAGGTGAAGCACGACGTGATTGCGTTCACGACCGCAGTCGCGGAGAGCCTGAAGGCGCAGGGGATGGATGCGGAGTCGCGATGGCTGCACTACGGGCTGACGTCGAATGACGTGGTGGATACGGCGCAGGCGCTGCAGGTGAAGGCCGCCTCGAAGCTGATTCGTGAGGGGCTGGATGCGCTGAATGCGGTGCTGAAGCGGCGCGCGATTGAGTTCAAGCACACGCCGACGATCGGGCGCACCCACGGGATTCATGCGGAGCCGACGACGTTCGGGCTGAAGCTGCTGAACTGGTACGCGGAGATCGAACGGAACATCGCGCGCTTTGAGGCAGCGGCGGAAGACATGCGCGTGGGCAAGATGTCGGGAGCGGTGGGCACGTTCGGGCACTTGAAGCCGGAGCACGAGGAGAGGATCTGCGCACGGCTGGGATTGAAGCCGGCGCCGGTGGCGACGCAGGTGATTCAGCGGGACCGGCACGCAGCGTATATAGCGACGCTGGCGATTATCGGGAGCACGCTGGACAAGATCGCGGTGGAATTGCGGCATCTGCAGCGGACCGAGGTACGCGAGGCGCAGGAGTATTTCAGCGAGAAACAAAAGGGCTCGTCGGCGATGCCGCACAAGAAGAATCCCATTACTTCAGAGCAGATCAGTGGGCTGGCGCGGGTGCTGCGCGGCAATGCGCAGGCGGCGCTGGAGGATGTGGCGCTGTGGCACGAAAGGGACATTTCGCATTCGAGCGTGGAGCGAGTGATCTTTCCGGATTCGACGATTCTGGTGGATTATCTGCTGGCAAAGGCGACGGATTTGATCGACCGGCTGCTCGTGTATCCGGAGCGGATGAAGAAAAATCTGGAATCGACGGGCGGGCTGATTTTTTCGGGGCGGCTGCTGCTCGACCTGGCCGAAGCGGGAATGCTGCGCGAAGAGGCCTATCGATTGGTTCAGTCGCATGCGATGCGGGCATGGAAAGAGGACCTGAATTTTCGCGAGGAGATCGAGCGCGATCCGCAGATCACCAAGTCGCTGAGCAAGGAGAAGCTCGACCGGGCGTTCGATTACGCGCGGCAACTGAGCCATGTGGATGCGATTTTCAAGAGAGTGCTGGGAGAGTGAGAAGGCAGCTGTCAGCTGTCAGCCATCAGCTTTGGCATTCGAGATTACGGGCTGGAGCGATTGTTCCTAGAAGATCGGACGCAAATTTTCTGGAGGATTCGATGAAATCCTGCATTTTGTTGCTTGAGATGCTCGCCTGCACGCTCGCGTTTTGCCAGCAGCCTGCTTCGAACCAGGCTGACGGGTTGAGCAAGCTGGCGTGGATGCAGGGCGACTGGGCGGGCCACCAGGCCTTCAATACCAACGGCGGGCCGGCCATGGTTGGCGATGCCACCGATCGCATCGAGGTTGGGATTGCAGGGAAGTATCTGTGCGAGATGCTTTCGACGACGCTGCCGGGCCGGAAGCCGACGGACACGCGGCACTTCATCTCATACGACCCAAAGACCAATCTGTATTCGGCGTGGTGGTTCAATGACACATCGATTCGGCCGATGGAGTTGTCGGGTGAGCTGACGGGGAACAAGCTGGTGCTGACCAGCAATCCGGCAGCGCCGGGGCCGTTGCTGCGGGCGACGTACGAGAATCCGCCGGATGGAACGCTGACGTTTTTGCTGGAGATGAAGACGGGCGAATCGTGGTCGAAGCTGTTTCTGACGACGTATGCGAAGAAGTAGGACAGCTATGAGCCGTTAGCTATTAGCCATTAGCTATGAGGTCGATGACGGAAGGAACCATGAAGGGGAGCGCCGTTTTGTTGAGGGGCATGGATGAACCAGATTCCGGATGAGGCGGCGGAGCGAGTGCTGGGGGCGATTCGCGAGGTGATCGAACTCGATGGGCAGGGCGAGAGAGAAGATGCTGAGCGCCTGCTGAAACCGCTGGTGGAGGAGTTTCCGGAGGCCTCGCTGCTGCACAGCTACATGGCCTGGGTCCTGTCGCGGAGCGGGAAGCACAGGGAAGCGATCGAGCACGGGCGCGTGGCCGTGAAGTTGTCGCCGGAATCGGAAATGGCGTCGGTGATGCTTTTTCGGGCATTGTGGAGCGCGGGCGAGCATCCGCTGGCGTTTGAGGAGATGAAGCGGTTGGAGAAGTACGGGCACTCCGAGGAGTACGCGCGCATGATGCAGGAGTGGAACGAGGGCAAGAGGGACGATGCGGCGAGCGAAGAAGCCGAGTGAGGGGAGCAGGGCTGGCGCGGTGGAGTTGACGGTTGCCATCACGGGCGCCTCGGGCGCGGTATTCGGGCGGTGGATGCTGCGGGCGCTCGAAGCGGATGAGCGGGTGGAGCGGGTGCATTTTGTCGCCAGCGAGAATTCGCTGCGCGTGATCGCGGAGGAATTGGGAATCAGCGGCCGGACGGGGCTGGTGGAGAAACTGGTTGGCGCCAAGCTGAAGAAGATCGTGCAGCATGCGGATGCAGATGTGGGGGCGGCGATTGCGAGTGGAAGTCATCCGTCGCATGGAATGATTGTGCTGCCGTGTTCGATGGGGACGCTGGCGGCGATCGCAAACGGGCTCGCGAATTCGCTGATTGCGCGCGCGGCGGACGTGACGCTGAAGGAGCGGAGACCGCTGGTGCTGTGCGTGCGTGAGACGCCATTCAACCGAATTCATTTGCGGAATATGACCCTGGCAGCGGAAGCGGGAGCGACGATCTTTCCGGTGATTCCGGCGTTCTATAACAAGCCGGTGGATTCGGATGAGATGGCGCGGCAGTTTGTGTGCCGCGTGCTGGCCCATGTCGGGCTGCCACAGGCGGACGCGTATGTGTGGGGGAAAGACGAGTGATCCAGAGACGACGTCAGTTGTCAGTTGTCAGAACACGAAGGGCGGGGCCCAGGGTGACGGAGCCCTGGAATAAAGGAACGCGACTCACCTTATATGCTGTTGACACGGAAATCGCCCGACGTCACCCTGATTCTGAAACCTTGAAAACGAGAGAGCGAAGGAGTCCCCGATGCCCGAAGAGAAGCAGCTTCAGTTTGCCACCCTTGCCGTTCACGCCGGTCAATCGCCCGATCCTGCGACGGGATCGCGGGCGGTGCCGATTTACCAGACGACGTCGTACCTGTTTCAGGACGCCGACCATGCGGGGCGGCTGTTTGCGCTGAAGGAGTTCGGGAACATCTACACGCGGATCATGAATCCGACGACGGATGTTTTTGAAAAGCGCGTGGCGGCGATGGAGGGGGGCGCGGCGGCTTTGGCGACCTCGTCGGGGCAAGCGGCGGAAACGCTGGCGCTTACGACGCTGGCCAAGGCGGGCGAGGAGATCATCTCGACCACGTCGCTCTATGGAGGAACATATAACCTCTTCCACTACACATTGCCGCGACTGGGCATCCAGGTTCGGTTCGTGGATGCGGACGATTTCGACGGGCTGCGAGCGGCCATCAACGACAGGACGCGGGCGATCTATGCAGAGACGCTGGGCAATCCGAAGCTGGACGTCGTGGACCTGGAGCGATTTGCAAAGATCGCACATGAGCACCGGTTGCCGCTGATGATCGACAACACGTCGGCATCTCCGGCATTGGTCCGGCCGATCGAATGGGGCGCGGACATCGTGGTGAATTCGGCGACCAAGTTTTTGGGCGGTCACGGGAACAGCATCGGCGGCGTGATTGTGGATGCGGGCAAATTTGACTGGAAGGCGTCGGGGCGCTTCAAGGAGTTTGTCGAGCCGGATCCGTCCTACCACGGATTGTCGTATTGGGAGACGTTCGGACCGTTGTCCTTCATTCTGAAGGCGCGCATCCAGGGACTGCGGGATACAGGCGCGGCATTGTCGCCCTTTAATGCGTTCCTGCTGTTGCAGGGAATCGAGACGCTGCATTTGCGCATGGAAAGGCACTCGCAGAATGCGCTGGCGGTGGCGAAGCATCTCGAGGGGCATCCCGGAGTGGAATGGGTGAATTATCCCGGGCTTGAATCGAGCAAATATCATGCGCGCGCGAAGAAGTATCTGCCCAACGGGCAGGGGGCGCTGATCACGTTTGGGATCCGGGGCGGCTACGAGGCGGGGAAGAAGCTGATCGATTCGCTGGAACTGTTCAGCCTGGTGGCGAACATCGGCGACGCGAAGTCGCTGGTGATCCATCCCGCGTCGACGACGCACCAGCAGTTGTCGGAGGAGGAGCAGGCGGGGACCGGCGTAACGCCCGAGCTGGTGAGGTTGTCGGTGGGGATCGAGGACATACGCGACATTCTCGCCGATCTCGACCAGGCGATCGAACAGGCCAACGGCCAGGTACATCGCAGCAAGGCGCACTCGGCAGGCGTTGCGGCACAATAATTGATATGACCGAATCCCAACCGGGGACCGGAGCCGGACCGGGCGGAACGATGCTGGAGCCGACTTACGAAGGCGATTTTGTGCTTGACGGGCACTTGTCGCTGGAAAGCGGCTGCACGCTGGCGACGCCGACGCTGCATTACGCAGTCTATGGCCGGTTGAACGCGGCGCGTGACAACGCGGTGCTGGTTTGCCATGCGCTGTCGGGATCGGCGCTGGTGGGATCGTGGTGGCCCGAGGTGTTTGCGCCGGGTGCGGTGCTGTCGCTGGAGCACGATTTCGTGATCTGCATCAATCTGCTCGGGTCGTGTTATGGGTCGACCGGGCCGGGTTCGGTGAATCCGGAGACGGGCAAGCCGTACGGGCCGGCGTTTCCGCTGGTTTCAGTCCGAGACAATGTGAGGGCGCAGGCGCAGCTGCTGAATTCGCTTGGCATCCGGCGGCTGCGGCTGGTGATGGGCGGCTCGATTGGCGGGATGCAGGCGCTGGAATGGGCCATTTACGATCCTGAACGCGTGGAGCAAGCGGCGATCATTGCGGTGGCGCCGCTTTCGGCCATGGGGCTGGCGCTGAATCACCTGCAACGGATGGCGATCCAGAACGACCCGAACTGGGCGGGAGGGAATTATCTTCCGCAGAAACCGCCGCGGCTGGGATTGGCTCTTGCGCGGCAGATCGGGATGCTGAGCTACAAGTCGGCTCCGCTGTTTGAAGAACGCTACGGACGCAATCCGAACCGCAACGGGGAGGACCCGTGGGCGGCAGCGCATGGTGGAAGCGGACTGGTGGGCGGCCGGTTTGATATAGCCGGTTATCTGGACCACCAGGGAACGCGGTTCATCGACCGATTCGATGCCAACTCTTACCTGGCAATTCTGCGCACCATGGACACGTGGGATCCGCTGCGGGGGGGCGGACTTTCGGAAGATATCTTTGGCCGCATTAAAGCGCGATTGAACTTTGTAGGGATCAGCTCAGACTGGCTGTTTCCTGCGGATTCGGTGCGGGAGTTTGCGCACACGCTTCAGTCGGCTGGGGTGAATGCCGATTATCGGGAGATGAAGAGCTCGCACGGGCACGACGCGTTCCTCGCGGAACAGAGTGAGCTGGTGCAATTGCTGCATTGGAAGCACTAAAGCGCAGCAGCAGGAAACATTTCCCCGTTGGCCGGTGTCTAAATCGATGCATGGGGGTCGAAGTGTGCCGAGTGGGGCGGAGGCGGGAGCCGGGCGAGATGTGAATTGGCCAGTTTCCGACTGGGCAAAAGTGCCGGCGGATGAGCCGAGGCGCGGCGGTAAGTTTTGGCAACAACTTTGCTTGTCACAAGGGGCGGAGATTTCTATAATCCTTCCAACACCGCGAAGGGATACGCCGTGGTATCGTTTCCGAGGCCCCGGTGTGAGAGACAGAAGGGGTCGACGGTTGTACATTCTGTGGGTGCGAGCTTTAGCATTGATCTCTATTTTTGCAATTCCCAGGAGCATTGAATGAAGAAGATTGTCTTTGCATCCGTGATGGCGTTGGCCGGCCTTGGCCTTTCCATTGCGCCCATGTTGCGAGCACAGGAAGCCCCCGGCCAATCAGGCCAGGTCAGCCTTCCGGCGGATCAGTTCAACGCGTACCAGCTGGCCACGACGGAAACGGATCCGAAGGCGAAGGCTGCGGCGCTGGAGAACTTCTTGAAGACGTATCCGCAGACCCAGGTGAAGACCTCGGTGCTCGACATGCTGATGGATACCTATTTCCAGCAGCTGCGGAATCCAGACGAGACGCTGAACGCGGCGAGCCGGCTGCTGCAAGTGGATCCGAGCAACATGAAGGCTCTTCTTTATTCGGTGTACATCAAGAAAAGCCAGTGCAGTAAATCAGTGGACTCGAAGACAGGCAAATCGAGCGACACGCAGACTTGCGACGATGGCGCGGCGATGGCGCAGAAGGGGTTGTCGGCCGCGAAGCCGTCAGGCGTTTCAGATGATGACTGGAAGAAGCAGACCGGCGCGAGCTTTCCGGTGTTCCATTCGATGATTGCGCTCGATGACGATGTGGTGAAGAACGACTACAAGGGCGCGATCAGCGAGTATGAAAATACGCTCAACCTGATGAGCCCCGAGCAGTCGCAGTCGGCCGGATTGGTGGACATGCTGCAACTGGCGGATGTGTATACGAAGCCGGGTGTCCAGGACCTGCAGAAGGCGATCTGGTTCTATGCGCGCGTGTGGGACTTTGCGCCTGCAAACTACAAGGCGCAGATTGAGCCGAAGCTGGAATACTACTACAAGAAGTACCACGGCGGCCTGGACGGGCTGGATGGGATCAAGCAGCAGGCACAGGCCACGACTTTCCCGCCGGCAAGCTTCAGCATTCCGAAGGCGAAGAGCCCGCAGGAGCAGATTCATGATCTGCTGACGCAGACGCCGGATCTGAACACATTGGCGCTGGCCGACAAGGAGACGGTGCTTTCGCTCGGCAGCAAAGAAGACGCCGACAAGCTGTGGGCGGTGCTGCAGGGCAAGCAGACGCCGGTTCCGGGCGTGATCATCAGCGCGGACCCGAACCAGATCAAGGTTGCCGTGACGCAGGACGCGAAGGACGCGAAGATCGCGGACTTCATCGTGAACCTGAAGGAGCCGCTGAAGGAAGCGGAGCAGAAGCTGTATCAGCCGGGATTCGAGTTCAAGCTGCAGCCGTCGGCCGAGCTTGACGGCACGTACGACACGTACACGCAGATTCCGTCGACGGATCCTGCGACGCCTCCGAGAGCGGAGATTGTGCTGAAGGAGGCATTCATCCAGCCGGAAAAGAAGAAGCCGGTTGCGCATCGTCCGGCGGCGGGACATCATCCGGCACACTGAGAACATTGAGCTTCTGGGATCTGAGGGCAGCCTTTCGAGGCTGCCCTTTTTGCTGCCGAGTGCCGGGCAGAGGAGGCGAAGGCGCCCTCAGGGGCTAAAGCCCCGCAGATTTTCAGGTGCACACATGTACAGGCTAAAGCCCGTACCTTTCGCTAAAGCGCGTAGCTTTCGCTAAAGCCCATACCTTTCGCTAAAGCCCGTGGCCTTCGCTAAAGCCCGTACCTTTTCGCTAAAGCGCGTAGCTTTCGCTGATGCCGGGTCCTTCGCTAAAGCCCCGCAGATTTTCAGGTGCACACATATATAGGCTAAAGCCCGTACCTTTTCGCGGAAGCGCGTAGCTTTCGAACCGGGAGTTGGCAGCGCACTTGCGGCTCTTTCTGGTTCCGCGATGGAAAGAGAGCAGGACGAGGGCAATGGTAATCTGGTGGGTAACATGGTGCGATTTCCTCTCCCCGCCGTCTTGATCGCGCTCATCCTGGCAGCGATCCCGTGCTTCGCCCAGGACCAGAGCTCGTCCGGAAGAAAGATCAAGGAAGTGCCGCCGCTGGTGGCGCCGGCTCCGTTTTCGATCGATGGGCCAACGCAGGATTCGGTTCCGGCTATCGAGTACCGGTCCGCCGATCAGTTGAGCGCGAAGGACCGCCTGATCGTTGCCAACGCCGAATCGTCGATCGCCGAACATGCGGGGATCAATGGGCTGGAGATGGAGTCGGGAAACTGGACCTATGAGCAGGTGGTATGTCCGGCACTGCCGAATCATCTGTTCCTGCGCTATTCGCGGAACAATGGAAAGGGCGACGTGAGCGAGTTCACGGCGTCGATTCCGCGGAATAATGACGGCCGCGTGCGCGTGATTCCGATTCTTCGCCGCGGATATTCGCTGTTCTCGCCGGCCCCGATCAACGCGCTGACGATTTCGGCGTTCAATCATATCCGCGATGAAGAATCGAAGAAGGACTCCGCAAGCTGGATCGGCAATGGGCTCTGCTACGCGGCGCTTGCGGGAGCACACCCGACTGCCATTTCGCCGAACGAGATCGCCCTCGAGGATGATCCACCGGTGGCGCAGACGGCAACGCTGCACGTGCAGTTCCAAGGCGGAGAGATGGTTGAATTTTCCGATGTTGCGGCCAAACCTCACCCGATGGAATGGGAGATGACGTTCACGCGGAAGGGAAAGCTGATCAAGGCCAGGCATTTCCAGGCGCCGACCATTGAGGCAAGGCACGTGACGGATCGCTCGCCGGTGCTGCAGACGCGACAGGTGCCGCAGTGAAAGGCGTCGAGCCCCTCAACCCAGAGCAGATCGTTTGCTCCGCTCGATCACCCCACGGATTTATTCTCCTAGCATGATGCGCTGGATGGCGGTGGCGCGGCCGGTTTGCGGATTGCAAGTGACCAGCGTGGCGCACATCTTGGGATTGGCCTTGGAGGCTTCGAATTTGCCGGGCATGCCGGTGCGAAAGCGGTGCAGGACGAGTTCGGTTTCGACGCCGATGACGCTGTCGTAGGGGCCGCTCATGCCGACGTCGGTCTGATACGCGGTTCCATTGTGGAGCAGGCGCTCGTCGGCGGTGGGAATGTGGGTGTGCGTGCCGAGGACAGCGGTAACGCGGCCATCGAGGTGCCAGCCCATCGCGACTTTCTCGCTGGTGGCCTCCGCATGGAAATCAACAACGATGACCTTGGCCTTGATGCCGGCGATGATTTCGTTGGCGGCGTTGAAGGGATCGTTGGTGCCGTTCATAAAGACGCGGCCCATGAGATTGACGACGGCGTAGGGAACTCCCGAGTCTGTGGTGCTCTCGAAGATTCCGTAGCCGGGCAGGCCGGGAGCAAAATTTGCGGGACGGAGGATTCGGCGGGGACGATCCTGGCTGTCGGTGGGCGCGGAGCTTAGGTAGTCGAGGAGCTCGCGCTTGTCCCAGACATGGTTGCCGGTGGTCATGACGTCGACGCCGAGGTCGAAGAGGTCTTCGGCGATCTGGGGCGTGACGCCGAATCCGCCGGCGGCGTTTTCGACATTCACGATGGTGAGCTCGACGGCGTTTGCCTTGCGCACATGGCTGATGTGTTCGCGGACGATTTTGCGTCCCGCGCTGCCGAAGATGTCGCCGATGAAGAGGATGTTCAAGAACAGCTCCTAGCTGCTAGCTTCTAGCTCCTGTCCAAAGCGGAGCAGCTTTGTTTGGTCATTCCAGACCTGCGAGTTCGTTGCAACGTGACATAGATAACTTCAACCAGCATCCCATTACAAGGTTGGCTGGCAGGTAAAAGCTAGGAGCTTGCCGCCTCCGGCCGCATCAGCGGAAAAAGGATGACATCGCGGATGGATCTGGAGCCGGTGAGGAGCATGGTAAGGCGGTCGACGCCGACACCTTCACCGCCAGTGGGCGGAAGGCCGTAGGCGAGGGCGCGGACATAGTCCTCGTCCATCTGATGGGCTTCGTCGTCGCCGCGGGCACGCTCGGTGAGTTGCTGCTCGAAGCGCTTGTGCTGCTCGATGGGGTCATTGAGCTCGCTGAATGCGTTGCCGAGCTCGAAGCCGCCGGCGAAAAATTCGAAGCGCTCGACGTGGGCGGGGTCGTCGGGCTTGGCCTTGGAGAGCGGCGAGACCTCGGTGGGGTAGTCGTAGATGATAGTGGGCTGGATGAGGAACGGCTCAACGACAGCTTCAAAGAGGTTGTAGATCGACTTGCCGAGCGGCGCGCCTTTCATCGAGTCGACGTAGACAGATTTGAGCGCAGCAAGAAGTGTCTTCAATTCTGAGAGCCGCTCAGCACTCATGCTGCCCGTTCCGCCGGTGGCTGCTTCAAGCAAGTCGATGCCGGCGTGAAGCCGCGACTGAAGAACGGATGCGGATTCAAACGCGGTCTCGGCCGGCTTGGCTCCGGCCTCTTCAGGCCAGTATTGCTGGATGGCTTCCAGCATGGTGAGGCGCTGCCATTTGCCGAGGTCGATGGTGTTGCCGTTGAATTCGACAACGGTAGTGCCGTTGACTTCCTGGGCGACAAAGGCCATCAGGTCTTCGGTGAGCTGCATCATGTCGTGGTAATTGGCATAGGCCTGGTAGAACTCGAGCATGGTGAACTCGGGGTTGTGCTGCGTGCTCACGCCTTCGTTGCGGAAGTTGCGATTGATCTCGTAGACGCGATCGAGGCCGCCAACGACGAGGCGCTTGAGGTAAAGCTCGGGTGCGATGCGCAGGAAGAGATCCATGTCGAGCGCGTTGTGATGGGTGCGGAACGGCCGCGCGGCGGCGCCGCCGGCGATCTGCTGCATCATGGGCGTTTCGACTTCAAGGTAGCCGCGGGAATCGAAGAACTGGCGCAGCGCGCGGAGTACCTTGGCGCGCTTGACGAAGACTTCGCGGCTCTCGAGATTGGTGAAGAGATCGACATAGCGCTGGCGGTAGCGGAGCTCGACGTCGGCGAGACCGTGATATTTCTCCGGCAGCGCGAGCATCGCCTTGGCGAGGAAGGTGAGGCGCTCGACGTGAACGGAGAGCTCGCCCGTCTTGGTGCGGAAGAGATAGCCGGCGGCGCCGATGTGGTCGCCAAGGTCCAACAATTTATAAAGCGCCCAGCCCTGTTCGCCGACGGCATCGAGGCGGACGTAAATCTGGAGGCGCTGACCGCCTTGCTGGAGAGTTGCGAATCCGGCTTTGCCCATGACGCGGATGGCCATGATGCGGCCGGCCACGGCGACGGTGGTGCGATGGGATTCCAGTTCCTCGGCAGTGGAGATGTCCCACTTTGCGCGGATCTCGGGGATGGTATGCGAAGCGGGGAACTGGTTGGGGTAGGCAGCCTGTCCGAGTTTCTCAATCTCGGCCAGCTTGGCTTTGCGCAGTTCGAACAGGCCGCGCTCAAACTCGGAATCGAACACTCTATTTCCTTCCCATGATGGGCACTGCCCAATAGGGAAGTATACCTGCTTGCCGAATGGCCCTGTATGCTGGAGACACGCTCATGCCGGAACAGGATCCCATGCCGGAGCGACGCGCGCGCGGCAAAGAATCGAGCGGGCTGCAGTCGCTGGTGCAGGTGGAGAAGATCACGCAGATTGCGGTGATTCTTCCATGCGCGGTGTGTATTGGGTGGCTCGGTGGCGCATGGCTCGACGGCTATTTCCATCAGAAATGGATGACGCTGACGGGATTCGTGCTGGGGTGCATCGCGGGGATGACATCGGCGATCAAGCTGGCGATCTCGCTGGTGAACGAACCGAAGAGAGGGCCGCGGGACTCGGGGCCGAAGGACGGGGCCGGCGAGTGATGACGGAGAATCTCGAGCCAGTGCAGGATGTGGCCCCCGAAGCACTTTATGCAATGCTTCGAAGAGCGATGCGGAACACGCTGATTCTGGGAATGTTGGCTGCGGCCGCAGTGTGGATTGGAGCGACCTGGCGCGATGCCGCGATGCTGATGGTGGGGACCGTGATTTCGGCGGCGAGCGTGTGGGAGTGGTTGCGGCTGGCGCAGACGATCAACGCGCGGATGGACAAGCAGAAATCGGGAATGCAAACAGGTGTTGTTGTGGTGTTGTTCATGCTTCGCCTGGCGATATTTGCGGCGGCCATTTATGTTAGCCTGAAGTTTCTCCACGGCTCAGGGATTGCGCTGCTGTGCGGGCTCGCATTGGCGGTGACGACGGTGGGCTGGGAGGGACTTCGACTCCTGCGCGAGTGAGAAAGGCAGGGCCAGGGCGAGCGGCGAACGCCGCGCGCAAGGCGCATAACTCAATTCATGCTGGAATTTTCGGGACTCCCCTTCGCTTTACATCATTTTGCCGGAGCCGCTCCGGCGTTCCTATCAGAAATCGCTGGTCCAATGCCGCGGTGGTTCAACCCTGTATTCAAGTGGCAGCTGCTGATTGTGCTGGCGCTGACGATGGTGTTTGTCTTCGTGCGGGCCACGCTCTCGGTCGAGAGCCCAAACGGCATCCAGTCCTCGGTGGAGATGGTCCACGAATTTGTGGGCGAGCAGTTGGATCAGATTATCGGGCACGGATACGAGCGGTTCCAAGCCTTCCTGACGTGCATTCTGCTCTTCGTGCTGTTGAATAATTTCCTGGGACTGTTTCCGGGCGTGGAGACGCCGACGAGCGTGCCGAAGGTGCCGCTGGGATTGGCGGTGCTCTCGTTTCTCTACTACAACTTTCATGGCCTCCGGGTGAATGGACCGATCGGCTATCTGAAGACTTTTATCGGCCCGGTGTGGTGGATTTCGTGGCTTCTGTTTCCCGTAGAAGTCATTTCGCACCTGGCGCGCATGATGTCGTTGACCATTCGACTTTATGCAAACATGCTGGCCAGCGACCTGCTGACGATGATCAGCTTTTCCATCTTGCCGGCGCTGCTGCCGGTCGCGTTTTTAGGTTTGCATTTCCTGGTATCGGTGATCCAGGCGTACGTGTTTTTCATGCTCTCGGCGATCTACATTGCGATGGCGGTTTCGCACGAGCACTGAGAAGACAGCTTTCAGCCATCAGCTGTCAGCCATCAGTTGTCAGTTGGCAAGGCAGTTGTCAGTTGTCGCTTGGATGGATGGGGCTGAGTTGCTGATGGCTGAGAGCTGACAACTCGAAAAGAGATTCCGCCGGAGAGAGCTTCCGCTCCGGAGCAACGGAAAGGCTGCAAGCGTGAGGGGGCCAGTACGGTGAGCCTCAACCACCCACTGGCAGCCAATTCGAAAGGAAGCTGGAGAAACCATGAAGAAGCTGCAATATCTGTTTACGACGCTTTCGGTTCTCTGCTTTGCCGTGCCTGCGTTCGCGCAGAGCAGCGGCTCGGCAGTGATCGACATGGCGCCAATCGGCGTCGGACTCGGCATGGGTCTGGCGGCAGGACTGTGCGGAATCGGCCAGGGACGCGCGGTAGGTTCGACGACCGAGGCGCTGGCGCGCAACCCGGGAACACGCGGGCAGTTGATGACGTTCATGATCATCGGCCTGGCATTTATCGAGTCGCTGACGCTGTTCACCTTCGCCATGATCTTCCTGAAGGTTGGAAAGTAAGAGCAGGACGACCGGCACGAATCACGCTGCTCCGCCTTCGGGTGGAGCAGTTTTTTTATTTGGGCAAGATACGTTTAGCGGCCGGCGTGTTCTGTTGCAGCATCGCCGCGCAAGAGGCGAATCGCCTCGGCATATCCCATGCCGAGCGGCACGGATTCGAAGCGGCTCTCTTCTTCGGTGGTATCGAAGCTTCTTGTCTTGAAGAGAACGCGCCCGCTCATTGCCATCTGGAAGCGCACGACGCGCCATTGGCCGTCGCCGACGTCGGATTGCTCGATGATGATCCAACCACCCTTGTTGAGGCGGCCGAGAATACCCCAGCCGAAGGCGACATCGTGCTGAAGATGGCCTTCGAGGCGGGTCACACGCTCGTGCGCAGGATCGACCCAGAGTTCGCCGGTCATTTCGGTCAGCACCTGTGTTTCAAGGTTCGGCGGATCGAAGCCGGGGTTCGGTTTGAAAGTGAATTTTTCGACATGGCCGATCGAAGCATCGCCGCTACCTGCGTAGGTGTAGACGAATGCCGTGGGCAGCGCGCGAAGGACCTCGAGCGCGCGGGAAGCATCCTGGTCTTCGCTTTGCTTGCGATGGCGCTGGCGGCCGGGATCGCTGAGCAGCGAGTCGAGACGTCCCTGTTCTTTCTGTTCATCAACGCTGTTGAGCGGATGGCCGTTGATCTCAAGGAGGCGCGCGACGGAGCCGTCTTTGGTTTCGCAGATTTCTTTCAGGGAACTGAGGCGGGGAGTGGACTTGAAGAGACGATAGCGCATGGGGTGCGCCGTATCTTTGGCCGCGCGTAACTCGGCTGCGAGCGCCTGCCTGACGAGCGAGGAGGGCAGGTCAGCCGGTGCACCCTGCTGGGCGATCGTGACCGGCGTTAGAAGCAGCAGGGGGAGCAGCCCCTGTACACCCAATCGTCTATCGACCATTCGTCCCTGATGTGCCCATTCTTATACATACATTAGACGCCAAGGTTCGGGTGCGGTTTCGAGAATTGAAGTACCCCCGGCTGGTTGCGTATAGTTCGGGGGAGGGCCACCGGCGTTTTCTTGCAAGCATGAATCGATGGTGTCGGGACTGGTTTGTCACAGGACGGCCAACGCATCGTGCCGGGTAAAGACGCTGAAATCAGCGCCTGGGAAGGAAGTGCACCATGGCATCGGAGAATGGTCTCGCCCGGATTGGCAAGACGGTTGTGATTCGCGGCGAAGTGAAAGGGAGTGAAGATCTGGTTGTCGACGGGCAAGTGGAAGGGACCATCAACCTGGCAGACGGGCGGCTCACGATCGGCCCTGACGCAAATGTAGCCGCCGATCTTACGGCCAAGGATGTTCTGATTGTCGGGCGCCTGAAAGGCAACATTGTCGCGAGCGGCCGCGTGGAATTGCGCGCAGGCAGCCTGGTGGAGGGAGATGTGAAGGCACTGCGACTTGCGGTGGAAGACAATGCGGTGTTTCGCGGCAAGGTTGACCTGACGCAGGGCGCGGCGATCGCATAGCGAACACCTGAAGAGCGCGCGACTGGATGAGGAAGACATGGCCGGCACGAAGGGACATGAATTCTCATTGTTCATTTGCCTTTTTCTCGTTACAGGATGAAGTTGGGGCTCACTTGCGGCGCGAGCGTGCGGGATTTCCCACGCCGCTGCCGGGGACTGAATGGTGATTCGGAACTGGTTCGATAAGAAATTCGAAAATTCACCTGGGGCGTCGGGCGTGGCCGGCCCGAAGATGCCGCGGCATTCGGGTGCGTGGTCGACGTTGCGCAAGCGCCTGAAAAATGAACCGGGGTTGCGGGTGATCGATGCGGGGGTGACCTCGCCGACCAACATCAATTACCTGACCAGCCTTGGGCACAGCATCTTTCTGGCAGATCCAGTGACGGAAGCGTATTCGGGTAACTGGCAGACGGGCGTGGACGATGACGACAATCCGATCTGGAACGCAGGAGGATATCTGGACCAGGCGCTGCAGTTTGCGGGGCGCAGTTTTGACGTGGTTCTCCTGTGGACGACGCTCGATTATTTGCCGGAAGCGCTGGTCGCGCCCGTTGTGCAGCGGTTTCGCGATGCGATGAACCCTGGCGGCCAGGTGCTGGCGTTGTTTCATACGCGCATGCATGGCGAAGACACGGCGTTCTGCCGTTTTCACGTGACGGACGGAGACAACGTGGAATTGCAGGTCGCGCAGCCAGTGCCGATGCAGCGCGTGTTCACGAATCGCAGCATCCAAAGCCTGTTTTCAGGTTGGTCTGGATTCAAGCAGTTTCTCGCTAAAGACAGTATCTCGGAAGTTTTGATTACACGCTAAGTAAACGATCCCACTCAGCAGAATCAACCACACAGGAGGAATCATGGCCTCGTTGAAGGGAACACGCATCACGTGGCTGGGACACGCCACGGTCCTGGTACAGACGCCAGGCGGGACCAACATCCTGATCGATCCGTTTATCACGGAAACCCGAAGTATCCGAAGAGCTACAAACTGCCTGAGAAGATTGAATACGTTCTGCTGACGCACGGCCACGGCGACCATATCTCGGATGCGGCGCCGGTGGCGAAGCAGCATGGGTCAAAGGTGGTGGCCATTTATGAGCTGGCCGCATTCGTGGGTTCGAAGGGAGTGAAGGACACGATCGGAATCAACATGGGCGGCAGTGTGGAGCTGAACGATGTGCTCGCGACCATGGTGGACGCGAAACACTCGGCGGGAGCTGAAGACGAGAAGGGAGTCCATTACACGGGTGTTGCGGCGGGGTTTGTGATTCAGGTGAAGGATGGTCCGGTGCTCTATCACGCGGGCGATACGACGGTGTTCGGGGACATGAAGATCATTGCGGAGCTGTATCATCCCGAAGTTGCGATGTTGCCGATTGGCGGGTTCTACACGATGGGCCCGAAAGAAGCTGCGGTTGCGGTTCGCCTGCTAAGCGCGAAGGTTGTTCTGCCCATCCACTTCGGAACATTTCCGCCGCTGAAAGGGACACCGAAGGAGCTTGAAGCGCTGGTGGCAGGAAGCGCGAAGGTGATCCACTGGGAGCCGGGCGAGACGTTCGAGTAGGCTGACGAATGATGCGGAAACAAAAATGGAATGGCGATTGAGCCATTCCATTTTTGTTGCCTCAAAACCCTATTTTCCGCCGGCGGCTTTTTGTCTTGCCCAACGACGCCTGACTGCTTCAGCGATTCGTTTTCGTCCTTCCGGAGTAAGATTTCTCTTCTTTCTGCCGCCGCGCTTCGCTGCCGGTTTGGAAGCTTTACGTGCCTTACTTGCGCTGGCTCCGCCAAGCAGAGTGCGTGCCTTCTGCAATTGGGCGATTTCAAGGTCGATCTGTGCCAGAATTTCCGAAACTCCCACTATCCCTCCTGGATCCTCAAAAGTATTTGGCTCCAAGCCCTAAAAACTTATGGCCCATAAGACTGCCATTTGTCCTGCGAACACGATACGCAAGTGTAGACTCATTTACAAACAAAAAATGGAAGATGTTACCGCAGATAAGCCAATCTGGAATTGCCTGGTAACCAACGGATTCGGCGCGAAGTGACCCGTTTCAAGGCCGTTGAGATCATCTGGGAATGCAATGCTCTGTAGATAGATAGGTAACTGGACACGATACGAGCGCAAATTAGTGACGGGCGCCAGACGCTAAGTTCCGCGCTAAAGGCTTCGCGATGATTTGGGTGATGGATTGGATGGCGGCGAAGGAGCGCCCGCGGGTAAGCTAGAGGACTCATGACCCCCCAGGCGTATGGTTGCCGATTCGGCTGCGCGGAAACTGCGGAGATCGCGCAGGATCTCGACTTTTTCGCGCGCGTACTGACTGGCGAGGCGCGTGAGGGCGTAAGTAATGATGTCGCTGTGATGGAGGTCCTGAACGGAGGGATCGCGGCGCATATTGAGCCAAAGGCGATGCACGAGCTGGACGTCGTCGGGACTGAGCGCGGGGGCGTGTGGCCCGATATAGAACACATTGGCATCGCCGTTGGGGCTAATGACAAAAAAGTTGAATTGCCGCTTGGGCTCGGGGAGGGCTTCCCATGCCTGGCCAAGATGGAAGGCCTGATCTTCGGCGCTCATCGAGCTGGAGAGTCCTGACACGACAGAATCGACTTCGAGTGAGTTTGCGGTTTGCGCGAGCGCCGCAAAGACATCGCCCGCGGGAACGACGAGGAGCGAAACTTTCTTGCCGAAGCTTTCGGCGACTGAGACCGCCTTGGTGAAGAGCGTTTGCTCGTGTTCGCTGAAGCTTTGTTGCTCGGCGCTCAGATATTCTGGTCCGCCGACGCCCATGAGGCGCACGCTGATCACCACGACGTCGCGGTCTTCGGTTTTGGTGCGTGCAAGAATCCATTTGAGCGCGACGGGATTGGCGGCATCGTGCATGGTGACCATGACGCCGCCCGGACGGAGTGCGACTGATTCACGGTCAACCGTGTCCTGATGCTCGAGCTGGAAGTGGTCTTTCATCTGGCGCGCCGTGACAGCGTGTTTGCGCAGATTCTGACGCTCGGAGACGGTGAAGATGATGAAGAATACTGCGGCAAAGGCGATGCCGCTTACGGTTGCCACGGATTTGGTGAAGAGATTGGTGACTGCCGTCGATAGCAAGGCCAGAAACACGCACGTGAGTCCAACCGGAATCTCGGTTTTGCCGATCTTGATGTTGGGTGGAACCTTCCAACCGCGCTCGCCGTGATACTTCCAGCGCAGCACCAGCATTGCGAGGCTGTTGAAGGTGAACGACCAGATGACGCCGAACGCGTAGGCCTCGCCCAGGGTGATGACATTGCCACGGGTGACGATGATGGTGAACATCTGGAGGCCGAAGACGAGGTTCACGATGCGGTGGCTGGTGCCGAAGCGTGGATGCGGTTTGCGGAACCAGTCAGTCAAAACGCCGTCTTCCGCCACGCGCATCAGTACACCGGTGGAACCGATCATCGAAGTGTTGATCGCGCCGGAAAGAATCAGGAAGCCGACGAACACGACGAAGATGCGGAAGACCACTCGCCAGAACAAGGGCCCGACCATGAACATGGCGAGGCCGGCAATCAGGTTGTCCTGGTAGATGTGCGTTCTGGGGCCGTCAGGGATCAGCATGGAGGCGAGCAGCGTCGCTCCGCCGGTGAAGACCAGGCTGTAAATAGCGATGACGATGGCTGCGCGCTTGAGGTTCTTGAGCTTGGGGTGCTGGATTTCGCGATTGACCTGGGCAAGGCTTTCCTCGCCGCTCATGGCGAGGATGGAGTGGCCGAAGGCCATGACAATACCGAAGAGCCCGAAGGAGCTGACAAGGCTGGTTCCCTTGAGGAAGCCAAGCGAGTCCTGGCTGAAGTGAAGATGAGCGGGCGTGGGGGCCGGAGGCATGCGCACGCCGACTACGAGCACGGAGTAGATGCCCCAGATGAGAAGGATGACCACCATCACGGTGGTGATCTGCATAACGCGCAGGGCCTTGTCGCTGGATTCCTCGATGCCCTTGATGTTCTGCCACCAGTAGTAGATGGTGACGGCGGCAGCGAAGATTGCCGCGGTGCCGTTCATGTCGAACTGGAACGGATGGCCGTGGGCATCCTGAAGAGCGGGGGGAAGCCAATGATATTGGTTCACGACGGTCATCAGCTCGTTCATGAGACCAGTGATGTACTGGCCGGCCGAAACGCCCGAGATCGGTCCCGTGAGGATGTAGTCGAACATGAGCGCTGAGACGCTCAGCTTGGCGAAGGTTCCGCCCAGGGCTTCCTTGACAACGCGATAGACGCCGCCGCGGGTGAACATCGAACAGCTTTCGACGTAGACAGCTCGCACGGCAAAGCTGAAGAGCATGATGCCGAGGATGAACCAGGGGGCCGAAGCGCCAATGGCCTGTTCAGCGATGCCGCCGGCGTAGAAGGCGGAGGAGCCGAGGTCGTTGAGAACGATGGCAGCTGCTCGCCAGAAGGAGATGAACGTGAGCATCACGGAGGATGCCACGATGAGGCGAACACGGTCGGAAGGTGGGGCTACGCTCGTTCGAGTGGATGCCATCGCAACACTGCCGGCGCGATGCCGGCCGATCTCGGGTTCGACGAGCTAATTTCCCGTCCGCCCATGGCTGAGTCTATTGCTGAAACACGTGATCGTCAATCAAACGTTCTTCCTTATTCAGTTTGTGGGATTTAGTAAACGGCGATCCGGGGGCGGGGCGGGCACGCCGAATGCTTTACACTCGGCCCTGTATGCATCGCCACGCATGGAGATTGTGGGCCGCGGCCGGCCTGTCGGCCGGCTTGCTGGAATTGCCATTTCCATTGGCCGGTCCCATGCCGCCCTGGCGAAGCGTGTTCGCGTGGTGGGGCCTGGTACCGCTGCTCTGGGCGCTGATGAGGAATGCGGAAAGCGGTGGCGGCAGGCCAATCCGGCGCGGCTTCCTGCTCGGATATGTGTGCGGGGTGCTGTGGTACTGCGGCAACTGCTACTGGGTGCGGGATACGATGCAGCGATACGGCGATCTGCCGGTGGGAGTCCCGACGCTGCTGCTGATCCTCTTCAGCCTGGTGCTGGGTCTGTATTGCGGGCTGTTCGGGCTGTTCGTGACGCTGATCAGAAGGGCGACGGGAAGGACGGGACTCGCGCTGGCCGCCGCGCCGGTGTTGTGGGTAGCGCTGGACCTGGCGGCGGCACGGATCACGAGCGTGCCGTGGGATCAGCTGGGGTACTCGCAGGTGGACAACGGCCTGGCCATGGTGCTGGCGCCGTGGACAGGGGTTTACGGGATCACGTTTGTGCTTGTAAGCGCTAATGCAGCCTGCGTGGGGATTCTCACATCCGAGGTACGCGGGGAAACCGACTGGGGGCGCCGGTTGTTGCTGACTATGGAGGTTGGAATTGCTTTGATTGGGTCCCTTCCCGCAAGTTCCTTTGGAACCAAACTGGCTCAACCTTCCAGCTTGCCGACGTCTGCGACGGCGGTACTGATTCAACCCAATCTCGATGTGGGCGGCGTGGGGTACTGGAACGGGCCGGGGGAGTGGAATGCGCACATGGCGGAGTTTGCGCGGCTTGCTGACGAGCAGTGCAAGCGATATATTGCCGGGATTCCGCAGACCGGGGCACCGAGCGGCGAGGTGGTTTGCCCGCCGTACGCGACGCATCCTGACCTGGTGGTGTGGCCGGAATCGCCCGCTCCGTTTTTCGAGCAGGATCCGCGGTTCAGGCCCGCAATGGGCGCAATTGCTCAGGCCGTGCATGCGCCGCTGATCGTGAACGGGATCGGGTCAGACCCGGACCCGGATGCGAATGACACGCTCGATCATGTTTCGGCGATGGTTTTCAGCGCGGATGGAAACGAGATAGGCCGCTACGACAAGATTCACCTGGTTCCCTTCGGCGAGTTTGTTCCGTTTCCGAAGCTGTTGTTTTTTGCGCGCAAGCTGACGGGGATGGTTTCGAAGTTCACGCGCGGCACGGAGCGGCAGGTGTTTTCGCTGAACGGGCATCGATACGCAGTGTTCATTTGCTACGAGGCTGTGTTTGCCGATGAGGTCCGACAGTTCACGAAGATGGGCGCCGATGTGCTGGTGAACATCAGCGATGACGGCTGGTATGGCGATACAAGCGCGCCATGGCAGCACCTGAACATGGCACGAATGCGGGCGATCGAGAACCGGCGCTGGCTGCTGCGCGATACGAACAACGGCGTGACGGCGTCGATCGATCCGTATGGCCGCGTACGGCAAAGCATTCCGCGGCATCAGGTGGACGCGCTGCCTGCGCTGTATGGGTTTCGCAGCGATGTCACGTTCTACACGATGTATGGCGATGTGTTTGCGTGGGTATGTGCCGTGTTCTCGATCGGCATCATCGTGTGGCTCGTGAACAGGCGACAGAGCAAGTCGACGGGTCAGCGAGCCGGCGCGTAAACGTCTGCCACGATGGAAGCAGTGAATTGATATACTCAATCAAAGCGCTGTCGACCGGCGCGGGATCGGCGGAATGCATGCTGATTCGCTCACGGCCGACTCGCCAACTTGTTCACCAAGTCAGGTCATCAGAGCAAAATCATGGCATCCATCCAGGATCTTGAATTTGCCTACGCTCCCGTGCGGGACCAAGTCCGCGACCTGCGGGAGTATCTTTGACCCTGCTCGCATCCGCAGGGAACTCTCAGAAATAGAAACCAAGCTTGCCGATCCAGCCATGTGGTCGAATCCGGCGGCCAGCCAGCCGCTAATGCGCGACCGGAAGCGTCTTGAAGCGCTTGTTGGCGACGATGACGAACTCGTGCGCCGCACGGGCGACATTGAAGCCTATTTTGAACTGGCGCGCGAAGGCGAAGACGTGCTCGCCGATCTGGAAAAAGACGTGAAGGGCCTGGGCACATTTGCCGAGGACCTGGAAGCGCGCACGATGCTGAGCGGGGAAGCCGATCCGCTGAATGCGATTGTGACGGTGCATCCGGGCGCCGGAGGCACGGAGAGCCAGGACTGGGCGGAGATGCTGCTGCGCATGTACCTGCGGTGGGCCGAGCAGCAGGGCTTCAAAACGGAGATGAACGACTACCAGGATGGCGAAGAGGCCGGCATCAAGTCGGCGACCTTCACCATCATGGGCGAGAATGCGTTCGGGATGCTGGCCGGCGAGAGCGGAGTGCATCGGCTCGTGCGCATTTCGCCGTTCGACTCGGCGAAGAGGCGGCATACATCGTTTGCATCGGTTTACGTGTCTCCGGAGATTGATGAGAGTATTCATGTCGATTTGAAGCTTGAAGATCTGCGCATCGACACGTATCGCTCCGGTGGCAAAGGCGGTCAGCATGTGAACACGACCGACTCGGCGGTGCGCATGACCCACTTACCAACGGGCATCGTGGTGCAGTGCCAGAACGAGCGCTCGCAGCACAAAAACCGCGACAAGGCGATGAAGATGATGCGGTCGCGGCTCTATGAATACGAACTCGAAAAGAAACGGGCGGAGAGCAAGAAGCTCGAGGATTCGAAGCTGGACATCAACTTCGGCTCGCAGATCCGGTCGTATGTGCTTCAGCCTTATCGGATGGCCAAGGATCACCGGACAAAGGTGGAAGTGGGCGACGTAGACAAGGTGCTGGATGGCTATCTCGAACCCTTTCTGCGCGGATACCTGTTGGCTAAGAGGCGGGGGACGGCGGCGTCGGGATCGGATGAAGACGTGGAAGTGTGAGAAGCGAGGGACTGAGAGGCGGGGGACAGTTGTCAGTGGTCAGTTGTCAGTGATCAGGTGAGTGAGTCGAGGGCGGAAGGCGCATCGCGGGAGGGCCGAGTGGCGATGGCAAGGACTGAGAACGGGAATGATCCGGCGGTGATTGCGGAGATGCTGCACACGGCGCGCAACATTGCCGTGGTGGGCATGAGTGACAAGCCATGGCGGGCAAGCCGCAACATCGGGCGCTACCTCGCAGAGAATGGCTACAAAGTATTCCCCGTAAATCCTGCGCTGGAAGAAGTGGTGGGTTTGAAGTGTTCTCCTGATTTGGCGGCGGCGCACGCGGCTGCTATGGAAGCTACCGGAAGCGGGATCGACCTGGTGGATGTGTTTCGCGCGCCGGAGCATGTGCCGCAGATTGTGGACGATGTGATCCGGCTGGGGATTCCATACCTGTGGCTGCAGGACGAAGTGATTCACGAAGAGGCGGTAGATCGGGCGCGGGCGGCAGGCGTGAAATGTGTGCAGAATGACTGCATTTTCAGGCAGCATTCGAGGCTTTCAGGAGATCATTGAAGCTGCCGTGCAGGTGGGAAGGTCCGGAGTTGTAACCATGACGGACCCGGATGCGTCGAATGAAGAGAGTTAGCCAACCCTGATGCGTCGTCTGTGTCTGAGCTTCGCGATTCTGCTGGTGATGGGAGCCTGTGAGCCCGTCGCCCGGGGGGCGTCGAGTTCGGCGGATGTGGCGCATCTGCATGTGCAACTGGTGTTTCCTAAGAGTGAGCTGATACCAGGCGCGCCGAACCAGGCCGGCCTCTATTTCAAACTGGAACCGGGGTGGCACGTCTACTGGAAAAATGCGGGCGATTCGGGCGAGCCTCCGCATGTGAAGTGGACTTTGCCGGATGGAGTTTCGGCGGGGCCGTTGCAGTTTCCAGCGCCGAAGAGGCTGCCACTGGGCCCGCTGATGGATTTCGGCTACGAAGACCGGGTGCTGTTTCCGTTCAGCGTGGATGTAGCGAGCGGGGTGAAGCAAGGTCCGGCTGATTTGAAGGCGCACGTGGATTGGCTGGTGTGCCGCGAGGTCTGCATTCCAGGGAAGGCGGATCTGGAGGCGCAGAGAACGATTGGGGCGAGCGGCTCGACGGGCGGAGCCGATGCGCAGCCGGATCACGATCTCTGGGTGAATGCCGCGGGAACGCTGCCGGAGCCGCTGCCGGCGACCGATCAGGCCGTGTTCCAGCCGACTGCGACGGGATTCAAGCTCGCCGTGAAAACCGGACGCCATGAGTCGCAGGCGGTCTTCTTTCCGGCCGAGCAGGACATTCTCGATAACCCCGCGCCGCAAAAAGCGACGGGGATGTCGAAGGGGTTCGTTCTCGAACTCAAAAAGGATGCGAACCTCGCGACGACTCCCGGGCAATTGAAGGGCATTGTGGAGCTTTCGGGCGGCCGCGCGTATGAGATTGCGGCTGTGCCGGGCGATCTGGCGGTTGCCGGTTCGGCTTTTGCATGGGCATCGCTGGCGCGCGCGACAGGCTTGGCGTTTCTGGGCGGTCTGCTGCTGAACCTGATGCCGTGCGTGTTTCCTGTGCTGTTCCTGAAGGGGCTGGCGCTGGTGCGGTCGGGCAGCGAGGAACGCGGTGCACTGCGGCGGCATGGGTACGTGTATGCTGCGGGGATCCTGGTTTCGTTCTGGGCGCTGGTGGGCGCGCTGCTGGGATTGCGCGCAGCGGGCGGAGCGCTGGGATGGGGATTCCAGTTCCAGTCGCCGGTATTTCTGTCGCTGATGGCCGCGCTGCTGTTCTTCCTCGGTCTTTCGCTGGCGGGCCAATTCGAGATTGGGTTGACGCTGACGAGTGCGGGTGGATCGCTGGCGGCGAAGCAGGGATACGCAGGCAGCTTCTTTACGGGCGTCCTGGCGGTGGTGGTGGCGACTCCGTGCACTGCGCCATTTATGGGGGCGGCGATTGGGTACGCGCTGAGCGAATCCACCGGCGTGACGTTTGCGGTGTTCACGGCTCTCGCATTGGGACTGGCTGCGCCTTACGTGGCGCTGACGATGCAGCCGGCGTGGACGCGCGTGCTGCCAAAGCCGGGCGCGTGGATGGAAGTGGTGCGCCAGGCGGTGTCCGTGCCCATCTTCGCGACGGTGATCTGGCTGGCGTGGGTACTTGCGAATGCGTACGGCGCGGCGTCGCTGGCGGCGCTGCTGGCGGGGTTCCTGCTCATCGCTATTGCCGGATGGTTTCTGGGACGCTGGCCGGCGCAGGGGTGGTCGACGGGAGTGGCGGCGGTGATAGGGATCGCGGTGATTGCGCTGAGCGTCCTGGCTCCCAAAAAACTGGGAGAAACGCCGGCGGTTTCCGCGACTGCCGCAGGCGGTGCGCAAGCTGCTTCCGGCGCGTGGCACGCATGGTCGGCTGATGCGGTCGCGAAGAGCCAGGCGCAGGGGCACGCAGTATTTGTGGACTTCACGGCAAAGTGGTGTCTGAGCTGCCAGGTGAATGAGCGGGTGGCGCTGGAACAGCCTTCGGTGCAGAAGGCATTTGCCGATGCCAACGTGGTGTTGATGAAAGCGGACTGGACGCGCGAGGATCCGGAGATTACGCAGGCACTGGCGTCACTCGGCCGCAGCGGAGTTCCGGTGTACGCGCTCTATGTACCAGGGCAATCGGCTCCGACGCTGCTGCCCCAGGTGCTGACGCCGGGAATTGTGACGGACGCCGTCAACCAGCTGCCGAAGGGCACCAACCAAGCTTCCGCGGCCACGTCCAATTCAAAGTAAGCCGGGATACTCGGCGGGCAATCATCCCCAATCGCCGGAGGTTTTCTTCTCATGGCATCCCTTTTGAGAACCACAGTATTTTCTTTGGTGGCCGCAGCATTGACGGCTGCGGGCAGCCACGCGCAGACCGCGAAGGTGGGTGCGACGGCGCTTGCATTTAGCGCGACCGATTCAAACGGCAAGACGGAAGCGCTCGACCAGTTTCGCGGGAAGTATGTTGTGCTGGAATGGCACAACCAGGGTTGTCCTTACACGCGGAAGCACTATGAGTCCGGGAATATGCAGTCTTTGCAGAAGGAGTGGACGGCGAAGGGCGTGGTCTGGTTCACGGTGATTTCGTCCGCGCCGGGCGAGCAGGGTTATGTGACACCGAGCCAGGAAAATGCATACGTTGCGAAGATGCATGCGGCGCCGACGGCGGTGTTGATGGATCCGAACGGGCAGCTGGGCCGCGAGTACAACGCGAAGACGACTCCCGATATGTATGTGATCGATCCCAGCGGGAAGTTGATTTATTCCGGTGCGATTGATAATGAGCCAACGCCGGACCCGGACAGCATTCATGGCGCCGATAATTATGTTTCCGATGCGCTGACCGAGGCGATGGCCGGAAAACCGGTGGCCATGCCGTATACACGGGCGTATGGGTGCTCAGTGAAGTATCGCGACTGAGCCCCGGCCCATGCTAAAACTTCCACGTGAAGAAGTGGCGTCCAACTGCCTCGTAAGTCGTTGCTTTTCCCGCCATGGGAACGTAGTGCGGGGCGAACGATGAGTCCTGGTGGTACTGCTGGACCTGCTCGGCCGTTTCCTTGGTCATGATGCGCAGCCGGGTGCTGACACGCACGGGGACCGGTTCGGAGTCGGTGTGCAGGTTGCCGTTGAACTGGCTAGCGTAGGTGAAATCGTTCCACTGTGACGACATTGCTTTTTCTCCAACGTGTTGCGGGCGCCCGGCCCGCTCATGCCCTTACCAAGTGCAAGTGATGTGCCAAAGTGCGGCTCTTCTATGGATAGATTTGGATTCACTGAAAGGAAAGGAATTATGAACTTGCGGTGAGGACTTTGGTCATGTGACGAAGGAACGGTGACGAGTCTGTGTGACGACATTGCGTCTCAAGATGACGTTTTTTAGTCACACAGGTTGATCCACCGCGTGGCCTTCCACGGCAGCCGCGTTCCTTTTCGATGGGCAGGCATTTCCGAAGGGCGAAGGGGATGCTTCTGGAAGGTGGGATCCAGAAGAAAGCGAGTTCCCACCCATGACGCGCAGGTGTTGCGTCATGGATGGGTGTCCGCAGGCGGACAGTGAGGCGAACGAACCGCGCGTCTATGCCGTGAACGCGGCCTTTGCGCCCTCTTCGAGTTCTTCCTGGCTGGGATTGCGGAGAGTTTGTCCGATGGACCACTTGTGTCCGAAGGGATCGCGGACCTGGCCGTATCGGTCGCCCCAGAACTGATCGGCGATGGGCATGGTGATTTCGGCGCCGGCAGCGATGGCCTGCTCCCAGACCGCATCGGCGTTGTCGGAATGGATGTGGAAGGTCACCGGGCTTCCGCCGAGCGCCTCGGGTGTCTCGCTTTTTCCGCCCATCATGGAGGAGAAGTCGTCGCTGAGCATGACGTGCCCGCCATGAACGACGAGGTGCGCGTGCATCAGTTTGTCCGTTCCGGGCGCGGGGTGGCGAGCCAGCTCGACCGCCCCAAAGGCTTTTTTGTAGAAGTCAATGGCGGCTGCCGCGTTGCTGACGACGAGGTAGGGAGCGAATGTTGGACGATCACTCATGTTTCCTCCGGGGATTGGTCTGAGGATTTTGCGAAGCCGATGCAGGCTGCGCAGGCGGTGAGTGTAGCACCATCGATGTTCCATGGGGATGAATTCGCGAGGGAATTTTGGGGAGGTGAAGGCCGGGTTTCGATTCGTCACGGAGAAGACGCAGTTGGTCACAGCGGTCGAGCCGTCATTTCCCGCAAGCAGTCTGGCGAGGGGCTTGGACAGGGGCTAAAGCCCCTTCTTAATTTTTGCCGTATGGATGGCCCGACTGAAGTCGTGCCCTTGTTACAAATCTTCGGCGTGTTGGGCGCGGCTGAAGCAGTGGCCACTCAAAGCAAGGCAGATCCTTCGGTCTGCTCGGGATGACAGAGCTTGGCAGACAAACGAATGGGTGTCGTCGTACTTTTCAAAGCGCGAGTGCAAAAGCAGATCCTTCGCTCCGCTTACCCCAGTGACGTGGAGCTGTCGCTGGGGCCCCAAGCGTGCTGCGGAAAGGATGAGAGAATTGCAGGGACGTACGTCATTGGGGTTGAACGCCGATGTGGAACTCGACCTGGGCGCTGTGCGGGTCGGCGGCGCGCTGGTCATAGACCTCGTAGTCGGTGAGGAAGGCGCGTTTGCCGCCCAGATCTTCCGGCGTCATTCCCCAGATTTTCTTCCACAAGGCGGAGACGACTTCGGTGACCGGCCCGCGATCGGTGGTGAGGACCGCATAGGTTCCCGGCGCAATTTTTCGATAGGTCATACCGGAAGGAAGATTGTCCACCGACGAAACGCGCGTTCCGAGCAGATAGGTGTAATCGCCCTTTTCGTCGCTGTCGTAATCGGAGTAAACGACGATGGTGTCTGCGCCGATGCGATGGGGAATCTGCGCGGCGAGGTCCTTTTGGTAGAAGTCCTGCCAGAGTTGGCCGATCACTCCGTGGCCCGTTGCTTCCTTGGCGTTGTTGGTTCGCGCGCTGAAGCCGGCGACGTAGAACGAATCTTCGGAATGGGGCATGGCTCGTGATTCCTGAGTTGAGTTCGAGGCCGGCGTCAGGAGGATGAGACTCAACAGGAGGATTGCGCGAAGCGCTGACGGCATGATCATCCGGTCTCCGCAGCCAACGTATCACAGGCCGTGTTTTTTCGACCTGATGCGCCGGATCTCCTCCATGCGCGCGGCGAGTTGTTTTTCGCGGCCTTCCTGTGTGGGTTGATAGTAGGTGCGGCCGCGGAGCGAATCGGGCAGGCAATCCATGTCGGCGATTTTGTCTTCCTCGTCGTGGGCGTAGCGATAGCCCTTGGCGTAGCCGAGTTCTTTCATCAGGCGCGTTGGCGCGTTGCGAAGATGGAGCGGGACGGGTTCCTGGCGGGTGTGCTCGACTTCTTCCTGGACCGCTCCGTAAGCCGTGTAGACGGCGTTGGATTTGGGAGCGAGGCAGAGATAGACGACGGCTTCGGCGAGGGCGAGGTCGCCCTCGGGTGACCCGAGGAAGTCGATGGCTTCTTTTGCGGAGAGACAGAGGTTGAGTGCTTCAGGAGCGGCGAGGCCGATGTCTTCAACCGACATGCGGACGACGCGGCGCGCCAGGTAGAGCGGATCCTCGCCGGCGGCGAACATGCGGGCCAGCCAGTAAAGGGCGGCGTCAGGATCGCTGTTGCGCACGCTCTTGTGCAGGGCGGAGATGAGGTTGTAGTGCTCCTCGCCGGACTTGTCGTACATGAGCACACGCTGCTGGATGGCTTCGGTGGCAATTGCCTTGTCGATGTGTTTGGAGCCTTCGGCGGCGAGCTGGGCGGCGACTTCGAGGGTGTTGTAGGCGCTGCGGCAATCGCCGCTCGAGTAGGAGGCGATGAGGTTGAGCGCTTCGTCGTCGGCTTGTAATTCCATGGCGCCGAGACCGCGCTCGCGGTCTTCGACGGCACGACGGAGCAGGGCGACGATGCGTTCTTCAGTGAGCGGCTGCAGAACGTAGACGCGGCAGCGGGAAAGCAGGGCCGAGATGATCTCGAAGGATGGGTTTTCGGTGGTTGCGCCGATGAGGCGGATGGTGCCGCGCTCGACGTAGGGAAGAAAGGCGTCCTGCTGGGCCTTGTTGAAGCGATGAATCTCGTCGACGAAGAGGATGGTGCGGGAGTGCATCTCCGCGGCTTGTGCGGCTGCCGCCATGACGGTCTTGATTTCCTTAATGCCGGAGAGGACGGCGGAGAACTCGACGAAACTGGCGCGGGTGGTTTCAGCGATGATCTTGGCGAGCGTGGTCTTGCCGACGCCGGGCGGTCCCCAGAAGATCATGGAGCCGGGATCGTCGCGCTCGATCTGGACGCGCAGGGGTTTGCCGGGCCCGAGAAGATGCTCCTGACCGCTGTATTCCTCGAGGGTGCGGGGGCGCATGCGTTCGGCGAGCGGAGCGCCAGCGCGGGGCGGGCTTTTGGTCGAGCGAACAGGGGAACCCTCGGGCTCGCCGTCGAAGAGGCTCATCGCGCGGTCACCGGAACGGCTTTGGCGGAGCGCTGGCGTGATGCTTCGTAGAGCAGGATGGCGGCGGCGACGGCCGCATTGAGGCTTTCGACGGGGCCCGGACAGGGAATCGAGATGGCGCGGTCTGCCTGCGCTGCGATGTCCTCGGGGACGCCGTTGCCTTCGTTGCCGATGAGGAGAGCGGTGGGATGAGCGAGATCGACCTGATGGGCAGGCGCCGATGCGTGCGATGAGGTTGTGAGGACCGTGACGCCGGCTTTACGGAGCTGACGAAAGCAGTCATCGGCAGCGACTGAAAGCATGGGTAGGCGAAAGACGCTGCCGGCAGAGGCGCGGAGGGCTTTCTGGTTCCATGGGCTGACGGTGCCGGGCAGGGTGAGGATGCCGGTTGCGCCGAAGGCCTCGGCAGAACGAAGAATCGTGCCGAGATTGCCGGGGTCCTGGATCGAGGCGAGGACGAGGAGCAGGGGCGGCCGATCGTCGGGTGGTTCCAGCAGATCGTGCCAGGTCCAGGAGGGCGGTTCGAGGAGTGCGGCGACAGGTTGAGGGGTCTCGGTATCGAGAGCGGAGACCAGGAGTGCCGACGGCATCAGGAGGATTTCGGTTTCGTCCGGTAGATGCAAGGGTTCGAGAAGGTGCTCGTATTCCTGGGCGGCAAAGACGCAATCGAGCTTGAGATGGGCCTTGAGGGCCTCGGCGAGCAGGTTAGGGCCTTCGATGGCGGCAGGTTCGCGGTCATCGCGCGAGGTGCGGTTCAGCGCGCGGCGCAACTGTTTCAAGCGGGCGTTCTGTTTACTTTGTACAATACGAACTGACATCGTGCGCAAACCGTTTGGAGCTCATAGGGATTCTATGATGTTTCGGCGAGGCGCGGGATGCGGGCCGACCCTGATCACTTGCCGGTAATGGCAGGCTGTGATAGGTTCCGTCCTTGTGGCCTCTGCACTTCGGGGAGAAATGCTTGTCCGCAGAAATTTTGCGCGTCCATCCCGATGAACCCCAACCGGACCGGATCGATTACATTGTCTCGTGTCTGCGCAAGGGAGCGGTAGTCGCGCTGCCAACCGACACGTTTTACGGTCTTGCTGTGGACCCGGTGAACCTCGCGGCCGTCGAAAGCATCTACCGCATCAAGACCCGGCAAAAGCACAAGCCGCTGTCGCTTCTGATTGCGAGTCTTGCCCAGGCGTATGAGCTGGCACGGGACACCGATTCCATGCTGGACAAGCTGGCGGACAAGTTCTGGCCGGGGCCGCTGACAATCATCGTGCGGGCCGGCACGAAACTGCCGTTGCGTTCGACGGCACATACCGGGAACGTGGCCATTCGCATTCCGGATGCGGCGATTCCGCGGGCGATCGTGGAGAAATTCGGATTGCCGATCACGGCGACGTCGGCGAACCTGCAAGGCGCGTCGGAGTGCACCCATGCCGCCTGCGTTCGCGATCAGATCGGGGATCGCATTCCGCTGATTGTGGATGGCGGCCCAACGGGCGGCGCGTTGCCGACCACGATCGTGGATCTCTCGCTGGGCATAGGACGATGGGAAATCCTGCGGGAAGGGGCCATTCCCACCCACGAAGTCGTGATGGTTTTGCAGCGTTAATATGTTGCCATGAACGCGAAGGCAAGTCCGTCTGCCCGTATCTGGATCCTTCGCGCAAGCCTTCTGATTCTTCTGATTGTGGTGATCGGCGCCCTGATCTGGAGCCGCTGGATCTACGTGCAGATCGAGCGCTACGCGAGCAATGATCAGGCAGCGCCCGCGGATGCGATCGCGGTGTTCGGAGCGGCGGAATATGACGGGCGTCCTTCGCCGGTGTATCGCGCGCGGCTGGATCATGCGGAGGCGTTGTATCGCCGCGGAATTGCTCCCTTGATCATCACGGCAGGCGGCGATGGCGGCGACGAGTACTCCGAAGGCGGCGTAGGCCGCGAATACCTGATGACGGCGGGCGTTCCGGAGTCGGCGATTATCGCAGAGACGGAGAGCCGCAGCACCGAGGAGTCGGCGAGGCGCATCGCCGTGATCGCGCGGACCAATGGATTTCGTCGGCTCGTGGTGGTGAGCGATGGCTCACATCTGTTCCGTATTCACGAGATATGCGCGGCCGATGGGTTGAACGTGTTGACGTCCCCGCGCCCCCTGGTGCCGGTTGAAGGAGCCAGCAGTCCGGGCAAGGAGCCCGTGATGCACGAAATCCTGAGCTACATGCTTTGGAAGCTCGATCTTCATTGAGAACCGCAATGGACTCGGCGCTCGTTCTATAGGAGTTGGCGGGCCGCAAAGACGATGAGAACCAGGAGCGCGAATGCCACCGCACTGGCCGTAGACAGGAAGTTGACGGCATCGTTATTGAGCCAGCCTTTGCGTTCGAGCGTCGCTCCGAGCAGGCTGTCGAAGAAGAGGCCGAATACCCCGCCGATCCAGCTGATCAAGAAAAGCGCAAGGTGTAATCGCACCGCCCAGGCGCCGAGGGCGGCGACGATGGCCGCTGCAACGATGCCGAGCAGAGTGCCGGGCAAGCTGATCGCGCCGTCGAGGCCCGGATTGACTTTCTTGAGAGTCGTGATCATTCGCGGCTGCCTGCTGAGAACCTGGCCCATCTCAGAGGAAACGGTGTCGGCAGCAGCTTCGCTGAGTGCGGCGAGGCCGAGGGCAATGACGGCGGTCGAGGTCAGATGGAAGCGCGCGAGCCAGCGTGCGTCGAGCAGTACGGACTGAGCGAATTCACTGGAGATGAGAGCAGCGACTCCGAGGTTGGCGGCGACCTGGGAGGCGGAGCGGCCGCGGCGCTTTTCGGCGATGCCCATCTTCTCCTTTTTGGCGCGGCCGATGCGCGTTGCGATCTGGGCGAGGATGGCGACGGCGAGAACGGGAACGAGAGCGGTGTGCCAGGGCTTGTAGGGAAACGAAGCGGTGGAGAACATCAGCGTCGCGGTGATCGCGAAGCCGGTAAGAGCTGCCATGGGTGTTGCCGCGCGCAGCCGGAGAACGATCAGACCGAGAAGAATGCTGGCGCCGAGGGTCCAGGTGGCGACCGGCGCGTCCTGAACTGCCCACCAATGGGCCTCGAGCACCAAGTCGGCCGCCACGTAGGGCAGCACGAGGAGCAGGACCAGCTTTGATTGCCAGAGGAGGTTTTGTTCAGCCACGTTTCATCGTAACGGTTTGGAAAGGGAGCGAGGAAGTTGGAGGTGGGAAACGGCTGGTGAAACGATTTACACTCAACTGCGCGCCGATCTTCTTGCTCGCTTGAACGGAGTTTTCTGAATGACGAAATCTTCAGTGCTGGTTGCGTTGGTAGCACTTTGCGCGATGCCGGGTTGCATTGCACAGGAGGCTGGTCAGCGGCTGGAACTCGACAGAAAAGGCGAAACGATTGTTCTGGAGCCGTATGCGCCGAATGTCATTCGGGTGACGCTGAGCTTGCAGAAAGATGCGGCGCTGGCCGGGCCGGGGTACGGGTTTGTTGCGTCGGCGAAACCGGATGGATGGTCGGCGAGCCAGACCGAGCAGGAAGACGTGTATCAGTCGGGGGGCATGGTGGTGACGGTAGATCGGCCGCATGAGTGGAAGCCGGTGCCGTCGCAGGTGAGCATCGGGAAGTTTTTCAATGGATCGACGCCGGGCGCGCACATCACGTTCAAGACTCCGGATGGGACGAAGATTCTGGAGATGACGGGCTGGTCGCAGGCGGTTCCCAATGTGAAAGAAGATACGTCCGACCTGGAGCGCGACCGGCGCTCGACGGATCCCGAGTTTTACGTGGTAGGTGCGAGCTTCGCATCGCAGGACGATGAGCACTACTACGGGCTGGGCGAGAACCAGGAAGGGTTTCTCGACCATCGCGGGCACGTGGTGAATTGCTGGCAGAATTACACCGCGCCGGCCGGGCCGAGCAGTTGCGTGCCGTTCCTGATCACGAACAAGGGATATGGGCTGATCTGGGATAACCCATCGAAGACAACCATTGAGCCGGGATTCAACGAGCAAACGCGATGGACGTCGCAGGTGGGGAATCGCGTGTCGTTTTTTGTGATTGCGGGGAAGAAGGCCGATGAGATTTATGCCGGATACAAGCTGCTGACCGGGTCGACGCCGATGCTGCCCAAAGCAGCGTATGGATACATCCAGTGCAAGCAGCGCTATTCAAGCCAGGCCGAGGTGATGGCAGTTGCAAAGGGGTATCGCGAGCGGCATCTGCCTGCGGATGTGCTGGTGGTGGACTGGTTCTATTACACCAAGATGGGGCAGTTCGATTTCGATCCGCAGTTCTGGCCCGACCCGAAAGCGATGAACGACGAGCTGCACAAGATGGGTTTCCAAACCATGATCAGCGTCTGGCCGCGATTTGTGCCGGATGACCGGTTCTATGACGAGATCGAGAAGAATGGATCATTCATTCATTTGGCAGACGGCACGCCGACGAATGGATTGCCGTATGACCGCGCGGGATCGGACATCGACACGACGAATCCGGATGCTGCGAAGTGGTACTGGAAGACGGTTCGCGACAACATTCTGAGCCAGGGATTCGATTCGCTGTGGGCCGATGAGACGGAACCCGATTTGCCGCCGGACGGCGCGTACTTTCACGTGGGACCGGGGACGGAGTACTTCAATGTGTATCCGCTGTTTCACACGGCCGCGCTGTACGACGGATTCAGACAGGACGAACCGGATCGCCGCGGGCTGATTCTTTCGCGCGATGCGTACCTGGGCGTGCAGAGGAACGGAACGATTGTGTGGTCATCCGACATCTCCGGCACGTGGGACACGCTGCGCAGGCAGATTCCGACGGGCCTGGATTTCGCGGCGTCGGGCATCACGTACTGGTCGAATGACACCGGCGGCTGGCAGTATCTGCCGTACGAACACCATGGAGCGCATCCTCCGCTGCTCGATCCGTCGGATGCGCGGTCGGTCGTGGGCCATTACGACGATTATCCGGAGCTGTACACGCGCTGGTTCGAGTACGCCACGTTTCTGCCGGTGATGCGGACGCATGGGAGCCGACCTGAGAATGAAGTGTGGTCGTACGGCAAGCAGGCGGAGCCGATTCTGGAGAAGTACCTGCGCCTGCGTTACGAGCTCATGCCGTACATCTACTCGCTGGGCTATTCCACATGGAAGACAGGAGCGCCGTTTATGCGGGCGCTGCCGCTGGATTTTCCTGATGATCCGAAGGTGGCGGACCTGCGGGACGAGTACATGCTGGGACCGGCGTTTCTGGTTGCACCGGTGACAGAGCAGGGAGCGACGAGCAGGATGGTTTATCTTCCGGCGGGAGCGGATTGGTACAACTACTGGACGAAAGAGCGGTTTCCGGGTGGGCAGTCGATTTCGGTTTCGGCGCCGATCGATACGATTCCGCTGTTTGTGCGGGCCGGGTCGATTATCCCGATCGGGGCGGAGATTGAGAGCACGCAACAGCCGCAGGCGATCCGGAAGGTGCTGGTGTATCCGGGCGCGGATGGGGAGTTCACGCTGTTTTCAGACGACGGGACGACCTACGCCTACGAGAAGGGCGCGGGATCGATCACGCATCTTCGCTGGGATGATAGGCAGAAGCATTTCAGCCACGATGGAGCGCAGGCGTGGAGCAGATCGGACGAGGACATCGTGAAGATCGTTGGGCGCTAAAGCGAGCGGGATCGATTGCGGTTCTGGCGAAGCATCAACGGCACCAGCCGAATCGCAGGCGACCGCGTCTAATGCATAGCAATTGGGCACAGTTTGGATGAGCGCTGGGGCGGTATCGCCCCTGTTTATCAAGAGGATATGCCGACTGCGGCGGCTGGATTTGGAGACAGGCTGACCCGAGTTGCCTGATTTACAATCACCAAGTAAGCAGGAAATCACTGAATGAGTCTTTTTCCGAACTATTCTGGCCGCTGGTGTGCGCGGCTGATTCCAGCGGGAATGGTTGCGCTGGCTGCGACGCTTTTTTCGGGCTGCGGAGATACGTACCGTCCGGTTGTGACGCCTATTAATCCGAGCGGGCCGGCACAACAGCCGAGTGCCCTGGCCGTTGCGGTATCTTCCCCATCGCCGACCGCACCGGGCGTCGCCACGGTGATCGATTATGCCGGTGACACGGTGATGGCCCAGGCCAACATCGGACCCGGACCGCTGGAGTTTGCGGTCGACCAGACGGGGAGCACGGGATATACGCTGAACAGCGACGGCACGCTGACGAATTTCGTTGTATCGACCCAGCTGCGCACCGACCCGCAGCACGTGTTCCAGTCCACGCTGCCATCGTCGGCGCAGCCTTATGGCTTGTTTGCTCCATCGGCGGGACTTTGGGCGGCGGACCTGAATGGGAACATCGCGGATGTGCTGACCGGAAGCCCGGAGACTTTCAAGCTGGCAATCCCGGTTGCCCAGACGCCCATTGCGATTATCGGTACGGGCAACATCGGGCAGCACGATTATGCCATCAGCCAGAACATCCCTTACGACACAACGTGCAACACGGCTCCGACTTCAGTGACGACGCCCGGTGAAGCGGATGCGCTGGAGACCGCCAACTATACGGTTTCGGCCAAAATTCCTCTCGGGACCTGCCCAGTCTATGCGGTGCCAAGCAGCGATGGCAGACGCGTTTTCGTGATGAACCGGGGCAGCGACACGGTGACGGTGATCAACAGCCAGAACAACGCACTGGACGCCTGCACGCCGTTTACGAACCAAAGCGGGCAGCTTGTCACGTGCCATCCGAACCTACCGCTATCGACGACGGCAGTGGGTGCGACCGGCATCACGCCGCCCAATGGCACGACCGGCATGCTGACCGTGGCGGGGCCGGTCTACGCGGAGTACAACGCCGCGACCGCGCAGTTGGTGGTGGCTGACTACGACGGCGGCACCGTCAGCATTATCGATGTGAGCCTGGACGAATACGGCAACGACAGCCAGACATTTGGCACCACGTATACGGTGAAGGTTGGCAATACGGCGACACCCTATCCGGCCAGTGTTACGGTGCTGTTCGATGGCAGCCGCGCTTACACGGCCAACCAGGGCGACGACAACGGGACCGGAAATGGAACGGTCTCGGTGGTGAACCTGGCGAGCCACTCCCTGGAAAAAACACTGGCGGTTACGGGTCATCCGAGGACGGTGGTTTCGACGTCGAATTCCCTTTATGGAAAGGTGTACGCCGGTGCGCCGGACAGCCCCTATCTGACGATTATCCGCACCGACCAGGATGTTGTGGATACGACGGTTCTGCTGCAGGGGAACGTCGTGGATGTTCGAACCAGCAACCAGAACGGAGCCTCAGGAAACGCGAACAACACGAGCCGGAGGCCCGGAGCGGGTCAACCTTGTTATCTGCCGCCTGCACTTGAGCCGCCCCCGGCGGGTGGTCAAACTGCTCTGCAGGTCTGCCAGACTCTGCCGTAGCCTTGCAGGGCAAGCGGACCAAAGGCCATTCCTGAGATGGGGATGGCCTTTTCGTTCGAGGGCGGAATGAGCAGGAAGGTACCTCGCGATGACGACACCGAAAGCGCGGAAAGTCCGGATCGATCTGCTGCTGGTGGAGCGCGCTCTTGTTCCGAGCCGTGAGCGCGCGCGCGCGCTGATCCTGGCGGGCCGGGTGATGGTGAATGAGCAGAAGAGCGTTAAGCCCGGAGAGGCTGTCGACAGCGCGGCCGTCGTGCGGTTGCTGGGAGATGACAATCCCTATGTGAGCCGCGGCGGTATCAAGCTCGCGGCCGCAATCGATCACTGGAAGATTGACGTCGAGGGAAGAGCTTGTCTTGACGTGGGAGCATCGACCGGTGGATTTACGGATTGCCTGCTGCAACGCGGAGCGAGTCATGTGACGGCAGTCGATACGGGGTTTGGACAGATCGCGCTGAAGCTGCGCAACGATTCGAGAGTGCGGCTGCTGGAGCGAACGAATGCGCGGCTGCTGGAGCCGGGAGCGCTGGCGGAATTCGCTGCGACCTTGCTGGTGATGGATGTGTCGTTCATTTCGGCGACGTTGCTGCTTGAGCCTGTGTTCGCGGCGGCGCCGACGTTGGCAGAGGCCGTTGTGCTGGTGAAGCCGCAGTTTGAAGCGGGTCGCGAGCACGTGGGCAAAGGCGGAATTGTGCGGGATGCTGAAGCGCATCAGATCGCGATCGCGAAGGCGGGGACTTGCCTGGCCGCTCTGGGCTGGCAGGTTGTGGAGACCATTCCTTCGCCGATCAAGGGAGCGGAAGGGAACCAGGAATTCCTGCTTTACGCTCGGCGGGGGAAGTCGCGCACTCCATAAGAAATCGAAGTCAAGCCTGAACGCCCATTTATTTCCATCCATTACACTGGAGCCGCATGGATTCCGTTGCGATCGTTTGCAAGCCGCGCAAAGAAGAACTTAGCAGGATCCTGCCCGACCTGGTCGCGTGGCTGAGCAAGAAGGGGTACCAGCCGATTCTCGACCGGGAAGGTGGCGCCTGTTATTCCGGTGCGCCTGCCGTGGATCGCGCCGAAATGCCGGCCCAGCATCCGACTCTGGTGATCGTTCTGGGGGGAGACGGGACGCTGCTTTCGGTGGCGCGCATCTTTGCGGCGACGGGAACTCCGATTCTGAGCGTGAATCTCGGGAGCCTTGGATTCCTGACGGAGATTCGGCTGGCCGATCTCTATGCGACGCTCGAAGGATGGTGCGCCGACTGTCACTCGATTGATTCGCGGGCGATGCTGCGGGCGATCGTCTGGCGGGGCGGCGAATCGAAGTACACATTCGAGGCGTTGAACGAAGTCGTGGTGTCAAAGGGCGAGATTGCCCGCATGGGAGATTTTGCTGTCGAACTCGATGGAAAGAACGTGGCGACCTTTCGCGCTGACGGAGTGATTGTGTCGACGCCAACTGGGTCGACCGCATACACGCTGGCGGCAAACGGGCCGATCCTGACGCCGGATGTGGACGCGCTGGTGGTGACGCCGATCTGCCCGCATCTGCTGACCTTGCGGCCCATCGTGGTGCGAGGAAGCGCCGCGCTCACGGTGCGTGTGGAGGGCGTCCCGGACAGGGCATTGCTCACCGTGGACGGACAGCAAGCGATTGATTTGCAGATTGGCGATGAGGTCCGGTGCCAGCGTTCGAGCTACACTGTGAATTTTGTGCGGATCAGTGAGAGCGGGTTCTTCGAGGCGCTGCGAAATAAACTGAGCTGGGGCGAGCGCTAGGCGCGAATCCTACTATGGATTGATTTCAGCCAGCAGCACGCCGGCTTTCACCGCCAGGGTGTGCGCGCCGTCCACATCGCCCGAGGCGAGGGCAGTCTTTGCCTGCTTGAGAAATTCGCGAATCTGCGCGGCGGTCTTCATTTCCTGGTCGTCCAGCTTGCGCGTGATCCCGTTCAAAGTTCGCTCCGTCGTGTCGATGGACGACTTTGTCTGTAGCTGCTCGTCCGGCGGATCGGCGGGCGATAGGGTTCCAATGGCGCTGACTTCGGGGGCGGGAGCAGCGTTGGACGCCTGTTCTGTTTCCTTGACGGGCTTTTTATGGTGAGTCTTGGGCTTCAGCGGCTGGTCGGGCGGCTTGATCTGCGCGGAAGCCGGCTGTGTGGGTACGGTCGCAACGGCCGGCGGCACTTCCGCCGCCGTAGTTGTCGGCTTAGGAGCATTCGGATCAATCGGCGGCGCGTAAGGCTTCGCGGCCGACTGCTGGGGCTTGTGGGAACACGCGGTCAGCATGAGGAGCAACAACCATGCAACGCATGTGAAACGCGTTTTCATCCCAGAAACCTTTCTGTGCCTTCCATATCCGCCGGCTGCAGATGCCGGCGTCCCCATTCCGTGGCGGTGAGAGGAATCCGCAATGCGAATTCCGTACCACGTCCTACTTTAGATTGTACTTCCACGCTGCCGTGATGCAATTGGAGAATGCGATAAGTCATGGCCAGCCCAATGCCGCTGCCCTCGCTCCTAGTGGTGAAATAGAGGTCGAAGATCTTCTCCCGGATCTCGTCCGGAATTCCGACGCCCTCGTCGGCAATGCGCAAAACCCCCGCTTTCCGGTCCTCCTCGAGGACGACGCGCAAGGTGCCGCCCGCAGGCATGGCCTGCGCCCCGTTCTGGATGACATTGAGCGCAGCTTGCTTGAGCAGGTCGGCATCGACATTTGCCACTAGAGGATTGGACGGGAGCGAGCTGTCGAGGGTCACATTGCGGGTGCTTAATTCTTCGGCAGCGAGGGCCAGCACGTCGCCGAAGACCTGGCGCAGATCTTGCTCTTTTAATTGGAGTTCCACCGGGCGCGAGAAATCCACCAGGGTCTGGACAACGCGGTCGAGGCGATGGATTTCAGCGTCGATGACATCCAGATGGCGGGCGGCGGGTTCGTTGTCGTGCCCGAGCTTGTTTTTGAGCAATTCGAGATGGACGACGATGGCGTTGATCGGGTTCTTGACCTCGTGGCCGACGCCGGAGGTAAGCCGCCCAATCGCGGCCATGCGGCGGGAGAGTTCGAGTTCGGATTCGATCTCCTGAACCGACTCGAGATCGTGCAGGGTGACGAGAGCCCCCAGACCCTGCTGGGTGTTGTCGTCGTGAATGAAGTCGAGCGAGGCCTGGATGCGGCGGCCGGTTTCAGTCTGCACTTCCTCCTGAACGAGGTTGATGCCGCCATCGAATGCTTCCCGCAGCGTGCGGCCGAGAACGGTCGTGTTATCGAAGATGTCGCGTGCATGCAATCCCAGCATGCGATCGTGATCCACGTGAAGAAAGCGCCGTGCCGCCTCTGATACGAGGACAGCACGGCCGTCGGCCGTGAAGAGCACAATGCCGTCCTGGAGATTGCTGAGGAACTGATCGAGGTTCTCCTTGAGAGCCGCAAAAACCTCCTCGACATTGCGCATGCGCTGACCGATCTGCTCGATCTTGGAAGAGACGCGTTGTGGGGTATCCTGTTCCGCGGCCTTTCTGTCGCGATCGATGCCTTCGCCGTGGGGAGTGAAGCGGTCGAGTTGCATGCTGATTTCTTCAAGGGGCCGAAGCGCGAGATTGCTGAGAAGGAAAGCAACGACGAGCGCTGTGCCGAGCGCGAATCCCATCAGCGTGAGGCCCTCGCGAAGCCAGGGGCCATAGACCTTTTGCAGCAGGGTAGTGCGGGCGCCGACGTGAACCGTTGCGAACGGTTCTCCGTTACGGTCGAGAGGAACCACGACATCGAACACCTGGGGTGGTCCGAATACCTCTTGCATTAATTGAACCGGGTTCTTCCTGATCAGCTCGCTGTAGTTCCGGCGCGCGGGAAGAGGCTTGTCTTCGTTGTTGGGGTTGGTGCTGAGGATGGTGTTCGACTGGGGGTCGCCGATGTTGATGTCGTAGACGGTGAGAGAGTAGCGATTTACCGACTCGATGACGTCGTGGAGGGACTGACTGTCGTGAATCGCCTGCGCTTCGAGATTGCGCAGTTCCGCAGGATTGTTGGGATCGACCTTGCGGCCCTCCAGTCCGGCCTTGAGCGCGTTTTCGAGCGCGAGCCGAACCTGGTTGGCGACTGTCTTGTTGGTGTCATAAGACTGCTGCACGGCGGCGTCGAGCAATTGGCTTACATACACCAGGGAGAGCGCGCCAGACACGAGGAACACCAGGCCTGTGATGGCCAGAACGAGTTGGGTCTTGAGTCGCATTGCCTACGCCGGCTGATCTTCCCGGGCCTGGCTGTATTCCTTGAGCTTGTTGTGTAGTGTCTTCAAGCTTACCCCGAGGATTTCAGCGGCGCGCGTCTTATTCTGGCTGGTGGATTCGAGGGTGCGGAGAATGAGGAGGCGCTCCACCTCGCTGACCGTGGTACCGACACGCACGGGCAGGATGTTGGCGTCGAGAGTGGTGACAGCCGCGGACTGCGATTTGCCGAAGCTCGGCGGGAGATGCGACGTATCGAGAGCCGTACCGTCGGGACAAAGGATGACCGCGCGCTCGATGGTGTTGCGCAATTCGCGGGCATTGCCGGGCCAGTCGTAGGCCATGATCCGGTCGAGAATCGAAGGCCCTACCCCGGAAACGCGGCGGCCGTGCTTCTGGTTCATCTCGGCGACCATCGATTCAGCCATGGGCGGGACGTCTTCCATATGCTGGCGAAGCGGCGGCATGTGGATATGAAAAACGTTCAACCGGTAATAAAGATCGCTGCGTAGAGAACCCTGCGCGACCGCGTCGTCGGGATCGCGATTGGTGGCCGCGAGCACCCGCACATCCACTTCCTGCTCATTGCGCGCGCCGAGACGCCGCACTTTGCGGTCTTCAAGAACGCGGAGCAGCTTGGCCTGGGTGCCGAAGGGCATGTCGCCGATTTCGTCCAGAAGGAGAGTGCCTCCGTTGGCCAGCTCAAAGCACCCGGCACGCCGTTCTGCCGCGCCGGTGAAAGCCCCTTTTTCGTTGCCGAAGAGCTCGCTTTCCATCAGCGTCTCAGGCATGGCCGCGCAATTGAGCGCGACAAACGGGCGCGACTTTCTAGGACTGAGCGCATGGAGCGTGCGCGCAACCATTTCTTTACCGGTCCCGCTCTCCCCGGTAATGAGAACAGACACGTTGGAGGGCGCGATTTGCTCGATGAGCGTAAAGATCTCGCGCATGGCGCGCGAGCCGCCGACCATGGCGCCGAGGATGCCGGACTCGCGCAGACGACGCCTCGCGACTTCGAGCTCAATGGCTGTTTCGCGCTGGCGCGTCGCGTTCGCGAGGATGGTGCGCAGGCGTGCCGCGTCGACCGGTTTTTGCAGGAAGTCGTACGCGCCCATCTTCATCGCGTCCACGGCCAGCTGGATGGATCCTTGCGCGGTGAGCAGAACGACGGCGACGTTGGACGCGACCGAGGAGCCCTCCTGGGCGAGCTTGGTCAGGAGGCCGATGCCGTCCATGCGCGGCATCTTCAGGTCCGTGACGACGATTGCCGGTTCCCAGCTGAGCGCCTTTTCCCATCCCTCAACTCCGTCGCGGGCGGTTTCAGTCTGGTAGCCCCAGCCGGAGATGAGCTCGGCAAGTCCCATCAGTGCATGCGGCTCGTCTTCGACAATCAGGACCTTCACTGCATTCTGCATGTATTGCATTCTATTCAATCATCGGCCTGATGCGGGACTTCCCGGTTGGTTTCAGGGCGGTTATCGCGGAAAGGGGCATCCGGGCTCGCCGGGTGGTTAAACTTGGTCCATGACGGACTATGAGATCGCCCCGGTGGATGCAGCGAAGTTGCTGGAACAGAAGAAGGTGCGGGTTGTGGACGTGCGCGAGCCGTGGGAGTACGACCTGGGGCATATCGAGGGGAGCGTCTCGATGCCGATGGGCGATGTGCCGGCGAGAGCGTTTCAGGAGCTTCAACCGGAGGAGCGCCTGGTCATTCTTTGCCACATGGGGGTGCGATCGATGCACGTGACCGCCTGGCTGCGCGGCCAGGGGTTCGATCAAGCGCAGTCGTTGCGCGGCGGCATCGATGCGTGGTCAGTCGAAGTGGATCCGGCTATTCGCAGATATTGAGCCGGGGCCTCGCACTGCGGCCAAGCGGCGCAACATCCTATACTTTTCCGTTAGCCATCTTCTTGCTGGAGTTCGACGATGTCCTCACCTGCTGTCGCGTATGCGAATCAGAATCATGAGCGCTTTCTGGAAGAATTGAAGTCTTTGTTGCGGATTCCATCGGTTTCGACGCTGCCGGAGCACGCGGTCGATTGCCGCCGGGCCGCGGAGACATTGGCCGAGGAGCTTCGTCGCATCGGGATGGAACATGTTCGGCTGATCGAGACGGAGGGCCATCCGTTGGTCTACGCCGATTGGCTGCACGCGGCAGGGAAGCCAACCGTGCTCTGCTACGGGCACTATGATGTCCAGCCGCCGGATCCGCTGGACGAATGGAATTCGCCTCCCTTCGAGCCCGAGGTGCGCAATGGCAACATCTATGCGCGCGGCGCCGTGGACGATAAGGGACAGGTGTGGGCGCAGGTGAAGGCGCTCGAGTCCCTGCTGGCCACGAAGAAGGCGCTGCCGCTGAACGTGCGGGTGCTGCTGGAGGGCGAAGAAGAAGTTGGAGGCGAGGGCATTGCGCAGTTCGTTGCGTCGAAGCCACCGGAACTGAAGTCGGACTTTGCGCTGGTGTCCGATACGGATCTGTTTGCGCCCGGGCTGCCAACCCTGTGCGTTGGGCTGCGCGGAATGATTTACACGGAGATTCTGGTCAAGGGAGCAAAGACGGACCTGCACTCAGGCATGTACGGGGGGGCAGCGCCGAATCCGTTTGTTGCGCTGGCGCAGATTGTGGCGAAGCTGAAGGATGAAGAATGCCGCATCCTGATTCCGGGCTTTTACGACGACATCATTCCACCGAGCAACGAAGAGCTGAAGGCATGGCAGAGCCTTCCATTCGACGAAGAGCATTATCGGATTGCGGAGGTGGGGTCGCGGCAGCTTGTGGGCGAGGCGGGCTACGGCGTGCTGGAACGCACGTGGGCGCGACCGACGCTGGATGTGCATGGCATGCCGGGAGGGTTCACCGGCGCAGGCGCGAAGACGGTGATTCCGGCCAAGGCGACGGCAAAGGTTTCGATGAGGCTGGTGCCGGGAATGACACCCGCCAAGGCATTCGCTCAATACAAGGACTATGTGGAGAAGATTGCACCGCGGGGCGTGGATGTGAGCGTGAAGCTGATCCACTTGGGTGATCCGTGCCTGATCCCGGTCAACAATCCTTACATTCAGGCGGCCACGCGAGCGCTGCACGAAATCTGGGGCAAGGACACGGTCTTCATCCGCTCGGGCGGATCGATTCCGATTGTCGGGGATTTTGCGCGCCACTTGAATCTTCCCAGCGTGATGATGGGATTTGGTCTCCCCGATGACAACATTCACGCGCCCAACGAGAAGTTCAACATCGGAAACTTTGAGCTGGGGATCGATTCTCTGATTCGCTTCCTTGAGGAGGCGGGCGCTTGACTCTGCCGCACGAGGCAGAGAGGCGGGATGCAGCAGGATTTGTGCTGGCCGGGGGACGCTCGAGCCGCATGGGTTCGGACAAGGCGCTCCTACAGCTTGGCGGGCGGCCGCTGATCAGCTATGCACTGGAGAGCCTGCGCCGCGCGGGCGTCACGGCCTCCATTGCGGGAGCTGCCTCGGCGCTGGACACCTTCGCACCCGTGATCCGCGATGAGAAGCCGCTGCTGGGACCGTTGAGCGGAGTGTGTGCGGCCCTTGCGGCGACGGAGGCGAGGCTCTGCATCTTTCTGGCTGTCGACGCGCCTTTTATTCCGCCCTCGTTGATCCGGTACATCGTGCGCCATGCCGAGGTGAGGGGCGCTGCGATCACGCTGACGACGGTGAACGGGTTTACGCAGACATTCCCAGCGGTGATTGACCGGGCGGTGCTTCCGCAGCTGCGGGCATCACTGGAGAGCGAGGTGCGCGGCTGCCTTGTGGCGTTCCGGCATGCCGGTGAAGAGTCGGGGTGCGGTTTGGATCTTGTCCCGATTGAGCCGCTGGCTCAGGCGGGGCAGGTGGAGGACCAGCGGGGATTGCCGGTTTCGCTCTGGTTTGAGAACGTCAATACACCTGAGGACTTGCGGCGGGCCGAGTCGCACCTTACGACTCATCGCGTAAGCTGAGTTCAAGCCATGGCGGAGCAGAATCCCAATTCGCTGACCCCGGCAGAGTCGCTGGCGGGCGGCGGCAATGGAAGCGGGTTGCCGATTCCCGATCTTGTGCTTGGCGCCGTGCATGGCCCGATCATTCAGTTTGGTCACGTGTCGATCTCATTTGACGGGCGGCCCGTGCTGGAGGATGTGAGTTTCTCGGTGGACCGCGGGCAGACGCTTTGTATCCTCGGCCGCAGCGGCGTGGGAAAGTCAGTTTCGCTTCGGCTGCTGATGGGTTTTTTGGAGCCGGACTCCGGCTCAATTCGCGTGGAAGGAAGAGAGATTGTCGGACTGAACGACGCAGGGCTGCAGGAGCTCAGGAAACGCATCACCATGGTGTTCCAAAACGGCGCACTTTTCGATTCGATGACGGTGCGCGAAAATGTTGCGTTCCCATTGCGGGAGCACGGCGGGCTGGACGAAGAGCAGATTCAGCAGATCGTGCAGAGGCTGATCGGGCTGGTTGGGGCGGAGGATGTTGAGGACGCGCTGCCAGCGAGTTTGTCGACCGGCCGACGCCGCGCGGTAGCGATTGCGCGCGCATTGGCGGCGCAGCCGGAGGTTGTGCTGTATGACGAGCCGACGACGATGGTCGATCCCATCATCGCGCGACGGCTCGGAGCGTTGATCCAGCGGCTGAAGCGCCAACTCGGCTTTACGAGCATCGTGGTGACGCATGACATGCGCTTTGCGGAGCGACTCGCGGACACCGTACTTTTTCTGCACCAGGGACGGGCCAGCTTCTTCGGTCCGCTGGCGGCCTTTCTGGCGTCCTCTGATCCGAACATCCAGCAATTCCTCACACTGGACGCGTATACGTTACCTAGGGACTAGTACCGACGCTGTTTTCGTAACGGGTACCTCCGCCCGATTTACCTTGATATTGCATCAAGTTAAGGTCATTCTCGATTTCAGGAATTACCTCCATTATGCGCAGTTTTGCGGCGAGGAATCGATTCAAGCTGCAGCGAATCGACTGCGAATCGTCAGGCGACGCATAAGTGCTGTCATTACAGGGACTTAGATCTATCAAGACGGTCTTTTGGGTTCCGCTGGGTGCAGTTGGGGTGGTTTCGGTACGCCGGAAGTGAGCTGGCGCAGCAAAGGGGCCAGATGTCGGTCCTGGGTTCATGGACGAAGGCTGCGTCGAAAAACGAAATCAACTCCCGTGTGACGCCGAATCTGCAGGGTGCGGATTCGCTCACCTGGAAATAGCCCCCCCACTTTTTCTAGGCGCTCGTAAGAGCTTGAGGCACGCGGAACACGAATGGCGACATCGGGTTTTTGGCAGAGAGTCTTTACTCCAGTTGCGCCCCACGGTGAGTGGGCCACTGAAGGAGTGCCGAGCGTGCCCCGCCACGCGGACGGCGACTCAAGGCTTTGGATCCTGTCGGACGTCCTCACGATTGTTCTTTCGTGTGTAGTCGCCACCACATTCGAATTGCATACCGGGTTCGTTGCAGGCGCGAGGGAGTTCTATCACGGAAAGCTCTTCCACGGCCGCTCGATGGGGATTCTGCTCGAAATCGTGTGCGTGTTCACGTTCGCCCTGGTTGTCACGAGCCGGCGCATGCGGCTTTACAATCCCGCGAGCGTGACCAACTTTCTTCATGAGCAGAGACTGAGTGTCCAGGCGTGTCTGACCTCGGGCCTGCTGCTGACCGGAACGCTTTATCTACTGCATGCCGCAGATATTCCGCGCAGCATCGTGCTGATTACGCTGGGCCTGGTGACGGTGGCGCTCAGCTTGCGCAGGCTGCTGTATCGCGTGGTTCTCCATCACCGATTTGAGCGCGGCATCGGCACCCGCAACGTGCTGATTGTGGGAACCGGTCCGGAAGCGCGGGCGCTGCGGAGACATCTGGAGAGTATCGGGCGCCTCGGATATACCTTCAAGGGCTTCATCGACTCGCCGAACATGGACGATTCAGGCGAGGTGGTGGGCGCGATCGATACCTTGTTCCAACAAGCCCGGAAGCGCTTTGTAGACGAAATCATTTTCACTTCTCCGTGCGATCGCGAGATTGTCCAGGATGTGTTGGGTAAAGCGCGGAAACAGGGAGTGAATCTCCGCCTGGTTCCCGAGTTGTATGGGGGCCTGGCCTGGAATCACCCGGTTGAGTACATCGGGCAGTTTCCGACGATTCCGCTGCATTGCGGGCGCGTTCCCGAAATCAGGCTGCTGTTGAAGCGTCTGCTGGACATGGCGACCGCGAGCTTCGGCTTGCTGATGCTGTCTCCGGTGCTGCTGGCGATTGCGATCGCGATCAAGCTGGATTCGCCGGGTCCTGTTTTCTATTCTTCGGAGCGCATTGGGAAAAAGGGCCGCGTCTTTCACTGCCTGAAGTTCCGCACGATGGCGCCTGACGCGGAACGACGCCGCGCCGATGTGATGCACTTGAATGAGCGGGACGGCGTGTTGTTCAAGATCGCGAATGATCCACGCATCACGAAGGTCGGCCGGCTGCTGCGCAAGTACTCGCTCGACGAACTGCCGCAGTTTTTCAATGTGCTGCGCGGCGACATGAGCGTGGTGGGTCCGCGTCCGCCGATTGCCAGTGAAGTGGAGGAGTACACGCTCAATCATTTGCGGCGGCTGGATGTAACACCGGGGATCACGGGGCTTTGGCAGGTGCAGGGACGCCAGGATCCCTCCTTTGACAGCTATGTTTCGCTGGACATGAGTTACATCGAGAACTGGAGTATCTGGCTCGATATCAAGATCATGGTGCGGACTGTGGGCGTGGTGTTCTCCGGCACCGGCAGCTAGGGATGCGAGCGGCCGCGGTGTGCCTGTGTTTTAAACTGATCTCGTGAAGATCGCGCTCGCCCAGATCAATCCCACCATCGGTGATTTCACGGGCAATCTTGAAAAAATCATCACGACCAGCAGGCGTGCCGCGAGCGAAGGCGCCCGGCTGGCGGTGTTTTCAGAGCTTTGCGTCTGCGGCTATCCTCCGGCTGATTTCTTAGAGAAACCCAGCTTTCTGGAGCGCTGCCGGACGGCTGTGGATGAACTGGCCGGAGCGACGAGCGACCTTGGTTGCGCGATTGCTGTGGGGGTGGCATTGCGTGCCGAGAATGGCGCGGGTAAGCCCGCGGTGAATGCGGCGGTCCTGATGGATCGCGGGCGCATCGTGCTGGAGCAGCACAAGCGCCTGTTGCCCTTTTACGACGTCTTTGACGAGCAGCGCTATTTTTCTCCGTCGAAGCAGCAGCAGGTGGTGGAAGTGGATGGGGTGCGACTGGCGATCAGCATCTGCGAGGACGCGTGGAACGACAAGAACTTCTGGCCGCGCCGGTTGTACTCGGTCGATCCGATGGAAGAGCTGATGAGGCAGAAGCCGGCGATTCACATCAACCTTTCATCGTCTCCCTTCTGGCATTCGAAGCGCGAAGTGCGGAGAGAGATGCTGTCGGCCATTGCGCGTCGCGATGGAATTCCGATATTGATGTGCAACCAGGTGGGCGGCAACGACAGCCTGATCTTCGACGGATCGTCTGTCGCCATCAATGGGCAGGGCGAGCTGATCGGGCAGGCCAAATCGTTCGAGGAAGACCTGGTGGTGCTCGATCCTTTCGAGGCGCCACCCATTGAGGCTCCGGCCGAGGATGAGACCGAGGCAGCCTTCCGGGCGCTTGTGGTGGGGACGCGGGACTATGTGCGCAAGTGCGGATTCAGCAAAGTGCTGATCGCGCTCAGCGGCGGCATCGATTCGGCGATTGTGGCTGCTGTCGCAGCGGAGGCGCTGGGTCCGGAGAATGTTCTCTGCGTCGGCATGCCCAGTCCATATTCGTCGCAAGGGTCAATCGACGACAGCATGCGGCTGGCGAAGAACCTGGGAATCCGGCTGGAGATGATCGGGATCAGCGAGCTATTCAAGGACTACACAGAGGCTCTTGCCCCGCTGTTTGCAGGCATGAATCCGGACATCACCGAGGAGAACATCCAGTCTAGGATTCGCGGCAACTTGCTGATGGCCCTGTCGAACAAGCTGGGCGCGCTGGTGCTGACGACCGGCAACAAGTCGGAGATGGCCGTAGGCTACTGCACACTCTACGGCGACATGGTGGGCGCGCTCGCAGTGATTGGCGACCTGGTGAAGACGCGGGTGTACGCGGTTTCACGCTGGCTCAATCGCGAGCGGGAGATCATCCCCCAGGCGATCCTGGAGAAGCCGCCATCCGCGGAACTGAGACCGGGCCAGAAGGACACGGATTCGCTGCCGCCCTACGAGATTCTCGACCCGATTATCGAGGCGTATGTGGAGCGCTACGAAACGCCGGAATGCATTGCCAAGGCGCGCGGTTTTCCGCTCGAGCTGGTCCAACAGGTGGTGCGGCTGGTGGAGCGGTCGGAGTACAAGCGGCAGCAAGCGGCGCCGGTGCTGAAGGTTACGTCGAAGTCGTTCGGCATGGGCCGGCGATTTCCCATTGCCGTCAAGGTTCAGGTATAAGCTAAAAAGGTGGGTTTTCCCGCTATTTCAAAGGAGATTCAGCTTGATTCGTTCGTTCGTTCGATTGGTTGGCGCTGCAGCGCTGTCGTTTTCTTTTTCCGTTCCCAATGCAATGGCTCAGCAAGAAGTGCCGGCAGCGCCGCAGGATAATAATGCTGCGAAAGCGCCGGCTGCTCCAGCGCCAACGGCTGCGCCCGCATTTCCAAAGCCGGACCCGGCGAATTTCACTGCCACCACGCCGTCGAAAGAGGTGATCGACGCATTTCTGCAGACCAGCTGGGGCTATGATGCGCGGCGTATATGGCAGGTCCAGGCGATTCTGAAGACCCCGGTGGAAGGAATCAGCAAAGTTGTCGTCCTGGTGGGGGACAAGACCGGCGCGCAGAAGCCGACGGCCCTTCAGTTCTTTTCGCTGCCCGACGGCAAGCACATCATCGCGGGGGACATGATCATTCCTTTTGGCGAGCACCCGTATTCCCAGTACCGGGCGGAGTTGCAGCAGGGTGCGGACGGACCCTACAAGGGGACCGCATCGAAGGAGCTGGAACTCGTCGAGTTTGCTGACTTCCAGTGCTCGCATTGCAAAGACGCCCAGGCGACGATGGATAAGCTGGCGGCAGACTTTCCAAAGGCTCGGATCGTGTTTCAGAATTACCCGCTGGTGCGACTTCACCCGGCGGCTATGACCGCGGCCGAGTATGGCGTGTGCGTCGACAAGATGGGAGGAAGCAACGCGTTCTTCCAGTTTGCCGGCGCTGTTTTCGATGCGCAGGAGGGTCTCGCCACGGCGGATGGGGCCACTCTGACGCTGAACAGTGCGGTGACCAAGGCGGGACTCGATCCGGCAAAGGTGCAGGCGTGTTCGACAACTCCGCCGGCGGCTCAGCAGGTCGAGGCGTCAATGAAGCTGGCGCAAGACCTGAACGTGAATGAGACACCGACCCTGATGGTGAACGGACGCCAGGTGCCCATCGGCGGCGTTCCCTACGACACAGTGAAGCAGATTGTCGAGTACCAGGCAAAAATCGATGGAGTGACTCCATAGCGAGGCTGCGGGCGCAGACCCGCACATACCGCTGCCGGCTTAGCGCGTTGTGCTCTTGTCGACGGTGAACATGGGCGAACTTCCAGTGGATTGAGGTCCGCGAATGACATGCGGGGTGATCATGATGAGCAGGGTGGCGTAACTGTTCTGAACATCCTTCTCGGTCAGGTTGTTCAGACCCGGGATTTCACTGAGGCCAGGCGTTCCGGTGAGCGCCTGGCTTTCCTGTTTGCTGACCTCGCTCGCAATCACCACGCCGGCGCCGGCCTTGACCGTCACGACGCCCGTATAAGCGCGGTTGTTGAGCACCGGCACTCCGTTGATGGAACTGCCGGCGAGCGCCGCAATCTTCAAGTCCAGACTCAGCGCGACATCGCCGTTCCGCATCACCTTGGGATTCGCCTTGAGGGTCAAACCGAGATCCTGATACTGGACCTGGGGGATTGTCGGCGTCGAGCCCTGGAGCCCGGAGAGCAGCCCTGCGAGGCCGCTGGAGGAACCGGCGCTCGTAAGTCCCGGGATGTTGATATTGCTGTTGCTCAGGCTCGAGTAGCTTGCCGTCATGATGGGATACTTGGTGCCGGAGCGCAACGTGCCGTCGTCGCCGTCGCCGAGGCGCAACTGGACCTGGTCGAGTTCGCGGGAATCGGATGAATTCAGATTCAGATTCAATGTGGCGGGAGACGGCGAAATGCCTGAAAGCGTGAGGCCCCCGCCGAAGAGCGCGATGCCATTGGAGAAGATGGAATTCGAGACCTGACCGGATGCGAGCAGAATTCCCAGGATAGCCAGCGTGTCGCCGGGCGCTGCGAGCCCCGATGAGATGATTTCCTGGACGAGAGACTGATTGGCATTCAGGATGGACTGTTCTTCGGCATACACGTTGAATGCCGTAATGGTCTGAGGCAGTTGCGCGCCGGTATTTCGCTCGCCGTTGTGGGCGAGCTGGATCAGGCGCACGTCGAGCAGAACCTGGCTGCGTCCACCGAGCAGATTCTTCAAGGTTGCGTTCAGGGCATTGAGCGTGCGCTCGGGGGCGCGAACGGTTAACGTGCCTGCAGTGGGTGCCACCACCGCGCGCGGCGCGTTGAACACGTTCTTGGTCATGTTCGTGACGTCGGTGAGTTCAGTCGGGGTGAGACCCGAGAGATAGAAGGTTTCCAGATCCTGGCGAAGGAATTGATTGCGATTCAGCTGCGTATCGCGAGCGACGAGCGCGCGGTGCGCATCGAGCGGCACCCAGAATGTGTCGGTGACCATGCTCAATGCATCCATCGCCTGCTGAAACGTGGCATCCTCAAGATCGAACCGGACCGGCGTGGCCTGGACGCTCTGGTCGACAGTGGCCTCGAGATGGAAGGCGCGAAATACTTCCTGGATCAGCTGGCGGCGATCGCTTTTGAGATGGAAGCTCTGCCGGCCCTGGGATGGCTCGAGGATGGGCGTTTCTCCCATCTGGCTTGCTGTTTTCTCGTAGAGGGAACTGGACCGAGGTTCAGCATCCATCGCGAGGTCGTCGATGTGAACAGCAATCTGCGGGTTGCCGGGATCGAGGCTGTCGGCCTTTCGCAAGGCGGCAAGGGCTGCGCCCGGATCGCCGCGCAGACGGTCCTTGGCGGCTGATTGGATGAGGGCACTGACCAGGTGACTGCGCGCTACTTGCGCCGCGAGTTCGTAATTCTGATTGGTAGGATCGAGCGCTGCCGCCCGCTCGTATTCCTGCATTGCAGGTTCGAATCTCTGTTCCTGGTAGAGTTTGCTGGCCTCGAGAAACAGTTGGGATGCCTGCCGCTGGTCGTGCCGGTTGACATCTTTGGGCTTCGCCGCGGAATCGCTTTGCGCACCCTGGTTGGAGATTGCGCTTGAGAGGGACGGCGAGGTTGCAGATGGTTGCTGCGCGGCAGATGCGAATGGAAGAGCGGCCAGTGCGAGGGCAGCGAGAACCGGGACCGGGATTGTGCCGGATCTCCTCATTGCAGACTCCTCGAAGCGGCAAGCAAATCCGCCAGCGATGTGGCGCAGACTTCAGGCCGGTGTTGCATGAGATCGTCGAAGCTGGTGCGGCCGGTTGCAACAGCGATCACGGGAAGCGAGTTGGAGTGGGCTGCTTCGATGTCGCGCGGCGTATCGCCCACCACGCAGACTCGTGCATTGGCGCCGGCCAGCGCGCGTGCCTTTCTGGCAGCTTGGCCGATCAACTCGGATCGGACCGGAAAGTGGTCGCTAAAGCCGCCGAAGTGGAAGTGTTCGCGGAGGCCGGCGTGCTCGATCTTGATCCAGCCGATCATTTCGAGATTGCCGGTGGCCACGCCGAGAATGGCTCCGCGATCGGCGAGGTGGCTGAGAGTCTGCTCGATACCCGGCATCAACTCAAGCTTCAATTCGCTGCGGCGGTCGGCGACATTGTTGCACATGGCATCAAGAATGGCAGAGACTTGCGGCTCGAGAATATCGGCCGGGATGCCGGCGCGCTGGCAGGCTTCGCGAAGGATTCCGGTGTCGGTGTTTCCCTGGAGAGCGATGCCCTCGAGCGTGATTTCGAAGCCGGTTATGCGGTGCACACTGGTAGCGACGGAATCGATGTGCACGCGGTCGCGGCATCGCAGAATGGTGCCATCGATATCGAACAGGTACGCATCCTGATCATCCCAGCAAAATCCGGGTTGAATCTCGACGCGTGCTTCGTTCTGCGATGAAACCAGGTCCATGCTTGGGGGATGGTCAGCCCTGGCGATAACCCTGCCTTGCTGACCCAAAGACAAGACGTTCGCTGCGCGGTGGACGCTTGAGACCCGCCCGTACTTCTGCCAGGCTGAGGTCAAGTTCCGCCATGGCGCGGCTGAGGGTGTTGCGGTGAATGCCGAGTTCCTCCGCCGCCTTACATTGGTTGCCGCGATTGGCCATCAGCACTTCACGCAGATACTGCCTCTTGAATTCCTTGACCGCATCCTCGTAGCGAATTCCGCTGGAATGCATTTGCGTAACAAGGCTGTCCAGTTCTCGTCTCACGTCATCCTCTTGCATTTATAGCTTGCCACATCAAGCCGAGATGTGGCGGCCAAAAATCATGCACCATTTTTTCCTGGGTGCATCCAGGAGGGAGACACCTGCTCCAAGTGATTCAACTCGATTCGGACGCGTTGCGCAAGGCTGTCCGGGGTTACGTTTGTGCTCAGGTGGCAGGCGCCGAAGAAGTAGTGTGGCAAGCGAGATTCGGTGAGCCATTGAGCCTGTGGGAAGAATGCGATGGTTACCAAGATTCCTAGAGTAACAAGTACCACGCCCTGGAAGAATCCGAAAACGGCTCCGGCAAGACGATCGAGGCAGCCGAGGCCGATCTTTTGAACGATCCTCGACAGGATCGAACCAGTTAGACCCGCAATCAGCATCACGAGCACTGCAATCGAAATGAATCCGATTGCGTCGGCCAGTTTCTCGTTATGAACAAGGCGCATCAGCAGGGCGGCGGCGCGGCCGTAGTTCCACGCTGCAAGCGCGAGGCCGAGCACCAGGCCGCCAAGAGCGAAGACCGAGCGCAGAAAGCCCTGGATGAGTCCTCCCAGCACAGCCACCGCAATGACCGCGATGATGATCCAGTCCACGGTGGTCAGGGTTTGAATGGTCTCATTCAAAGCTGTATCTCCCGGCCGGTCAGGCGCGTGAAGGCCTCAAGATATTTGGCGAGGGTTCGCTCGACTACGTCGGCGGGCAAGCCGGGGCCGGGCGCCTGCTTGTTCCATTGGATGCTTTCGAGGTAGTCGCGCACAAACTGCTTGTCGAAGGAAGGCTGCGGTCCTCCCGGCTTCCACAAGGTGGCATCCCAGAAGCGCGATGAATCGGGTGTGAGCACTTCGTCTGCAAGGATGATCTCATCGGAGAGCGAGCCGAATTCAAACTTTGTGTCGGCGAGAATGAGCCCGTGGCCTTCGGCGTGGGCAGCGGCCTTGGCGTAGAGAGCAAGCGTGAGGCGGCGAAGATCTCCGGCGACGGCGGGACCAAGAAGCTTTTCTGTCGCCGCGAACGCGATGTTCTCGTCGTGCGCGCCATCCTGGCTTTTAGTCGCGGGTGTGAAGATCGCTTCCGGCAGCCGCGAGCCATCGTGAAGGGAGGGCGGCAGCCCGATGCCGCAGACGGTGCCTGCTGCCTGGTATTCCTTCCATCCGGAGCCGGCGAGATAGCCGCGGGCTACGCACTCGACCGGAAACATCTTCGCGCGCTTGACCAGCATGGAGCGGCCCTCAAGCTGCGCGGCATAAGGCTTGAGCGAAGCAGGGAACTGAGCCACATCCGCAGCGATGAGATGATTCGGGACGATATCGGAAAGGAAGTCAAACCAGAAGAGAGACATCTGGGTCAGGATCTTTCCCTTGCCTGGAATTCCCGTTCCCAGCACGTGATCGAAAGCGGAGATGCGATCGGTGGCGACCAGAAGGAGCGCGTCATCGACGGCATACAAGTCACGCACTTTGCCGCGGCCGAGAAGCGGCATCGAGCCTAGATCAGTTTTCAGGAGAGCATTCACCGGGAGGCCTTGCCTTGAGAGAGCTGAAATCCGATTCTCAAGCGGTGGGGCCGCTTTGTCAAACGGCGCGCAAAGAGCCCGGCGCGACCACCTAAATTGCTATCACAGGCAGATTTAGTTTCCGCTTGGGAATGTGTCCAAACGGGTGTGACGACCGTCACGGACCACAAATGGGAGTTAAGAGAAACTCCTCTTGTCAACATGGTTCGGAGGACGCGCAAGAATGTCCTCTTTGAGCCGGGCGACACGAGGCAGCAGTGGAAAGGGGAAGCCGCCGCTTGCTTCGTTATCAGGGATCGCCAGTAGCCGCGTGCTACCGACCTCCAGCGCCGGCTACTGGTCCCCGTCATTATCTTGTGATCATACAAGCGCCTCCGAAGAGACGATATCCTCCGGAGGCGTTTTTTTGTGTCTCAACTACAGGGTGAACAGTAAGAGATGGCGCGTTGCCCGCATGCGAATTCGGGCGATGGATCTGCTCACGCTGATCAGGCGGTGGCGCGCTGCTGTTGCTGGTCGTGACCGCCGAGCTTGACGCTGACAACCTTCGACACGCCGGGTTCCTGCATGGTGACGCCGTAGATCATGTCGGCGGCGTGCATCATGCGCTTGGAGTGCGTGACCAGCAGGAATTGCGTTTCCTTACTGAGTGAATGGAGCAGATCGGCAAGACGGCCGACGTTGGTTTCATCCAGCGCCGCATCCACTTCGTCGAGGACGCAGAAGGGGCTGGGCTGGAACTGGAAGATTCCGACGAGCAGGGCAAGGGCGGTGAGTGCCTTTTCTCCGCCGGAGAGCAGCAGCACGTTCTGAAGTTTCTTGCCCGGCGGCTGGGCGACGATGTCGAGACCGCTTTCCGCCTGATTCTCTTCATCGGTGAGCCGCAGAAAAGCCTGGCCGCCGTGGAAGAGGCGCGTAAAAACCTGGCCGAAGTTCTCGTTGATGCGGGCGAAGGCTTCATCGAATTTGGTTCGCGAGATCTGGTCGATTTCCTTGATGGTTTCCTGTGTGTTTTCGATGGATTCGACGAGATCCTTGCGCTGCTCTTCGAGGAAGGTGTGCCGGTCTGCGATTTCCTTGTACTCCTCGAGCGCCATCATGTTCACCGGGCCCATGGCCTCGATGCGCTGACGCAGACCGCGGCAGGCTTCTTCTTCGGCGAGAAGGGCCTCATCGACCAGGTGCACCATTTCCGTGTCGGCGCGAAGGGCAGAGGCTTCGGCATTGACTTCGGCAAGACAGCTCGCTTCGAGGTGCTCGAGGTCGGAGTGGAGCTTGGCCACCTGGCTGGAGCGTTCGGAGCGTTGGTCGCGCAGCGCGTCCAGCGCCGTGCGAGCGGCTTTGAGCTGTGTTTCCATCTCGGCCAATTGCAGCCGCAGTTTAGAAGCTTCTTCTGCGATGGCCAGAGCCTGTGCGGCTGCCTGATCGCGCTGTGCCGCTAGTTCCAACGCGCGGGTGGCAAGTTCTTCGCTCTCGCGATTGCGCTGCTCGCGCTCTGCCTCGGCAGAGGCGCGTTGCTGTTCGATGGCGATCCTGCGGCGCTCCAGATCCGCGTGCAGGCGGTCGATGCGCTGGAAGGCGGCTTCGGCCCCCCGACGGCGTTCTTCGAGTCCGGCCAGTTCGGCGGTGACGTGTGCGGCTTCCTGCTGGAGGCGCTCACGGGTCTCGCGCAGGGCCGAGAGTTCTGTCTGTTGCTGTTCGAGGGCCGACTCGGCAGTCTTGTGCTCGGACTCAAGGCGAAGAGCCTCTTCGCGCTTTTCGTCGATGACGGCGTGCTTGGCCTCGCGGGCGTCCTTGTTGCGCGCGGCCTGGGCGACCCACTCCTGCAACCGGCGCTCGACGCGCTGAGCTTCCGCTTCCATTTGCTTGAGCGCAGCGCCCTGGTCGGCGGCATCGCGCTCGGCGGTGCGGCGCTCTTCGCTACGCGCCTCAAGCTGCGCGGAGATTTCTTCGATCGCCTGCGACAGCACGGCTGCGTGCATTTCGGCTTCGGCCAGGTTCGATTCAAGACCGGCGAGCTTGGAATCGATCTCGCGCAGTTCGCGCTTGAGGGCGAGCGGGCCTTCGCTGGCGGGCTTGCCCCCGGTCACCGTCAGATTGTGGAAGCATTCGCCACCAGGGGTAAGGAAGAACGAATCGACGTGTTCGCCGGCGAGGCGCTGCGCCTCCAATGGATTGTCTACGATGTAGCCGTTCTTCAGCTTGGGAATGACGATTTCGAGGGATCGTCCGAAACCATTCAGAACGCGAATGGCGTCGCGAAGAGGCGTGATGCCAGGTCCGGCGACAAGGCCATCGTCTTCAGGAAAAAGATTGCCCTGGGCCGAGTCGTGAATCAGGAAAGTGGCCCGGCCATCGATGCCGGACTTCAAAAAGCGAACCCCTTCTTCAGCTGCGCCCCAGCTTTTGACGACAAGATAGTTCAGCTCGTCGCGAAGGAATTCATCAACCACTCCTTCGTGTTCGCCGCTGACTTCGAGGAAGTCGGCGAGGGTACCGACGGGAGCGGCTTCCTCGTCGAGCGCGCCTGGCTTGAGCAGACGACGGACCGTATCGGTTGAGTAGCTGTGATCGCGGATGAGCGCTTCCAGCGAATTGCGCCGTCCGGCAGCAGTGGCCTGCGCCGAGCGGAACTCGTTGGCGCGGGCTCGCAGCATGTCTTCTTCGGCGCGGCGTGCCTGAAGGCTCTCGCGGAGTTCGTTGATCTCGCCCTCAAGCCGCTGAAGGGCTTCCGCCGCCGACTCGAAACGGAGCTTTGCCTGGCCGCTTTGAACGCCCACGTGCTCCAGCTCGATGCGAGCCTGCCCCATCTCCGATTCCAGCCGCTCGGCCTCGCGTTCGAGCGCGGCAAGGCTCTCTTCAGCCTGTGCGGTACTGTTGCGGGCGTTGCCGGCCAGTGTAAGCAGGTGAATTGCATGGCGGCGATTGATCTCCAATTGCCGCTCCGCGCTGAAGACCGATTCGGCGGCCGTGCGCGCTTCGTGCTGGCGCATCTCGACCATCTGGCGGAAGGATCTGGCTTCGCTGGCCGCCGTTTCCAGGAACGCTTGCTGCTGAGCGCGCTCCTCGGCAATGCCATTGAGCTGGGTCTGCGTTTGCTCCAGTTCGCCGGCGGCCGCGGCGAGGCGCGCTTCCAGTTCGCTTACACGCTCGGTGTTGGCATGCTGGCGAGCGGCGGCGCGCTCGAGCTCGACTGTGGCTGCGTTGGCGCGGTTCTGAGCTTCCTGGCCATCATGGTCGAGCTGGTAGCCTCGCTCGGTGAAGGAATGTTGATTCGCTTCCATGGAGCCAATTTCAACCGAGGCGCTGTTGATCTGTTCCGAGAACGCGGCGATTTCGCTGTCGATCCGTGCCTGATCGGCGTCCATCAATGCCATGCGGCTGGCGAGAACCAGGCGCAGGCGGGAACGCAATTCATCGCGCAGCGCGGCGTAGCGCTCAGCCTTGGACGCCTGCCGCTTGAGGCTGTTCATCTGGCGCGTGACTTCTTCAAAGATGTCTTCGATGCGGGCCAGGTTCTGCCTGGAGCTTTCGAGGCGCAACTCAGCAAGACGTTTCTTGGTCTTGAAGCGCGTGATGCCGGCGGCTTCTTCGATGATGGCACGGCGATCGTGAGGCTTGGAGCTCAGCAACTGGCCGATGCGCTCCTGGCCGATGATGGCATAGCTCTCCGGCCCAAGGCCGGTGCCCATGAAGATGTCTTGGATGTCGCGAAGACGGCAGAGCTTTCCGTTGAGCAGGTATTCGCTCTCGCCGGTGCGGAACAGGCGGCGCGTAATGACGATTTCGCCCTTTTGCGGCGTGCGCTGAAACTTGCGCCGGCGTACTTTGAGAACGACAGGCTGAGGGCCTTCGGTTGCGGTTTGAACCTCGGGCAGAACCGCGTCTTCTTCTTCGATGACCTGGCCGGGCTGCTCAGCGGCGGCCATCTCCTCGGCTTCTGAGGCCTGACGCTGACGGAGGGCTTCTTCATCCCAGTCAGCGGGCCCTTCGGGCTCGATCACGACCTCAGGCTCGACAGGGACCGGGCCGTCGTATGCCTCGGGATCTACCATGGTGAGGGTGACTTCGGCCATGCCGAGCGGCTTGCGGTCGCGCGTACCGGCGAAGATGACATCGGACATATGCGAACCGCGCAACGACTTGGCGCTCTGCTCGCCCAGGACCCAGCTGACCCCGTCGAGAATGTTCGATTTTCCGCAACCGTTCGGCCCCACAACGACCGCAATGCCCGTCCCCGCCACAGTGAGTTCGGTGCGATCACAAAAGCTCTTGAAGCCGAGGATGTGGACCTTTTTCAGTTTCAGCATGCCTGCTCCGGAAGGGGGAATCGAAGCGATCGGAAGGGGCAGCGGTGGTGATGCCGCCGGCGCCGGTTCCTAGCTTCATTGTCCTTCGATTACCGACATTACGGAGACGGGAAAGTGGGGTCAACGGCACCAGGGGGTGTTTTTGTGGATAATAGGTGCCCTAATTCGAATTCTTCGGGAATCTTCGGAAGTTGGCCATGGATTTCCGGGAATTCATGTAGTTTCAGCCGAGATTTCCACAGGGCCGAGAGCCGGTTTAGTTCGGGGTTCGAAAGGGTTCAATTGCCGAATGAATTACCTTCTCGAGAGCCCGGAGCGCCTGCGGGCGGGGGAATCCGGGGCGGCTTGCCAGCCGGATCGTCCGGGCAGCTTTCCCCGCCAGAGGCTTGAGGACCACGCCTCGCTGGCGGAGGGTCTTTGCGGCCAGGATGGGGATCAGGGTGGTTCCATAACCAGCCGCGACCAGATTGACCAGGGTATCCAGCGTGGCAGCCTGCATCGAGCCCTGGATGCCGGTGCGCGGACCGTGTTTTGAGCCGCAGGCGGTGAGAGCCTGATTGGCGAGACAGTGGCCTTCGGCCAGGACCAACAATTCGTCGGCCAGCGCAGCGGCAGGGACGGTCTTTCGGGCGGCAAGATGATGACGGGCCGGGAGTGCAGCCAGAAGCGGTTCATCGAAAAGCGCGATTTCGGTGATCTCGGGCGCATTGGTTGGCGTGGCTAGCAGGGCCGCGTCGAGCCGGTGCTTCCGGAGTCCTTCGATCAGGGCGGTGGTCTGGTCCTCCCAGAGATCGATCGTGAGTCCGGGATAGCTCTTGCGCAGAGGCGCCAGGATGAGCGGCATGAGGTAAGGGGCGAGTGTAGGAATGACGCCCAGCTTGAGCGGACCGACGAGCGGATCGCGGGAGGCGCTGGCCACCTCTTCCATTAAGGATGCCTCGTGCAGCAGCCGCTCGGCGTGAAACAGGATCTGAGTTCCCACGGGCGTCATGTCGACGCGCTTATTGGTGCGCTCGAACAATGTGACACCTAGCTCGTGCTCCAGCTTGCGAATCTGGCTGCTCAGCGTGGGCTGGCTGACATCGCAGGCCTGGGCGGCGCGGCCGAAGTGCCGGTGTTCGGCGACGGCAACGAAGTAGCGGAGATCCTGGAGGTTCATCGGTTTCCCTGACGGGATTCGTGTGATAGAGAATCCTAATCATCATTCTAAGAATCATTGCCAGGACAAATCAAAGCGATGTGCGGGGTTCGTAGGTGCCTTGTCGGGCTGACGGGAGCTGGCTGTAGACAAACTACAGCCCAACGGGTGTAGAGTGTCTACATCATGGCGAAAGAGACACCCAAGTATCGCAACCGGATCGAGCTGCTGCAGGGCACGCTCGACATGCTGATTCTGCAGACGCTCGAACGAGGCGCGCAGCACGGGTACGGCATCGGGCATGCGCTGCGCGCGCGGTCGGACGAGATTCTGCAAGTGGAAACGGGATCGCTGTATCCGGCGCTGCACCGGCTGGAGCGGCAGGGGTGGGTTGCGTCGGAGTGGCGGCAGAGCGGGCAGAACCAGCGCGCGAAGTACTACCGGATTACGGCGAGCGGACGGCGCCAGTTGGCCCGTGATCGTTCGAAGTGGGACACGATGGTGGCCGCCATTGCGAGCATCATGCGGCCGGTACCTGAGAATTAAGCGCGAACCGCAAAGGAGCTGAGATGTCCATTTGGAAGCGGATGCGACCGGATGCGCGCAAGGCAGAGCTGGATGAGGAACTGCAGGCCCACCTCCGAATGGCGATGGAGGAGAGAATCGCCAACGGCGAGCCGGCGGAAGAGGCTCGGGCTGCGGCCATGCGGGAATTGGGCAACCTGCCGCTGATCGAAGACGTGACGCGGTCGACGTGGCGTTGGGCGCGGCTCGAGTCGCTGACGCAGGATGTGCGATTCGCGCTGCGCCAGATGCGCCGTGCTCCGGGATTTGCGATCAGCGTGATTGGAATCCTGGCGCTGGGCATTGCGGCGGCCGCGGCGATGTTCACGGTGGTGGATCACGTTCTGCTGCGTCCGCTGCCGTTCCGCGATGCGGGTCGCCTGGTGAAGGTGGAGGAGAGCAGCGCAAAAACCGGGCTCGAGGCGGAAGTTACATGGCCCGATCTGGCGCAGTGGGTTGCGCAGTCGCGCTCGTTCGAGCAGTTCGGCTTTTATCGCGGCGTGATGGGCCGCAGTTTTCTCGACAGCAAATCCACTTCTCTGCAGGTGCAAGGTACGGCTGTCAGCACGAATCTGTTTTCGGTTCTCGGGGTACGGCCGTTGCTGGGCCGCGATTTTATTCAGGAGTCAGCGGGCTTCACGCCGGGAAAAAACGGTGCGGTCGTGATGTTGAGCCATGCTGCGTGGCAGGCAGCGTTCGGAGGCGATCCGGCGATCGTCGGTAAGAGCGTTCGCATCAATAACGGCAGCTATACGGTGATCGGAGTGATGCCGCCCGGACTGGAGATTCCCGCGCACGCCTTGATGCCGCAGGTGTGGCTTCCGCTTGTGCTCGGGAACGACGACAAGGAACGCACCTATATGAGCCCGGGTATCGACGTGATTGGGAGGTTGCGCGACGGAGTGCCAGCCGCCAGCGCCGATGCGGAGATGAAGACGATCCAGAAGCGCCTCGGACCGGGTTACAGCGATGCCGAATCGCGGGCGAATCATGCGAGTGCGCGGGTGCGGCTCTACTCTGACACGCTGGTGGAGGCTGATCTGCGCAAGGCGCTTCTCGCCCTTCTCGCGGCTTCAGGCGTGCTGTGGCTCATCGCAAGCGTGAACGTGACCAACCTGCTGCTGGCGCGCGGAGCGGCACGGCAACGCGAGATTGCGATGCGCGGAGCGCTTGGAGCGGCCCGGATGCGGATCGTCCAGCAGTTTCTGGTGGAGAGCCTTCTGCTGAGCGGCATTGCAGCCGTGCTTGGGACGGCAGTAGCGCTGATTGCTGTTCGTATTTCGCGCAGCGCGGTTCCCGAGACGCTGCATGTCGATCTTTCTGCACACCTGAACCTGACGATTCTCGGGGTGCTTTGCGGGCTCACCATCGTAACGGCTCTGGTGTCGTCGGCATGGCCGGCGTGGCTCGCAGTGCGGTCGCCGATCGAGCCAGCGTTGCGGCAGGGAAGCATGCAAGCGGGAAGCGGGCGCGGACATAACCGGATGCGGTCAGTGCTGGTGGGCACGGAAGTGGCGATGTCGCTGACGCTGCTGGTGGCCTGCGGCCTGCTGCTGCGCACCATCTACTCGCTGAGACATGTGCCGCTCGGGTATCGGACCGATCACATTGTCATCGCACACATGGCTCTGCCTGCCTATCGCTACGAAGGGCAGAACATGGTGGTGAACCTGTATGAACCGCTGCTCGATCGCGTGAACAAGCTGCACGGCGCAGAGGCGGCGGGATACATTTCGCAGGTTCCGCTGGGCCATAGCTTCAACATCACGCTGACATTGCTGATGAATGGAAATAACATCCGCGCATCGCTCAAGCCGGTGAGCCCATCTCTGCAGCGCATCTTCGGATTCAAAATGCTGGCGGGGCGCTTCTTCAACGATGGCGATACGGCGACGTCGGCCCCTGTTGTGGTGGTGAACAGGGCGTTTGCACGGCTCTACACGCCGAATAAACACGACCCGGCCGCGGTGATCGGCACGCGCTTCATGAACATGCGCAAGAATACGACCACCACCGTGATCGGCGTGCTGGATGACGAGCGGCAGACGACGATCGAGGAGCCGTCGCAGCCCGAAGTCGAATTTGCGCTTCCGCAACTCACGACAGACAGCGGATTTTATCAGCCGTCGACGGTGGCGATGGACCTGGCGGTGCGCACGGATCTCGCGCCGGACGCGATGATTCCCGAGATTCGCGACCTGCTGCGGCAGACGAGCCCTGAACTGGCGAACGCGACGTTCACCACGATGGACCAGGTGGTGGAGGATTCGTTTGGAAGCCAGAGACTGGCGGCGCATCTGCTGGAAATCTTTGGCGGCGCGGCGCTGTTGATCGCTGTCGGCGGATTGTACGGTCTGCTGGCATGGGTGGTGACGCAGCGAACGCGTGAGATGGGAGTACGCGTGGCGCTCGGCGCGGGACGCGCGAGCCTGCTGTGGCTGGTGCTGCGGCAAGCCGGATGGATGCTGCTGGCGGGGGTGGCGGTGGGAACAGGTCTGGCATTCGGCGCGGGGCGGCTGCTGCGGGGATATCTTTTCGGCGTGAGCACGCATGATGCGTGGACGATGGCGGGAGCAGCGCTGCTCTTGTTTGCGAGCGGAATGCTGGCAGCGTACCTGCCGGCGCGACGCGCGGCTCGCGTGGATCCGATGGTGGCGCTCAGGACCGAGTAGACGACAGCCGGGACTTGAGATTGCGGGCGCTGTGGAGATGAGGCGATGTGCGGGAAAGACGCGGGCTGCTTCAGGTGCTCGCTGGGCGGCGGCTGGTCGATTCGAAGCCCGGCTTAACTGCCTGCCTGCTTCCGCGGGAGGAATGCAACAACGCGGTAGCTTTCCGATTCTGTTTTCTTCCCATCCGGACCAACCGGCCACTTGAGTTTCGCGCTCTGGCCGGTGAACTGCGCCTGAACATGCTCCACGAGAGGCATGGCACAGCGGCGATTCAGGGCCGTTCCCTTGGAGGAGTACTTGGTCAGGCAATTCACGACGGCGACTCGTCCATCAGGAAGGAGAAGAGAAAGCGTGGTGCCGGTTACACCAAGTGCGGGCTCGCCCGGCGCCGCGGCCCTCGATTTGGAGCAGAGTTCGTTGCTGAGATCGGCGGCGCAGTCCACGGTTCCATCCCGCGTGAATCCTGGGACGAAGGCCACGTAGCCCGAGTCGCTCTCCTGACGGTAGAGCACGCTCACTTCGGCCTTCTGCGCGATAGCCGGAGACACCGCGAGGGCGAGCGACGCAATGACCCACCCGATGGCCGGCCAGCCGGACCTTCGCATCTCAGGACCTCTGAAGGATTCGATGGTCTGAGTCTATGGGGCGGGCGAAGGAAATCGGTTCGGTTAATTCGGAATGGGGGTCTCCTTCGGTAACGTGACGGAAGGACCACGGCGCTTGATCCCCGGCGCCGTTGCGTAACGATGACAGAATTGCACAAAAGACGAAAAGAATTAGTACCGCTAAGGCCCAGTTCAAGTGTTCCATCCCCGTTAGCATGTGCTGTTAATTACTAGGACGAGTCTTCATCGATTAAAGCTCTTGGGCATCCTCGGGAAAAGACCCAGGGGCCCGATGAGTGAATGAGCGCAGACACCTGCCAAGTGGGTAGCATTTGCAAGGAGTCGTCAAAACGCAACTGCGCTCGGTCACACCGATTTCGGCATGTCTTTGAGATTTACCTGAGACCGGCAGCTACACTTTGATTTCCCGGCTTGTGGACTGCAGATTTGGAGATCAATCTACGCGGCTTCCACTATCCCGCTCTGGCCCGCGTCAGGCATGAGCCTGCGACGTAGTTCATCTTTCACTGCTTCCACATAGGGATCATTGCAGTTTGCACAGACGATTGATTCGAAGTCGCTCCACCGGAGAATTGTCAGGTTCTGGCAAATGCGTTCCAGGTCTTCCGCGGATCTGTGTGGAAGATCTCGCGCAAGCAGACCAGCATCGCTCTTGTACGCATTCATCAGTTGCACGTAGGCGCGGGAGGGATCTTCGTCCTTCACCAACATCCAGAATGCAGCATCTTTCGATTCGGCTCGTTCGAGAAGGCAGTCGATATTGCGCGCAATCTGATTGCGGTGCGGATCGTATGTGGTGTTCATCGATATGTCGGATCCGAGCTTCGCCTCAATGAAGATGACCATGTCCGGCGATTCGATGGTGATATCGATTTCCGATGGGCCTTCAACCGGCTCGGAACTCGCAGCTTTCGCAACCCAATTGGGGTTCCGCGAGTTAAGCATTCGCCTGCGACTATCTTCCTGATACGTCTTGGGAGATGCAGCCAGCCTCCAAAGAACAGGATTAGAATTCGGCAAGGCATCAGGAAGTTGAATATCCGCGTTATGCCGGTGCGCTACGTCCAACATCTCTCGCCACCAAGTCGTGGGGCGCTCCAGTAGCAACAGCTGGATGAAATTCCAACTTGCCCAATCTTCGCTGGCAGCTGAGTTGAGGATCCGGTCCATGTCCTGCGTTTTGCGCCCTTTTGGACTCTCCATCAGCTTCTCGAGAGCAATGGCCGGATACTCGCTCGTTATCGGCGACGCGGCAGAGCGATTCATTGCGGGCTGCTGCGAGGAGTCTGCGAGGCCATACCGCTGATTCAAGTCGCGCGTGTGCTTGTTCCAGAATGCGACGTCATTCGTGTCATGCGCAGGAGCATTGAACGCGTAGCGCGCCTTGCGGAAGAAATAGTCAGCTGACTCCTGAATGTCGGTTGGACGAATGGTTCTCACGCGGCCGGGAATTGAGTAGTCACGTATACTCCAACTCCATCCGCTGCCCCCCTTCTCGAAAAAGAAGACGAAGGACTCTGGGTTGATCTCAGGAACAAAGAGCATCTGTCGCTTTGTGACTGCCATGGCAAGACTCCTTTCGATCTTGCTGCCGCCAAGCCGCCTCAAGCCTTGGCTCGTTCGGTTTTCGAGGATTCGGTCAACTCGCTCCAGACCATCTCAACCTGGGCCCAGGACGAGGACTTCCTCCACGAGGTAATTGGGCAATGCTTTCCCTCGATCAGGAACTTCATGGCCGCTTCAGCAGCGGGTCTCCAGTTCGGGTTGTTGAGCAGACGCTGGATTCGGGGGTCAGCGACTAGGGTTTCTCGATCAATCTTCATAGTGCGGCAATACTAGCGCGTTGAGAGAGAGAAAGCAAGAGAAAAAGCGTGTGAGAGAGAAAGACTCATTCTAAAAGTACTTAGATGCATATTGATGTTTAATCAGTTCGTAGATTTCAACAGAAGCCAAAGAGATCCGGACCCCCGAATCGGTCAGATATTCAGTAGGTAGACGTCGCAGACCCTCCGTGAATGTCACTGAGAGCTTTTGCATAGATCGACACCTGCTTTCGATAGCGTTCTAGCTCCCCCTTGATCCCTGCGTCGGTCTTAAAATCGACAACTACCCACCAGGCATCCTCTTTGAAAACCAGATCGGCCACTCCCTCGATCAATAATCCGTTTTCCGTTAACGTCAGCGGTAACTCGCGAAAGCATTGACCAGCTTTGTCTGAGTTCCGCGCTCGCTGAATCAACGGTTCTCGAAGCGCACGGTTCACAACGAGGATCGCAGCGTTCACTTCCTCAGACGGGGCCCCGAGAATGCGACCCTGCAACACTGCAGTTGCCGCTACCTCGCCTTCGGCTGCATTGAGCGAAACCGCTGCGAGAATGCTGTGGACGAGAGTTCCGAATCTCGGCCCGTAAGGCCGGTTTTCCTTTTCGAGTTCGATAACCTTAACGTCCACCGAAAATGGGAGTATTGATCTCGATCCCGCCGTTGCGGTCTCAAACTGAATCGTAGGAGTGCTCCCCGCCGTCAGCAGTTCTGAACGCGCACTCTGCCACGCTTCGTAATCGGTGAGACACTTCTGTACGAATTCGTCGTTGCCTTTCTCCAGCAACTCGCGCTGTCGAATGCTGAACGAAGGAGCTTTACCCAGTTCAAAGGCATTGGGGTCCCACCAGACAACGCCGTACTCGGTAGAGCCTCCGCCAAATGCGTGCAGGCCAGGCCGAACGGTAGTTTCATCCGCGAGATCGTTATCCGGACGGCTCCTGACCGTATCAATACCGAAAGCTGGACACATCGGACCCGAGGCTGGACGATGACGCTTCTGTTCGCTCGGGTACCAGTTCGGCCTGAACCTTGTCTTTGTGCTGCCTGATCGCATGCGTCCATTTGTCGCCTTTTGGGCCTTTCGCCGAGTCTCTGAAGTGATGAACGAACTTCTTTCTGTCCTTGTCGCCGCCGTCGCGTTCCCACGCCATCGCCGGGTAATCTTGGAAGCGGTCGAACCAGCAGCCGACCAGGGCGTTGCCGTACTTCAGCTTGTGATCGAGAAAGCCGAAAGGCAAGCGCGGGTCCATGGTTTCAATCCACAGAGCCAACCGACTAAGTTCAATGGCCAGCGTAATCATCGAGGGTGTTGGAACCCGCGGGCAGATTCCTCACCAAGGCGTGCCCCTATTTCGCCCTCGTTTTCAACCGCTTCAGCTGGAGTTCATTCCCAATTAAAATTGAATCAGGCCCATGTCTGAGTTCACCCACCTGCACCTTCATACCGAATATTCGCTGCTGGACGGCGCGTGCGACGTCACCAAACTTGTCGATCGGGTCGCCGCCCTCGGCCAGAAGTCTGTCGCCATGACCGACCACGGCAATATCTATGGCGCGGTGCATTTTTTCAATGCGGCCAAGGCCAAGGGAGTCAAACCCATCCTTGGCTGCGAGCTCTACGTGTGCAAGGCTGAGGACCATCGCGCGGAGACGCCCAACGACCAGTACAACCACCTGCTCGTTCTCGCCGAAAACGAAGAAGGCTATCGCAATCTCATCCGTATCACTTCCGAGGCCAGTCTGCACGGCTTCTATCGCAAACCGCGGATCAGCAAGCGCTACCTCGCCGAGAACGCCAAGGGACTCATCGGTTTTTCCGGGTGCCTTTCCGGCGAGCTTTGCGAGGAGCTCGTGGCCGGCCGTTACGACAAGGCCAAAACCGTTGCGCAGGAGTACCAGGACATCTTCGGTGCCGGCAACTTCTATCTCGAAATCCAGGACCAGGGGCTGGAGGAAGAGCGCAAGATTCAGTCCAGCCTGTTCCAGCTTGAAAAAGAGCTCTCGATTCCGCTCGTCCTCACCAACGACTCGCATTATCTCTGCGGCGAAGACTCGCATGCCCATGACGTGATGCTCTGCGTGCAGACGGGCGCAAAGATTCTCGATTCCGACCGGTTCCGATTCGACTCGGACCAGTTCTTTGTCAAGAGCGCCGAGGAGATGGCGCGGCTCTTCCCGGATTCTCCCGGCGTGATGCAGCGGACGATAGAGATCGCCGAGCGCTGCCAGCTCAAGCTGCACGCGGTCGACGATCCATTCCCTGAATTCGCGGTTCCGGCAGGCCAGACCATCGACAGCTATTTCGAGCTTGTGTGCCGTGAAGGCCTGAAGAAGCGGCTCGAAACCTCGGTACGCCAATTGGAACTGCGCGGAGTGCGCCGGTCGACGCCCGAAGAATATGAGTCGCGGCTCAATTACGAGATCGGCGTCATCAAGCAGATGAAGTACTCGGGCTACTTCCTGATCGTCTGGGACTTCATCAAGTACGCGCGCGACCACGGGATTCCCGTCGGCCCGGGCCGCGGTTCGGCCACCGGCTCGCTGGTCGCCTACTGTATGGAAATCACCAACATTGATCCCATGCAGAACGTTTTGCTGTTCGAGCGCTTCCTGAATCCCGAGCGCGTGACCATGCCTGACGTCGACGTGGATTTCTGCATGAACCGCCGCGGCGAGGTGATCGACTACGTCACGCGCAAGTACGGCCGCGAGCAGGTTGCGCAGATCATCACGTTCAACACCATGGCGGCCAAGGCATCGATCAAGGATTGCGGCCGCGCGATGGACATGCCCTACGGCGACGTCGACCGCATTGCCAAGCTGGTTCCGGCCACCGTCGGGATGACCCTGGAAAGGGCCCTCGAAGAATCGCCCGATTTGCGCAAGGCCTACGACGGCGACAAGCAGGTGCGCGAACTGATCGATACCGCGAAGAAGCTCGAAGGCCTGGTGCGCGGCGCGGGCGTGCATGCGTCCGCGGTCGTCATTGCGCCGCGCCCGCTCACCGAGCTGGTTCCGCTGAATCGCACCAAGAACGACGAAGTCGTGACCGCGTACGACATGAAGTCGGTCGAGAAGATGGGCCTGCTGAAGATGGACTTCCTGGGCCTGGCCACGCTTACGGTCATTACCGACGCGGTGAAGCTGACCGAGCAGACGCGCGGCGAAAAGCTCGATATCGAGATGATCCCCATCGACGACCCTGAGACGTTCAGGCGCGTGTTTCATACCGCATTGACCTCGGGCGTGTTTCAGTTTGAATCCTCGGGCATGCGCGACATTTTGCGACGCTACAAGCCCGACACCGTGGAAGAACTCACGCAGCTGAACGCGCTCTACCGCCCCGGCCCGATGGATATGATCGACGACTTCATCGAGCGCAAGTGGGGCCGCAGGAAGGTGGAGTATCTGCTGCCTCCGCTGGAGGGGATTCTCAAGGATTCGCTCGGCGTGATCGTGTATCAGGAACAGGTGATGCGAATCGCCAACGTCCTTGCCAGCTATTCGCTTGGCGAAGCCGACCTGCTGCGGCGGGCGATGGGAAAGAAAGATCCTGCCGCCATGGCGAAGCAACGCGACCGCTTCATGAGCGGAGCGGCCACTCAGGGGCATCCCAAGGACGCAGTCGGCGAGATCTTCGATCAGATGGAGAAGTTCTCCGGCTACGGATTCAACAAGTCGCACTCGGCCGCGTATGCGTGGGTCGCCTACCAGACCGCGTACTTGAAGACGCACTATCCGGTCGAGTTCATGGCTGCGCTGCTGACGTCTGAAACCTCGAAGCCCGACAACGTAGTGAAGTATATCGGCGAATGCAAAGAGCTGGGCATTCGCGTTTTGCCGCCCGATGTGCAGGTTTCAGGAGCGCAGTTCACGCCGGTCGTGATGCCTGACGGCAACGCCATCCGCTTCGGTCTGGCCGCGGTGAAGAACGTAGGCGGAAACGCCATCGAGTCCATCATGAAAGCCCGCGAGGAGATGGGTGGCCGGTTCCGCAGCTTCTGGGAATTTTGCGAAAAGGTCGACCTGCGCCTGATGAACAAGCGCGTGATCGAGTCGCTCATCAAGGCCGGCGCGCTCGATTCGCTGGGTACGCGCGGACAGCTGATGGCCGCCGTTGACAAAGCAATGGAACGCGCACAGAAAGCGCAGCGCGACGAAGCCCACGGCCAGACGGGACTGTTCGGGTTGTTCAACGAGAGTCCCGCGCACGGTCACGGAGGGGACGAACTGCCTCGGGTGCCCGACTGGGAGGAGACGGAACGGCTTGCCAACGAAAAAGAGGTGCTTGGCTTCTTCGTTTCGGGCCATCCGCTCGACAAATACGCCGAAAAGCTGCGCAACTTGCCCGGCGTGATTTCAGTTGCAGAAGCCCTGGAGCGCAAGCCGCCCGAGCGCCGGTGGGGCAAGGACGCGGATCCCGGCGACGAGATCCAGGTTGCGGGGATCATGCATGGCGTTCGGGTGCAGAAGACGCGTCGGGAAGGCAAGCTCTATGCGCAGGCGTCGCTCGAGGACGCGACGGGAAAGATCGAGCTGATCGCATTTCCCCGCGATTACGAGCGGCTGTCTGAGCAATTGAGGATCGAAGCTCCGGTGCTGATCCGCGGCACGCTCTCAGGCGAAGAGGATGCGGCGCCGAAGCTTTCGATTAGCGCGATCCAGGCACTCGAGGAGGTGCAGGTCAAGCTGCCCAGCGGCGTGCGGATCCGCATCAATCTCGATCGCGCCACAGAGGCCATGTTCTCTGAGTTGCGCAGCGCCGCGGCCGCCGCGCCCGGACCCGGCAAAGTGATGGTCCACCTGCAGAAACGCGGCGAATACGAAGTGATCCTCGAACCGGACCAGATGAGCGTCGCTGCCGATCGCGGCTGGGTGGAGCGCGTCGAGGAACTGGTTGGCAAGGGAAGCGTCCAGGCTCTCTAACGCCGTCACCGCCGTCCTACAAAGTATCTTCGACATTGGAGTGGCAAGGGAAACCGCGTTGGATTCCCAGGTCTCAAAATCGAGAGGTGGGGCACCCATTTCTCGAAACGGAGCCAAAGCAGAGCACTCACGGCACAATGACCGCCGGCCCTTGCTCCGTCTCATGTTTCACCGCCGCGACGGCTTCATTGGCCCGCTCCAACGGAAACAGCGAGACCCGGGGCTCAAACCTGATCTCCTCTGTGAGTGCGAGAAAATCGCGCGCATCCTGGCGTGTCATGTTGGCCACGCTTCGGATCTGCCGCTCGCCCCACAGCATCTTGTCATAGTCGAATGCCGGCATCTGGTCGAGATGGATGGCATTGATAGCAACGACTCCGCCTTTGCGCAATGACGCGAGCGCGCTGACGACGACTTTCCCGCTTGGAGCGAACGTGATGGCCCGGTCCAGCACCACCGGAGGGCGCGCCTCTTCATCGCCCACCCAGGTTGCGCCGAGTTCCCGCGCCGCCGCTCGATGCGATTCGCCGCGGGTGACGACGTAGACATCGCAATCCCAGTGCTGGAGCACTCGAATGGCGAGGGACGCGGAACTGCCGAAGCCGAAGAGGCCAACGCGCTCTCCGGGCTCGACCCCGGCGATGCGAAGGCTGCGAAAGCCAATGATGCCCGCGCACAGCAGCGGCGCAATCTCAGATGGATCCGCATCGCCCGGCAATGGATGAACGAAGTCGGCGCGCGCTGTCGCATACTCCGCATAGCCGCCGTTGACGGTGTAGCCGGTAAACGTCGGGCGATCGCACAGGTTTTCCATGCCGTGGCAGCAAAACCAGCAATCGCCGTCCGTCCCGCCCATCCACGAAACGCCGACGCGCGTGCCGGCCGGCAAATCTTCCGTTGCGCCTTCCATGACTTCGCCGACGATCTGATGTCCGGGAATGATGTGCGGATGCAGAGGGTGCAGGTCGCGCTCCACGATGTGGAGATCGGTGCGGCACACGCCGCAAGCCAGGACCTTCAGGAGAACTTCGCCCGGTTTCGCCTGCGGCATCGGCAGTTCTTCGAGCGTGAGCCATTGGCCGGGTGTGACTGCATCGGAATGGAATACCGCGGCTCGCATCTGCATCAAGCCTACGATGCTTAGCGAATCTTCGGGAAGGGCGGATGCTGGGAATCGCCTGCGCTCAGCACTGCAAGCCATACGCGAATGCTTTCACGAAGCGGCCCCACTGCGACGCCGCCAAATTCATCGGGCAGGGGGTCGAGCCGCCTAAGCGCAGCCTTGAGCAGCGACTCCGTCCCAAGCAGGTTGTTCCGCTCGAAATGATGAAACGCGGCGGACACCTGGATCAGTCCCTGCAAAAACGCCTTCTCGGGGTCCTGGCAGCGCAGCCACACCGCTTCCCAGTGTTCGTGCGCCTCGAAGAACTGTCCCGTGCAATAACAGCGCAGTCCTTCCGCGAGTTCCGGCTGGGTCCAGTCGAAAGCCATGCATTGATTATGCGTGAGAGACGGGTCTGCAGATGCGGCCCGACATGAGGTCAGCGAAAGATCGGGAAGGATCCGCCGCTGGTTTGCGATCCATAATCTGCGTCGAATCCAAGGGCCAGCTTGGCTGCTTCCGACATGCGGCCGGGATCCCACGGCGGATCGAAGACCACTTCGACCGAAACTTCCTTGACTTCAGGCAGGCGCGCCAGTTTCGTCTCCACGTCGGCCTTGAGCACGTTGGCCATGCCGCAACCGGGCGCCGTCAAGGACATCTGGATGCGAATCTTCTTTCCGTTTTCGAGAGGATCGACGGCCGCCGTATAGATGAGGCCGAGGTCGACGATGTTGACCGGAATCTCGGGATCGAAGATGGTCTTGAGCTCATCCCAGATCATCTTCTCCTGCAAGGAGCCTTGCGGCGCATCGGACTCCGGAGTCTTGACGGTTTGTCCGATGGCGTCGGCATCGCGCTCGTCGAGACGATGCATGCCGCCCCGTTCATCAGCAAGCGTAAAGCTGCCGCCCTGGGATTGCATGACGCGAACGCGTGTTCCCTTGGCGAGGCGCGCCGATTCGCCGCTGGGAATCTCGATGACCTCGCAGTCGCGGCTTAGCGAAATGGGTTCTGTGGTGGGCATCCGACCGACCTACTCCGTTGAGGTGACGTCCTGCTTGCCTTCGAGCGCGGACTCAAGTGTGTGCCAGGCGAGCGTCGCGCATTTCACGCGCGCCGGAAACTCCGAAACCCCGGCAAAGACCGTGAGCTTGCCGATCTCCGCCTGGTTCCCGTTGGCAGGAGCCTTTCCGGTGACGAGACTGAGAAATCCCTCGAACAGCTTTGTCGCCTCGGGAACCGTCTTGCCTTTCAGGATCTGCGTCATCAGCGATGCCGAAGCCTTTGAAATCGCGCATCCAGTACCCTGGAAACCAATGTCGCGAATCTTGCCGTCTTCGACGTCGAGCGTAACCGTGTAGTGGTCGCCGCAGAGCGGGTTATAGCCTTCGGCGCGCCGATTCGCTTCAGGAACGTCGCGATAATTCCGCGGAGCCTTGCTGTGCTCGAGGATGAGTTCCTGGTAGAGTTCGCGCAGATCGGCCATCAGGCAAACACCTCTTGCACTTTTCGGATGCCTGCTACCAGCGCATCGATGTCGTGCCTGGTGTTGTAGACGGCCAGGGAGGCGCGCGCCGTGGCTGGTATGCCGAAGCGGTCCATCACCGGTTGCGCGCAATGATGGCCCGTGCGCACCGCAATGCCTTCCTGGTCGAGGATGGTGCCGACATCGTGCGGATGAACGCCGTCGACAACGAACGAAAGCACACCGGCTTTCTGCTTCGCAGTGCCGATCAACCGCACGCCGGGAATTGCGGAGACTTCGTCGGAGGCGTACGCGAGCAGTTCGTGTTCGTAGGCAGCCACCTTGCAGATATCGAGATCCATGAGATAACGGAGCGCCGCGCCCAGGCCAATCGCGCCGGAGATATCGGGTGTGCCCGCCTCGAACTTGAACGGCAGCTTGTTATAGGTGGTCTTCTCGAAGGTGACCGAACTGATCATTTCGCCGCCGCTCTGGTAAGGCGGCATCGCTTCGAGCAGCGCAGCCTTGCCGTAAAGCACGCCGATCCCCGTGGGACCGTACACCTTGTGCCCGGAGAAAGCGTAAAAGTCGCAATCCACGGCTTGCACATTCACCGGGATGTGAGGCACCGCCTGCGCTCCATCCAGCAGCACGGGAATACCGTGAGCGTGCGCCATCTTGATCATGCGATAGACCGGGTTAATACTGCCCAGGGCGTTGGAAACGTGCGTAACCGCTACAATCTTCGTCCGCTCGTTCAGGAGCTTCTCAAACTCGTCGAGCAGCAATTCGCCGGCATCGTTGATGGGAGCAACGCGCAGCTTCGCGCCTTTCTCCTCACACAGAATCTGCCACGGCACAATGTTCGAGTGGTGCTCCATCGCCGTGATGAGCACTTCATCGCCTTCGCCGACGTTCTTCCGGCCGTACGTTCCGGCCACCAGGTTGATGGCCTCGGTCGCGCCGCGCACGAAGATGATTTCGCGGGCATCCTCGGCGCGCAGAAACTGACGAACCGTCTCTCTCGCATGTTCGTGGGCGTCGGTGGCGATCATCGAGAGCGCATGAACGCCGCGATGAATGTTGGCATTCTGCTGGTCATAGTAGCGCTGGATCGCCTCGGTCACCACGCGGGGTTTCTGCGAGGTGGCCGCATTGTCGAGATACACGAGCGGCTTGCCGTTGACCTGGCTGGCAAGAATGGGGAAGTCAGCGCGAACGCGTTCTGCTTCGAAACCCACAGCGTTCCGGAACGTGCCCGCCTGCGCTTGATGAGCCAGCGTCGACATTACGCCTCCTGTCCTTCGTTCGCAGCAGCTTTGGAGGAACGGCCGGTGCTCTGCGCGACGTCGAGCAGCCGACTTTGAATCAGGTCTCCGAGAAATCCGCGAACCCCGGGCTGTGCCACTCGATCGAGACACTCCTTGGCGAATGCGTGCAGCAGCATGCGCCGCGCCATGGTCTCATCGAATCCGCGCGCTCGCAGATAGAACAGGGAATTCTCGTCGAGCTGGCCGATGGTTGCGCCGTGCGTGCACTTCACGTCGTCAGCGTAGATTTCGAGCTGCGGTTTGGTGTCGATGCGCGCATCGTCTGAGAGCAGCAGGTTGCGGTTGGTCTGCTTGGCGTCGGTCTTCTGCGCGTCCTTATGCACGATGATGCGTCCGTGAAACACGCCTCGCGACTGGCCATCGAGAATGCCGTTATAAAACTGGCGGCTGCTGCAATTCGGGCTCGCATGTTCGACGAGCATGAAATTGTCGAGATGCTGCCGCCCCCCACCGATGAAGAGCCCGTTGATCAGGCACTCTGCCCCTTCTCCCGCCAGCACGGGGTGCACATTGTTGCGCACCAGCGCGCCACCCAGCAGCAGGGAATGAGACGCGACGTGCGAGTCGCGGGCCTGTTGCAGGCGCAATGTCGAAACATTGTAGGATTGGCGATTCTCCTGCTCGATCATGCAGTGCGCGATGTTCGAGCCTTCGCCGGCAACCAGCTCGGTGACGGAGTTGCAGAACGCCGTGTCTTCTCCCGTCGAAACATAGGATTCGACCACCGCTGCCTGGCTCTCCGATTCGGCAACCACCAGCGTTCGCGGATGCGTCATCACAGCTTCGTCGGCGCCGGTAGAAACATAGAGCAAATGAATCGGCTCGTCGATGACGGCACGGCGCCGGATGTGCACGTAGGCGCCGTCCTTCCAGAGGGCCGTATTGAGCGCTGTGAAGGGATCGCGGCGCAGATCGGCATAGGAACCAAGATGCCGCTCCACTCGCTGCGGATCGCGTGCAAGCAATTCCGCCAAGGGATGGACTTCCAGCCCCGCGGCGAGGCCGTCAAGCTTCGAATGCTCGGGCGAGTAATACCCGTTCACGAACACAAGCAGGCACGCCGACTTCGCTGCGAGAAACGGCTCGATCGTGTGAGTCGCAAACTTCGGACGCTCGCTCGACGCAATGCGGAACGGCGTCCGCGCGATGGCGTTGACATTGGTGAAGCGCCAGTCCTCATCACGGGTTGTGGGAAAGCCGGCTTCGCTGAAACGCGCATGCCCATTCTCGCGCAGGCGTTGAAGCCACGCGGGCTCGCGGCCGGTTGCATGCTTCTGCAAACGATCAAACACTTCAGAGTAGCTAGCCAGGAGTTCTGGTGCAGTCGCCATGGTTTTCCGATCAGGCAAGCGAAGCCTGCCGATGCTCATCCTCCGCCGTGCCATATCCTTTTTCTTCGAGCTCGAGCGCCAGTTCCGCACCGCCGGAGCGCACAATCTCTCCATCGACCAGCACATGCACATAATCAGGCACGATGTAGTTGAGCAAACGCTGGTAGTGGGTGACGACCAGCATCCCGCGATCCCTGCTGCGCAGGGCATTGATGCCGTTGGCCACGATTTTCAGGGCATCGATGTCGAGTCCCGAGTCGGTTTCATCGAGAATGGCGAGCTTCGGCTCCAGCATGGCCATCTGCAGGATCTCGTTGCGCTTCTTTTCGCCGCCCGAGAATCCCTCATTCACCGAGCGACTCATCAGCGACTCGTCCATTTCCAGCAGCTTCAGCTTTTCGCGAAACATGGGAAGAAAGTCGAGCGCGTCCAGCTCATCGAGGCCGCGATATTTGCGGATCGCATTCAGCGAACTGCGCAGAAAATAGGCATTGCCGATGCCGGGAATCTCGACGGGGTACTGAAACGCCATGAACAGGCCTTCGCAGGCGGCTTCCTCGGGCTTCATCGCCAGCAGATCCTTGCCGTCGAAGAGCACCGAGCCCCCCGTCACCTCGTACGTTTCGCGGCGCGCCAGCACCTGCGCCAGCGTGCTCTTGCCGGAGCCGTTGGGTCCCATGATGGAATGGACCTCGCCCGGATTGATCGTCAGGTTGACGCCCTTCAGGATCTCCTTGCCGTCAATCGAAGCTCGCAGGTCCTTGATTTCGAGCAGACTCATCGCTGCTTGTTCCTCCTCATTCTGTTCACTCACCGGCACGGATGAATCAGCCGACGCTGCCTTCGAGGCTCACGCCCAGCAGCTTCTGCGCTTCCACGGCAAACTCCATGGGCAGCTCGCGAAACACGCGCTTGCAGAAGCCGTTCACGATCATCGACACCGCATCCTCCGGCTTCAGCCCGCGCTGCTGCAGATAAAACAGCTGGTTCTCGCCGATCTTCGAGGTCGATGCCTCGTGCTCCATCTTGGCCGTCGAATTCCTCACATCGATATAAGGAAACGTATGCGCACCGCACTTGTCGCCAATCAGCATCGAGTCGCATTGCGTGTAATTGCGCGCGCCCGTTGCCCCTTTCATGATCTTCACCAGGCCGCGGTACGTATTTTGTCCATGACCCGCCGAGATGCCCTTCGACACGATCGTGCTCCGCGTGTTCTTGCCGATGTGGATCATCTTGGTCCCTGTATCGGCCTGCTGGCGGTTGTTGGTCAACGCCACCGAGTAGAACTCGCCGATGGAGTTGTCACCCTGCAAAATGCAGCCCGGATACTTCCAGGTAATCGCCGAGCCGGTCTCCACCTGCGTCCACGAAATGCGCGAATTCACGCCCTGGCATTTGCCGCGCTTGGTCACGAAGTTGTAAATGCCGCCTCGGCCTTCCTTGTCGCCGGGATACCAGTTCTGCACGGTCGAGTACTTGATCTGCGCATTGTCGAGCGCCACCAGCTCCACCACGGCCGCATGCAGCTGGTTCTCATCGCGAATGGGCGCCGTGCAGCCTTCGAGATAGCTGACATAGGAACTGTCGTCGGCAATGATCAGCGTGCGCTCGAACTGGCCGGTCTCGGCCGCGTTGATGCGGAAGTACGTAGAAAGCTCCAGCGGGCAGCGGACGCCCTTGGGCACATAGACGAAAGAGCCGTCGGTAAATACCGCCGCGTTCAGCGCCGCAAAGAAGTTGTCGGTGTAGGGAACTACCGTTCCGAGATACTTCTTCACCAGCTCGGGATGCTTCTTTACCGCTTCAGAGAACGAGCAGAAGATGACGCCCAGCTCACCCAGCTTCTCTTTGAAAGTAGTGGCCACCGACACGCTGTCGAACACGGCATCGACGGCCACGTTGGCCAGCCGCTTCTGTTCTCCCAGAGGAATGCCGAGCTTCTCATACGTCCGCAGGATCTCGGGATCGATGGAGTCGAGGCTCTCGATGGTTGCCTTCTGCTTGGGCGCGGAATAATAAACGATGTCCTGGTAGTTGATCGGCCCGTACTTCACATTGGCCCACGTCGGCTCGCCCTTCGACCGCTCCAGCGAAAACCAGTGCCGCAATGCCTTCAGGCGCCATTCGAGCATGAACTCGGGCTCGCCCTTCCTGGCTGAAATGGTGCGAACGATCTCCTCGTTCAGACCCTTGGGGACGCGGTCTTCATCCACCGCGGTGACAAAGCCCCACTTGTATTCCTGCTGGGCAAAGTCGCGAATTGTATCTAAATTGGTGCTCATTGCACTCTCCGGGGACTATTACCACAACTTCCGGCGGCTTTTCGGGAGGTCGCCAACGGGATCGAGCAAAGTACCGCAATCCCGCCATATAGGACTATTTCAGTCCTATATCAGTGTACCGCGTGGTGGCGGCGATGACAAGTTTTGCGGTCATTCGAACGGGGCGCGGATCCATCGAACACGGGCGGAGCGCCGGACGGTTCCGCCTCGGGCCCGGAAGTGCTTGCTCATCTGCAACTCGCATGGATGCCGGCCGGCACGGGAAAGCGCATGACAAGAAGCCGCGGTGTAACGTAGAAAAGGAAGCCTGGATGGCGAAATTGGCAGACGCAGCGGACTTAAAATCCGCAGGAGCTTACCCTCCGTGGGGGTTCAAGTCCCCCTCCGGGCACCAACGAGACGAAGTTATAGGGAACGACGGAACCAGTGCTTCACTCCCACGTCTCAGAATCGAGACGTGGGGCACCCGGCATATGTCGCCTCACTCGCTAGTTATTATCGAAAGTTATTAACGGCTTGGGCGAATGCGCTAGCCTGGGCTTCAGTTTCAAAGCAATAAAACTGACCTTTCACTGGGTTCGCTGGACCGCCGGCGCTCGAGTTTGTTCCACAATCGCCACCAGTCTTGCACCTTACTGATACCTCGTAGATGGAGCCACAGAGAACTGGTGTGATGGTTGGAGCGTCAGCGCTTACATCCGTTATTGAAAAACGGCTCGATTCTGAGGGGGAAGTCGAACACTGCCTATTACCCGCGAGAGTTCCTTGGTTGAGCCTTATCGTGTCGTTGCAGGTCCAGCTGCCATTCGGTGGGCCGAACCGCGACGTAAAAACTTGTCCGGTTGGCCTTTGAGTATCTGTCTCGATGACCACTCGAGTCACATTAAATGCGGTTGCATATATTGGGTTCGTAGTGTCGCCTGCCGACCCGGCGCCAGTAAGCCTGCCGCCCCATGCCTTCAGCAACGCATTACCGGTTATCGGGGTCGGCTTACGATATGCTCCGCCGGCGTGAAGAGGGCCCGGGTTGTCGGTATAGATCGTGTAATGGATCTTCACCGGAGAATGGCTCGTGTTGGCGATCCGTAGTTGTAGTTGACAGCCACCTGGTGTACAAGGTGGCACGGAGCGCCAAGAGTATTGAATGTCAGGAATTGACACGCCGCCACTCGTGACCGTTGGCTCCCAATTGGTCCACTGCCCGCCTGCGGGAGCTTGCGCGTTGGCAGCCACTACCGCAGAGGCTGCTAGTCCAAAAACAAAACAGAACTTGCCGATCATCTCGTTCCTGCCTCACCTTTCCGAATTAGAGTTTTGCTATTCACGCTTCATTTGAAACTTGTCACATCCGACCGTGTGACATCATTGCCACGCTCATTGAAAGAGAGAAATCCCTTCGGGTAGACCGAATGCGAGCCGAATGTCTCAAGATAGAGCAGAACCGTCTCAACATATCGCTCTCTCCTCCTTCCAAGGGTCAACTGCTATTGACGTTTGCACGTAAAGCTCGATGCATCTGGACGATTAACATACCTGCCCCGTTCATCGAAAGGAACGAAACCCTTTGGGCAGACATAGAGCCGATAATTGCCTCCATAAGTCGCGACGTCCTGGGTTGAGAGGCCGGTGCCGCCATACTCTCCCGGGCGAATGTCAACTGCTCCTTGGTAGTGGGTGGGCCCGTAGAAGACGAAGACAACATTCACCGCGTGGCCGCAGTTGTTTAGAAACCGGAGCCAGTTGCCCGGTGCGCCATACGAAGCCTCAATGCAGCCCTCGGATTCGGTGATCGGCGGCGGAGTGGGTTGCTGCGGTTGCTGAAGCGCCTGCACGTAGTTACCTTGAGCGGTCTGAACGGTATTCAAGTCGTTCTGCAAAGTGTTGACGGCGGGCTGGAGACTGGAAGTAAGGGAGGCGGCTCCAGCCGACACGCTTTGCATGATGCGCTGGAGTCGGACCGCATCGCGCGATGCGTCTTTCAAGGCGCCGGCGTAGTCACGCAAGACCTTTCCTACGTTGCGAAGGGGATTCGCAGAAGCATTGTCGCGCAGCATCATTCGCGTTGCGCTCGCAACTTGCGACCTCCACCGATCGAGAACCAAGTGAGCCTTCTCCAGGGTGACTTCCTGTTCAGGTTGAAATGAGCCTGACCTTGAGGCACCCTGGCCGCAAGCGGCACAATAGGGCGCTCCATACGTGGTTCTGCAGCTCGTGTGGTTCCAATAGCGATCAACCGCGTCGCAGAGCCTCTTGGCCGCATCACGGTCACTTTGTGCGGCCCCCGAGCTTTTAAACGCAGCACTCTGCACGGTTTGGCCGTTTGTGTCTGGACCGCTGAAGTCATAGGCCCAAACCGCCTCCTTCCCCGAAGCGCAGGCATCCAGGTGGGCCTCGTCGTATTTTGTACATGCGTTTTTCCGCGGCTGCGCAAACGCGCCCGATGCGGATATGAGGATCGCAGCAACGATCGCGGTCTTTCTCATTTGCTTAACTCCCAACTGAGGCACTGGAGGCTGAGAGGCGCGCATTCGTTCCCCGGGACACTTGAACCCGTTGGTTTCGGGTGATGGCTTAACTTCAGCACTCCGCCGGGGGGAACGGCGCTTAAGAATCTGAATCAGGGCGTATAAGAAGGGGAATCGCTAGACGACGCGCGTTAGGCTACACGCCTTCGAGAAAATCGAACCGATGGCCGTTGCCGGTCTCCGCGCTGTCGCGCTATTTGGAGAAGATTGAATCAAATCGACGAAAGAAATGCAAGCGAAAGCGCGCCAGTGCTTTATGGAACGATGTCCGTAGGTGCAATTAGGGGAAAACCCCGGAAGGCTTCCACATTTTATTACACAGTCGGCAAATTAGTTGCGCATATATCATTTGTTTACAATAAGTTATCGGCAGACGCAGCGGACTTAAAATCCGCAGGAGCTTACCCTCCGTGGGGTTCAAGTCCCCCTCCGGGCACCAGCGTGACGAAGTTATAGGGAATGACGGAACCAGTGCTTCACTCCCACGTCTCAGAATCGAGACGTGGGGCACCCGGCTGAAGCGCCGGTCTTTGCGCCCACGAGGACCTGAATCCCACATCTCAAAAGCGAGATGTGGGGCACCCCTATTCAAATGTCGATGCTATTTGGAGATTGCGCCTACTAGATTCAGGTCGATTGCGACGTCATTCCCGGCCTTCCAAATGAGGAAGCTCGGATTCTTCAGTCCCCACTGGACATAAGGCACCACGAAATGCGCCCTGGCAGTTGCGCCGCCGCCGTCGAAGTGGACCAGGATGGGGACGGTGATCTGATGAGGCGATCCCAGCAGGGTGAAGACGCCCGTGACCTGGAGGTTGGAGTCGCCTGAAGGAGCGATGGCTCCGGTGTAGGTTTTCGGCTCAAAGGAAACGGTCGCGAACTGTTCCACCTTCAAGACGTCTTTGTTCATTTTCTTATCGCGACTGCCATTGCCGGTCTTGCCGCTGGCGGCCTCGACCACGATCGAACCCGACATGTTTGGAATGCTGCGGTCGAACGCGATCGATCCGGATTGGATATGAAAGGTGCCGTTGACCACCTCGTGAGTGGTGTTCAGCGTGATCTTGACCTCGCTTGCGTCGGGATTGACGACGAAGGTCTGATGCTGAGCGAGCGCAACCGGAGCGAGCGCGGTTGCGAGGATGAAGGCTGCGAAAGATTTCATTCCATCTCTCACCAGGTGACGAGAACCAAATGTTGATTCAGGCGGCGACAACATCGGGAGCTGCGCCAGCCTGCTGGGCGACGCGCGTCAGCTTTGCCGTCACGCGCATTACGCCGGGCCAGACCCTGAGGCAAAACGGCAAGACAGCGCGCGCGAGAGCGTTGTTCAATCCATCGGCGGCAAACTCGGCAAGGCGCATCTGCGGCAGCAGTGCGGAGCGCAGGCGCGCCTGGAAAGCCGGCGCGGGCTCGCCTGCCAAACAGGCTGCGGCAGCACAACGAGCCGTATGCAGCGCGATCGAGATGCCATCGCCGGTGAACGAGGGGATCACGGCCGCCTGGTCGCCAATGCAATAGAGCCCATGTTCTGTAGTCCGGCGGATATGACCGTAAGGGATATGGGTAACGGCGAGGG
>Ga0209579_10000075_pt1 | contig 189354 bp, 170 predicted proteins | sample Coa_R1_2_FD_187152 | JGI IMG/M metagenome (GOLD analysis project Ga0209579, IMG submission 187152) | Surface soil microbial communities from Centralia Pennsylvania, which are recovering from an underground coalmine fire - Coalmine... | ecosystem: Environmental > Terrestrial > Soil >... | reverse complement strand
CTCGGCTGCGGTTCGAAGCGGGACGGTCGTCAGTCGCGCCACCGTGCGCTCCACGCCGTGGCTCGCGAACGTCGCGCCGAGGAGGGTGAGCGGCGCCATGATCACGAGGGCGCGCCACGCGCTGAGCGCGCCGAGCGCGTAGGGCATCCCCATGCACGCGCCGGTGTAGTGCGAGCCCATGCTCCACGCGAAGGCGACCGCAACGGCGATCAGCAGGGCCGTCATCGCGCCGACGGCGTCGTCGACAGCGGAGGGCCCGCGCCCCGACCGGCCCTCGCGCCCGGCGCCGGTCGGGGTGGCACGGTGCGTGCCATCACGGGCAGCGTAGGGACGCCTTCTCGCACGCGGAACAACGTACGCTGCCATTCGATGTCGGCATCCGGACAAGTTCTCGGGCCGATCCTCGACGACACGCCGCCCGCCGTCATCGTCGTCAACTTTCCGATGCGCGATGGCGCGAAGTTCGACTGGCACACCCACGACGACCACCAGATCGCGTGGGCGCCGCACGGCGTCCTCACCGTCCTCACGGGCGACGCCAGCTTCATCCTGCCTCCGACGCGGGCGCTGTGGATCCCCGTCGGGCTGCGCCACGAGACGCGCTCGACAGGGGACGCCATCCTGCGCTCCCTCTACGTCCGTCCCGACCGCTGTCCGCTCGACTGGTCCGACCCGACGGCGGTCGCGGTGAGCCCGCTGCTCGCCGAGCTCATCGGCTACCTCGCGAGCCCGTCGCTGAGCCCGGCAGCGCGCGCGAACGCCGAAGCCCTGCTCACCGACCTCCTCCTCCCCGTGCCGATGAAGACGGTCGACGTCACCCTTCCGTCGGGCGGCCCCGCGCGCACCGTCGCCGACGCCCTCCTCGCCGAGCCGGCCGACGGATCGACGCTCCTCGAGTGGGGCCGGCGCGTCGGGGCGAGCGAGCGGACGCTGGCGCGCGCCTTCGTCGCGGAGACCGGGCTGCCCTTCGGACGCTGGCGGTCGCTCGTGCGCCTGCGTTCCGCGATCTCCCGGCTCGCAGCGGGCCAGCAGGTCGCGCGCGTCGCCGGCGACGTCGGGTACGAGACGGCGAGCGCGTTCGTGGCCGCCTTCAGGCGCGAGACCGGCGTGACGCCGGGCGCCTACTTCGGCCGCCAGAGGTCCGGTTCCGCATGAGAATTCTCCTCCCAACGCGGGAAGGCGCGGCGGTATGCTCGCCGCTCCGACGCGATGACGCGCCGAGGACCGAGGAGGGAACGATGCCGCAATACCTCGCCAAGGGTCACTACAGCGCAGAAGGGCTCGCGGGACTGCTCGCAGAAGGCGGCTCCAACCGGCGGGCCGCCGTCGAGAAGGCGGTGAGCGATCTCGGGGGCTCGATCGAGGCCTTCTACTACGCGTTCGGTGACGACGACGTCTACGTCATCGTCTCGCTGCCGGACAACAACGCAGCAGCGAAGCTCTCGCTGACCGTGTCCCAGTCCGGCCGCGTCCACACGACGATCGTCCCGCTGTTGAGCGTCGACGACGTCGACGCCATCGCCGCCGGACCGGAGCCCGCGTACCGGGCGCCCGGACACCCGTAGCGTCGCCGGCGCCTGCGGGTCAGGCCGGGAGCTCGCCCGTCTCGAGGAGCTCGGCGAAGCGCTCGCCGCCGATCATCGGCACGCCCAGCTCCTCGGCCCTGGCGGTCTTCGCGCTTCCCGGCGCGTCACCCACGACGACGGCGAACGTCTTCTTCGAGACGGTTCCGGGGGACTTTCCGCCGCGGGACAAGATGGCTTCCTCCGCCTCCTCGCGCGTGAAACCCGGAACCGTCCCGGTCACGACGACGGACTTTCCGGCGAGCGTCTGGGCGGCCTGAGCGCCGCCCGCGGGCGCGCCGGGGGCTCGGGCCTCCGTGCGATCGGCGGCGCCAGCCTCGTCCGTGCGAACACCGAGCTCGACGAGCCGGTCGAGGACGTGCGCGTTCGCCTCGTTTCCGAAGAACTCCACGAGGCTCTCCGCGATGACGGGGCCGACACCCTCGACCGCGGCGAGCTGCGATTCGGGGGCCTCGCGCAGGGCCGCCAGGCTGCCGAAGGCCCTCGCGAGGGCTCGGGCCCCGGTCGGGCCGACGTGACGGATGCCCAGGGCGACGAGCAGGCGGCTGAGCGGCCGCGTCTTCGAGTCCTCGATGGCGTCGACGAGGTTCTTCGACGAGACGGCGCCCATCCGCTCGAGCGAGGTCAGCCGCTCCACGTCGAGCCGGTAGAGGTCGGCCGGGTCCGAGATCAGGCCCGCCCCGACGAGCTGGTGGACGCGCTCTTCGCCGAGGCCCTCGATGTCCATCGCCGAGCGCGAGGCGAAGTGCACGATCCGCTGCACCCGCTGCGCGGGGCAGTCGATGTTGGTGCAGTAGGTGTCGCTCTCCCCCGGCAGGCGCACGAGGGGCGCGGCGCAGGACGGGCACGCCGTCGGGAAGGTCCACGGGTTCGGTCGGCTGCCCCCCGTCGTGCCGGGCACACCGGCTTCGCCCTCGCCGCTCGCCTCGTCGCGCGGACCCAGGACCGGGCCGACGACCTCTGGGATCACGTCCCCCGCCTTGTGCACGACGACCAGGTCGCCGGGCCGCACGTCCTTCAGCCGCACCTGGTCCTCGTTGTGCAACGTGGCGAGCTGGACGGTCGAACCGCCGACGAACACGGGCTCGAGCACGGCGAACGGGGTCGCCCGTCCGGTGCGCCCGATCGACACCATGATGTCCAGGAGCCGGGTCGTGCGGTCCTCGGGAGGGAACTTGAAGGCGATCGCCCACCGAGGCGCCCTCGACGTCGCGCCGAGCCGGTCGTGGATGGCGAGATCGTCGACCTTCACGACCACGCCGTCGATCTCGTAGGGGAGGTCGTGGCGGCGCGTCTCGAGCTCGTGACAGCGCGCGAACGCGGCCTTCACCCCGCGCACCTTGCGAGCGTCCGGGCTCACCGGCAGGCCGGCCTGGCGCAGCAGCCCGAGCGCGGCGCTCTGCGCGCCGGGAGGCCACGTCGCCGCATTCCCGTCTCGGCTCGCTCCCTTCTTCCGACGAGGGGCGCCGGCTGCCCTGGCCGTGCGCTTCACCCCCGGGGCCGGAGCCACCTGCTCGGGGACGGCACCATCGATCTCGCCGATCTGGTACGCCCAGAACGAGAGCGGGCGCGACGCCGTGACGGCGGCGTCCTTCTGGCGCAGCGAACCGGCCGCGAAGTTGCGCGGGTTGGCGAAGGTCCTGGTCCCCTCGTTCGCTGCCCGCTCGTTCAGTTCGGCGAACGCGGCCGTCGGCATGTACACCTCGCCACGGACCTCGAGGTGGTGCGGGGCGGGGATGGCGAGCTCGTGCGGCACGTCCCGGATGGTCGCGACGTTGGCGGTGACGTCCTCGCCCGTCACACCGTCACCTCGCGTCGCGGCGCGTACGAACCGACCGTCGACGTAGGTGAGCGACATCGCGACGCCGTCGACCTTCGGCTCGCAACTGAAGTCGAGCGCCGCAAGGTCGATGCCGGGAAGCTGGCGCCGGAGACGGTCGGCCCACGCGTCGAGCTCTGACTGCTCGAACGCGTTGTCGAGGCTCATCATCGGGACCCGGTGCCGGACGGGCGCGAAGAGCTGCGTCACGGGCGCGCCCCCGACCCGCTGCGTCGGGGAGTCCGGGGTGATCAGTTCGGGGTGGTCGGCCTCGATCTCGCGCAGCTCGCGCACGAGCGCGTCGAAGTCGGCGTCGGCGATCTCGGGGGCGTCGAGCTCGAAGTAGCGGCGGTTGTGGTACTCGATCTGCCGGCGCAGCTCCTCCGCGCGCGCGGCGGGTGTCCGCTCGGGCTCCGACGCGCGTGCGGTCACCGCAGGGCTCCGTCGCCGAGACGGCGACCCGGGGCCGCCACGATGCCCGCGCCGACGACGAGGTCGCGATCGCTGGCTGCATACCACGCCAGCGTCTGGCCGGGCGCGACGGGGCGCTGCGGCGCGACGAACCGAACCCGGAGGCGTCGCTGCGGAGTGTGGTTCACGGCGGCATCATCGCCCGGGGTCGTGACGTCTCGGGTGTCGGTCACCTCGTCGAAGTGCACCGTGCAGCGGGCGGGCTTCCCGTGCGCGCTCATCTGTGCGAACGCGTCGTCCCCGTCCCGGAGCGGCGCGTCGACCCACGTGACGCCGCGCGGATCGAGCTCCACCTCGTCGACCGCGGCACGCTCGGCGGTTGCGACGGTCACCCGTCGGGAGGGGACGTCGACGTCCACCGCGTAGCGGCGCGCCCCGGCCGCCACGATCCCGCGCCGCTGGCCCACGGTCACGAGCTCGACGGCGTCGACGGTCCCGAGCGCTTCGCCGGTCTCGCCGTCGACGATCGACGCGGGGTGGAGCTCCAGGCGTTCGCCGAGGAAGCCGCCCCGGCCCGCTCCGCCATGGACGAAACAGACGTCCTGGCTGTCGGGCTTCGCCGCGGTGCGGAGGCCGAGCCGGCGCGCCTCGGCGCGCACGTGCGCCTTCGTGAGGTGGCCGACCGGGAACACCACGCGCTCGAGCTGTGCCTGGCCGAGCATCGAGAGGACGTAGGACTGGTCCTTGGAGGCGTCGGCTCCGCGACGGAGTTCGAACCGGTCGCGGCCGTCCCGCCTCACCGCGCGGACCTGGGCGTGGTGCCCGGTCGCCAGCCGGTCGAAGCCGAGGCGGTGCGCGCGCTCGAGCAGCCGGTCGAACTTGATGTGGCGGTTGCACTCGATGCACGGATTGGGCGTGCGACCGCGGGCGTGCTCCGCGACGTACGGACCGACGACGTCGTCTTTGAACTCGTCGGCGAAATTGAAGACGTGGTGTGCGACGCCGAGCTGCTGCGCGACGCGCCGTGCGTCGTCGACGTCGGCGACCGAGCAGCACCCCGAGTCCGACGGGCCGCCCCAGAGTTTGAGGGTGGCACCGACCACCTCGTGGCCCGCGTCGACGCACAGCGCAGCGGCCACCGACGAATCCACGCCCCCGGACATCGCGACGAGGACCCGCATCTCAGGACTCCGTCGGGTCGCAGCGGCCGCCGGCCCCGCCGCGGCGGCCCGGCATCATGCGCGCAGGCGCCCGACGGCCTCGGGCACCACGGCGAGCGCCCGGTCGACGTCGGCGGCGGTGGTCGTGTGCCCGAGGCTGAAGCGGATGGCGCCCCGCGCCGCTTCGCGCGCGACGCCCATCGCCGCGAGCACGTGGCTCGGCTCGAGCGCCCCGCTCGCGCACGCCGCACCGCCCGAGACGCACACGCCCGAGGCATCGAGGAGGACGACGAGCTCTTCGCGGTCGACGCCGGTGAAGCAGAGGTGGCAGTGGCCCGGGAGCACGCCCTTGCGCCCGGCGGTTTCGAGCACGTCAGGCACGGTCGAGCAGATGCCGTCCGCCAACCGGTCCCGCAACGCGCCCACCCGGACCGCTTCCTCGTCGCGGCACGCGGCGGATGCCGCCAGGGCGGTCGCGAGACCGACCGCGCCCGCGACGTCGTGGGTGCCGGCCCGGCGCTCACGCTCCTGGCCCCCGCCGACGACGATGGCGTCGAGACGCCGGTCGCCGCGGACGACGAGCGCGCCTGCACCCTTGGGCCCGCCGAGCTTGTGGGCGGAGATCGAGACGAGGTCGGCTCCGCTTGCGGCCGCTGCGAGGTCGAGCCACGGTGCGGCCTGCACCGCGTCGGTGTGCAGCGCGGCGTGCGGCGCGAGCCGTCCGACGAGCTCGGCGACGTCGGCCAAGGGCTGGACGGTCCCGACCTCGTTGTTCGCGAGCATGACGCTCACGAGCGCGACCTTCGCGCCCTCCGCCCTCAGCATGGCGGCGAGCTCGTCGAGGTCGATGGCGCCCGACGCGTCGACGCCGATGGCCCGGTGCTCCACGTCCTCGAGACGCTGGGCCGCGACACGGCACGGCTCGAGGACGGCGGAATGCTCGACCGCCGAGCTGATCGCGATCGTGGGACCCCCCTCCTTCCCCCGGGCGCGCCGTGCCGCCCCGAGGACCCCGAAGACGGCGAGGTTGTCCGACTCGGTCCCGCCCGAGGTGAACACGACCTCGCGGGGCTCCGCGCCGAGCAGCGCGGCGAGCTGCTCGCGGGCGTCTTCGAGCGCCGTGCGCGCCGCGCGGGCCTGGCGATGGCTCCCCGACGCGTGCCCGAAGATCTCCGTCGCGCACGGCGCCATCGCGGCGCGCACCTCCGGACGGACCGGGGTCGAGGCGGCGTGATCGAGATAGGTCAACGGCGGCTCGTCGCGCGGCGTCGGGTGCGTCACGGTCCGGCCTACTCGATGGTCGACCCCGCCCGCGGGACCACCCCTCCCTGGACGTCCGCGCGGACGGACTTCGCGTTCATGAACTCCTTGATCCCCATGTCGCTCAGCTCTCGTCCGTAACCCGAGCGCTTGATCCCACCGAAGGGGAGCTCGGGGGACGAGGCCACCATCCCGTTCACGAAGACCTGGCCGGCCTGGATGCCCTCGACGAGGGCGCGGCACTCCGCCTCGTCGGTCGTCCAGACGCTCGACCCGAGGCCGTACTGGGTCCGGTTGGCGACGCGGATCGCCTCGTCGATGTCGGCGACCTTCTCGACCGTCGCGACGGGGCCGAAGACCTCTTCTTGCAGCACGCGCATCTGGGTCGTCACGTCGAGGAGGACCGTGGGCGTGTAGTACCAGCCCTGCCCCGGGAGCACCTCGCCACCGAACGCGACGGTCGCGCCCTTGTCGCGCGCGTCGTCCACCTGTGAGGCGATCTCCTTGCGCTGGCCCTCGTTCACGAGCGGCCCGACGTCGGTCTCGGGATCCATCGGGTCGCCGACCCTCAGGTCCGCGAAGCCGGCGACGAACCTGTCGACGAACTCGTCGTAGACGGGCGCCTCGACGATGAACCGCTTGGCCGCGATGCAGGACTGGCCGTTGTTCTGCACCCGTGCGGCCACGCCGACCCTGGCGGCGCGGTCGAGGTCGGCCGACCCGGTGACGACGAACGGGTCGGAGCCCCCGAGCTCGAGGACGCACTTCTTGAGCACCCTGCCCGCCGCCTCGGCCACCGCGGCGCCCGCACGCTCGCTGCCGGTCAGGGTGACCGCGACGATCCGCTCGTCGGCGATGATCGGGGCGACGTCCGACGAGGACACGAGGAGGGTCTCGAACGCCCCGTCGGGGTACCCCGCGCGGCGGAAGAGCTCCTCGATGTAGAGGGCGGACTGCGGCACGTTCGACGCGTGCTTGAGGACGCCGACGTTCCCCGCCATGAGCGCGGGGGCGGCGAAGCGGACGACCTGCCACAACGGGAAGTTCCAGGGCATCACCGCGAGGACCGCCCCGAGCGGCTCGTACCGGACGTAGCTGTGGTCGTCCACGCGCTCGTCTGCGAGGAGCCCCTCGGCGTGGTCGGCGTACCAGCGCAGCCCGAGGGCGCACTTGGCGACCTCCGCCTTCGCCGAGGCGAACGTCTTGCCCATCTCCGTGGTCATGGTGCGGGCCACGTCCGGCTGCTCGGCGTCGAGCAGGTCCGCGGCCGAGCGCATCAGGCGGGCACGCTCGGCGAAGCCCGTCCGCCGCATCGTCTCGAATCCGGCGGCCGCCCTGCTGAGCCGGGCGTCCACCTCGTCGGGCGTGTGGGCGTCGAAGGTCTTCTCCACTTCGCCCGTTGCCGGGTTGGTCGTCGCAAAAGTCATGGAGATGATTCTCGCGTGCGCGGCGTCGCGCTGCGACAGCCCGCGGGCGAAGCCCTGCACCTCCCGGGCTCTGTTCGGCCCGGCTGGTACATTTTCGCCGCCGAACGGGCACCCGGATGTCGCCGGCCAGGTTCGAGCGGCGGGTGCGGAGGGCTTATGAGCGACGTGGCTCAAGGTCCGGGCTGGTGGCAAGCCTCGGACGGGAGGTGGTACCCGCCGGAGCTGTACCCGTCCGCCCCCGCCTACCCCCAGCCTGCCGACGACCCGTCCCGGCCCCGATCAGGTGCTCAACCAGGCTGGTGGCCGGCTCCGGGCGCATACGCGTACCCGCTCCCGATGGTCGCCAAGTACTGCGTAACGTGCGGGTTCGGGCTGGTCGCCTCCGCAGGGACCTGCCCGCGCTGCGGGTCGCCCGTCGCCGGGCGCAAGTCGAGGAGCGTCGCCGTCGTCCTGGCGATCTTCCTCTCGTTCTGGTCGTTCCTCTACACCTACAAGACCGCTGCGTGGAAGTTCTGGGTGGGCCTCGGTCTGGCCGTCGGCTCCTTCGTGTCGGACCTCGCCGTGCGGGGCGCGACCGGAAGACCGGATCCGGCGCTCGGAGCGGTGTGGCTGATCGTCTCGACCGGCGTGTGGGTCTGGTCCATCGTCGACCGGTCGACGACGCCGCTCTGAGGCGCCCGCCGGCCAAGCGTCGGAGCCGGCGCCCCGCCCGCTCAGACGCGTGCGACCCGGGACACCACCTCTTCGCCGTAGGCGGCGAGCGTCGCATCCTTCGCGTCGTGCATGAGGTAGATGGCGAAGTGTGTGACGCCGAGCGAGGCCAGCTGCTCGAGCTTCGCGACGTGCTCCTCGACCGTCCCGAGCACGCAGAAACGGTCGACGACCTCGTCGGGGACGAAGTCGGTGTCGGGGTGCCCGGTCCGTCCGTGGTGGCTGTAGTCGTACCCCTTGCGCCGCTCGATGTAGGCGGTGAGCTCCTCGGGCACGTCGGACTGACGGCCGTAGCGGCTCACGAGGTCTGCGACGTGGTTCCCGACCATTCCCCCGAACCAGCGGACCTGGTCGCGCTGGCGGGCGAGGTCGCTGCCCACGTACGCCGGGGCCGCGACGCACACGGCAATGGACGCCGGGTCCCTGCCGGCGTCGCGCGCGGCCGCGCGCATCTGTCCGACGGCCCACTCGACGACGAAGGGGTCGGCGATCTGCAGGATGAGGCCGTCGGCGTCACGCCCTGCGACCGCCAGCGCCTTCGGCCCGTAGGCCGACATCCAGACCGGCAGCGATCCGTCGCGCACCCAGGGGATCTGGACGGTCCGGCCGTGCATCTCGACCTCGCGTCCTTCTGCGAGCGCGCGGATCGTCCGGATGGCGTGGGCGACGTCCTCGAGGGTGGTCGGCGCCTCGCCGATCACCCGGACCGCGGAGTCGCCGCGTCCGATCCCGCAGATCGTGCGGTTGCCGAACATGTCGTTCAACGTCGCGAACGCCGAAGCGGTGACGGTCAGGTCCCTCGACCGCGGATTCGTGACCATCGTGCCCACCGTCACCTGTCGCGTCGCTTCGAGGATCCGGGGATAGATGACGAAGGGCTCCTGCCACAACACGACCGAGTCGAACGTCCACACCGAGCTGAAGCCGAGCGCGTCGGCGAGCCTCGCGAGCTCGATGATCCGGTCCGCCGGCGGGTCGGTCTGGAGGACGACCCCGACCTTCATCGGAGCACCTTGCGGATCGGCACGTCGATCCCGTCGAAGGGCCGGCGCGCCACGAAGCGACCGTGGCCCTCACGCCCGCGGTACTCGCCGCGTTCGAGGACCACCTCGCCGCGCGAGACCACGACGTCCACCCCTCCGGCGACGTCCATTCCCTCGTAGACCGAGTAGTCGACCGCCATGTGGTGGGATGCCGCCCCGAGGACGTGCGCGTGGGCCGGGTCGTAGACGACGAGGTCGGCGTCGGACCCGGGCAGGAGCGAGCCCTTCTGGGGGAACAGGCCGAAGATCCTCGCGGGCGACGTGGAGGTGAGCTCGACCCATCGCGTGAGGCTGATCCGTCCCGTCGCCACGCCCTGGTACACGAGGTCCATCCGGTGCTCCACCCCGGGGAGGCCGTTCGGGATCTTCGAGAAGTCGCCCCGCCCGAGCTCCTTTTGGTCCTTGAAGCAGAAGGGGCAATGGTCGGTCGCCACGACGGAGAGGTCGTCGGTGCCGAGCCCGCGCCACATCGCGTCGTGGTGCGATGGCGGCCGGATGGGCGGTGAGCAGACGTACTTGGCTCCCTCGAAGCCGGGCGAGGACATGAGCGCGTCGTCGAGGAACAGGTACTGCGGACAGGTCTCGGCGAACACGGCGCGTCCATCGTCGCGCGCGGCGCTCACCTCGGCGAGCGCCTCGGCCGCCGACAGGTGCACGATGTAGAGGGGACAGCCGGCCACTCCCGCGAGCACGATCGCGCGGTGCGTGGCCTCTCCCTCGAGGACCGCAGGCCTCGTCCTCCCGTGCATCTCGGGCTGCCCGAGGCCCCGCGCGAGCGCCTGGGCGACGAGGACGTCGATGGCGATGCCGTTCTCCGCGTGCATCATGACGGTCGCGCCGCACGCCGCGGCCTCCTGCATCGCCCGGAGGATCTGGCCGTCGTCGGAGTAGAAGACGCCCGGGTACGCCATGAACAGCTTGAAGCTCGTGACCCCGTCCTCGACCAGCCCGTGCATCTCCTTCAACGCCTCGTCGGTCACGTCCGAGAGGATCATGTGGAAGCCGTAGTCGATGGTGCACGAGCCGTCCGCCCGCGCCATCCAGGTGTCGAGCCCCTGGCATGGGCTGCCGCCCCTCGGCTGGATGGCGAAGTCGACGATGGTGGTCGTCCCACCCCAGGCGGCCGCACGCGTCCCGGACGCGAAGCTGTCCGCCGAGGAGGTCCCGCCGAAGGGCATCTCCATGTGGGTGTGGACGTCGATGCCGCCCGGCACGACGAGCTTCCCCGACGCGTCGATCCGCCGGAGTTCGCCGACGCTCGCCGCGATGGCGTCGTGGGCGGCGTCGGCCCCGCCACCCGGAGCGAGGAGCGCGGCGATCCGTTCCCCTTCGACGAGGACGTCCGCCCGGACCTCGCCCGAGGCGGTGACGACGGTCCCGCCTTCGACGAGCAGCCCGCTCACGGCGCGACCAGCGGGCCGTAGGCGTCGGGGCGCCGGTCGCGGTAGAAGGCCCACTGCTGGCGCACCTCCTCGAGGAGGCCCATGTCGAGGTCCCGCACGACGACTTCCTCTTCGGAACCCGACGCCGCGTCCCCGACGAGTTGTCCGCGCGGGTCGACGAAGTACGAGCCGCCGTAGAAGTCGTCGTCGCCGAGCTCTTCGATGCCGATCCGGTTGATCGCGCCGACGAAGTACTCGTTCGCGACCGCCGCGGCGGGCTGCTCGAGGTTCCAGAGGTACGCCGAGAGCCCCCGCGACGTGGCCGACGGGTTGAAGACGATCCGGGCCCCCGCGAGCCCGAGCGCCCGCCATCCCTCGGGGAAGTGGCGGTCGTAGCAGATGTAGACGCCGATCCGCCCGACCGCCGTGTCGAAGACCGGATAACCGAGGTTGCCGGGCCGGAAGTAGAACTTCTCGAAGAAGCCCTTCACCTGTGGGATGTGGGTCTTGCGGTAGGTGCCGGCGACGCGGCCGTCGGCGTCGACGACCACCGCGGTGTTGTAGTAGACGCCGGGGTGCTCTTCTTCGTAGATCGGCGCGATGAGGACCATGCCCGTCTCGCGCGCGAGCTCGACCATGCGTTCGGTCGTCGGGCCGGGGATGGGCTCGGCGTACGAGTAGTACTCGGGGTCCTGGACCTGGCAGAAGTACGGCCCGTAGAAGAGCTCTTGGAAGCACAGCACCTGTGCCCCCTTGGCCGCCGCCTCCTTCGCCATGACCACCGCCGAGTCGATCATCGACGCCTTGTCGCCGGTCCACTTCGCCTGGACCAGGGCCGCCTTGACGATGTCTGCCATGTGCACCCTCCTTCTCGCCCGGCGCCGGCCGGGCCGCCGTTGCGTCGCTCTCGGCGCGACGCCGCCTGGGTCCGATCCTTCGGTCGCAGCCGCGCAGGTCCTTCAGCCGCGCAGATCCGGTCCGTCGCCCACACGTTGGGACGACGCGTTCGCGGTCACTGGTTCGTCGGGAAGCTGAGCGACCCCCGGTGGGCCAGCGGCCGGGCGGTCACCTTCTTCTGCCTCGTGTAGAAGCGGACGCCGTCGGGGCCGTAGATGTCGTGGTCGCCGAAGAGCGATGTCCCCCAGCCACCGAACCCGTAGTACGCCATCGGAACGGGGATCGGCACGTTGATGCCGATCATGCCGGCCTCGACCTCGACCTCGAAGCGGCGCGCTGCGGCCATGTCGTTCGTGAAGATGGCCGCACCGTTCCCGTACGGATTCCGGTTGATGAGCCCGATCGCCTCGTCGAGGGAGCCGGCTGCGACGACCGACAGCACGGGCCCGAAGATCTCGTCGGCGTAGATCGACATGTCCTCCGTGACGTCGTCGAAGAGGGTCGGGCCGAGCCAGAACCCGTCCTTCCCCCCGCCGTGGGGATGGTCTCGCCCGTCGAGGACGAGGTGGGCTCCGGCGTCCTCCCCGGCCGTGAGGTATCCCATGACGCGCTCGAGGTGCGGGCGCGTGACGAGCGGCCCCATCTCGGCGTCGGGATCGTCGTTCGGGCCGACCACGAGGCGCGCCGCCCGCTCGGCGACGCGGTCGACGAGCGCCGAACGGCCCTCGCCCACGACGACCGCGACGGAGACGGCCATGCAGCGCTCCCCCGCCGACCCGTACGCCGAGTTCACCAACGCGTCGGCGACCACGTCGGGATCGGCGTCGGGCAGGACCACCAGGTGGTTCTTCGCGCCCCCGAGCGCCTGCACCCGCTTCCCCGTCGCAGCCGAGCGCTCGTAGATGTATCTCGCGACGGGCGTCGAGCCGACGAAGCTCACCGCCGCGATGCCGGGGTGCTCGAGCACCGCGTCGACCGCCTCCTTGTCGCCGTGGACGACCTGGAAGACGCCCTCGGGGAGCCCCGCGTCGGCCCACCGCTCCGCCAGCCACACCGAGGCCGAGGGGTCACGCTCGGAGGGCTTCAAGATGAACGCGTTGCCACACGCAACGGCGAGCGGCGCCATCCACAGCGGCACCATCGCGGGGAAGTTGAACGGCGTGATGCCGGCGACGACGCCGAGCGGCTGGCGGAAGGAGTACGCGTCGACGTCGGTGGACACGCCGATCGAGTGCTCCGCCTTCAAGAGCTCGGGGATCCCGCACGCGTAGTCCACGATCTCGAGGCCGCGGGCCACCTCGCCCGCCGCGTCGCTGCGGACCTTGCCGTGCTCGGTGCTCACGATCCTCGCCAGCTCGTCGACGCGATCGGCCAGCAGCTCACGGAACGCGAAGAGGACCGCGGCCCGCTTCGCCAGGGACGTGCGTCCCCACGCGACCTGCGCGGGAGCGGCGACCTCGACCGCGCGGTCCACCTCGGCGGCCGTCGCGAAGTCGACCTCGGCGACCTGCTCGCCCGTGGATGGGTCGAAGACCGGCCCCCGGCGGGCCGCCTCGCCGTCCCACGACTTGCCACCGATCCAGTGGGTGACCCGCCTCGACTGCACCATCTGTCCGTCCTCTCCGTCTCGTCCGTCCCGCCCGGCGTCCCCCTCGCCCCCCATTCGACCACTCATCGGCTCACCGCGTGGCCGCGCCGGCTCCCGGGGGCACGGCGATGGTGCCGTCAGCGACCTTGGGGCCGACGGCGCGCAGCGCCGCGAGCAGCCGCCCGGCTCCGTCCTCCGCCGACTCGGCCGTGAGGGTCATGGGGGGAGAGATGCGCAGCACGTTCCCGTGGAGCCCCCCCTTGCCGACGAGGAGCCCCTCGGCACGCGCCGCCTCGAGCGCCGCCGTCGTCGCCGCCGGGAACGGCGCCAGGGTCCCCGGGACGACGAGCTCGATCCCGATCATGAGCCCCTTGCCGCGCACGTCGCCCACGACCCGAAGTTCGGCGGTGCCCTCCGCGAGGCGCCGCTTGAGGAGCGAACCGACCTCCAGGGCGTTGCGCTGGAGGTCGTTGTCGAGCATGTACTGAAGGACCGCGAGCGCCCCGGCGGCGGCGAGCGGGTTGCCCCCGAAGGTCGAGATGGAGCTCGCGGAGAACGAGTCGATGATCGACGCGCGCCCCGCCACGCCGCCGATGGCGAGCCCGTTGCCGAGGCCCTTGGCAAAGGTGAGGAGATCGGGCTCCACGCCGTGCGCCTCGAACCCCCAGAAGTGCTCCCCCGTCCGGCCCCAGCCCGTCTGCACCTCGTCGGACACGTAGAGGATCCCGTACTGTCGGAGCACCGCCTGCAGCGCGCCGAAGAACCCGTCAGGTGGGACGACGAAGCCGCCGACCCCCTGGATCGGTTCGGCCACGAGGCAGGCGACCTCGCCGGCGGTCGTGGTCTCGATCACCTCGCGCAGGTCGCGCGCCGCGGCCTCGAGGACCTCGCCATCGGACATGCCCGCGAACACCCCGCGCAACCGGTCGCCGGCGTGCAACCAGCTGACGGCGACCGGCGCGAGCGACGTCGGTGACCACGAGCGGTTGCCCGTCACCGCGACGGCGGTGAACGAGCGGCCGTGGTAGCTGTTGCGGAGCGCGAGGACCTGGTTCGACCGGCGCGCCGTGCAGCACATCATGATCGCGGCGTCGGTGGCCTCGGTTCCCGAGTTTCCGAAGAACACCTTGGCGTCGGGGATCTTCGAGAGCGTCGCGATCCGCTCGCCGAGCTCGACCATCGGCCGGATGAGATAGAGCGTCGAGGAGTGCACCATCCGCCCCGCCTGCGTCCGGACGGCGTCGACGAACTCGTCCACGTTGTAGCCGATGCTCGTGGTGAGGATCCCGCCGAAGAAATCGAGGTAGGTGTTGCCTTCGGCGTCGCTGACCCAACAGTCCTTGCCGTCGACCAACTCGATCGGGTGGTCGTAGTAGAGGCCGATCCACGCCGGCATGACCCGGCGATGCCGCTCCAGGAGCTCGTCGTGCTCGCCCACGTGCCCTCCGATCTCTTTCCGCCTTGCGCTTCTTCGTGTCGCGTTGGCGTCGTTCCGCCCGGCACCATCCTGGCCGATCTCGCCCCCGAGTTCGAACGGCGGTCCCGCGCCATTCGGATGCCGGCCCTGGGCGCACCCTCAGGGCCGGCGGCGCCGCCGGTCAGGCCGACGTCGCGCTCCCCTGCGGCCCGCCCCGCCACGTCGCGCCGGGGGCGTCGCGCCGGCGGACGAGGTCCACCTCCTCGGGCTCGCGGCCGGGCCAGGTGAGCTGCGTCGAGGGACGCGGGGTCCGAGCCACGACACGGCCGCGCGAGACGACGAAGGAGGGTCTCACGAGGCGGCGCACGACGTCGAAGGGATCGGCCGCCGCGAGCAGCACGAAGTTGGCGGGCAGGCCCGGGGCGACCCCGTAGCGGTCCTCGACGGCGAGCACCCGCGCGGCGCGGGTCGTGACCATCCGGTAGCACTCGGCGATCTCCTCGGGGGCCATGAGCTGCGCGGCGTGCGCGCCGACGTGCGCGACGAGCACCGGGTTCGCCGTGCCCATCGGGTACCACGGGTCCATCACGTCGTCGTGACCGAACGCGACGTTCACCCCCGCGGCGAGCATCTCTTTCACCTGGGTCAGCCCGCGGCGCTTCGGGTACCCGTCGAAGCGGCCCTGGAGGTGCAGGTTCACGAGCGGGTTGCACACGAGGTTCACCTCGGCGCGCCGGAGCAGGCGCTGGAGCTTGTAGGAGTAGGCACCGGCGTAGGAGCCCATCGCCGTCGTGTGGCTGGCCGTCACGCGCGACCCGAGGCCGCTCCGGAGCGCCTGCGACGCGAGCACCTCGACGAAGCGCGACTGCTCGTCGTCGATCTCGTCGCAGTGCGCGTCGACGAGCAGCCCGTGACGTTCGGCGAGGCCGACCGCGATCTCGACGGAGCGCACGCCGTCCTCCCGGGTGTCCTCGAAGTGCGGGATGGCCCCGACCACGTCGACGCCCCGTCGGACGGCCTCCCCGAGGAGCTCGGCCCCGCCGGGGAACGAGCAGATGCCCTCCTGGGGGAAGGCCACGAGCTGGAGGTCGAGCACGTCGCGGACCGAGTCGCGCAACTCCACGAGCGCGTCGAGTGCGACGAGGTCCGGGTCCGTCACATCGACGTGGCTGCGCACGTGCAGGACGCCGTTCGCCACGTACCACCGGAGCACCTCGCCGGCGCGGTCGAGGGCGTCGTTGCGCGACAGCATCGGCTTGCGCTCGGCCCAGCAGGCGATGCCCTCCCACAGCGTGCCGCTCTCGTTCCAGCGCGGTTCACCCGCCGTGAGCACCGTGTCGAGGTGGACGTGGGGCTCGACGAAGGGCGGCGCGACGAGGCAGCCCATGGCCTCGAGGACGGTGTGCGCGGGCAGCGGGTCGGCCGCCGCCGGGACGACGGCCGAGACCGTGCCGTCGTCCACGTGGACGTCGACCGGAGGGTCCGTCGGGGAACCGACGAGCCGGGCGCCGCGGACGAGGAGCTGGAGCATGCCGCGAGAGTCTGGAGGTCGGCTCGCGTCGTGGCAAGCGCCGGGCGCCGCGGGCACCCCGACCGTTCTCCCACCCGCCTCTTGTACGTTCGCGCCCGATGGAACGAGCGAGCCCGTCCGACCCCGTCGACTCGGCACGGCGCCTCGTCGTTCGGTCGAGCCGCGTGGTGGTGCTCACCGGCGCCGGCGTCTCGACCGGGTCCGGGATCCCCGACTTCCGCGGGCCCGAAGGCGTCTGGACCAAGGACCCAGGGGCGGAGCGGCTCTCGACCCTCGACGCCTACCTCGGCGACGCCGATGTCCGTCGGCGGGCCTGGCAGAGCCGGCTCCGCTCCCCCGCCTGGCACGCGGAACCGAACCCGGGGCATCTCGCGCTCGTCGACCTCGAGCGCCAAGGCCGCCTCGACCTCCTCGTCACCCAGAACATCGACGGCCTCCACCAACTGGCCGGGAACGACGCGGCCCGGATCGTCGAGATCCACGGGACCATGCGAGAGGTGGCGTGCATGTCGTGCGGGGCGCGCGCTCCCGCGGCGTCGGCGCTCGAACGGGTGTCGGCGGGCGAAGAGGACCCGCCGTGCCTCGAGTGCGGAGGGATCCTCAAGTCGGCGACCATCAGCTTCGGGCAGTCGCTCGTCCCCGACGATCTCCGACGGGCGGAGGCGGCCGCCCGGGGGTGCGACCTGTTGCTCGCGGCGGGTACCAGCCTCGGGGTGTATCCCGCGGCCGGCCTCCTGCCGCTCGCGGCGACGACCGGCGCCGCGCTCGTCATCGTGAACGCCGAGCCGACGCCCTTCGACGGGCTCGCCGACGTGGTCGTGCGAGGGTCGACGACACAGGCGCTCCCCGCGATCGCCTCGGGCCTGCCCCCGGTCGCGGCCCCGGTCCCCTCCGGCTGACCCCCCTCAGGGTCGGGCGAGACGGCGGCGCCGGGGCCGCCGCTCAACCGGGCCGGGCTTCGGGAGCCCGAACCCTGGCGTCCCTGCCGTTCGTTCCCCACAAGGGCGCGGACGGGTCGCCGTGCGGGAGGGTCAGCTCCATGCCCTCGCGCACGGCGAAGTACGGCACGCGAGCACGTGCGCGCACGTCCTCGACGATGGCGTCGATCTGGTCGTCGCTTCGCTGGGGGTCGTGGTGGAAGAGCGCCACGCGCTTCGCCCCGGCGACGGCGCCGAGCGCCAGGGAGTACTCGACCGCGCTGTGCCCGAGGAACGCCAGCGCCGGCATCTCCGCCGCCGTGTGCTGGGAGTCGTGGATCAACAGGTCGACGCCCTCTGCGAGCGCGAGGGCCGCAGGGTGGTACTCACCGAGGCCGTCGGGTCCAGGGCCGAGGCCGAGGGGCTTGTGGTCCGGCAGGTAGGCGATCGACGAGGTCGCGTCCTCCACGCGGTAGCCGAAGGTCCGGCTCCCCTTGTGCGGGATCTCCTGCGCGAGGATGCGGTAGCCGTCCAACTCGTAGGTACCGGGCTCGATGCCCTCGAGGGTCCAGCTCTCCCCGAGCACGGAGATCGGGACCGGGAAGTGGGGCGGCGAGAACGCACGGTTCATGACGTCCTCGGCGTCCGCGCCCTGCGCGGGGATCCGGATGTCGAGCCGGTGCCCGGGCATCGCCGCCATGCGGAGGAACGGGAGCCCGTGCGTGTGATCCCAGTGCAGGTGGCTGATGAGCAGGGACGCGGTGAGGGGCCGGTCGACGAGGACGCGCTTCAGGTTGATGAACCCGGTGCCCGCGTCGAGGACCAGGTTCGGGAGCGATCCCGGCTCCGGCGCCACGGCCACGCACGAGGTGGCGGTCCCGTAGCGCGCGTACTCGGCGCCCGACACCGGCGTCGAGCCGCGGCAGCCGCAGAAGGTCAGGTGCATCGAGGTCCCAGGTCGTAGTGAAAGGAAGCGGGCGGACGGTGTCTGCCGGGCGCGGTTCCCCTCAGAGGTCCAGTTGTTGGGCGGTGAGCAGAAAATACAGCCCGCGGCGGGCGACGAGCTCGTCGTGGGTGCCCTGCTCGACGAGCTTGCCCTGGTCGAGCACGAGGATCATGTCGGCGTGGCGCACGGTCGAGAGCCGGTGGGCGATCACGATGGCGGTGCGGTCCCCGAGCACCCGGGAGAGGTTCTCCTGGATCGCCCGCTCGGACTCGGTGTCGAGCGCGCTCGTCGCCTCGTCCATGACGAGCACCGCCGGGCGCCGGTAGAGCGCCCGTGCGATGGCGACGCGCTGACGCTGTCCGCCCGAGAGCGCGAGCCCCGACTCCCCGATCTTCGTCTCGTACGCCAACGGCAGGCGCTCGATGAAGTCGGAGGCGGCGGCCAACTGCGCGACCTCCCGCACCCGGGCGGGGTCGACCTCGGAGCCGAAGGCGATGTTGTTCTGGATCGTCTCTGAGAAGAGGTACGTCTCTTGGAGCACGAGGCCGATGTGGCGCCGGAGCTCGCGGTGCTCGAGGCTCGCGGCGTCGACCCCGTCGAAGCTGACCGTCCCCGACGTCGGCGTGATGAGGGCGGCCACGCACCGGGCGAACGTCGTCTTGCCCGACCCGCTGCGACCGACGACCGCGACGGTCGCACCGGCGGGGATGTCCACCGAGATGTGGTCGAGGATGGGCTTCGACCCGTCCTTGGCGTACGAGAAGGTGACGTCCTTCATGGTGATCTGCCCCGAGATCGAGGGCACCGGCGCGAGACCGGAGTGGTCCTCGCCCTGCTCGGGCTCGCTGTCGAAGACGTCCTGGGCACGGTCGGCGAGGGTGCGGGCGTGTTGCAGGTTGTCGACGAGGATCACGAGCTCCTGGAGGGGCACCGTCGCCAACGCGACGAGGGTGACGCACGCGACGAGACCGCCGACGGTGAGCGTGTGGTCCACCACCTGCACCGCGCCGATCGCGAGGAACGCGGCGAGCACCGCGAAGCCGAGCCCCTGGCTGATCGCCCCGTAGATGGCCCGGAGACGGTCGATGCCGAGCTGCATCGCGTTCAGGTCGCCCTGCTGGGTGACCAGGCTCTCCTGCAGGGTCCCTTCTGCGGCGAGCGCCTTCGCCGTCTCGATCCCCTTCACGATCTCGACCTGCCGCGAGGCGTACCGGCCCGCCTCCTCCTCGAGGGACGCGGTGGCGGGCGACAGGCGGATCAGCTCCGCCCGGGTGAGGACCAGATAGCCCGGAACGCAGATGCAGAAGGCGATGCCGGCCGGGATGCTGTAGTAGAAGAGCAGCGCGAGCGACGCGACGAGCTGGGCGGTGAGCCCGAGCGCGACCACGCCCATGTCGGTGACCGCCCGGCGGGCGTCCCGCAACCCGTCGAGACGGCGCTGGAGGTCACCCGTCCGCCGCGAGGTGAAGTACGAGAGCGGCAACGAGAGGAGCCGATCCGAGAGCACGCGCAAGCCGTCGCGGTCCAGCGCCGCCGCGGTCCGGAGCAACAGCAGGCGCTGAGCGAGCGTGCCGACCGTGAGCACGATCGTGACGGCGCCCAGTACGACGAGGATCGAGACGACCTCGGAGCCGTGGTGCCGCCCCGTGATCTTGTCGATGACGACCTGGATCACCACTTCGAGGCTCAGGGCGACGGCGCTCAGCAGGACGGACAGGGCGGCCACCGTCCAGATCCGCGGGAGGTGCGGGCGGACGAGGCGACCCAACCACTCCATCCCCTCGAAGCGCGATCCGCCGCTCTGGAACTCGGGGCCCGGCTGGGCCTCGATCATGTAGCCGCTCCAGCCCTTCTTGAAGTCCTCGATCGGGACGCGGCGGTGGCCGAGCGCAGGGTCGTCGAACACGACCGTCTGCGCCTGCACGTCGGTGACCATGATCCAGTGGTCGCTCTGCCAGTGCGCGATGAACGGGAGCGGGAGGCGCGGCAGCTCCGACTTCGACGCCTTGACCACGCGGGAGTCGAAGCCGAGGGACCGGGCGGCGCCGACGATGCCCGCGGCGCTCGTCCCGTCGAGGCCGGTTCCCACGAGCACCCTCAGCCGGCTGAGCGGCACCGGCTTTTCGTGATGGCGGCAGACCATCGCGAGGGCCGCGACCCCGCAGTCCATCTCGTCGATCTGGCGGATGACCGGACGGCGGCGGACCCGCCGGCGCTTCGGCCCGGTCCGGGTGGCCGCGGCGGGGGCCTCCTCTGCGGTCTGAACGGCCGCCGGTTGGTCGGGCGCCTCCTCTCGGGGGGGCTCCGGCGGCCCTGTGGGAAGCGTCGGGACCGGTGCGACGCCGACGATGCCGTCCCCGGCGGCGATGACCCCGGTGGTCGCTGTGCCCCCTCCTGCGTGCGCGAAGTCGAGTGGGACGCGCGCGGCCGCCTGTCGACGCTCGTAGATCGCCGCCAGGTCTTCCAGGCCCTGGCGCAGGTCGGGGTGCGTGGCGATCACCTCGTCGAGCTCGCTCCGGCGCAGCTCGAGCAGTCGGGCCTCGCTGATCGCCTCGAGCGTCTCGGGAACGTCGGAGCCGGCGATGAGCGTCGCCTCGCCGACGAGGTCGCCGCGACGCACGTAGCGCGGGAAGGCGCCTTCGGCTGCCGCCCGGACCACGAGGCGGCCGTCCTCCACGAGGTACAGCGCGTCGACGCCGACGTCGCGGCGGTCCCCCGCCTCCATTTCGACGGGCGTGAGCCGGTCGACGATCTCCGGAAGGGCACCTCCGGCCACCCGGGCGAGTGGTGAGGCGAGTCGCAGCAGGTCGCTCACCTCGTGGCGTCTGCGGATCTTGGAAAGGGAGTCCATGACGCTCGGCTGCGTCGCGGCGAGCGCGCGGAGGACGGAGGCGTCGAGGCGCATCGCAGCGCCCGGCGTCGCCGCGCGCACCGTGGACGTCCTGAAGCCCTGCCGGAGCAGCGCGCCTTCGCCGAAGGTCGCCCCGGAGCCGAGGGTCGCGAGCGTCACCTCCGCGCCGTCCGCACCTTCGCGCACGACCCGGACGCGCCCCTCGGTGAGCACCCAGTACGAGTCCGCGGGGTCGCCCTCGCGCATGAGCACGTCGCCGAACTCGAAGTCCACCCGTTCGAACGCCTCGACCACGAGCCGCCGGACGTCCGGCGACAGGTCCGTCAACAGCTCGATCCCGAGCAGCTGGAGCGTCGGGGTGGTCGCGTCTTCCTCAAGCACGCCAGGTGACCCATCTGTCCGTTGCCGACTGCACGCGCTGCTCGGCGACGACCGCGGCGGCCAGCTCTTCGTCGGCGGGGTCATCGATCTTCGGCTGCCGGCGTCCCCGCACCACGACGACGCGGCCCGGGTCCTCCGGCGTCCCGGCGGGCACCGGGGCGTCGACGGGAGCCGAGACGAGGACCGTGCGAAGCCGCGGCTCTACGTCCTCGGCCCGCACCGTCGCGTCCTCGAAGTCGACGCCGGCGAGCGTGGCGACCGAGGCGAGCGACTCACCGTCGTCCCGGCACGACGCGAGCGCCTCCCTGGCGGCGTCGGAGGTCGGGAAGCTCGCCGACTCGAACGCGATCTGGATCCAGCCGACCGCGTTGGAAGAGATCACCCGCTCGAGCTCCGCGCGATCGGGGGCTTGCTCGACGAAGTCCTCGTAGGCCCGACGCAGGAGTGCGAACCGCTCGGCGGCCGGAGGCGCCTCTCCGCCGCTGCGCTCGCACCAGGCCCCGTACGCGCGGCTCATGTTCCTCGCCGCCAGGCCGAGCTCACGGGAGCAGACGGCTTCCACCCACGTCTCCTGCTCGCTCGCTTCGGTGGAAGGCCGGGCCGACCCTGGGTGCGCTTCGCGGCGCAGCGAGCGGTCGAGCCAGTCGACCCACTCCTCCTCCGAAATGCCCCAGTGGGCCAGCCAGTGGGAAAGATCCTCCCCGGCGATGAGCTTCCGGTCGCGGCGGAAGCGCTGCGCAGCCTGCCGGAGGGCGTCGCCCGACGGGCCAGAGATGTCCGTCAGGGCGAGCTCGCGGCCTTCGGCGGCGCGCCGGGCACACGCAGCCCAGGTGCCGTCGGCGACCATCCACTCCCGGACGTCCTCCCAGGTGAAGATGGCGCCGCAGGCAGAGAAGACCTGGTCGCTCAGGGGCGCGCCCGGCAGGAGCACGGACGACGACATCTCAGTCGTGACGTGCTGCCCTTCTGGCAGCGAGACCTCGGACGCGCGAGCGAGCCGCTCGGCTTTCGCCGTACGGCTCCGGAAGACCATCGACGACTCCCCCCGCCTCTCTTCGGTCCCGACTTCTCGGTCAACCGAAAGCGTGCCACAACGCGCCGGTAGCGGCCGCCTTCGCGACCGCTCCGGTTCAACCAGCTGGTTGATTCCCGGTGCTCCCTGCCGAACCGGTTCCCTTCAGGCGGCAGGTGCGCTCCCAGGTTGTTTGGCTGTTCAGCCCAGCAGACCCCTTGCCCGCCTGCCGCCCTTGACCTCTTCGGACTCCTCGTCAGTGGGCTCCAGGTCCTCGGTGAGGTCCTTGTCGTTGTCCTTGGCTTCGCTCATTTTGTCCCCCTTAAGGTGACTTGTCGCTCCCTCGTGCCCGTCGTCCGGGCCTTGCGTCCGCCGGACACGTCCCGGCAATGGAGATGGTAGGCCAGGCGAGAGGGGCCGTCTATCGCTTGGCTGACATAACGCCTGCAAGCTGGACGACAAAGCCCGACGGGACCGCCGTGACGTCAGCGGACCCCGGCTCGTTTGGCGAGGGCCTCGGGATCGACGAGCTCGACCCTCCCCCGGGACACCTTCAGCCACCCGCGGTCCTCGGCCTGGCCGAGGACCTTGTTCGTCGTGGGCCGGGTGGTGCCGGCGAGCTGCGCGATGTCTTCCTGCGTGAGCGGGACGACCGATCCTGGGTGGATGCCGTCCCACAGTTCGGCGGCGCCGAGGAGGCGGCGCAGCACGCGCGCCTCGACCGGCGTGTACATCGCCTCCACCAACGAGGCGGAGAGCCGACGGACCTGCAGACCGAGCGCGCGGAGCAGGACCTCGTTCACCGCCGGGTACCGCTCTCGGAGCTCGTCGAAGTCGGATTTGCGCACGGAGAGGGTCTCGGCCCGTTCGAGCGCGACGATGCCGGCGCTCCGCTCCGGTGGGTTGCCGCCGAGCAGGGCGAGGATGCCGAAGTAGTCGCCGGGTCCGACGAGGGAGAGCATGGCGGTGTCCCCGAGCGAGGTCTCAACCCGCACGGCGAACCTGCCGCTCGCCACGAAGTGGAGGGTGTCGCCGGGGTCGCCTTCGTGGAACACGACCTCCCCCTTGGCGAACCGTCGCCGACGGGCGATCGAGAGGAAGCGTCGACGCTCCTCCTCCGGAACGAGGGACAGCAGCGGCCATTCCACGCGGCAATTGTGCCAGCTGGCGTCCGAGGATTCCGTGGATCCGGCCGGGCGGCGGCGAAGGACCTGCGCGAGTGGCGCCCAGTCCGGCGCCTCGGTTGCAGGTCCGCTCAGGGTCTCGGGCCGCTCAGCTCCGTTCGTGCTTGCGCCGGGGCTTCAGCGCGAACCACCAGATGCTGGCCATCGTGCCGAGGACGCCGAGGGTGGCCGCGATCGGCTTGACCAGCTTGTGCTTCGCCACGGGCCGTCACCCTACCGGACCCCGGACGGGCCTACGCCTTCTCGATCCAGGCGCGGACGCCCGGTTCCCCCCCGACGTCGAGCTCGACGCCCGGGCCTGAGCCCTGGCCGGCCGACACCTCGACCGCGAGCACCTCCCGGGCGATGGCCTCGAAGAGCTCGGGGTCCACGCCGGTGAGCCAGAGCCGGATCCGATCGGCGACGTCCAGCCCGCGTGCCCTGCGAAGGTCCTGGAGATTGCGGACGACCTCGCGCACGAGCCCCCTGCGGAGGAGGTCGTCGTCGAGGGCCAGGTCGAGGGCCACGACCTCGCCGCCCTCGCGGGAGACCGCGAAGCCCGACTGAGCGCGCACGCGCACCTCGACGTCGTCCGGACCGAGGTCCACCCGGCCGACCGAAAGCTGCACCGTCACCTCCCGGCCTGACTCGAGCGCGGCCGCCACCTCCTGCGCGTCGAGGGCGCCGAGAGCCCCGCGCACCTCCTGCACCGCCGCTCCGAGGCGGGGGCCGAGGCTCTTGAAGTTGGGCACGAGCTCGAGCGACAGCACGTCCGCGAGCTCGTGCGCGACGGCGACCTCGTCGACGTTCAGTTCGTCGGCGATGACGTCGGCCAGAAGCCCCGGGGAGCCCGGCGAGAGATAGACGAGCGCTCGGGAAAGGGGCTGGCGGACCTTCACCCCGGCCTCGCCCCTGGCGGCGCGTCCGAGCGAGGAGAGGCGCCGGGCGAGCACCATCTCTTCTTCGAGCCCGCGGTCGTGCGCGGCCGGGTCGGGAGCCGGCCATGTGAGCAGGTGCACCGAGTCTGCGGCGTCGTCCCGACCCGCATCGGCGTCCGCCTCACCACGCACCTCCCGCCAGAGCCGTTCCGCCACGAACGGGCAGAAGGGAGCGAGCATGACGGTCACGGCCACGAGCGCGTGGTGGAGGGTCGCCTGTGCGCCGAGCGAGTCCTCCGGCGGGGCGTCGGGCTCCGTGCGCCAGAACCGGCGCCGGCTCCGCCGGACGAACCAGTTGGAGAGGTCGTCGACGAGGCCCTGGAGCGCCAGGGCGGCATCGAGCGGCTCGTAGCCGTCGAGCGCGTCGGTGACCGCGGCGACGGTCGATGCGACCCGCGACAACGCCCAACGGTCGAGGGCGCTCCTCGAGGCAGCCGGAGGCACCGCCGGGTCGTCCGGGGAGAAACCGTTCAGCGAGGCGTACGTGGTGAAGAAGCTGGTGGTGTTCCACAACGTGACGAGCATCTTCTGCATCGCCGTGTCGATCGCATGCGCGCTCACGCGCGTCGGCGTCCACGGCGAGCCCTGCGAGAACATCCACCACCGCAGCGGGTCGGCTCCCCGCGACGTCACGAGGTCCCACGGGTCGATCACGTTGCCGAGCGACTTCGACATCTTCCTGCCGTCCTCGTCGACGAGATGCCCGAGGCAGACGACGTGGCGGTACGGGGCCTTCCCGAGCACGAGCTTGTTCACGGCGAGCAGCGAGTAGAACCATCCGCGGGTCTGGTCGATCGCCTCGGCGATGAAATCCGCGGGGAACCGGAGCGCGTCCTTCGAGCCGCGAACGTAGGGGTACCCGACCTGTGCCGCCGGCATCGACCCCGAGTCGAACCACGCGTCGATGACCGCTTCGACTCGCCGCGCGACCCCGATGGGCAGCTCCGACTCGACGTACCCGGTGGCCGACCCCGCCGCCACCTGCACACCCGCGAGCGCCGCGCAGTGCGGACACGGGATCTCGACCGAGTCGATGTCGGGGCGGTGCGGATCCACATCGGTGAGGTCCCGACGCGCGAGGTCCGCGAGCTCGGCCATCGAGCCGACGCAGGTCACGTGACCGTCCTCGCACCGCCAGATCGGGAGCGGCGTCCCCCAGTACCGGTCCCGAGAGAGCGCCCAGTCGACGTTGTTCGCCAGCCACTCGCCGAACCGGCCCTCCTTGATGTACGCCGGGTGCCAGTCGACGGTCTCGTTCGCCGCGACGAGGTCGCCCTTCTTGGACGAGGTCGCGACGTACCAGCTGGGCTTCCCCCAGTAGATGAGGGGCGTCTTGCACCGCCAGCAGTGCGGGTACGCGTGCGAGAAGAGCCGCGCACGCAGGAGCAGGCCCTGGGCCTCGAGCTTCTCGTTCACGAGCCCGTTCGTGTCGCGCACCTCCTTCCCCGCGAACGGCGCGCCGGCCGCGTCGGTGAACCGCCCGTCCGGTCCGACGGGGTTGAGAGTCGGAAGGCCCGCGGCACGGGCGACCTCGCGGTCGACCTCGCCGAAGGCGGGCGCGAGATGGACGAGGCCGGTCCCCTCTTCCGCTGTGACGAAGTCGGCAACGACCACGCGCCACCCCTGCGCGGCGTTCGCGCCCGGAGGGACGGCGACGGCGTCCAGGGGTCGCCGGTAGCGGAGCCCTTCGAGCTCGCGGCCCCGGACGCGAGCCGAGGCCCGTGCGAGCGCGCCGTCGCCGAGCACCTCGTCCGCGAGTGCCTCTGCGACGACGAGGCCGTCGACCACGACGTAGGTGAGGTCCGGGTGCACCGCGACGCCCGTGTTGGAGAGCAACGTCCACGGCGTCGTGGTCCAGACGACGAGGGCCGCCGCGCCGTCCACGCGGCGCGGGTCGGGGTCGACCAACGGCAGCTTGACGTAGGCCGACTCGTCCTCCTCCTCGAAGTACACGTCGGGCTGGCCGAGCTCGTGGCTCGAGAGGGCGGTGCCGCAGCGCGGGCAGTAGGGGACGACCTTCAGGTCCTCGTAGAGGAGTGTCTTGTCGAAGAGCTGCTTCAGGTACCACCAGACCGACTCGACGTAGCTCCGGTCGAACGTCCAGTACGCGGCGTCCATGTCGACCCAGTAGCCGATGCGTTCGGTGAGGGTCTCCCACTCCGCCACGTAACTCAGCACCGACTCGCGGCACAGCCGGACGAACTCACCGATCCCGACCTCGTCCTCGATCTGGCGTTTGTGGGTGATGCCGAGCCGCTTCTCGACCTCGACCTCGACGGGGAGGCCGTGCGTGTCCCACCCGGCGCGGCGCTGCACCAGGTAGCCCCGCATCGTGCGGTAGCGGCAGAAGAGGTCCTTGTAGACCCGCGCCCAGACGTGGTGGACTCCCGGGCGGTTGTTGGCCGTGGGCGGTCCTTCGAAGAAGACCCACGGCGTCGCCCCGGCCCTGGCCTCGACGGACCGTTCGAACACACGGTGCTCGCGCCAGCGGACGAGCTCGTGCTGCTCGAGGGCGACGAAGTCTGGCTCAGGAGGGAGCGGGCGGAACACGGGCGGTGGTGTCGGCGTGGGGCGGTCGGTGCGGGACGGGTCGTGCGAGCTTCTGGCGATCGGGCTGAATCAGAGAGCCTACTCAGCGACGTGCCTGCTCAGGTGCTCCCGGCGTTGCGCGCACGGGCGGCCGTGACACCTCCCGCCCACGGGAAGCCCGGGGATACGCTCGATGCCCGTGACCGTCGGATGGACCGTCCCGACGCCGAATCGAAGCGAGCCCCACTACCTCGCCTCCGAACGTGAGGCACTCGAGGAGTGGCTCGAGTACCACCGTTCGACGCTCGTGACCAAGTGCGCGGGACTCTCCGAGGACGACCTGAAACGCCGCGCCGTGGCACCCTCGGGGCTGTCGCTGCTCGGTCTGGTACGGCACATGGCCGACGTCGAGCGGTGGTGGTTCCGGATGAACGCCGCAGGCGAGGACCTGCCATTCCGCTTCAGCACCGACGCACATCCCGACGCCGACTTCGACGACGTCGACGTTGCCGACGCTCGCGCCGATCTCGCCGCCTACGAGGAGGAATGCCGGGCCGCGACCGACGCGGTCAGGGGGCGCAGCCTCGACGACGTGGTCGCGAGTCGCGGCCATCACCCGGAACGGACGCGCAACGTCCGCTGGATCTACCTCCACATGATCGAGGAGTCATGCCCCGGTAGCCGGAGCACCTATCGTGGCGCTCACCGGCGAGCCGACGTGGCAGACCGTCGTTGACGCCCACCTGAGCGAGTTCACCAACCCGAACACCTGCCAGCGGTACCGGGCCGACCTGTCGCTCCTCTTCCGCACGAACGACTGGCAGCACCCGCACCAGATGACCGCCCCGGCCGTCGTCGCCTGGTGCACCGCTCCGACCGAGCGTGGCCGTCGGGCCAATAACAGCGTCCGAGTCCGCATCGCCGTCGTGAAGGCCTTTCTCGACTACTGCCGGGACCACGACGTCCCGGCCCCGAACGTCGCCACGACGCTCGACCGACTGCGCAGCTCGCACCCGAAGCTCCTCGGCAAGGTCCAGGACCACCACGAAGCCGCCCGCCTCACGACCGACGAGCTGGCACGCCTCTTCGCCGCCTGCAGCGACGGCACCTGGCGTGGCAGCCGTGACCAGATCGCCCTGCGCCTCCTCGCCCTCGGCCTACGCAACGCCGAAGTCCGCACCCTCACCTGGTCATGCGTGCACCACGACGGATCCATCCAGACCATCGGCAAGGCCGGAAAGCTGCGCACCGTGTACCCCGGCCCGACCCTCGCCGCCCAGCTCGCCACCTGGCGCCGCTACTACGAGCGAGCCGTCGGACCGGCCACCGGCACCGCACCCGTCCTCGCCGTCTGGACGAGCCGCCACTGCCGGACCACGCCCCCCGTACCGGGCATCGGACGACGCACCCTCGAAGAGATCTGCCGCAACCGGGCGCAGCTCGCAGGCCTCCCGCACCTCGCCCCCCACGACCTCCGCCGTACCCTCGCCCGGATCATGTGGGACGCAACCGACCAGCACGGTACCCGCCTCCACGACATCGCCGAAGTCGCCGACGCCCTCGGGCACTCGGCCCGCAGCCTCGCCGTCACGCAGGAGGCCTACATCGGGCCGCTCAGCGACAAGGGCCGCCGGGCCGCTGGCCGCCTGGTCGACTGACTCCCGCTCTTGTAATCATGCCCGCCGAAAAATCGCCGGGCGCTGCTCGCTTCGCTCGCAGCGCCCTCGCCTCGCGCCCACTCCCCCCGACCGACGCACCATCCCCGCGCACCGGGCGTCGCTTCCGGCGAGGCGGCCTGCACGGGCGACCGGCCCCGTCCACGGCTCACGCCGGTGGTCCGGGAACCGTTTCGGCCGAGCCAGCGCCTACCTCAGCGGTATCACCCGCCCGGTGCGCACCTTCTGGTAGCACTCCGCCACCGGCTCTCCGTCCGACTCGCACCACGGGCAGCTCCGGCCGTCCGGCACCACCAAGTCGACCTCTTCGCCGCCCAGCACCATCCTCCACTCCTCACCGCACTGCACGCACACCATGACCGGCCTCCCTCCGTCCACCCGCACGATACGCACTACCGGCTTGCTCCCACAGGTCGCTCGCCGTCCGTCCTCTCGCCATCTCCGCCCACCGCTTCACGCCCACCCGCCTTGCCAACCCCCGCCGTCAAGGCCCGCTCGGGACGCCGCCTCGGACGGCGGGCCACCTGCTCTCGGCGGAACGTTCGTGAGTCCCCTCGGCCCGGCGGGGCCGTCGCTCCTCCGTCGCTCCGTCCGGGCCTCGGGCGAACGCCCCGCCGAACCGCAGCGCCGTCCGGGCTCCGTTTCCTCACTTACCGCCTTGACGCTCTGCCGCCAACCCAGTCGTAACGGGCGCTATCGCCGCCCGTGCGCCGCACGGGCGCATGAACACTGCGGATTACCGCAGCACCCATGAAAGGATCCCGCCATGCAGAACAGCCAGCGAGCAAGCTCCGTACCTTACTTATACAAGCCTATAGAGCCGATAGTAACGGTATCGAGGAATACGCTCGGCACAACGGCCACGCCGACCTCATCCGAGAAGCCATCGACGGGACCACCGGCGACTGAGCGGCGGGGGGCCGCCTGACGGCCGGCCTCAGACCGAGCCGATGGCGGTGCCGTTGCGACGGGACGCGGCGACCTGTGCCCGTTCGGCGAGTCGGGCGTCGCGCAGCAGGGCGGCCACGTCGGCGAAGGCGGGCGTCGGGCCACGCCACTCGAGCCGGCTGACGTCGGAAAGGAGCGCCCGGTCGACCCGGAGGGTGGCGAGCTCACGGAACAAGAGGGCGAGGTCGTGCTCGTCGACGAGGCGCGCGGCCAGGCCGGCCGAGTTGCGCACCTGACGCCGGAGCTCGGGATCCCAGTCGGCGACGGCGGCCGGGATCGCGTCGATGGTCCCGTAGCGCGCGAGCACCTGCGCGGCGGACCGCTTCCCCCACCCCGAAAGGCCGGGGAACCCGTCGGCCGCGTCCCCGACCAGGGCGAGCCAGTCGGGGATCGACGTCGGTGCGACGCCGAACTTCTCCCACACACCGTCCTCGTCGGTCACCGCCCCGGAACGGCGGTCGACCTGCACGACGCGGTTCCCCCGCACGCACTGGGCGAGGTCCTTGTCCGGCGTCATGATCTGGACGGTCGCCACCCTGGGGTCGTCGGCGGCGACCGCGGCCGCGGAGGCGAGCGCGTCGTCGGCCTCGAGATCGGTCATGGGCCAGACGGTCACTCCCATCGCCTCGAGGCACAACTCGAGAACCGGGAACTGCGCGAGCAGGGCGTCCGGGACGCCTGCGCTCGTCTTGTAGCCGGGCCAGAGGGCGTTGCGGAACGATTCGATGACGTGGTCGGTCGCGACGCCGATGTGCGTGGCGCCGCGCTCGAGCGACATGAGCACCGTCGTCAGCACCCCTCGGGTCGCCGCGATCTCGCTCCCGTCGGCGGCCAGACGCGACGGCTGGCCGAAGTGATGGCGGAACAGCTCGTAGGTTCCGTCGATGAGCTGGACGCGCAGCTCACCCATCGCTGCGGGTGCGGCCGGGTCGCGGCGGGCGTGTCGGCGTGGACGGGCGGTGCCCGATCGTCATGTCGCGCTGGCGGCCTGTGCGGGAACCGCCACCTCGGAGAGCGGGCCCGCAACGGCCACGGCTTCTGGAGCCGGAGCCTCCGCGACGTCCCCTTTGACACCGGTGCGCAGGCGCACCTCGGGAAGGAGCCACGAGAGCAGGAAGGCAAGCGCGGTGACCGGGACGGCGACGATGAAGACCACGTCGATCGTCGATGCGTAGGCGCTCGCGACGGCGTGGTGGACCGCCGGCGTCAGGTGCGACAGGGCGGCGGGCGTGACCGCCTCGCCCAGCCCCTTCGGGGCGTGGTGCAGGTGCAGCGCCGAGGTGAGGTGCCGCACGAGCACGTTGGCGAAGATGGCCCCGAAGATGGCGGTTCCGAAGGAGCCCCCGATCGAGCGGAAGAACGTCGCACCGGCCGTCGCGACGCCGAGGTCCTCGTAGGGGACGGCGTTCTGCGCCGCGATCACGAGCACCTGCATGACCCCACCCATGCCGAGACCCACGATCACCATGTACAGGTAGAGCAGCCCCGAAGACGTCGTCGCACCCACCGTCGAAAGCAGGTACATCCCGACCGTCATGAGCGCGGAACCGACGATCGGGAACACCTTGTACCGGCCGAAGCGGCTGATGAGCATGCCAGACGAGATCGACATCGCGAGCATCCCGCCCATGAGGGGCAGGAGCTGAAGCCCCGAGGTCGTCGGGTCGGCCCCTTTGGCGACTTGGAGGAAGACCGGCATGAACGTGACGGCCCCGAAGAGCGCGAAGCCGACGACGAACCCCATCGCGCTCGTCACCGAGAACACCTTGTTCGAGAACAGGTGCAGCGGGAGCACGGGCTCCGCGGCACGGCGCTCGACGAGCGCCCACGCCACGATGAGTCCCGCCCCTGCCGTCGCCAAGATGATGATCGGCGCGCTCCCCCACGCGTACGTCGTGCCACCGAGGCTGGCGACGAGCACGAGCGCGGTGGCGGCGCCGGTGAGGAGCACCGTCCCGAGGTAGTCGATGACGTGCTGGAGCTTGCGGAGTTGCGACGGCAGGACCGCTGCGGTCACCGCGAGCGCCACCGCGCCGATGGGCACGTTGATGTAGAAGACCCACCGCCAGCTCGCGTGCTGCGTCAGGAAACCTCCCATGAGCGGACCGACCACCGTCGCCACGGCGAACACCGCGCCGAAAAGCCCCTGGTATCGGCCGCGGTCGCGGGGCGAGACGACGTCGCCGACGATGGCCTGCGCCCCGACCATGAGTCCGCCGGCGCCAAGGCCCTGGACCGCCCGGAAGGCGATCAGCATCAACATCGACTGGCTGAGCCCCGACAACACGGAGCCGAGGAGGAAGATCACGATCGCCGCCTGGAAGAAGGCCTTGCGCCCGTAGAGGTCGCCGAGCTTCCCCCACAGCGGCGTCGACACGGTCGACAGCAAGAGGTACGCCGTGACGATCCACGCGATGTGCGCCGAGTCGTGCAGGTCTCCCACGATGGTCGGCAGCGCGGTCGAGACGATCGTCTGGTCGAGTGCGGCGAGCAGCAGGCCGAGCATGAGAGCGCCGATCACGAGACGCACCTCGCGCTTCTTCAGGGCCAGCGCGACGCCGGAGTCATCGCGCGCCGGCGCGGCCGGCGAAGCCGCCGATCCGTTCGTTCGGACCTCGCTCATCGGACGACGACCTCCTCGACGCGCTCGTGCGAGCGGGCAGCACCCTCGCCCGCGCGGCCATCACGAGCCGGCCGGGCGTCTCTCGCGCGTCGGCCGCCCGCAGGCAGTCCGAGTACCGCGCAGGCCGCAGAGATGACGGCGTCGCGGACCTCTTCGGCGTCGTCTTCGGGCGCCGCTTTCATGAGCGGGACGAGCACGGCTCCGAGCGCCGCCCGCGCGCGGGTGCTCTGGCGCAGGTCCGGGTCGGGTGTCCCGAGCAGGATTCGTTCGAGCCGCTCGTAGAGCGGGCGGGCCAGCTCGAGCACCCCGCAGCGCCGGACCGCCGGATCGTTGGCCAGGACCTTCATGAGGTCGGCATGCGCGGCGACCAGGTCGACGTACCCCTCCAGGACGCGCCTGCGCTCGGCGGGGGTGCCCGCATCCGAGGAGCTCCCGACGAGCGCCGTCATGTCGCGCACGACCGGCTCCATGATGGCCGCAAGCAGCTCCTCCTTCGTGCGGAAGTGGTAGTAGAGGGCGGCCTTGGTGAACCCGAGGCGCTCGGAGATCTCGCGCGTCGACGTCGACGCGAAACCGTGGTCCGCGATGAGCTCGAGGGCCGTCTCGATGATGCGGGCCCGCGTCTCCTCGCCGTGCTCCCGCCCTTCGCGGACGTCGGCCCGGTACGGAGCGGCGTGCGCGACCGCCTGGACAGTTGCGAGCTCGGTCATGGCGACGAAGTATACTTGCCGTTCGACAAGTAAGCAACTACCTGTCGAACGGTAAGCTCGGTGGATCCTTTCCCGATGAGCCGTGTCGGCGCAGTAGAACCGATCGGGTGCGAGGGGGCCTCGGAGGTTGCTCGGGTCGCGTTCCTGACCGCCGGACCACGGCCATAAGGTCGTCCGGACCACGCGTCCTGCTGCGCCCCCTCCGCCGATCCTCCGGAGATACCCGCACGCCTTCAGGCCGGATTCGACGATGAAGCTGAGCCCGATCCAGGTCGCCGCCTCGGCGATCGGCGCCGTTCTCGCGGCGGTCATCGCCTCGTTCTTCGGGGTCCAGGGAACGGTCATCGGTGTCGCCGTCGGGAGCGTCGTCGCGACGACGGTCTCCGCGTTTGCCGGCGAGTCCATCCGAAGGACGCACCAGGCGGTCCATCAGGTGGTCGTGAAGAACGCCGACCAGCTTCCCTTCCTCCACCGGGATGCTCCCACGTCCGCCGCGGGAACGGTGACGGCCGCGACGACCGCAGGTTCGGTCGACGCCGTCGTCGAGACGCCCGCCCCGTCGGGGCCATCTGCCGACACGACGCCGGCCGAGGCCTCCCTTGCGCCCGGGGACGCCGAGCGCCCGCGTGACGCGGCGCCCGCCGACGTGACCGGAGCACCTGTGCGCGAGCCCGAGGCGGCCGGACCGGTGACCGCGGGCGTCGCCCAGGGTGGCGGCACACCTTCGATGCGCTTCCTGGCGTCGAGCCGCTCGGGAAGGACCGGAACCCGGGACCGCGGCGCCGGAGGTGGAACGTCGGCGGTCCCACCAGCCGACGGCCGCTCGGAACATCCAAGGATCGTGACGCTGGCACTCGCGCACTGGAAGGCCCTGGCACTCTCCGTCGTGATCGTTTTCGCCTCGGGCCTCGCCGTCGTGACCGTGATGGAGGCCTTGGCAGGTCGCCCGCTTTCGTCGCTCTTCGGGTCGAACGGCGCGTCGAGCGGGACGAGCGCGGGCAATTGGCTCACGGGCACACCACCCCCGTCGACCACCACCACGTCGACCAGCACGTCGACCACCACCACGACCACCACGACGGTGCCGAGCTCGACGTCGACGACCTCGCCCCCGCCGAGCACGACGACCACGACCACACCGGCCACCTCGACGACCACCACGACGGTGCCGGGGAACACAGGCACAACACCGGCGCCGGCGGCCGGTTGAGGCTCAGGCGCCGCGGCGCCGCCATCGCCCCGGGTCCTACGGGATTGCGGCTCCCACACCCGCGGTCTGCTGCCAGCCGGCGACGAGCCGAGCCCACAGACTCTCGTCAGCTTCCTCGAGCGAGACCAGCACGGCGTCGGCGATCCCGAACGCCGGATGCCTTCGGTCCTCTCCGGCCGGCACGGCGACACAGGTCATCCGCGCCGCCTTGGCTGCAAGCACGCCGGCGGGGGCGTCCTCCCACGCCAGACACCGATCCGGCGGGACTCCGAGGATCGCGGCCGTCGAGAGGAAGACCGCGGGATGTGGTTTTCCGAAGGACTCGTCTTGCGCCGAGTGGCGCACCGGGAACGTCGTCGCGAGCCCGAACCGATCCAGAACGACATTGATCAACCGGTACTCCGAGGACGACGCGAGCGCGAGCGCGAGCCGGTGCGCGCGACACAGGTCGAGTGCTTGCGCGACGCCAGGCTGGAGCGTCCCACGCTCACGAACGAGCTCGATCACGCGGTCCACGATGTCGTGCGCGACAGCCTCAGGTGATGGACCGTCCCACGGGAAGCGCTCGAACCAGTAGCTTGCAACCTCGCCCACGAACATGCCCTTCGTGTGACGGGCGTCGTCGGACTCGATGGGCACACCGAGCGCTGCGTAGATCTCAACTTCTGCTTCGTGCCAGAGCGGTTCGGAATCGACGAGGAGCCCGTCCATGTCGAAGATCGCCGCCCGGAACGGCTCCGACGCCCCCTGCACCGATCCCGCGACACGATCGTCCCCGAAGGGTCGAGAACTCGCCGCGGTCTCCAACCCTCGACTCAAGGGCGACCGAAGGGGAGGTCCCGACCGGGGAGGGCGGGTGATTGGGCGAGCGCGTGCGGTCGAGGTTCCCACGCGTGGGCGACTGCCTCGGCAGGGCGCGGTGTCCTCCCGGTCCCGCCGAGGATCTCGTCTCGAACCGCCTCGAGGAACGTCGGGTCCGTCCTGAGCGCCTCGAGGAACCGCTGCCGCTCGCGCGCATCCATCCTCGCCATGGTAAGTGCTCCTTCGTGTGAGATCACACGGAATGGTCGCGGCCGAGTTCCTCGTGCACATGGGTTCAGGTTCGGCTCGAGCGGTCCGGGCCGACCCGGTCTGCCGCCCGGAGCGTGCGAGTGGCCACCGGGTGGCGTTTCCGCAGAAACTGCGTCGGCGCGGTGCTGGCTGCGCCACGTCGAGGCGACGCCCCAACGGGTCGGGCATTCGCGCTGACCGAAGGGAGGCAAGATTGCGAGCGGTCGTCATTGCGGACGGTGAGCTGTCGGTCCGAGAGCGCCCCGACCCGGTCCCCGGCGAGACCGAAGTGCTCGTCGCGGTGCGGGCGGCCGGGCTGAACGGCGCCGACCTCCTCCAACGCAGGGGTCACTATCCACCTCCGCCCGGGATCCCGGCAGACATCCCGGGGCTCGAGGTCGCCGGAGAAGTCGTGACCACCGGGGACAAGGTGACCTCGGCACGCCCGGGTGACCGCGCCATGGCCGTCGTCGGCGGAGCCGGACAGGCGACGATGGCCGCCTTCGACGAGAGCCACCTCCTCCCGATTCCCGCGGGACTGTCCTGGACGGAGGCGGGCGGGTTTCCCGAGGTCTTCTCGACGGCGTACGACGCGCTGTTCACGCGCTGCGGTCTCGGGATGGGCGAGCGACTGCTGGTCACCGGTGCCGCCGGTGGTGTGGGCGTCGCGGCCGTGCAGCTCGGCGCTGCTGCGGGAGCCACCGTCGTCGCATCGGCGAGAGACGCGGAGCGACGCACGGAACTCGCCGCCCTCGGCGCAGGTGAGGTGGTCGGCGCCGACGACATCGAAGAGCACGGCCCCTACGACGTCGTCCTCGAGCTCGTCGGCGCGGCGTCGCTGCCACAGGCGCTCGGTGCGCTCAGGACCGGTGCCCGCATCGCCGTGATCGGCGTGGGAAGCGGATCACGGGTGGAGCTGGATCTCCGCACGCTCATGGGCGCGCGCGCGACGATCGGCGGTTCGACGCTCAGGGCGCGGAGCGCGGCCGAGAAGGCAACCGTCGCCGCCGCCGTGCGGGCACACGTGCTCCCCCTGCTCGCTGCCGGGCTCATCCGGGTCCCGGTCTGCGACACCTTCGCGATGGACGAGGTCGCCCGCGCCTACGACCGCTTCGCTGCCGGCCGAAAGCTCGGAAAGATCGTGCTGCGGATCGAATCGGACTGAATCAGCGCAGACCCGCAAAGAGGTCGTGCTCGACACCGACCGCGCCGGTCCGGTCTCGGACGCGGACGAAGGCCTCCTGGCTGAAGACCTCGGCGAAGAGGTCGGGCCCGAAAGCGAGAAAAAAGATGTTCTCTGACTGGCTCGCATGCGCAGAAAGGCTCTCGTACTTTCGTGCCGCGACGGCCGAGCAGTCGACGATCGCGCCGATCTGTTCGTCGGGAGTGCCGAACGGCGCATCCCGCACCTCGGGCGGGACCTCGACACCGTGGTCGGCGAGCATGTCCCGGAACCGCCCGAGCGCCGACAGGGGAACGGCCGGGTAGTAGAGCTTCTCGGGCACCGAGGACTGTTCGATAGCTGCGACCGTCACGCGGTTCGCCTGGATATGGTCGGGATGCCCGTAGAACCCGTTCTCGTCGTACGTCACGACGACCTGCGGACGATAGGCCTCCATCAGCTCGGCGAGCCGCGCGCCCGCCTTCCCGACGTCCGTGTTCCAGAACGCTTCGGGCGCGTCGTTCTGGGGCCATCCCACCATTCCGGAGTCGTGGTAGCCGAGCAATTCCAGGTGCGAGATCCCGAGCGCCCGACAGCTCGCATCGAGCTCCTTTCGGCGGAGGGCGACGACCACGTCGGGTGTGTGCGCGGGGTCGCCGGGTTTGACGCCGCCTGGCCCGTCGCCGAGCTCGCCGTTCGTGCAGGTCACCAGCACCGTCCGGATTCCCTCGTCCGAGTAGCGCGCGAGCACGCCTCCGGTCGATATGGCCTCGTCGTCCGGGTGGGCGTGGACGCACATGAGCGTGAGCGGTGAGTGCCCCTCCCTCGGCACTGGCGACATCCGCTCACTCTAGGCACCGGCCTACGAGACGGCTGCTGCCTCCCGGTGCGCTCTCCTCGCTCGCCGGGGCGGATGCTCATCGCGAGCGGGGCGTCCGACGGCTGCGGCACCCTCGAGCTTCCGGCGCAAGGCTGACCGGGCTCTCGTCACCCGGGCACGGGCGTTGTCTTCGGAGATCCCCAGGCGATCGGCAACCTCGTCATACGGCAGATCGCCGAGCATCCGCAGGACAAAGGCGTTCGCCTGGGAGGACGGCAACGTGGCGAGAGCGCCCCGAAGCGCCGCCATGGCGACGGGATCCGGCACCAGCTCGGAGATGTCGGGCGGCCCGACCCGCTCCCGCGGCTCGGCGACCCCATCGGCGCCGTCGAGCAGTGGCAAGTTCGCGCGGCCGTGAGGAGGCAGGTCGTTGCACACGTTGGAGAGGATGCGATTGAGCCACGCCCCGAACTTCCAGTCGCCCGAAGTCCCGAATCGGTCGAGCGCCCGATACGCCCTCAGGAGGGTCTCTTGTACCGCGTCTTCTGCGTCGAGGTGGTTCCCGAGGCGGCGCCGTGCGCGTGACAGCAGCGCCGGCGAATGGGCGCGCACGACCTCGTCGAAAGCCTTCGTATCCCCTGACCGGTGAGCAGCGACGACTCGGACGGCCTCGTCGTGCTCCCAGGCCGAAACCGCGATCGGCGCCAGAGCCATTCCCTCGTCTCCCTTGGACCGGCCGACAACGGTGAGCACACCGGCCCGGAGACGGTCCCCTCCGCTTCCCCCAACGTGGCCTTGCGCGGCCCAAGCTGGGCCCGACGCTTCGGCACTGCAACGAACTGCACGGTAGTCGCAGGCACACTGCACGTCAACGACCATTCGTCGATTTCTTGCCACGGTGTCCGGGGAACCCGCGAAACGGCGTCCAGCCCCTTCTCTTTGGCGGGCTGGCTACCCCATCGGGCGGCGTACTCAACGGTTCCCTCCACGCGAAGGAGGGGCCCTTCCGGGCCCCTCCTTCGGTCACGTTCTGACTCAGCGGCGCTAACTGCCGTCGGAACGGCTGCCGCAGGCCGATGGTCGAGCACTAGTGCCCGAGATCGGTCTCCATTTGCTGGGCCGTCGACGGGGTGACCGCGAACGGACCGCCGAGCACGTTGATCGATGTGATGACCTCACTGCCGTTTGTGTCGATCCCTGTGCCGTTCGCGCCCGCTCCCGTCAGGAATGTGGTCAGGGCCGGCCCGACCGTCGACGGATTCACGGTGAGGAGCATCGGCGCCGCATCGGCGTCGCAGTACGTGTAGCCGAGCGCTGTGCGGTTGTGAGCACCGTAATAAAATGTGCCGTATGTGAACGTGTAGCTAGCGCTGCACCCGTACTCCGCGTGCGCTGCGACCACCGCGCCGGCGAGGCCGTCGCTGTAGAAGTCTCCACGTGCGACGGTGACGGTACCCTGCGGGTAGAAGTAATTCCCCGTCGCTGTCAGGTACTGGTCCCACAGACCTGTGGGGTACCCTGCACCCTCGAAGTCGGCGAGTTGCACCGCGGTGCCCGTCGCGGACGTTCCGGCAATGCGGAGCACGCTGATCCCCAGCGACTGCAGCTGACTGACGACGTTGTTGGATACCGCGAACTGCCCGCCCATCAACACCACCTGCTTGACCTTCAGTGTCGCGATGGCCGCCTTGGCATTACTCGACAGGTTGGCAGGTGTGGTGAGGAGGATCGGCATCCCCGCCGCGTAGGCGAGGACGCTCGCCGACTCGGCATCCTGGAACCCCTTCCCGGTCGAGACGATCGCCGTGACGAGTGTCGCCGAGGTCGCGGCGTGTGTCGATGCCGCCCCTGCCGTGTCGTTGAACTGCCCGTGGCCCCCTGTTGTGTTCACGCCTGTGTAGGCACTCGGGAAGCTGAATCCGTATGTGATCGAGAGCGACGGGAACCGGGCGACCGCCTGGGACGTTCCGTACTCGGTCTGTCCGAAGATCCGGGTCACCTGGATGTCGACCGGCTTGCCTGTGAGGAGCAATTCTGTCTTCCCCCCGCACACGTACACGGGCGTTGACTCGATCTGCTTCACGACTGTTGTGCTCACCGCGCCGGGCCCGCCCACCAGGTAGACGTGGGTGATGCCTTCCTGGCGTATGGCGGCCGCGGTCACTGCGGAGAGCGCGCCTTGGGGCGTCAGCAGCGTCCCCGTCTGAAGGTACCCGGCGAGGTACTGGCTCGAGAGAGCGTCGGGGAAGGCGTTGTCCCTCGCGAGGACCACGGGGCGGTCCGCGGACTTCACCTGGCCGGTCACGATGTCGAACACCGACGTTCCCGGACAGCTCGCAGAGTACGGGTCCGAGCTCGGCGGGAACGTCCGCGCGAGCTCCTGGGCCGCGGTGGCATCTGCTGTCGCCCCGTAGATCCGATTCACCGGCTTGAGGACGGTGTATGCGACCGCTGTGCCGACGACTGTTGCGCATGTCGCGTCCTTGACGGTCACCCGGACCGCTCCGCTCGACGACGGCGCGTCGACCGCGAGTCCCGACACCGTGAAGGTGCTCGCCGTGGCCGACGACGGGGTCTTCACTGTGAAGCTGGCCGTTGCCCCTGTGTACGCGACTGTCGGCGATGTGAGCGCAGCGTCGCCCGTCGTCACCTTGGCTGTCGCGTTCGCTGTCGCGTCGAACGAACCCGCGCTGAGGGTCAGGCAGACGGTGCCCGCCGGCACCGCCCCAGGCGCGGACTCGGTGATCTTCACCGGGCTGATCGGGACGTCGAGCGCTGTCGGTGTGGCCTTCACGGGCGGTGTGTTGGCGGTCACCGCGATCGTCACCACGTCGGCGTTCGACGGGCCACCCGGCGAGCCGGTGGTGCTGGGCCCCTGCGTTGTTGTTCCGAACTTCCCCGTGACCTGGACGTTGCCGAGCGTCGCTGTGGATCCGACGTTGTAGCGCACTGTGGACACCGCGATATCGAATGAGCCGCCGACCGGTGTGTTGAAGACACCTGAGTTCGTGAGCGTCACGGTCACCGTGTTGTGCTCTGTTGTCGATGCGCAGTTGGTGCCTGTGTTCTTCACCGACACGGTGACGGTCGGCGCCGTGCTCACGCCGGAGCTGGTGGTGACGCTGGCTGTCGGCGTCCCTGTGAGCAGGATCGCGGCTGTTGTGGCGCAGTTGTGACCTGCGTGGTCGTTGACCGTGACTGTCACGGCTTCACCGGCGGTCCAGCCGTTGCTTGTCGTGGACGTGCCCGAGAAGGCGAGCGTCCACGTTCCGGCGGCTTGATCTGTCACGCCGACCCGTACGTCCGGCGTTCCTGTGGCGTGCAGCGAGAACGACGGTGTCGCAGGTGCTGTGACGCTCGTGGCATTGGCCACCGTCGCCGGCGTGAAGATGTACCCGGTCGCGGACGGGGTCACCGTCACTGTGCCGGTCGCCGATGTCGTCGTGTACACGACTGTCGTCACGCTGATGGTCTCGGTCGTTGTCGCTGTCGTGGCGAACGAGATTGTGACTGTCGCGCCTGTCGTCGCGACGACTGTCGCGGTCCCCGTCGTGGCCACGGCGGAGGGTGGCGCTGACCATGCGACCGAACCGGAGGTCGCCGCAAGATGGAGGTGAAGCGTCCCCGGTGTCGCTGTCGCCGGGAGTGTGATCTTCAGCCCGCCGGCATCCTGGTTGGTTCCGGTGGACGCGATGTTGAGATCCGCTGTCGCCGCGATCGTCGCGCCCTTCGTCGTGATCGTGGCGTTGACGGCCGTCGCCGGTGTGAACGCGTACCCTGTCGCCGAAGCGGTGACGGTCACTGTCCCGAGCGCACGTGTCGCCGTGTACTTGATTGTCGACACGGTGATCGTCTCGGCTCCCGGTGTCGCTTTCGAGAATGTGATGTTGAACGTCGATCCTGTGAGCGTCCCGGCGGTCGCGGTCGCTGTCGCTGTCGACACCACCACCGGGGCCGCCGACCAACTGACTGTTCCCGAAGCCGGGGCGACGCTCAGGGAGAGGGTCCCCGACGTCACTGTTGTCAGCGTGATCGTGAGGTTGCCGGCGGCCTGTGTCGCGGCTGTCGAAGTGATTGTCGTCGTCGATATGGCCGAGACCGACCCGGCGAGCGGTGTCACCGCCGCGGCGGTGCCGGCTGCGAGCCCGACCGCGCTCCCGATGGTTCCGATGCCGAGCGTGACCACTGCGACAATCCGGCGGACCCGACGTGTTCGAATTCTCAAGGTTCCCTCCTCAGCTCGCGCCTTCTGTCATATGACGTCGGCACACGCCCCCTCGTCCCCCACCCCTTTGGCTGAGTCGCGCGGCGACGGTTTTCCCCGTTTGGGCAACCAGATCAACGGCGGCGCAACGGCCGCTGTGACACCGTTCTGCAAAATTCCTGGCAGAAGGGGCGCCGGCCGGCCAATCTCACCGAACGCCCGCTTGGTCCGAGCAGCGCCGCGTGCGGCCGCCCTCCTCTGCGACATCGACCGGCGCCGGCCTCCACGCTCGGAGCACCGCCGGCCGTGGAACGCCGGCGTAATGATCCCTGCAAGACCCGCCCCACTTCCCTAGGATCCCGTTGATTGCGGGCCGGGTCGCCCATGAGGCGACGGACAGACCGGAGGAAACATGACGACGGCACTGGAGAAGGAGCCCGGCATCGGCGACATGCCCGAGACTGACGAGGCGTTCCACATCGAGACCCACGGGATCGACTACATCCCGCTCCGGGAACGGTGGGCATCGCCGAGGGACGTGGGATGGCTCTGGGCGGGTGCGAGCATCCAGATCGAGTACTTCATCTACGGCGCCATCCTGATGACCTTCGGGTTCACCTTCGCCCAGGCACTCAGCATCATCATCATCGGGAACATCTCGTACCTCTTCCTCGGGCTCACGAGCCTCCAGGGCCCCCAAGCGGGGACGACCGTCTTCGGCACGAACCGTGCGGCGTACGGCCCGAACGGCTCCCGGGGGATCGCCTTCTTCAACTGGGTGACCCAGCTCGGTTTCGAGGTCGAGGGGATCCTCCTCATCGTCGGCGCTGCGCTCGTGCTGTCCATCAAGGGCGGGTTCTCGCCGGGAGACCCCGCGAAGGTGGCCTTCGTCATCGCGGCGGTCGTCGTCCAAGCCGTCCTGCCGTTCCTCGGCCACGCGACGATGGTGAAGGTCCTTCGGTTCCTCGCGATCCCCTTCATCGTGATCTTCGCGATCCTGCTCGGCTTCGCGATCCCCCACGCGACGACGACCGGTGTCGCGCACGGGGCCGACTGGCAGACCTACATGGAGGGCCTGGCGTTCACGATCGCCCTGTCCGGCCTCGGCTGGACCGAGTGCGGGAACGACTACACCCGTTACTGCAAGCCGCAGGCCAGCAAGGGGTCGATCGTGTTCTGGGTCTTCGTCGCGACGGCCATACCCGAGATCCTGGTGATGACCCTCGGGGCGGCGGTGGGCACGTTCCTGAAGACGGTCGGCACGACAGCGAACGCCTTCCTCCCCTTCGCCCACCAGAGCGCGATCCCCGCCTGGTTCGTCGTGCTCTTCCTGCTCTTCTCGATCGTGCAGCTCTTCGCGATCAACAGCCTGGACCTCTACTCGTCCGGCGTCACCCTGCAGGCCATGGGCGTCCGGATCAAACGGTACGTCGCGGTCATCGTCGACTGCGTGATCGTGCTGGGCATCACGTTGTTCGCGATCTTCAACACGTCGTTCTCCACGTACCTGAAGGACTTCGTCGACGTGGTGATCGTCTGGATCGCGCCGTGGTTCGGCATCTACATCGTCGACTGGATCCTGCGGGGCTTCAAGTACGTCCCGCAGCACCTCCAGCGAACCGGGCGCGACAGCCTCTACTACCGACAGGGCGGGTTCAACTGGGCGGCGATTGTCGCCCAGATCGTCGGCATGTACGCGGCCGCCTCGGCGCTGTGGGTGACACCGAAGTTCTACTTCAAGATGCCCACCTGGTTGAACGAGGTGAGCCAGCACACGAAGGACTCCTTCGGCTACGGCGCCGACTTCAGCATCTACTTCGGCATCGGCGTTGGCGCCGTCGTGTACCTCGCCTTGGCGTGGATCACCGTGCGGAGGGAGGCGAGCGAGCAGGACCGCCTGCTCTCGGCCGTCGACGGATAGCGCCTCGAGGCCGGCTCGGCGAGGGCGACCGGTTCCCCGTCCGAGCGCGCGGTCAGGTCGGGTCGCCGACCCAGTCTTCGCGGAGCACGCCGTCAGGGCCTGAGCGGAAGAGCGGGATCGCCCCGAGTGCTCTCACGAGCTCGGCGTCCGCTCCGAGCGCCGCCTGCCACTGCTGCCCCTCGGTGAGGAAGGCACCGACGACGACCGGTTCCGCGTCGACCCGGCGAAGCAGCGTCAGGGCCGCCCGCAGCGACGCCCCCGTCGAGACCACGTCGTCGACGATCGCGACCCGCTTCCGACGGACGGCCGCCGCACGGGCGGGGTCCAGGCGCAGGGTCTGGTCGGCGCCGGTCGTGATCGATCGCACGGGCTCCGCCCAGGTGTCCCCGAGGTGGATCTTCGGGGTCTTGTGCAAGATGACGTAGTCGTCCAGACCGAGCGCCCGGGTGACTTCGATGGCGAGCGGTATGCCCATCGTCGCGACGGAGACGACGACCTCGGGCTCCGCGTCGCGGAGGAGCCCGGCGAGCTCCCGACCCGCCCGCTCGGAGAACTCCACGCCGTGGTCCACGCAGATCAGGAGCGCGATCGTGACGTCGGGAGCCACCTGCACGAGGGGCAGGTCGAGGGCCTGGGAGCCCACGTTGGCCCGGTAGGTGCTGGGGGCGTCGATGCCGCGATGGTGCCGGGGGCCGCTCGACGGCGCAAGTCTGCCTCTGCAGGCCGGCCCCGACGAGGCCTTCGCACACGATTGGCGCGTGAAGAGGCGGGACTTGCTCCGGGTGGGATCCTTGAGGTGGTGCCGACAGGCGGCGAGACCACCCCGGGGTCGTCGTTCGCCCCGTGCCGGCTGTGGCCGCACAGCCGCTCGCAGCTGGCTGCACCGCAGCCTCAACACGGGGCGCCGATAGGGTCGGCACGGGAGCGCAAGGATAAGGATGACGACGAACGGGCCGAGGCGATCGGGTGACCTGGTTCCGCCGACGGACCACCGCGACCCATTCGCGTCGGGGCCTGCCGGCCCCGGGCCCCGGGTGGTCGTCGACGACGTGAGCTGCCGGTTCGGGCAGACGCTCGCGATCGACCACGTCAGCCTCAGCATCGGGGACTCCGAGTTCGTGTCCATCGTGGGTCCCTCGGGTTGCGGGAAGTCGACGCTCTTCAATGCGGTCTCCGGCCTCATCCGGCCGTCCTCCGGGCGAGTGTGGATCGACGGCCGCGACGTCACGGGAGAGACGGGTCACGTCGGCTACATGCTCCAGAAGGACCTGCTCATCCCGTGGCGGACCGTCGTCGGGAACATCGTCCTCGGCGCCGCGCTGACGAGGGGGGTCATTCCGCACGACCGGGCCGAGGCCGTCGCCCTCGCGACCCGATACGGCCTCGGAGACTTCCTCGACCACTATCCGCACGCGCTCTCGGGCGGAATGCGCCAACGCGTCGCCCTGATGCGGACCCTGGCGCTCCACGCGGACGTCCTGCTGCTCGACGAGCCCTTCGGGGCGCTCGACTCCCAGACGCGCCTCGACATGCAGCTGTGGCTGCTCTCGGTCTGCCAGGACCTCAACGCGACGATCCTCTTCGTGACCCACGACGTCGACGAGGCGATCTTCCTCGCCGACCGCGTCGTGGTGATGAGCCGGCGTCCCGGCGGGATCGTCGCCGACATCGGCATCGACCTCCCGCGTCCGCGGGGGATCGACGCCCTGACGGCACCGGGCTTCATCGAGCTCAAGCGCAAGGTGCTCGACCTGCTGCACGCACCCCTCGTGGTGTCAGGGTGACGCTGCTCGGCCGTCTGAAGAAGGGAGGCGTGAGGGTGGCCACGGCGATCGCGGCCCTCGCGCTCATCTTCGGCGTGTGGAACCTCGTCATCGTCGTCTTCGGCCTCAAGCCCTACGTGCTGCCGACGCCCCAGTCCGCGATCGCGGCCGACGTCGACCACTGGTCGGTGCTCGGCGGCCTGACGCTGCAGACGGTGGAGGAGACCGCGTACGGGTTCATCATCGGTGCCGTCGTCGGGTTCCTGCTGGGTGTCCTCATGTCGGCGTCGAAGACGGTCCAGCGCCTCATCTATCCGGCGCTGATCACCTCCCAGGCCGTCCCGATCGTCGCCATGGCGGCGCCGCTCGTCATCCTGTTCGGGTTCGGGTTGCTTCCGAAGCTGGTGATCGTCGCGTGGGTGGTCTTCTTTCCCGTCGTCGTGAACGTGCTCGACGGGCTGGCGCACATCGATCCGGACATCATCAACCTGTCGCGGGTACTCGGAGCGAAGCGGGTCCGCGGCTTCCTCGCCATCCGCCTGCCCGCGACGCTGAGCCCACTCTTCTCGGGCCTGAAGATCGGAGCGACCTACGCGGTGACCGGCGCGGTGATCGGCGAGTGGACGGCGTCGGCGCAGCAAGGTCTCGGGACGTACCTCCAGACGGCCAACGCCTCGCTCGACACCCAGGGCGTCTTCGGGGCGACGATCCTGTTGACGGCGATCGGCGTCGCCTCGTTCCTCCTCATGGTCGGGGGCGAAGTGCTCGCAACGCCGTGGCGCCGCCGCTCCACGGCACGCCGGGGACTCGGCGCCCGGTTCCGCCCTTCGGTGGGCGTCGGCTCGGCGGCCGGTGACGTCGGGCAGAGGACGCCGCCGCACCCGGCCGCTGAACTCGTATCGTCCAGTGGCTCGCCGGTCCCGGTCGCCGCCGGCTCCGGTGCGCGGTGGGATCCGGCCGCCGTCACCCGAGACCCGGCGACCAACGCGGCAGAACAGCGGTTCGGCGAGGAGGTGCCCTCATGACCAGGGTTCCCCGGTTCGAGAAGAAAGGTCCCCGATGACCCACACACGTTCTCACCGTTTGATCGCGAAGGCTGCCCTCACGGCCGTCTCGGCAGCTTCGCTCCTCTCGGCCGGTGCGCTCGCCGGCACCCCGGCTGGCGCGACGCCGCGCCATTCGAAAATGACCACGCTCCGGCTCGTCTACGACTGGCCCGGCATGGACTTCGAGGCGGTCCCGATCACCGCGGGCAGCGCCCTCGGTTACTACAAGAAGGTCGGACTCAACGTGAAGATCGTGATCCCGCCGACCACGTCGACGACCGTCAAGATGCTGGCCGTCGGCAGGGGGACAATCGGCTTCGACACGACGACCGACGTCGTCTTCGCACAGGCCGAGACAATCGACGTGAAGTCGATCGCCAACTACTCGCAGGACAACAACTGGGGACTCGTCGGGCCGCCAGGGAAGACGATCAGCCTCAAGTCCCTGAAGGGAAAGTCAGTGGGCATCTTCACCGACTCGTGGACGAAGGCGATGATGCCCTACGTGCTGCGCGCCTCGGGACTCACGACCGCCCAGATCAGCGAACCCATCTTCACGACAGACGACATCAGGCCGATGCTCGCCGGCAAGATCGACGTGGCCACGAACACCCTCAACTATGCCGAGGCGGAGGTCCAGAACGCGACGGGCAAACGGCCGTCCGTGCTCCTCGCGACGAAGTTCGGCGCGCCCAACGTCCCGATCTGGGTCTACACCGCGATGAGCTCGTGGTTGAAGTCGCACGGGTCCGAGACGCGCAAGTTCCTCTCCGCGACGAAGAAGGCGTTCGCCTACTCGATCGCCCACCCGTCCGCCGCGGTGAAGGACTTCCTGCGTGCCTTCCCCAAGCTCGGTTCGACACACAAGTACGAGCTCGACGGCTGGCTCGACACCATCCCGGCACTCGGCAAACCGGGCTCCCTGCTGGTCCAGCGGGCGTCCGAGTGGACGCAGGTCGCGAAGGCGCTCAAGTCCGTCGGCCTGCTGTCGAAGGCGCTCCCGGCTTCGGCGTACTACACGAACGCCTACTTCGGGGGGTGACCGAAGGGCCGTCCCCGGGATCTTCGGAGTGGTGGACGAGAACCTCGGCGCCGAGGTCGACGCCCGGGTCGACGGCGGGTGGGCGGCCGTCACTTCTCGTCGTCGGAAGCATCAACGTCGACCTCGTGAGCTACGTGCACAGGCTCCCCGCCGCAGGCGAGACCGTCGCGGCGGGTTCCTTCGAGCGGCGCCCGGGAGGGAAGGGCGCGAACCAGGCGGTCGCGGCGGCCAGGCTCGACCTCGAGACGGCGCTCGTGGGCGCGGTCGGAGACGATCCGTTCGGCACCGAGACGGTCGACGCCCTCCGCACCGAGAAGGTGCGGACCGAAGACGTCCGGGTCGTCGCCGCGCCGACCGGAACTGCCGCGATCTCCGTCGACGACGTGGGTGAGAACACCATCGTGATCAGTCGCGGCGCGAATGCCTTCGTGAGCATCGAGGGCGTGGACCTCGCCGCACCCGACGCCGTCCTCTGTCAGCTCGAGATCCCGCTCGGCGTGGTGATCGACGCCGCGTCCGGCGCCGAGGGGATCTTCTGCCTCAACGCCTCGCCCTGGATCCGCCCGCCAGCTCAGCTCCTCGCGCGTTGTGACCTCGTCGTCGTGAACGAACACGAGCACGACGAGGCGGGGGGCGCACTCGAGGACTGTCGTCTCGTCGCCGTCACCCTCGGCCCGAAAGGCGCGGTCCTTCTCGAAAGAGGGAGGGAGGTGGCGAGCTGCGCGGCGCCGAGCGTCGAGGCGGTCGACGCGGTCGGCGCGGGAGACGCGTTCGTCGCTGCCTTCGTCGCCGCCATGCTCGAGGGACGCTCGCTCCAGGCGACGCTCGAGCGGGCGTGCCGGGCCGGAGCGCTCGCGGTGACCCGCCGTGGGACCCAGGCGGCGTTCCCGACCCGTGACGAGCTCGACGAGCCCCGGTGGACGCGGTGAGGCGCACAGCCTCGTCCGCAGAGGTGGCACCCACCCGGGTCGTGATCGACACCGACCCAGGGGTCGACGACGCCGTCGCACTGGCGCTGGCGCTCGCCAGCCCAGAGCTCGAGGTGGTCGGCGTCACGACGGTGGCGGGGAACGCACCGCTCGAGACGACGACCCGCAACGCGCTGCGTCTCCTCGAGCTGGCCGGCGCCCCGTCGGTCCCCGTCTCCCCCGGTGCGGACCGCCCGCTGGTCCATGCGGCGCCGCACGAGTCGGAATCGGTCCACGGGAAGGACGGACTCTGGGAGGTCCTCCCATTCGAGCCTGCGCTCGAGCCGGGAGCCGTGCACGCCGTGGAGCTGCTCGCGTCCTCGGTGGCGGCGGGTCCGCTCACCGTGGTGGCGATCGGGCCGCTCACGAACATCGCCCTACTCCTCGCGATGCGTCCAGGCGTCGCGGCCGAGATCGAGCGGCTGTCGATCATGGGCGGCGCCAGGCTCGAAGGGAACGTGACCGGAGCCGCCGAGTTCAACATCTGGGCGGACCCCGAGGCCGCTGCCCGCGTCCTCGACTCCGGGCTCGCGATCACCCTCTTGCCCCTCGATGTCACGCACCAGGCGTGGCTGACGCAGCCGGAGCTCGACGCGCTGGGCTCGACCGCGCCCGTCGGCGTGGCGCTTGCCGAGATGGTCCGCCGCTACGCGTCGGTTCACGATCCCCGCGACGCGTCACCGTACGGGCCGCTCCACGACCCGCTCGCGGTGATCGCCGTCTGCATGCCGGAGCTCATCGCGTTCGAGGAGGCGACGGTCGTGGTCGACACCGGCTTCTCCCCGAGCAGAGGGGCGACGATCGTCACGACCCGGGCGCCGGCGGAATCGGCCTCCGCGGGCGACAGTCTGCCGGTGCTCGTCGGGACGGTCCTCGATCGTGACGGCTTCGCCTCGGTGCTCATCGAACGGATCCGAGCCCTCGACCTGCAGATCGAAGGCTGATCAGCCCGACGAGCGATCTGCCACCTCACGGAGGTCGTCGAGCAGGCCCACCGCATCGTCGGCGGTGGTCAGCCAGTTCATCGCGCCCGCACGCAGGTACGTCCGTCCGCGCAGGCGGGTGGTCGACACCCACGCCCTTCCCGACATCTCGAGCGCCCGCTGGAGGAGGTCCTGGTGCTCGTCGAGGTCTTCGTCCGTCAATTCGCGGCCCTCGGGCGGGTCCGGCACGTGTCGGAAACAGCACACGGACAGGTCCGGCTCGTCGACCGCGGCCTCGAAGTCCGGAGCCTCGCGAACTGCTGCCGCGAGCGCGGACGCGACGTCGTCTGCGTGCTCGACGAGGCGCGCGAAGCCCACGGTGCCGAGGTGCTTCCATGAGGTCCAGAGCTTGAGCGCCCGGAAGCGCCGCGTGCCCTCCATCGAGTACTCGAGCCAGTTGAGCGGTTGTGTCTCGGGGACGGCCGACCGGTAGTACTCCGGAGCGCGGTGGAACGTGCGATGGAGGTCCTCGCGCCGACGCACCACCAGCGCGCCGATGTCGTACGCCTGGAAGAACCATTTGTGCGGGTCGATGGTGACCGAGTCGCAGAGCTCGAGACCCCGGACACGGTCGGCGTCGCGCGCCGAGAGCCGGGCCGCGCCGCCGTACGCGGCATCGACATGGAGCCACAGTCCCTCCTGTTCGCAGACGTCCGCGAGAGCTGGGACGTCGTCGACGGATCCGGTGTTGGTGGACCCTGCGACAGCCGCGATGCAGAACGGCACGAGACCAGCCGCTCGGTCCTCCGCGATCTGACGGACCACCGGTTCGGCGCGAAGGCGGAACCGGTCGTCGCTCGGGACCACGCACAGCGTGGTCGTGGGGAACCCGAGCATGTCGAGTGCCCGCCCGATCGAGAAGTGGGCCTGGTCGGACGAGTACACGCGTGCTCGATCGAGCGCCGAACCTCGCGGGGGCCCGCTCGACGCGCTGCCGAGCAGTGCCGGCAGGTGCTGGTCGCGCGCGACGGTCATCGCCATGACGTTCGCCATGACGCCACCGGAGGTGAGAACGCCCCAGCCCTCGGGACCTGCCCCGACGACGTCGACCAGCCATCGGGTGACCTCTTCTTCAACGAGCGCCCCGATCGGACCAGAGTGGAAGACGTCGATGCCCTGGTGGAACCACTGCGACAGGACCTCGCCCGCGATCGACATCACGAGCGGCGGAGGCGTGAAGTACGCGAACGAGCGCGGGTGGTAGGCGTTGAAGAGATAGGGGGAGATGCGCTCGCGGACCTCGGCGAGGATGTCGGCCGAAGGCGTCGGCCCCTCCGGAGCAGACGCGGGATGGCGTTCGGGCCCGAAGAAGCGCGTCCGCAGTTCCCGGTACGAGTCCGGTCCCACGGGCCGGACCAACGCCTCGTCGTAGAGATACTCGAGCGCCGTCTCCCACGTTTTGCTCCCGACGGCTCGCAGCGCGTCACGAGCCGCCGGTGAGCGAAGGTCGAGGAGCTCGGGCTCGGGGTGCCAGTCGTAGCGGCCCCGTCCCTCGGCCGCCGGCGAGGTTTCGAAGGTCGCCCGACCGCCACCGGGAACCTGGGTGATGGCGGCGTCGCCACCCTCGGTCGCGTCCGTCGGCCCTGCGATCTGGCGACCCTGCGAGGAGCGAGAAGAGCGGGAAGGAGCGGCATCCATGAGGTGGATGCTCGCGCAACCCATGCGCACCGCCGCAAACGAACGAACCGGTCGGGCCGCGCAACGCCCTCGGAACCAATTTTCGATCACGTCGCGGACACCTTCTCATCACCTCGCTTGACACCACGTCGATGCTGCGTTACAACGCGTAGCGGCCATTTCAAAGAGCTGGCATGACCGTCGCGTCCACCGGTCGGAGCCACAGGAGGGGGGCACGGATGCGCCTGTTCAAGCGGCTCGCCAAGCAGGCGGCCCCGGCCGGCGCCGCGTTGGCACTCGTCGGCGTCATGGTCGTCCCGTCACTCGACTCCGGGGCGACGACCGGCGGAGTCGCCAACCTCCGCTACAAGGCGACCCTCACCCCGTTGTCGGTCGTCGGCACCGTGACACTCACCGCGATCGCAGGAGCCGACGCGACCAGCCACTCGGCGTTCGCCGGCCCTGGCGCCACGACGTCCACCACGGAGGCCATGGTGCACCCCGGACGGGTGTCACCCTTGGGGCGCCCGGGCTACGGGCGCAGCCGTTCGGGAAGGACAGGGCGCTCGGATCCCGCGGCGTCGGGGAGCAGCTTCGCCCCCCTCTCCAACGCCGTCGCGGGCCACAGCCACCTCACGACCGACACGAGCACCAGCCTCATCGGGTTTACAGGCATCAGTGGTCCCGCCCAGGCAGCCACCGGGGCCTTCGGCGACCTCGAGCCGCCGGACCAGGGCACCTGCGCGGGGCCGGCCACCACAGGCAAGCCCCTCGTCGTCGAGGTCGTGAACACAGCGTTCGCCGGGTTCACGAAGACAGGCGGTGTGGTCTACCCCGTGACCGGCGACTTCCGCCTCTTCGACCAGTCGTCGACAGCCTTCCTCTCAGACCCGCGCTGCTACTACGACTCCGCGACGCAGCGCTGGTTCTTCACCGACCTCGAGCTCGGCACCCCGACAGGGTCGACACCCTCGCTCGAGCTCGTCGCCGTGAGCAAGAGCCCGAACCCGTTCGGCGCCTACCGCGTCTTCAGCGTCACAACGAGCGACTTCTCGAACATCGGCGGTGGCTGCCCGTGCTTCGGGGACTTCGACATGATCGGCGCCGACGCGAACGGCTTCTACATCACGACGAACGAGTTCGACGTGACAGGACCGCACTTCAACGGCACGGTGCTGTACGCGATGTCGAAGCAGGGCCTCGAGTCGGCGGCGGACGGCTCGGCCCTCCCGACGGTGGCGCGCTACGCGGTCACGCGTGACGCCTTCAGCGCAGGTCGGAACACAGGTCCCTACCACCTTTCGCCCGCCTCGACGCCTCCCGGCGGATCGTTCGCGCCGAACACCGAGTTCTTCGTCGAGTCCAACTCGGCGACAGCCGCGACGAACGGAACAACAAAGCTCCTCGTCTACGCGCTCACCGGCACGAATGTCCTCGCCACGGGCGGCATTCCGCCCCTCGTGGACACGGAGGTGACGAGCGAGCACTACGCCTTCCCGCCCGACGCGCTCCAGAAGGCCGGACCGCTGGTTCCCTTCACCCAGTTCGGGCCTCCACTGACAACGTGCAACAGCTGCAACAACTCGACCGGCATGCCCGAGCTCGAAGCCGACTTCGACGCCGTCCAAGAGGTGACGTACACGGACGGGACGCTCTACGGGGAGATCGACACCGGCACCGCGTCGGGGAAGGACGCCGTCGATTGGTTCGAGATGGCCGCGGCGCCGGCGGGGTCCGGAACCGTCTCTGCGAAGGTCACCCATCAGGGATACGTCCGGAGCAGCCAGAGCCTCCTCTATCCCGACGTCGTCGTGAACGCGAGCGGCACAGGCTACGTAGGCTTCACCTTGAGCGGCCCGACAACCTACCCGAGTGCCGCGTACGTCCCCTTCCGCGGGGCGACAGGTCCATCGGGCGCGCTGACCGTGGCCGCGGCGGGGGCCGCCCCCGAGGACGGTTTCACGTGTGGGACACCCCTCACATTCGGGTGCCGTTGGGGCGACTACTCAGGCGGCGCCGTGTGGCACGGACGCGCGTACCTGATGACCGAGTTCATCCCGTCGACCCCCCGTGACGTGCTGACCAACTGGGGCACCTTCATCTGGAGCCTTCCCGCAGGCTGACTCGTACGCAGCTCGAAGAAGCGATCGTCCGTCGTAAGCGGTCCGGCATCCACGGGCTGAACGGCGGTCCGCCCGACGTTATTCGGGCGGCCCGAAAAGCCGGTCGCCCGCGTCGCCGAGGCCTGGAAGGATGAACCCCCGTTCGTTCAGGTCGGGATCGATCGCGCAACACGCGACGGGGATGTCCGGGTGCGCCTTCGAGAACCGCTCGACTCCCGCGACCGACGCGATGAGGCAGAGCGCCTGGACGTGCGCGGCGCCCCGCCCCGCGACGAGGTCGCTCACCTGCACGAGGGAGCCGCCCGTCGCGAGCATCGGGTCGCAGATGACGACGCGCCGCCCGCGCAGGTCCCTGGGGAGCCGGTCGAGGTAGACGTCGGACTGGAGCGTCTCCTCGTCGCGCCGAAGGCCGACGTGGGCGACCTCGGTGTACGGCAACAGCTCCTGGACGGCGGGCACCATGCCGAGACCTGCGCGGAGGACTGGGACGAGGAGCACCGTCTCTGCGACCCGTCTCGCCTCGGCGGCGTCGGCGACGGGCGTCCTCACGGTGACCCACTCGGTGCCGAGGTCGCGGAGCGCCTCGTACGCGACGAACGTCGAGAGCTCGTGGACCAGCTGGCGGAAGCGGGCGCTCTGCGTCCGCTCGTCCCGCAGTTCGCCGAGCCGGTGGGCGACGAGCGGGTGCTCGACCACGAGCACCCCGGCCGTCACCGCGTCACCGCAACCACGGTCAGCGCGTCACCGCGGGTGCGGTCACCCTCTCGGCACGAGGCTCGGCCGCGCCGTTCCCGAGCCCCTCGTCCGGGATCTCCTGTGCGGCGGCCGTGACCAGGTCGCCCAGCATCCGGCGCAGTTCCAGGGTCGAGCGGTCGGCGCGCGTGTGGACTTCGGCGGTCACGTCGAGCGGGAGGGAACGCACGTCGTAGGCCTCCTGGACGGCGAGGTCCTCTTCGACCACCCTCACTTCGAAGTCGACGGCGGACGCCATGCGTTCCTCGTCGCCTGTCATGTCGTCGCGCCAGATCGTCGAGAAGATGCGCGTCGTCTCCTCCGTCTCGGGCTGCAGGAAGAAACCGATCACGTTCGTCCCGCCCGAGTCGAGAAAGTCGAGGCGGAGGACGAGGTGGAAGGGTGCGGTCACCCGGTAGGTGACTCGGCGCTGCTGGACGAGCGGGCGGATCCCCGCGGCGACACCCGGGTCCTCGCGGTTGGAGAAGGGGTGCTCGCTCACCGCGCGGTACGACCAGCCGGCGCGCTCGATCTCGAGGGGCGTGACGACCGGCTCTTCGGCTCCGAAGGTGGACGCGTGGACGAAGGGGAAGTGCGCCATGTCCAAGAAATTGTCGGCGAGGAGCCCGGCGCACGCCTTTGCCCGCATCGGCGGCAGGTCCCCCGGCATGAAGGCGGGGTCCTCCGCCTCGGGGATGACCGGCACCGTGTCGAGCCCGGGCAACGGCGGCTCCGGGCAGACGAACACCATGCCGTGGCGCTCGACGACGCCGTACGCCCGGTCGAGACGCGCCTTGGGTGGGATCGCCGCGCCGGCTTCGAGGGCGGGGATGTCGATGCAACGTCCCTCCTCGTTGAAGCACCAGCCGTGGTACGCGCAGCGAAGCGCGGGCACCTTCGGCACGCGGATGGCGGACGGTCCGTCGCCAGGACCTCCTGCAGCTCCGTCACCCTCGGGGGCGCCCGGGACGTCGGCGTCGTCCGGCCCGGTGACGCGACCGATCGAAAGGGGCGCCCGCCGGTGCGGACAACGGTCGCGGAACGCCCGCAAGGTGCCATCCGGCCCGATTCGCACGAGGACCCACGGCTCACCGAGGAGCATCACGCGGTGGGGTCCGCTCACCACGTCGCCCGACCGGGCAACCGGGTGCCAGCAACGGCGGAGAGCCCCATCGGTGTTCGAGAACGTCGCGCCTAGGTGGAGTGGGCTCATGGCTCGCGCGAGCGTAGGTGATCGCACCTCGAGCGCGCCTGGACCACAGCGGCGCCCGGACCGCGTGCCGGTGCACGACGTCGAGGCACCGCCGGCCCCGCCCGCACCCGTCGGGCCGGCAGCCGGCACCCGCTCACCCAATAGCTCAGCCGCCGCCGATCCTGTAGAAAGGTGCGGGCACCGACGCGGGAGGTCAGATGCGAGTTCTTGCCAGCGTGATCCTCATCATCATCGGCGCGTTAATCGTCGTCGTCGGGGTGCTCTACCTGACGCAGCCCGCTCACTCGCTGCCGAGCTTCATCCCCGGTCACTTGGCCCACGCCACGGGTAAGCACCCCAAGCGCGGGATCGCCGCGCTCGTCGTCGGAGGGCTCGTGTTCGTCGGCGGGATCGTGCTCGCTGTGACCGGGAACCGCCGCTACCGCTGGTAACTCGGCGGCGCACCCGAGTCACGGGGTCACGAAGTCCTCGCGGGGGGTTCACCTGAGCAGGACCGGCAGGGCCTCGAGCCCTCGGAGAAAGATCCCCTCGCGCCAGACCAATTCTTCCGGCGGCACGGCGAGCCGGAGCCCGGGGAAGCGGGCCAGGAGGAGCGGGAACGCCACCCGGGCCTCCAGCCGTGCGAGGGGGGCACCGAGGCAGAAGTGCGGCCCGTGGCCGAACGCGAGGTGCTGGCCGTCGCCGCGGGTGACGTCGAGCCGGTCCGGGTCCGCGAAGCGGGCGGGGTCCCGGTTGGCGGCGCCGAGCGCCACGAGCACGATCTGGCCGGCAGGGACGGTCACGCCCCCGAGTGTCACCGCCTCGGTGGTGAACCGGAACGCCGGGTGGTGCACCGGCCCGTCGAAGCGCAGGAGCTCCTCGATGGCGGCGGGGACGAGCGACGGGCGGTCGAGGAGAAGCTGGAACTCCTCGGGATGCCGCAGGAGTGCGGCCACGCCGTTGCCGATGAGGTTGACGGTCGTCTCGTGCCCGGCGAGGAGGAGCAGGAAGACCATGGACATCAGCTCCGCCTCGCTCAGGACCTGCTCGCCGTCACGGGCGGCGACGAGCGCCGAGACGAGGTCGTCGGCGGGTTCGGCCCGCTTCGCCGCGAGCAGCTCGGAGAGGTAGCCCGCGGCTTCGATGGCAGCTGCCTGGGCCACGTGGCGCGTCGCGTCGGCCGGCCCGAAGGAGATCATCGCCCGGAACCAGCGGCGGAACTTCGCCTCGTCGGTCACCGCGACTCCGAGCAGCTCGCAGATGACCCGGATCGGGAGGGGGAAGGCGAAGTCCTCGATCAGGTCCGCCGAGTCGCGCTGACCCAGCGCGTCGGCGAGCTCGGTCGCGACCTCCACGATGCGCGGGCGCAGACCCTCCACCCGGCTCAGGGTGAACGCCTGGGAGACGAGACGCCGAAGTCGCGTGTGGTCGGGCGGGTCCGTGCTCAGCATGTGCTCGGCGAGCGACACGTCGAGATCCTCGGCGTCCCCGGCCGTCGATCCACCCCACCAACGACGGTAGAAGCGGCGTCCGTCCGTCGAGAGCCGCGGGTCGGCCAGCGCGGCCTTCGCTTCTGCGAAGCCGGTCACCAGCCAGACTCTTCGTCCGCTCCTGAGCGTGGCTTCCCGCACCGGAGAGTCCGCCCGCGCGTTCGAGTACGCCTGGAACGGGTCGGCCGGCCAGCCGAGCACGTGCGCTCCCCAGACGAGCCCCGCGGCATCCGGCGCCGAGGGCGCTTCGCCGCCGGGACCCGCCCGCAGCGGCACGTCAGCCCGCGCCGCCCCCTCGAACCCTCGCGCCTCGGCCATCCGCCCATGATCCGCGCCAACGGCTGTGCGTGCACGTCGGCAGTCTCCCGGGCCCGGGAGCGTGCCGTAGCGTGAGAAAGCCATGCGCACCGTCGCTTCCTCCGGACGTTCGGTCGCCGACGTCGTCGCGGCGGCGAAGCCCGCCTGCTTCTGGCTCGACGACGCGGCCGCACCCCCACCCGAGCCGCCCCTCTCGGGCGACGTGCGCGCCGACCTCGCCGTCGTCGGCGCCGGGTTCACCGGGTTGTGGACCGCGCTCCTCGCCAAACAGCGCGACCCGGGAGTCGAGGTGGTCGTCCTCGAGGCGGAGCAGACCGGATGGGCCGCGAGCGGGCGCAACGGAGGGTTCTGTGAAGCGAGTCTGACGCACGGCGAGGAGAACGGACGGCGCCTCTTCCCCGGGAGCCATGCGCGACTCGAGGAACTCGGCAACGAGAACCTCGAGGCGATCGAGCACTTCGTCTCGACGAGCGGTGTCGACTGCGGGTGGGAACGCGCGGGGACGATCACGGTCGCGACGGAGCCCTGGCACCTCGCCGAGCTGCGCGGCGAAGGGGAGCCTCCGGCGGGCTGGCTCGGGCGGGAGGAGCTCCTCGCCGAGGTGAACTCCCCCACCTACCTGGGTGGCGTCTGGGATCGGGACGGGGGTGCCCTCGTGAACCCCGCCCGGCTCGCGTGGGGGCTCCGTGCGGCCTGCCTGGAGGCGGGGGTGCGGCTCTTCGAGCGGAGCCCCGTCCTCAGCGTTCGCCGTTCGCGCGCTGGTGGTGGTCGGGCGCCGCAGCCCGTCGAGCTCGTGACGCCCGGCGGGCGCTGTCGCGCCGAGCGGGTCGCGCTCGGGACGAACGCCTTCCGCTCGCACCTCGCCCGTGTGCGCTACCGGGTGGTCCCCGTCTACGACCACGTCCTCGTGACCGAGCCTCTCACCCGGGCACAACTGGACGAGGTGGGATGGCGGAACCGCCAGGGCGTCGCCGACGCGGGGAACCGATTCCACTACTACCGCCTCACGCCCGACGACCGGATCCTGTGGGGCGGCTTCGACGCCGTCTACCACTACGGGCGGAAGGTCACACCCGCGTTCGACCAGCGCGCGGCCACGTTCCGCACCCTGGCGACGCACTTCTACGAGACCTTCCCCCCAGTTGCGCGAGCTCTCGTTCGCCCACCGCTGGGGCGGTGCCATCGACACGTGCGGCCGGTTCTGCGCGTTCTTCGGGACCGCGCTCGGTGGTCGCGTCGCCTACGCGGCCGGATACACGGGTCTCGGTGTCGGCGCCTCGCGCTTCGGCGCGCAGGTCATGCTGGACCTGCTCTCCGGGCGCACGACGGAGCTCACCGAGCTCGAGATGGTCCGCACGAAGCCCCCGCCGTTCCCGCCCGAGCCCTTGGCGTGGGCGGTGGTGCAGGCGACCCGCCTGTCGCTCGCGTGGGCGGACGGCCACACAGGCAGACGCAACGCGTGGCTGCGCCTCCTCGACCGGCTCGGTCTCGGTTACAACTCCTGACGGCGGTCACCACATCGTTCCGCCCTTCAGACGGGTTGCCGCGCCCGACACCATCCGCGCCGCGTCAATAACCCTCGTCGAGATCGACCTCGTTGAGGAGGGACTCACCGGCGGCGTCCCGGACGATGTTGTCGAGGAGGAGCTCGACCAGGACCTCGAAGTACTCGGGACGCCAGGCGTTGGCGACGTGGGGCGACAGGTACATGTTCGGGGCGCGCCACAAGGGACTGCTGCGGCTGAGCGGCTCGTGAGCCACGACGTCGATGACCGCCGCACCGAGGTGACCGGAGATGAGCGTGGCGAGCAGCGCGTCCTCGTCGACGAGCGAGCCCCGCGCCACGTTGCACAGCACGGCGCCGCGCTTCATTGCCGCAAGCTCTTCCTTGCCGATGAGACCGGACGTCCGTTCCGTCGCAGGAGCAGCGACGAGCACCGCGTCGGCTTCCGGCAGGACATCGTGCAGCTGACCGACGCCGACCACCCGGTCGAAGCCCTCCGGCCGACCGAGCTCGGGGCGACGGCGGACCCCGAGGACGCGCAGGTCGAACGAGACGGCACGGCGCGCGAAGGCCTGTCCGATCCCCCCCGTCCCGACGACGAGCACCGTGCGGCCGGCGATGGGCGTCGCGTCCACCGCGTCGGGAGCCCACCTCCGTCCGCGTTGGAGCGTTTCGATCGTTCGCTGGTCGATCCAGACTCCGAGCAGGCGGGCAAGGGCGAACTCCGCCACTTTGGGCGCCGAGAGCCCGACTGCCGAGCAGACCCGGAGATTCGTCCCTCGGAGCACACCGACGAGCGGGTTCACCCCAGCCGCGATCCCCTGGACGAAGCGCACCCGCGGGGCGAGAGCCGGAAAGTCGATGGGCGCCTCGAACGCGACGACGACGTCGGCGACCTCGAGCGCAGCCAGCGCGCCCGCGTCGAGCGGGGTCTCGTGGGACCGGAGCCACGCGGGTGATCTCGAGCGACCGGACTTCGCGCGGCGAGATTCCGCCGTGTCGTCCCACGGGATCTCCCGCACCTCGACCTCCAGTCCCAACCGGTCCAGTTCTCGGGACTTGATCGCCTCGCGGAGCCGCGGCGCGAATGTGGTCAGGAGCTTGTCAGCAAGGAGGATGGCGACCACGGTCGGCCGGCTCGGCCGCGAAGGCCGATCGGTGCTCCGAGCCCGGGTCACGGCGTCATCTTCTCCGAGGGGGTCTCCCTTCGCACGTGGGTGCGAAGGACGCGCGGGCCCGCGCTGAAGTCAGCGCGTGGGCACGGTCACGTCCGAGAGGGCGTCCACTTCGTCCTCGGAGAGCCTGACTTGGGCGGCGGCCGCGTTGGCCGCGACCTGCTCGGGCTTCGTGGCCCCGACGAGCACGCTCGGGACAACCGGCTGGGCGACGAGCCAGCCGAGCGCGAGCTCGAGTAGCGTCCGTCCCGTCTTCTGGCCCAGCTCGAGCAGCCGGCCGATGGTGTCGAAGCTCTCGTCGGTCGCGAGCTCCTCGTAGCGGTCGCTCCGTGCCAGCCGGGTCCCTTCGGGCGGCGCTTCGCCCCTGCGGTACTTGCCGGTGAGGAGCCCCGAGGCGAGTGGGTAGTAGGGCACGACCCCGATCCCGCAGGCGAGGCAGGCCGGCACGACCTCCAGCTCCACCCCCCGCTCGAGGAGGCTCCACTGCGACTGGCTCGCGACGAAACGCGTCGTGCGGCGCGCACGGGCCACGTGCTCTGCCTCGACGATCTGCCACCCGGCGAGGTTGGAGCTCGCCGCATAGCGGACCTTTCCGGCCCGCACCAGGTCGTCGATGGCCCCGAGCGTCTCGTCGATGGGCGTCGAGCCGTCGGGGAAGTGCAGGTAGTACAGATCGACGTAGTCGGTGCCGAGCCGTCGAAGGCTCGCTTCACAGGCGGCGATCGCGTGCTTCCGCGACGCCCCCACGCGGTATGGCCCATCCCCCGTGCGCCCGGAGAACTTCGTCGCGATCACCACGTCGTCGCGCCAACCCTGCAGCGCGCGCCCGAGGAACTCCTCGGACTTCCCGCCCCCGTAGATGTCCGCGGTGTCGAAGAAGGTGACTCCTTCCTCGAGGGCGGCGCGGACCACCCTGTGCGCGGTCTCCTCGTCGATGCGGGAACCGAAGTTGTTGCAGCCGAGCCCCATGACGCTGACCTGCAGACCGGATCTCCCCACGTTTCGCAGTTCCATGCGCACCGGTCTACCGGCTCGGGCAGGGCCAGTCGTCACGCGCCCCGCGGGACATCTCGGGATCCCCCGGCTCTGGGAGCGGGCCGGCGCCGTCAGGGTCTCAACACCGCCCGGCTCCGGCCGTCGGGTGACTGACGCTGCTCGGCGCGACGGCGGTCAACGACGACCCATCGTCGGCGTCGCGCGCCATTCGATCGACGCGCTCGTGTCGGGAGGACCGAGGAAGCGGCGCGCGGTGCCGTGGCGCGCGTCGAGTCGGTTTCCTTGCGCGTCCGCCCGACAAGGTCCCCGTGAAGCGGTAGCGCCAGCTGCCCGGCTGGGGACTTCGCTTTGGGCGCGCCTCGAGCTTTGGGACTCCCCCGGGGGAGCTTCCGGACGCGACAGCGCCGCGGCGACCTCGCGTCGCCGCGGCGCCCAGCAGGAGGGTCAGTGCGTCAGGCCGGTGATGTTGTCCGCGCCGGGCGCTCGACGACAGGTCGCTCGCTGCTGGTGCGCGCTGCGCCGCCACCTGTCGCCGGCCGCTCCACCGCGCCGGTGGTTGTCGCGGAGCGGTTCACCACACCCGTGGCTGTCCCAGTCCGACCGGCTGTGCCTGTCTGACCGGCCGTGCCTGTCCGACCGGCTGTCGTTGTCCGGCCTGTCCGCGGCATGGCGCGCTCGGTCGCAACACCGGCGGCGGCCGCAGGAGCCGCCCTGCCCGCGGGGCCGACCCCGCGGCTGGCCGCGGGCGCCGGAGCGACGCCGCGGGGTCCGTGCTCGGCGACGACCGCCAACTGACGCCGAACGGCCCAGCCCATGAAGGTGGCTCCGCAGAAGACGAGGATCACACCGGGGCCGACGGCGAAGGCCAGCTCCTTCCACATGAAGTGGGTCGCGCCCGACGGCACGATGAAGAGCTTGGACTCGATCACGGGCCAGACGAACTGACCCACGACGAACCACGCACCGCTCAACGCGATGAGCAGCCCCATCAGCCACAGGTCGGGGCGACGGCGGAAGCTCGGCCGCGCCGAAGCTCCCACGACCCACAAGCCGCAGAGGAAGGCCAACGCGCCCGGCGCCAGCGCCAGGAGCGCGCTTGTCGACGACCACGTCCAGGCGGTCGTCCGGTCGGCCACGAAGCCGAAGTCCGGCCCTGCGAACGGGGCCGCCGCGCCCCATCCGGCGACGAGGATGGTGACAACCCCGAGCAGCATGACGCTGATCGAGACGGCGGGGCCTGAAGAGACGGTCGACTCTGCGGGGACGAGACGCGTCGGTCCTGTCGGCGCACGACCCGCTGTTGTCGTGTACTGCCTCGCTACGGACATGACTCCTCCTCTTCGAGCGGCGATTCCGCTCCCGCCGCTCGGCTCGGTTCGATTCAGACATACCCGTGGCAGAAGTCGGCGACACTTGGACGCACCCTCGATGCAGAGAAGAATCCCCAGGAGAAATGCGGATTGCGGGTTTTTAGGGCAGCAGCAGGTCGCTGAGCCGCTTGCTCGTGACGTACACGCCGGCCAGCCCGACCGCAGCCAGGTACGCCACGTGGCCGAGGATCGCCCAGTCGAAGATGCCGAGGTCCGCCCCCCGCAAGAGGGCGACACCCTGGTACAGCGGCGTGCATCGCACCACCGCCTGCAGCCATCCCGGGTAGACGGTGAGCGGATAGAAGGTCGCCGAGAAGAGGAACAGCGGCAGGATCCCGAGGAGGACGATGTCGAAGTCCTGCCAGCTGCGCATGTACGTCGTGGCGGACATCCCGATCGCGGAGAACGCGAACGCGACGAGAAGGGCGCCGGGATAACAGAGCACGACCCATGGGGTGCCCACGTAGCCGAGCCCGGCCATGACGCAGAGGAACGAACCCGAGTAGAGACCCGCGCGGATCAGCGACCACCCCATCTCCCCCGTGGCCACGTCGGCCACCGTCAGGGGGGTGGCGAGCACCGTTTCGTACGTGTGGGCGAACTTCAGCTTGAAGAACAGATTGAAGGTGGAGTCGAACAGAGCGCCGTTCATGGCCGAGGAGGCCAGCAGGCCGGGCGCGACGAAGACCGCGTACGCAACCACGCGGCCGCCGGCGAGGTGCAGGGGCCCGACGAGGGTGCTCAGCCCGATCCCGATCGAGAGCAGATAGAAGAACGGCTCGAAGAAGCCCGAGACGAGCAGGATCCAGCCCCGTCGGTAGACGTAGACGTTCCGCTCGATCAGCCGTCCCGCACGCCGGGTGCCGAAGAACGCCGGCGGCGTGATGCGCAGCAGCACCCCGGCCGGGCGCGTCGTCGTCGACGCCGACGTCATACGACCAGGCGCCTGCGGTAGGTCACCCGGGCGACGGCGTAGCCAGCGATGGCGAAGGCGGCCAGATAGACCGCGTGCGCCGCCGACTGGGCCGGCGGGGTCTGCCCCAACACGAGCGAACGGCAGAGCGCCACACCGTGGTAGAGGGGCGTCGCCCACGCGACCGGCTGCAACCAGCCCGGGAGCCGGGTGATCGGATAGAAGATGCCAGAGAAGAGGAAGAGCGGCACGACCCCGAAGCGGTAGATGACGGGGAAGGCCGTGTCCTTTTCCTGCGTCGCGGCGAACGCGGCGATCGGACCTGCGAACGCGAGCCCGGTGAGGATGGCCGCCGGCACCGCGAGCACCGCCTCGGCTGAGTGGACGAGCCCGAATGCGGCGAGGATCGCCACGAAGATGGCGCCGACCGTGAGCAACCGCAGCGCGATCCATGCGAGATGGCCGCGGAGCACGTCGATGACGCGGAGAGGCGTTGCGAGCATCGCGTGGTACGTGCGGATCCACTTGATGGCACCCATCACCGGGTAGGTCGACTCGCTCGTCCCGACCTGCATCGCGGCCGCCGCGAGCATTCCCGGGCCGACGAAGGCGAGGTAGCTCACCCCAGAGACACGGTGAACGTGGTGGTCGACCAGCGTGCCGAGCCCGATGCCCATGGCGGTCAGGTAGAGAAGGGGCTCGAGGAAGCTGACCGTGATCGAACTCCGCCACGTCCGCTTGTACTGGTAGGCCCAGTAGCCGAACGACCGCAGCCAGAGCGGGCGTCCGTGTGATCCTCTGGCGCCGGGTGCGTCCGCGCCGACGGAAGCCGGGAGCGCGGCGTCCCCCATCAGTCGATCAGGCTGCGGCCCGTGAGCCGCAGGAAGACGTCCTCGAGCGTGGACCGTCTGACGAGACCGCTGATCGGCGAATGGCCACGACGGTGCGACTCCCCGAGGAGGGCGTCGCCGTCGTCCGTGTAGAGGAGCAGCCGGTCCGGCAGCACCTCCATCCGTTCGGCGAGCGAGCCGAGCTCGAGCGCCCCCGCCTGATCTTCGGGGGTCGCGAACCGGAGCTCGACGACATCGCGGGTCGAGTACCGCTCGATCAGCTCGCGCGGCGATCCCTCGGCGGCGAACCGGCCGTGGTCCATGATCACCAGGCGGTCGCAGAGTTGCTCGGCCTCGTCCATGTAGTGGGTCGTCACGACCTGGCTCACGCCATCCTGCTTCAGGCGAAAGAGCCGGTCCCACAGGAGGTGGCGGGCCTGTGGGTCGAGTCCCGTCGTCGGTTCGTCGAGGATCAGCAGCTCAGGGCGCGAGACGAGTGCCCGGGCGATCGTGAGCCGGCGCTTCATGCCGCCGGAGAGCGGCTCCACCTTGTCGTGCGCCCGCTCGGAGAGCTGGGCGAACTCGAGGAGCTCCTCGGCGCGGCGACGCGCCTCGGCCTTCGGGATGTCGAAGTAGCGCGCGTAGACCACGAGATTGTCGAGCACCGTCAGCTCGAGATCGAGCGAGTCCTCCTGGGGCACGAGACCGAGCCGGGCGCGGATCTTGGGTCCGTCCGTCGCAGGGTCCATGCCGAGGACGCGCAACACTCCTCCGCTGGGCGGCGACATGCACGAGATCATCCGCATCGTCGACGTCTTCCCCGCGCCGTTCGGGCCGAGGAAGCCGAAGCACTCCCCTCGCTCGATCTCGAAGTTCACGCCGTCGACGGCGGTGAACTGACCGAAGCGCTTGACGAGACCGCTCGCGACCACGAGCGGCGCCGCGGACGGCCGCTCGGCACCGACGACGCGCTCCGCGAGGGGCGCGCGGCGCTCAGCGAGAGGTCGTGGGGAGCGGGCCACGGCGCTCAACGCTACCGCCCGGTCGCGCGGTGGCGGTCCGGCGCGACGAGCTCCTGCCGAGCGCGTTGGAGGGTCGGGCGTCTGGAAGTCGTGGTCGAGCGGGACGACAGGGCGGGGTCAACCGTCGGCTGCGAACAACCCCGTGATCGTTCCGGAAGCGAGGACGTGGCCCCTGATGAGGAACCTGAACATGGCGTAGGTGGTCGTGTCGCCGAGCCCGAGATCCTTCGTCTCGGCGTCGAGCGCCCAGACGGTGAACTGGTACTGGTGGGCCGGGTCGCCTGAGGGAGGGGCCATTCCGCCGTACCCCTTCGCTCCCCAGTCGGTGATCCCGTCCTGCCACTCGCCGCTCTCGGTTCCCGATCCCTCCGGCAATGTGGTCCTCGAGGGCGGAATGCCGACGCGGACCCAGTGGCTGAACCCCACGGTGGTCGGTGCGTCGGGGTCCCAACAGGTGACAGCGACGCTCCTGGTTCCCGCGGGAACTGCGCTCCACTCGAGATGCGGGCTCTTATTGTCGCCGCCCGCCACCGAATGCGCGTGCGTCTTCGGAATCTCACCGCGGTCCGCGAACTGGTCGGTGCGGACCGTGAGCTGCTCCGTCTGGCCTGTCACCTTCGCGCTCCTTTCGTCCGTCATCCCAGGGTCAGCCGAGCGGAGTCCCCGCCCCCATTCCCGTCGGCCCGCGGGTTCCAAGTCGACCCTTCGAGGTCGGCGCCCTCCGAGGTCGGCGTTCGTGCGAACGTTCCGGGTGATCGGCGCCGCAGGCAGGGGCCGGACCCGGGTTCCAACGGTACCCGTCCGTCGTCCATCGGCACCCGCCCGGACAGCGGTCCGCGACACGGCGTCGGGGCTCCGATCACCCCGCTGTCCCTGTCCTCTGCCAACGGAGCCGGGCGACACTGTCGATAACATCGCCGGGTGGTCGCCCCGTGACTACTTCTTCACTCGGACCGCCGCTTCCCACGCGGAGCGGCGACGGGGTCCTGGCGGGGCAACACCTCGAGCACGCCGTGCGGGCCGGATACGTCGACGCCGGCCGCTTCAAGATCCCTCCTGAGAACATCCAGCCGGCGAGCATCGACCTCCGGCTCGGGGAGAAGGCGTACCGCATCCGGTGCAGCTTCCTCCCGGGACACGAGCCTGTCGCCGCCAAGCTCGCCGAGTACACCCTCGACGAGATCGATCTTCGCCGCGGGGCGATGCTCGAGGTCGGCCACCCATACCTGGTCGAGCTGAAGGAGCGACTGCACCTGCCCGAAGGGCTGCGCGCCAAGGCCAATCCGAAGAGCTCGACCGGGCGCATCGACGTCTTCACCCGCGTCGTGACCGACCGCAGCGAGCGCTTCGACGAGGTCGCGAACGGCTACGACGGCGCGCTGTACCTCGAGGTGGTACCGCTCTCGTTTGCGATCCGGGTCCACGAGGACCTGACGCTGAACCAGCTGCGCCTCGCGATCGGAAGGCCGACGCTCAGCGACACAGACATCCGGGAAGCCCACGAACGACGCGCGCTCCTCTACCGCGGCGATCGCCCCGTTCCCGGAAACGAACTGATCCTCTCGAACGGACTGTTCCTCGCGCTCGATCTCCGCGGCGACAAGCGCGGACGGGTGGGCTACTCCGCACGGGAGAACGCTCCCCTCCTCGACCTGACGAGGGACGAACCACTCGATCCCGAGCCATTCTTCGACGCGGTCGTGCGCGAACGCGGCGACAGGGTGGTGCTCTCGCCGAACAAGTTCTATTTGTTGATGTCGAACGACGCCGTCTCCGTCCCGCCGGACCTCGCTGCCGAGATGACGGCGTACGACCCGACGAGCGGCGAGCTCCGCACGCACTACGCCGGGTTCTTCGACCCCGGCTTCGGTTTCGACCCGAACGGCCACTTCCACGGTTCGCGTGCCGCGCTCGAGGTCCGCGCGCACGACGTGCCGTTCATGATCGAACACGGTCAGGCCGTCTGCAAACTCACGTTCGAGCGGATGCTCGAACCCCCCGAGATCCTCTACGGACCAACGATCGGCTCGTCGTACCAACGCCAAGCCGAGACGCTGAGCCGGTACTTCAGGCGTCCGAAGCCTGCTCCATGACAGACGGACCACCCGGGCGTAAACACGTTTTCCCGCGGGGCATGCGCGTTCGAAGAAACGGCTGACGGCACCGCAGCGCAGGAGCTGCATTCCCGTTGCACTCTTGCCCTCGCTAGTTGCCATTTGACCGCAATTTCTGGCTGGGTTCCTGGACTTGCGCACCAGTCACGGATACTCTGATATTGGACTTCTCAGGGAAGGGGAACCATGGAACGGCCTCGCAAGGGCATCGCGGTCGTGCTCGGCGCGCTCATCTTGGCGAGTAGCTCGCTGTCAGGAGCATTGTTGGCGACGTCGACGGCTTCAGCCTCTGCGCCGCAGAGGTCGAAGCCCGTGGTCTCGCGTTCGGCTGTTCGCGCCAGGATGAGGGAAGACCTCCGCCGCGTCCGGCCCGATGGCCACGGCGGACTGCGCCCGCTCGGCGGCCGATCGGGGACCGCGGCGCCGGGCCACGACTCGAGAATCGCCACGAACCGCGTCCGCGGGAACGTTGCGTCGCTGCGGAACAGCTCCGACCAGACAGTGCCGACGGCCAACTGGTCCGGGGTCCTCCAGACCACAAGCACAAAGAGCAAGAACTACACGTCGGTCGGTGGCACATGGACGGTACCGATCCCCCGTCCGTCGGAGAATTTGAAGCTCTCCTCCACATGGCTGGGCATTGGTGGCACGACAGCCCTCACACCGACAGTGACACCCTTTCAGACATTCCCATTCGTCCAAGCCGGTGTCGTGACGGAAACCCTCACAGGGCTCAGCGGGTGCTTCGCCTGGTACGAGGACTACCCCACACCGCCGCAATACATCACACCGGACACAGCCACACCGGCACCGACACCGCCGATCACACCACGCCCCTATCAGGTGACATGCGGCGACAAGATGCAGGTCTCCGTGAGGAACGTCGGCACCACAAAGTGGCACTACGACATCAAGGACGTGACGCAGGGCTGGACATACCAGCACACAGTCACGGCAACGACGAGCGAGAAGTCCGTGGAATGGATCACCGAGCGGCCCGCACTCCAGACACCGGCAACAGCGTCCAAATTCTCCTTCGCCACAATCGCGGATTACCGTCTCGCGCCGTTCTCCCACCTCAAGCTAGGCAAGACAGGAGCCGCGGCGGCCTCGTCCAGCTCCACAGCCGGAGCGTACACATACACGACCATGTACGACACATTGTGCCCGGCGGTGACAAAGACACATCCGACATTTTGCGCCACGACAACCGACGCCATCTCGATCGCCGGCACAGTCTCAGCGACAACATCGGTCAGCTTCACCGACTACTTCACGGTGACACGGACCTTCGGTCAGACGGTGGACGGGACGGCGTTCAGCGAGCTCGAGCGCCAATTCCCATCCGGGGGCGGACCGGTATATCCGACAGGCGGCTTCACATGCCCTGGCACGACAACAACGACACGACCCGTCGTCCTCGCCACGGACGCCACCTTCCCCGACGCGCTGGCAAGCGCGTACCTCGCGTACTACCTGAGGACGGGCACGTTGCTGACGCCGACCAAGTCGCTCTCTGCCACAACGACGGCCGCGATCCGTGACGAGGGCATCACCCACGTCTTCATCGTGGGCGGCAAGTTCGCGGTCAGTACAACAATCGAGAACAAGCTGAAGAAAACTGCGGCCTACGCCTGTGGCGGAAAGGTCCCGCTCGGTACCGACATCCATGTGACCCGCATCGCCGGCACAACGCGGTTCCAAACGGCGCAGAGGATCGCGCTCTACCCCACCTTCACAGCGACAGCAGCCGGTAGCGTAGGGACCGTCGACCTCGCAGGGGCGTACTCCGGGGTGAACGGCTCCGGAGGAGACGGCGTGTACAACGCCACCGGCGGAAAGGCTTCTCCAGGTCCGGAAGCCGCCGGAACACTCCCGACGGCGATCCTCGCGACCGGCGCCACCTTCCACGACGCCGAGGCTGCGAGCACGCTCGCCTACGCCAAGCAGCTTCCGGTGCTGCTCACGACAGGTTCGACGCTTTCGGCCGCGGCCGCCACAGCCATCCAGAGGCTCGGGATCAAGCAGGTCATCATCATGGGTGGCCAATTTGCGATGTCGAATGCTCTCGTGACAGAGCTCGAACATTTGACGACGCATCCCTCGGTGCTTCGCATCGCGGGTATCGACTTCACGGACACGGCCGTCGAGCTTGCCAAATGCGAGCTCTCGTCCGTCACAGGTCACGTGGGCCTCAACTGGCCCGAGAGGGGAAGCGTCACGGTCGCCCGAGGCGACTTCTACAGCGACGGCCTCGCCGGCGCAGTGGACGCAGCCGGTGGTCCGACGAGTACCACACCGGAGCCGCTGCTCCTCACGGAGAACACCCACACAGCGGGTCCGTATCTCTCGGCATTCCTCAAGACACTCGGATCCGGCAAGATCGACGGGAAGGTCGTCACTCAGATGACCGTGCTCGGAGGGAAGTACGCGGTGTTCCCGAAGACCGTCAACGCAATGCTGGGGGATCTCGGGGTCTGACACGCTCGAGAATCCAGTGAGTGAGCCCCGCGACTCGGTCGCGGGGCTCACTTTTTCTTGTGCACGAAGACGGCCCTGTGACGTGCCGAGGCACCAGTACGTCACTCCAGCCCGACCTCCGCCACGCGTTCGGGCGGCGTCACCGTGGCCCCAGGCGACTTCTATACCGACGGGCCCGCGGGCGCCGTGGTCGCCCCCGGCGAGCCGACATCGAGCGGACGCCAGCCGCTTCTGCTCACGAAGACGACCGACACACTCGGGACACATCTCCCAGTGTCCTCATGACCCTGGGTCACACAGGCAACGACCACAGGCACGTCATGCGGATCACGGTCCTCGGCGAGAAGTACGCCATGATCCCTGCGGCCGTGGACAGGATGGTGATCGACCTCGGCCACGCACGACCGGCGTCCCTCCGCAATTCGACGTCCCGGTCAACCGTCGGGCGGCTCTGGCGCTAGCCGCCGCAGATCGTCGCACCTTTCGCGGCGAGGATCCGGGTCACCGAGGCCTGCGCCTGCGCGGCCGGCAGCGCGCCCGAGGAAAGCGCCGACTCGATCGCCGACACCGCGGCGTGCCATGTCCCCGAGTAGACGAGGGCGAGATCGGCGCCCGATTCGATCGCGGTCACGGCCGCGGACGCCTCGGTGTACCCGGCCGACGTGATCGCCCGGGCGACGAGCGAGTCCGTCATGACGACGCCCTGGAAGTGGAGTGTGTTCCGGAGCAACCGGTAGGTCGCGGGCGACAGGCTCGCGGGAAGCCCTCCCGTCAGGTTCGGCACGACGGCATGGCCCACCATGACCGCAGGGATGCCGGCCGACACCGCCTGTTCGAAGGGGATGAGGTCGTGGGCCTCGAGTGTCGCAAGCGGGGGGTCGGTCGCAGGCCCTGTGTCCGTGTCGGCGCTCGCGTGGCCGAGGCCGGGGAAGTGCTTCCCGACCGCCAACACGCCGTCCTTCTTCAGGCCGAGGGCGAAGGCGGTGCCGTAGGCGGCCGCCACGTGCGGTGTCGCGCTGAACGAGCGCTGCCCTTCGTCGGCCACCGGGTCTGTCGCCGTCGCGATGTCGAGCACGGGGGCCAGGTCCATGGTGATGCCGAGGCCCCGTAGCGCCGCTCCCCTGGTCGCCATCAGGGACTCGACCTGTGTCGCGGACATCGTGGCGGCCATCTGGCGCGCCGAGGGGATCGCTCCGAGGATGTTCGCGAGCCGCGAGACCGGACCGCCCTCTGTTGTCGTGGCCATCAGCGGCTCCGCCTGGCCGTGTGCCTTCGCGGTGGCCACGAGCGCGACGATCCCCGAGGTCACGGCTTCCCCCTGCGAGGCGGACGGCGCACCGAGCAAGGCGAAGCCACCGACGCCTGTCGCCGCCTCGGGCACGAGGGAGGGAAGCGCTGTGAACTGCCCGATCACCATGACGAGCTGTTCCGCGAGCCGGCTGTCCGCCCACTGCGCCGGAGGCGGGACGCACCCCGCGACCGTCGTCGTGGTGGCAGGGGGTTGCGTCGTGGTCGTCGCGGGCGGACGCGTCGTCGTCGGGTGATGCTGCGCGGCCCGTCCGCCTCCCGAACACCCGCTCAGCACGAGCGCGCCGACCGCCAGGCAGCCGAGCGACGCAGAACTGCGCCGCAGAAGGGACTTGGCGGGGATGGGGGGGTTCCGCGTGGCGGTTGCCCGCACTCGTCGCCGGTCCTGCGTCAGGACGCGCCGGCGACCTGGAGCCGGACCTCGGCCCGGCGCAGGGCGGCCTCCGCCTCCCCGATCTCCAGGTCCTCACGCTCGGTCGCGCCTGTCCCGCCGCGAGCGGCCGCGGCTCGGAGCTCCTCGAGGCGGCCCTCCGCCTCGGTGCGCTGCCGCTCCGCGCGGGCGACGTCGATCGACCCGGCCAGTTCGGCGATCCCGGCGAGCAGCGTGACGCGGGTGCCGCGTTGCTGCCCCTCTGCTCCACCCACGCCCGGGCCGGTCTCCACCTGGAGATAGCCGCCGTGCACCGCGAGATGAACCGGTTCGCCGTCGGCGGGGTCGACCCGAACGTCACCGGGAACGACGTCGGTCACGATCGGGGTGTGCCCGTCGAGCACGGTCAGGTCGCCGTCTGAGCTTCGAAGGACGATCGCCCGGGCTTCGGCCTGGAGCAGGTCGGCCTCGGGGGTGAGGACGGAGAGCTCGAAGACGCCGTCGGGCACGTCAGGCTCGTTTCGTTCGTGCCGGGCGCGTCGCGGGTCCGCCGCCCGCCGCGTCGGTCTGCACGCGCGGCACCCCGGTCCGGACGTTCCTCGTCACCTCGTGCGTCACCCGGTCTCGGCCTCGAGGGTGCGCGCCTTTTCGAGCACGGATTCGACGCCGCCCACGTTGAAGAACGCCTGCTCCGGGATCTCGTCGAGCTCGCCCTTGACCAGCGCTTCGAAGGACTCCACGGTCTCTTGGATTGGCACCGTCACGCCCTTGAGCCCGGTGAAGGCTTCGCCGACGTTGAAGGGCTGGGAGAGGAAGCGTTGGATCTTGCGCGCTCTCGACACGGTGATCCGGTCCTCTTCGGAGAGCTCGTCGATGCCGAGGATGGCGATGATGTCCTGCAGCTCGCGGTACCGCTGGAGGACGCCCTGGACCTGGCGGGCGACCTGGTAGTGACGCTCGCCCACCACCTCGGGGGCGAGGATGTTGGACGTCGACGCGAGCGGTGTCACGGCCGGGTAGATGCCGAGCGCCGCGATCTGGCGGGAGAGCTCGGTCGTCGCGTCGAGGTGCGTGAACGTGGTGAACGGCGCCGGGTCGGTGTAGTCGTCGGCAGGGACGTAGACGGCCTGGATGGACGTGATCGACTTCCCCCGGGTCGAGGTGATCCGCTCCTGGAGCTCTCCCATCTCGTCGGCGAGCGTGGGCTGGTAGCCGACGGCGGACGGCATCCGTCCGAGGAGCGTCGAAACCTCCGATCCCGCCTGGACGAAGCGGAAGATGTTGTCGATGAACAGCAGCACGTCCTGGTTCTCCTCGTCACGGAAGTACTCGGCCATCGTCAGCGCGGCAAGCCCCACGCGCAGTCGCACGCCAGGTGGCTCGTCCATCTGGCCGTAGACGAGCGCGGCGCGCTCGATGACGCCGGACTCCTGCATCTCGATCCACAGGTCGGTTCCCTCACGGGTCCGCTCCCCCACCCCGGCGAACACCGACACGCCGCCGTGGATGGTCGCGACGCGGTTGATCATCTCCATGATGATCACGGTCTTGCCGACGCCGGCGCCGCCGAAGAGACCGATCTTGCCTCCCTGGACGTAGGGCTCGAGCAGATCGATCACCTTGATGCCCGTCTCGAACATCCGTCGCTGCGGCTCGAGCTGGTCGAAGTCGGGCGATGGACGGTGGATCTCCCATCGGTCCGCGACCGCTCCGATGTCGTCGGTGTCGAGCGGCTCGCCGAGCACGTTGAAGACGTGCCCGAGAACGACGGGGCCGACCGGGACGGTGAGGCCGTGCCCGGTCTGGCGAACCTTCGCGCCGCGCACCAGTCCGTCGGTCGCCCGCATGCAGATGCACCGCACGCGGCCCTCGCCGATCTGCTGGGCGACCTCCGCCGTCACCGTGATCTTCCGACCCTCGAGCTCGAGATCGACCTCGACGGCGTGGTTGATCTCGGGCAGCGCGTGGAGAGGGAACTCGACGTCGATGACGGGGCCGGCGATCGCGACGACCCGACCTTCCTCGAGCCGTCGCTCCTCCCGCCCGTGCCTTTCGGGTGCGGTGATGGCCATGACTCAGGCTCCCTTCGACTGGCGGAGCGCTTCTGCTCCGCCGACGATCTCCATGATCTCGGTGGTGATGGCGTCCTGGCGGGCGCGGTTCATGACGCGGGTGAGGGTGCGGATGAGCTCGTCCGCGTTGTCGCTCGCCGCCGCCATCGCGCGCTGCTGCGCGGTGAAGAACGACGCGGCACCCTCGAGGAGTGCGGTGAAGATCTCGGACTCGACGGCCCGGGGCGCGAGCTGGGCGAGGAGGGTCTCGACGTCGGGCTCGAACTCGGTGTAGCCGGTCGGCCCTTCCGCGCTGGCAGCGTCGCGGGCGCCCGGCGTGGAGGATCCTGCGGGATCCCTTGCGCTCGCGCCGGCGGCACCGGTGACCGCGCCGGGAGTCACCGTCCCGATCTCGGGCTCCGGCAGGGGCAGGAGCTGACGAGTCTCCACCACCTGGCTGCCGGCGGAGCGGTATCGCGTGGAGACGAGCAGCACCTGGTCCACGTCCCCGGAGAGGAAGGGAGCGGAGACTACCGCCGCGACCGTGCGCGCGTCGCTCCACTGCGGGCGCTCGCTCATTCCCGTAAAGGAGCGCTCGACGTCCTGGTGCCGGAACCGGAAGTAGCCCGGCGCCTTTCGACCGACCGAGAAGAGCCGCGTCTCGATCCCCTCCCGGCGCAAGGCGACGATCACGCGCTCGGTCGCCCGCAGGACCGAGGAGTTGTAGGCGCCCGAGAGGCCGCGGTCCCCGACGATCGCGAGCACCGCCACCGCCCGACGCTCAGCCGGCTCGCCCAGCAGTTTCGCGGCAGCGGCGGGATCGCCCTTTGCGGCCTCGACGACGATCCGGGCCATGCCTTCTCGGTAGGGACGGTTCGCGGTCATGCGCGTCAGGGACCGCACGATCTGGGACGCGGCGATGAGCTCCATCGCGCGCGTGATCTTCTTCGTCGACTGGATGCTGCGGATCCGTCTCCGCAGCGCCCGCTCCTGACCGCCGGCCACCGCTACGCGGTCCCGCCGGTCTCCGGCTCGGCGGCGCGCGCGGTCTCGCTCGGCTCGGCGCGCGCGGTCTCGCTCGGCTCGGTTTCTCCGGCGCCCGACGCGCCGCCACCCGTCGCGCCGACGTCCCCGGTGTGCTCGGTCCCGGTGTCGAAGCCTTCGAGGAAGCTCCGGAGCGCCGCGTCGAGCTCCGACTCCTCGGGGAGCTTGCCTGAGGTGCGGATGTCGGACATGAGCTCGGGGTGGTTCGCCCACATGAACTCGCGCAGCTCCGTCTCGAAGCGCCTGACGAGATCGACGGGGACCGAGTCCGTCCACCCACGGGTCCCGGCGTAGATGACGACCACCTCCTCGTCGACGGGGACCGGGTCGTTCTGGGGCTGCTTGAGCAGCTCGGTCAACCGGTACCCGCGGTCGAGCTGGGCCTGCGAGACGCGGTCGAGCTCCGAGCCGAACGTGGCGAAGGCCTCGAGCTCCCGGAACTGCGCGAGGTCCAGCTTGAGGGTCCCAGAGACCGCGCGCATCGCCCGCACCTGCGCGGCGCCGCCGACCCGCGAGACCGAGTTGCCGACGTTGATGGCGGGCCGGACGCCGGCGTAGAACAGGTCCGACTCCAAGAAGATCTGGCCGTCGGTGATCGAGATCACGTTCGTCGGGATGTACGCCGAGATGTCCCCGGCCTTCGTCTCGATCACCGGGAGTGCGGTGAGCGAACCCCCGCCGCGCGCGTCGGAGAGCTTCGCCGCCCGCTCCAGCAACCGGCTGTGGAGGTAGAAAACGTCGCCCGGGTAGGCCTCGCGGCCCGGGGGCCGGCGGAGCAGCAGTGAGATCTGGCGGTAGGCCTCGGCCTGCTTCGAGAGGTCGTCGTAGACGATGAGCGCGTCCTCGCCGTTCTCCATCCAGTGCTGACCCATCGCGCACCCCGCGTAGGGTGCGAGGTACTTGAACGGCGCGGGGTCGCCGGCGGACGCGACGACGACCACGGTGTAGCCGAGCGCGCCGTGCGTCTCGAGCGTGCTCACGGTCTGTGCCACGGACGAGTTCTTCTGGCCAACGGCGACGTAGATGCACTTCACGCCGGCCTCACGCTGGTTCAGGATCGTGTCGACCGCGAGCGTCGTCTTGCCGGTCTTGCGGTCCCCGATGATGAGCTCCCGCTGGCCGCGGCCGATCGGCGTCATGGCGTCGATCGCTTTGATGCCGGTCTGGAGCGGCTGGGAGACGGGCTGGCGGCCGACGATGCCGGGCGCCTGCACTTCCATGCGCCGGGTGTGCTCGGTGGCCACGGGGCCCTTGCCGTCGAGCGGTTCGCCGAGGGCGCTCACGACGCGTCCCAGCAGGGCGTCGCCGACCGGGACCGAGAGGATCCTGCCCGTCGCGCGCACCACCTGCTCCTCTTCGAGGTTGTCGACGTCGCCGAGGACGACGGCGCCGATCGTGTCCTCGTCCAGGTTCAGCGCGAGTCCGAGCGTGCCGTCCTCGAACTCGAGCAGCTCGTTCACGGCCGCCCCAGGCAGCCCCGAGACCCGTGCGATCCCGTCGCCCACCTCGACGATCCGTCCGATCTGCTCGGCCCCGACCTCGGGGACGTACTCGGCGACGTGGCGGCGCAGCGCCTCGGTGATCTCATCCGCGTTGATCGTCAGCTCGGCCATCTACTCGGCTCCTCGTTCCGTTCCTGTCGTCATCGAGTTGGTCGTCGTCTCGGTCGTCGAGGTCCCCGCTGCAGCGTCGTCGGCCGGCGGCTCCGCCGGCGCTTCGGCTGCCGCCGCGCCCGCTGCCTGCGCGGCCTCCCTGTGGGCCGCTCGTTCGAGCCGCCCGAACCCGGTGTCCGTCCATCCGCCCGTGAGCACGTGCTCGCGCAGCCGCTCGAGCCGGCCGCGGGCGGTCGCGTCCAGCCGGAGGTCCCCGATCTCGACGTTCACCCCGGCGAGCAGCGCCGGGTCGATCGTCACCTGGAGCTCCACCGGCGACCCGGCGAGGCGCGACAACGTCTCTTCGAGCTTCCCCCGCTCCTCGGCGTCGACCTCCTGGCCGGAGCGCACGTGGGCCACCCGCCACCCTCGGGCGACGGCCGTCTGCTCGGCGAGCCACTCGAGCGTCCCGACCACGTCGCGCGGGCGCCCGCCGACGATGGCGTAGTCGACGAGCTGCAGCGTTGCGCCCTGCACCTTACCGGCGAGCAGCTCGTCGGCGACCTCCCGGCGGACCTGGCCCGGGAGGTCGCGGTCGCCGAGCGCGTGGCGCAGCTCGGGGGTCGAGGCGACGATCCGGGCAAAGCGGAACAGCTCGTCTTCGATCTCCTCGAGCTCTGGCACCCCGACGTCCTCGAACACCGCCGTGGCGTACCCGCCGACCCGCTGGCGCGACTCGCGGTGGCCGAGGACGTCCCCGCCCTGATCGGCCCCCTCGGAGAGCTGCCGGACGTGGTTTGCCACCCAGGTGAGGGCGGCGGGAACCTCCTGCGCGTGGGCCGAGCCGGCGGCAAAGCCGGCGATCCGCCTGGCGGCCGCGCTGACCCTGTCGGAGAGGAGCTCTTCGAGGACCGCGCGCCGGGCCCGCGCGGGAACGGCGACGTCGGTCATCGCATCGCGGAGGACCGCGTTCATTCGCACGAGGCGGTCGATCGAAACGAGATCCGCTGCCGTCTCGCGCAGCTCGTCGGCCGACAGGGGGTCGACGACGGCCGCCGCGTACCCCTGGATGGCGGGGTTCACGACTCGGTGTCCGCGGCGGCTGCGGTCGCGGCAGCCCCCGCGTCGCCGCTCGTCTCCCTCGCGAGCGCGTCCACGGCGTCGTCGATCAGGTCGCGGTGCGCGGCGGCGTCCATCTCGCGCCCGATGATCCGCTCGACGACCTCGACGACGAGCTCACCGAGACGCTGGGCCGCCTCCTCGAGCGCACGCTGGCGCGCGAGCCGGAGCTCGGCCTCGGCGCCCGACACCATGCGGTCGTACTCCCCCTGCCCGCGCGACCGCGCCTCTTCGGTCAGTCGCTCCGCGGTGTGCTGCGCCTGCTCCACGATCCGCCGGGCTTCGGTGCGCGCGTGCTCGAGCGCCGCGCGCCGTTCGGCGTCGGCGGCTTCCGCGTCGGTTTTCGCCTGATCGGCCGCAGCGAGCTCCGAACGGATCGCCTCCTGTCGTTCGGCGAGCGCCCGGTTCAGCGGCGGAAGGATGTACTTCCACACGACCCACAACACGACGATGAACGCCAGGAACTCGGCGACGAACGTCGCGCCCGGGACGATGAAGATGCTGGCAACCATGGGTGACGCTTGGACTGGCAACGTGGGTCGGCCGCGCCTACTTCTTGTACAGCACGAAGATGAAGAGCACGGTGAACGCGAGGTTGATGAAGTACATCGCCTCCACCAGACCGACGGTCAGGAACATGATCGTGAACAGCCGGCTCTGCGCTTCGGGCTGGCGGGCGACGCCGGCGATGGTCTGGCTTCCTGCCAGGCCGTCGCCGATGGCCGCGCCGATCGCGCCGCCACCGAGCGCGAGCCCGCCGCCGATCATCGCTCCACCGAGCTGCAGGCCCAGTTGGGTGGGGGTGGGGCTTGCCATAGGTCTTCTTTCCTCCTTCGTCGAGACTTTCGCTGCGATCGCTTTCTTGCGAGGACGTGTGCCTGGGAACTCCTTGCGGTCAGTGGTCGGCCGTCGACATGGCCGTGTCGAAGTACAGGATCGTGAGCAGGGAGAAGATGAACGCCTGGATCGGGCCGATGAGGAAGACGTCGAAGAGCTTCCAGATCACCGAGAACACGAAGGTCAGGAAGTCCCCGATCGGGACCGCGCCGAGCTTCCACGCCCCGAGGGCCGCGATGAGGGTGATCATGAGCGCGCCCGAGAACAGGTTGCCGAAGAGCCGGAGCGCCAGGGTGACCGGCTTGGCGATCTCCTCGACGAGGTTGATGAACCCGTTGAACGGGGTGAGCAGGATCTTCCAGACCACGAACTTCGGCTGGAACGGCTGCGAGAAGTAATGCCGGACATACCCGCGGAGGCCGCGCGTCCGGATCGACGCGATGTGCACCAGCACGATCACGAAGAGCGCGAGCGACGCGGGGAGGTTGATGTTCGCCGTCGGGGGGCCGAGCACCTCGTACTTGGAGCCGACGCCGAAGATCTCGAAGAAGTTGGCGACGAGGATGAAGAGGAAGAGGGCGATCGCCAGCGGGATGACCGACTGGCCGCGCGGGCCGATCGACCCCTCGACCTGGCGGCTCACGGCGTTGACCGCGCCTTCCCACGCGAGCTGGAACTTGCCCGGGACCCCGCTCGTCGCCTGACGGCGCAGGACCAGTCCCATCGCGACGATGACCACGACGGCCGCCCCGGTCGCCCAGAGCGCTGTCAGGTCGAAGGGAAGGCCGAAGAGCTTGCCTTCGATGTGTGTCCCGACCGTGATTGTGACGCCGGCCACGAGCGGGTGCAGCCCGGGCAGGAGCCCGCCGAGTCCCATCGTCAGGCTGCCCCCCGATCGTCGCCCGGCAGCTCCAGCGAGGCGTCGACGGATGCGTCGACGGTCATGTCGAGGCCGCCGGGGCCTTCCGGCGCCCACTGCGCCTTCAACATCGAGCGCGACACGTTCGCAAGGAGGATGAACTGGAAGAGGGCCACGCCCGCGATGATCCCGAGACCGAGGGGCGTCTCGAACCACGCGAGCACGAGGGCGACGACGGTGATGGCCATCAGCCGCCCGAGCGTGTTGATCGCGAGGGGCCGGCGCTTGTTGGCCGCCTGTCGCTTTCCGACTCGCACGACCGAGCGGACGATGAGGCGGAAGTTGACCATGCCGACGCCGAGACCCACACACAGACCGAGCGCAGCCCACGTCTGGTCGAAGAAGAGGAGCACCGCGAGCCCGACGACGCCGAGCACGAGCGCGCCGATCATCGTGCGGCGCGCGACCCCGGCCACATCAGGGAGTTGCATCCGTTCGAACACAGTCTTCTCTTTCTAGGACGACCCGCCCCGCGCGCCGGCCTCGGCGGCGGGTGCCCACGAGGTGGCGACGCCGGCAGCCGAGCTCAGAGGTACTTGCGGAGCTCTTTCACGGCGATCAGGACCGCCGAGACTACACCGAACACGAGCCCTCCGACCGTGAGCCACGGCAACGTGCCGAGCGCGGAGTCCAGCCCGTACCCGATGCCGCCCCCCGCGATGATGGAGATGGCACAAGCGGTCCCCAGCCAGAACAGGTCGCCGAGGCCCGGGGCCTGCTTTTCGGGCCGTGTCTCGGGATTTCCCGGTTCCGCCACGGGCCCACCCGTCCGCGTCAGGAGACGCTGCGGCGTGCTGCACCAACCCGACTTCCTGAGTTCACGCGGACAGACGCGTGCGGCCGGCGGCCAGGTCGGGGGTCGTCACGCGCAGCATCATCGCGCCTGGTCAGGCTTGTCGGCAAAACGATCGGCGCTCACCCGCCGCCGTCGTGTGCGTGCGAGGTCCGCCCGCGTTTCGGCCCGGTCGGGGCCTACGTGGCCGCTCTTCGAGCGGGGTCCCACGAGGTGCTGAGCCCGGGTCGGGGCGCCCCCGTTGGGGGTGCCCTTCCCGTTGCCGTCGACCTCCACCTGCCCGGTGGTCGCGAGCCCCGTGAGGCCGGGGGGCTCCGGGCGGCGACGGAGGTCGGGGTGGAACCAGGTGAACAGCGCCGCAGCGAGGATGCCCACACCGAGGGGGATGAACGGGTTGACGGCCTTCACGAACAGGGGGAAGAGGATGAACCCCGAGAGGATCGCCGTCCACGCCCAGAGGATCACGACGCTCCGGCGGTGCCCGTGGCCGAGCCGCAGCAACCGGTGATGAATGTGGTCCTTGTCCGGCGTGTCGAACCCGGTGCCGCGCGCGGTCCGCCTGACGAACGCGAAGGCCATGTCGACGATCGGCACCCCCATGATGAAGAAGGGGATCAGGAGCGGGGCGAAGAAGAAGTACGTGAGACCGGTGGTGGCTGTCTGCGGCGGGATCCTCCCGCCGATCACCATCGTCGACGCGGACATGAGGAGGCCCAGGAGCAACGCCCCCGAGTCCCCCATGAACATCTTTGCGGGATGGAAGTTGAACGGCAGGAAGCCGATGCAGATGCCGCAGGCGACGACCGCGACGAGCGGCCCGATGTTTGTGCTCGAAAGGACGCCCATCTCCATCAGTCGCAACCCGTAGACGCTGAGCGCGCCCCCTCCGATGGCGACGACGCCCGCGGCGAGTCCGTCGAGACCGTCGATGAGGTTCACGGCGTTGGTGAGCGCGATGACCCAGAGCGCCATGATGAGCGGCGTGATCCCGGGGGTGAGCGAGACGACCCCGCCGAGGGGCACCTTGAACCAGTACAGCGTGACGCCGAGGAAGTAGAGGATCGTCGCGGCGAGCACCTGGCCAGCCACCTTCGCCGGAGCCGACATCTCTCGGGCGTCGTCGATGAGGCCGACGGCGAAGATCGCCCCGGCCGCGAGCACCACGCCGAGAGGCTCGGAGGAGCCGAAGAACACGGCGTGCAGCGGCCGCAGCTCTGCAGCGACCATCATCGCGACCAGGAAGCCCAGGAACATCGCCGGGCCGCCGCCGTATGCGGTCGCCCTCGTGTGGATGGTGCGCTCTCCGGGCAGCGAGACGTACCCGGCCTTGCGCGACAGCCACCTGGCGGGCCATGCGCTCAGCGCGGTGACAGCGGCCGCCACGCCCAGCACCACCGCGTACCACCCGACGGCAGGCACGGCCCCGCCCGTCTAGGTGCCCGGGGCGAGGCTCGCGTAGGGCGGGAACGCGGCGCACAGCGCCCCGACCTCTGCCCTGACCTGCGCGACGACTCCCTCGTCGGTCCTTGCACGGAGCGTTCTGCCGATGAGCGACGCAATGAGCGGCATCTCGCCGGTCCCCATTCCCGCCGTCGTCTCGGCCGCCGTGCCGAGCCGGAGCCCGGAGGTCACGAACGGCGAACGCGGATCGTCGGGGATGGTGTTGCGGTTGCAGGTGATCCCCGCCCGGTCCAGCACCTCCTGGGCCTCCTTGCCGGTGAGGTCGGGATCGAACGGGCGGAGGTCCACGAGAAGCATGTGGTTGTCGGTGCCCCCCGAGACGACACGGAATCCTTCCGCTGCGAGCGCGTGCGCCAACGTGCGGCAGTTCTCGACCACGGCCTCCGCATACCGTGCGAACTCGGGACGCGCGGCCTCCGCGAACGCGACCGCCTTGGCGGCGATCACGTGCTCGAGCGGGCCGCCCTGGAGCCCCGGGAAGACGGCCGAGTCGATCTTCTTCGCGAGCTCCTCGCCGCAGAGGATCGCCCCGCCACGCGGCCCACGCAACGTCTTGTGGGTCGTGAGCGTGATCACGTCGGCGACGCCGACGGGGGTGGGATGGACCCCGCCCGCGACGAGCCCCGCAGGGTGCGCCATGTCGAACATGAAGCGGGCCCCGACCGCGTCGGCGATCTCCCGGAACGGAGCCGGGTCGATGACGCGGCTGTAGGCGGTCGAGCCCGCGATGATGAGCTTCGGCTGCTCGCGCTTCGCGAGGTCCGCGACCTCGTCGAAGTCGATGACCTCTCCCGACCCGTCTGCGGCGGCCGGGGTCACCCCGTAGGAGACGAAGCGCCAGAACTTGGACGTGATCGAGGCGGGCGACCCGTGGGTGAGGTGGCCGCCGTGGTCGAGCCGCATGGCGAGGATCGTGTCCCCCGGCTCGAGGAGCGCCTGATAGGCGGCGAGGTTGGCGTTGGCGCCCGCATGGGGCTGGACGTTGGCGTGCTCCGCGCCGAAGAGCGCCTTCGCCCGCTCCCGCGCCAGGTCCTCCACCTCGTCGATCACGAAGTTGCCGCCGTAGTACCGGCGGTGAGGGTAGCCCTCGGCGTACTTGTTCGTGAGGACCGAGCCGGTCGCGGCGAGGACTGCTGGCGAGGTGAAGTTCTCCGAGGCGATGAGCTGGAGGGTGGTCGACTGGCGGCCGACCTCCTCGGCGAGGAGGCGTGTCAGCTCGGGATCACCGGCCAGCCACCTGGCGAACGGGGAAGGTGGCACCGTCATCCGTCGTCACTCTACCGGCGCCCCCCTCGCGTCCATTGGCGATCAGCCGGTGAGGTCGCGCGAGGGTGCCGGCTCGCGAGGACTTGCGGCCGTCCGGCGCCGGATGCGACATTGTTGACTACCCAGAGTCATTCACTCAGGTATTCCCGCACCGGAAGGAGCGCCATGTCCGTCACCGATGAGCTGCTCGAAAACGCACGCAGCTACGCGAACACCTTCGACAAGGGCGACCTGCCGATGCCACCCGCCCGTCACGTGGTCATCGTCGCGTGCATGGACGCGCGGCTCAACCCCTACGGCATCTTCGGGCTGAAGGAGGGGGACGCCCACGTCATCCGCAACGCCGGCGGGGTCGTGACCGACGACGTCGTCCGGTCCCTCGCGATCTCGCAACGCCTGCTCGGGACGACCGAGGTGATCCTGGTCCACCACGCGGACTGCGGCATGCGCACCTTCACCGACGACGACTTCCGCAAGGCCGTCTACGAGGACACCGGGATCCGCCCGACCTGGGCACCCGAGGCGTTCCCCGACGCCGCAGACGACGTCCGTCAGTCGATCGCCCGAATCAAGGCGAGCCCGTTCCTCCCCCGCAAGGACGCGGTCCGCGGCTTCGTCTACGACGACAAGTCCGGGAAGCTCACCGAGGTCCCGGCGTCGTAGCGAGCCGCCGCGCCGGGTCGAGCGGTGCGGTCGCCGGCGGCAGCGAGGTTCCCCTCAGCGCAGGGACGCCTCGATCCAGGACCATGCGATGGCGCCCTCACGCAGGCACGCCGGCGGCGCGACCGTGCAGTCGACCACCGTCGACGGCTCCCCGTCGCAACGTCCCCCGTCGACGACGAGGGTGACGTCCCCGCCGTCGAACGCCGCGACGACGGCGCCGGCCGTCGTGCACGGTGGCTCGCCGTGGCGGTTGGCGCTCGTGACCGCGAGCGGCCCGGCCTTCCGGCACAGCTGCTGCACGAAACGATGGTCCGGCTGGCGGATCCCGACGCTGCGCCCGTCGCCGCCGAGGCGCGCACCGAGCGCCGGATCGGCCGCGACGACGACCGTGAGGGCCCCGGGCCAGAAGCGTGCGGCGAGCATCGAGGCCGCCCGCGGCCAACGGGCCGCGACGCGGCGCGCCTGACGCCAGGAGCCGACGAGCACGGGGAGGGCGAGCCCGGGTGGGCGGCCCTTCGCGCAGAACACGGCCGCCGTCGCATCTGGACGATCGAGGCGGGCCGCCAGGCCGTAGACGGTGTCGGTCGGGAGCGCGACCACCGCGCCCTCGTCGAGCGCGTCGGCGACCGCGGCGAGCGTCGCGGCCTCCCCCGCGGACAGCACCCGTGGATCGCCGTCGCCGCCGGCGGCGGGCTCCCCCGGCGGCCCGGCCGCGCTCACCTGCGGCCGACGAACACCCGGTCGCGGCCCGCGAGGTCGCGCTCGACGCGCACGTCGCGGTACCCGAGCGCGCCGGCGAGCGTGCGCGCCGCGTGGGCCTGGTGCTCGGCGATCTCGACGACGACCGAGCCGCCAGGCACGAGCCAGCCGTGGCCGTCGCGCAAGACCGCCTCGACCGCCGCGAAGCCGGGGGTCCCGTCGCTCCCGTCGTCCGCGACGAGCGCGGAGCGGGGCTCCTGGTGGAGCGAAGGCTCGAGATCGATCCACTCGAGCGCGCTGACGTACGGCGGGTTCGTGACCACGAGGTCGATCCCGCCCTCGAGTGTGGCCGGCAGCGCCCCGAACCAGTCGACCCAGTCGCCCATCCGGAGCCGCACGCGCTCGGCGACCTCTGGACGCGTCGCGCCCACCCGGGCGCGGTTCTGCGCGGCGACCGCCAGGGCGTCCCGATCCGCGTCGGTCGCCCACACGATCACGTCGTCGACCTCGGCGGCGATCGAGAGCGCGATCGCTCCTGAGCCGGTGCCGAGGTCGGCGACGATCGGACCGGACGCGTCGCGCCGCGACGGTGCGGTGTCGCGCAACTGGCGCAACGCCACCTCGACGACGTGCTCGGTCTCCGGGCGCGGGATGAGCACCCTCGGGTCCACCGTCAGCTCCAGCGTGCGGAACGCCCACGTCCCCAAGACGTACTGCAGCGGCTCTCCGGCGAGGCGGCGATCCGCCATGGCCGCGACGGCCTCCACGACGGCGTCACTCACGGCGTGCTCGCGCGCGGCGCGCCTCCCGAGAACTTCCTCCACCATCCAACGGGCCTCGGTCGCAGAATCGAGACGGGCTGCCAGGTCCGCCTCGAGCGACGAACGGGTCGTCACCGGTCTCCGCCTTCGAGCTGGCGCGTGCGCTTGTCGGCCATGAGTGCGTCGGTCAGCTCGTCCAGGTCTCCCTCGAGCACCTGGTCGAGGTTGTGGCGGGTGAGGTTCAGCCGGTGGTCGGTGACGCGGTTCTCCCTGAAGTTGTACGTCCGGATCTTCTCGGAGCGCCCGCCGCCACCGACCTGGCTCTTGCGCTGGACGGCGAGCTCCTGCGCGCGCCGGTCCTGTTCGGCCTTGAGCAGCCGCGCCCGCAACACGGTCATGGCCTTGGCGCGGTTCTGGATCTGGCTCTTCTCGTCCTGCATCGCGACGACGATGCCGGTCGGGAGGTGGGTGATCCGGACCGCGGAGTCCGTGGTGTTGACGGACTGGCCGCCCGGCCCGGTCGAACGGTAGACGTCGATCTTCAGGTCCGAGGGGTCGATGGCGACGTCCACTTCGTCGGCCTCGGGGAGCACCGTCACCGTGGAAGAAGAGGTGTGCACCCGGCCCTTGGACTCGGTGACCGGCACCCGCTGCACGCGGTGGGGGCCCGCCTCGTGCTCGAGCCGTGCCCATGCGTCCGCGCCCTTCACGACGAAGACGACCTCGTTCAAGCCGTCACGCTCGGAGGGGCTCTCCGAGAGGACCTCCACGTGCCAGCCCCTGCGCTGCGCGTAGCGGAGGTACATGTCGAAGAGGTCGCGCGCGAAGAGGTTCGCCTCTTCACCGCCCTCGGCACCGCGGATCTCGACGATGACGTTGCGGCCGTCGTTCGGGTCCTTCGGCAGGAGCAGGAGGCTCAGTCGTTGCGAGAGCGACGCGATCGTCGTCTCGGCGCCCTCGACCTCGGCCTGCATCGTGTCGCGGTCCTCGCCCGAGGACTCCTCGAGCATCTGGAACGCGGTGTCGAGATCGGCCCGGGCCCGCCGGAGCTCGCGCCACACGCCCACCACCTCGCCGAGCTCCTTGTGCCGGCGGGAGAGGTCCTTCAGGCGCGTCGGGTCCTTCGCCGTCGATGGTTCCGCGAGCTGCTCCTCGACCTCTCCGAGCTCCGCCTCGAGGGCGTCCAGCCGCTCGGAGGGCAGGTTCGGGAGGTCAGCGGACATCTCGGAAATGCCCGGCGCGGTGCCGGGCGCGCCTCAGCGCTTCGGCGCCGCGCGCTTGGTCGCCCGGCGACCGTAACGGCGCTGGAACCGCTCGACGCGACCACCGGAGTCGACGAGCTTCTGCTTGCCGGTGAAGAACGGGTGGCATTCGTTGCACAGCTCGACGTGGAGGTCGGTCTTGGTCGACCGGGTCGTGAACGTGTTGCCGCACGAGCAGTGGACCGTCGCCAGCTCGTAGGTGGGATGGATGTCAGCTTTCATGATGTCCTCCGTCAGGGGGTCGGTCCCTTGGCGATCTCCGCCAGGAACTCGTCGTTGCCCTTCGTCGTGCGCAGCTTGTCCATGAGCAGCTCGAGCCCGGCCGCTGCGTTGCCTTCGTTCGCCAGCGCGTTCAGCACCCGGCGGAGCTTCCAGACTTGCTGCAGCTGGCCCCGGTCGAACAGGAGCTCCTCGTGGCGGGTCGAGCTCGCGTTCACGTCGATCGAGGGGTAGAGGCGCCGCTCGGCGAGGCGCCGGTCGAGGCGCAGCTCCATGTTTCCGGTGCCCTTGAACTCCTCGAAGATGACCTCGTCCATCTTCGACCCGGTCTCCACGAGCGCGGTGGCGAGGATGGTGAGCGAGCCGCCTTCTTCGATGTTCCTCGCGGCGCCGAAGAACTTCTTCGGCGGGTACAGGGCGCCCGAGTCGACACCACCCGACATAATGCGGCCGGTGGCGGGCTGCGCCAGGTTGTACGCCCTCGCGAGCCGCGTGATCCCGTCGAGGATGATGACGACGTCCTTCCCGAGCTCGACGAGCCGCTTCGCGCGCTCGATCGAGAGCTCCGCGACCGCCGTGTGCTCGTCGGAGGGACGGTCGAAGGTCGACGCGACGACCTCTCCCTTCACCGACCGGCGCATGTCGGTGACCTCCTCGGGTCGCTCGTCGACGAGGAGCACCATCAGGTGCACCTCGGGGTTGTTCGCCTCGATTGAGTGCGCGACCTGCTTCATGATCGTGGTCTTGCCGGCCTTGGGCGGTGACACGATCATGCCGCGCTGTCCCTTGCCGATCGGAGAGAGGAGGTCGACGATGCGCGCGGTGACATTGTCCTTCTCGCCGGGCCGCTCGAGCTTCAGCCTCTCGTCGGGGAAGAGCGGCGTGAGGTCCTCGAAGCGGGGACGCTGCCGGGCGAGCTCGGGGTCGAGCCCCGAGATCTTGTCGATGCGCAGGAGCGCCGGGTACTTCTCGTTGCTTGACGCCGGGCGGCATGCGCCTTCGACGTAGTCGCCCTTGCGCAGGGCGAACCGCCTCGCCTGACTGATCGAGACGTAGACGTCCTTCGGCGAGGGGAGGTAGCCGTCGCACCGCAGGAAGCCGTAGCCCTCGTCCCGCAGGTCCAAAAGACCGCGGACTTCGACGAGCTCGCCCTGGTACGGGGCGCCGTCCTGGGCTCCTGCCCCCTGCAGGTCACGCTCGCCGCCCACGCCGCGCTCGCGGCCGCGGCGCCGGCGGCCACGCCGGTTCCCGGCCTCGACGGCCTGACCCTGGCCGCCTCCCTGACCATGACGGCCCTGCTGGCGCTGGGCGTTCCGGCCGGCGTTGCCTGCCGTCGCCGGCGCCGCCACCGAGCCGTTCGTCGCACCATCGTGGTCCGACACGGCCGGCTGGGCAGAGTCCGGGGCGGTGACCTCGTCGGCTTGCGAGGCCGACGCGACGACGCCGTCCGTCGATGAGCCGTTCGCCTTGGCCGCGGTGCCGTTCGACCTGGCCGTAGGCTTCTCCCGGGACTCCTCCGTCGCGGCCCGGGGCGCCGGCTCGGGCGCGGAAGCCGGTCCGGCTGCCGCGTCGTGGCCGTTCTGGCCGGCCGTGACGCCGGTCGCATCGAGGATGCGGTCGATGATGTCAGACTTTTTCGTCCGCGACGTCGTCTTGAGCGACATCGCCTGCGCGATCGCTTGGAGCTCGTCTCGCTCTTTCGCTTCGAGCATTGACCGTTCGAGCTGCTGTTCCGCAGTCATCGGTCTCCTATCTCATGACGGGTCGCACCAGCTGTGGCGAGCCACACGCTGTGCGGGAACGGAACACGGCAGAAGGACGAGCGACGCAGGCCTACTCCCGCGCACCACCGGTGCGGGTCGGGTCCGTCGGGACCGGCCTCGGGCCAGACGACGAGGACGCCGTTGCCCGGTGGGATACGTTCATCCTAGCGGTTGCGGGGTACCGCAGCAACCATCCCCTCCCGGGTCACGCAGCCATCCCCCACGGCTCGTCCGCCGCCGACACTGTGAACAACCAGCGCGCCCGGTTCATTCCCCCGGCCTGAGGCGTCCATCCGTGACCGGTCGCGCGGCCGGGCGCCGGGGCCCCGCCGGGCGTCGTCCTCGGCGAGGAGGCGGGGGCGGGTCCCGAACCCGCAGATAGAGGTGCCGCCGACGGGCGACCGCCCCGCGTCACATCGACAACGCCGCGACGACCGCGTCCGCGTCGGCCTCGACCACCGCTGACCCGCCGGCCTCCTCGCCGTCCGCAGCCGGCTCCTTCAGCCCGTGCCCGGTCAGGACGCAGACGACGGTCGACCCTCGAGGGACCGCGGCGCGGAGCAGTCCTGCGACGGAGGCCGCCGAAGCGGGCTCGCAGAAGACGCCCTCTTCGTGCGCGAGCAGCCGACGCGCAGCGAGGATCTCCTCGTCGCTGACCGCCGAGATCGAGCCGCCGGACTCGCTCGCCGCCGCCTCTGCCGAGCGCCAACTCGCCGGGTTCCCGATCCGGATCGCCGAGGCCACCGTGTGGGGATCCTCCACAGGCCGTCCCTCGACGATGGGAGCGGCGCCCTTCGCCTGGAAGCCGAGCAGCCGCGGCACGCGCGAGGCGCGCCCGGCGCCCCGGTACTCGAGATAGCCGCGCCAGTACGCGGTGATGTTCCCCGCGTTGCCGACGGGAAGGCAGGTGACGTCGGGGGCATCGCCGAGGACGTCGACGATCTCGAACGCACTCGTCTTCTGGCCGTCGATGCGATCGGGGTTGACCGAGTTCACGACCGTGACCGGCGCTCGCCGCGGGAGCTCGCGCACGACCCGGAGCGCGCCGTCGAAGTTCGCGCGCACCTGCAGCACCTTGGCCCCGTGGGCGACGGCCTGCGCCAACTTGCCCGGCGCCACGCCGCCTTCGGGGACGAGCACCGCGCAGAGGAGCCCGACACGCGCGGCGTAGGCGGCCGCGGACGCCGACGTGTTGCCGGTGGACGCGCAGACCACCGCCTTCGCGCCCTGAGCGACCGCCTTGGTGATGGCGACCGTCATCCCTCGGTCCTTGAAGGACCCGGTCGGGTTCGCACCCTCGACCTTCAGCCAGACGGATGCACCCACGCGATCCGAGAGGCGCGGCGCGGCGAGGAGCGGGGTCGCGCCCTCGAGCAACGTCACGACCGGCGCGTCGTCCGGCACGGAAAGGAATTCCCGGTACTCCTCGATGACCCCGCGCCAGGCGAGTCGTGCCCGCGCGCCGGGAGGTGCTTCGGAGCCCGTCATCGACTGGACCGGGTGTCGGTCGGCATGACCGGCATCGCTCGCCCACCTGCCGTCGTCGCCCCCGCGTCGTCGGCGCCGATCACGCGAAGCACCGCGCCCACGTCCGTCACGGCGTCGATGCCACGAAGGTCCTCGAGGGTCGCGTGGAAGTCGCCCTCGCGCGCGACGTGGGTGAGGAAGACGAGGCGAGCTTCGGCACCGAGGCCGTCCTGTTCCATCGCCCGGATCGACACGCCGTGCGCCCCGAAGGCGGCCGCGACGGACGCCAGCACCCCGGGCCGGTCTTCGACGTCCAGGCTCAGGTAGAACGCGGAGCGCAGATCTTCGACGCGGCGCACCTTCGTACTCGTCCGCCTGGGCGCGGGGGCGTGCGCGCCGGCCCGGAGGTTCCGCGCGGCGTCGATGAGGTCGCCGAGCACCGCGCTCGCCGTCGGCGCTCCGCCCGCCCCCCTGCCGTACAGCATGAGCTCTCCCGCCGACTCCCCTTCCACGAAGACCGCGTTGAACGGTCCGCGCACGGAGGCGAGCGGATGGTCGGACGGGACCATCGCCGGATGGACCCTCACCGAGACGTCCGGACCATTGTCGACCAGCTCGGCGATCGCGAGCAGCTTGACCACGTATCCGAGGCGGGTGGCGTACGCGACGTCGAGGGCCCGGACCCCGGTGATCCCCTCGCGCTCGACGGTCGTGCCGAGGACGTCGCTCCCGAACGCCAGTCCGGCCAGGATCGCGGCCTTTGCAGCGGCGTCCTCCCCCGTCACGTCCGCCGTCGGGTCCCGCTCGGCAAGCCCGAGCGATTGAGCCTCGGCGAGGGCCGCGCCGTACTCCATGCCATCGTCGGTCATCCGCGTGAGGATGTAGTTCGTCGTCCCGTTCACGATTCCCATCACCCGCAGCACGCGCTCGCCGGCCAGTGACTCGCGAAGCGGGCGGATCACCGGGATCGCACCGGCGACCGCTGCCTCGTAGAGGAGATCGACGCTGTTCGCCGATGCGATCTCCGCGAGCTGCGCGCCCGCCTGGGCGATGAGGACCTTGTTCGCGGTGACCACCGGTTTCCCCGCCTCGAGCGCCGTCGTGACGAGGGTGCGGGCCGGGTCGAGCCCCCCGATCAGCTCGACGACGACGTCGACATCGGAACGCTCCACGAGGGCCTTGGCATCGGCGGTGACCAGGGAAGCGGAAAGTCCTGGGACTCGCGGCTTCTTCGGGTCGGCGACGGCGACACCCACGAGCTCGAGATGGACCCCGGTCCTCGCGGCGATCTCCGAGGACCGGGCGCACAGGAGCTCTGCGACCGCGGCACCGACGTTGCCACACCCGAGCAAGGCGACGCGGACGGGCCCCTGGATCGGAACGGACTCGGTCGGTGGCGACTTCGTCGACCTCGGCTGCGCCTTACCCCTCATCTGTTCCGATGGCGAAGCTCGTCGAACCGCGGCCGGAGATCCTGCGCTGCTGCGCGATGCACCACCCTTCTCCGCCCCGGGGGCCATCGTCCCAAGGTAGTCGTCGCGCCAGGTGGCGGCCGGACTCGCCGCCGCACTGCCCGGTCCCGCCAAAGCCGACCGGAGCGCGCGAGGATGTGGCGACCCGGGGGCTGCAGGGGTCGCGATCGAGGGGAAGGAGGGCCCGATGCGCAGTGTCCGCATGCCGTTCGCGGCAGCCGTGCTCCTTGCCTCCGCGGCGCTCATCCTGGCTTCGTGTTCCTCCTCGCCGTCCGCGTCGCGGGGAGGCAAGCATCACCACCACAAAGGCTCGGCCACGACGACCACGTCCTCGTCGACCACGACGACCTCCTCGTCGACCACCTCGACGACCTCCGCTCCGGCCACGACCGCGGTTTCGAAGTGCCAGACGGCCAACCTTCGGGTGAGCCTCTCGGGATCGCAGGGAGCGGCCGGAACGCAGGAGGCGACGTTCGCGCTGACCAACGTCGCCGGGGCGCCGTGTACCACCTACGGCTATCCGGGCATGCTCCTTCTCACCACAGCTGGCGCCCCGTTACCGACGACGGTGGACCGCGGAGGCACACTCAGTTTCGAGAAGATCGCCCCGTCGCTGGTCCACCTCGCTCCCGGGGCCACCGCCTACTTCAACGCCGGCTACAGCGACGTGCAGCAAGGCAACGCGGCGTGCTCGAGCGCGCAGCGGGTGGAGGTCACGCCGCCGACAAACGCCACCTCGGCGGTGGTCGTGACCACAATCCGCGCGTGCGACAACGGCACGATCCATGTCTCGGCGGTGTTCGCGTCCACAAACGCTGCCGCGACCCAGACGACGGCACGCTGACGAACGGCAGGCCGGGTCGGCCACCCGTCCTGCCGCCAGCTGGGTCGAGGAAGGATCCCGCCGCCAGCTGGGTCGACGCTCCGCTCGGTGAGCATCGCAGCCGTGTCGATATCCGCCGCGTCACGGGCGTTCGCGTGCACAATGGAACGGCCGTTCGTCCCGGCTGGGAACTGGGTACGAGGCTGGCATCCGGAGGGATGCGCCCATGCCCGAGTTGTTCGAGAGGGAGTTCAAGTCCGAACCGGGTTCGGTGAGAGCCGCCCGCGATTTTGTGAGGGCGGCCCTTCGGGTCTGGGACGTCGACGACGTCTCGGACGTGGCCATTCTGCTCACGAGCGAGTTGGTCACCAACGCCGTCCTTCACGCCCGCACCGCCTTCCACCTCGCCGCCAGATACCGCCCTCCCGAGCTCGTGATCGAAGTTCACGACGACTCTTGCGAGAAGACCGAGTTTGATCGCCTCGGCGACCTCGCGAGCGCTGGTGAACTCCGTATGACGCCGGGGTACTCCCTGTCGGGCCGCGGGCTCGGTCTCGTGGGTGCGATGGCCGCCCGTTGGGGCGTGCGAATGGAGGGGCTCGGCAAAACGGTCTGGTTCGGATTGCTGATTCCCACGACCACCCAGACCGGCTCAGTCGCCTGACTTCGACCTCTGCGCTCGCAGCCATTGGATCAGAGATTCGATGCCTGCATCGCTGCTGAGGTCGTGGGCGTCGATCCACTCCCGGACGTCGGTCGGTTCGACGAGCGACTCGACGAGTGAGAACAGCAACATGATCAGCGCCTGACGGCGACGCACCGGAAGATCGCCGAGTGCCTCGGCGAGACGGCGCTCGAAGTCCTCCCACCCTTCGGCCCGGAGCACCTTCCACCGCTCCCCGTCGGCGAACTCGACGGCGAACTCCATGAACACATCGAGGCGCTCTTCTCCGGGCTCCATTCGCCCGTGACGATACGCAGGCCGGTCAGGGGGCGCCAACAACCGGGCCGAACGTCGACCTCGAAGTTGCCGCCCCGGGCGGCCCGGCCCGCGACGGCCGGTCGTCTTCGGGCCCCCGTCGTCACCCTCCGTAGCGTTCACGTAACGCTCTTGGGGCAGAATCCGCCGCCGGAGGGGTCGTGGAGCAAAAGGCTGAGGCAACCGGAACGGTCGACTTCCCCGATCGGCCACGGCGGCATGTGATAGCCCCACGTGCCGGCCGCGCCGCTGCCGTGAGCATCGGGGTGGTCGTCCTCGCTCTTGGGATCGCCACCGCCTCCCTCGGGCGCATCGCGCATATGGCGAGCGGGGCCGGCGCTGGCTCCATGGTTGCGGGCGTGGCATGTCTCGTCGTCGGGGTCCTTCTCGCCGCGCGGCGACCCGACAACGCCATGGGTTGGTGCCTCCTGGCGTGTGCATTCTTCCTTGGGCTAACCGGCGTGGCCGGCCCTTACTCCGTGCTCGACTACCGCATGCACCATGCGCTCCCCCTCGGGGGGCTGGCCGTGCTGCTGCAGCCGAGTTGGGCTCCGGCCATCGTCTTCCTGGGGCTGAGCTTCCTCCTCTTCCCAGACGGTCATTTCTCGTCCCGGCAGGTCAAGTGGGCGACGTGGGTCGTCGTCGCGACCGGGGCGGTGTGGATGGCGGGGGCATTCGGCATCGCGACCCAGACCTTGCTTGCGCACACCGTGCACGTCGATCGGACAGGCAACCTGCTGGCGATCGACAGTCCGCGGGGGTCTTGGGCGTGGTGGGGCGTGCTCGAAATCGGCTTCTTCCTCCTCCTGGGGGCGAGCTGGGTTCTCTGGCTGGTCCAGCAGGTGCCGCGCTACCGCCGGGCGCGGGACGAGGAGCGCCACCAGCTGAAGTGGCTGCTGAGCGGAGCGACCGTGGCCCTGGCTTGCGGCATCTTGACGGCCGCCGCTGGGGCGACCACCTGGTTGGACGGCATCGGCGTCGCCGGCCTCGCCGTCCTGCCGGTGACGATCGCCATCGGGGCGACGAAGTTCCACCTGTACGCCATCGACCGGCTCCTCAGCAGGACGCTCTCCTATCTCCTCCTCACCGGGGTCGTGGTCGGTGTCTACGCCGGGGTCGTCACCCTCGCCACCAAGGTCATCGGTTTCTCGTCGCCCGTGGGGGTCGCCGCTTCGACGCTGGTCGCGGCGGCGTTGTTCAACCCGCTACGCAAGCGTCTTCAACGCGGCGTCGATCGACGGTTCAACCGAGAGCGCTACGACGCCGAGCTCACCGTGTCTGCCTTCGCCGCGCGCCTCCGGGAGTCAGTCGATCCCGGCTCGGTCAGCGACGACTTGATCGACGTCGTCCACGCGGTGTTCGAACCCAACGCCGCATCGGTGTGGATCCGATCGGGACCCGAGCCCCAGCCAAGGCTGCAACCGCCCATCTGATCTCGGAATGACCGGGGTGGCCGCCCTGCCGTGCGCACGGGTCTGGCGCCGCACTTCGAAGCTGGCGCGCCCAGTCTGGGCGCCCGATGGGATCAGCCGGTCCGTTCCAACACTCGCTCCGGCTCAAGGCGCCACGTGACTCGATGTTGTCCGTTGAACTGCTCAGGATCGTCGCCGTAGCGCCGTGACATCGTCTTTGCGTCCTCGATGGAGGCGTCGTCGCCTTCGCGGACGAGGGCGACCCGACCGGCGATGCTCACCCAGTGGTCGACCGTCCGAGGGTCGTGGATCAGCGCCGTCGCCCGCGGGTCCCGTCGGACGTTGGCGACCCAGTGCCGGTCGCGTCGTCCGTTGAGAAGCAGACCGTCATCGAGAACGAGATAGTCGACCACGACCACGTGTGGACCACCGGTCCGGTCAAGCGTTGCGAGGACGGCGCGGTACGGCCCTTGGAGGAAGTCTCGCACCGAATCGAGATTGCTTTTCAAACTCATGCGTTGGATTCAACCAGGTCGTGAGCGTCGCTCCGGCGATGAGCGCCACGTCGCCGAACCTCTGAACGCCGGACGCTCGAGGTTTCCGCTCCCGGCCCATGGCGGGCCGAACGCTCGAGGTTTCCGCTCCCGGCCCATGGCGGGCCGAGCCGGGGCGAGCCGGAACCAGGTGTTTCGTTCGCGGAGCACGAAGATCCCGAGACAGCGGCGCCCCTCGACGAGGTAGTCCCGCCGCGCGTCGTCACGAGTCACTCGGATCTCCTCGGCCTTGGGGGTCATCGGGGTGGCTCGCCGACCCGTCAGAGACGTTGAGCCACTGGCTCGCTGCGTGGCGATCCCATTCCTCGTCTGACGCCAGCACCATTTCGACGAGATCGGCGGCTGAACGCAACACAGCAGAGCGGCCGACCGACGAAGTACCCGGTTGCAAGGAAGCCCGAGGGACACGCAAGCCCGTGCCTACACTGGGCACCCTCACCAGGAGGCACCGCAATGGGGACATCCTCGGTCTTCGGTCGCACGCCCTACGGAGGCGGCCCCCCGCTTGCCAGACCCACGCGCTCCACCCCGCTCGATGACGGCCAGGACCATGTCATTCCAAAGGTCCTGCTGTGGGCGATGAAGGATCATCGGCACGCGCATCTGGGGCACCTTGGCGAGGCCACGAGTGAACGACAGCTCGGGGTTGGCGACGAAGCGGTCTACATCCTCGGGGCTGGAGAGAGGCACGGCACCATTGGCCGCCTCGTCGGGTCGAGCCCAGATGGTTCGACGTACTGTCTGGTCGGCTCGATCGACCGAAAGCGCGCGAAGACAGTCGACGAGGAGAAGCCCTCACCAGCGGATCTCTTCGCCACCGGAGACCATTTCTTTCTCTGCGCGGTCTATGACGGCGGCGACGGAGCGTCAAACATCGCCGACGTCGACGAGTTCCCCACCATCGAGGACGTCCCCGCAGATTACTTACCGCCTCATCCGTTCATCCGCTTCTCCGATGTTCTCTGAAGGGACGGTCGTAGGAGGCGTAGGCGCCGGCTGTCGGGGTTTTCGGGCCTAGCAACACAAGTTTGCCGTTGTTTCGCGTTTCCCGCACACGGTGCGCGGGCGGCGCCGCGATCCTGGAGATCGGCAACGAATGAACCTGATCATCGCCGCGCTCGTCCGCCGCGACCGAACACGATCGGCAGGAGGTGTGACAACCGAGAGCCGCCATGAGTTTCGGACGTGATCCGAGTCTGAACTGGCGTGTACCGCCACCACAGAAAGGAGGACATCATGGGCGAGCTCATCATGACCGAGTTCCTGACTTTGGACGGCGTAGCCCAGGCGCCGGGAGGGCCCGACGAGGACCGCGAGGGCGGCTTTCGACACGGCGGATGGCAGGCACCACTGGCGGACGAAGAGGCCGGCGAGGTCGTCTTCGAAGAAGCAAGGCACATGGACGCTCTGCTCCTCGGCCGGCGGACCTACGAGATCTTCGCCGGATTCTGGCCGACCGCTCCAGAGGAGATCCCGTTCACCGGTCTGCTCAACCGCGTGCCAAAGTACGTGGCCAGTCGAACGCTTAGCCCCCCTCTGGGCTGGGAAGGATCGACGCTTCTCGGCGAGTCGATTGCCGAGAGCGTCACCTCGCTCAAGGAGCACTACGACGAACTCCACGTCATCGGAAGCCTCAGCCTTGTACAGACTCTGTGTCGCTTCGGACTTGTCGACCGCCTCCACCTGTGGCTGTACCCGCTTCTGCTCGGCAGCGGGAAGAAGGTGTTCACCGACGCGATCCCGCCCACGGCTCTGCGCCTCACGGGATCGGTCACCTACGCGAACGGCACGGTCCACCTGACCTACGAGACCGCCGGCGCGCCCACGTACGGCAACCTTGCCAAATGATGAGTGGAAGCTCGATCCGGGACTCGGTCCACGACGCATCGAGTGCGACCCGCTTGTGGTCTGCCACGTCGTCAAGCGATCGTCACGCCTCGCTTGCAGCGAGTCTGCGGGGTCGGGACCCCGGTCGGACCTCGTTTGGCGACACGGCCTGATCGGATCGCCAGGGTCGACGGGGCTCGGCGAAGCCAGCGGTCAGACGACAGCAGTCACTACGAGGATGCCTCGGGTCAGCCGCAGTTCCCCGTCGTCCACCTTCTCCCCCAGGGCGGAGATCACACTCTCGAGCGCCCGTGCGATGGTGTCCGCATCGGCCTCCTTCAGAGCTTCCCGCGCTGCTCCCACGCGCAGAGCCACGCCTGCGTAGTCGGGAAGCTCGGTGGCCGGGATGCTGATCACGTCGTTGTGCGGGATCACTTCGATTTCGGAGAAGCGGGCGGCGCGAAGAAGCTCCTTCACCCGTCCCATGTCAGACAGCGAGAACGGACCGGGTTCACCCGGCTCGGGCATCGGGGGCACCGACCCGGTGACCGACATCACTGCCATACCAGGGACGAGCATCCACTCGTTGGCCATGACGTCCTGCCAACAAACGAAACCGAGGATCCCGCCAGGTTTCAGGGCTTTGCCGATATTCGAGAACGCCACGACCGGATCCGCGTAGAACATCACCCCGAAGCGGGAGAAGGCTCTGTCGAAGGCGTCGGTGCCGAGGTCATGGGACTGGACGTCCGCCTGCATGAAGGTCACGTTCGACACCCCCTCATCGGCGGCACGCTCGCGGGCTCGGACAAGCATTTCGGCAGCGATGTCCACCCCGAGCACCGAGCCGTCCTCACCGACACGGCGGGCGAGCTCGATGGTCGCGGCGCCCGTTCCGCAGCCGAGATCGAGGACGCGCTGACCCGGTTGAAGGTTCAGGCGGTTCATGACTTTGCGTCCCGGCTCCCCGGCCGCGATCTCCAAACGGTCGTCGAGCTCCACCCAGGTTGGCGCGATCGAGGCCCAGAACTCGGCCTGATCAATGTTGACGATGTCCATCGCGACAACCTACCCCTGAGCTCTTTCCTACCTCGGTGCCCGTTTCGCTCGGGGACCCGTCGACCGAAGCCTCAGCAAGAACGACTCTGGGCTATGGGGCAACCGGCGAACCCATCCAGCCGTTCATGCTGGGCTATTTCGAATGATCGCACGCTGCTGTCGGTTGACCCGCGAATGTCACTCCTCGGGCGTCTGGCGGTGCCTTCACGACCACGGCCCCCGCTGGGCCGAGCGAGAGGCTGAAGGCTCGGCTCGACGGCGCTTGACGAAGCCATGGGCCTTCAGTGGTCCCGGCAACTGTCTTCGTCGTGACGAGTGTGGCGATTGCCCTCGGATATGTCCCCGTCTCAGCCTGAAATGCCTCAACGGCGCTCTGCACCGAACGAGCTGTCGACTTGCAGGCTTCGATTGCGGCAGCGTTCGTCGCCGGCAGGCCGGGCGACGACGGACTCCCCCTTGTCAGCGAAGTGGCAGGCAGGTGGGAAGGCGTGACCTGGGTGATCACAAAGGCCGCAATGCCACCCAAGACAAGAAGACCGAGCACAGCGCTCAAGAGCCCGCTGTAGCCATGTGATTGTGGCTTCAACGTCCACCGCCTTATCTGCCCTCAGGGCGAGCCGACCTGGAACTCGGGCCCCGCCCTCCGTGACGCTAGGCCCTGCGAGCCCCTTGCTGTCGACGGCGCTCACGCGCGATCGCCGATGATTGGCGGCGGTGAGCGAGAGTCGGGACCGTCTCGAAGGCACCAGAGGTGTTGGCCACGCGCGAGCACGTCCCTCGGACCGGCTCGCTGACGGCTTACCGCGGTACGCGAGGACCATCGACGACTACCAGGAATCGAGGACGTCGTCTCGATCGTGCCACTAGTTCCGGGCAGTGACGACAGCGCTCGGGTCCCGTGCCCTGCGCGATCCATTCGATGACTCGCTTTCGGGACGGTCGGAACGGGGCTCACCGAGTAGATTTTGGGGGGCGCTTCGCGTTCGACGGGACTCGAGAGAATCAAGACGGTGCTGGGTACTCGTTCGGCCAGGGCCGTAGCCAAGGCGGCCAGTCACGGGCATGCAGAGGATCGTTCAGTGGGCGACCGTTGTGGCACTGGGCCTCGTCGCTGCGGGATGTGCCTCCGTGGGTACGCGATCGCAGGCGCCGTCAAGAACCGGTCCGGCCTGCCCTCTGACCGGTAGGACCCCGCCAGGTGGCGGCGAAGTGCCGAAGCGTCCGGCGTTGGCATTCAAGGTCGACAACTACCCGACAGCTCGTCCTCAGTCCGGCCTTGATCGCGCCGACATCGTCTTCGAGGAACCCGTCGAGGGGGGCATCACCCGGTACGTCGCGGTGTTCCAGTGTCAGCAGGCGACGCGAGTCGGCCCCGTTCGGTCAGCCCGGAACATCGACGTCGGGGTCCTCGGGCAGCTGGGCCACCCAGTCATCGTGCACGTGGGCGGCATCACCCCGGTCATCGACAACATCAATGCGTCGCCCCTCGTCAACGTCACACTGGGTCAGCACGCGGGCATCATCTACCACCCACCGACACGGGTCGCCCCCTACTCCACCTACACCTCGACCGCCGACATCTGGCGCCTGCGCCCGACAACGGCGAGCGCTCCACATCCATTGTTCGCCTATTCCAAAGTCACGCCACCCGGGACCGCGGTCAGTACCGTGTCGATCCCGTTCTCCGGCTACTCACCAGTTGTGTGGCGTTACGACGCCCGCGCCAGGCTCTTCGAGCGCTACTACAACAGCCAACCCGACATGCTCGCCGATGGCCCCCAGAACAGTGCCACCAACGTCGTCGTCCAATTCGTCCACGTCACGTACGGCCCATGGGCCGAGAACTCGGAGGGCGGGCTCGAAGTACAAGCGAACCTGTACCGGCAGGCAAGCGGGAAGGCAGAGATCTTCCGCGACGGTCGTGAGGTTGTTGGTCGGTGGTCGCGTAACGGGCTGCGTCAGCCGACCGTCTTGACCACGGCGGGAGGCGCGTCGATCAAGTTGGCGCCGGGCCGCACTTGGATTGAGCTCGTTCCCACGACCATCCAGGTGACCACCCGCTGACGGGCGCAAGACCGACTCGTACGGGCACCGACGAACGTTTTCCTTCGTCTTCGAAAGTGGCGACAACGACGGCCACGTGCGGCCACCCGTTCTCGCCTGGCCCGTGGAACGGTCAACGCCTGCAGGAGTGATTCGCCGAGGTCGGTCGTCCCGTCTGTGAACTAGAACTCGCAACTTATATGAACATTCGTCGGCACTTCGGATCTGAAAGGGGTGTGGTCGTCCGCCAGGCTCGCGCTCGCGAAAGGTGTATGCCCCCCAAGCAGGCACTTCGGTGGCAATGTCCACGGCGTTGTGACCGCGCGTTCTGGGACACTCGGTAGCCACCGGCGTGTAAGCAAAGCCGTCGTTCCGGTCGGCTGAGCGAACCGCTAGGACGGGTCGGCGGACTTGCGTGATGGCCACACGTATCTAAGAACTGGCTGACAAGGAGTTGAGCACCGCGACCTCTGGGAACGTCGCCGGCGCGCCGTAGCCGTGCTCAACCAGCCACCGGATCTCCATCAAACTTCGCAACGACCAGTACGCGCGAATCACGTCGATCTCGATGTCGCCGCCATAGCCCGCGACGACATCGTCGAGGTGCTCCTCGTGTGCGAGCGTCAGAGTGGCGAGGTCATACATCGCATCGCCTTGGCCGCCCTCGGACCAGTCCACGACGCCGCTCACCTCGTCACCGTCGACGAACACATGAACGATCTGCAGGTCGCCGTGGATGAACACCGGTGTCCATGGCCGCAGTGCCGCTTCCGCGACCTGACGATTGCGCCTGACAACGTCGGCGGACACGACATCGTTGGCGACGAGCCACTCACACTCCGAGTCGAGCTTTGGCGGAAACTCGACCGTGCCCCGACTGCTGAGAGCGGGCTGTTGCTGACACTGGCTGCTGGGCCACGGCGGCAGCGGGGCGTCGTGCAGCGTGCGGACGGCAGCACCCACCGCAACCCACGCCGCCGACGACGCACGCGAAGGCTCTCTAAGCACGCCGAGCGCCGCTCCAGGAACTGGCGCCAGGGCGAGCACCGGCGGATTGCGCCAAAGGACCTCGGGGGTGGGGATCGGTGCCCTCGCCATGACCTCGACCTCTCGGTCGATGCGCGCTTGATCCGTGTCGATCTTCAGGAACACATCGCCGACGCGCAGCGTCACGCGCTCAGAATGTGCGACAAGGACTTCGATCTCCCGCATGTCGTCGATCATCGCAGAGATCACTGACGGCACAGAGAACATTGAGCACCGCCGGGCATTGCTCGCACGAGCGAGGAGGTTGCCCCACAACGCCGGGAGGGTGTCACGTAGTCAGAAACTCAGACCACTGTCGCGAGCGCGTTCGCGAGGTAGCGCTTGACGGTTTCCCCCTCGTCCTCCTTGCCTTGCCGCCCAAGCCGCGACCGACTCCCGCTCGTCACCCCCGCTCCGGTGTCCTTGCGAATGTCGATCTCTAGCACGCTGTCTCCGCGGCGGAACCTGACGATTCGAGCTGAGAGCACGGCGGGAGGGATGGCGACGATCGTCGTGTTCTGCTCTTGGAGCTCTCTGACGGCGTGATCGAGGATTGGACCGAACGAGTCCAGGACGTCCCTGGTTCGGGCAGCGTGCTCTGCCGACCTCAGCCGGAGCATGTCCTCGATCTCGGGTGACGGATGGGGTCGCACACAGTTATCGGAGGGCTTCGGCGAGCTGCCATCAGAAGTGAGCGGTGCGTACAACCCCGTCCCCCGCGCGGGACGCCGCGGAAGCGGGGCGCCTAAGGGTCGCCGCCTCGCTCTCTCCATGTAGACCTGAGCGGGATCAAACAACCCAATAATCCAACGTGGGACTGGAACGTGTACCCGGTCGGCAGTCCAGTCCCGAAGTCGCACTGAGACACGCTACGTCTTTGGCTTGCGCAGTCCGCGTCGGCCGTCGGTCCGTGTCTCGACCACTTCGTTCGCCTGACGTTTGAACGCCATCAGCTCGCCGGTCCTACCACCCTTCGGTCCCTTCCCAGCTCCACAAGGGCAGAGGGAGGTCGCTCGGGACGTCGTCGGGCGAGGTCCACCGGTGATTCAACACGGCGGTCGCCCAGGTGAACCAGGCGATGAGCTGAAACCGAAGACGCGGTTCGGTTGAGATGCCGACGTCATCCAGCGCGGCCACGAACGCGGCGACCGCCCGACCGTCCATCTGCTCATGGGGTCCGTTGCCGCTGTGGAGACGCACGACGTGGGAGTAACTGCCGAGCGAGTTGGAGTATGACCCGGGTCCGCCAAGTTGTTCGGACCAGTAGGCGGCGAGTCGCTGGGTATGTTCAGGATGGATTCCGCCCTCGAACGGGTGAGCCAAGATCGGGTCGGCCAGACAACGTCGGTGCCACGCCTCAGCGAGCGCCAGCAGCGTGTCGGCTCCACCCATGTTCTCGTAGATCGTGGGCGCCATAGACGGCGATCGTAGGCCAGGGCGGTTCCGACGCTCCGGCGGCGCCACTGACGACCAAGAGCAGGCAAGCGCTGTGCAAAGCGATGCGAAGCAGACCGTCGCCAGGGAGGAGCCAGGTCCCCGGTGGCCGATCCCGTACGTGCCCCAATAACTCCGGCGACAGGTCAGGCGGCCATGCCACCGAACGCCGGGTCGGCGGCCGATCCCCGCTCGTCGCCGGGGATCGGTGCTTTGTCCGACATCGGGATTTTTGGTCTGCGGGGGGACGACGTTTGTTCCGCGTCCGTTAGCGATCCGACAACGGCTCGAGGAGCGCAAGGAGCTCGTCTCCGTAGCGAGCCAGCCGGATCGCCCCCATCCCACGACACGAAGCAAGCTCCTCTTGCGTGGCCGGCATGCGCTCGGCGATGCCTTGAAGATCCGCATCGGTGAGGATCACATAGGCGGGGACGTGCGTCTCCTTCGCGGCGGTGCTTCGCCATGCGCGAAGCGCTGCTTCCGCTGCAGACGTCCGCGCTGGGTCCGCAGTTGAGGGAACTGGCCCGGTCAAGTTTTTCAACTGCCCGTCGACGCGAACCTCGGTCCCGAAGGCGAGCTCCGTCCGAAGGGTGCCGATGCGCAAGACTGCTGCTGTGTCCCGAACCTCCACCACCGTGGCCGAATGGCCCCCGTGCACTAGCTCCAGTCCGACCACGGCCATCACACCGGAAGGCGTGCGCTGTGGTCGCCTGCCCGACGCCGCGCCCCGTCGTCCATCGACCTTCACTCGTCCATCACCTGGAGGCGAGGCGCGTTGCAGGCCGCGTGGGGGCCTTGGCGGTCTCGCGCTCGACGGTGCGACGGGCGGAGCCGGACGGGTGAGCTCCTCGAGGAAAGGCGACGGGTGATCGGCGTCGGCAACGACGGCGACTTGTGTGGTGGCACGGGTGATGGCGACGTGGAACACCCGCCGTTCGCCTTCGTCGTCGTCGGAGAGACGATGCGGGAAGATACCCTTGGTTGCACCGAAGACGACGACCCGCGGCCATTCCATGCCCTTGATCTTGTGCACGGTAGAGAGGAGTACCGCCGGTCCTGACGGAGACGCACGCGTCAATATCTCCCGAAGCCATGTCTCGAACGTGGCTGGATCCGGGTGCAGCGCCGCAACCGCCTCGAGCGCCATCAGGTCGTCTCCATGGGTGGATCGGTCGGCCTCACCCCGGGAGAGGTCGAGGACGTCCACTGACGCACCGAGCCCGACTGTGATTCGCACGGCCCGCAGGGCCGCCGACGACGAGACCTTGCACGCGGCCGCCACCGTCTCGATGTCGTCGGCATAGGCCTCGAGCTTGCGGACGTCTCCTCCCGAGAGCTTTCCCGCGAGGCGCCGAACGTCCGCCAACGAACTCGAAGAGCGCGCGGTAAGCATCTCGACGACGTTGCGAGCGATCTTTCGAGAGGGTCGGCGGATCGTGTCAGCGACGTCGTCTCGGGAGATCCGCCCCGGCGAGCACCCGATCCGCAGATAGGCGAGCGCGGTACGAACGCCGGTCCGGCGGAGCACCGCGGGCCCGAGCGACGACGACGCGGCGATGCCGGCTCCAAAGCAGCCGACGAGCACCGGAAGGAGCGCCGAGTTCACCCTCGCGAGAACGGCGATCTCCCTCAGGTGGACGCCTTCGCTCCGCCAGGATTCGATGACCTCGACGCAGCGCGTCGCGAGGTTGTCGCCGGGGGCCTGGAGCACGGCGAGCGGACCCTCCCCGGCGAGGGGACCGGTGTCGAGTGGCGTCCCGTCGCTGCGTCCGTCGGCACTCTTGACCGACTTCTCAAGCCGCTGATGGTTGTGGGACAGGAGGTGACGTGCGGCGGCGACGATCGCCGGAGGGCAGCGGTAGTTCACTTCGAGCGCGTGGTGACCCGCCCCTGGGAAGTAGTAGACAAAGTCGAGCAGGAAGGCCGGGGTTGCGCCCGAGTAGCCATAGATGACCTGGTCGTCGTCCCCCACCCCGAAGCAGTCGTAGCCGGGGGCGCACAGGAGCCGGATGAGGAGGAGGTGGGCCGGGTTGAGGTCCTGGAACTCGTCGACCAAGAGCCGCCGGCACGATCGTTGGGCCCGGTCGCGCGCCGCGGGGTCGGTCACCAGGATCTCGATCGCCCGGTAGATCTGCTCGTCGAAGTCGACGACGCGGCGGCTAGCCATCGTCTCGCGGTAGAGGTGGAACCCCTCGGCAACGCCCGAGGCGTCGGGAACCTCCGCTTCGACGGTCTCTGGGTGCCGCAGGCCGAGACGAATGGCGCTCAGGGCGTCGAGGTAGGGGGCGACCGTGTCCGAGTTGACTTGACGTTGGACGGAAAAGATCGACTCCACGAGTTCCCGCGCGCCGAAGTCGTCGAGGACCTGCAAGCGGCCCTGCCCGCCGAACTCGTTGCAGATCCAGAGCCCGAGGCTGTTCAAGGTGCGGATGTTCGGGCCATCGGGGCGGAGGAATCCTCGACACCGTTGCTTCATCTCTTCGGCCGCCCGCGTGTTGAACGCGACGGCCGTCACACTCGGGGCGTGCACGGCCCGGTCCTCGACGAGGTGGCGCAGGCGCTCGGTCAGCACGCTCGTCTTTCCCGATCCCGCAGGGGCGATCACCCTCGCCCCACCGGACCTGTGGGCGACGGCAGCCAGCTGATCCGCGGCGAGCTCAGCCGACGGTGGGCGGTGTGCGGTCGGGAGGAGAACCCCTGCTTCTGCGCTCCAGCGGTGGACGACCGGCATCCCTGTCGGAAGGGCCGGCGGGTCAGGCGGGCCCCCGTCCACATAGAGGGGCGTCCTGTCTCTCAGGCAGACATCGGCTGGGCCTCCGACACTGACCCCGGCATGAGTCATCAGACGGGCGAGCTTGCGGGCGTGCCACCAGACGAGATCGCCGGCTCGCCCGTCGTAGGTGTTCGTCCAGACCAGGAACTGCAGCCTCTCTCGTGGGAACCCGAAGTCCGAGTCGAGGTCGTAGACGGGACCGTGGTAACGCTCCGGGGTCCGGAGCAGCGCCGAGTCACAGGCCAACTCGACGACGACTGGCCTCCGGGACAGCCACGCGTCGTGCAGCGAGAAAAGGAGTTCTGTCGGTCGCTCGATCCCACGATCGTCGACCCGCACCCGCTCGCAATCGGCCCAGGCGGCAGGCGCCTCCTGAGCGTTGCCGACCACGACGCCGCGTCCGAGTTCTGCCGGAGCCGGGTTCGCCACGCGACTCTCCTATGCCAAGCGGCGACCGGAATGCAATCCGGTGCCGTGGACGATCGTGCCGATTCGTCAGCCAACAGACGTCGAAACACCTCGTCTGAGATGCGACGCCGCAGTGCCCTGATCGCCTCGGTCTTCGTATCTCCGAGGCTGAGTCGGTGGAGGAAGTAGGTCCGCCCCGGTCCCTCCACCCGCATCTGGGTGACGGCAATCCAATGGACGGCGCAGTTGAGCTGGCGATTGCCGCCACGGTTCAGGCGATGGCGGTCGTTGCGGCCTGAGGACACCGGGATCGGCGCCGTGCCGTTGGCCCTGGCATAGGCGGCGGGTGAACGGAACCGACCCGCCCTGGCGCTCCCGCCGATCAGCTTGGCGGCGGTGAGCGCGCCGCACCGCGACGTCGTCAATTCGGACCATGGACGGGGTGAGCCGGTAGGGGCAAGCCACTCTTGTGCGCTGAATGCCCCAAGCCTGAAGTCGAAGAGAGCGCCATCGCCCGACGCGACAAAACCGGCCCGAAGGCCGGTCAATCGCCCGACCACTGGACCTTACGACGGCCGACACTGGTCGTCAACTTGAAAACCGTTACTCGCCGCAGCAGCAGCATGGCGAGCAGCCGCAGTGGCATCCGCAGTGTGGACAGCTCACGTGAATCACCTCCTTTCGATCCATTCCAGGTGGCGCACCGCATCGAGCAACGAGGTAACGACCTCAACGTGTTGATGGGAAAAGCAGCGCCAATGCCTCCACCGTCATCCGGTCGACGACCTCGGCCGCGCTCGGGACGTCGGCGATGTCGCCGACGCCGCAGCCGGCGTACATGGCCATGGCGCGGATCTCGCCGGTGATGAAGACGGTCGGTGGTTGCGACGACCGGCGCTCGACGTCCCAACGACGGTCGCCACAGACGGCCCGCCCGACGATCGGATCCGGCCACGCAGCCACTTGCTCCTCGGCGATACGCAGCACGCGATGTGGGGCGTCCGGCCAGCCTTGGCCGAAGGCAGTCGTGGACACGGTGTCTGCCCCCGAAGCAGCAAGCAGCGCAGCCACGTAGTCGGGGTGCGCTCCGGACTCGGCGGTGGCGAGGAAACGGGTACCCACCCGCGCCGCCGCGGCCCCGGCGTCCACGGCCTCCGCCAGCGCAGCACCGGTGGCGATGCCACCCGCAGCGACGACGGGCACCTCGAGCACCGGAACGACCTGTCGGAGCAACGTGAGCAGCGGCGTCGTGCCACGGACATGTCCGCCGGCCTCCACCCCTTGGGCGACAACCGCGTCGCAGCCTGCGTCGACGGCAGCTAAGGCCTCGTCGAGAGAGCCAACCTGCCAAAAGGCGAGCGCGCCGCCGGCATGGACGCGTTCCACCACGCCAGCATCGGGATCCCCCCAGAAGACATCGACGACGCGGGCGAGACGGGCCGCGAGCTCGAGCTCCTCGGCCATCGTCGGTACGTCGAAAGCAAAGAAACCCACACCGACCGGCCGGTCCGTGCGCGCCTGGACCCAGCGCAACTGCTCACCGACCGGCAGCGGAAACGTCGATGAGAGCATCCCGAGGCCGCCGGCCTCGCTCACTCGCGCTGCGAGCTCCGGCGTGCCGGTGCCACCGCCCATGACCGCGAGCTGGATCGGCACTCGGCATCCGACCAGCCTCGTGAACGCAGTCTCCCATTCGGCCACCGCGCGAACCTACTGACAGCAAGTCAGGCACGCCCACGAGTTCCATCAACTTCCATGTCGGGGTGTCCTCCAGCCAGATCGTTCCTTCGGCACATCCAACGTGATCGGCCAGAGACACCGCCCTACTGACCGGCAGCTATGGTGTCGTGGGCGGGCATGGAACCCCAAGCTTGTCGCCCCGCAGAGCCGCGAGGTCCAAGCTCGCATCGAGGTTGCCAACTCGACCATCCAACGGTGGGACCGCTCGAACCAGCGTGTCGCGCCACTCATCGAGGCCGAGGTACGGATCGTCCTGGCTGATGACGCGGACCTCACCCGTCTGCTGCAGACCGGTGACCGCGTGGAGCGCTCACGCGTCTACCAGAAGGTTGACTGAGGCAGGGCTCGATGAACTCACCATTTGGTTGGACCGCGGCGGGCAACCTGAATTCAGGAACCTCGTTCACGCCTCTATCGAGCCACGCCGCAGGCGGCACGGTGACCGGCCGGCACGCTATGAGTGAGCCACACCGCGAGGTGGGCAAGGAGCGTGAGAGCCCGACCGATCACCGTCCTGACACCCTAGAACGCGACATTTTGCGGACCAGGGTGCTCGGCGTATTGAAACAAGTCAGGAGCTTGTCCAGAAGCCCCTTCACAGTCCTGTCCGTCGCCAGCCGTGCGTACCAATCCCTCAAACACGGAAAGGGTTGGCATGACCAGGATTGCAGAGATCACCGTCACCGGTGGCGTCGACACCCACAAGGATTTCCACGTCGCCGGCCGTACTCGACCAGATGGGTCGGCTGCTCGGGACCGAGCGGTTTCCGACTAGCGCCGACGGCTTTGGCCAGCTCGAAGGATGGCTTCGCAGTTACGGCGAGCTCGGCCTCGTCGGCATCGAAGGGACCGGCTCATGGGGTGCAGATCTCAGCCGGTTTCTCCTCCGTCAACATGTCGACGTCCGGGAGGTGAATCGCCCGAACCGCCAGCGTCGTCGGAAAGGGAAGTCGGACCCCGCAGACGCCATCTCTGCGGCACGATCCGTCCAGTCAGGTGAGGCGGGCGGTTTGCCGAAGGCGGGCCAGGGACCTGTGGAATCGATCCGGGTGCTTCGGATGACCAGGCTGAGCGCCGTGAAGGCCAGGACCCAGGCGCTGAACCAGATGAAGGCGATCATCGACCCGGCACCGGACGAACTCCGTGAACAGTCGATCCGTCTATGGAACCGCCAGCTCATCACCACCATCCGACGATTCCGAACCTCGGGATCGTCGGAGCTCGCGATCGCAAAGACCTCCCTCAAGCTGCTGGCCGGCAGGACCGTCGAACTCGGAGAGGAGATCGTGTACCTCGACGAGTTGCTGGACGGTCTCCTCCACTCGACCGCGCCGACGTTGTTGAGCATCCGTGGCGTGGGACCGGAGTCGGCAGGCGCTCTGCTCGTGGCGGCTGGTGATAACCCCGAGCGCCTCCGCAGCGAGCCGAGCTTCGCTGCGCTCTGCGGGGCCTCGCCGCTCGACGCCTCGTCCGGCCGACAACAACGGCACCGGCTGAACCGAGGTGGCGATCGCCAGGCGAACTGTGCCCTGTTCCGGATCGTCCTCTGTCGGCTCGCTTGGGACCACCAGACCAAGGCCTACATGGCCCGACGAGTCGCAGAGGGCAAGACGAAGAAGGAAGTAATCCGCTGTCTCAAGCGCTACGTCTCCAGGGAGGTCTACGTCGCCCTGCAGTCAGATTTCGGATCTCAGCTCCCTGGATCCCCTGCCGCACGCGTTGCTGCTTGAAATCCATAGGAGCTTCATCACATGGCGCCCCCGGCAGGAGCCGGGCCAGTCCTCCGACGGTTCGTCCGGCTGACCCGGCGGCTGGAGCTGGCTTGATGGGCCCTTCTGGACGTCGCCGGAAGGAAATCCTCCCCAGATAGGCGGTACCTGAGTATGATTTCCTTCCATGAGGACGGCAGGAGCCCCCGATCTCCGGGAGCAGCTGGGTGACACGTTCACCTACGGCGAGGCCAAGCAGGCCGGCGTCGGCGACAGGCGCTTGTACGCCTTGCGCGACAGCGGGGAGATCATCTCGCTCGGCGGGGGCGTCTACCGCTGGGCCGACGCGCCGCCCGCCGACTCCGACCTGATCGAGATCGCCGAGCGGGTCCCGCACGCCACGCTGTGCCTGGAGACTGCGCTCGCTCGCCATGGCCTGATCGACGCCATTCCGGTCGCCATCGACATCGCCATCCCCCGAGGAAGCACTCGTCCAGTCCTTCAAGCGCCGTCTCGAATCCACCAGTTCGATCCCCGCACCTTCGACCTGGGTCGAGAAGAGCTGGAAGTCAGCGCCCGCCGGCCACTCGGGTTGTACTCGGCAGAGCGGTCCCTGGTCGATGTCGTCCGCCTCCGCCACCTCGAGGGCAGCGAGGTCGCCTGGGAAGCGCTGCGGCGTTGGCTGGGCCGCTCGGGCCGCAGCCCAGCCCAGCTAATCGAGCTGGCGAAGAAATTCCCCCATGCCGAGCCCGCACTGCGCCGGGCACTGGAAGTCCTGTTGTGACCGCTCCCTCCCGGGCCACCCCAGCGGGTCGGGCCTACCTCGACCTTCGGTCCAAGGCCCGTGGCGACCGCCGCCCGGTCGACGAGCTGTTGCAGCTCTACATACTGGAGTCGTTCCTCGCCCGCATGGCCAAGTCGCGCTTCGCCGACCAGCTCGTCCTGAAAGGCGGCGTGCTCCTGGCCGCCTTCGGGGAACGCCGGCCGACCCGAGACGTCGATCTCCAGGCCCAGGCCCTCGACAACGACGCGGACGACGTCCGGACCGTCATCTGCGAGATCGCGAACCGTCGCCTCGACGACGGTGTCGCATTCGACGTGGATCGAGCGACCGCGGCGGTGATCCGTGACGAGGACGCCTACAGCGGCGTTCGGGTCACGATGAACGCCGAGCTGGCGACGGCCCGTCCCCACTTCCACGTCGACGTTAACGTGGGCGATCCGATTACCCCCGCTCCCCAGGAGCTGCACCTTCCGCGCCTTCTCGGCGGAGAGGTCGTCGTAATGGGCTATCCGCTCGTGATGGTGCACGCCGAGAAGATCGTGACCGCCGTGGCCCGCGGAACGGTCAACACCCGCTGGAGAGACTTCGCCGACATCTATCTTCTGAGCCGCCGTCATCCACTTGCCGGAGCAGATCTCACCGACTGCGTCCGCCAAGTGGCCCAACACCGGCAGGTCGAGCTCGTTCCTCTCGCCCGGGTTCTCGACAGCTACGGGGAGATCGGACAGGCTCGGTGGGCGGCTTGGAGAAGAAAACAGCAACTGGAGGACCGTCTCCCCGATCAGTTCGCCGAGGTGGTCTCCGCGGTCGTCACGTTCGCGGATCCTGTCGTTACCGACACGGCCGCAGCTCTCGCATGGGATCCGGCGAGCGGCATGTGGTCGTCGGTCCCTGGTAGTCGCTGACCTGTAGGAAGGAGAGCCTCAAGCGGTGGCAGGAAAGTCACGACCACTCACATCATCCCTGGTAGGAAGGTGGCGGATCGTAGAGATGGACCTGTGGGCCCAAGAGGACGTAGACCTCATCGCTCCTGGGTTCATCGAGTTCGAACCGGACCACATGGGCAGTCTCGGGTTCATTGCGGTCCAAGCTGGGATCGACTGGCGCTCTACACCCCGGGACGGGTGCCCCGGCGTGGAGTTCTCCTGGGAGGGCTTCGACGAGGGCGACCCCACCACCGGTCGCGGCTGGGCGGTGATCGACGAGGACGGCATGCTTCGAGGTCACCTCCTGTTCCACCTGGGCGACGATTCGGGCTTCCGGGCCGAGCGCACTGGCGAGAAGCGGTGACCGACGGCTCACCTCGAAAGCCGCCCGTGTTCGGCCCTGAGCAGTGGTCGGAGCTGGCAGGGCGGTCCTGGAGCTATTGGGACCTGTGGTTCTCCGCCGTCGCCGTCTCCGACCACGCCGGCAGCATGGACAAGCTCGAAGCACATCTCGTGAGCGGGCTACGAAGTCCGCTCGGCGGCCGGGAGGGTGTGGAGGCGAAGCTCAGCCATCTCAGCGACCTGCGGTCCAGGATCGGGGACGCCGGCCTCTCACTCGCCGATATCGCTACTCCCGAGGTGCTGACTGACAAGCGGGTGCTGGCCAAGGCGAGGAAGAAGGTTGACGACTCCTGGCTGGAAGGTCGGGCCCTGACCCCCGCCATGGTCGACACGCCGCGAGTGCGTCTCGTGCGGCGCTCCCGGTACGGCCACTGGAGCGCCTTCCCGGTCGACCCGGGTCTGTACTACAAGTCCTTCCGCCGCAACGTCGAAGTGAAGGACCACATCTCCAAGTACAAGAGCTTCGCTGCCGTTTACCGGGTCGAAGAGCGGTTGCGCGGCCTCGACCGGCCATCACTGAGCGCGGCGCAGCGGCTGGCGCTGTACCGGGGCTTCCACACCGCGGGACTGGAGCTGGCCGACCGGACCGACGACTCCCACGGCAATGTCGGGCAGCTTCGTGTCGGCGCGTGGCACACCTACCTGGGGATCGACTGGCAGGCAGCGGGAATCAGCGCCGAGGGCTACTGGGCCGACCTGTGTGACCTCGTTTTCGAGCCCTACGCGTTGGAGCACAAGGAGGAGACCCTCCCCTGGCGACGGGTTCCAGCCGGCCAGGCCGAGCTGATCGCGGGTTACCTCTTGAACCTGGCCACCGAGTGCCGAACGAACTACCTCGACTACCAAGCCGAGGAGGCACTCCAGCAGCTCGCATGCCTCGCCGTTGCCGGACGGCGCTTCGGCCAGTATGTGGACGCCGCGACCCGGCTCGGCAGCGAACACTGGATGCCTATCGAGGCCATGGCTGAGTCCGCACTGCGCTCGGGGCGTCGGGAGCTGGCGCTCGATGTCTTCCGGGCGGCGGATCGCCCCGGCTTCCATCAAGAGCACTTGCGCCAGCGCTGCCGGGCGCTCACCGGCGTGGACATCAGCGATGAGGACCACGTCCCGCAGCCGAAGCTTCGCGTCGTCCGGGGTCAAGGCGGTCGCTCATGAGCGGCGAAGAGGTCGACCGTGCCGTGCGCCGCATCGAGACTCGTCGTCCCGACCTCAACATGGCGGTGCAGGCGGTCGCTGGTGGCTTGACCGGCGGCGAAGGCGTGGACACGATCCACCAAGCCGCGCTCCAGCAGTTCCTCTGGTGGCACCTCCCGCGCGACTACCCAGGCGACGAATGGCGCGGACTGGTCGAGGCCACGGCGCTACTGCTCGACGAGCTTGGTCTGAAGCACCTGGCGGAGCTGACCCGATCCAGCGAGATGCAGAAAGTGCTCGCCGCGTGGCGTCAAGGTCGCGAAAATGGAGCCGCCGCCTTCCGGGCCGCACACGCGAAGTCCGGAGTAGAGCCTCCAGATACGACACTCCTCGCATGGGGGTCGATCATGGGCGTGGACGAAGTACGCGCACTCGACATCGTCGAAAGGGCGCTCGGGGATGCGATCACTGCTGGAAACCTGGTACCCGGTGCTCCACGCTGGCACGCCAAGGCCGCGTCGATCACCGAAGCCGTGCTCAGCCGGCCGCTCGACCTTCCACCTGGGCAAACCCTCGCCGGACTCGTCACCACCGAGAGGATCGGGACCTGGATCGACTCTGCCCGCCACCCAATGCACCAAGAGTGGCGATCAGCGGTTGCAAACCGCCTCCTGCTGCCGATCGAACCACCGTCCGACCCGAGCGGTGCGGTGGCGCCGATGCGCTGGTTGTTGGAACGCGCCGCGGATCCAGATGGCACCGAATTGACCCAGAGCAACTACCTCGCCCGGGCGACGGTACTGGCCGCGGTCGAGCTGTTCGGTTGGTGGGATTGGGACAAACCTCCACGGTCAGAGGCCGATGTCCATCAGCTCTCGACGCTGCGCGACGCAGCGAACCGACTACGGCTGGTTCGACGACGCGGTCGACGGCTGCACCTCACGACCCGCGGTGTCGAGCTTCTCGCCTCACCGGATCGGCTGTGGGAACACGTCGCTTCTGCGACCGAAGACGGCGAGAACTTCACCCGTGCCGTGACGGAGCTGGTCGGCCTACGCCTCCTCCAGGGACGAGTCGAGCAACGCAAGCTCGTCGGCGAGGTCGCTCCGATCCTCATCGCACAACGCTGGTCAACGGGCGGAAGCCTGATCACCGTGAACCACGTCTCTTCGGCCGTCTATTGCCCACTTCGCTGGTGGCGACTCTTCAACACCATCGACGAGGTGAAGGCCACGTGGGAATACGGCACGGCCCGGGAGCTCACGCCCCACACCGTTGCCTTGACGCCCGACGGCGAGCGGATGGTCCTCGCATTTCTTCGTACGCGCGCCGCTGGGCCGCGTACGACCATACACGGGTTGTGAGTGCGAGCGTCGCAGGTCCGGCACGCCGCGACCAACTGGTACAACTGGTCTCCGACTGTCGGAATAGGCCGCTGACCTGGCCATTCGACGTCCCAGTACTGTTCTGGTCTAACGGCGCCCCCGGCAGGACTCGAACCTGCGCACCCGGCTCCGGAGGCCGGTGCTCTATCCGCTGAGCTACGGGGGCGGGAGGCCACGCATACGTCCGGAGTTCCCCCACGACGCGGTGGCCCTTTGACGGTGCCCGTGAACCGCCGGTCGATCGTAGTCGCCAATCTTTGGGTGCTCGTCGGGCCTCCTGAGGCCGACGCAGGGCTGCTCCACCGATCTGGGTCTCCTCTTCCCGCCGACCGGCTCGCGTAACGTTCGGCCATGTCTGCCGGCCCCGTGCCCACACCGGCTGATCCGGGGCTGCGGACGCCCGACCGTGACGCCCCGTTGGCCCCTCACCTGCTTCCCGACTCCGCGACCGTGGCTCCTGACGGGAGGCTCACCGTCGCGGGGGTCGATGTCGTTGAGCTCGCCGAGGAGATGGGGACCCCGCTCTTCGTCTACGACGAAGCCCATCTCCGGGCCCAGTGCCGAGAAGCCGTCGACGCATGGGGCGAGGGAGTCGCGTACGCGACCAAGGCGTTCCTGTGCCTGGCCATGGCTCGGCTTGCGCACGAAGAGGGCATGCACCTCGACGTCTCGACGCTCGGAGAGCTCGAAGTGGCGCTTGCCGCCGGCGTGCCACCAGGGAAGCTGATCCTCCACGGGAACAACAAGTCCGACGAGGAGCTCACCGCGGCGATCGACTCCGGCGTGGGGCGGATCGTCGTCGACTCCTTCGACGAGATCGCAAGGCTCGGCCGGATCACTGACGTGGCCCAGTCGTCGCCCGGCCGCCCGAAGGTGCTGGTTCGCGTCAGCCCCGGCGTCGAGGTTCACACCCACGAGTACCTTCGCACCGGCCAGGAGGACACGAAATTCGGTTTCTCTGTGGTGTCGGGCGCGGCGTCGAGAGCCGTTGCTGCCCTCGAGCTGATGCCGACCGTCGACCTCGTGGGGGTGCACGCTCACATCGGGAGCCAGGTGTTCGACGTCGCCAACTTCGAGGAAGCCGCGCGGGTGATCGGCGAGTTCGCCGCTCCGCTCGAGCTGCCCGAGCTCGTCGTCGGCGGCGGCCTTGGGGTCGCCTACCTCAACGACGAGCGAGCTCCGACGCAGCACGAGTGGGCCGAGGCCGCGCGGCGCGCCTGCACGAAGGCGGGTGTCGACCCGGCGACGCGAATCACGGCCGAACCGGGACGCGCCATCGTCGCCACGGCGGCCATCACCCTCTACAGGGTCGGCACGATCAAGGACCTTCCCGGGATCCGGACCTACGTCGCCGTTGACGGGGGGATGAGCGACAATCCCCGGCCCGTCCTCTACGGGAGCGGTTACGAAGCCTTCCTTCCCCGCGCGACCGGCGCGCGACGACCGAGAGTCGTGCGCGTGGTTGGGAAGCACTGTGAGACCGGCGACGTCATCGTCGACGACGCCCACGTCCCCGATGACCTCCGCGTCGGCGACATCCTCGCGACCCCCGTGACCGGCGCCTACGGCTACTCGATGGCCTCGACCTACAACAGGGTGCCCCGGCCCGCCGTCGTCTTCGTCCGGGACGGGAGCGCGAGCGTCGCGGTCCGCCGCGAGACCGTCCAGGACCTCCTGCGACTCGAGTCGTAAGGAGCGGTCGGGGCCGCTCCCCCGCTGTTCGGACCCCGGGTCTCGCGATCACGCCGCTCCGAGCTGCAGAAGGTCCTCGAGAGTTCGACGCCCTGCCCTGGGACGCCGTGGCGAGCGAAGGGGGCCGCTGGCAGACTGGCCCGGTGACCGACGTGCGGGACCGGGTCGTCCTCGTGACCGGCGGCGCATCGGGCATCGGCCGCGCGCTGGCCCTCGAGGTGGCCCGCCGGGGCGCCGTCCCCGTCATCTGGGACCGAGACGAGGAGCAGCTCGGGGCGGCCGTCTCCGAGCTCCAGCGGCTGCGTGGTGGCAAGGCCTACGGCTACCCGTGCGACGTTCGCGACGCGACCGCGGTCTACCGGACCGCGAACCAGGTGCGCGAGGAGGTCGGCGACGTCGAGGTCCTCGTCAACAACGCCGGCGTCGTGAGCGGGGAGCGTCTTTTGGACATCCCCGACGACATGATCCGGCGCACCTTCGACGTCAACGTGCTCGCGCTGTTCTGGGTGACCAAGGCGTTCCTCCCTGCGATGGTGGAATCCGGTCACGGTCACGTCGTGACCGTGGCGTCGGCGGCCGGTCTCGTGGGCGTGGCTCGCCAGACCGACTACTCGGCGTCGAAGCACGCCGCGGTCGGCTTCGACGAGTCCCTGCGCGTCGAGCTCCACCGCAGCGCGCCAAAGGTGGTGACCACGGTGGTGTGCCCCTATTACATCGACACCGGGATGTTCCGTGGTGTCCGGACCCGCGTCCCGTTCCTCTTGCCAATCCTTCGCACCGGGGACGTCGCCGTCAGGATCGCCGACGCGATCGCCCGGGACCGCCGGATGCTCGTGCTGCCCCCGATCGTGCGACTGCTCCCGGTTCTCCGCGCACTTCCGCCGACGGTCTTCGACCGTCTGATGGACCTTTTCGGCGTGAACGTGTCGATGGACCGCTTCGTGGGTCGCGGAGACTCGACAGGAGGTGGAGGCGATGACCAGTGACGTGGACGAGGTGGCTGGAGCGGTGCCGGAGGGCGGAGGGGGTCCGGATGTGCCGGACGCGTCGTCCGTGCGCGAGCTGGTCCATGAGCTCCGCAAATCGTTCGAGAGCGGGCTGACGCGTCCCCTCGACTGGAGGCGGGAAGAGCTCCAGGCCTTCAAGCGGCTGCTCGCCGACGGCGAGGAGGAGCTCATCGACGCGATGCACGAGGACATGGGGAAGCCCGCCCTCGAGGCGCGTCTCACCGACCTCTCTTTCGTCGCGGCAGAGATCGACGTGATGCTGAAGAACCTCGACCGATGGGCACGACCAGAGCGGGTGAGCGTCCCGCTCGTCCAGCAGCCCGGACGCGCCGAGATCGTCCGCGAGCCACTCGGCGTCGCGCTCGTCATCGCGCCGTGGAACTATCCCGTCCACCTGCTGCTCTTGCCGATGGCCGCCGCCGTGGCAGCCGGAAACTGCGTCGCCGGGAAGCCCTCCGAGCTGACGCCGAGGACCTCGGCTGCGGTCGCGCGCCTCGCACGTCGGTACTTGGACACGCGGGCGGTCGCGATCGTCGAGGGTGGACGCGAGGAGACGCAGGCGCTGCTCGCCGAGCGGTTCGATTCGATCTTCTACACGGGGAACGGAAGCTTCGGGCGGCTCGTGATGGAGGCGGCTGCGAAGCACCTCACGCCGGTCACTCTCGAGCTCGGAGGGAAGAGCCCGGCGGTCGTGGACGCGTCGGCGGACATCCCGGTCGCCGCCCGGCGCATCGCGTGGGGCAAGTACCTCAACGCCGGGCAGACGTGCGTCGCCCCCGACTACGTGCTGGTCCATGAAGACGTGGAGGCGGCGTTCGTCGACGCGTTGCGTGACACGGTGAAGGAGTTCTACGGCGACGACCCGAGACGGAGTCCCGACTACGCGCGCATCGTCAACGACCGTCACTTCGACCGTCTCACCGGCCTCCTCCGGTCGACGTCCGCCGAGATTGTCTGCGGCGGCGAGAGCGAGCGCGCCGAACGGTACGTCGCTCCGACGGTGCTCGCACACGTGGCGCTCGATGACCCGGTCATGGAGGAGGAGATCTTCGGTCCGGTCCTCCCCGTGATCACGGTGCGCAACGTCGCCGACGCGGTCCGCGTCGTCTCGTCGGGCGAGAAGCCCCTGGCCCTCTACGTCTTCGCACGGGCGAACGAGGTGGTCGAGGAGGTCATCGCCGGCACCTCGTCGGGCGGGGTGGGCGTGAACTGCACGATCGTGCATCTGGCGGTGCCCGAACTGCCCTTCGGCGGCGTCGGAGGCAGCGGCATGGGTGCGTACCACGGCCACCACGGGTTCGAGACCTTCAGCCACCGGCGCGCGGTGCTCACCAAGCCCACGAGACCTGACCCGCCCGTGCAGTACCCGCCCTACACGAAGTTGAAGGAGTGGATCCTCAAGAAGATGCTGTGAGGAGCGCTTCGGCCCTGCCGTCTCCGGGATCGCCCCACTCCGCCGCAGTGACGACCCAGACCATCTGCCGGCCCGTCTCCCCGGGCGCCTCCACCGGCCGGTCGTCCACGCGGAGCAGCGTGTACCCGAGCCGGCGCGGGACGGCCGCGCTCGCTACGTTGGCCTCGTCGCAGTGGATCTCGACGCGGACGACGCCGGGAATGCCGAGGGCCGCGGTCGTGAGCGCCCGCGCCGCTGCGGTGGCGTATCCGCGGCGAAGCCTCGTCTTGCTCACCCAGTAGCCGATCTCGAGCGCGTCGCGCCCGAGCCGGTTGTGCAGTCCCGCGCAACCGACCATGTCGCCGGTCGCGTCCTCACGCAACCAGTAGGTGAAGGCCTCACCCGCCTCCCACTCGGTCATGCTCCGCCGGATGAACTCGGTCTGCGACTCGGCGCTCGGCGTCGCCTGAGCCCACGGCATCCAGGGGCGGAGGTGCTCCAGGTTCGCCGCGACGAGTCGGGCCAATCCGTCCGCCTCGTCACCGCCGAATGCGACCAGGGTGACGGGGCCGGCGGGCAGTTCGCGTGCGGGGCGGTCCGCGAGGTCCGAACGCCCGCCCTTCAGTTCGCTCAACGGGCTGTCGCGCCCTGCACGGTGACGACGGTGCCGATCGGCGTGTTGGGCCAGAGCCTTCCCGCTGTTGTGATCTTCATCTCGACGCAGCCGTTGCTCTGCGGCCACCCGTACGTCGCGCGGGGGAAGCCGTGGAGCGCGTCCCCGCCGTTGAAGTAGCTCGCCCACGGGACGTTGGGGTCGTTGTAGCAGGACCCTGTCACGTTGCAGCCCTTCATGTCCGAGAACCGGACGTGCTCGAAGACCTGGAAGGTCCCATCCACCGTTGTGGCGCCGGGCACGCCGGTGTTCACGAGGATGTGGCTGAACGACAGCGCCCCGTTCACCCACGCTGTCAGGTGCTCGGGGCTTCCCTTTGTGACGAGCACGTAGGTGACCGGCTCCGTGTTGGTCTTGTGGGCGGCGACATCGGCGAACAACGTCGACCAGACCTGCGGGCCGGCGACCCCGTCGACCCCGATGCCGTTCTGTGTCTCGAACATCATGATGGCGCCCTTGGTGATGGTTGTCGGCTGCCCCTGCGTCCACTGGCCGGTCAGCTGCGCGGGGAGGCCGGGCCATCGCCAGGCCAGTGTGCCGGGCTGCGGTGTCGCCATGGCGGAGGGCGCGGGGGTCGGGCCGTTGTACGAGAGCGGGAGGTACCCGAGCTCAGCGAGGAGCTGCTGGAGTCGGGTCGTGCTTCCCGGCGCGATCGTGAACGTGACCGCGTCGGACGCGGCGAGGCGGGCGCCGGCCGTCGACTTCACGCCCTGGGGGCCGCCCGGGACGGTCAGGGTGTACTTCTGGAAGGGCACGAACGGCGCGCTGGGCACGAAGGTGAACTCGTCCGGCGCCACCTGGCTCCAGCTGCCCGAGACCGACGGTGAGAGCGTCGGTGTGGGTCCGCCCGGCGCGATCGCGCTCGAGAACTGGACCGTGAGCGTGGCGTTGGAGGGCACCCCAGTGGCCCCCGACGCAGGCGTCGTGTTGGCGACGTCGAGCTTTGGCTTCGCGGGGTCGTGAGTGCCCTTCTTGGCTTTGGAGCCGTTCGCGCCACTGGCGCACGAGACGCCCTTGCCACAGCTCACCGAGGGAGTCTGCGATCGGCTGACGACGTACGCGACGGACCCCGCGGCCGCAAGCAGCACGACTGCGAGCACGACGAGCCAAGGCGACATCCAGCGCCGCCTCGTCCCTGTGCTGCGGTCTCGGAGAGCCTGCACACCTCTCCTCTCAGACGACGGCGCCCTCCCCAGCGACGTCGTTCCTCCGTCCACGACCGACCGTCGGCGACCGAATGTCCGCGAGGCCTGCACATGACCTTACCCATTTGCCGCGTCGAACCGGACGCGGGGGTTGCCGCCAACTTGGGTTTCACCCGTGTGCGGACCACCCCGGCGGGGGGCGTTCGCAGGGTCTAGTGCCCGCCGTCGGACCTCGGCGCCTCGGGGGCCGCCGGTGTGCTGAGACGGCTCCGCCCTGCGCCGTCCCGCCTCACATCCGCTCGGGCGCCTCGATCCCGAGCAGACCGAGGCCCTCTGTGAGAACCCGAGCGGTCGTGTCTGCGAGGACGAGTCGGCTCGCCCGCGTGGCCCCGTCGGGCGCCCGGAGGATCGGACAGTGCTCGTAGAAAGTGGTGAACGTCGTCGAGAGCCGGTAGAGGTAGGCACAGAGCTTGGACGGCGCGGACGCCTCGATCGCCTCCCCGAGCGCCGTCGGGTAGGCGAGCAGCGCGAGAGCGAGTGCGCGCTCGTCGGGGGAGCCGAGCCGGACGGTCGCCGTCTGCTCGGGCACGTCCTGCGTGGTGCCGTCGGACCCCGGCTCTGCGGCCGCCCGCCGGAAGACCGAGCGGATCCTGGCGTGCGCGTACTGGAGGTACGGGCCGGTGTCGCCCTCGAAGGCGAGCATCCGGTCCCAGTCGAAGACGTAGTCCTTGATGCGCTCGGTCGACAGGTCGGCGTACTTCACCGCACCGATCCCGAGCGCCCGGGCGATGTCGTCCTCGTCCGTCCGTCCGGCGCGGGGCTCGCCTCCGGTGGCGTCCCCCGTCCCCGCTGTCCCCCCGACCCCGATCCCGCGCTCGGAGATTGCGGCACGCGCCCGATCGACCGCCTCGTCCAGCAGGTCGATCAGCTTCACCGACAGCCCCGCGCGCGTGCGCAACATGCGGTGGTCGTCGCCGAGGACGTTTCCGAACGCGACGTGCTCCAAGGTGACGTCTTCTGGGACCCATTCCGCCATGCCGGCGACGGCGAAGCACATCTGGAGGTGCTGCGCCTGGGGAGCGCCGACGACGTAGAGGACGCGTGCCGCGCCGACTCGGTCGATCCGGTCGCGGATCGCGGCGAGGTCGGTCGCGGCGTAGCCGAATCCGCCGTCGGACTTCTGGACGATCAGGGGGAGCGGGTCGCCGTTGCGGTTCGTGAACCCCGGCGGGAACACGCACTGCGCCCCCTCGCTCTCGACGAGCAGACCCTTTGCGTCGAGATCGGCCACGACGCCCGGAAGGAGCGGGTTGTAGAAGCTCTCCCCGCGGACGTCGTCGTCGGTGAGCAGCACGCCCAGCTTGGCGTACACCTCGTCGAAGTAGGCGATGCTCTGCTCGACCAGCACGTTCCACAGCCGCAGCGTCTCGGCGTCGCCGGACTGGAGGAGGACGACGCGGTGGCGGCTCCGCTCCCGGAACCGCTCGTCAGTGTCGAACGAGCTCCTGGCAGCCTGGTAGAACGACGTCAGGTCCCCGACGGACAGCTCGTGGACCGCCTTCTCCTCGCCGAGATCGACGAGATGCTCGATCAGCATCCCGAACGGCGTCCCCCAGTCGCCGATGTGGTTCTCCCGCGCGACGTGGTGACCGACCTGGGCGAGCATCCGGGAGATGGCGTCTCCGATGACGGTCGAACGGAGGTGCCCGACGTGCATCTCCTTGGCGACGTTCGGGTGTGAGTATGTGACGACGACCGTCTCGGGACGGTCGACCTGCTCGAGTCCGAGACGCGGGTCGCGCGCCATCTCGCCGGCCTGCCGCTCGACGAAAGCGGTGGCGAGACCGAGGTTCAGGAATCCCGGACCGCTGACCTCCACCCGGTCGCAGACACCTGCGAGCTCGTCTCTCGCGGCGACCGCGACCTCCTCCGCGACGTCGCGGGGAGGACGACCGAGGCGCTTCGCAAGGGCCAGGGCGCCGTTCGCCTGGTAGTCCGAACGGTCCGAGGGCCGGAGGACCGGGTCCGCGCCGGGCGAGACCGCATCGAACGCGCGCTGGAGGCGTTGGGCGAGGAGCGCGGCGACGGCTTGCATGGTCCATCATCGCGCGCATCTCCGGATGCGTCGTCCGGTCGTCGTTCTGGTCGGAGCGGACTCGATCGGCGCCGATGAGGACGGGGCAGACGAGGCCGGGCCGAAGTTGCCTAGGGCTGTGCGATCGCGAAGACCGGGTAGTTGGCGAAGGCATCGGCGGATGTCGGGAGGAACGGCCCGTTGATCACCACGGCGAGATGACCTGTGACGCCCGGGCCGGCGTCGCCTTCGATCGTGTCGACGGCGCGGTCCGGCCAGACCTGCGCCACGACCCCGACGTGGACCGCGGATGCGGCGCTCTGCGGGCCGGACCCGTAGAGCACGTCGTCGCCGGCGACGGCCGACGCCGTCGGGGGCAGCACGCGTCCATGCATCGCGGCCCAGTCGTAGATGCTGCCGACGAACCCGTACGACGGGATGGGGATCCCCCCCCGCTCCCACGCCCACGTGGCGAACAACGAGCACCAGGGCTCGCAGGGACCGTACGGGTTGCAGAAGTAGCCGCCATCGGGATCGGGTTGGATCTGCGACGCGGCGGCGTTCACGATCGCCGGATACCCCCCTGTCGGACCGGGGTGCCCGAAGCTGTAGTCGAACCCGTCGGGCTCGAGGAGCCAGTAGCCCTGACCGTCCGAGGTCGGCACGATCTGCTTGAAGGGGGCGGCGGTCGGCGACCCGGTCGGCTCGCCGAACGATTTCGCCGTCCCGAACGGGAAGACGGCCCCGTTCCACTCGAGGAGCCAGTAGCCGTTCCCCGTCGGTGTTGCGGCGACCCCCGAGATGCTCGATTGGAGCGGCTTGCCGCCGAGCGATCCGTGGAAGCCGGCGCCGGCGAACGCGAAGATCCCCCCATCGGCTGCGACGAGCCAATAACCGTTCCCGCTCGGCGTCGCGGCGATGCCCACGACCGGGGCCGCGAGCGGCTTGCCGCCCATCGAGCCGTCGTACGTCGCGTCGCCGAACGCGAAGATGCCTCCGTCAGCGGCAACGAGCCAGTAGCCGTGACCGTCGTGAGTGGGGGCCATCCCGACGACGGGCTTGTACAGGGGCTTCCCACCCATCGACCCGTAGTAGTTCGCGTCGCCGAACGCGAAGATGCCGCCGTCGAGCGCAACGAGCCAGTACCCGTGACCGTCGGGCGTCGCGGCCATCGCCACGACCGGCGCGTAGAGCGACGACACACCCATCGAGCCGTAGAAGCCCGCGCCTCCGAGGGCGAACACTCCGCCGTCGGCCGCAACGAGCCAGTACCCGCCGCCCGGCGATGCCGCCATCGAGACGAGCGGGGCGCTCAGCGAAAGTCCGGTGAGTGCGTTCGAGGGCGGCGTCGCGTCGCCGTAGGCGCCCACGCCGCCGCCGGGGTACACGGAGGAGTACCGGAAGGAGCCGAGGCCCGACGACGGAGCACGGACGGCGCCGGGTGGCACCGGCGGGACCGCGGGGGCGTTCGTCCCGGTCGGGACGGTCGAGGCATCCGTGGTGGTGGGGCTGTTGCTGTTGGCGGTGGTCGTGGTGGTGACGGTCCTCGACGTGCCCGACACGCTCGACGCGCTCGACGACGACGCGACCGAGCCTGTCGAGGTTGGGGCGGCGCTCGCCGGCCCCGCACCGGCGAGCGCGGCAGTGAGGAACAGGCCGGCCACCATGCCGACAATCACCGTGACCATCCCCCTTCGCCCCACTGGTTCCATCTTGGCAACGGTCGTCACCAATTGCACGGGTTGACACCAAATCGCCGCGTGACCAGCGCCGACAACCGAGGCGAGACCGGCTGGCAGCCCCCGTTTCAGCGCCTACGGATCGGAGCGTGGGCGGCCCGTGTGCGCCGGGAGGGCGACGCTGCGGCGGGCTCGGGCGAGGCTGGCGCGCGGGGCCGCCGGGCTCGGCCGATGCTGCCCGGGTCCTGTGACGGCAGAATGGCGAGCGTATGGCCCGCACCGCACATCCCGGCCCGCACCCAGACTCGCACCCCGACAGCTTCGACGCCCGCTCCGGCCTCGAGGTCGGCGGACGGCGCCTGACCATCTTCCGTCTGTCGGCGGTCCCCGGCGCGGAGCGGCTCCCGTTCAGCATCAAGGTCCTGCTCGAGAACCTCCTCAGGCACGAGGACGGCCTGAAGGTCACCCGCGCCGACGTCGAAGCGGTCGCGTCGTGGGGAGACGGAGGAACGGGTGCCGGGACCACGGGCGGACGCGCCTCGGCCGACCCGAAGGAGATCGCCTTCAGTCCCGAGCGGGTACTCATGCAGGACTTCACGGGGGTGCCGGCGGTCGTCGATCTCGCCGCCATGCGCAACGCGCTCGAGGCGCTCGGCGGTGACCCGGCGAGGATCGATCCCCTCGTGCCGTGTGAGCTCGTGATCGACCATTCGGTGATCGCGGAGCGCTCGGGCGTGCCGGGCGCCTTCGACGCGAACGTCGACATCGAGTACGCGCGCAACTCGGAGCGCTATCACCTCCTGCGGTGGGCGCAGTCGTCGTTCGACCGCTTCCAGGTGGTGCCGCCGGGAACCGGGATCTGTCACCAGGTCAACCTCGAGTACCTCGCTCGCGTCGTCTTCGACACCGGGGACGAGGCGTTCCCCGACACCCTCGTCGGAACGGACTCGCACACCACGATGGTGAACGGGCTCGGGGTGCTCGGCTGGGGCGTGGGGGGCATCGAAGCCGAGGCGGCGATGCTCGGCCAGCCGCTCTCGATGCTGGCCCCGCCGGTCGTCGGCCTGCACCTCCACGGCGAGATGCCCGAAGGGACGACGGCCACCGACCTCGTTCTCACGATCACCGAGCTCCTCCGGCGTCACGGGGTCGTCGGCAAGTTCGTCGAGGCGTTCGGCCCGGGCGTCGCGACGGTCCCGGTTGAGAACCGGGCCACCATCGGCAACATGTCACCCGAGTACGGCGCGACGTGCACCATCTTCCCGATCGACCAGGCGACCATCGACTACCTGCGCTTCACCGGGCGCGACGACGAGCACCTCGCGCTCGTCGAGGCCTACGCGAAGGAGCAGGGCCTGTGGCACGAACCGGGATCGGTCGACGCGCACTACTCCGAGGTCGTGGACCTCGATCTCTCGACGGTCGTGCCGAGCCTGGCCGGCCCGTCGCGGCCGCAGGACAGGGTCGCGTTGGCCGGGGCGGGTCGCGCCTTTCGCACTGCACTCGGTCGGAACCCGCGCGCCGCGGCGGTGAACGACGCGGGCGAGGTCAAGGACGGGGACGTCGTGATCGCGGCGATCACCAGCTGCACGAACACGTCCAACCCCCAGGTGCTCGTCGCGGCGGGGCTGATCGCCAAGCGCGCGGTCGAGCGGGGGCTCTCGGTCAAGCCGTGGGTGAAGACGTCTCTCGCGCCCGGATCGCGCGTCGTCATGGACTACCTCGAGCGCGCAGGGCTCGTCGAGCCCCTGGAGAAGCTCGGCTTCTATCTCGTCGGGTTCGGGTGCACGACCTGCATCGGCAACTCCGGACCCCTCCTCCCCGGCATCTCCGAAGCGGTGCAGGAGCGCGACCTCTCCGTCACGTCGGTGCTGTCGGGCAACCGGAACTTCGAGGGCCGGATCCACCCCGACGTCCGCATGAACTACCTCGCCTCCCCTCCCCTCGTCGTCGCGTACGCGCTCGCAGGGACGATGGACACCGATCTCACGACGGACCCGCTCGGAACCGACCAGGAGGGCCGCCCCGTCATGCTCGCGGACCTCTGGCCCACGAGCCACGAGGTCGCCAGCGCCGTCCGCTCTTCGCTCTCGAGCGACGAGTTCCGGTCGCGCTACGCCTCGGTCTTCGAAGGGGACGAGCGCTGGCGAACGATGACCGTGGGCGGCGGCGAGACGTTCGCGTGGGACGACAGCTCCACCTACGTGTTGCGCCCCCCCTTCTTCGACGGCATGAGCGCGACGCCCGAGCCCGTCGCGGACGTCGAAGGCGCACGCGTGCTCGTCCTCCTCGGCGACAGCGTCACGACCGACCACATCTCACCCGCGGGGTCCATCCGCCCGTCGTCGCCGGCCGGCGAGTACCTCACTTCGCACGGCGTCAGCCGCGAAGACTTCAACTCGTATGGTGCGAGGCGCGGGAACCACGAGGTGATGATCCGCGGCACCTTCGCCAACGTGCGGCTTCGCAACCGGCTCCTCCCGGGCACCGAAGGCGGGGTCACCGCGCATTTCCCGGACGGGGGCGAGATGACCGTGTTCGAGGCGGCCGAGCGCTACGGAGACGAAGGCGTTCCGCTCCTCGTGATCGCCGGCAAAGAGTACGGCTCCGGCTCCAGCCGCGACTGGGCGGCGAAGGGGACGCGACTGTTGGGCGTCCGCGCGGTCATCGCAGAAAGCTACGAGCGGATCCACCGTTCGAACCTGATCGGCATGGGCGTGCTCCCACTCCAGTTCCGGCCCGGGGAATCCGCCGAGTCGTTGGGGCTCACGGGTCACGAGACCTACCGGATCGACGGGATGCGCCGCCTGTCCGGCCCCGCGGCGGCCGTTCCCCACGAGCTCGACGTGGTCGCGACCGCCGAGGACGGATCGGAGAGGCGGTTCGGCGCCCGGGTCCGCATCGACACGCCGATGGAGGCCGAGTACTTCCGCCACGGAGGGATCCTTCAGTACATGCTCCGTCAGCTGGCGGGTTGAGGTTCGCGGTCGGTCCCTCTCGGGTACGCGACAACCATGTTCCGCCGCATCCTCCTCGCCTTGGAAGGTGGAGAGGCAGGGGACGTGGCCGTGAGCTTCACGGTCGCGCTGGCGAGGCACTGCGGGGCGCACGTCGACATCGTCCACGTGAACGAGACGATCGCGGGGACCGGAGGCCTCGGGACCGAGACCGCGGACCAGGCCGCCGACCTCGTCACCGCCGCGCTGCAGGAGTTCCGCGCAGCGGAGGTGGACGCGACGGGGATGACCTACCGCACGTCGCGTTTCGACCTCCCCGCGGCCATCTCCGACCTGGCGTGCGAGTGCCGCGCCGAGGCGATCGTGGTCGGTTCTCGACGGCGCCGTCTCCACAAGGGCGGCACCCGGGAGAGCATCGCCAGGAGGACGCCCCTGCCGATCATCACGGCCCCTTCGCCCCTCAAGGTGAAGAGGCGCGCACGCGGGCTGGAGGCTCCCGCCGAGCGCGATCTTCCCGTCCACTCGTAAGCCCGCGACCGGCGTCCTCTTCGCCGGGGGCGGGATCGGCGCGAGCGCCCCGCGAGGCTGAGCGCGCGACGCCGTGACTAGGCCGTCACCACTTTCCGGAAGGCTTCCGCGAGTGAGCCCTCGGGGAGGTCGGCGGCGGCGGCCAGGTCCCGGGCCACCGAGCGGAGACGTTCCCGGGCCCAGTCGACGTCCTCCAGCTGGCTGCGATGCTGCGCGAGCGCCGCCATCTTGCGCTCGAAGGTCCCCGTGACGTCGACGGCGATCGTGGCAACCGGGTCCGCCATGAGCCAGAGCTCCGGGACGGTCCACGGCTCGAGGCCCTCCTCGAGGAGCTCGGGGTGCGCGAACGGATTCCTCGCGTCGGGGTAGACGGCGCACGTCGCGGCCTCGCCGGCCGCCAAATGGTCGGGGTGGCTCGCGAAGATACGGTCCCACATCCGCTCCGGAGAGGGGGCCAGCACCCGCTGCGGACGGAGGCGTCGGATGACCCGGGTGATGTCGCGCCGCAGGCCGATCGTCGCGGCGACCCGCCCGTCGGGATGGCCGAGGAACGTGAGGTCGGTGACGCCGACCTCGCCGGCCGCCGCCCGCTGTTCCGCCTGACGGACGGCGGCCATGTCGGCCCGCGACATGCTCCGGTCGTCCCCTCCGGCCTCTCCGTTGGTGACGATGCAGTAGGACACCGACACACCGGCGTCGGTGAATGCCGCGACCGTCGCCGCGGCGCCGAAGTCGACGTCGTCGGGATGCGCCGCAACCATGAGCACCCGGTCGACGCCGTCGCCCGGCGACCAGCGCTCGATCAGATGACGGCCTCCTCGGCCGAGGGCTCCCAACCCGAGAGGTCCGCCAGACGGGGATCGTTCGAGAAGACCTCCACGATCGGGACCCGCAGCCCGAGCCTCCGCTGGATGACCTCGGTCTCGACGACCTGGTTCCAGAGTGCGAGCGTGGCCACGACCCCCGCCGAGCCCGCGCGCGCCGTCCTCCCCGAACGGTGCAGGTACGCCTTGTGGTCCTCGGGCGGGTCGTAGTGCACGACGACGTCGACGCCTTCGATGTCGAGGCCGCGGGCCGCGACGTCGGTGGCGACCAGGACGGGGAGCCGCCCGACGGAGAAGTCCGCGAGCGCCCTCTCCCGGTTCATCTGCCGGAGGTCCCCGTGGATCGCCGCGGCGCGGACGCCCTCTTCGCCGAGCTGCTCGACAAGACGGTCGGCGCCGCGTTTGGTCCGCACGAAGACGAGCGTCTTCCCGTGTGCCCGGGCGATCGCCGCGGCGACCCGGACCTTGTCCATGTGGTGCACCTGCAGGAAGCGGTGCTCCATCGCAGAGACGGTCTGTGAGCTCGACGCGACCTCCCGGCGCACCGGGTCGGAGAGGTACCGCCGAACCAGGCGGTCGACCGCCCCGTCGAGCGTCGCCGAGTACAGCAGCGTCTGGTGGGGCCGCTCCAGGCGGCGGAGGACCCACTCCACCTGGGGCATGAACCCCATGTCCGCCATCCGGTCCGCCTCGTCGAGCACGAGGATGTCGACGTCGGCGACCGAGAGCTCGCCCCGGTGGCCCAGGTCGATGAGGCGCCCGGGGGTGGCGATGACCACCTCGACGCCCCGGCGAAGCTTCGTCACCTGGCGGTCGACGTCCGCCCCGCCGTAGACGGCGGCCACCCGGAGGCCGACACGCTTGGCGAGGGGCTTCAGGACGTCGTGCACCTGGAGGGCGAGCTCGCGGGTCGGAAGGAGCACGAGGCCCCGCGGACGTGCCGGCTTCCCAGGCCGCCGGGGACGTCCCTCCGCCTCGAAGGCGGCGGCGATCCGCTGCAGCACGGGCAGGCCGAAGGCGAGGGTCTTGCCTGACCCGGTCTTGGCCTTGCCGCACACGTCGCGGCCTTCCAACGCGTCTTCGATGGTCAGCGCCTGGATCGGAAAGGCGCTCGCAATTCCCTGGTCGGCAAGCTCTTTGACCAGGGGTTCGGAGACACCGAGGGACTCGAAGGTCCGCACGGTCTCGTAGGTGTCGATCGTCATACCTGCTCTCACGCGGCGTGGCCCGGCGCCGTCAACCAAAAAAGGGAAGGGCCCCGACGTCCCACCCATCGGCAGGGCCGTCCACGTCAATCTACTAGGACTGTTGCGAGACCCGGCGCACCCCGTCATGCCTCCGGTGCGGCGGCGTGGTCTGAGGGATCCTCGCCGGCGGAGCCGTGCCGGAACGCTCGGCCGCCGCGCCGTGGCATGCTCGCGCCATGGCACGTCTCGAAGCCGGCGACCCCGCCCCGCCGTTCACCCTTCCGGACCACGACGGCTTGCCGGTGTCCCTCTCGGACTTCGGCGGGAACCCGGTCGTCGTCTACTTCTATCCCGCCGACGACACTCCGGGGTGCACCAAGGAGGCGTGCCAGTTCAACGAGAACCTGTCGGCGTTCCAGCGCTCTGGCGCGAACGTGGTCGGCATCTCTCCCGACGGGGCCGCGAAGCACGTGCGCTTCCGCGAGAAGTACGGCCTCCGCTTCCCGCTCCTCTCCGACCCGACGCACGAGGTCATGTCGGAGTACGGGGCGTGGGGCGAGAAGACGCTCTACGGCAAGAAGACCGTCGGGACCATCCGCTCGACCTTCCTCGTCGACGCCGACGGGAAGGTGGCGCGGGCCTGGTACAGCGTGAAGGCCGACGGGCACGCGCAGAAGGTCCTCGACGAGCTGCACGCCCTCAGCGGACGGAGAGCCTGAGCTCCACGCTCGCCGCGCCCGCCGAGCATCCCGCGCGCACGGTCACGTCCACGGTGAACCTGCCGCGCCGGCGGTACCGGTGCGAGAGCGTCCATCGGCCCCGCGCCCCGTGCGGCGCTGAAAGGCAGAACTGCGGCGTCGCGCGCCGCGCCGCCGACCCGTCGCCGTAGGAGACCTCGTACCCGAGCGCGCCGCGTGCGTGCGGAGCGCGCCCCTCGACGCTGAACCGGACCGCCGTCCCGGGCTTCGGTGACTTCGGGACGGCGACGACGCGGACGGTGACGCCGTCGGTTCCGGTTGCGGCCGCGACCGCCCGCTCCGGACGCGCCGCCCCCACGCTCCCGGCCGAGCCCGACACGGAGGCGACCGTCAGGCAGACGGCGGCGAACGCCGCGCCCCGACCGAGCCCGTGCGGGCCGGGTCGGCCCCGACGCCGGCCGCGAACCGGAACGCCCCATCGACCCATGTGGGCAATTCTTCCTCGCGGGTGGCAGATGTGGTCGTCGGTCCCGTCGAGGTGGCCCCCGCGACCCGCGCCCGGGGCGGCCTCGACACAGCCTCGGAACAGGGGTTTCGCCCGTTCTATACTCCGGGGCAACCGAGGAGGGGAGGGGGCCGATGAGACCCTCGCGCATCGTCGCCGTCGGAGGCACCATCGCGTTGCTCGGCGCGTCGTCTGCCGCACTTTCGCTTTCGGCCGTCGCCGGCGCGAGCTCTGCGCCGACCGGGCCGTCACAGAGCGCCGCGTGCGCAGCACCCAGGGCCGGTCGTGTGACCTGCCTCGTCCACGTGCTCTACCGTCGGGGTGGGGCTCCCTCGGGCGGGGCGGCTGGCACCAGCGCGCCGGCGGTCACCAACACCACGCCGACCGGGTACTCCCCTGCGACGATCGCGACCGCGTACGGCTTCTCCACGACCGGTGGCGCAGGAACCACGATCGCGGTCGTCGACGCGTACGGAGACCCGACAATCACAGCCAATCTGCAGGCCTTCTCCTCCCACTACGGGCTGTCGGGCTGCACATCGACGAGCGGCTGCTTCACGAAGGTGAACCAGAGCGGGGGCACGACGTACCCCGCGACAACACCGGTCAACGGCGGCTGGGAGCTCGAGACGTCGCTCGACGTCGAATGGGCGCACGCCCTCGCACCGGCCGCGCACATCATGCTCGTCGAAGCGTCGACAACAGGCACCGCCAACATGTTCACCGCCGTGCGGTACGCCGCTGCGCACGCCGGTTACGTGTCCATGAGCTGGGGAGCGAACGAGTTCTCGGGCGAGACATCGTACGACTCGTCGCTCGCGGGGGCAGGGGTGAGCTTCTTCGCGGCGTCCGGCGACACGGCGGCGTCGGTCATCTATCCGGCATCCTCCAAGAACGTCGTCGCGGTCGGGGGGACGACCCTCTCGGTGACATCGACGACCGGAACGTGGAAGTCGGAGACCGCGTGGTCCACAGCGGGGGGCGGTTGCAGCGCCTACGAGACGGCGACCGCCGCACAGGCGGCGTACCCGACCTACGACCAGACGACAGCGAACTGCAACGGCAAACGGGCGACCCCGGACCTCTCGCTGGACGCGAACCCCCAAACCGGCGTCCCCGTGTACGACTCCGTGCCGTACTACACAACACCGTTCTTCGGCATCTCCTCGTCGGGCTGGTTCCAGGTCGGCGGGACCAGCGCCTCGACGGTGATGGTGGCGGCGCACGCCGCCGAGACCGCGCAGCAGGTGGGGGCGCCCTTCGTCTACGGCTCGTCGATCCGCACCTACAACGTCACCTCTGGCAGTAACGGCCACCCGTGCGAGCCGGGCTACAACCTCTGCACCGGGGTCGGGAGCTGGAACACAGCCGTGGGGACCTCGAGGACCCCGCCGGTCGGCACGCTCGCCTTCTCGACCCCGCCCCAGAGCCTGACGGCCGGGACGGTTTCCGCCGCCATGTCGCTCTCCTTGAGCACGCCGGCGCCAACAGGGGGCCTCACAGTCACGCTGAGTTCGACGTCAGGGGCGGGCGGCTTCTCCACCTCGTCGGGTGGTCCGTTCGCGGGCGGGCTCCACCTCGAGGTCGCGGCCGGCGCGACGGCGAGCCCCTCCTTCTACTACGAGGACACCAGGTCCGGCTCCCCGACGCTGACGGCGGCGGCGACCAACTGGTCCTCTGGGACCCAGACCGAGACCGTCAACGCCGCGACACTCACGCGGATCGCCGTCTCGCCGTCCTCTGCGACGGTCGGCACCTTCGGCTCCAAGTCGTTCAGCGCCACCGGGTACGACGCCTACTCGAACACGGTCACGAGCGGGTTCGACCCGACCTGGACGACGACCGCACCGGGCACGCTCTCGCCCACCCAGGGAACCAAGACGACCTTCACCGCCGGATCGATGGCCGGCAGCGGTGCGGTCACCGCGACGCAAGGTGCAATAGCCGGGAGCGCCTCGGTGACGGTGTCGCAGCTGCCGGCGCTGACGGTCAAGGTCAAGACCGGAACCGTGCGGTACAAGAGCGGCCTCTACCAGGTGCCGGTCACGATCTCCGTCTCGTCGGCCGGTGTCGCGGTTTCGGGGGCGGCGGTCACGCTCTACGTCTACGAGGGCTCGACGTGCTCGGGCACCGCGGCGACGAGCGCCTCGGGTACGACCGGCTCGACCGGAAATGCGCACTTCACGGTGTACACCGCGCTCGCTGCCACCTGGTGCGCAAAGGGGACGGCGACGAAGTCCGGCTACACGTCGGGCACCGGCACGAAGACCTTCACCACGTAGCCGATTCCGCCGCAGGCCGAGCGGAGGCCTTCGGCGCCCCGGCCGGGCGAAGGTAACGTGGCGGCGTGCCTCCCGAGAAGCCGCACTGGGCCCATCTCTTCGAAGAGGTCGTGACGTCGGGTCTGTGCACGGGGTGCTCGGCCTGCGTCGTCGCCTGCCCCTACGACGTGCTCGGCTACGACCACGACACGACGTACAAGCCGTTCCACGTCGAAGAGACAGGGGGCGTGGCCGACTGCACCCACGGCGTCCGGGGCTGCACCCTGTGCACCCGCGCGTGCCCGCGCTTCAGGGACTGGGAGACCGAGGTGGACGAGCACCTCTTCGGCCGCACGCGTCTCGAGGAGGAGGTGGCCGGCGTGTGCAAGGACGTGGTCCTCGCGCGCGCCACCGATCCGGAGCTGCACGAAGCCGGACAGGACGGGGGCCTCGTCTCGGCGATCCTCGTGTGGGCGCTCGAGCACGACGTGGTCGACGCGGCGCTCGTCTCGGCGCTCGAAGGCGACGGGTCGACGTGGAAGGCGGTGCCGGCGGTCGTGCGCGATCGTCCCGCGGTCCTCTCGACGGCGGGCTCGCGCTACACCTACTCGGCCAATCCGCTCGCCTACGCCCAGGCGATCGAGGCGGGGGCGGAGCGCATCGCGCTCGTCGGCATGGGGTGCCAGTCGTCGGCGCCCCCGGTCATGGCCGCCCGCAAGGCCGGAAAGGTCGCGCGGAGGTTCGCGCTCACGATCGGGTTGATGTGCTCGAAGACGTTCGACGACGCGATCTTCGACGAGCTCTTCTCGGCACGCTACGGCATCACCCGGGAGAACATCGCCAAGATGAACATCAAGGGCGTCTTCCAGGTCTGGACGCACGACGGCGGCTACCACGAGATCCCGTTGAAGGAGGCCCACGAATGGACGCGTGAGGGCTGCCTGTCGTGTCCGGACTTCGCGGCCGAGCACGCCGACATCTCGACCGGAGGGATCGGCGCCTTCAACGACTGGACGCTGACGGTCGTGCGGACCGACCGCGGGCGCGAGCTCTTCGAGTCGATGCGCGCGGACGGCGCGGTCGAGGTGCGGCCCGGCGACGACGACCCCGGCGCGATCGCGCTGATGCACCGGTTGAGCCGAGTCAGCCGGAAACGCTGGCCCGCGACCGCCGTCCCCGCCCCGCGACGGCTTCCCGCGGCGCAACCGGCTTGACGCCCGCGTCCCGGGACGCCGCCGAAGCGGCGAGCCGCGCCCGCGCGAACACGGCGTCGAACATCTCCTCGGTGAGCCTCCCGGTGAAGGTGTTCTGCTGGCTCGGGTGGTACGAGCAGATGAGGCGCCGCCCGCACGGGAGCGCGTGCTCGGCGAGGTGGGCGAACCGCGGCTTCGGAGAGAGCCCGTAGATCGTCGACACGGTGTCGGCGGCGAACCGGCCGAGCGCGACGACGACCGAGACGCGTTCGAGCAGCCCGAGCTCGCGGACGAGGTACGGCATGCAGGCGTCGCGTTCTCCGGCGCTCGGTTTGTTGTCCGGCGGCGCGCAGTGGACGGCGGCGGTGACCCACAGGCCCCGGAGCTCGAGGCCGTCACCCGGCGACCGGCTCTCCGGCTGGCTCGCGAAGCCGGATCGCCACAGGGCGCGGAACAACCAGTCTCCCGAACGGTCGCCCGTGAACATCCGGCCGGTGCGGTTGCCGCCGTGCGCCGCCGGCGCCAGCCCCACGACCGCGACCACGGCGTCCGGATCGCCGAACCCGGGCACGGGGCGGCGCCAGTACGTCTCGCCCGCGTACGCCGCGCGGGGTGCCACGTTCTCCCGCCATTCGACCAGGCGGGGACAGCGCCGGCAGGCCTCGATCTCGTCGCACAGGGCGCCGAGGCGGACGGACGTCACGACGTCGGAGCATACGATCATCGTTCGTGCCCGTCCCCCAGCAGACGACGCTCCTGCTCGTGCGTCACGGGACGACGCCAACCACCGGCCGCATGCTGCCGGGGCGCGCGCCCGGGCTCCACCTCTCGGCTTCGGGCCGGGCACAGGCGGAGCGCCTCGCCGCGCGCATCGCGGAGTCGGGGCCGCGGCCCTCTGCCGTCTACGCCTCTCCGCTCGAGCGCGCCCGGGAGACCGCCTCACCCATCGCTCGGGCACTCGGGCTGCGCGTCCGCACCGAGCGCGGGCTCGTCGAGGTGGACATCGGGACATGGACCGGGAGGTCTCTGCGCCGCGCGATGCGTTCGCGGCAGTGGGCGACCGTGCAACGGTTCCCCTCCGGCTTCCGTTTCCCCGGTGGGGAGTCGTTCTCCGAGCTCGCCGCCCGAACGAGCGACGCGATCATGCGCCTCGTCGAACGTCACCGGGGCGAGACGGTGCTCGCCGTGTCGCACGCCGATCCCATCCGCGCGATCGTCGCGACGGCGGCGGGCATTCCGCTCGACCTGTTGCAGCGGGTCGTCATCGGGACCTGCTCGGTCTCCGCGATCAGGTTCGGCGACCTCGGGCCGCACGTGTTGTGCGTGAACGCGTCGGCCGACGCGCTCGTCCCCTCGTGAGCACGTGAGCGGGATGGGCGACTTCGGTGGGGAGGGCGGCGGCGGGGTGGGACGCGAGATCGACCTCACCGCTCCCGACCGTTTCACGGTCGGGACGAGCGGCCCGGTCGGGCAACGCCTCTTCCTGCTCCACTTCGCGCAGGGCGCGACGCACGCGACCGTCAAGGCCGAAAAGGCGCAGGTCGCCGTGCTCGCGACACACCTTGGTCGCATCGTGCGGGAGGTCGGCCGGCCCGAACACCTCCCAGAGGACCTCGACTTCGACGTCGAGGTGGAACCCGAGTGGGTGGTGGGGACGATCGGGATCTCCTACGACGACGAGTCGGACCGCATCGTCGTCGTCATGGAAGAGGCCGGTGAGGAGGGCGTCGTCGGCACCGTCGCGCGGCTCGCGATCACCCTCGAACAGGCCGCGGCGTTCGCCATCCGCGCCACCGGCCTCGTCGAGGCCGGCCGTCCTCCCTGTCCGCTGTGCGGCCTGCCGCTCGACCCTTCCGGACACGATTGCCCTCGCACGAACGGCCACCGCCCCCCGGTGACGTGACGACCCCCGCGCCGATGGAGGTCCTCCGTCGGGGCACCGTCACCATCCACGGTCGAGTCGTCGGGAGCTCGAACATCACGTTGCTCGCGACCTCGGCGCTGGACGGCGCCGACCTTCTCGCCATCTACAAGCCCGTCTCGGGCGAGCGCGAGCTCTGGGACTTCCCCCCGGGCCTGCACCGACGTGAACTGGCCGCGTATCTCCTGTCCGAGCTGCTCGGTCTCGGGTTCGTGCCCGAGACGGTCCTCCGGGCGGACGCTCCGTTCGGCGAAGGCTCGTTGCAGCGCGTGGTCGAAGAAGACGGGGAGTCGCACTACTTCACGCTTCGCGAAGACGAGCGGTGGCACCCGGAGCTCCGCCGGATCGCCGCATTCGACGTCATCGTGAACAACGCGGACCGAAAGAGCGGCCACGTGCTCCTCGCCGACGACCGCCTCTGGGCCATCGACCACGGGCTCACCTTCCACTGTGAGCCGAAGCTGCGCACCGTCATCTGGGACTTCGTCGGCGACCCGCTCGACGACGCGCTCTCGTCGTCGCTCGAGCGCCTGGTGACCGACCGGCTTCCCGACGCGCTCGCGCGCCTCGTCGACCGCGACGAACAGCGGGCCCTCGTCGGGCGGGCGAGAGCCCTGTTGAGGATCGGCCGCCTGCCAGGGCCGGACACAGGTCGGCCGTATCCCTGGCCGCTCGTCTAGCCCGGGCCCGGCTCTGGGTGTGGGGCCGTAATGTCGGGCCCCGGCGGGGCCCGCCGCTCCGACCGGGGACCGGCCGACGCGCCCGCTCAGTCGCCGCGCCCCGCGAGCTCTCCTCTGACAGGAGGGCTCTCGTTACCCGCCACGGACTCTCCGTCGTCCTTTCGGGGGATGCGGGGAGCGTCGATCGGGACGCTCTGGTCACCGCCCGCCGGTGTCGCACCCGTCAACCGGTCGTCGTCGGGGAAGAGCGAGGGATAGCAGCCCGCCTGGAAGGCCGACCGGAACGCCCGGACCGCCCCCGGGAGCGGCACGGCGACGGTCGGGCGCCGCCACGACCGCAGGTCGACGACGATCACGTCAGCCTCGACGCGCAGGTCCTTGACGTTCGGGTCCGCACCGACGACTGCCCGGAGGTACTTCGACAGCGGGGCGGTCCCGTTCTCGCCGGGCCGGCCCCGCACGCCGGCCCGCTCGAGCGACGTCGCGAGCGCGCCCGGCGTCGACCCGAGGGAGGTCACCAGTCGTCCGATCTCGCGGGCAAACCGTGTGTCGCCGAACTGGCTCTGCAGGAGCCCTTCTTCCGGTGTGCGGCCCGCACCGTGGTGCTGGCGGTTGACGAAGGGCCGACCCTGTGCGTCCGCGAGCGTCGGCGGATCGGCTTCGCTCACGGACGGGGGGTTCCAGAAGTGGTCCCGGAGGAACGCGCCGACACGGCCCCGCCGATTCCCCGGTCGCGCCGAGCCGGCTGCGTCACCCTGATCGTCGAAAGAGCCCATCGCTCGATCGGCGACGACTGGGAAGGGAAGCACGCCCCAACCGCCTTCCGCGAGGTGCTCGGTCCCGTCCTTCGACTGCCTGGCCCTCCAGAACCGCATGGGTGGCCTCCTTGCTGCACGGTTTCGTCCTGCCCGCTCGCGAGTGGGTGGGCCTCCGAAGTATCTCGTATTGCGACAGACGATGGTGTCCCTTCGCTTCGCGGCCGGAAACGTCCTGGGTTGCGCGTGACCTACCCAAACCTGCACGGAAAACGAACGCCGCCCGTGGGGTTACTGGCCGGGCGACTCTCCGAGGCGCGGCGCGGTGGGAATGCCGGTGCGAGAGGACCGGACCGGCGCGGGCACCGGCGCGAAGCCGGCGGTGCGGACCGGCCGCCGTCGCTCAGCTTCTGGACTTCAAGGCCTCGATGAGCGCGGGAATCACCTTGTGCACGTCTCCGACGATCCCGAGGTCGGCGACCGAGAAGATCGGGGCGTCGGGGTCCTTGTTGACCGCGACGATGTGCTTCGAGCCTTTCATCCCGACCAGGTGCTGGGTCGCTCCCGAGATCCCGCACGCTACGTACAGTGTCGGCTTCACGGTCTTGCCGGTCTGCCCGACCTGGTGCGAGTAGGGCACCCAACCCGCGTCGACGATCGCCCGGCTCGCTCCGGCCGCGCCGTGGAGCAGCCTCGCCAGCTCCTCGACCATGGCGTAGTGCTCCGGTCCCCCGAGACCCCTGCCGCCCGAGACCACGACCGCGGCTTCGTCGAGCTTCGGGCCGCTCGCGGCTTCGACGTGGCGGTCCGTGATCTTCGCCGCGCCGGTCCCGCCGACGTCGCCCGGCGGTGCCGCGACGACCTCGGGCGCACCGCCTCCCGACGGCTCTGCCGCGAAGGACTTCGCCCGAACGACGAAGAGCCCCGGCCCGTCGGCCGTGAACCTCGCCTTCACCACGAGGCTGCCACCGAAGACGGGGTGCTCGGTCACCAGGCGGCCGTCCTGCTCGGAGAGGCCGGTGATGTTGGTGAGCACGGAGCGGTCCAGCTTCGCCGAGAGCCGACCCGCGACGTCCCTGCCGTCGTAGGACGCCGGAAAGAGGATCGCGTCCGGGGCGTCGCCCGCGTCGACGAGTTTCGCCACCGCCGTCGCGACCGGTGGTCCGGGGAGCGACCCGCCGAGCTCTCCCACGTCGTAGACCTTCGTGGCGCCGTACTCCCCGAGGACCGGTGCCGACGCCCCGGTGCCGCTCCCCCACGCGACCGCCTCCACGCGGGAGGCCAGCCCTCTCGCCTCGGTCAAGAGCTCGAGCGTGAGGGGCGTCGGACCGCCGTCACCCCCTTCCGCGAGCACCCAGATCCGGTCCACCTCAGACCACCTTCAGCTCTTCGAGGAAGGTGACGATGCGCTGGGCGCCGCCGCCCTCGTCCACCACGATCTCTCCGGACCCCCGGGACTCGGCCTCCGAGACCTCGATCACCTCCTGGCGCGCCCCCGCGGCGCCGACGCCGCCGGGGTCCAACCCGAGGTCGGACACGCTGAGCACCTCGATCGGCTTCGACTTCGCCGCCATGATCCCCTTGAACGACGGGTAGCGAGGTTCGACCACCCCGGCCGTGACCGAGACCACCGCGGGCAGGGGGCACTCGACATCGTCGTACCCGGCCTCGGTCTGGCGCTCGACACGGAGGGTGCCCCCGTCCACGCGCACGCGCTTGGCGAACGTCACGGACGGCATCCCGAGCAGCTCTGCGACCTGGACGGGCAGGGTCCCGGTGTAGCCGTCCGTGGACTCGGTCGCGCACACGACGAGCTCCGCGCCGCTCCGGCGGATGGCCGCCGCCAGCACCTTGGCCGTGGACAACGCGTCGGAGCCAGCGAGCGTGTCGTCCGAGACGAGGACCGCCCGGGACGCGCCCATGGCGAGGGCGGTGCGCAGGCCCGAGGTCTCGCCGTTCGGCGCCATCGAGACCAGGGTCACCTCGTTCCCCTCGCCGTCGCCGGCGAGCTGCAGGGCCATCTCGACCCCGTAGGAGTCCGAGTCGTCCATGATCAGCTTGCCGGATCGGTCCAACGTGCGGGTGTTCGGGTCGAGCGCCGCCGGGGCGGCGGGGTCCGGAATCTGTTTCACGCAGACGGCGACGTGCATGGGCGCATTGTTCACGATGGGCCGCGACGCTGCCATTTCGAGGCGCGGGGCGACCGGCCGGACGCCGACCAGCGACGTGTCGCCCCCTCGGGCCTTCCCCATGTTTCTCGGCGAGAGTGGCGGGGTACACAGGGCGCCGTGACGAGCACCATGGTGCCGCGCGGCCTCACTTGCGGGCACCCCACCGCAGCTTCGGTCGATGAAATTGGCGGTCGCCTGTCACCTCTTGCATTTTCGAGACGGGTGCCTATAATCCGCCCTGCTTGCCATTCCATGCCGGTCGTTTGCGGGGGCCGAACATGTGAACTGGTTCACAACCGGAGGACCGACGTATGGCATTGATGTGGAACCGGACCGTCGATTGGGACGCGGGCGATTGGCGGCGGGTGGCGGCTTGTCGCAACACCGAGCCCGACCTGTTCTTCCCTATTGGCACCACCGGTCCCGCCTTGGAGCAGATCGAGGCGGCCAAGCGGGTCTGCCGAACCTGTGAGGCACAGGAGCCGTGCCTGGATTTCGCGCTCGCCACCAACCAGGAGTCGGGCGTCTGGGGCGGCACCTCAGAAGAGGAGCGGCGCAAGCTGCGCAAGGCGTGGCTGGCCGCCCGCCGGAGCTCCGTACAGGTCCGGACGATCGCGCGCTGAGGGGCTGACGCTCGGCGCGGAGGGCGGGTGACCGGCGGCTCGGCCCGGCCGTCCGGGTGACCGGCGGCTCGGCCCGGCCGTCCGGCGGACGTCCGGGTCAGCGGGCGGGGGTCAGCGTCCCGGACCCGGCTTGGTCGACGGAATGATGATGCGGACCTCGGTCCCGCCCCCCTCGGCCGGCCCCATGTCGATGGCGCCTTCGAGCTGACTGACCACCAGGTCTCGCACGATCGAAAGACCGAGGCTGGTCGTGCGCTCGATCTCGAACCCTTCGTCGAGGCCGCGACCGTCGTCGCGCACGGTGACCGCGAGGCGGCCCCGGTCCGCCGCGAGCCGCACCTGGACATGCCCCGCCGGGCCGGCGTCCCCGGCCTCTCCTGACGCGTCAGGCGCCGTGCCGTCCTCGCTGAAGGCGTGCTCGACCGCGTTCTGGAGCAGTTCGGCGAGCGTGACCGCGAGCGGCGTCGCCACGTCCGCGGCCACGTCGCCGAGGTCCCCCTGCACCGAGATCTCGACCGGTGAGGACGAGACGACGGAGTCCTCGGCCATGCGCACGAGCGACTGGACGATCTCCCCGAAGGGGACCTGGTCGCCGGGGTCGCGCGAAAGGATCTCGTGGACGACGGCGATCGATCGGACGCGGCGCTCCGCCTCGTTGAGGGCGTCGCGGCCGTCCGCCGAGCTGATCCGGCGCGCCTGGAGGCTCAAGAGCGACGAGATCGTCTGGAGGTTGTTCTTCACACGGTGGTGCACCTCGCGGATCGCCGCGTCCTTCGAAAGGAGCAGCCGGTCGAGCCGTCTCACGTCGGTCACGTCCCGCAAGAGCGCGACGGCGCCCGTGACCGCGCGCGTGCCGTCGCGGCGTTCGATGAGCGGAATGCACTGCACGAGGACGATCACGTCGGGACGGCGCTCGACCTCCTCGACGACCGGTCGTCCGGCGTCGAGGGCGCGGCGCACCGCCGACTCCCCCACCGACTCGCGAGCCCGGTTCGGCGCGCCGGCGCCGGTGACCATGGTGTCGATGGCGGTGGTGCCGATGGCGTCGGTGCCCGCTGCGCCCGTGTCGCCCGTGCCGGTGTCCCTCCCGAGCTCTGTCAGGCGCTTCCCCTCCGGTGACGAGTAGATCCCCATGCGGTGAAAGGCGTTCACTGCGTTGGGCGAGGCGAACTCGATGCGCCCGTCTGCGTCGACGAGCACGAAGCCGTCGCCCACCCGCGGGGTTTCCTCGCTCCCGACGTCCTCTTCGGGGAACGGGAACTCCGACTCGGTGATCATCTCGGCGAGACGCCCGAAGACGTCGAGATAGCTCCGCTCGTAGGCCATCGTCGGGTGGACGGCGCGCGAGTAGACGCGCACCATCACCCCGATCACCCTCTCGCCGAAGCGCACGGGGATGTTCTCGACGGGCACGGCTTCGCCGATCATGGGGTGGTGGACTGCACCGCGCACCGTCTCGCCACGCTCGAGCGCGGCTGAGGCGAGCCTCCATGCGGACTCCGACACGGTCTGGCCGACGAGGTCCTGCTCGAGGAGGGTCGGTCGGTTGCTGGGGCGGATCTGCCCCATGAGGATGAGCTCGTGGTCCTCGCCCGGGATGTGCGTCGTCGGCACCGCGAGCAGCAGGTCGGAAAAGGAGAGGTCCGCGAGGACCGACCAGGATCCGAGCAGCCGCTGGAGGTGTTCGAGCTCGGGAGGCGAGAGGTCGGTGCAAATGACCGCCAGCTCTGCCGGCGTCGTCACGGGAGGTTCTCCTGGGCGGCGGATGTGGCGAGCGGTCCGCCATCGAGCGGTCCGCCGTCGAGCGGCAGGGTGTGCGCCTGTCGCCGTCGGAAGCCGGTCAGGCGTGCGACTCCCGCGGACTCGAGCATCGCCCGCAGCTCGCTCGAGCGGTCCGCCACGTGCTCGAGCCGGTGCGCGTCGGACGCGAGCGTGAAGGGCACGCCTTTGGCGGCGAACCGGGCGAGCAGCCCCTCTGCCGGGTACTGCTCACCGACCGGCTTGCGCCACCCCGCGGACGACACCTCCGCGGCCATGCCGCTCGACGCCGCCGCGTCGGCGATCCGGTCCCACCACTCCTTCGGGTTCTCGGGCACCTGACCGGCGACCTTCACCACGTCGGGGTGGGCCAGGACGTCGCACGTCCCGGTGGCGGCGAGCTCCTCCAACGCCTCGGTGTACGCGTCCCAGCACGCGTCGACCGATCGCGCCGGCCATTCCGCCATGGACACGGCGTCGCGCAGGTCGTCGAAGCGCCACGCACCGATCCAGTGGACCGAACCGAGGAGCACGTCGAAGGGATAGCCGGCAAGGAGCTCCGCCACGTCGTCCATGCGACCGCGGTAATAGTCCACCTCGAGTCCGAGCACCACGGGGAGACCCTGCCGACGTGCCTCGAGGACCGTCTCCACGTACTCGTCGAGGTCCGCCGTCGCGTGGAACGACCAGTACTCGGCCATCGAACGTCGCAGCACGGGCGCGACGGGATCGTCCTCCCAGAAGCCGCCGAGAAGCCGGTCGGCCTGGACGAAGCGGAACAGGTGCTCGGTCAAGGCGACCTCGACGATCCCCGCGGCCTCGGCCCGCTCGCAGTACGCGGCGACCCGCTCGATCGCAAGCGGCGTCCTCGACTCGTCGTGCGGCCAAAGATGGAGGTGGTAGTCGAGTAACGGCATCGCTCTCCTTCGCCCCTCCCTTCTCTCCTCAGCTCCAGAGGACCTCGCCGAGCCGGAGGAGGCCGGCCATGTCGACGATGTCGTCGTCGAAGAATGGGACCGTCGCGATGAGCTCGGGACGCGCGCTCTGCTGCGTGGCGAGCTCGGCCTGTTCCTCGGCCTCCCTGCGGGCGACGACGCCGAAGTTCAAGAAGCTCTCTGCCACCTCGAAGAGCACACGCTCCGTCAACTCGGGGTCGGTACCGAGCTCGTGCGCCGCCTTCTCGGCGTACGAGTTCGCCCCGTCACGCATTCGGAGCGCCAGCTCGGCGGCGTCGGGGTCCCTGAAGTACGAGGGCAGCGCCTTGTTGACCACGATGGCCCCGAGGGGCAGACGGCGTGACGCGAGCGCGTGCGCGAAGAATTCCGCCTCGCGCACCGGTGCCGCTTCGAGGGTGGAGACGACGAGGAACGTCGTCCGCCGATCCGAGAGCAGTCGCGTGACGGCGCCCGCGCGCTCGACGAACCCTCCGTACATGGACTGGAAGAGCATGAAGAACTCGGCGATGTCCTCCAGGAACTGCGTCCCGAGGATCCGGTCGGCGACTTGGGAGAACGGTTTGGAGGCGAGGTTCACCATCCGCGACCGGTAGGGCGCGGTGAGCCATCGGAGAAGCCGGCTCGAGAAGAACTCCGCCATGCGTTGTGGGGCGTCGAGGAAGTCGATCGCGTTGCGCGTGGGGGCCGTGTCGACGACGATGAGGTCGTAGGCGCCCTGCGCATGCAGATCGTAGAGGCGCTCCATGGCGATGTAGTCGTGGCTCTGCACGAAGCGCCCCGTGATGTTGCGGTAGAGGGGGTTCGCGAGGATCCGTTCGCGGGTCGGAACGTCCGGCGCGTATCTGCGGACGAGCGAGTCCCAGCTCTCCTTGGTGTCGAGCATGGCGGCCCACAGCTCCCCGCGTGGCCGGCCGTGCGCCGCGGAGCCTGCGAAGGCTTCGTCGGGGATGCGCAACTCGGTGTTGCCGAGGCCGCGGCCCTCGGGGCCGGAGAGCCCGAGCGCGTCCGCCAGCCGCCGGGCGGGGTCGACCGTGACGACGAGCACCCGGCCCCCGTGGCGGAGGGCTGCCATCGCGGCGGTCGCCGCGGCGATCGTCGTCTTCCCCACGCCGCCCGGCCCACAGGCGATGACGATCTCTTTGGAAGCGACGAGGCCGTCGAGCGTGACGGCGGACGACCCGGCGGCCCCGAGCGGCGCCAGCCCGGAGGCGAGCCCGGGCCCCGATGGACCGGGTGTCGGGCGCCGCTCCGAGCGCCGGCCGAGAACGCTCGGGCGTCCCGCCACGCGCGCGCCGCCGCGCAGACCCGGCGCCTGCCGCCCGGGCACCGAGGTCACAGTCCGAGCTCCTCTGAGAGCGCCGTCGCGACCTGTCCGGTCGTCCGCAACCCGTGCGCCCTCGTGAACAGGTACGGCACATACAGCACGGGAACCTCGACCGACCCCTGGCTCCCCTCGAGCTCCTTCAGCCCCTCCCGCAGACGCTGGAGATGCCCGGCTCGCGTGCGGCGCATCGTCACGGCGAGTCGGGCTCCCTCCATGATCGGATCGACGTCGCCGCCCGTGTCCTTGGACAGCTCGGCACGTCCGGCGTAGAGGCGCTCGAACACCTCCTCTTCGTGTCGCCCGAAGAGCTCGGGGAGCACCCGGTTCACCACGACCGCCGACAGCCTCACGGTCGTCTCGGTCTCGATGCGGGCGGAGACCTCGAGCGTCTCGGTCACCGGCATCTCCTCGGGCGTCGTCACCACGACGACGCCGGTCCGCCTCGGGTCCGAGAGGATGTCGAGCATCCAGTCGGTCTGGGTCCGGATGAGCCCGACCTTCACCAGCTCGTTGATCGCCTGGGGCGCGGCGAGCTGGCTCACGATGTGACCGCTCGCCGGCGCGTCGACGACGATCAGGTCGTAGCGCCGCTCCCGCGCCTCGTAACAGAGCTTCCCGACCGTGAGGATCTCGCGGACGCCGGGGGCGGCCGTCGCCACGAAGTCGAACACCTTGGCGAGCGGACCGAGCCGGGTCGCCACCGGCACCCTGAGGAACATCCTCAGGTACTCGCGCAACGAGGCCTCGGTGTCCATCGACATCGCCACGACCCCGGGCGACACCTCCCGCCCGGCGAAGTCGGTCGGCGCCGCCTCGAAGAGGGCGGCGAGGTCACCTTTGGCGTCGACCTCGCAGGCGAGCACGCGCTTGCCTCGCTGCGCAGCCAGCTGCGCGAGCGCGGCGGCAACCGTCGTCTTGCCGACGCCCCCCTTTCCCGTGACGAAGACGAGCCGCAGGTCGATGAGGGAATCCGGGGCTTTGCGCGCCGGCACGCCGGCCGGATCGGTCGCGGACACGGGCGAAGGTGGGCGCCGCCCTAGGGCGCGCCGAACCCGACCCGGCGCTCGCCAGCCGGAGCGCCGACCTCGACGTAGGCCACCTTCTGCACCGGAACGCCGACGCGCCGCCCTCGCCGGTCGGTGAGCCACAGTACGGAGTCACCGCTCAGTGCCGCCTCGATCGTCTCGAGCACGGTGTCGCGGTCCGCGTCCTCACCGAGCTCGATCTCGATCTCCTTCGGCGTCTGGACGATGCCGATCCGTACGTCCACGGGATGGACGATACAGCCAAGCGCCACACTTCCCGCCCGGTGGCGGCCGGCCCTCACGAGGACCCGTCACCGGCGAGAATAGGCCGGAGACGGATCTCGGCGGGCGCGGGACGCGACCGCCGTCCCGAGCGGGAGGTGAGAAGGGCGCATGGCAGGCGGTAGGGACGAAGCCGAAGGCCCGGCGAGCACGGCGTCGGAGACCCCCGAGCCGGTCCGCCGAGCCGACCGCGCCCGCGCCGAGGACCTGGAGCCCCCGGGCACCGATGGCCGGGCGCGCCGCTGGGCCTCCACCATGGCGGGCTTCACCACCGGTCAGCTCCGGTTCGCCCACGCCGGTTCGACGGTTCGGCTGGGCGGGCCTCCCCCGGCGACCTCGCCCGCCGCACCGCCCGGAACGGGGCTCGGCATGACGCGCGAGGAGCGTGAGGTCGTCGAGCGCGGGATGCTCGCCGTCGGGGCGACGCCCGCCGTCGGCGCGGGACACCGGCCCGTTCCCGAAGAGCCCGACCCGTGGCGCACCTGCTTCGAGCGGGACCGCGACCGGATCCTGCACTCGACGGCCTTCCGGCGCCTTGCGGGAAAGACGCAGGTGTTCGTCTTCCCCGAGGACCACCAGCGCACGCGGCTCACGCACGCGCTCGAGGTGGCGCAGGTGGCGGTCAGCGTCGCCCGGGCGTGCCGGTTGAACGTCGCGCTCGCCGAGGCGATCGCGCTCGGCCACGACTGCGGGCACGGTCCGGGGGGCCATGCGAGCGAGGACGCGCTCGACCCGTTCCTTCCGGGCGGCTTCGACCACGCGCCCTGGGGCGCGGACGTGTCGCTCACGTCGCTGAACCTGTGCCGCGAGACCTCCGACGGGATCCGGAACCACAGCTGGTCACGACCCGCACCCACCACTGCCGAGGGGGAGGTCGTGAGCTGGTCCGACCGCATCGCGTACGTCTGCCACGACTGGGAGGACGCCGTGCGGGCCGGCATCGTGAGCGAGTCGTTGTTGCCCGAGGTCGTGCGCGAGCGCTGCGGCGACACGCGCGGCAGCCAACTCGGAGCGTTCGTCGATGCGCTCGTGTCGAGCGTGCTCGCGACCGGTCTGATCGCAATGGAGACCGAGGCCGCGGAAGCCCTCGCTGCCTTCCGCGCCTGCAACTACGAGCACGTCTACCTCCGCGAGGCGTCGGTGGCACAGGCGCGCGCCGTGATCGCGGTGTTGCGCGCACTCGTCGAGTACTACGCCGACCGCCCCTACGCGGTGCCAGCGGTACGCGAGGCGGGCGGGCTCGTCGCGGGAGAGCCGGCCGCCGTCGAAGCGGCCGTCACCTACGTGGCGGGCATGACCGACCGGTACGCCTTCCGCCAAGCTGTGGCACTTCTCGACTGGGACCCGGCGAAGCTCCCGCGGGGAGTCGCCGCGTAGCTGGGCAGCCGGCTACCAGGTTCCCCCGGAGCTGCCGTAACCGCCCGAGCCACCCGACGAGCTCGTCGCCGCCTTGACCGGACTCCCGCTCAGGCTCAACACGTACCAGGTCCCCCCGAAGCTCTTGATGCCTTCACCGTGGAATTGGCCCTTCCCGCTGTCGCCCGCGTACATGAACAGCGGATGGTGCTTGTAGGTGACCTGGAGCGACTTCCCGTGCTTCTTCGTGCCGAGCAGCTTCGAGCGGAGGCCCCGCACCCCGTGCGGCTTGCCCTTCGTGAGGAGCGGCGGCCACAACGAGGCGCACGTACCCCCGCACGGCAGCGACGCTCCCGAGCCCGACACGAGCACGTACAGCGTGCGCCCTGACGAGCTCACGAGGATCTTGCCGTACTTCTTCGATGGCACCATCCGCACCTGGGCCCCCTTCGCCTTGTCCGCCTTGCCCGCGTGGGCGGTGTTGGCACCGGCGGAGGTGGCGGGGAGGGCCGGGACGGCGAGGGCCGCTGCGGCCGTGAGCATGCCGACGGCGAGCAGGCGGCGTGACGAGGGCTGGATCATTTCAGCTCCTCTCTTTCTCAGGTTCTTCCCAGATTAAATACCCAGGGACCGCCTCGTGCTCCGCGGCCAAAAGCCCGGCCGGACATCGCTGAGACACCCCTGCGCGATCCTGCGGCCGTGACTGCAGGAGGCAGACCGGCGGCGGCCCAGGCGTCCGCGGGCCAGGCGTCGTCGGGCCAGGTTGCTGCCCAGGCGGCGGCCCAGGTCCGCCAGGCGACTGCTCTCCTGCGCGCCGCCTCGAGGTGCGCGGAAGGTGTGCGAACGGCCGACGCCGTGGCACTGGCGAAGCTCTTCGCCGAGGCCGGGAAGATCGCGCAGGCCTCCGTGCTCCGCTTCACGCAGGTTGCAGGCGACCTCGGCGCTCGGCGTGTGGCCGGTGAGCGGAACGCGGCGACGCTCCTCTCGTCGATCTCGGGGACGAGCGTCGGGAAGGCCAGGGGAACCCTGGCGGTCGCCGAGAAGTTGAAGTCGGCTCCGGAGGCCGAGCGGGCCTTCCGGAACGGCGACCTCTCATTCGAACAGGCCGCAGTGATTGCGCCGGTTGCGAGCCAGGATCCGAAGGCCGCAGGCGACCTCGTCGGGACCGCACGACGCGCTTCGGTGAAGGAGCTGAAGGCGGAAGCTGCGCGTTCCTTGCAACGGGCGCGGGGTGAAGAGGCCATGACGCAGCGCGAACGCCGCCTGCACAAGGCGCGGTTCTGCCGTTTCAGCTTTCCTGAAGATGGCGGAGTCCGTCTCGAGGCGCTCTTCTCGACGCTGCAAGGGGCGAAGGTGAAAGCCGCGCTCGAGAAGGCGACGCAGGACCTCTTCAAGGAACGCTGGCGCTCCGGGGCGAGGGAGGACACGGCCGAGCAGGTGCGCGCTGACGCGTTGGCCGATCTGCTGTGCGGCACGCGTGGATCCGTGCGCGGCGCGCCGGACGTCCTCGTCCGCGTCGATGCAGGCGCCCTACGACGGGGCGAGGTCCAAGACGACGAGATCTGCGAGATCGACGGCCTCGGACCCATCTCGGTCACCGCCGCGAAGGAGCTCCTCGGCGAGGGGTTCTTCACGCTGGTCGTCCAGGACGGACGCGACATCAAGACGGTGACGTCGACGAAGCGGGCCATTCCGAGGCGAGTGTCCAAGGCGTTGCTCTTCCGCGACCAGCATTGTGTCGTGCCTGGCTGTGCCGAGACCGAACAGCTCGAGATCGATCACTGGGGACGCGACTACAACTGGAACGGCCCGACCGAGCTCGCCAACCTCTGCCGACTGTGCCGGACGCACCACAAGTTGAAGACCGAGCAAGGTTGGCAGCTCCTCGGGGGGCCCGGTGCCTGGCAATGGCGCCCGCCCAAGTCGATCGCCGAGCTCGCGGCAGCGCACGGAACGCGCCTGACCTGCGAGCCTCCCCGACCGCTCTTTCGAACATCGCGCCGTCGCCCCGGCGAAACGGGACCGGGCAAGCACGACCCCCCGCGCGCAGGTCCCTGAGTCGGGGGACTTCGCGGGGACGGACTCCTCCGCGCGACATTCGGGAGACGCGGGCTCAGTGCACGGTGAGCTCGCTGCGGTAGACGCGAGCGGGACCCATCTCCATCAACGTCTCCGCCAGCGCGACGAAGGCCAGGGAGGCTTCACTGTCCGGCTCGCGCACGGCCACCGGGACACCGATGTCTCCACCTTCTCTGAGCGCGGGGACGAGCGGCACCTGGCCGAGGAGCGGAACCCCGAGGTCGTCTGCAAGGGCCTGACCGCCGCCCGAACCGAACAACTCGTAGCGCTTCCCGTCGTCCGCGCTGAACCAGCTCATGTTCTCGATGACCCCGCGAACGGAGAGCTTGAGCTTTCTCGCCGCGTACGCCGATCGCTGGGCGACGCGTTGCGCCGCGGGCTGCGGCGTGGTGACGACGACCACCTCCGCCCGCCCCATCACCTGGGCGAGCGACAGCGTCACGTCCCCGGTTCCCGGTGGCATGTCGACGAGCAACACGTCGGGGTCACCCCAGTAGGCGTCTTTGAGGAACTGCTCGATCGCCTTGTGGAGCATCGGTCCACGCCAGATGACCGGCGTGTCGTCCTCGACGAAGAAGCCCATCGAGAGCACCCGGACTCCGTGGGCACCGGCGGGGACGACCATGTCCCCGAGGACGACCGGGTCGCGTGCGACCCCGAGCATCTTCGGGACGGAGAAGCCGTAGACGTCGGCGTCGAGGATCCCGACCCTGCGGCCGGTCGCTGCCAACGCCACGGCGAGGTTCACCGTGACCGACGACTTCCCCACCCCACCCTTGCCCGAGGAGATGCCGATGACCCTGGTCTTGGAGCCCGGGCGCAGGAACGAAGGCCCGTCGCCGTCCGACATCCTGTGGCGGAGTGCCTGGCGGAGGGCGTCGCGTTCGGGGTCCGACATGACCACAAGCTCGACCGCCACGTCCCTCACACCCGAGACGGCGGCCGCCGCGGCGGCGACCTGCCAGCGGAGCTCTTCGCCGTCGGGCCATCCCGCCACGGGCAAGGCGAGCGTCACCCCGACCCGGTGCCGGCGCGTGGAGACGCCCCGGACCATGCCGATGTCGCCGAGCGGCAGGTCGAGCTCGGGATCCACGACCGCCGCCACTGCCTGCCCGATGGCGTCCTCGAGCGTGGTCTCCATCTCCTCCCTCGGGTATCCGCCGGTAGACTACCGATCGTGCATCCCCTCCCAGACGGGGTGGCTGGCCTGGCGGAGGACGCGAGGTTCGCCTCGCTGGTGGCCGCGGTCACCGCAGCATTCGGCGACCCGACGCGTCGCGACATCTTCCTGCGCGTGCGGTCGGAACCCGGCATGACCGCCACCGAGGTCGCGACCGCCTTCTCGCTGCATCCGAACGTCGCCCGGCACCACCTCGACCGGCTGGTCGCGGGCGGGTACTTGCGGGTCGAGACCGAGCGACGGGCTCAGGGCGCCGGCCGTCCCTCGAAGCGCTTTTTCCCTGTCGCCGGCGACGCCGCCGTGGAGTTCCTCACGAGGCGCGACGACCTGCTCGTGACGCTCCTCGGGAAGGCTCTCGACCTGCTCGGGCCGGCGGTGGCAGAGGAGATGGCCGCCGAGGTGGGCGAGTCCTACGGGCGGTCGCTGGCGAGCGCGATCAGTCCCGTCGAGGGTCAGCGGTCCGTTCGGGCCGCCATGCGTGTCGTCGCCGACGCGCTCACCGCCCACGGGTTCGCGGCCCACGCCGAGGACCAGGGTGGCGGGACGGCGGTCGTTGCCGAGCAGTGCCCGTTCGGGGCCGCGGCCGCGAGCCACCCCGTTCTCTGCGCGGTCGATCGCGGCATGGTGAAGGGGCTGCTTGCGGGGCTCTGCGGGGAGACCCCCGTCGTCCTGTCGTCGCGAGCCCGCGGCGACGAGACGTGCGCCGCGCTCGCCTGACGGGCGCTCGCGGCACGGTCCTCACACGCCGGCGGCGTCCTCCCTGACGTCCGCCACCTCCGCACCCGGAACCAACGAGACGAGCTCGGTGACACTGGTGCGGAACACCGCGTTCGGCGTCCCGGCCGCCGCCCAGATCACGGCGTACGACGCGAGCGCCCGGTCGATGACGACGCGGACGTCGTGCGCGACGGGGCTCACCCCGCCGATCGGGAACCCGGTGGCCGCGCGGACCGCGTCCGCATCGGCCCGCCCCACGCTCGAGGCGCCCAAGTGCCGGCGCAGCTTCTCCGTGTCGAGGCGGTCGGCACCCGAGAGCACGGCAACGACGGGCTCGCTCCCGACGAGGAAGACGAGCGACTTGGCGATCTGGCCCACCTCGACGCCCACGGCCTCGGCGGCCTCCGTCGAGGTCCGCGTGGACGACGGGAGCTCGACCACCTCGGCGTCGGACCCCGCAGCGCGAAGAGCGTCCTGCACGCGCCGGGCGTTGCGGTGCACGTTCAGCCGCCGGGGAGGCCGGGCGGCACCGGACGGTGCGCCGCCCGGTAGGCGGTGCGGATCTCGGGCGCGGCGTGCTTCAACCAGCCGGCGCTCGGATGGTCGGCGAGGAACCGGGCGTAGTGCGCGACGGCCTTTGAAGGGTCTCCTTCTTGGAGCAACACGGTTCCCATGTAGTACTGGGCCGCGTCGAGACGGGGGTCGACTCTGACCGCCTCGACGATGGCCGAGGCACCTTCGGCCGCGATGTTCTGCTCGTGCGCGGTGGTTGCGGCCCGCCAGTCGAGCCATCCCCACTCGGCGAGGGCGACGGGCTGCCTGGGGTCTTCGGTGAGGACCTGCCCGTACAGCGCGAGCGCCTCGACCGAATGGCCCCGAGCGACGAGCGCTTGCGCGTCGGCGAGTTGGTGCTCGATCTTCTGCGCGGTGTTCAGGTCGACCGTGCCCGTCGCAGCTTGGCCGGGCAACCGGGGGGTCGTGAGCGACACGACCAGAACCACGGCGCCCGCCACGACGAGGGCGAGGCCCCCAGCCGCGATCCACCACCGCCGCCGCCAGACGACGAGGCGCCTGCGGCCGCCGGTCTCGGGCTCTCGGACCTGCACCTCGGGCGGGGGCTCGACCTCGGGGACCGTCGGAGGGGCTCCGGCCGCGTCGATCGCGGCCTCGACCTCTTCGAGACGCCGCTCGTCCCGGGCGCGCAACACGGAGTAGTCCTCGTCCGAGAGGTCGCCCGCCTCGTTCTCGCGCGCCGCGTCCTCGAGGGAGCGACGAAGAAAGTCCCGCTCGTCGAGCAGCTTCCAATCGCTGACGGTCACGCCGCGCCCCGCAGGCGGTGGAAGGCCCGCGCGCGCCGCCAGAGCATCACCGCGACCGCCGTCACGGCCGCGACACCCGCGACGAGCGGGAGGAGCCAGAGGAGGCCCGAGAGCCCCGACGTCGGCGGCGAGAGCAGGATGCTCTCCCCGTACTGTCCGACGAGCTGCGTCTCGATCGCCTGGTCGCTCTCGCCGGCGCGCGTGAGACGGAGGACCTCGTGGCGCACCGCGAGCGCGGACGCCGCGGTCGACTCCGCGACCGAGATGTCGTCACAACTCGGGCATCGGATCTGCGTGTCGAGGACCGCGGCACGCTGGGCAGGCGTGACCGGCCCCCCGCGACCCAATCCGCTCCCGAACGCAAGCGCGACGGCCGCGACCACGATGGCGAGGACGAAGCTCACGCGGTGCAGCGCGTTGGCTCGGCGAGCGGGCACGACCTTCATCCCCCGCCGGCCGAGCCGGTCCCGCCGCTGAAGAGCTCCCCTCGCCGCGCGGCCCCGAGCATCTCGTCGAGTTGCTTCACCGTCACCGGGCCGAGCCACGTGCCGACCACCGCGCCCGACGGATCGACGAGGAACGTCATCGGCGGCGACGAGACGCCGTAGCGGTTGGCCAGCTGGCCGGCGTCGTCGGGGACGACCGGCCACTCGATCCCCCAGTCGGTCACGAAGCGACGCGCGTCCACCTTGGTGTCGTTGAAGACCACGCTCACCATGCGGACCGCGGAGCCCGACCTCGTCTGGCGGAAGGCGAAGTCCGCGAGCGCGGGCTCCTCCTGCTGGCACGGGGGACACCAGCTGGCGAAGAAGTTCACGTACACGTAGTGCCCGCGATCGGCCGAGAGACTGAACGACCGTCCCGCGAGCGTCGACCCCGTGATCTGGGGGGCGCGGCGACCGACGAGCGGGCTCTGCACCTGGGTCGCCTGCTCCGACGGTCTCGTCGCGGCCACGATCGAGACGGCGACGAGCGCGGCGAGCACGAGCCCGGCGATCCACCGCGTCGGATGGGCCGGCCGGCGCCCCGTCACATGGCCTCGGCTGGACGGGTCTCGGTCGGTTGAGCGGCCGAGCGCAACGACGTGGGCGCGGGAGTCGCCGCCAGACTCGGGGCCCGAACCCGCGGCCGCGCGCCGTCGAGACTGTCGTCGCGTTGGTGCGTCGGCGGCACGGGAACTGAAACCGGCTCGGTCGGCCGCCGGCGCGCTCCGGGCACCAGCGCGAGCAGACCTCCGATGCCGACGAGCAAGCCGCCGGCCCACATCCACGCGATCAGCGGCTCGACCACGACGCCGACGGCGATCGCTGTGCGGGGAAGTGTCGAGACGACGCTCCCCCCGGTCGACCGACCTGTCGCCCCTGTGGCGTTCCAGATGAGATAGACGTCACCGAAGGCGCCGGAGTCGATCGCCGGCGTTCCGACCGCCTCGGAACTGGGCCCGCCGTACTGGCTGATGGCCGGCGCGAAGGGACCTCCCCCGTCGACGCGCACGAGCGCTTCGGTGGCGATGCGCTGCGCGCCGTGAACGGACCTGAGACCCTCGAAGACGAAGGTGTGCCCCGCATAGTGGACGACCTGGCCCGGCTGAAGGACGAGCTCGCGTTGGGACCGGAACGAGGTCGCGGCGACCAGGCCCACCGCGAGCACCACGACGCCGAGGTGGACGACCATGCCGCCGTTCGTGCGGCCCACGAACCCGCGCCACGCTCCGGACCCGTGCCGCACGCTCGAGCGGACGGCGAGCACGAGTGCGCGCGCGGCGGAGGAGAACGCGAACGCGGCGAACCCGAACGCGAGGAGCGGCTCGGGCCCGCGGACCCCTGCAGCGACGCAGGCGACGATCGTGAGCACCCCGGCCCAGGCCGGCACGGCAAGTCGCCGCCACAGGACGCCCGCGTCCACCTTGCGCCACGAGAGCGCGGGTGCGACCGCCATGAGGAACAGCAGCGTGAGCCCGACCGGGACCGCGACGGTGTTGAAGTACGGCGCCCCGACCGTCACCGCCTGGTTCTTCACCGCCTGGTAGAGCAGCGGGAAGACGGTGCCGAGCAGGATGATGAAGGCGAAGCCGACGAACACGAGGTTGTTCACCACGAAGGCGCCTTCACGACCGAGCGGGGCGTCGACCCCTCCCGGGGATCGCAGCCGGTCGCCGCGCCACGCCACGAGCCCGAAGCCGATCACCACCACCAAGACGAAGAAGGAGATGAGGATCGGACCGAGATCCGACTCGGTGAACGAGTGGACCGAGACGATCACGCCGGAACGGGTGAGGAACGTGGCGAGGATGGTCAGCGCGAAGGTCGCGATCGAAAGGGAGACGTTCCACACCCTGAGCAGTCCGCGGCGCTCCTGCACGAGGACCGAATGCAGGTACGCGGTCCCGCAGAGCCAGGGCATGAGCGCGGCGTTCTCGACGGGGTCCCAACCCCAGAAGCCGCCCCAACCGAGCACCTGGTAGGACCACCACGCCCCGAGCACGATGCCGACCGTGAGGCTCGTCCACGAAAAGAGGGTCCAGCGGCGCACCTCGGACTGCCAGCGCTCGCCGACCCGGCCGGTCGCCAACATGCCGACCGCGAACGCGAAGGGAACGCTGAACCCGACGAAGCCGATGTAGAGCAGGGGCGGGTGCGCGGCGACCAGCGGGTTGTCCTGCAGCAGGGCGTTCGGCCCCGCCCCGTGCGCCGGGGCGGACGTCGTGAGGAACGGGTTGGCGGGCCCGATCATCAAGCCGAAGAAGAATGCGGAGACCGCGTACATAACGAGCGTCGCCCAGCGCACCACCGGATCGGAAGACCGGCGCCGGTACCGCCAGACGACGAGCCCGGAGAACCCCGCGAGCACGAACCCCCACAGAAGGATCGAGCCGGCGAGCGCAGACCACAGCCCCGTGATGGAGTAGATGAGCGGGGTCGCGCGTGCGTTGTTGTCCGCCACGTAGACGAGATGAAAGTCGTGGCTGACGAGTGCGTACTCCATCGCCACGACGGCAACGACCGCACCGGCGAGCAGGAGCGGGGCGAGCAGGCGCTCGTCGACGCCACCGTGACCGCCGGGGCGAGGCCGACCGGCGTCGCCGTTCCCGTCCGCTCCCGGACGTGCCGTCACGATCAGGCCCCGCAACGCCGCGGCCACGCCGCACAACGCGGCGCCGAACGCGAGCCAGACGCCCGCCGCCCCGAGTTCAGCCGGCCACATCAGCGGGCGTGGACGTCAGCGCTCGACGGCATCAACGCGTGGTGCCGTTCGGCGCTTTCACCCGTGTCGGGTGCGTGGCGATGTATGTGGCGGAGTGCTTGACCATGATCTGGTCACCGAGGAAGACGCGTCCGGAGAAGTGGCCCACGACGACGACGGGGATGTCCGACTGGAAGAGCTGGGGAGGAGAGCCGGAATCGTCGACCGACAACCTGTGTCCCCCACCCGAGACCTGGAAGTCGGCGCCCTTGGCGGTCCGCCGGATGCTGCCGGGGACGACGACGCCCTCGAGGCGGATGGTCGACGAACCGATCTGCTGACGGTGCGCCACCGCCTGGCTGACCGTGTCGAAGTAGTTGAGCGAGCTGCCGAGCCCTTCGACGAGGAGGTAGGCGATCGCGGCGGCGAGCAGCGCGAAGACCGCGGCGAGCCGGATCCGCGGCCGTCTCCCCCGGCTCACCGCTCCCCCGGGCTGACCGCGCCCGGCGCCGATGGCAGGTCCGTGCGCTCGGCGTCCGACGCGTCGAACGGCTTTCGTGCCGGAGTCGGCCCGCGCGATTGGAGCACCGGGACGGAGCTCAACGCGGCGGCGCCGCTTCGGACCGCAGATTCGGAGTCGTGCGGGCGAGCGTCGCCGTCGAGACACGCCCCGTCTGGCGCCACGACTCCGGCATCCCCGGCTCCGACATCCCCCTGCCACGCTCTCGCCGCTGCCTGCAGACGACGGTTCCGCAGCACGAGCGAGAACGCGTAGAGCCCCAGGGCGCCGAGCGCGACGGCGTAGCCGGCGTCGACGTAGCTCACCGCCCGCTCCCTGCCGGCTCGGGGACACGCTCGCCCCCGACGAGGGGGGCTCCGGCCGCCGGGACCTGTTCGGCCTCGCTCCAGCGCTCGGCGAGGGAGACCTCGAGCTCGTTGTCGCTGATCACGTCGCCGAGCGCCTCGATCCGGTATCGCACGAGCACCATCCAGGCGAAGACGAGCGTCATCGCCACGAAGCCGAGTGCCATGGTCCAGGCCATCGACCCGTGGACCTTCAGTGTGAGCCCCGGGTTGAGCACCGTGCCCCGCTGGTGAAGCGTCTGCCACCAGTCGACCGAGAACGACACGATCGGCACGTCGACGAAGGCGACAAGGGCAGCGACGGCAGACCGTCTCGCCCGCACCTCCTGGGTCGCGGGCACGCGGCGGAGCGCCATGTAGCCGATGTAGAGGACGAAGAGGAGCGCGGTCGACGTGAGGCGCGCTGTCCACGTCCACCACACGCCCCACGTCGGGCGTCCCCAGAGCGAACCCGTCACGAGGGTGAGCCCGGTGAACACGACGCCGACCTCGACGGCCGACGCGCCGAGACGGTCCCAGAAGAGCGACCGCGTCCGGCGCCACAGATAGAGGAAGCTCGAGAGAGCCGCAAGGCCGAACGAGCAGTACAACGCCACCCATGCGACGGGCGGATGGATGTAGAGCAGCCTCACGAGTGTGCCCTGGACTTTCGCCGGCGGGGTCACCCACAGCCCGAGGATCACCGTCGCGACCGTGGCGACGAGCGCGGCGACTCCGATCGCGCGCGTCGTGTTGCGCAAGGACCGGCTGCCGGCAGCACCCGACACCGTCGCCACCGAGCTCATGCGCGAGCTCATGCGGCCTCCTGCAACGGGCCGTACAGGGCGACGCCCACTGCGAGGTAGACCGCCGCGAAGGGTCCGAGGATCTTCAACCACGACGCGCCCGACGACACGGCGCCCGTCACCGCGGCCGCCCACGCCCGGGACCCCGCGATGAGGACCGGCGCGACGATCGGAAGCACGAGCAGGGGGAGCAGGGTCTCGCGCACGCGCAGGCCGGCCGAGAGTGCGCCGTAGAGGACCCCCGCCGACGCGAGGCCGACCGTGGCGAGCACCGACGAGACCAGCGCGAGCCACCACGCGTCGAAGCGCACCCCGAACAGCACGACGATTCCGGCGCCGAGGAGCACCTGGACGCAAACGAGCTGAAGGGCGACGGCACCGGCCTTCCCGAGGAAGACGCCCGCCGGGTCGATCCCGGCGAGACGCAACCCGTCGCGAGTGCCCTCCCCCGACTCGATGGCGAAGCTCCGCTGGGTGGCGAGCACCGTCGAGAAGAGGACGGCCAGCCAGTAGAGGCCCGGTGCCGCCGTGCGCAGGGCGTGCGGACCCGGTCCGAGCGCGAACCCGAACAGGACCAGCACGAGCACGGCGAAGGGAAGCACCTGCCACAGGGCGACGCGGGAGCGAAGCTCGATGCGGATGTCCTTCCCCGCGACGAGAAGCGCGTCACGCCACATCTTCGTCACCTCCGCCTCGCGCGCTCTTCGCGACGAGGACCGGCCGTCCGCGGCACTCGACCACGCGCCCGCCCGACAACACCGCGACGCGGTCGGCGAGCGCGGTCGCGAGGCCCGGTTCGTGGGACGAGAGGATGACGGCCGCCCCGCCGTCCGCGGCCTCGCGGACCAGCGCGTCGACGAGCGCCCGCGCGTCGGCGTCCAGCCCGGCGTGTGGCTCGTCGAGCAGCCACAACTCCGGAGCGCGCGCCACGAGCACCGCCAGCGCAGCGCGGCGTCGCTGTCCTGCAGACAGCCTGGCCGCCGGGGTCCTCGCCAGCCGCCCGACCAGGCCGAGCCGAACGAGCGCGCCCGGAACGCGGTCGGTCCCGAGCCCCGCCGCCCGGACGGCGAAGCGGACGTTCTCCTGCGCGCTGAGCTCGTCGTACAGGCAGGCGTCGTGGCCGAGAAGGCCGACTCGTCGTCTCACCGCCGTGCGGTCCTGGCGGAGGTCGCAACCGAGCACCACCGCGTCGCCCGAGCTGATCGGGAGCAGCCCCGCGCACGCTCTGAGGAGGCTCGTCTTGCCCGCGCCGTTCGGACCGAGGAGGGCGACGACCTCCCCTTGGGCGACGGTCAGGTCCGCTCCGGCGAGGGCTGGGAAGCGGCCGGCCAGGGCGACCGCCGAGCGGAGGAAGACTGCGCGATCCATGACCGGCTCGTCATGCTACGGGGGGCCTGGACCAGGGTCCAAGCGGCTACCCGCCGGGGAGCGCCAAGGCGCGATCGGAGAGGCCTAGGGCGATGCGATGGGCGACCCGAGCCCGGTGACCAGGTCGTACCCGGTGCCCGCGGTGCAGTCGGTCCCGCAGTTCCCGTTCGTCCCGCCCGTGACGTCGCGCAGATGCCCGCTGTACCCGGAGCGGTAGATGGCTGTCGCGCCTTGGAGGGCTCCGCCTGTGGTCGCGCCGGCGGCGAGGATGCCGGCCCAGTTCGGCGCGCCGACGCTGGTGCCGCCAACCGTGAACCAACCGCTCTGACCTTGATACCGGGTGCTGTCGTAGATGGAGACGCCCGTGTTCGGGTTCGCGTCGAAGGACACGTCGGGGATCCCCCGGAAGCCTCCGGTCAGACCGTTGATCGTCGCCGACCCGGACACCGGCCCGGTGTAGCCGCCCTGGTAGCTCGGAAGGGGCTCGTCGGCTGACACGCCGCCACCCGATCCGGACCATGCCGTCTCGGAGGTGAAGCCGCTGCAACTCGTTCCCGAGCACCCCGTGAGGGTGGTGCCGCCGACGGCCAGCACGTGCGGCGATGCCGCCGGGTACTCCGCGCCGTGGCCGCTGTCACCGGCTGAGGCCGTGTAGAAGACACCGGCCGCCGACATGTCCGCGTCGTCGCTCGACTCGGTGCTGAACTCGTTGCCGCCCCAGCTCATCGACACCTCGGTCGCGTGGTAGAGGCTGACGGCGTCCTTCACGGCCGTGAAGAGGTTCGCGTCGCTGTTGCTCGCGGCTTCGACGAGCACGATCCGAGCGTTCGGCGCCTCGGCGTGCGCCCACTCGATGTCGAGCGATTCCTCGAACGCCCAGCCGCCTGTCGACTTGGGCGTCCCCTCGGGATCTTTCTGGAGGAAGCAGGGCCCGGTCGTGGTCGACGCGCAGGTGGAGAGTGTCGGGTACTTGTACTGCCGGTTCCACGTGTTGAGGTCGGAGAGCGCGTTGGGGTCGTGGTAGGCATCGACGATGGCGATCGTCTGGCCGTAGCCAGAGCCGGTCGTGCCGCTGGCCGGAGCCTTGAGGTCCGACAGGTGGTAGACGCTCGCGATCGCACTCGGCGGCAGTCCCGTCGGCTTGGCCGAGGAGTACCTCGGCTTGCCGTCGGCGAGCCGGCCGACCACCTTGGCTCGGATGGGCGGCGTCGCGGCCCACGCCGGGGCGTGGCTCGAGGCGAGCGCAGGGGACGAGACGAGCGCGCCGACACCCGACGCGCCTGCCACGCACGCGATCCCGACCGCCGACGCGAAGACCCCCCACCGACTCATGGCGGGCAATCCTCTTTGACCAAGGTGTCCGCGTCAAGGGTTTCGCAGGCCCCCTGCGGATTGTGGCGCCCAAATTGGGGTCCGGTTGACGGAGCGTTGGCGGTCCCGTCTGCCCGGCCGGTGATCAGCTGGTGGTCAGCCGATGGAGGCCGAGATGGTCGAGGAGGGACGAGAACTGGGCCGAGAGCCAGCCGAGGTCACCGGCGACCAGGAGCGCACCGAAGGCGATCAGCACAGCCGCGGCCACCACCTGGACCAGCGCGAGATGGCGCCGGGCGCGGCCGTAGAACGCCGTCAGACGGTCGAAGGCGAACCCGGTCACGACGAAGGGCACCCCGAGGCCGAGCGAGTAGGCGAAGAGGAGCAGCACACCGCCGGCGAGCGTGGATCGGAGCTCTGCCAGGCCGAGCACCGCAGCGAGCACCGGTCCGATGCACGGCGTCCACGCGAAGGCGAACGCCATCCCCATGAGCGGGGCGGCCCAGGCGCCGAAGGCCTCGGGGCGGACGTGGAAGCGCCGCTCCCCGACCAGCCATGCCGCTCTGCCCGACACCCTCGATCCGAGTCGCGCCCAGACGCCCGCCGGGAGCGAGCTCGCGAGGAGGATCGTGCCGAGCACCACGATCACCGCGCCGGCGACGGTCGTGAGCTCCTCCTTGTGGAACCTGAGCAGGTGCCCGAGCCCCGAGGCGGCGGCGCCCAACGCAACGAACACGAGCGTGAACCCCCCGACGAAGAGCAACATCCCGCGGACCAGGGGGACGAGGCTCCGCCCCGGCGCCTGCGGTGCAGCGACCGGCCCGGCCGCGGTTGTCGGAGAGCTCGGTCCAGGTCCGGCGCCGACGAGCACCTCACGCCGTTCGAGCGCCTGGTGCGCCGGCTCGGCGGGGTGGCGGCGCGCCGTGGCGAGCTCGGTCGCCGAGAGTCCCGACACCATCGACAGGTAGCCCGGCACGAGCGGCAACACGCAGGGAGAGAGGAATGACAGGATGCCGGCGCCGAAGGCGATGAGCACCCCGAGCGGGTCCGCGGTGATCGCCCCGGGCGCCAGCACCTAACCAGTCTGGCTGCGGACGAGGCGCAGGTCGGCCTCGACCATCATCTCGACGAGTTGCGCGAAGTCCGTCTCGCGCTGCCAGCCGAGCTGTTCGTGCGCTTTCGTCGCGTCACCGACCAGCATGTCGACCTCTGCGGGCCGGAGGAAACGCTCGTCCACCACGACGTGGGCCTCCCAGTCGAGGCCCGCAGCCGCGAAGGCGAGCTCGCACAGCTCCCGCACTGAATGGGTCTCCCCCGTCGCGACGACGTAGTCCCCGGGCTGGTCCTGCTGGAGCATCTGCCACATGGCTCGCACGTAGTCCGCCGCGTAGCCCCAGTCGCGCTGCGACTCGAGGTTGCCGAGCGGCAGCTTCTCGGCCAACCCGCATGCGATCCGCGCCGCGCCGTGGCTCACCTTGCGCGTCACGAATTCGAGACCTCGGCGAGGGGACTCGTGGTTGAACAGCATCCCGGAGGACGCGTGGAGTCCATAGGACTCGCGGTAGTTGACCGTGATCCAGTGGCCGTACACCTTGGCCACGCCGTAGGGGCTGCGCGGATAGAAGGGCGTGGTCTCGCGTTGGGGGACCTCGTGGACCTTGCCGAACATCTCCGACGAGCTCGCCTGGTAGAAGCGGATCTCGGGATCGACGATCCGGATGGCGTCGAGGATCCGCGTCACTCCGAGCGCCGTCGTCTCTCCCGTGAGCACCGGCTGGCTCCAGCTCGTCTGGACGAAGGACTGCGCAGCGAGGTTGTAGACCTCGGCCGGCCGGTGGTCCCGCAGCACCGCGATGAGCGAGACCTCGTCGAGGAGGTCGGCCGGGACGAGGGTGAGCCTGTCCTGGATGTGCGCGATCCGCTCGAAGTTGAGGGTGCTCGATCGACGGACGACGCCAATCACTTCGTAGCCCTGGGCCAGCAGCAGCTCCGCGAGGTACGAGCCGTCCTGTCCGGTGATGCCCGTGATGAGCGCTCGGGCGGCCCTTCCCTTGGTTCCCCCGTTGCTTGCTCCCGCGACCACTGCGCCACGGTAGCCGAGGGCGACCTTGCGACCGGCCCGGCGGAAGCTGCGGCGTAGGTTGTCGGCGTGTCCCACCTGCGCTTCCCCGGGACCCCCACCGCCGCGATCGTGTCGTTCCGTCTCGGGTGCCGCGACGGCGTCTCCGTCGAGGCCGAGAAGTGGTCGTGGGCGCTCGGGCGCCTCGGCTACTCCGTCTTCGGCGTCGCGGGGGAAGGCGACGCCGAGCACGTCATTCCGAGCCTCGGGATGTCCGCGGCCGCGGTGGCGGAAGCGGAGGCGTCCTCACACACCGGGTCGCTCGATGCGGAGCTCGAGGCTGCGCTCGGAGTGGTGGATCTGGTCGTCGTCGAGAACCTCTGCTCGCTCCCTCTCAACCCTCCGGCCGCCCGCTCGGTCGCCAGGGTGCTCGCGGGACGCCGTGCGCTCTTCCACCACCACGACCTCCCGTGGCAGCGTGAGCAGTTTCGCGACCACCCGCCACCCTCCGACGACCTCTCCTGGCGGCACGTCACGGTGAACGACCTGAGCCGGGTGGAGCTCGGCGAACGCGGCGTCAGCGCGGTCACGCTCCACAACGCCTTCGACCCGCGACCGCCGAGAGGACGGCGCGCCGCGACGAGGGCCGCCATCGGGGTCGCACCAGACGAGCTCGTGGTGCTCCAGCCAACCCGCGCGATCGCCCGGAAGCGGGTCCCGGCAGCGCTCTCCCTGGCCGAAACCCTCGGCGCGACCTACTGGCTCCTCGGCTCCGCCGAAGACGGGTACGACGACGAGCTCGACGGCGTGCTCGCAGCTGCGCGCGTTCCGGTCCGCCTCGGTCCCGTCACCGTCGAGGGTTCGTTCGCGATCGACGATGCCTACGCCGCGTGCGACGTCGTCGCGCTGCCCTCGAGCTGGGAAGGGTTCGGCAACCCGGCGCTCGAGTCCGCCACGCATCGGCGCCCGCTCTTCGTGGGCAGGTACCCCGTCGCCTTCGAGCTGTCCGCCTTCGGCTTCGAATGGTTCTTCGACGACGAACACGGCGGAGACGGCGGTGGCAACCACGCCGGACGGAACGATCTCGTCCGATGGCTGCGACGGCCCGAACGTCGCCTGCTCGATCACAACGCCGAGCTCGCTCGCCGGCACTTCGACATCGCGCGCCTGCCGCGCAAGCTCGCGGCCGTCCTCGCAGATTTCGAGCGTCGACGTGAACCAGGCGGGGAGCGACCTCGCCCCGGGCGAGTGGTCGGTGCCCGGCGACAGGCTGCCGGTAGCGTCTAGCCGTGGCTGTGCGACCCGCTCGGGACGGCTCTGCCCGGTCCTCGACAGCGGAACGACGGCCGCCCTCGCCCCGCGCCGCGCGCGGACCCCGGGCCGCCAGACGGTTGAGCGCGGACGAGCGGAGGCGCCAGCTGCTCACGGTCGCGCTCAGGCTGTTCGCGTCAAGGGGTTACGAGGCCACGACGATGGACGACATCGCCGATGCGGCGGGAGTCACGAAACCGCTTCTGTACCAGCACTTCTCCTCCAAGCGCGCGCTCTACGTCGAGCTCGTCGACTCGGTGGCCCACGAGCTGCTCGAGGCCATCGGCGAGGCGACCGGCAACGCCGCGGGGCCGCGCCAACAGGTGGAGGACGGTTTCGCCGCGTACTTCAGGATGGTCGTCACCCACGAGACAGCGTTCCAGTTGCTCTACGGCCGCGGCCGCCCGACCCATGAGGAGCTCGGCTTCGCGCTCCGGCGCGTGGAGGACGCCATCGTCGAAGCGATCGACCCGCTCATCGCCGCAGGGCTCGACCCGGTCCACCGACGCTTCCTCGCCTACGCGGTCGTCGGCATGGCCGAGGGCGCGAGCCGGCACTGGATCGAGTCCCGCTCGGAATCAGGCGCCGCCGACCCGGGGGGCCGAGACGCGGCGGACCGCCCCCGATCCAGCCCCGGCGGACCGTCGGAGGAGTGGCAGATCCTCGCACGCCGGCTTGCCGAGCTCGCGTGGGCCGGTCTGCGCGCGGTCCACCCGGACTGAGCCGGACCCGACGAAGGGACCCTGAACCGACGTGCAGCTCGACCGCACCGACCTCGCGATCGTGCGACTGCTCCAGAGGGACGCACGCATCACCAACAAGGAGCTTGCGGAGGCCGTCGGGATCGCGCAGTCCACCTGCCTCGAACGCATCCGGGCGTTGCGGAGCGAAGGCGTGATCCGCGGCTGGCATGCCGACGTCGATCCTTCGGCGCTCGGCCGTCCTCTTCGGGCGATGATCAGCGTGCGCCTCAGGCCCAAGACGACCGCGTCGGTGCGCGCGTTCCAGCAGGAGATGATCGAGGCGCCCGAAGTGATCGCGGTCTGGACGGTCACCGGTGCCGACGACTTCTTGGTGGAAGCCGCCGCGCACGACGTCGCGGCGCTGCGTGACTTCGTCCTCGATCACGTCACCGGCAGGAGCGAAGTCGTCGACGCGCGGACGTCGATCGTCTACGACCAGGTCCGGGTGTGGGAAATCCCCCCGGCCGAGCAGGTCCTCCCGGCCGGCTCGGCTACGCCGTCCCGAGTCGGCCAAGAAGCTCGCCGAGCCGCTCCCGGTACGAGACCACGCTCCGCTCCTTGACGCTCTCGTAGCCGCGAACCATGTCGGGCAAGCGTGCGATCTCGGTCGCGAGGTCGAGGTTCTCGAGCGAGAGCCGGGGCAGGAGTCCGCGCACGACGCCCGCGTACTCGCGGGGGAGCTCGCGCTCGGTCCTCCGCAGCTCGGTCCGCCCGAAGGGGTCGAGGGCCGTCCCGCGCACCCGTCTCGCCGCCCGGAGCCCTCGCATCACCGGCTGCGACCACGGTCCCAGCCGGATCTTGTGCTTGAGGCCCTTCGCCCGCAACGCGGGCGGATGGAGCAGCCACGTGGTCTTGTCCTGCGTGGCCGGGAACTCGAGGAGCAGGCGGGCGACTTCGTACTCGTCCTTGTACGCGAGGAGCTTGTGGTACCCGAATGCGACGCCGGCCGTGAAGCGTCCGTCGCCACCGATGCGGCGTTCGGCCTCCCACGCCTCGCCGACGAGGGTCTCGAACCGTCCGGCCAGTGCCTCGTCCTGGTAGTCGGCGAGGTCGGCGGCGAGCCATTCGGCGTGGTCGCGCTGGGAATCGGGAAGCTCCACGCTCCCGAGGCGCCGCTTCGCGCCCGACCCGCCTCGTCGAGCACCGTCGGCACGCTCGTCCGCGGGGACCGTGCCGAGGTCGGTGAGGTCCCCGGTCGCCCACCGGCGTCCCGCCTCGAAGGCGGCGCGATTCGCGCCGACGGAGACGCCGTTTCGCTCGATCGCCTCGACGATCGATCCGGCCGACACCGGCAGGTAGCCGAGCTGGCTCGCGACCCCGAGGAGCACGACGTTCGCGGCGGTCTCGGGCGCGCCCACCATGTGCGCCACCGCCTCGGCGTCGACGAAGGCGGCCCGTCCCTCCGCGGCGCCGGACTCGAGCGCGGCCCGGAGCTCGTCGACGGGGACCTCCCGGCGCTCGAGTCCGAGCACCATGGGGCCGGAGAGGCTCGACGCCGTCGAGCCGACGACCGCGGTCCGCCCCTCGGACATGCTCGAAAGCACCTTCGGCTGCACGGCGGCCACGAGGTCCGCAACGACGAGGAGGTCCACCTCCCCCTCGCCGAGCACGTTGGAGCGTTCGGCCGCGCCGGGTCCGACACGCAGGTCGGAGATGACCGGGCCGGCCTTCTGGGAGAGGCCCGTCTGGTCGAGGCCCCAGACCTCGACGCCTTCGATGAGCGCGGCCCACGCGATGAGGTGCGCGCACGTGACGACCCCGGTTCCGCCGACGCCGGCGATCCGGATCGTGAGCGCGCGCTCGAGCGTCCTCACCGGCGCGGCCGGGAGCGCCATCGCTCCCCCGGACGCCGCGGCCGAGTCTGTCGTCGTCGGCGTGCTCGCCGCCTTCGACGTGCGGGCCGCCTGCGGCGCCGCTTCGACGAGCGTGAACGCCGGGCAGTCGCCCTTGAGACACGACCGGTCGATGTTGCAGCTGTCCTGGTCGATGCGCGTCTTCGGGCCGAGCGGGGTCTCCACCGTCTGCAGTGAGAGACAGTTCGACTTCACCTGGCAGTCCCCGCAACCCTCGCAGACGCGTTCGTTGATGACGACCCGCTCGGTCGGCATCGGCGCGAGGCCGCGCTTGCGCGCCCGGCGCAGCTCGGTCGCGCACGGCTGGTCGTGGATGAGAACCGTGACGCCGTCGATCGCGGCAAGCTCCTCTTGCACCGCGACCATGTCGTCACGGGGACGCAGCGTGACGCCCGACGGCAGCTTCCGTCGGCGGTACCGGCGCGGGTCGTCGGTCGTGATCACGACCTTGCGCACGCCCTCGAGCAGCAACATGCGCGCGAGCTCCAGCGGATCCTCGGCGACGCCGGCGACACGCTGGCCGCCGGTCATGGCGGTCACGCCGTTCCAGAGGATCTTGTACGTGATCGGTACGCCGGCGTCGACCGCCGCGCGAACGGCGAGCTGGCCCGAGTGGAAGAACGTGCCGTCGCCAAGGTTCTGGACGAGGTGCCGTTCCCCGACGAACGGCGCCATGCCGATCCACTGCGCACCCTCTCCCCCCATCTGGGTGAGGCCGACCCGCCGCCCGACCCGCTCGTCGGGCATGTAGTGGATGATCGTGTGGCAGCCGATGCCCTCCCCCACGATGGTGCCTTCGGGCACCACCGTGCTGACCGAGTGCGGGCATCCGGAGCAGAACCACGGCACGCGGGTGGCTTGGGACTTGAGTGGGACGCGGCGGCGCGGGGCTGGTGGCTCCTTCACCGCCTCCGAGGCCAAGCTCGCGCTGAGAACGGGGTGGAGGATGCGAGCGATGGACGCGGCGTCGAGCGAGCCGTGACGGGGCACGAGCGGACGTCCGTCGAGGTCGAGCTTGCCGAGGACCGCCGGGCTCTGCGGTCGCCTCGCGATCATCGAGAGCAGCTGGCTCTCGAGGAGCTCGCGCCGCTCCTCGACGACGATCACCTGCTCGACGCCGTTGGCGAGCGAACGGGCGAAGGCCGGCCCGACCGGGAAGGGCATCCGGACCTCGGCGAGCCGGACTCCGGCATGGAAGAGCGCGGGCGTGTCGAGGCCGAGCAGGTGCAGGGCCTCGACGAGCTCCGAGTAGACGATCCCGGCCCCGACGATGGCGACGCGGGGCCGCTCGGGGGCGACGACGATCCGGTTGATCCCGTTCTCGTCCGCGTAGCGCGCGGCCGCGGCGATCCGGGTCGAAAGGACCGCCTGTTCGCGCTCGACGGTGCCCGGCGTGAGGAGGTCCCCGGAGACCGCGGGCGCCTCGTAGCCCGCTGGGAGGCTGGGGGGCGCCCAGGGCCGTATCGGGACCGTGCCTTCTGCGTCCGCGATCGCCGTCGTCAACTTGAGGCCCACCCACGCGCCCGACCATCGGGACAGGGCGACGGCGTGGCGGCCGAGGTCGAGCACGTCTTCGAGCGAGCGCGGGAAGACGACGGGCATGCCCATGTCCGCAAGTGACGCCTCCGACGCGCTCGGGAGGGTCGACGACTTGGCCGTCGGGTCGTCACCGACGATCGCCACGGCCCCGCCCATCGCCGACGCCCCCGCGAAGCTGGCATGGCGCAACGCGTCCATGCTCCGGTCCAGACCTGGCGCCTTGCCGTACCAGATTCCGACGACGCCGTCGACGCGTGCGGAGGGGAGCATGCTCGAGAGCTGGCTCCCCATGACCGAGGTGGCGGCGATCTCTTCGTTGACGGCGGGCCGGTGGACGATCTCGACGTCGAGATGCTGCTTCAGTGCGGTCTCGAGCTCCTTGTCGAAGCCCGCGAGCGGAGATCCCTGGTAGCCCGAGACGAACGCAGCGGTCCGGTGTCCGGCGGCCCGGTCGTCGCGGAGCACGTCGACGAGCATCCGGATCGTGGCCTGGACCCCAGAGAGGTGGACCCGCGGCGTGTCGGCGGCCCAGTGGTCCGCGGGATCGACGCCTGCCGGCCGTTCGGTGACCGTCACGGGTCCAGTATGGAGGTGGTTCGCCATGTTGAGAAGCATTCCGAGGATAATTCGCCCAAGGGGCGTGCAGCCGCAGCTGATGCAGCCGAGAGGCCGACGGGAACCGTCCGGCGAACGATGTACGCCCGGTCGTTCAAGGTCTGCTTGCGTCCTTTCATGCCCTCACGTGCCATCAGGTCCGTTGCGAGACCCGGGGCGCCGCCATGACGGGTGGCCGGCGGGCTCCTCCTTTTCTCTGCTGCACCCTTTCCGACCTTGCCGACCGCCTCTCACCGTTCCCCGCTGTCTTACTCCTGCCCGCGATCCCCGCCGCGTACCCCCGTTGCCGCGGTCGTTCCCGCCCGGGGCCCGCTCGCGGCCACCGGCCGGCCGCTTCGCCCGAGACCGAGGTGGCGAGCGATGAGCATGCGCTGGACCTCGGAGGTGCCCTCGCCGATCTCGAGGATCTTGGCGTCGCGGTAGAAGCGTCCGACCGGCGTCTCGTTCATGTAGCCGTAGCCGCCGAAGATCTGCGTGGCCTCGCGGGCGTTGACCATCGCGGCCTCGGATGCGATCAGCTTCGCAATGGCCGCTTCGTGCTTGAAGGACACACCTGCGACGGATCTGTGGGCCGCATCGCGGTAGGCGAGTCGCGCGACGTGGGTGCGCGCCTCCATGTCGGCAACTTTGAACTGCAGCGCCTGGGAGTCCCCGAGCTTGCGCCCGAACGCCTCGCGCTCGCCGAGGTAGCGAACGCATTCATCGACGCAGCCCTGCGCCAGGCCGACCGAGAGCGCGGCGATCGCGACCCGGCCCTCGTCGAGGATGGACAGGAACTGTGCGTAGCCGCGTCCTTCTTCGCCGAGAAGGTGGTCGGCCGGGACCCGGCAGTCTGCGAAGGAGAGCTCGTGCGTGTCCGATGCCGCCCACCCGACCTTGGAGTACGCCGGCGCCACGGTGAACCCCGGCGTCCCGGCGGGGATGACGATCGCCGAGATGCTCGGCCGCCCGTCGTCGTCGCGCGCGGTGATTGCCGTGACGCTGACGATGGAGGTGATCTCGGTCCCCGAGTTCGTGATGAATGCCTTCGAACCGTTCACGACCCACTCGTCGCCGTCGCGCACCGCCGTCGTGCGCGTCGCGCCGGCGTCCGATCCCCCGCCGGGCTCGGTCAGGCCGAATGCACCAAGGGCGCGCCCCGCGCACAGATCCGGGAGCCACCTGCGCCGCTGCTCGTCGGTGCCGAACCGGTAGATCGGCATCGCCCCGAGCCCGACGCCGGCCTCGAGCGTGACGGCCACCGATGAATCGACGCGCGCCAGTTCCTCGATCGCGACACAGAGCGCCAGGAAGTCGCCGCCCATGCCTCCGTACTCCTCGGGGAACGGCAGTCCGAAGAGCCCCATCTCTCCCATCTTCTCGACCAGCGGGTAGGGGAAGGCCTCACGTTCGTAGTACTCGCCGATGACCGGCGCGACCTCGTCGAGCGCGAACCTGCGCACCGTCTCGGCGAGCTCCGCGTACTCAGGGGCGAGGTCCCACGTCATGCCGGAACCTCCCCCGGCCGTTCCTCCCGCCCGTCGGCGTCCCTGGCCCGTGCGAGCGCCTGCACGACCTTCGACGGGCTCGGCCGCCCGAGCACCGAAGCCATCCACACGGACGTCTCGACGAGCCGGTCGAGATCGACGCCCGTCTCGACCCCGGCCCCCTCGAGGGCCCAGCACAGGTCCTCGGTTGCGAGGTTGCCGGTCGCACTCTTGGCGAACGGGCAGCCTCCGATCCCGCCCGCCGAGGCGTCGACGGTCGTGATTCCGAGCTCGATCGCGCGGAGCGTATTCGCCAGCGCCTGGCCGTAGGTGTCGTGGAAGTGCACGGCGAGCAGCTCGGGACCGATCCCCGCTTCGCCCAGCGCCGAGAGGAGGCTGTCGACGTGCCCGGTGGTGGCGACACCGATCGTGTCGCCGAGGCTCACCTGATCGCAGCCCATGCCGACGAGGCGCTCGCACACCGACACGACGTCGGCCTCGGGCACCTCGCCTTCCCACGGGTCGCCGAAGCACATCGACACGTACGCCCGCACACCGAGACCTGCGGACTTCGCCTCCGCCACGACGGGCTCGAACACGTGGAGCGCCTCCTCGCGCGAGCGGTTCAGGTTGCGCCTTGCGAACGACTCCGTCGCGCTCGCGAAGACGCAGACGTCCTTCACGCCGCAGTCGAGAGCACGGCGCAGCCCAGGCTCGTTGGGCACGAGCGCCGGGAGACGCACGCCATCGGGTGGTGTGCGCACGAGTGGACCGAGCGCGGAGAAGACGTCCTCTGCGTCGGCCAGCTGGGGGACCCAGGAAGGTTTCACGAAGCTCGACACCTCGACCGTCCTCAGACCGGCATCGAGAAGCCGGCGCACGAAGTCGGCCTTGACCCGAGCCGCGACGACCGTCGCCTCGTTCTGCAGGCCGTCGCGGGGCCCCACCTCCCAGATCGTGACCGGGCCACGCAGGTCACGACGCGCACGGCGCGAAGGGAGGTGGGTGGTCATCTCGTCCCCGCGCTGTGCTCGCGCCCGATGGGCGCAGGTCGCGCCTGTCCCGTCCGAGAGCGCTCCCCGTTCGTGCCGATCACCCTCGGTTCCAATATCACTCCTCCTCCTCCTCGGCAGCCGTCACGCCGACCGGTTCCATCTCCGCCAAGGGCTCGTCGAGCCCGACGGATTGGCCCGGCCGCACGAGCACCGCAGAGACCGTCCCCTCGGAGGTCGCAGAGACGACATGCTCCATCTTCATCGCTTCGACGACGATCAGCACCTGCCCCGCGCGGACCCGCTCACCGGGAGCCACGTTCACCGAGACGACGACCCCGGGCATCGGGCTGGTCACCGGTCCCGCTCCCCCGGCGTGTTGCGCGCCCCCGCCGCGCGGTGCGCGGTCTCGGCTGAATCGCCAGACGCCGCCCGCACGTCCCACCCAGATGTCGGCGCCGTCGAGGGCGCTCCGCCACAGCGAAACCGTGCCGTCGATGGTGACCTCGAGCGGTCCGGGCCGGGCGTCCCGGGTCCGGGCCGTCACGCTCTTCGGCGAGCCGCCGTCGACGCGCACCGACGCCGTTGCCGACCCGGTGGTCCACGAGCCGGCGAGCGGCGTTCCTCTGAGGGCCACCTCGAGCGGTACCCCGAGGGCCCGGCCCTCGACGTGGCCCTCCGGGCACAGACGAAGGGTCCACTCCCCCTCCCCCGCGAGGCGCCAACCGTCCGGGACCTCCCACGGGTCGACGACGCCTCCCGACGGATTGAGGCCGGCCACGATGGCGCACGCCGCCACGATCGCCGCATCCCGGTCGGCTTCCGGGTCGCCGGGGCAAAGCTCCGCCAGGGTGCGCTCCACGAGCTCGGTGTCGAGCCTGCCCGCGACCACGTCCGGGTGGGAGAGCAGCCGGACCAGGTACCCGATGTTGGTCGTCACACCGAACACGGTCGTTTGCTCGAGCGCGCGCCGCAGCCGCGCGAGCGCCTCCTCGCGCGTGTCGCCCCGGGCGATCACCTTGGCGAGCATCGGGTCGTAGCGCGGGCCGACGACGGTCCCCGAGGCGAGTGAGGAGTCGACGCGTATCCCCGGGAGCCCGTCCGCCTCGTCGACGTCCACGACTCGGCCACCGGTCGGGAGGAACCCGCGGGCGGGGTCCTCGGCGTAGACACGGGCTTCGACGGCGTGCCCGGAGAACCGGACGTCGTCCTGACCGACGGGGAGGGGAAGGCCAGACGCGACGCGCAGCTGCCAGTCGACGAGGTCGAGCCCGGTCACCGCTTCGGTCACCGGATGCTCGACCTGGAGCCTCGTGTTCATCTCGATGAAGAAGTACTCGTCGGGACGGTCACCCGAGACGATGAACTCGACCGTGCCGGCCCCGACGTACCCGACGGCCTTCGCCGCGGCGACGGCGCTCGCGGCCATGGCCAGGCGCGTCGCGTCGTCGAGGAGTGGCGACGGGCTCTCCTCCACGATCTTTTGATGCCGCCGCTGCAGGCTGCATTCGCGTTCTCCGAGGTGCAGCACGTTGCCGAAGGCGTCGCCGAACACCTGGACCTCGATGTGTCTCGGCCGGGCGATCCAGCGTTCGACGAGGAGGGTGCCGTCCCCGAACGCACCGACGGCCTCCCGTCGCGCGGCGGCGATGGCGGGAGCGAGTTCCTCACGCGACTCCACCCGGCGCATGCCCTTCCCGCCGCCCCCCGCCGCCGGCTTGAGCAGAACCGGCAACCCGACCTCGAGGGCGACCGCGACAAGCTCCTCGTCGGACATCCCCGGACGACCCGCGCCGGGGACGACGGGCACGCCCGAGCGCGCCACCGTCTCCTTCGCCCGGATCTTGTCGCCCATCGCCTCGATCGCCTCGGGGGGCGGTCCGATCCAGACCAGCCCCGCTCCCGTCACGTCCCGGGCGAACGCGGCGTCCTCGGACAGGAACCCGTAGCCGGGGTGGACCGCGTCGGCGCCGGCCGACTTGGCGGCGGCTACGATGGCGTCCGCGTCGAGGTAGCTCGGCACCTCGATCGCCGTGTCGGCGCACCGCACGTGCAGGGCACCGGCGTCGGGGGGCGTGTACAGCGCGATGGAGCGCATTGCGTTCTTGGCCAAGGTCCGGCACACGCGCAGCACGATCTCGCCGCGGTTCGCGACGAGCACGGAGGAGATCTGCGGGTGCTCGGGGGCCCCCGGGACGCGCGTCACGCAGGAGACCTCACATCCTGAAGACGCCGTAGCCGATGTCACCGAGGGGCGCGTTCGCCGCCGCCGAGAGGCCGAGTCCGACGATCCGCCGGGTGTCGAGCGGGTCGATGACGCCGTCGTCCCACAGCCTCGCGGTCGAGTAGTAGGGATTGCCCTGCTCCTCGTAGCGCTCCCGGATCGGTGCCTTGAACGCCTCCTCTTCGTCCGCGGGCCATTGTTCGCCGCTCCCCTCCAGCTGCTCCCGGCGGATGGTGGCGAGCACGGATGCCGCCTGTTCGCCTCCCATCACCGAGATCCGCGCGTTCGGCCACATCCACAAGAACCGCGGTCCGTAGGCGCGGCCGCACATGGAGTAATTGCCCGCACCGAAGCTCCCTCCGATGACGACCGTGATCTTGGGCACCCGCGCGCAGGCCACGGCGGTGACCATCTTCGCTCCGTGCTTCGCGATGCCACCCGCTTCGTAGTCCCTGCCCACCATGAAACCGCTGATGTTCTGGAGGAAGAGGAGGGGGATGCTCCGGCGGTCGCACAGTTCGATGAAGTGCGCACCCTTCAAGGCGGATTCCGAAAAGAGGATGCCGTTGTTGGCGACGACCCCGACCGGGTGGCCCCACACGTGCGCGAAGCCGCAGACGAGGGTGGGACCGTACTCGGCCTTGAACTCCAAGAGCCTCGAGCCGTCGACGACGCGCCCGATGACCTCGCGCACGTCGTAGGAGGTCCGCAGGTCGGTGGGCACCACGCCGTAGAGCTCTTCGGGCGCCATCTCCGGTTCGACGGCGGGAGCGACCTCCCAAGGCCGCGGATCGCGGGCCCCGAGCGTGGCGACGATCTCTCGAACCGTCGCGATCGCCTCCCGGTCGTCGGCGGCCAGGTGGTCGGTGACCCCTGACTTCCGCGCGTGGAGATCGCCACCTCCGAGCTCCTCGGCGCTCACGACCTCGCCGGTCGCGGCCCGCACCAGGGGCGGGCCACCGAGAAAGATCGTGCCCTGCCCGCGCACGATCACGGCCTCGTCGCTCATCGCCGGGACGTACGCCCCGCCCGCGGTCGAAGACCCGAGGACGGCGGCGATCTGGGCGATCCCCTGCGCCGAGAGCGTCGCCTGGTTGAAGAAGATCCTCCCGAAGTGGTCCCGGTCCGGGAAGACCTCGTCCTGCAGCGGCAGGTACGCCCCACCCGAGTCCACGAGATAGATGCACGGCAGGCGGTTGGCGAGCGCGACCTCCTGGGCGCGCACGTGCTTCTTCACGGTCATCGGATAGTAGGTGCCGCCCTTGACGGTGGCGTCGTTCGCGACGACGACGCACTCGCGTCCCGACACGCGCCCGATCCCGCAGATGATCCCCGCCGCCGGCGCGTCGCCACCGTAGAGACCTGTCGCGGCGAGCGGCGACAACTCGAGGAACGGCGAACCCGGATCGAGCAGCACGCCGACCCGCTCTCGCGGAAGGAGCTTTCCTCGTGCCCGGTGGCGCTCACGGGCCGACTCCGGGCCGCCGAGCGCCGCGCGCCCGAGCCGGGCACGCAGGTCCGCGACGAGCTCACGGTGCCGCAGTGCGTTCGCCTGGAATGTGTCGCTCCGGGGGTCTGCAGAAGACCGAAGGGCCGGAAAGGCCTCCCCCCGCGAGGTGGCCACGGACGGCCGCTCATCGAACGGCGGCGCCGAGGGGGTCGGCTTCATCGGTGACATGTTAGCGATCGTTAATCAACCGCCGTTAGCATGACGCCGGTGCCTCGACCGCCCCGGCGCGAGCAGATCCTCTCGGCCGCAGCCTCGCTCTTCGCCCGTCACGGCTTCCACGGCGTCTCCGTCGACGACTTGGGCGCGGCCACCGGCATCTCGGGCCCGGCTCTCTACCGGCACTTCCGCGCAAAGGAGCAGATCTTGAGCGAGCTCCTCCTCCGGGTGAGCGAAGGGTTGCTCGAGGGCGGCCGTGCGCGGGTCGAGGAGGCCGGCAGCGCCAAGGCTGCGCTCTCGTCGCTCGTGGCCTTCCACGTCGACTTCGCCCTCGACAACCCCGACGTGATCACGGTCCAGGAGCGAGAGCTCGCCAACCTTCCTGCGCCCGAGAGCCGAGCCGTCCGTGCGCTCCAGCACCGGTACGTGACCGTCTGGGCCGACGTGATCGGCGCGGTCACCGGGTGCGGCACGGAAACGGGGGTGGCCGCGGCCCACGCCGCCTTCGGCCTCATGAACTCGACCCCCCACTCGGCACGCCTGCCACGCCCGGAGATGGCCAGCCTCCTCAACGAAATGGCGATCGGCGCCATCGAACGCTGCGCTGCGACGCCGGACCGGATCCGGCAGTACCCGGGTCCGGTCAGCCGGCGAGCGTCGTCACGACCGGCATCTCGCCGGGCGGGGACGGTGCGAGGAGCGGAGGCTCGGTGACCGCCTGGACGTCCGCCTCGCTGACACCCGGTGCCGTCTCCACCAGAACGAGGCCGGCCGGCGTGACGTCGATCACCGCCAGGTCGGTGACGATACGGTCGACGACCCCGGCACCGGTGAGCGGCAAAGAGCAACGCTCCACGATCTTGTAGGACCCGTCCTTCGCGACGTGCTCCATCATCACGATCACCCGGCCGGCCCCGTGGACCAGGTCCATCGCGCCACCCATGCCCTTCACCATCTTCCCCGGGATCATCCAGTTGGCGAGGTCTCCGGTCGCCGACACCTGCATCGCGCCGAGCACGGCGGCGTCGATGTGGCCGCCGCGGATCATCCCGAACGAGAGCGACGAGTCGAAGAAGGCCGCCCCGGGCTCGATCGTGACGGTCTCCTTCCCTGCGTTGATGAGGTCCGGGTCCTCCTCCCCCTCGGCCGGGTACGGGCCGACGCCCAGGATGCCGTTCTCGCTGTGGAGCACCATGTGCACCCCCGGCGGCAAGTGGTTCGGAATGAGCGTGGGCATCCCGATCCCGAGGTTGACGTACTCACCGTCGCGAAGCTCGAGCGCCACGCGGGCAGCGAGCTGTTCGTGGGTGAGGCTCACCGCGCCCCCCTTTCTGAAGCCGTCGCCGGGGCCGACGCCCGGATCGTCCGCCTCTCGATCCGCTTCTCCCGCGTCGGATCCGCCAGCACCACCCTCTGGACGAAGATCCCCGGCAGGTGCACCGACGCGGGGTCGAGCGCGCCCGCCGGCACGAGTTCTTCGACCTCCGCGATCGCGACGCGGCCCGCCATCGCGCACAACGGGTTGAAATTGCGCGTCGTCTTCTCGAAGAACAGGTTGCCCGCCGAGTCGCCCGCGCTCGCCCGGACGAGGGAGAAGTCCGTGGTGATGGCGCGCTCGAGCACGAACGAGCGCCCGTCGAAATCCCTCACCTCACGAGCCGGGGACGCGACCGAGACCGAGCCATCCGGCGCGTAGCGCCAGGGCAGCCCTCCGTCGGCGACGGCGGTCCCGACGCCCGCGGGCGTGTAGAACGCGGGGATCCCGCACCCTCCGGCGCGGAGGCGCTCGGCGAGGGTCCCCTGTGGGATCAGCTCGACCTCGAGCTCGCCCGCGAGGAACTGCCGGGCGAACTCCTGGTTCTCGCCCACGTAGCTGCCGGTCACCCGCGCCACGCGGTGCGCGTCGAGCAACCGGCCGAGGCCCCACCCGTCGACCCCGCAGTTGTTCGACACGATGGCCAGTGTGGTCGCTTCGGACGCGACGAGGGCGTCGATGAGATCGATGGGGACCCCGCAGAGACCGAACCCGCCGACCGCGATCGACGAGCCGTCGGTGATGTCTGCGACCGCCTCGGCCGCATCGGCGAAGACCTTGCTCACCGCCACAGATGCAACCTCGCCTGGAGCCCGCGCACGTCTGGACACAGTAGTGGCGAGCGCTCGCAGACGACCGCTGACACGGATCGGACGTACGGATCAGACGGATGGGACGGTCACGTCACCTTGGTTGGCCAGCAGCTGCTCCCACGTATCGAAGCTCCAACAGAAGCGGCCTCCGAGGCCCCACGTCGGGCCCCAGCTGTTCCACAGCCAGACGAGGCGGCTGTCCGCGTCGATGCCGTCGGCGACGATCTCGTGACCGCCGCGAACCGTCGCTCCCGGGGCGATGGCGACGAGTCCGGTCTTCGGGTCGGGCGTGTCGAAGCTCGTGTACCAGTCGACCCCGGTGATGACCGGCCGTTGAACGAGAGCCAGCAACGCGTGCTCGACGCCGAACGCGTGGGCGTACGAGCGGATCCACCCGAGGTCCACGGCCGCCTTGCAGACCATGAGACCCGAGCCGCCCGGGTCGTTGGGTGGATAGGGCTGACCCTCGAGCGCGGTCTCCTTCTCGTACAGGGTGACGGCGTTCGCCTCGGTGTACACCCTCCCGGCCGCATCGTCCGGAGACGAGTCGAGCGCACCGCACAGCGCGTTCGCCGTACAGGACCCGATGTCCCCCTGGTTGAGGGGCAGAGCCGTGGCCTGGTGGGTCACGCTCGTCACGGTGGGTGCGCGCCCGGCGGGATATTCCCGGGACCTTGGGTCGTGGAGCACGTGGCGACCGAGGCGCCGGCCTGCGACGACGACCTCTGGGATCCTGCGTTCGATCAGCGCGCTGCGCTCGTCCCCGGCCATGACACTCCCCTTCCCCACGGACGGACCCGCGATCGGAGCCCGCTCCTACGTCCCAGTCTGCCCACACGCATCCGGGCGTCACAACTGCCAAGGAAGCGGTCAACCGGCCGCGTCACCCTCCTCCTCCTCGACGCGGCCGCTGCACCTCGATCGGCACGTCCCGCCCGGGGCCAGGTGCCGGGCCTTCTGCGCATCGGAACACGCGTGCGTGCGTACCATCGTTCGGTGACCGTCGACACCGCCGCGCGGAAAGAGATCGTCGAGCGCGCCCGTCAGCTGGACGCGACGGACCCGCTCGCAGACGCAAGAACGCGGTTCGTCCTCCCGTCCCACCCCGGCTTCACCGCTCCCGGCGCGGCCCGCGCCGAAGCCCGGACCGACACACCCGACGAGGTCGTGTACCTGGCGGGCAACTCGCTGGGGCCACCGGCATCGGGTGTCGCGCAACGGGTCGCCGAGGCGATCGGATCCCAATGGGGCCAGTTGCTCGCGCGGGCGTGGACCACATGCAGATGGCTGGAGCTTCCGGTGCGCATCGGTGACCGCATCGCGTCGCTCATCGGCGCGCGACCAGGAGAAGTGCTCGTCGCCGACACGACCTCGGTGGCGCTGGCGAAGCTCGTGGGCGCGGCACTCGCGGCGGCGCCGGGGAAGCGAATCGTCGTCTCGACGGCCGACAACTTCCCGAGCGACCTCTACGCCGCGATGGGAGCCGCGCAGCTGGCCGGCGCCCGGCTGGAGGTGGTCGAACGCGGCGAGCTCGAGGCCGCCCTCAGGGACCTCGAGAGCCGGGTCGCCGTGTGCTGCGTGACCCAGGTCGACTTCCGGACGGGAGCGCTCTACGACGTGGGACGGATCACCAGATCCGCACACGAGGCCGGCGCGCTCATGCTGTGGGACCTGTGCCACAGCGCCGGCGCCGTCCCGGTGGGGTGCGCGGAGCACGACATCGACCTCGCGGTCGGGTGCACGTACAAGTACTTGAACGGCGGCCCGGGATCGCCGAGCTTCATCTACGTTCGCCGCGACCTTCAGCCCGAGCTCTCGAATCCCATCCCGGGCTGGCTTGGCCACCGGTCGCCCTTCGATTTCGACCTCGACTGGCAGCCGGCGCACGGCGTACGGCGATTCCTCACCTCCTCGCCGCCGGTCCTCGCGCTCGCGGCCCTCGACGCCGCGCTGGACGCGTTCGACGGCATCAGCATCGAGGCGATCCGCGAGAAGTCGAAGCGCCTTGGACAGCTCTTCGTCGATGTCATCGAGTCGGAACCCGTCCCTGGCCTCACGCTCGCATCTCCACGCAACGCCGACGAACGCGGCTCCCAGGTCTCCCTGTCCCACCTCCGCGCCACCGAGCTGTCAACGGCGGTAGCCGAGCGCGGCGTGATCGGCGACGTCCGCCCGCCGGACATCTGCCGCTTCGGAATGTCCCCGCTGACCTTGTCACACGAGCAGGTGGTGCGCGCGGCGACGACGATCACGACGGTGGCGCGGGACCTTGCTGTGACCGGGGACCGCTAGCGCGCGCTCGTCGCGGGGCGCGTCGTCGTCACGCGATTGGCGTGATCGGAGCCCCAAAGCCTGGGCATGACCATGGCATGGCGGCTCGTGGTCGACACCCGTGGGTGCGGGCCTTCGGTGCCCTGCGGTGGTGCGCAGCCCGGTCCTCGTTGCGGCGGTGGTTCTCGGAGGATCGGACATCGCCGCCTCCCCGAACGGCTACGGACAGACGGCGTTCCGACTTCGCTTCCCGTCGCGGAGCTACCCCGCGCCGCGAAATGTCGTCGCCGCCTCCACAACGTGGGCACCCGAGAGCGCGGAGACAACAGTTCTCGCGACAGGCCTGTCGACACTGCCGACCGATGTCACAGAGGGCACATGGTTGACCACAACATCGTTGACAGCGACGGGGCAATCCTCTTCGACACTCACAGGCCAGACCGGGAATCTGCCGGCAGCACGACCGTCGACAGCAGCGCCCGACACCACCGGCGATGCGTCACCCGGAGCCGGATCGCCCCCTTCGTCGCCGAGCGCCGGTTCGGGGTCGGGCTCCCCGACGAGCGGCCCCAGCGGGGGAGAACCCAGCCGCATCCGGGACGACAGGGTCGTCGGCAAGCGGGGCGACACGGCCCGTGCCAAGCCCTCCGGTGGCGCGAACCTGCCCGCCGAGTCCCGACCCCAGGGGTGGAACCGCCAAGAGGGGTACTCACGCGACCCAGTCGTCGACGGCGAACCAGTCCCACCGGGTCGACTGAGGCCAGCCCCTCGACTGGGGGCACCGACACTGCCGGCGAACCCGCGGCCGCCTCTGCGTCTTCTCCGACGTCGTCCACTGCCCAGAGCCAAGCGCCGCCGGCATCCGGCAGCCGGCCGACAACCGGGCAGGGAACCGCTGCGACGAGCGCGACAGGGTCATCCTCCTCGACGGCGCAAGGCGCGGGCGGCGCCCGGCAACCGGTTTCGGCTTCAACGCCCGGGCACAAGTCGGGTGCTCCGTCCGGTGGGGAAAGGGGACGCAGCCGGCACCGCCGGGTGGCGCGCTGCACGGTCAGCCCCCCTCGTCTTCGCCACAAGAGCCAATAGCACCGCGAATGCGACGGAGACGCCGTCTCAGGTCGGCAGCGTCAAGGCGGTCTTCCCGACCGGCGCTCGGCTAGGAGCTCGAGACCTGACCGCGTCCGCAGAGAAGCAGGTGCGGGCTCCGGACCGGAGCGCCTCCGCACCGTGCGCGCCGGCCGAGGCTCAACACGATCCGTTGGTGCCCGAGCTGCCTGTCTGGCACGACGTCGGGTGGGGAGCTGTGACCACCGAGTGCCACAGCCAGTCGCCCAACGCGAAGAGAAGGACGCCCCCGACAACCAGCACGAGAATTACCCAGGTGACGTGACGAAACGCCTTCGCGGCGGCTCGCAGCTTGTCGTGCCCCCTGGGGTCGCGGTATTCAGGCCATACCTGCACGTCGACCTCCCATCCCCTGGGGTCATGGTAGTTCACCGAGACTGACATTGCACCGGTGACGTAGGTGGCCACGCGGCCGGCGGCGCAAGCCCTTTTCACCCGGCGGCTCGATGGACGAAGGCCAGTCGAGCGACGAGACGAAAGGAGCTCACCCCTACCCGGCGGAAGACTCGCCGCGCAGCCCCGGGCGGCGCGACACCCGGGGGAAGGGGCGGCAACTTCGCAGGCAGCTCAGTCGATGTGCAGCCCGGAGATTGCGCGTGCGATGACCAGCCGCTGGATCTCGGAGGTCCCTTCGAAGATGGTGTAGATCTTGGCGTCCCGGTGCCAACGCTCGACGGGGTAGTCCCGCACGTACCCGTAGCCCCCGAGGATCTGGATCGCCTGCTCGGTCACCCAGACGGCCGTCTCGCCGGCGAACAGCTTCGACTGCGACCCTTCGCCCGCCTCGAACTTCTTCCGGCGGGCCGCCATCCACGCCGCGCGCCAACACAGGAGGCGCGCCGCGTCGGTGCGCAGCCGCATGTCCGCGAGCTTGAAGGCGATGGCCTGGTTCGTGATGATCGGCCGCTTGAACTGCTTGCGCTCCTTCGCGTAGTCCAGCGCGTACTCGTAGGCCGCACGGGCGATCCCGACCGCCTGGGCGCCCACCGCCGGACGGGAGGCCTCGAAGGTCTGCATGGCGGCCTGGGTCGAGGTCGGCTTGCCCTCGCGCGCACGCGCCAAACGCTCGTCGAGCCTCCCCTTGCCACCGAGCAGGCACCTGGCGGGCACGCGGCAGTCCTGGAGCACGACCTCCGCGGTGTGCGACGCCCGGATGCCCATCTTCTTGAACTTCTGGCCCATGCTCAGCCCGGGCGTGCCCTCGGGGACGACGAAGCTCGCGTGCCCGCGCGACCCGAGCTCCGGCGCGACCGACGCGACGATCACGTGCAGGTTGGCGATCCCGCCGTTCGTGATCCAGGTCTTGGTGCCGTTCAGCACCCACTCCTCCTTGGCTTCGTCGTAGACCGCGCGCGTCTTCAGGGACGAGACGTCGGACCCGGCGTCGGGTTCCGAAACGCCGAACGCGGCGAGTTTGACGTCGGCGGGGGAGCCGAAGCACTGCGGGATCCACTCATCCTGCTGTTCCGTCGTGCCGTTGGCGTAGATGCCGGCGACCGCGAGAGACGAGCCGAAGATCGCCAGCGCGATGCCGGCGTCTCCCCAGCTCATCTCTTCGTTCACGATGAGCAGCTGCAGACCGGTCGGGTCGAGAAACGAGCTCACCACGAAGTCGAGCGAGTACAGCCCGATGCGGGCCGCCTCTTCGATGATCGGCCAGGGGGTCTCCTCCCGCTCGTCCCATTCGTGGGCGGCGGGACGCACGACGCCCTCCGCGAAGGCGTGCACCCATTTCTGGATCTGGAGCTGGTCCTCGTTCAGCTCCAGCGAGAACTCGCTCATCGGCGCAACCCCTTCGGCATCGTCTCGTCGGGCCGGATGAGGCCCGGCGGAGGTGACGGCCGATGTTACCCGAGAGTAACCTCGGAGGGGCGCCCGGTGTCGGGCAGGATCAGGCGCTCGCGGGGCGGACGTCCTTCGCCATGAGGCCCTTCGGGCCTTCCTCGATGTCGAACTCCACCGCCTGCCCCTCTTCGAGCACGCGATAGCCGTTCATCTGGATTGCGGTGTGGTGCACGAACACGTCCGCGCCCCCGTCGGGCTGGGAGATGAACCCGTAACCCTTCTCCGCGTTGAACCACTTGACCGTCCCCGATGCCACGGTGGCGATCCCCTTTCTCCTGCCTCTGCGCCGGCGAAACGGATTCTGGGGCCGCCGGTGCCCCGATTGCGCCCAGGGACGCTAGCAGGCGCTCGAACCGCTGCACCGTTTCCGCGCCGCGCAGGCCTCACCGATGCACAACCGTGCCGTCGGGCCCGTCCTCGACGGTCCAGCCCCGGGCGACCAGCCGGGCACGGATCTCGTCGGCTCGAGCGAAGTCGCGCGCACGACGGGCGGCGTCGCGCTCGGCGACGAGCCCACGGGTCTCCTCGTCGAGCTCTGCAGTGTCGCTCCGCAGTCGCAGGCCCACCGCCCCGCAGAGCAGCGCGACGGTGTTCCCGAGCCGGGTGGCCAGGGCGTCTTCCTCTGCGTCGGCTGCGGTGTTCGCGCGCGTCACAAGACTGAAGACGTGCGCCATCGCTGCGGGCGTGTCGAGGTCGTCGTCCATTCGCTCGATGAAGCGGTCGACCGCGTCCTCCTCCACACCACCGGGCGCGGCGGCCCCCTGGTCGCGGACGACGACTCCGCCTGGCGCGTCGCCCATCGGGTCCCAGAGCGACAGGCGCCGGGCAAGCGCGTCGAGCCGTTCCAACCCCCTTTCGGCGTCGGTCACCGTGTCCGGCGAGACCTCGATCGGCGACCGGTAGTGGGACCGCAGCACGAGGAGGCGATACGCCCGCTGGTCGTGGGCCTCGAGCAGGCTCGCGATCGTCGTGAAATTCTTGAGTGACCTCGACATCTTCTCGCCGCCGACGGTCACCCAGCCGTTGTGCATCCAGTGTCGGGTGAAGGTTCGCCCCTCGGCCACCGCCTGGGCGCGTTCGTTCTCGTGATGCGGGAAGATCAGGTCCTGGCCCCCGCCGTGGAGGTCGAAGCCCTCGCCAAGAAGGTCGAGCGACATGACGACGCACTCGGTGTGCCACCCCGGCCGGCCCGGTCCCCACGGCGACTCCCAGTGCGGCTCGCCCGGCTTCGCCTTCTTCCAGAGCACGAAGTCGAGCGGCGAGCGCTTGTCCTCGACGGTCTCGACCCTGGCCCCCGCACGGAGCGACTCGAGCGGCTGCCGCGCGAGCAGGCCGTACCCGGGGACGCGGTCGACGCTGAGGTAGACCCCGTCGGTGATCTCGTAGGCGGCGCCCCGGCGCACGAGGTCCTCGACGAGTGCGACCATGTCGGCGACGTAGGCGGTGGCGTGCGGCACGTCGGAGGGGCGCAGGACGCCCAACGCGTCCATCGCCTCCCACCACTGCTCCTCGTACTCGGCGGCGACCTCCGGCTCGGTGCGACCCTCGAGAGCGGCGCGCTCGATGATGTGGTCGTCGACATCGGTCACGTTCGACACGTGGCGGACCTCGAGACCGGTGAAGGAGAGGTACCGACGCAAGATGTCGAACACGAGCGTGAAGCGGCCGTGCCCGATGTGGGCGGCCTCGTAGACCGTCGGCCCGCAGACGTACATCGAGAACCGGCCCGGATCGCGGAGCTCCACTGGGCGCATGGTGCCCGTCGCCGTGTCGTGCAGCCGCAGCACGCAGGTACGGTAACGCGGTCATGACGGACAGACCCCCCTCCGACGGACGCACCGGTGCGCCGAGGGTCCTCCGCGTCCCGGAGCGGGCGAGCGTCGATGGACTCGAGCAGCGGTGGGGCGCGGCGTGGGAGGACTCAGGCGCCTACCGCTTCGACGCCACCGCGGAGCGGGAGCGCGTGTTCGCCATCGACACGCCGCCGCCGACCGTCTCGGGCTCGCTCCACGCGGGCCACGCGCTGTCCTACACGCACACCGACATCATCGCCCGCTACCAGCGGATGCGGGGGAAGGCCGTGCTCTACCCCATGGGGTGGGACGACAACGGGCTCCCGACCGAGCGGCGGGTGCAGAACTACTTCGGCGTCCGCTGCGACCCGGACCTCGCCTACGACCCAGGCTTCGAGCCCCCGGCACGCCCGCCCGAGCACGCGGTCGCCGTGTCGCGCCCGAACTTCATCGAGTTGTGCCAGCGGCTCACGGCACAAGACGAGCGCGCCTTCGAGCAGGTCTGGCGCACGCTCGGGCTGTCGGTCGACTGGAGCCGCACCTACACGACGATCGACGACCGATCCCGCCGCGCGTCGCAGCGTGGGTTCCTCCGGATGCTCGCGCGCGACCAGGCCTACCAGCAGGACGCGCCCACCCTGTGGGACGTCGACTTCCGCACGGCGGTCTCCCAGGCCGAGCTCGAGGACAGGGAACGCCCGGGCGCCTACCACCGCATCCGCTTCCCGCTCGCGCACGCACCTGACGACGGAGGCACGGGCGCCGAGGCCGTCGAGATCGAGACGACGCGCCCCGAGCTCCTCCCTGCGTGCGTCGCCCTCGTCGCGCATCCCGACGACGGGCGGTACCGGCCACTCTTCGGTCGTCACGCGGTGACCCCGCTCTTCGGCGTGCGCGTCCCACTCGTCGCGCACGAGCTCGCGGACCCCGAGAAGGGCACCGGCATGGCCATGGTGTGCACCTTCGGGGACACGACCGACATCGTCTGGTGGCGGGAGCTGCACCTGCCGACGCGCACCGTCGTCGGACGCGACGGGAGGCTCGAGCCGGTTCCGTGGGGCGCACCCGGATGGGAGTCGGACGACCCCGCGGCCGCGCTCCGCGCCTACGGGGAGCTCGCCGGCACCACGGTCCGGCAGGCACAGGCGCGCATCGTGGAGCTCCTCCGAGATGCCGGGGCGCTGATCGGAGAACCGAAGCCGATCACGCACCCGGTCAAGTTCTACGAGCGCGGGGAGCGGCCGCTCGAGATCGTGTCGTCGCGCCAGTGGTTCGTGCGAACCCTCGCGATGCGCGATCGCCTTCTCGAGCTCGGCGACGAGCTGCGCTGGCACCCCCCCTTCATGGCACACCGCTTCCGGGCGTGGGTCGAGGGCCTGAACGGCGACTGGAACATCAGCCGCCAGCGGTTCTTCGGCGTCCCGTTCCCCGTGTGGTACGAGGTCGACGACGACGGGACGCTGCGGTACGACCGTCGTCTCGTCCCCGACGAGAGCCGGCTCCCGCTCGACCCGTCGACGGACGTCCCCGACGGTTACCGGGCGGACCAGCGAGGTCAGCCGGGGGGCTTCGCCGGTGACCCCGACGTGATGGACACCTGGGCGACCTCGTCGCTCACCCCGTTCATCGTCGCCGGGTGGGAAGAGGACCCCGCGCTCTTCGCCCGCGTCTTCCCGCTCGACCTGCGTCCACAGGCCCACGACATCATCCGCACGTGGCTCTTCTCGTCGGTGGTGCGCGCCGAGCTCGAGTGCGGGCAGCTCCCGTGGTCGGACGCCGCGATCTCCGGCTTCGTCGTCGACCCCGACAGAAAGAAGATGTCCAAATCGAAGGGCAACGTCACGACGCCGCTTCCGCTCATCGAGCAGCACGGGGCCGATGCCGTCCGCTACTGGGCGGCCGGCGGAAGGCTCGGTGCGGACGCCATTCTCGACGAGGGACAGATGAAGGTCGGTCGCCGCCTCGCAATCAAGATCCTGAACGCCTCGATCTTCGTGCTCGGCAGGCTCGCCGAGGGAGGCGACCGCGGGGCCGTCACCGAACCACTCGACCGGGACGTGCTCCGACGGCTGGGCGGCGTCGTCCGCGACGCGACCGCCGCGCTCGACAACTACGACCACACGCGAGCGCTCGAAATCACCGAGACCTTCTTCTGGGCGTTCTGCGACAACTACCTGGAGCTCGTGAAGGGGCGCGCCTACGGCGGAGGCGACGACCCCGCGGCAGGGTCGGCTCGGGCCGCGCTGTCCCTCGCCATCTCCGTGCAACTTCGGCTCTTCGCCCCCTTCCTCCCCTACGTGAGCGAAGAGGTGTGGAGCTGGTGGCAGGAGGGTTCGATCCACCACGCCCGATGGCCGGTCGCCGAGATCGACGTGCTTCCGGCGATCGCGGCGGACCTCGCCGTGGACGCCGCTCCCCGGCATCGGGACGGCTGGGGCGAGGCGCCCGTGCTCGACGTCACCTCCGACGTCCTCGCGGCCATCAGGAAGGAGAAGACCGCGCAGCGGCGCTCGATGCGCGCCCGCGTGGCTCGCCTCACGGTCACCGACGATCCCGAGCGGCTCGAGCGGCTCGCACAGGCCCGGCGCGATCTCCTCGACGCCGGCGGTGTCGATCCGGAAGGGCTCGAGCTCATCGCGGGCGGACCGGCCTCGATCGAGGTCGCCCTCTCGGACGCCTGAGGGCTCCCGCCGCACGAGGTTCCCCCGCCGAGCCGGCCCCGGGAGCGGGACTGGGAACCCGTGCGCCGACCGTGCCCGAGACGAGGTCCCGGCCCCCCCGAGCGACGTGGCCTCGATGGGCGGGCCGCCCCGTCTGGTTCAAGCTCGACCGCCCGTCCCGGCGTAAGCTCTGCAGAGGGGGTGTAGGTGCCCGTAGCCTGGGGTAGGACGCCGGGGCAATCGAAGTTGCAGCGCCGCTGCCCTCGCACGAAAAGGAGCTGTTGACGCAATGGACCAGAGCTTCCACATCTCCGACGAGGAGCGCAACGGCGTTCCCGTGGTGTCGGCGTCCGGCGAGATCGACGTCGCGACGGCGCCACCGCTCCGGGACCGTCTGCAGGCGCTCACCACCTCGGGGAAGTCCACCGTCGTCGTCGACCTGCTGGGCGTCACGTTCCTGGACTCCACGGCCCTGGGTGTCCTCGTCGGGGCCCTCAAGCGGTGCCGGGAGTCCGGCGGTGAGCTGCCGCTCGTCATCAACGAGCCTCGCATCCTGAAGGTCTTCGAGATCACCGGTCTCACCGGTGTCTTCCCCATCCACGCCACCGTCGAGGACGCCGTGCGGAGCGTCGCGTGAGCACGGTGCGGCGGCCGACGGCGGCCGTCTCGGTCGATCTGTCGATCCCGGTCCAGGCGGACCTCGTCGTGCTCGCCCGGCTCACGGCCGCGACCGTCGCCGGCCGCGCCGGGTTCGGCGTCGAGGACATCGAGGACCTGCGTCTCGCCGTCGAGGAGTTGTGCCTCTCTCTCGTGGGCTCCCGTGACGACGGCCGCCTGCACCTGACCTACGAGTGCGAGGGGGACGCGATCACGGTCGACTGCTGGTACGAGATGGGCGATCAAGCGGTGGTGAAGTCGGACGCCGACGACCTGTCGCTGCGGATCCTCGACGCCCTCGTCGACGAGCACGGGCGCGATCTTCAGGAGGGGCGCCCGAGCGCCTGGCTCTGCAAGCGCAAGGCCGGGTAGGAGCGGGTAGGAGTAGGAGAGCCCCCTCCCCCGGGCGTTCGATCGGGCGGCACGGGCACGGTGGGCGACGAAGCAATGGACCTTGCACCCTCCGCGAAGGGCGACGCGTGACGACGGACGACACCCGAATGCCAGGAGAAGACACGAAGGCGCTCTTCTTCGAGTTGGCCGCGAACCGCGACCCCGACGTCCGGGACCGGCTCGTCACCGCCCACCTCGGCCTCGCCCACCAGCTGGCACGGCGGTACGCGAACAGGGGTGAGCCCTACGACGACCTCGTCCAGGTGGCCTCGCTCGCCATCGTGAAGTCGGTCGACCGGTTCGACCCCGAGCGCGGCGTCGAATTCACCACCTTTGCCACCCGGACCGTGATCGGCGAGCTCAAGCGGCACTTTCGTGACAAGGGGTGGGCCGTGCGCGCCCCCCGGCGCGTGCAGGAGCTCTACCTCGAGCTCGGGAAGGTGACCGAGACGCTCTCCCAAGAGCTCGGGCGCTCGCCCACCGTCGCCGAGCTCGCGTCGACGACGGGTGCCACCGAGGAAGCGGTGCTCGAAGCCCTCGAGGCCGGCCAGGGCTACCGGACGTCCTCCATCGACGCCACCGACCGCAACGAAGAGACGCTCGCGTCGCACATCGGCGGCGACGACGCGTCGCTGGACACCGTCGAGGACCGCGAGCTGCTCGCTCCGGCGCTCGCGGAGCTGGCCCCCCGCGAGCAGCTCATCCTTCGGCTCCGGTTCGGCCAGGGGCTCACCCAGTCCGAGATCGCGGCGCGCGTCGGCATCAGCCAGATGCACGTCTCGCGCCTGCTCGCCGCGAGCATCGATCGGTTGCGCAAGAGCGTCATGGAGAGCCGTGACCCGACGCAGAGCGGTGAGGGTTCGACAGCGCGGAGCGCCGCGGCCGACCCGGCTCCGGCGACCTCCATGGCAAGTTCCGCGCGCGCTGAGCCACGCGACTCCGAGCACGACAGCGACACCGAAACGCGCTCGAGCGCGTGACGGGCAGGCAGCCGGCGAGCGAACCGGCAAACTGACGTGGACGTCGCGGTCATCGGCGCGACCGGCAACATCGGCTCCGCGCTGCTGGACGCCCTCGCCGCGAACCAGAGGGTCGACCGCGTGCGTGCGGTGGCGAGACGCGCACCGGAGCGGGCGTGGCCCAAGACGACGTTCCACGCGCTCGACACCACCTCCGACGACCTCTCCCCGGCGGTGGCCGGCGCGGACGCGCTCGTCCATCTCGCCTGGCTCTTCCAACCGACGCACCGACCGACCGTCACGTGGCGGTCCAACGTCGGCGGTGCGCAGCGCGTGCTCGACGCCGCGGTGCGTCACGGGGTCGGCGCCGTCGTGTGCGCCTCGTCCGTCGGTGCGTACTCCCCCGGGCGCGGACGGGAGGTGGACGAGGCGTGGCCGACCGACGGCCTGCCGACGGCCGCCTACGGGCGCGAGAAGGCGTACGTCGAGCGGCTCCTCGATGCCCTGGAGGCTCGGCACCCCGAGGTCCGGGTCGTCCGCATGCGTCCCGGGTTCGTGTTCCAGCGGTCCTCGGGCGCCCAACAATGGCGGTTGTTCGCCGGCCCGTTCGTCCCGAAGCCGCTCGTGCGTCCGGGTGCGCTCCCGCTGCTCCCGTTCCCCGAGGGCTTGCGCTTCCAGACGGTCCACGCCAGCGACGTCGCCGCGGCCTTCGTCCTCGCGCTCGAGCACGAGGAGGCCCGTGGCGCCTTCAACGTGGCCGCCGACCCGGTCGTCGACGGCCAGGCGCTCGCGGACCTGTTCCGCGCTCGGCTGGTGCCGCTGCCACCGTGGCTCGTGCGCGCGGGACTTGCGGTCGCCTGGCACGCCCGGCTCACCCCCGCGGAGCCGGCGCTCTTCGACCTCGCGATGGCGCTGCCGACGATGAGCACGGCACGCGCGCGCCAGGAGCTCGGCTGGTCGCCGGCCGTCTCGTCGACCGACGCGCTCGTCGAGGCGCTCACCGCGATGGCGGAGGGGCACGGCGGCGAGACCGCCCCTCTCGCCGCGGACTCGCTTCGCTCCCGCATCACCGAGCTCCTGCCCCGCATCGGCGGGCGGCCGTGAGCGCCGGGGAGCGTCGGCGGCCTGTGGCGCTGCGCCTCCGCGACCGGCCTGCCTTCGCCGCGCTCGAGGCGCGCCGCGACGGGGCCGTGCGGACAACCCTCCGGTCCCTCTTCGCCGAGGATCCCGGCCGGGCGGACCGGTTCTGCACGGAGGCGTCCGGGCTCTTCCTCGACTACTCGAAGAACCTCGTCGACGACGAGACCATGCGCCTCCTCTTGCAGCTCGCCCGCGAGTCCGAGCTCGAGACCCGGCGCGACGCCATGTTCGCCGGCCGGCACGTGAACGTCTCAGAGGACCGCCCCGCCCTCCACATCGCGCTTCGGCTCCCGAAGCATTCCTCGCTCGTCGTCGACGGTGTGGACGCGGTCCCCGAGGTGCACGGCGTGCTCGACCGGATGGCGGCGTTCTGTGACGAGGTGCGCTCGGGGTCGTGGCTCGGCTTCACGGGCCGTCCGATCCGCAACGTCGTCAACATCGGCATCGGCGGGTCGGACCTCGGACCGGTCATGGCCTATGAGGCCCTGCGGTGGTACTCCCGGCGGGACATGACGTTCCGCTTCGTGTCGAACGTGGACGCGACCGATCTCGTCGAGGCGACGCGCGACCTCTCGGCCGACGAGACGCTCTTTATCGTCTCGTCCAAGACGTTCTCGACCCTCGAGACCATCGAGAACGCCACCTCCGCTCGGGAGTGGCTCGTGAGCAGCATCGGCGACGAGGCGGCCGTGTCCCGCCACTTCGTCGCCGTCTCGACCGCCGAGGACCGGGTGCGGGCCTTCGGGATCGACCCGGAGCGCATGTTCGGGTTCTGGGACTGGGTCGGTGGGCGCTATTCGATGGACTCGGCGATCGGGCTCTCGACGATGCTCGCGATCGGGCCGGAGCACTTCTCGGAGATGTTGAGTGGCTTCCACGAGATGGACCGGCACTTCGCGACGGCGCCCCTCGAACGGAACATGCCGGTCGTGATGGGGATGCTCGCGGTCTGGTACGCCACGTTCGTCGGTGCGCAGTCGTTGGGCGTGATGCCCTACAGCCAGTACCTGAAGCGCTTCCCCGCCTACCTGCAGCAGCTGAGCATGGAGTCCAACGGCAAGCGGGTGACGCTCGAGGGCCGGCCGGTCGACTACGACACCGGCGCCATCTGGTGGGGTGAGCCGGGGACGAACGGGCAGCACAGCTTCTACCAGCTGCTCCATCAGGGGACGCGCCTCGTCCCCGTCGACCTGATCGGGTTCGCCAAGAGCCTGAACCCGCTTCGCGAGCACCACGACCTGCTGATGTCGAACGTCTTCGCCCAGGCCCAGGCGCTCGCGTTCGGCCGGACCGAGGACGAGGTGCGCGCGGAGGGGACCGCCGACGCGGTCGTCGCGCACCGGGTGATGCCGGGGAACCGCCCCTCGAACGTGCTGCTCGCGGAGCGCCTCACCCCTCGCGTGCTCGGCTCCCTCGTCGCCTTGTACGAGCACAGCGTGTTCGTCCAGGGGACGGTGTGGGACATCGACTCTTTCGATCAGTGGGGAGTCGAGCTCGGCAAGCAGCTTGCGAAGGCGATCGTGCCCGAGCTCGAGTCGGGCTCGGAACCCGACCTGCAGCACGACTCCTCGACGAACGCGTTGATCCGGCGCTACCGGGCGATGAAGGCGGAGGGATGACCAGCCCGGCACCGCGCCGGCGCGACATAGGGTTTGCGCCATGACGACGGACAGCCCGATGCAGCTCGGCATGGTCGGCCTCGGCCGGATGGGCGCGAACCTCGTGCGGCGCCTGATGCGCGACGGACACCGCGCGGTCGTCTACGACGTGAGCGCGGAGGCCGTGCACCAACTGGAATCCGAAGGCGCCGCAGGAGGGGCGACGCTCGAGGAGTTCGTCGGCAAGCTCGAGACGCCTCGCGCCGTCTGGCTCATGCTGCCGGCCGCGGTGACCGGCACGACCCTCGACGAACTGGCGGGCCTGCTCGAGGCCGGCGACACGGTCATCGACGGCGGAAACTCCTACTACCGCGACGACATCGAGCGCGCCG